>Ga0160457_1000041_pt1 | contig 212137 bp, 173 predicted proteins | sample HID1972M_E6MG_FD_108242 | JGI IMG/M metagenome (GOLD analysis project Ga0160457, IMG submission 108242) | Enriched pill bug-associated microbial communities from UW Madison campus, WI, USA - HID1972M_E6 MG | ecosystem: Host-associated > Arthropoda: Insects > Digestive system > Unclassified ...
AGCGAGGACGCTCAGCACGATCCTCGTCTTCTTCTCCACCGGAATCTGAGGTGGTCTTCCCATGTCGGACTCTCCGTTCAGGACTCAACTAACAGCCCTGCCACATAGTCTGACGCGCGACAATGACACCATCAGAACACCTCAACCAAACCCTCGTTGCGATGACCGGTTGAAACTGCCGGATCAAAGTCTTCGAGATCTCGCGTGGCGGGGGCGTCAGGCCGCCAGGGGGACGACGGCGCCCGCCTGGTCGGACTCGAGGTCGCCCGTCTCCCCAGCGGCGACCGCCCGCCGCCCGAGCACGATCGTGTAGACCCAGTACCCCGCGAGGACCACGGCGCCGATGAAGATCTTGAGCCACGACGGCAGCCCCGACCCCGTCACGAAGCCCTCGACGAGCCCGGAGACGCCGAGCACCCCCACGAGGCCGATCGCCACGGTGAAGAGCGCACGCCCCTCCTCCGCGAGCGCCCGCCCGCGCGGCCGCGGCCCGGGGACGACCCACGTCCAGAAGATGCGCAGCCCGGCCGCCCCGGCGATCCAGATCGCGGTGAGCTCGAGCATGCCGTGCGGGGCGATGAGGCTCAGGAACACGTCGAGCGCGCCGTGGTGGGCCATCATGCCGCCCGTCGCCCCGACGAACACGGCGTTCTGCACCTGGACGAGCACGGGCCAGACCCCGGTGATGCCGAGGCCCACGCACTGCGCCGCGATCCACGCGTTGTTGGTCCACACCATCGCGGCGAACCCGACGCCCGGCTCGTAGTAGCTCTCGAAGGCGTTGTTGACGTACTCGTCCTGGCGCACGGGGTCCATGAAGCTGTTGAGCACGTCCTCGTTCGCCCACACGTACCACCCGGCGAGGGTGCCGATGGCGAGGAACGCCACCATGACGGCCACGGTCCACCACCGGATCCGGTAGAACGCCGCGGGCAGGGTCACGACGAGGAAGCGGACCACGTCGCGCCACGAGGGCTCGTGCGCCCCCGCGATCGCCACGCGCGTCCGGGCCAGGAGCTGGGACAGGTGCGTGACGGTACTCGGGTCCGGCGCGGCGGCGCGCACCTGCGAGAGGTCCGTGGCGACGGCCTGGTAGAGCCGCACGAGCTCGTCGGCCTCGGCACCCGTGAGGTGGCGCGCGCGGCCCAGCTCGTCGAGGCGCGCCCAGCGCTCGGTGCGCGCCGCGGTGAAGGCGTCGAGGTCCACGCCCGATACCCTGCCATAGCGACGGGAGGTCACGGCACATGCAGCAAGACGAGATCCTCACCGGCGAGGGCGTCCTGCTCGACGCCAGGCCGGTGTCCTTCGGCGTGCGCGTGATCGGCGGGCTCATCGACGCCCTCATCTACCTCACCGCGGGCTACGGGCTCCTCATGCTCCTGCTCGTCGCGTCCGCGTCGCTCGAGGACCAGGGACTCGCCACGGCACTGAGCGTCCTCGCCCTCGCCACGGTCACGGTCATCGCCCCGACCACCATCGAGACGCTCTCCCGGGGACGCAGCGTCGGCAAGCTCGCCATGGGCGTGCGGATCGTGCGCGACGACGGCGGCCCCGTGCGGTTCCGGCAGGCGTTCGTCCGTGCGCTCGCGGGACTCGGCGAGTTCTGGCTCACGCTCGCGTCCGCCGCCGTCATCACGTCCGTGGTGCACCCGCGCGGCAAGCGCGTCGGCGACATCCTCGCGGGTACCTACGCCGTCCGGATCAGCGGCGGCGCGCGCGTCGACCGGGCGCTGCAGATGCCCGCGCACCTCGCCGGCTGGGCGCACGCGGCGGACATGCGTCGCCTCCCCGACGGCCTGGCGCTCGCGAGCCGCCAGTTCCTGGCCCGCACCGCGGCGCTCCACCCGGAGTCACGCGCCCAGCTCGGCAACGAGCTCGCGGCCCAGGTGTCGGCCTACGTCGCACCCGCCCCGCCGCCCGGCACGCATGCCGAGTACTTCCTGGCCGCCGTCCTCGCCGAGCGCCGCGACCGCGAGTACGCGAACGCCCTGCGCACCGCCGCGACCCGCGACGCCGAGTCGATCCTCATGCACCGCCTCCCCCACGCGGTCCCCGACCCGGAGAACTGAGGACCAGCACGCGCCCGCCGGGCCACCGGCGCCCTACTCGAGGCCGATGAGCTCGGCCATCGCCTCGAGGTCCGCCCGGTGCGCGGCGAAGAACTCGGACTGGAGCCGCAGGGTGATCTCGCTGTACCGTGCGACGAAGTCGACCTCCTCCTGACAGTCCAGGTCGGCGAGCGCGACCATCCGCTCCAGCTCCGCCCGCGCCACGCCCTCGTCGGAACCGAAGACGTCGACGCCGCTGCCCGCCGTCGCCTCCACGGCATCGAGCACGAGGTCGAGGAACTCCTCGCGCGCCGCGGTCGGGCTCGCGTAGGTGTGGCCCTGCTCGGCCATGCACTCACGCCACTCGACGTTCACGGGGTCGAGCTCGGGATCGAGGTGCAGCGACTCCAGGAAGGCGGCCGCTTCGTCGTAGACCTGGCCGAGGGCGCCCTGGCTCACGGAGGTGGACTCCCGGCACCCGCCGGATCGCGTGATGGAGCCGTCGGCGCGCTCCTCGGTGATAGGGCCGGAGAGCGCGGTCTCGTACGCCTCCCGCTCGGTCTCGGACATCGCCGCGTGGTAGGCCTCCTCCTCCGGCGTGGTGACGACGTGGAACGCGAGGGCCCCCGCTTCCGCGCCCACGGGGTTCCACGCCCCGTAGCCGTAGCGCAGCACGAACTCGCGCGAACCCCGCACGGGTCCGTCCATCTCGTTCACGTTCTCCAGGAGCGGCACCTGGGGCCAGTACGCGAACCCGAGCTCCGCCATGCAGACCGCGATCCGCTCCTCCGCGGCCTGCGTCATGGCGACGAAGCTGCTCGCGTCGTAGCCGCGCACCCACCCGAGCGCCCGTTCCACCTCGCCGAGGGGCACGACACCCGCACCTTCCGACGACGACGGCGAGGGCTGGGCGGGGCCGGCGGGCGAACATGCCGCCGCGACGGCGACGACGGCGGCCAGCACCGCAGCGCGTCCCCACGGGCGGCGCTGCGCTATCACGAACCGACGGCCTGTCGGTCGAGCCGCGACCATAGGACCGACCCTAGTGACCGCGCGTGCCGCGCAACCGGGACCGCCGCTGTTACCCCTCGGCCGCCTGGGCCAGGAGGTCGAGGTCCGCGCGATGCGTCTCGACGTAGTCCGCCTGGAGCTCGTGCGCGATGAGGGCGTACTGCCGGTCGTAGCCGAACGACTCGCGGCACTCGAAGTCGATGAGCGCCACGCGCTTCTCCTCCGCGGCCTGCTCCTTCGCCTCCGGCGTGTCGAGGGGGTCACCCTGGAAGTGACCCAGGTCCTCGTAGAACGCCAGGACGCCGTCCAGGAACGTCTCCCGCGCCCGGTGCGGCGAGCCGAAGCTCATGCCCTCCCGCGCCATGCACTCCGACCACCGGGCGTCGAGCTCGGCGAACGCCGGGTCCTCGGGGAGCGCGGTGAGGTAGGCGATCGCCTCCTCGTTCACGGTCCGCAGGTACTCGTCGTCGGCGGGGATCCCGTCGTGCCCGACACCGAAGCATCCTCCCGACCGCGTGGTCGAGCCGTCCGGGTGGCTCTCGGTGATCGGGCCGTAGATCGCGGTGTCGTAGGCCTCCCGCTCGGCGGGCGACATGGCGGCGAGATACGACTCCCGCTCCGGGGACGGTTCGTAGGCGAACTGGAAGGAGCCGGCCTCCTCGGTCACCGGGTTCCACAACCCGTAGCCGTACCGCTCGACGTACTCGCGCGTGCCCTGCACCGGGCCGTCGCTCTCGATGACCTCGTCGGGCGCGGGCACGTCGGGGAAGTACTCGAAACCAAGCTCTGTCATGCACGCGGCAATCCGGGACTCCCGGAGCCGCAGCTGCTCGAGCATCCCCGTCGTGCCCTCGGGCTGCGCCCACCCGACGATCTCCTCGAGCGGCCCCTGCGCGGGCAGGTCAGCCGTCCCGCTCGGCGTCGGTGACTCGGACCCGCCGCTGCACCCACCGAGGGCGGCGACGACCACCAGACCGCACATCAACGCCGCGTTCGCGCGCACCACCATCTCCCTTGCCCGGACCCGGCCGACTCTACGTCGATGGCATCGTACGAGCGCGGCTACCCGCCGAGCGCTGCGGCCAGGAGATCGAGGTCCGCGCGGTGCCGTTCGACGTAGTCGGCCTGGAGCTCGTGCGCGACGAGCGTGTGCTGCCGGTCGTAGTCGAGCGACTCGCGGCACTCGAAGTCCGCGAGTGCCACCCGCTTCTCCTCGACGCCGCGCTCGGCGGCCGCCGGGAGCTGGAACGGGTCGACGCCCTCACGGTTCGCCTCCTCGAAGAGCTCGTCGATCCCGTCGAAGAACGACGCGCGTGCCCGGTGCGGCGACGCATAGCCCATGCCTTCCCCGGCCATGCACTCCGACCACCGGTCGTCGAGATCCGCGAACGCCGGATCCTCGGGGAGCGCGCTGAGGAACTCGATCGCCTCGTCGCGCACCGCGCGCAGGAACTCGTCCTCCGCGACGGCACCCTCGTGCCCCACGCCGAAGCAGCCGCCGGATCGCGCGGTCGAGCCGTCCTCGAAGGTCTCGGTGACCTCCCCCCACAGCGCCGTATCGTATGCCTCGCGCTCGGTGGACGACATCGAGTCGAGGTACTCCTCCCTCTCGGGCGCCGGCTCCATCTCGATCTCGAACCCGCCCGCCTCGTCCGACACCGGGTTCCACACACCGTAGCCGTAGCGCTCGACGTACTCACGACTGCCCTGCACGGGGCCGGACATCTCCTTGATCTGGTCGGCCGCGGGAACCGCGGGGAAGTACTCGAACCCGAGCTCGGCCATACACTCCGTGATCTGCGACTCCTGGAGTCGGATCTGCTCGACCATCCCCGCGGTGCCGTCCACGGGCTGCGCCCAGCCGACGATCTCCTCGAGCGGTCCCTGCGCGGGCAGGTCAGCCGTCCCGCTCGGCGTCGGCTCCTCCCCCGTTCCGCTGCACCCGAGCAGCAGCCCGAGCACCGCGGCGCCGACGAGAAGCCTCGCTCGGGGACCCTGGGTCACGACTCGATGGTGCCAGAGGAAGTGGCCGGCGCAGCGACAGCCACATCCGCAGTGCGCCGCAGTGCACGGCGCTCCCGCGGCGCCTCGACGAGGTGGTAGATCGTGGGCAGGACGACGAGCGTCATGACGGTCGAGGAGAACAGGCCGCCGACGACGACGAGCGCGAGCGGCTGCGAGATGAAGCCCGAGTGTCCCGTGACACCGATCGCCATGGGCGCCATCGCGAGGATCGCCGCGAGGGCGGTCATGACGACGGGCCGCACGCGACGCGTCGCCCCGAGCCGCAGGGCCTCGTCCATGCCGAGCCCCGCCTCGCGGTACTGCTTGACGAGGTCGATGAGCACGATCGCGTTGGTGACGACGATGCCCACGAGCATGAGCACGCCGATGAGCGAGGCGACGCCGATCGGGATGCCCGTCGCGACCTGCAGCAGGATCGAGCCGGTCGCCGCGAACGGGATCGACACGAGCAACAGCAACGGGTGCAGCAGCGAGCGGAACGTGGCGACCATGACCACGTAGACGATGAGGATCGCGGCGAGGATCGCGAGGCCGAGCTGCATGAACGCCTCGTCCTGCTCGGCCGTGATGCCACCGATCTCGGCCTGCACGCCGTCGGACAGGGTGAGCCCGGCGAGCGTCGTGCGCACGGCGGTGCTCGCCTGGCCGATGTCGTCCGAGGCGGGCGTCACGGTGACGCTCGCGTTGCGACGCGTGTCGATCGTGGAGACGGCCACGGGGCCGTCGACGGTCTCGATGTCGGCCAGCTCGCTCAGCGCGAGGATCCCGGCCGCCGTGGGCACGGGGAGCGAGCGCAGCGCCTCGACGGACCCGGGCGGGTCGACGGGTGCGAGGAACACGCCCATCGTCGTCTCGTCGAGCGTCACCTGGCCGATCTGCTGCGGCGTGAGCGCCCCGGCGAGGAGCTGGCTGAGCGCCGCCTCGCTGAAGCCGACGCCGGCGGCCGCGGCGCGGTCGATCGTGACCTGGAGGGTCGGGCGCGCCTCGGTGAGCGAGGTCGAGACCTGCACGGCCTCGGGCAGGGCGGCCATGGCGTCGGCGATCTGCTGCGTGGCCGTGTCGATCGCCTCCTGCGCGGGGCCGGTGACGAGGATCTCGACGTCGTTGGAGAACCCGGCACCCCCGACGGCGGAGACGGTGAGCTCGTCGGCAGGGACGATCGGGGCGAGCGCGGCGCGCACGGCGTCCGGCACGGCGGCGGCGTCCGCGTGCTCGTCGAGGACGACGGAGTAGGTGATCGCCTCGGAGCCACCGCCGAAGATGATGCCCATCTCGCTCGAGCCGAGCGTCGCCTGGACCATCTCGACGCCGTCGATCTCGCCGAGCACCGCGGAGACCTCCTCGGCGGTCGCGACCTGGACGTCGAGGGCGGTGCCGGGTGCGACGGACTGCGTGACCCCGACCGTGCCCTGGGAGAAGTCGCCGAGGAAGTTCGTCTTGAGCAGCGGGGCCATCGCGGCGGTGCCGACGAGCACGCCGACCGACGCGGCGAGCGTGATCCAGCGGTGGCGCAGCACCCAGTCGATCGTGCTCCGGTACCCGCGCTGCAGGGCGGCCCGGTCCTGCGAGGAGCCGGCCCGCAGCTCGGCGAGCCGCTCAGCGGGAGTCGTGGGGGCGGGGCGGGGCTCACCCGCGTGCTTGCGCGCGAGGAACCAGTACGCGAGGACTGGCACGATCGTGAGCGCCACGAGGAGCGAGGCGCCCATCGCGATCGCGACGGTGAACGCGAACGGTGCGAAGAGCTGGCCGGCCATGCCGCCCACGAGCGCGACGGGCAGGAAGACGACCACGGTCGTGACGGTCGAGGCCGTGATGGCCCCCGCGACCTCGCGCACGGCGTCGACGATCGTCCTCGTGCGTGACTTCCCGTACTCGAAGTGCCGTTCGACGTTCTCGATGACGACGATCGAGTCGTCGACGATGCGCCCGATCGCGATCGTCAGGCCACCGAGCGTGAGGATGTTGAGCGAGTAGCCCACGGCGTTCATCCCGACGAACGCGACGAGGATCGACAGCGGGATCGAGATCGCGGTGACGAGCGTCGCCCGTGCGGAGCGCAGGAACAGCAGGATGACGACGACGGCGAACACCAGGCCGAGCCCGCCCTCGAGCGCGAGGGACGAGATCGACTCGGTGATGAACGGCGCCTGGTCGATGAGCACGTCGAGCTGTGCGCCGTCGAGCTGGGACTGGAGCTCGGGGAGGATGTCCCGCACGGCCTGGGACACCTCGACCGTGTTGGCGTCGGGGAGCTTCGTGACCGAGAGGGTGAGCGAGGGCACGCCGTCGACGAGCGAGTACGAGGTCAGCGGCTCGGTGGTCAGCTCGACGGTCGCGACGTCCTCGAGCGGCACGGCACCCTGCTCGGTCACGAGCGGGAGCTCGGCGATCTGCTCGAGCGTGCCGAGGCGCGAGCCGAGCTGCACGGCGAGCGACTGGCCGTCGTCCTCGATGAGGCCGCCCGAGGTGATCACGCCGTTGGCCATCAGGAGCGGTGCGACGGCGGCGCGGCTCAGCCCGAGCGCCGCGAGCGCGCCGTCGTCGGGCGTGATCTCGACGCGCGGTCCTGCCGCCCCCGCGACGCTCGCCGTGCCGACTCCGTCGAGGCGCTCGATCGCGGGCACGACGATCTCGTCGAGGCGCCCCGCGAGCGCCTCGGTGTCCTGCGCGGAGACGGCGACCTGGAGGATCGGGAAGTCGTCGAGCGAGATCGCGAGCACGGTGGGGTCGCTGCCCTCGGGCAGCATCGAGCGGATGCGCCCGATCGCCTGGTTCATCTTCTGCTCGACGCCGGCCACCTCGGTGCCGAAGGCGAACTCCGCCATGACGAGCGAGATCCCGGTCGACGACGTGCCGCGCGTGCCCTGCAGCCCCGGCACGGTCTGCAGCACCTGCTCGAGCGGGCCCGTGACGTCCTGCGCGACGACTTCGGGCGAGGCGCCGGGGTAGGACGTGATGACGGCGAGCTGGGGGATCTCGAGCGACGGGATGAGCTCCTGCTTGAGCGAGCCGAACGAGATCGTGCCGAACACCGCGATGACGACGGTGACGAGCGCGATGAGTGCGCGGTTCCTGAGCGAGAGGTTGGCGAGCTGGTGCATGGGGGTCCTGTTCGGCTGGAGAGCTGCGGTGGGGGTCGGTACGGCTAGTGGGGCTCGGCGAAGCCGCGACGGACGTGGCCGAGACCCTCGGCGAGCAGGGCGGGGACGTCGTCGGGCTCGGCGTTGCCTTCGAGGAGCTCCTCGACGACGACGCCTCCGACGCCGAGCAGCGCCCCGAGCAGCAGCACCGCGCGGTTCGGCGGCATGCCGGCGGCGACGAGCCGCTCCCGGTAGGCACGTCGGGCCTCGAACACGGTCTGGTGCACGTAGGGCGCGAGCGACGGCTCGCGGTGCATGACACGCCCGAACTCGATGACGTGCGAGGCGCCGTCGCCGGTGAAGACCTCCGCGTAGGCGCGCGCCGCCGCGTCGACCACGGCGTCGGTCGTCACGGGGACGGGCACCTCGCCGCCGGGCGGGGGTTCGAACCGCACGCCTGGCATCCCCAGACGCAGGAAGAACCCGTCGACCACGGCCTCCTGCTTGCACGTGAAGTGGTTGGCGAACGTGCGCCGCGAGTAGCCGACGTGCTCGACGATGTCCTCGACCGTGGTGTCGGCCAGTCCCCGCTCGAGCGTGAGGTCGAGCGCCGCGAGGGCGAGCTCGCGCCCGGTCGCGATCTTCTTGCGCTCACGCAGGCTGAGTTCGGTCACCCGGCCACGGTAGGCGCCTCATTGCCCAATGCGCAAGAATGCACATTGGGCAATGAGGGTGACGTCAGACACTCAGTACCGGTAGTGCTCCGGCTTGTACGGACCGGTGAGGTCGATGCCCAGGTACTCTGCCTGGTCCTTCGTGAGCTCCGTGAGCCGCACCCCGAGCGCGTCGAGGTGCAGGCGTGCGACCTTCTCGTCGAGCACCTTGGGCAGGCGGTACACGCCCACGGGGTACTCCTCGCGCTTCGTGAAGAGCTCGATCTGGCCGATCACCTGGTTCGAGAACGAGTTGCTCATCACGAACGAAGGGTGCCCGGTCGCGTTGCCGAGGTTGAGCAGGCGCCCCTCGGACAGCACGATGATCGAGTGCGCGGGGCGCTCGTCGTCGACCGGGAACGTCCACTCGTGGACCTGCGGCTTGATCTCGGTGCGCGTCACGCCGGGGAGCGCCGCGAGGCCGGCCATGTCGATCTCGTTGTCGAAGTGACCGATGTTGCCGACCACGGCCTTGTCCTTCATCGAGGCGAGGTGCTCGGCCGTGATGACGTCCTTGTTGCCCGTCGTGGTGATGAAGAAGTCCGCCTCGCCCAGCACGTCCTCGATGCGCGCCACCTGGAAGCCGTCCATCGCGGCCTGCAGGGCGCAGATCGGGTCGATCTCGGAGACGATGACGCGTGCACCCTGCCCCCGGAACGCCTCGGCCGCGCCCTTGCCGACGTCGCCGTAGCCCGCGACGAACGCGACCTTGCCGCCCATGAGGATGTCGGTGGCCCGGTTGATGCCGTCGGGCAGCGAGTGGCGGATGCCGTACTTGTTGTCGAACTTCGACTTCGTGCCGGAGTCGTTGACGTTGATCGCAGGGAAGAGCAGCTCGCCGGCCTCGTGGAGCTGGTACAGGCGGTGCACGCCCGTCGTCGTCTCCTCCGTGACCCCCTGCAGCTCCGCGGCGATGCGCGTCCAGCGCTGCGGGTCGGCCGCGAGCGAGCGGCGCAGCACGTCGAGGATGACGTTGTACTCCTCGGAGTAGCCGGCCTCCCCCGCAGCGAGCGCGGCGGGCACGGCGCCGACGGCCTCGTACTCGACGCCCTTGTGGACGAGCAGCGTCGCATCCCCGCCGTCGTCGAGGATCATGTTGGGCCCACCGTCCGGCCAGAACAGGATCTGCTCGGTGCACTCCCAGTACTCCTCGAGCGTCTCGCCCTTCCAGGCGAAGACGGGGACGCCCGACGGCGCGTCCGGGGTGCCGTGGGGTCCGACGGCGATCGCCGCGGCGGCCTCGTCCTGGGTGGAGAAGATGTTGCAGCTCGCCCAGCGCACCTGCGCGCCGAGCGCCGTGAGCGTCTCGATGAGCACGGCCGTCTGGACGGTCATGTGGAGCGAGCCGGCGATGCGGGCGCCCGCGAGCGGCTGCGACTCGCCGAACTCGGCGCGCAGGGCCATGAGCCCGGGCATCTCGTGCTCGGCGAGGCGGATCTGGTGGCGGCCGGCCTCGGCGAGGGTCAGGTCGCGGACCTTGTACTGACCGGGGGCGTGGTCGAAGGACGTCATGCGGTGCTCCGTTCGCGGACCCCGGGGGGCCGGGATCCCTCATGCGCTGGGGTGCGTCGTCGTGGGGGGCACCGCGCTGCAGACATGCGCTCGGTGCGTCTCCCCGCGGCGCGACCCGTCTGGGTCCCGGTCCTCACCCACGCCGCTCGAGGGCCCATGGTACCCGGGGCTCCTAGGCTAGTCTTGATCGGCTACTGCGGTGCACTGCCGCTGACTTGCAGGAGGAGGACGTCGGTGCGAACCGTTGGTGTGGTGCTGGGTGGGGGCGTCGGAACACGACTGGGCATGAGCGTCCCCAAGCAGATGGTCAAGATCGCCGGGAAGACGATTCTCGAGCACACCGTCGCGGCGATGGCGAACAGCCCGCACATCGACGAGCTGATCGTCATGATCACCCCCGGCTGGTCCGAGCAGACCGCGACGCTCCTCGGCAGTCGCTACCCCAAGCTGCTCCGCATCCTCGAGGGCGGCGCGACGCGCAACGAGACCACCCTCAAGGTGATCGAGGCCCTGGGTGACCAGGAGTGCAAGGTCATCCTCCACGACGCCGTCCGACCGCTCCTCGACGAGCGGATCATCGCGGACTGCGTCGCGGCCCTCGACTCGTACCGGGCGGTCGACGTCGTCATCCCCTCGGCCGACACCATCGTCGCCGTCGGCCCCGACGAGATCATCACCTCGATCCCCGACCGCAGCGCGCTGCGCCGTGGCCAGACGCCGCAGGCCTTCCACCTGTCCGTGCTCAAGGACGCGTACGACAAGGCGCTCGAGGACCCGTACTTCGCCGCGACCGACGACTGCGGCGTGGTGCTGAAGTACCTGCCGCACGTGCCGATCAAGACGGTGCTCGGCGCCGAGCACAACCTCAAGGTCACGCACCCCGTCGACCTGTACCTCGCGGACAAGCTCTTCCAGCTCGCGTCGAGCGAAGCACCTCACCGGTCCTACGAGGAGCGCCGCGCGCAGCTCACCGGCAAGACCGTCGTGATCCTGGGCGGCTCCTACGGGATCGGCGCCGAGATCGCGCGGATCGCCGAAGCGTCCGGGGCGAACGTCGTCGCGCACGGCCGCTCGACGACGGGCCTGCACGTGCAGGACCCGGGCCAGATCGCCGCAGCCCTCGCGGAGACCGCCGAGATCCACGGCGGGATCGATGCCGTGGTGCTCACGGCGGGCGTGCTGCGGACCGGCCGGCTCGCGGAGACGAGCGACGACGAGGTGCTCGAGACCGTCAGCGTCAACTACCTGGCACCGGTGCACGTCGCCCGGGCCGCATACCCGTACCTGCAGCGTTCGGGCGGTCACCTGCTCTATTTCACGTCGTCGTCCTACACCCGCGGGCGCGAGAACTACGCGCTGTACTCCTCGACCAAGGCGGCCGTCGTCAACCTGACGCAGGCCCTGTCGGAGGAGTGGGCGCACCAGGGCATCCGCGTCAACGTCGTCAACCCCGAGCGGACCGCGACCCCCATGCGCTCGGCCGCGTTCGGCGAGGAGCCTTCGGGCACGCTGCTGTCGGCGCAGGACGTCGCCGAGACCTCGCTCGACGTCCTGTGCTCGGACGCCACCGGCCTCGTGTTCGACGTCCGGCGCGAGCAACCCTCCGCCGCGCACTCCTCCTCCTAGTCGTCCTGCCACCGTCACCTGTCATCCGGAGTAGCCCTACATGCCTCGCATCCTGATCCGCGCTGGGAAGGACCCGCGCACCGTCCTGTCGCACGAGCAGTCGCTCGCCGTGTCGCGGCTGGGGGTGTTCGGCTCCAACTCCGGCAACATGCTCTTCTACAGCGCGGTGCACCGCACGCTCAGCGTGCCCGGGACAGAGCTCGTCCCCGACGCCTACTTCTTCGAGCGGCCCTCCGCGACGGCCAAGCACGTGCGCAAGGTCAACGAGGAGTACGACAGGGTCGTGCTCCCCATGGCCAACTCCTACCGGGACACGTTCCTGCCCCACCTCGAGCGGCTCGCCTGGATGACCGAGCAGCTCACGATCCCGGTCAACGTCATCGGGATCGGCGCGCAGCTGCCCTACGGCACGAAGTTCGACACCCTGCCGGACGAGTACGTCCGCGTCGTCAAGAGGTTCACCGCCGCGGTGCTCGACAAGTCGCCGTCGATCGGGGTGCGCGGCGAGTACACGGCGGACATGCTGCGCCACCTCGGGTTCCCCGCGGAGGGCATCCGCGTCATCGGGTGTCCCTCGATGTTCGGCAACGGGCAGCTCGGCCCTCTGGAGCGCCGCACCGAGCGCCTCGACGCGACGAGCCCGATCGCCATCAGCTACACCCCGAAGGTGAAGGGCGTCGACAAGCTCGTCAACACCAATGCCGCGCGGTACCCGCTGTCCGTCGTCGTCCCGCAGCAGCACCACCGCCTCGCGCTCATGCTGTGGGGAGAGAACCCGAACTCCTTCAACCGCCGCATGCCGATCCACACGGACCACCCGCTCTACGTCGAGGACCGGATGCGGTTCTTCGTCGACGCCAAGCCGTGGATCGACTTCATGGCCACGCAGCACTTCGCCTTCGGCACCCGGATCCACGGGAACGTGGCCGGCGTGCTGGCCGGGACACCGTCCGTCGTCCTCGCCCACGACTCGCGCACGGTCGAGCTCTCCAAGTACCACGGCATCCCGTGGCGGCTCTACGCCGAGGAGCGCCCGGACATCGACGCCCAGGAGCTCTACGACGGGGTCGACTTCGACGAGTTCGCCGCCCGGCAGCCGATCACGTTCGCGACCTACCTCGACTTCCTCGCGCACAACGAGCTGGAGAACGTCTTCACCCCGGGCCACGAGAACCCGGAGTACGACGAGGCCGTCGCGAAGGCGAAGTTCCCCGGCGCCGTCCACACGCTCATGGCCGACGGCGAGGAGGGGCGCCGTCAGGTCATGGAGCGACTGCGCTGGCTGCGCCAGGGGCACACGGGCGACCAGCACCGCACGCAGCTCCCCGTGGAACGGTCCTTCGGCGGGCAGGGCAGCCCGGAGACCCTCGAGAGCCTCGCGCGCCGGGTCACGCGGCTCGAGCGCGCGCGCCGCGAACCGGCTCCCGCGGCCACGGCGCCCACGCGGGGTGGACTCGCCGCTGCGGTGCGCAGACCCGGACAGTGGCTGCGGGATCGGCGGAGCGCGCGGTGAGTCCGGTACGTGAGCGGGCCGCGACGGTGGCCCGCGACGTCGCGAAGCTCGGCGCGGTCCCGGTCGCGGTCAACATCCTGGCGGCGACGGGTCCCGTCGTCGCCCTCCTCGGCGCATCCCAGGCGGTGACCGTCACCGTGCTCGCGGTGGGCTTCCTGGCGGTCCTTGCCACCTCGGAGCTCTTCCGTCGCCCGACGGAAGGCGCGCGCAAGCCCGGCCTCGCCACGGCGGTGATGCCTCGGGTGCTCATCGCCGTCGGTGCCTGGGCGCTCCTCGCCCGCGGTCCCGTCCGGTGGTACGACGTCGCCGCCGTGTCACTGCTCATCGCGAGCACCTTCCTCGAGGCCCCGGCGCGGCGGCTGCGGACGGTCACCTTCCCCGTCCTGATCCACATGCCCGGTCTCCCGCAGCGCGAGGGCGCCCGCATCGCGCCGTCGACGGTCTACCTGCTCAACCTCGGGGCCCTCGCCGCGCTCATTGCCGCCGGCGCGGGGCTCACCTCGTGGGTCGCGCTCGCGATCACCGCCGTCGCGCTCGGCACGTGCATCGCCTACGGGCTCGACATGTTCGCGCTCTACGGCCAGCGGCGCAAGACGGAGCAGGACCTCGAGAAGATCATCACCGACTACGGCCCCGAGTTCGCGCTGCACTGGCAGGCTCCCGGTGGCACCGCGTACCAGATCGGGATGTGGCTGCCCCACCTCGAGCGGCTCGGTCGCAAGTTCATCGTCATCGTCCGCACCGAGGTCAACCTGCGTGACGCCCAGGCGCTCACGACGGCGCCCATCGTGCTGCGCCGCAACCTCAGCGACCTCGACGCGCTCGTCGTGCCCTCGCTCAAGGCGGTCTTCTACACGAACACGGCGACGCGCAACTGCCACATGGTGCGCTACAACCACCTGCACCACATCCAGCTCAACCACGGCGACAGCGACAAGGCCCCGAGCTTCAACCCCGTGTTCCGCATGTACGACCGCAACTTCGTGGCCGGCCAGGCCGCGATCGACCGGTTCGCCGCGAACAACGTGTCGATGCCGGAGGACGTCTTCGTCATCGTGGGACGCCCCCAGGTCGAGAACGTCACCGTCGCCGCGACATCGATCCAGGACGTCGCCACGCCCACCGTGCTCTACGCCCCCACGTGGTCCGGCTTCTACGCCGACTCGAACTACTCCTCCCTGCCGGCCGGGGTGGAGATCGTCCGGGCGCTGCTGGCCCGCGGCTGCCAGGTCGTCTTCCGGCCGCACCCGTACTCGCGCAAGTCCGACTTCCTCAAGGCGAACTGTGACGAGATCATCGCGTTGCTCGCCGCCGACGCCGCCGCGAGCGGTCGAGCGCATCTCTACGGGCCCCGCGCCGAGCAGGAGATGAGCGTGCCGGACTGCTTCAACGCCTCGGACGCGCTCATCTCCGACGTGTCGAGCGTGGTGGCGGACTACTTGTTCTCCGAGAAGCCGATGGCGATGGCGGCCGTGTCCACCTCCCCGCAGGGCTTCGTCGAGGAGTTCCCGCTCGCGAAGGCGAGCTATGTCATCGACGCGCGCGGCGGCAAGACCCGCAACATCGACGACGTGCTCGACGACCTGCTCGGCGCCGACTCCCTCGCGACCCAGCGGCGGGAGATGAAGGCGTACTACCTCGGGGACATCCCCGCGGACGAGTACGCCGAGCGTTTCCGCAACGAAGCGCTCAAGTATCTCGAGGGTTAGGGTCGTAGCGATGTCGGTGGACCGGGGCGCTCCGCTCGTGAGCGTCGTCGTCCCCGTCTACGACGTCGTCGACTTCCTCGCCGAGGCGCTCGACAGCGTCCTCGCGCAGGAGGGGGTCGAGCTCGACGTCGTCGTCGTCGACGACGCCTCGACGGACGGCTCGGACCTGATCGCAGAACGCTACGCGAGCACCGACCCACGGGTCCGGCTCGTGCGTCAGGAGCACGCCGGACTCGGCGCCGCGCGCAACACGGGGATCCGGCACGCCCGGGGTGAGCTGCTCACGTTCCACGACTCCGACGACGTCGTCCCCCCGGGCTCCTACGCCGCCATGGCGGGTTCGCTGCGTGCGAGCGGCTCGGACTTCTGCATCGGCCGCCTCGAACGCTTCGACTCGACGCGGCGCTGGACGCCCGAGTGGTCTCGCGAGGTGCACGAGCACGCGCCCCGTCGCCACGTCACGATCGACGAGCTCCCCCTCGCGATGAAGAACATCATCGCGTGCAACCGCATGTACCGGCGCACGTTCTGGGACGAGCACGTGCACGGCTTCCCCGAGGGCACCGCCTACGAGGACCATCTGCCGATGCTGCGTTCCTTCCTGCACGGTGCACGGTTCGACGTCCTGGACCGCACGACCTACCTGTGGCGCCGCAGGGAGGATGGCACGTCGATCAGCCAGCAGAAGGCCGACCTCGGGAACCTGACCGACCGCTTGGCGGCCAAGGAGACCGCGTGGGAGCTCCTGCACGCGGAGTCGACGCCGGCCGCCCGTCAGGCCTACGTGTCCCGGGTGCTCGATCTCGACCTCTCCGGCTTCTACCTGCACGCCGCCCACGCGTCCGAGGAGTACCGTGCGGCGTTCGCCGCCGCCACGTCCCGGTGGCTCGAGCGCGCCGACGACGAGTCCCTGCACATGGTGCGCACCCACCGCAAGGTCGCGGCGTGGCTCGCCACCACCGGCCACTGGGACGCGCTCGCATGGCTCGAGGACGGTGGGAAGCGCACCCTGCGGCACGGCGCTCGTGCCGTCGACGAGGCGCTGCAGGCCGACGCGACGGAGCTCCACGCGGCCACGGGGGTCACGGTGCCACCGGACCTGTTGCGGCTCTCCGAGGATCAGCTCGTGCTCGAGCCGGAGCTCGTCCGCGTGCGGTGGTCGGCGTCGGCGCTCGAGCTCGATCTCGAGGTGCAGCTGCGCGGGGCCCGTTCCGTGCCGAGCCCCGAGTCCGTCACGGTGCTGCTCGCGTCCGAGGACGCGCCGCCGATGCCCTACGAGGCCCGCCCGCAGGACGGTGCGTGGCGCGCGAGCATCGACCTGGCGCACCTGACCGCCGTCGCTCGGGAGGGTGAGCGCCGTCTCGCGGTCGAGGTGCGCGCGACGTGGGTCTCGACCTCCCGAACCGGGGGTGTGGCCTCGGTCGCGCGCGGTTCGGGCGCCGCGCACCGCCGGGCGCGGCTCGTGCCGGCGGAGGGCGAGGAGGTCCTCGTGACGCCCTCGTTCCGGGCGCGGTCGGGCCTCGACATCACCGTCGCACGCGCCCACGTCCTCACGCGCGACCTCGGGTTCGCCGAGCGCCAGCCTGAGCTCGTCCTCGCCGCACCAAGGCTCGCACCGGGGGCGCAAGCACCCGAGGCGTCCGCGGCGCCCGGACGGTCCGAGACCTCCGATGCACCCGTCCAGGTGACGGCCAAGCGCGGAAGCGCTCGGCCCGTGGTGGCCGCCGTCGTGCCGGCGCAGACGGCAACCTCGGTGACGGCGGAGCCGACGACGGACGAGCTCCGCGCCCGGCTCACCCTGCCCGGCGACGTGTCCGAGGACGGCGAACCCTGGGTCGTGCGCGCCCGGCTCGCGGGTGGATCCCCCGAGCCGGTGCTCTGGCCCACCGAGCTGCGCGACCCCGTGCTGCCCGCCGACCAGGACACGCCCTGGCGCTGGGAGGCCACGGCCCGGGCCAGGTGCGTCGTCGTGCCGCGGTCCGCTCTGATCGAGATCTACGCCGTCGAGTCCGAGGGCGGCTCACTGCGCCTCGACGCCGCGCTCGTGGATGCGTGGCAGCTGCGGGCGTCGCACGTGACGTGGTCGCTCCGGGGCGACTCCGAGCGCACGCGGCTCAAGGCCCGCCGGCACACCGACGCGGCACCCGCCGGCTCGGCACCCGCCGGCTCGGCGCGCTCCGGCACCGGCCGGTCCGGCACGCGGTGGACCGTCGTCCTCGACGCCGGTCAGCTCGAGAACGGCCCCCTCACCCTCGAGGCCCACGGCTGGCGACGGCGCGCCGTCGCGGTGCGCCTCGGGCGCGAGCTGCTCGACGAGGCTCCGCTGTCGTGGCCCCTCCCCACGGGAGTGGTGCGCCTCGTGGCGGGCGGGGACGCGCAGCCGCGGCTGCAGCTCACCTGAGGGATCGACGCAGCCCGGGGGCCGGCTCGGCCGGCAACTCAGCCCAGGAGCGAGAGCGTCGCGAAGACCGGGTGATGGTCCGACGGCGGACTGCCCGTGTACCGCACCGAGAACTCGTCGATCCGCACGTTGCGGGACGTGAAGATGTGGTCGATGCGGAGTCCGTTCGTTGCCGTCTTTCCCTTGTCGACCGTGCTCGCGTACTTGCCGTTCGTGACTTTCGCGGCGAAGAGGTCGGCCGCCAGGTACCGGGCGTTGTGCAGCTCGTCCATCGGCGCCTGGGTCGCCCGGCCGTAGAAGGAGTTGAGGTCGCCGAGCAGGATCACGGGCAGCTTGCGCGTGTTCACTCGGTTGACGACAGCCACGAGGTCACGTGCCTGGGCGACACGCAGCGAGTTGTCGGCGGCCTTGCTGCCGTTGGACAGGTGGGTGTTGACGGCGAGCACCGAGTTACCGGAACCGTCCTGGAGCACCGACCACACGACGTAGCGCGGCTTCTTGTCCGTGGTCGCGGACCTGCTGGACCTCGGCGCGAGCTCGCTGCTGCCGCAGTCCTGCAGCCAGAACTTGTCGGAGTGCAGGATGTGGACCGAGTTGACGCTGCACGGCTCCTGCCTCGAGTTGTAGGGGTAGTTGAGACCCGAGAGGCGGGCGAACTCGAAGATCGGCCGCGGCGTCCCGTTCCAGTTCTGCCGACCGTAGGTGAGCTCCTGGATCCCCACGATGTCGCGGTCGCTGACGAGGTTGGCCATCTGCCTGCCGCGGTTGTTCCAGTCCGCCTCCGAGGTCGGCGCCCAGACGTTGTAGCTGCCCACCTTCACACCGGTGACCCGCGCCGCGCCGCCCTCGTAGGGGGCCGAGGTCGCGCCGATGATCGTGTCCGAGTCGCGCGTGGTCCGCTTGTAACGGTCCGCGGTCACCGTGACGAAGAACGCGTGGCCGCGCGCTGCCGTGTTGATACCCGTCAGGGTCAGTGCCTTCTTCGACTTGCCGGTCACGCGCTTCGTCTGAAAGGGAGCGCCCGTCTTGGTCGCACGCAGCTTGACCGTGTAGCCGGTGGCGTCCTTTGCCGGCTTCCATGTGACCGTCACCGCGTTGAGGCCAGCACCCTTCACCGCGATGTTCAGTGGCTTCTTCACGGGCTTGGTCAAGGGACGCACCGCCTTGACCTTGGACTTCTTGCCTGGCTTCGCCTTGCTCTTGTAGGACTGCACCTGGACGTAGTAGCGGGTGCCTTCCTTGATCTTCTTCCCGGAGATCCACTGCGCGCGCTTGGTGGTGTACTTCGTGCGCAGCACCACCTTCTTCATCTTCTTGTCGGTCGCGACGATGACGCGGTAGCCCTTGGCGGTCTTGGACTTGGACCACTTGAGCTGGAGCTTGCCGAAGCTGTTCTTGGCCACCTTGACCGTCTTGGGCGCCGGCGGCTTGGCGGCTGTCCGCGCCACGGTCGGCACTGCTGCGGTCGCCGCGGGCGCGACCAGCCCGCCGCCGAGCAGCGCGGCGAGCGCGACGGCGACAACCAGGAGGGGCCGGCGGAGCCGGCCCCGGGCGACGGGCGTGGTGGAGTTCGGAAGGGCGGGCACACGTGTCCTATCGGTCGATTCTGCGCCTACCCTAAGCGCTCCCCACGGCCAGGGCCAGGAAGCGCGACGTATGTCACGGCCCGAACCGTGTCATATCGGGACGGACGTGGCGCCGCACCCGACGACCGTCGGGGCCGAGCAACTATGCTGTCCCGTCGAGGCCACCACACGCGAGGCCGTACGCCCACCGACCGACGGAGCAACGCCCCCATGGCCCGGATCCTCCTGCGCTCTGGCAAGGACCCCTTCACCCCCATCCCGCCGGAGAACGCGCTCGCGAACTATCGCCGGGGGGTCTTCGGCCGGAACGTCGGCAACTTCGTCTTCACGGACGCGGTGCACCGGATCATCAGCACACCGGACACCGACGTGGTCTCCAACTCCTACCTGAGCGAGCGTCCCGGGGTCACCCGCCACTACATCGAGCGCATCAACGACGAGTTCGACGCCTTCGTCATCCCGCTCGCCAACGCGTTCCGACCCAAGTTCCTCGACAACCTGCGCCGGCTCACCAAGGTCATCGAGGGCATGCGCATCCCCACCGTCGTCGTCGGCGTCGGCGTCGCCGGCGGCGTCGGAAGCCTCGACAACCCGCTCCCCACCGACTCCCCCGAGCTGACGGCGGCCGTGCAGCGCTTCGTCAACGCCGTGCTCGAGCGCTCCGGCTCCATCGGCGTGCGCGGCGAGTTCACGCGCGACTACCTCGCCCAGCTCGGCTACGGGGACGAGCACGTGGACGTGGTGGGCTGCCCCTCGCTGTTCCGCGACGGCGACGGCCTGCGCATCGAGAAGCGTGCGGCGCAGATCACGGCGGACAGCGAGTTCACCATCAACATCTCGCCGTACGTCCGCGCGATGCAGAACATCGGGCAGCGCCACGCGGAGAAGTACCGGCGCATGATCTACATCCCGCAGGACGACACGGCGCTCGAGCTGTTGCTGTGGGGCAACGACCCCGAGCCGGTGGGCTCGCTGCGCCTTCCCCAGCACACCGGCCACGTGCTGTACCAGGAGAACCGCATCCGCTTCTTCGTGGACACCGTGACCTGGATGCAGTTCCTGGCCCGCCAGGACTTCTCCTTCGGCACCCGCATCCACGGCAACATCGTCGCGCTGAGCGCCGGCACTCCCGCCCACGTTCTCGCGCACGACGCACGCACCCTCGAGCTCGCCCGGTACCACGACATCCCGCACACGCTCGTGCGCGACCTTCCCGAGAACGTCGACGCGGCGGACCTGTACGCGGAGTCGGACTACACGGCGTTCAACGCCGGGCACGCGCGGCGGTTCCGGGTGTTCGCGGACTTCCTCGAGCGCAACGGCGTCCACCACGTGTTCGAGCCCGGCCTGGCGAACCCGGAGTACGACGCGCGCCTCGCCGCCGTCGACTTCCCCCCGCCGGTGCAGAACCTCCTGTCGACCGACGACGGGTACCGACAGGTCATCGCGGAGCGGGTGGCGAAGCTCTACGACGTCGCCGGCCCGAAGGCGGTCCGCCGCACCTACACGCCCGAGTACCCGTTCCCCCTCTCGCGGTCCCTCGACCTGCGTTCGCCCACCCCGGAGGCCACGGCACGACGTGACCAGCTGCGGGGAGCACGCGACCGCGTCCGAGGTCTGTTCCGGCGGTGAGCGGCGCGTGACCGGCTAGAGAGCCGAGTCGCGGTCGTCCTGCCCGGTGGAACGCAGCTCCTCGACGTACTCGCGGTACTGGTCGGCGACCTCGTCCACGGGTCCGTCGGCACGGATCAGCCCGTGGTCGAGCCAGATCGCCCGGCTGCACATGGCCCGCACGGAGGCCAAGGAGTGGCTGACGAAGAAGACCGTGCCGGTCTGCTCCCGGATCTGGTCGATCTTCGCCTTGCTGCGCTGCCGGAAGGCCGCGTCGCCCGTGGCGAGCGCCTCGTCGATCATGAGCACGTCCGGGACGGCCGCCGTCGAGATCGCGAACCGCAGGCGCGCAGCCATGCCGGAGGAGTACGTGCTCATCGGCAGCCGCACGGCGTCTCCGATGCCCGCGAAGTCGACGATGTCCTGGAACCGCTCGTCGATCTCCCGACGCGACAGCCCGAGGGCGAGCCCACCGATGACGATGTTGCGCTCGCCGGACAGCTTGCGCATGAGGGCCGCGTTGACACCGAGCAGGCTCGGCGTGCCGGCGATGTAGACAGAGCCGCTCGTGGCGGGCAGCAACCCGGCGACGGCCTGGAGCAACGTGGACTTGCCCGAGCCGTTGGTGCCGATGATGCCGATCGACTCACCGTGGTGGGCCACGAAGCTCACGCCACGCACGGCCTCGACCTCGGTCACGCGGACGGCGTTCGCCCGCCCGCGCGCGAGCAGCCGCCGGAAGGCGGAGTTGCGGCCCGCACTCACCGGCGCCCGCTTGCCGGTGCCGATGACGCGGTAGGTCACCCGCAGATCATCGACGATGACGGACGGTGGACCGAGCACGAGCGGGGTCTTCGGCCTGTCGGGCAGATCCTCCGCATCGATCTCGAAGTCGATCTCGGCGTCCTGACTACTCACGCCCGTACCTCGCCTCGGCTCGCCAGAAGAAGATGAAGCCCACGACGAGCGTCCCCACGGCCCACGCCGCCCCGACGGCCCACTTGAGCCCCACGAGGGGGATGGTCGGCTCGGCGAGGAGCGCCTGCCGGGCCAGGTCGAGGTAGATCGCCACCGGCTGGTACTGCATGATCGAGCTCAGCACGGGGTCGCGCACGAAGTGGTCGATCGAGAAGATGACCCCGGAGCCGTACATGAGCACGCGGAGCACGAAGGGCAGCACGTTGTCGAGGTCCGGCAGGCTCGCCATGACTCGCGCGAGGATCAGGGCCACACCCGTGCAGAAGAGATAGGTGAGCACGAGGGCAGGGACCAGGAGGAGCCACTCCCAGTCCACACCCCCGAACGTCACGCTGGGGAAGATGCCGCTCATCAGGACGAAGAACACCATGACGCCGACCGTCGGCACGAGGCTCGCGAACTGCGCGAGCACCGCGGAGATCGGCAGCACGGCGCGCGGGAAGTGCAGCGAGCGGACGAGGTTCAGGTTCTTCGCGATCGACTTGGCCCCGCCCGTGGCCGAGTCGGAGAAGAACCGGTAGATGAACGTGCCGATGACGATGAAACCGATGAAGTTCTCGAGACCGCGCGAGGTCTGCAGCAGGATCCCGAAGATGAGGACGTAGACCATCGCGTTGAGCGCGGGGTTGAGGATGGTCCAGATCTGCCCGAGGAACGTGTTCTGGTTCTCCGCGTAGATCGAGGAGGTCGCCATGTACCGCGCGAAGTCCCGGCGGCGCCACGTCTCTCGGATGTACGTGCCGAGCGGGGGCCGTACCCCGACCTTGCGCAGCCCGCTCTGGGCCGCGAGGTCGGCGAGGTGCTCCGATGTCACGCCCGCGTGCGAGGTTCCAGCCATGCCTCTCCGATCCTGCGGGCGCCACGGCGGCGACCGGGCGAGCTCCCCCCTGCTGCGCCACCTGCGCTCACCAGGGGCCAATTGTACGAGAACGCGAAACGTCCGCTGCGCATCAGAGGTCCGGACGCCGCAGGTCCGGCTCGAGGTAGGAGAACTTGACCTCGGGCACCGCGGCACGCACCCGAGCCTCTGCCTCGTCGATCTGGGCCGCGACCTCTGCCGCCGTCACCGGACCGGGCACCTCGATCTTGGCCGCGAGCAGGATCTCCTCGGGCCCCACGTGGAGCGTCTTGAGGTGGATGACCGACACCACGGAGCCCCCGACGAGCGCCGCGCGGATCGCCGCCACCGTCTCGGGGGTGGCCGACTCGCCCAGCAGGAGGGACCGGGTCTCGAGGGCGAGGACGACGGCGATCGCCACGAGGAGCAGCCCGATGGCGGCCGTCCCGGCGGCGTCCCAGCGACCGTCGCCCGTGACGAGGGTGAGGCTCACCCCCGCGAGCGCGAAGACGAGCCCGAGCAGCGCGCCGATGTCCTCGAGCAGCACGACGGGCAGCTCGGGGGCCTTGGCGCCGCGCACGAACTCCACCCAGGTGCGCTTGCCGCGCACGTGGTTGGACTCGCGCACCGCGGTGCGCAAGGAGAAGGACTCGAGCACGATCGCCACGACGAGCACGAGGATCGGTACCCACTGCCACGAGTCGATGCCGTGCGGGTCGGAGAACTTGTGCCACGCCTCGTACAGCGCGAAGAGCCCGCCGACGGTGAAGAGCACGATCGCGACGATGAAGGCGTACAGGTAGCGCTCGCGCCCGAAGCCGAAGGGGTGGGCCTCGGTCGCCACGCGCCGGGCACGCTTGCCGCCGAGCAGGAGCAGCGCCTGGTTGCCCGAGTCCGCGACCGAGTGCACCGACTCGGCGAGCATCGAGCTCGAGCCCGTGAGCAGATAGGCACCGAACTTGGTGACAGCGATCCCCGCATTGGCCAGGAGCGCGGCGACGATCGCCTTGGTGCCCCCTTCCACGCTCATGCGCGCGGCTCGGCGGCGAGATCGACGTAGGCGTTGGCCCGCTCGAGGTCCTCGACGAAGTCGACCTCGACCGCGTACAGGTCGGAGATGTCCACGGGCAGGACGCGCATCCCCGAGTTCTCGATCGCGAGCTCGATGCCGCGCTCGAAGTAGTCCTGCACGTCGACCTCCTCGAGGTGGCGGATGAGGAGGGCCTTGTCGCGGTCAGCCACGAAGTTGATGCCGATCGACTCGCCCAGCGCGCCGGTGACCTGCTTGGACAGGGCGTCGATCCATCCGTCGTCGTCCACGGTGTACTTGACCTCTTCGTCGCCGACGGCGGCGGTGTTCACGGCGACGACGGACTGGTCGGCCTCGATGTGCGGGCGCAGGCGCTCAAGCACGCGGGGGTCGAAGACGACGTCGCCGTTGAGCCACACCACGCCGCCCTCCCCCGAGGCGACGAGCGCCCGCAGGAGCGACTTGGAGGTGTTGGTGACGTCGAACTCCTCGTTGTAGACGAAGAGCGCGCGAGGGTGGGCCTCGAGGATCATGTCGAGCTTGAAGCCGACGACGACGTACACCTGGGAGTCGGTGAAGACCGCCTCGATGTTCTGGATCTGCTGCGCCATGATCGTGCGGCCGTCGCGCAGCGGGGTGAGCGACTTCGGGAAGGGTTGCCCGAGCCGGGTCCCCATTCCTGCCGCGAGGATGACTACCTGCTGGGGCACGTGTGCCGCTCCTTAGTCCTGTGGGGATCCGGCATGGCCCCAGCGAGTCATCGTAGTCCGCCCCTGTCCGGATCCGTCGCGGATCGGCCCGCGGGCGCGAGCGGGTGAAAAAACCGACCACGACGGTGCTTATGCGTGTCGGGAGTGGACCCACCCTCCCCATCTCGCCCAGACAGGACTACATTCCCGAAGGGCCCATACGCCCGGTGCGCGAGGCATCCCTCGGCACATTTGCACTTCTTGGAGGGGAACCATGAACCTGCGCAAACTCGGCGTGGCGGGACTCGTGTCCGCGCTGCTCGTCGGACTGAGCGGCGTCGCGGCGACGTCGGCCGCCGCTTACGACCCGAACGACAGCTACGCCACCCTCACCGGCAAGGTGACGTACAACAACAAGCCCGTCAAGGGCGTCAATGTGTCCGCGCAAGGCCCGAAGGACCAGTGGGGCGGCTCGGCGACGACGGACGCTTCGGGCGTCTACACGATCAACTGGGTCAACCCGGGCACCTACTCGGTGCGCGTTGACAACTGGACGTACTCGTCGGGGAAGTCCGTCCAGCTCGACTTCCTCGCCACCTACTCCGGGAACACGGTGCGCGGTCCCGACGCCACGACCTACAAGGTCGAAGCGGGCACGAAGCAGACCGTCAACATCAAGGCCGTCACCGGTGCCTCCGTCAAGGGCAAGGTCGTCGACTCGAAGGGCAAGCCCGTCAAGGGTGCCTGGGTCAGCGCCGCCAACTCGACGCGCTACGGCTACGGCTACGTCGAGACGGACGCGAAGGGCAACTACGTCGTCAAGAGCCTCGCCAGCGGCAGGGTCGACCTGAGCGCCGGCAAGAGCAACAAGTCCTCGAGCTCCTACGGGAGCGTGAACGTCTCCGCGAAGGCGGGCAAGACGGCGTCGGCCAAGGTCATCAAGCTGAAGACGTACCCCGAGGGCACGCTGACCGGCACCGTCAAGGGCCTCAAGAAGGGTGACACCGTCTGGGTCTACGACACGAAGCTGAAGTACTCGTTCCACCTGCAGACGGCCACGAAGAGCACCGTCAAGATCAAGCAGAAGCTCGCGCCCGGCACCTACCGCCTCGTCGTCGGCGGCACCAACGTGGTCTCGAAGGCCGTCACGGTCAAGGCCAAGAAGACCGCCAAGGCAGGCACCCTCAAGGCGCCGAAGAAGCGCACGAAGGTCAGCGGCACGATCAAGGGCGCCAACGGCAAGGCGCTCGCCAACGCGTCGGTGTGGGTCAACGACTCCTACGGCACCAACACGGGCTACGTCCAGGCCAACGCCAAGGGCAAGTACTCGATCTCCGGCGTGGTGAGCGGCAAGTACACCGTGTCTGCTTCTGACCCCAAGGGCAAGAGCGCCTTCACGAGCTCGAACCTCACGGTCAAGAAGGGCAAGAACGCCACGAAGAGCATCAGGCTCGGCAAGACCTACAAGGTCTCGGGCACCGTGAAGTACAAGGGCAAGGCCGTCGCTGGCGTCATCGTCCACACGGACGGCACGTCGGCAGAGACGAGCTCGAAGGGCAAGTTCACTCTCCAGGGACTTGCCAAGGGCAAGCAGCGTCTCAGTGCGTACGACCCGTACACGGGCGGTTACCTCAACACCGGCAAGTCGGTCTCGGTGAAGAAGAACTTCTCGTGGAACTTCTCGCTCAAGAAGTAGTGCCCTAGCCCCCTCCGGGCCGGAGCAGCACGACGCACCGATGATGGAGCCCCTCGCACGACGCGGGGGGCTCCATCATCGTTGTGAAGCTCGAGAACCGATGCTGTGACAGAGCGTGTCAGGACAGCTCGCGAGCCTCGTGCTCGAGGAGCACCGGGATGCCGTCACGCACGGGGTACGCGAGCGGGCGCTTCGGGTCGGTCGAGTGCAGCTCGGTCTCGCCGCCCGGCCCCGTGGCGGGCACGAGGCTCGCGCCGGTGACAGGGCAGCGCAGCACCTCAGTCACCCAGGGCTCGAGGCCAGGGATCGGGTTCTCGCCCGTCGGGTTAACGGGTGTCGGGTTCTCGGTCATCGCGCATCCTCCGTGGTGTTCGCCGTCGGCCCCGCGTCTGGCACGTCGCCTGCCGACTCCTCCGCGGTCTCCACCGCACTCTTGCCCACCGCCTCGTCTCCCGCGCGCACGAGCGCGAGGACGTCGTCGCGGACCTTGACCATGATGTCCTCGTCCGCGGCCTCGACGTTGAGCCGCAGCAACGGCTCGGTGTTCGAGGCGCGCAGGTTGAACCACCAGCGCGGGTGGGTGTCCCAGTGGGAGACCGTGAGCCCGTCGAGCTCGTCGACCTCGACCGGCCCGGCGCCCTGGCGCGTCACGTACGCCTCGACCACGCGCGCGCGAGCAGCGGGCACGTCCGCGACGCGGGAGTTGATCTCGCCCGAGGAGACGTACGGCTGGTACACGTCCGCGAGGTCGGAGAGCGGCAGCGCCGACTCGCCGAGCGCGGCGAGCACGTGGAGCGCGGCGAGCATCCCCGTGTCCGCGAAGAAGAAGTCGCGGAAGTAGTAGTGCGCCGAGTGCTCCCCGCCGAAGACGGCGCCGCGCTCGGCCATCTGCGCCTTGATGAACGAGTGGCCCACCCGCGTGCGGACCGTGCGCCCGCCCGCCGCGTGCACGAGGTCGGGCACGACGCGCGAGGTGATGAGGTTGTGGATGATTGTCGGCTCGCGTCCGGCCGCCGTCTCGCGTGCGACCTCGCGCAGGCCCACGAGCGCCGTGACGGCCGAGGGGTTCACGGGTTCGCCGCGCTCGTCGACCACGAAGCACCGGTCCGCGTCGCCGTCGAACGCGAGCCCGAGGTCCGCGCCGTGCTCGACGACGGCCGCCTGCAGGTCGCGGAGGTTCTCCGGCTCGAGCGGGTTCGCCTCGTGGTTGGGGAACGTGCCGTCGAGCTCGAAGTAGAGGGGGACGACGTCGAGCGGAAGGGCTGGCAGGCCCGCGGCGGTGCCCAGGACGGCGGGGACCGTGAGGCCGGCCATGCCGTTGCCGGCGTCCACCACGACCTTGAGCGGGCGCGCCTCAGACAGGTCCACGAGGCCGCGCAGGAAGGCCGCGTAGTCGGCGAGGATCTCGCGGTGGGTGATCTCGCCCCGGTGGCGCGCCGTCGGGCGACCGCCGTCGGACAGGGTTCCCGGGGCGACGCCGTCGCCGCCGTCCGCCGTCGTCGTCGGGATGCCCTCGGCGAGGTAGCGCTCGGCCGTCGTGCGCACGTCGACGAGCCCCGTCGCCTCCCCCACCGGGCGGGCGCCCGCGCGGCAGAGCTTGATCCCGTTGTACTCGGCGGGGTTGTGGCTCGCCGTGAACATCGCCCCGGGCAGGTCGAGCACGCCCGACGCGTGGTACAGCCCGTCCGTCGAGCACAGTCCGATGAGGACGACGTCGACCCCTCGGTCCGCCGCGCCCTGCGCGAACGCCTCGACGAGCTCCGGGCCCGAGGGGCGCATGTCGTTGCCGATGACGAGCGCGGGGCGGGGGGCACCGTCGGCAGCGTGGGCGTCGTCGGGCGGGACTCCGCCGTGGGGCACGACTCCGCCGTCGGGCAAGGCACCGCCGTCAGGCAAGGCGCCGCCGCCGGCCCCGCCCCCACTGAACTCCGGGAGGACGACGACGTCGGCGAACGCCGCCCCGAGCGCGCGCGCGACCGGGGCGGAGAACTGGTCGGGAAAGGTGCCGCGCACGTCGTAGGCCTTGACGAGGCCGGTCAGGTCCACGGCGGGTGTAGTCGAGTCGCTCACCCGGACAGCCTAGGGCCGCAGCTGCACGACCGTTCGCGCCGTCCGTGTGCGCGAGCGTCGGTGTGCTCGGCGGCCGGTGTGCTCAACCGCTGGTGCGCTCAGCCGCCGGTGCGCTCAGCCGCCGGTGCGCTCAGCCGCTGGCGTGCTCCTGCGGCGATCCGGAGCTCGTCGAGCCGGCTGACATCACCTCGTCGAGCGTCGGCCAGGGTGGACCGTTGCGCAGCGCGCTGAGGAGGTCCCGCCCCGCCCGTTCCCGGCCAGGGAACTGGTCGCCCGGGTCCCAGCGCCACGCCGCGACCATCGCGAGGACGAGGCGCCGGCACTCGTGGAGCAGCCCTTTGTCGACGTTCTCGTAGCGCTCGCTGACCGCCGTGGGCACGTGGGCGAGGTCGAACTCCACGGGTCCACGACAACAGGTCTCGAAGTCGATGAACCGCAGTCCGTCCCCGGTGCTGAGCACGTTGCCCGGGTGCGGTTCCCCATGGAGCAGCTGCTCGGGGGCGCCGCGCTGGGTGATCCATCGGCTCACGTGGCGCAGCGTGTCGTCGAGCAGCGCCCTGTCCGCGTCAGCGAGTGCAGGGGTGAGGGCGCGGTCTGCGACGAGGTTCGCGGCCTCGGCGACCCGGTCCATGAAGTGCGGCGCTGCGACGTCGAGAGCTCGCATGCCGGCATGGAGCTGCTCGAGCGCGCTCGCGACCTCGCCCGGCCGGGGTCCGTGGGGCGCCACCGCCTCGTAGTGGGTCCAGAACGTGACCACGAACCCGTCCCGCTCGTAGGCGCGCGGCTCCACTCGCGGCTCGAGCGCCGCCACGGGGCTACCGACGTCGGCGAGCCCACCGGCGATGTCGAGCTCGAACTGTGCGACCTCCTCCCCTACCGGTGCGACTCGGGCGACGACGTCACACGGCAGCAGACGGAGCGCGAGCTTGTTCGAGTTGTGCAGGAGCATCGTCTCGCTGACCGCAAGGTCGAGCTCGGCGGCCAGCGACGTGGCCGCAGCGACCGCACGCTCGATCTCTGGTGCATGCATGCTGGCTTCGACTCCCTCGACGCGGCTCTCGTGGCTCTCGCAGCTCTTCGACGTGGCGCTCTTGACGCGGCGCTTCCCGTCGGAGCCTGTGAACCCTAGGTCTCGCGGCGTGACCGGGACAGCACGTCCTGGATCGCGACCTCGGCACCCTCGGCGTCGAACCATGCCCGGTGCTCGCACGTCTGGCACGACGCGAACGTCACCGGGGTGCCGTCCGTCAGGTCCATCGCGAGCTGCGTCACGGCGCTCGACCCGCACGCGGTGCACTCACGCGGCGCCGGTCCCGGGGCTGCCGCGGGGCGCGACAGAGAGCCGAGCGTCGGTGCCGGCTCCCCCCGACGCCGCGAACGGCGCTCCCCTGGTTTCCCAGCCATGGCTCAGCCGCCCTCGCCGCGCAGCACGCGTAGGTGGCCGCGTCGGGCGACCTCACCTGTGACGACGGGCGCCTCCGCCACGACGGGTGCGCGACCCGCCTCGCGGACGGCGTCGGCGAGCGCGAGCAGGTCGTCCCGGCTGGGCTCCGCCGGTGTGAACTCGCTCAGCAGCCGCACGACCTCCCAGCCGCGCGGGGCCGTGAGGCGCTCGGCGTGGACGGCGCACAGGTCGTAGGAGTGGGGCTCGGCATAGGTCGCGAGCGGCCCCAGCACGGCCGTGGAGTCCGAGTAGACATAGGTCAGCGTGGCCACGGCGGCACTGCCGCACGCAGTGCGAGAACACGGGCGCAAGGACTTCACACCTAGGACGATAACGAATGCCTCCGACATTCGGTGCCCACCTCGCCGCGAACCCGCCCCGCGAGCCTAGGCTGGAGGGGTGCGCACACCCCGGGACCTGCGCGGCGCCACCGCGCGGGGAGAAGAACCGCTCGCTGTCCGACGGCGGGATCGCCGCGGCCGCGGTCTTCGCGGGCCGCTGCTCCCCCACAACCTGCCCGCCTACCGCACGCGCGCGGAGGTGTTCGAGGATCACGTGCTGGCCGCCGTCGAGCGCCTCGAGTCACGCTGGGGCGCCGAGCTGCACCGCACGCAGTTCGCCGTCGAGGACGTGCCGCCGTCGAACCCGGCACCGTGGGAACGTGGCGGGGTGCCGCTCGGGCGATACTTCCCCGCCGAGCCCGGTCTCGACGCGACGATCGTCGTCTACCGGCGGCCCGTCGAGACGCGCGCCGTCGACGCCGCCGACCTCGCGGATCTCGTGCGCGTCGTCGTGGTGGAGCAGGTCGCGCACCTGCTCGGGCGCGAGCCGCACGAGGTGGATCCCGCGTACGACGACGGCGGTTAGCTCAAGGGCGGTTGGCCCGACGGCGGTGAGCTCGACGCGAGCCAGCTAGCTCGACGCGAGCCGGAGAGCCTTCTCGGTGAAGTAGCCCACCTCGCCGTCGGCGTCCTCGACCCCGATGACGAACTTGCCCGAGGGAGTGGCCCGGACGTCGACGACGGTGCCTCGACCGCGCGTCGTGAGCACCTCGGCCCCGGGCGTGAAGATGGTGTCGCTCATGCGCTCCAGTATAGGGGTGTCAAGGCACTCTCGGGGCCGACGGCGCAAGGTGCGGGCCGACGGCGCAAGGTGCGGGACGGCGCAAGGGGCCGACGGCGGGTTTCACGCCGCGAGTGGCCGACGGCGGGTTTCACGCCGCGAGTGGCCGACGGCGGGGAGCCCGGTCCGCTCCGCCGCTACCGTGACTCTACGACTCGCCCCGGCTACCTCCGTCTCCGCTGCTCCGGCTCACCACCTCCGCTCCCGGCTCCGCCTCACCCGTACGACCGCGCTATGCCGCTGACCTGCAGATTCGCCCTCCTCCCATGTCCGACTTGTCGGCAATGTCAGAGGCGCCTGGCACGCTGTGATCATGTTCGAGACCAGCCCTGAACCCGCGGAGCCGGAGGGCCCCGGCAGCCAGCCGGGCGGCGAGCGCGCGCAGGAGAACTACCTGCCCGGGGAGCCGCCCAATCCCCACGGCGTGCGGCGCGGGGTTGACGGTGAAGCCTGGGTCGCCGAGATCCACGAGCGGCCCCCGGGGCTCCCGCTGCTCAGGGAGCTGCTCGAGACCTTCAACGAGTCACTCGGTGATCTCGAGCTCCTGACCACGCTCGCCGCCTGGGAGCGGGTAGCGGCGTGGGTGGCCAGCTGCCAGAACGACGCGCTCGTTGCACTGGCGGTGCGGGCCGAGCGCCACGGTGGACCCCGTCAGCTCGCCGCGCTGCTCGCGAGCGAGCTGCGATGCACGCAGAACGCCGCTGAGGGCAAGCTCGCACTCGCCCGATCCATCGCGCTCTATCCCGTGGTGGCGGACGCGCTCGAGGCGGGGAAGCTCGACGTCAGCAAGGCCCGCACCGTCCTGGAGGAGGCTGACGGTGCGCCTGAGGCAAGTCGCGACCATGTCGCGGCACTCGGGGTGGCACTCGCACCGACCAAGACCCCGCCGCAGCTGCGTAGGGCGCTCAAGGAGGCGGTCCTCGCTCTGGACCCCGCTGCAGCCGCCGAACGAACGCGCCGGGCAGTGGCCGAGCGGCGAGTCGAGTTCCAGCCTCTGCCGGACTCGATGGCACTCATCACCGCGTTCCTGCCCGCGGCGGACGCGATGGCGGTCAAGACTGCCCTCGACGCCTTGGCACGGACCGCCGGCGCAGACGACCCGCGCACCTTCGACCAGCGTCGCGCCGACGGGCTGTCGGCCATCTTCCACGCCATCCTGGACACCGGCGAGGCGCCCCTGCACCCGGACCACCTCATCGCGACAGCCGCGTCCGAGGAACCCGCTTCCGAAGAGCCCACGTCCACCGGCGCCGCGTCTGACGTCGACTCCTTCCCCACGTCCCACGATGCCAACTGTAGAGCGGCCGACGGCGAAGCGCTGGAGTCGACCCACCCCGAAGCACTCGCGCCAGCGGACCGCGCATCAAGCGAGTCGACCAACCGCGACGCGCTTCGGCCGGCCCACGCTAGTGCCGGCGAGGCGGCCGACGACGGGCCCTGCGAGTCGCACGCGGTGAAGGTCCCAGGCTCCGAGCTACGCAGTGTGCAGCGATCGCGAGAGCCGCTCTGGCGCCGGCTCGCCACGACGGGGCGCCAGCGTGCCCATCTCCAGGTGACGGTGGCGGGCACCACCCTGCTCGGCCTCGACGACCAGCCCGGCGAGCTCGCCGGGTACGGACCGATCCCGGCCGACGTCGCCCGCCAGGTCGCCACTGACGCGACCTGGCGGGCAGTCCTCACGGACCCGGCGCTGGGCACCGTGACGGCCGTCGGCGAGCGGAGCTACCGGCCGGGCGCCGTGCTGACGCGGGATGTGATGGCACGCGATCGCACTTGCACCTTCCCTGGTTGCTCGCAGCCCTCCCACCGCTGCGATCTCGATCACCGTTGCGCATTCGACCCGAGTCGCCCCGCGGAGCAGCAGACACACAAGGACAACCTGCACGCGCTGTGCCGCTTCCACCACAACCTCAAGACGCTCCACGGCTGGGCACCGACGTTCGACCCGCCCACGGGCGTCACGACGTGGACGAGTCCGCTCGGCAAGCGGTACGAACGACACCCCGAGCCGGCGCTTCCACCGTGGGAGAACTGGCTCACCCAGATCGCGGAGCTGCCGCGCCCAAAGACGACGTGCATGTGCGCTGCGCAACCACAAGAAGCCGCACGCGGCGGCGCGGCCGCATCCCGACGAGAGACAGGCGGGAGCGCGCCTGGCGGGAGTGCGTCCGGCGGGAGTGCGTCCGGCGAGAGTGCGTCTGGCGGGAGCGCCCCTGGCGGGAGCGCCGCCGACGGCGATCGAGGAGCGCGCGACGATGGAGTGACTCCCGGAGACCACGCCGACCGCCCGCCCGACGATCCTCGAGACGATCCCGGGCCGCCGCCCTTCTGACGAACGAGTGTCAGCCCAGCAAGGTCTGACGATTGAGCGTCAGGCGAACGGGCGGCGGCGTGGAACTACTGGTCTGGAACTACTGGCGTTGAACTACTCAAGCGGCAACCGCTGCGCCCCGCGCACGGTCACTTCGCCGACGGCAGCACCATGCACGGGCGTTGTCAGTACGGAGACGAAGGGACCGTCGGTGCCTTGCGACTCGGCGAGGACTCCCCACACGAGCGCGGAGCCTGCGGCGAGCGCCTCGTTGGCGACCGTGTGGGCTACCAGCTCGACGGCCGCCGTGCCCTCCGGCAACGGCACGTTGAGCGTGGTGCCCGCGGGAAGGGAGATCTCCTCGGCGATCAGCTCAGCCCCGGACTCGTCGAAGGCTCGCAGCAACCCAGCGGCGAGCCCGACCGGCTCGTCGGCGGGCTGATCGGCCGACGGGATGCCCGTGACGACGGCGCTGGCCGTCAGCCCGGCGGGCACTGCGAAGAGATCGGTGCTGTCGTGGGGGCTCGCGGCGATCCACGCTTGTTCGACAGGCGCCGGGTCACCGGCGGCGGCGGGGGCGCCGAGGCGCTCGATGCGGGCTGCCGCGAGGATCGGGGAGTCGGACTCGACGACGACGGTGTACGAGCCCGCGGGCAGGCCGCCGAGGTCGACGTCGGTCACCTCGCCCGGCACGAGGCTGAGCGCCTCCGTGCCCGGGAGCACCACGGGGCCGGACTCGCCGTAGAACGTCACGCGCACCGGGACCTCCGAAGCGCCGCTCTCGAGGGCGCCATCGTCTGGAGCGTCGGCGCCGGGGTCAGCGTCAGCGTCGGCGTCGGCGTCGGCGTCGGCGTCAGGAGAGTCGGCGTCGGCGCTGTCAGCGCCTTCGTCTGCGTTCTCGTCCGCAGCGACGTCGGGAGTGTCGTCGTCGGCTGCGCCGTTGTCGTCAGATTCCTCGGGCGCGCCATCGTCGTCAGCGAAGGCTCCGACGTCGTCAGCGTCCGGGGCGAGGAGTCGCAACAGCCCGGCGCCCGGCCCGTCGAGCTCGCTCTCGGGCACCACGAACGTCGTGAGCACCTGGCGCTGCGCGGGCGCCGCACCGGGCACAACGAGGTCGGCGCCGCCAGGGCTGAAGCCGTCGAGCTCGCTGACCTGCAGGAACGCGGCGATCTGACCACCAGCGGAGGTCACGTGCACCACCGTGCGGGCGAGCTCCGCCGCGAGTGCGCTCAACCGCAGGCTCAGCTCCCCGCCGGACGGCACGATGTACCGGGCGCCGCCACCGAGCTCGACGGGGCCCGCCGGACCCCACATCGCGAGCCCGATCTCGGCGGGTGTCGCTCCCGGGTTGTGCACCACGAGCAGCGTCGTGGTCCCGAGCTCGGTGCCCCCGCCCACGAGCCAGAACTCCGAGCCGGGCCGCTGGCACGACGCCGCCGACGTCCCGCGAAGGTCGCCCGCGGTGACCGTCGACACGACCGCACCCGCGACACGCGCGGGCGCCTGACCCACCGGCTGCGCGCGGCCCACGGTCCCGGTCGAGGGTTCACCGCTCGCCACAGCGACCGTCGCCCCAGTGCCTCCAGCCCCGCCGACACCCCCGGTGACTCCGGTCGCATCGGCCGCGAGCACGGGGGCACCCGCGAGGTCGGCAAGGGGCCACGCCTCGAGCAGGGCACCCGACGTCGGCCCCGATCCGTCGTCGGCCCCAGCGTCCCCGCCGCCTTGTGCATCGACGGCCACGCCGACGCCCGCGACGAGCCGCAGCCGGTCGACTGAACCCACGGGCGCGGGGTTGAACTCGGGATCGACCTCGTCGTCGGAGTCCGGCAGGACGACGGGTCCCGGGCACACGAGCGTCGTCGGCCCGGCGGGCACCGGAAGCGGCACGGCCCGGAGACCGACGTCCTCGGGCACCGGTGCGAGCCACGCGGCGGCACCCACGGCACCGACGACGCCGAGCACGAGCAACCCGCTGCCCGCTCGCGCGAGCCGACCTGGCCACACGCTCACTGGACCACCCCCCGACGTCGACGCACAGGCAGTGCGAGCAGCACCGTCAGGCCGAGGACGACGGTCAGCATGACGAGCCGCGGCTGGCGGTCCGCGGGGTCGTACTCGACCTCGAGCCGCCCACCCTCGGCGGGGAGCTCGAAGGCGACGCGCCAGTCGGACTGGACCACGCGCAGGTGCCGCCCGTCGAGCCGCGCGCGCCACCCGGGATCGGCACTCTCGGCGAGGACGAGCACCCTGCCGGACGGGCCCGCCGGGATGTCCGTGGCGACGGTCAGCCCGGTGGACTCGACGGGTGTTCTCCCGCCGTCGGCCACCACGACCTGGGCCCACGCGGACCCTCCGACCACCTCGGTCTCGCCGTCGACGACCGCCACCCGCCACATCGTGCCCGTCTCGTTCGAGGCGATGCGTTCGAGTCCTTGCGTCGCGTCGAGCTGGCCCTCGAGGCGTGCCCGGGCGGACGCGGGCAAGGAGTCTGACGTGGGTGGGAGGAGCACGACGGCGACGGCGCGCTCGGCGAGCGGCCCGGAGACGTCACCCGCGGACCCGGCGGCGATGTGCGCCACGATCTCGTCGATGGCCTCGAGCTGTGGTTCGGCGGGAGCGAGGACCGCGGACGTCAGCTCGCCCTCGAGCCCGCGGGCCGCGACGGCCACCGAGCGGTCCGTGGGCGCGGGGCCGTTCCCGCGCAGGAGCTGCCAGCGCACCCCGGCGTCGTCGGCCGCCTGGGTGGCACCCGAGCCCGCGCCGACGCCTGCGCCCGTGCCAGCACTGCCACCCGCGGGAGCCGCGCCCGGTGCGAGCATGAGGACCCGCGCGGACTGCGCACCGTGCTGGGCCTGGCGCCCCACGGCCGGCACGAGCGGCGACTCGAGCGCCACGACGAGCCGCTCCCCCACGAGTCCCGGTCGCTGCGCACGCGCATCGAGCGCCCACGCGCCGAGGTGCAACGCTGGCCCGGCGACGGCCACGATGGCGAGCACGGCGACGATCGGCTGGCGCCATCCGAAGGTTCGCGAGCCGAGCCGGTCCCGCACGCCGTCGGCGCCCAGGATCGCGGCGAGCAACAGGCCCGCGACGACGACGCTGACCCCGGCGCCGGACCACCCGCGCACGAGGACGTCTTCCCCGGCGGCGACCTCGATCCGCCCTGACACGCCCGCGACGAGCAGCCCGCACGCGACAGCCCACCAACCCACGCGCACCCCGCGCGCCACGTCACGTCCGCGCAGCAGAGCGGCGAGGGCGACGACGACGAGCACCCCGCCGGTCAGCCACGCCCAGCCCGCCCAGGGCAGCTCCGGCAGCACGGACGCGCCCGCGACCGGCTCGACCGGCCACCCGAGGAGCTGCTGCCACACCGGCGCGAGGTGGGAGGCGAGCGGGAGACCCGGGTCGCCCAGGAGTGTGCGGAGGGCCGACGTCGAACCCCTGGCGGCGTCGATCACGACCTGCGCGTGCACCACGAGCGCCGGCACAGCCACGAACAGCACGCGACCGCGGCGCCGGGGTGTCACGAGAGCGACGACGAGCAGGATGAGCAACCCCGCGGGAAGGAGCACCGGTGACCCCGCGGTAGCCACTGCGAGTGCGAGGCCTGCCGCGGCGGCCGCGCCTAGGGATCCGCGCCAGCGTTCGGCGCCGGGGTCCTCGCCCGTCGGAGTGGGGGGTGTAGTCGCGTTGGTTGCGGCCGAGCCCTCGGACCCGGCTGGTGTGCCGTGCGCGTCTGACGTCAGGTCGGGCTGCGGTGTGCCGGCGTGGGCGGTGCTGGCCTCATCGGCCTCCGGCTCGTCAACTCCTCGCCGGTCGGCGTTCTCCAGCCCGGACGCGATGACATCGGTGCGCTGCACCCCCACGGCACGCGCGAGCCCGAGTCCGACCCACGGGATCATGATGTGCGCGAGCACTGCGCCGAGCCGCCCCTGGCCCTGCGCGAGCAGCAGCGCGGGCGCGCCCGCCCACACGAGCGCGGCCCACCACCGCAGCGCGAGCGACCGGGTGGCCGCACCGGCCGCGAACCACGCGGCGAGGCCCGAGGCGAGGAGGGCGCCGAGCAGCACGAGGGGTTCCGGGGCACCCCGTGTCACCGCGGCGAGCGGTGCGAGGGCGAGCAGGATCGGGTCGGCGGGACCCGGTGCGCCGAGACCCCCGGGCACCCAGCCCGTGGTGATCGCCGCCCACCACGAGGCGAAGGGCACGGACGGCGCAAGGGCACCACCGGCGAGCCGTCCCCCGCCCGAGACGGCGGAGACGAGTGCCGACAGGCCGACCCACGAGACGACGGCGAGCACGAAGGCGAGCGCACCGAGGGCGACCCGCCGTCGGCGGGTGATCGTGGCGAGCTCGCGCAGCTCGAGCTCGCTCGGCGCCCGGACCACGCGCTGCGACTCGCGACGCCGCATCCGCCGGTCGCGGTACTCGCGGTAGACGTCGCGCCAGGAGTTCTGCAGCAGCCGGAGCGAGCGCCGCGGCAGGGCTCGGGTCCGCCGGGCCGCGCGCCGGGCGGCGATGATGCGTCCGGGCCGCGCGAGCACCCACAGCGGCGCCGTGAGGTCCGCGACCGCGAGGACGGGCTCCTTCGTGACGACCCGCCACAGCGCCCGAAGCGCACCGGACACGATCGCGAGCACGACGACGACGGGCACGAACGGCAGCGGGACCCACGCGAGCTGGGTGTGCAGGAGCGCCTGGCGCCGGGCGCCGAAGGACCTGCGGTGGTCGGGCTCGCCGTCGCCCTCGCGCAGGCCGGCGAAGCTCGCCCGGGCGTGGCGGACGACGGCGGTCGGGACGACGACGACGCGGTGCCCCGCGAGCCGCGCGCGCCGGGAGAGGTCGAGGCCGTCCAGGTAGGGACCGAGCGCCGGGTCGGTGCCGCCGAGCTCGGCCCACACGTCGGCGCGCACGAGCATGCCCGCGGTGCCCACGCCGAGCACGTCGTCGCGACCGTCGAGCTGCCCCTGGTCCACCTCGCCCTCGTCGACACCCGTCATGCGCCGCCCGAACCGGGAGGTCGTGACCCCGGCCTCGAGGAGCCGCACGGGCTCGCCCCACGTGCGCTGCTTGGCGCCGGCCACGGCCACGGACGGCGAGTGCTCGACGGCACGCAGCAGGGCGGCGAGCGCGGCGGGTTCGGGCGCGGCGTCATCGTGCAGGAGCCACAGCCAGCGGGTGGGCGCGGGTCGTGCCGCCGGGGACCGCGTCGGAGTCGGCTGCGCGGGGTCCGGGCCCCCGCCGTCGGACCGCGCAACACCGGCTTCGGCTGCACCGGCTGCTGCAGCACCGGCTGCTGCGGCGTCCCCCCGGCTTCCGCCGTCGGACCCCACGGAGCGGGCTGTGGCGGCTTCGCCCCGGCTTCCGCCGTCGGCCGCGTCCTTCGTGAGCGCCTCACGGACGGCCGCTCCGAGGTTGCGCGCCCCGGGCGTGGCGACGAGACGCCAGCTCTCGGGTGCATCCGCGGGGAGCTGGGCCCCGCCGTCGCGGCCGGCGTCGACCACGAGCACGCGCGCGGGCGGGCGGGTCTGTGCGGCGAGGGCCGCGAGGGTCTCAGGGAGGTACTCGGAGTTGCCGACGGTGACGACGACGGCGGTCGCGTCGCCCGGGAGCCCCGGCAGGCTCAGCGAGGGGTAAGGCTCAGACGACACGACGCTTGAGCTTGCGCCGCTCCCGCTCCGAGAGTCCACCCCAGATGCCGAAACGTTCGTCGTTCGCGAGGGCGTACTCCAGGCACTCGGCCCGGACCTCGCAGCCGGTGCAGACCTTCTTGGCCTCGCGTGTGGAGCCGCCCTTCTCGGGGAAGAACGCCTCCGGGTCCGTCTGTGCGCACAGGGCGCGGTCCTGCCATCCGAGGATCGTGTCGTCGTCTGGGGTGCCGAAGATGGGCAGAACGTTGCTGACCGGTGCCGGCGCTGGCATCGTCGCCTGCGACGGGAACGGCCCCTCCGGGTCGAGCAGATTCCACATCATCGTGCCTCCGTGCTCGCCTCCCCTGGAAAGTGCATTGGTGGAATTACACGCGTGTCACTCGTCAAAGTCAAGTGGAGATGTGCTAGCCGACGTCCTCCCGACGGGTGAAAGCGGCAAATCCTGCAGCCTAGGCTTGCGGTGTGACACTCTCCGTCTCCACACTCATCGACTCTCCCGCCCTCGGCCCGCGGCCCTTCCTGACCTGGTACGGGCACGACGGCGAGCGCGTCGAGCTCTCCGCGACCGTCACGGCCAACTGGGTCACGAAGACGGCGAACCTCCTGGTGGAGGAGTTCGACGCCGGCCCCGGCACGCTCGTGCGGCTCCACCTGCCCCCGCACTGGCGCACCGCCGTGTGGGCGCTCGCCACGTGGCGCGTGGGCGCTGGAGTGCTGCTCGAGGACGACATGGCGGCCGACGTGCATGTGACCGACCGGCCCGGTGGCGTGCCGAGTGCGGGCGGAGGCGCGAGCCGGGGCGATGGGGCGAGCGCGGGTCGTGGGGCCAGTGCGGACGGAGACGCGAGCGCGGGCAGCGGGCTTGGCGCGGGTCGTGCGCCGTCGGGCGAGGTCGTGGTGGTGTCGCTGCCGGCCCTCGCGCGCCGGTTCGACGGCGAGCTTCCCCCCGGGGCGATCGACGCGGCGCAGGCCGTCATGACATACGCCGACGTCATCGGCTACGTGCCGCCGCTGGATCCCTCGGCGGCCGCCGTCGTTGGCCCGGCCCCGGCCAGTGCGGGTGCCGCCGGGCTGGGCCCTGCCGGCCCGGACCTCGTCGACCTGGAGCTCGCTGTCCTCGCCGCGGCAGACCTCGCTCCGGCCAGCGCTGGAGTCGTCACCGCGTACGACGAGCTCGAGTCGTGGGCGGCGGAGCTCCCGCCGTCGGCGCGGCTCGCGGTGGCGCCCGGCACCGGGAGCGCGCTCGACGTCGACCAGTTCCTGCGCACCGTCCTCGGCGCGCTCCGGGCGGGCACGTCTCTCGTGTTCGTCCCGGCGTCCCATCCGGACCCGGCGCGCATCCTCGCCACAGAGCACGCCACCCCGCACCCCTGACCCCGGGCGCTGGGTCAGGGGACGTCGGCCTGGATGAGGGTGCCGGTGCCGCTCACGGTCAGCGCGCCCTCGCCGGCACCCACGAAGAGCGCCTGGCCGCGCGTCACGACGAGCGACTCCGCCGCGCTGCGCACCTCGATCTCTCCGTCGATGCACAGCACGATGCGTGGGCCACGACCCGGCACGGGATGCGCCCCGGCCTCGGCTCCCACCTCGACCCCCTCCCCCGCCCCGTCGAGCGTCGTGACGGACAGCTCGAAGTCGTCGACGGGCGCGTAGAACACGCGCGTCGAGCCGTGGAAGGTCTCGGGCGCGAGCCGGATGGGCGGGGCAGCGACGTAGTCGACGGTCGCGAGCAGCGCGTGCACGTCCACGTGCTTCGGCGTCAGCCCGGCACGCAGCACGTTGTCCGACGACGCCTGCAGCTCGACCGCGACCCCGTGCAGCAGCGCATGGACACCACCCGCCGGGATGAACACCGACTCCCCCGGCTGCAACGAGACGGGGTTGAGCAGGAGCGAGGCGACGACCCCGGGATCACCCGGGTGCTCGGACTCGAGCAACACGACGTTCGCATCGGCCCGCGGCGAGGGTGAGGAGTTCTCGAGGCGCGCACGGCACGCCGCAGCGACGGCGGACACGGCATCCGCTCCGGGCCTCGTCCGCGGGCCGAGCAGAGCCGTGAAGACGGTCCGCACCCCGGACGGCGAAGGGTCGGCGCGCAGCATCGCGGCCATCGACCGAGCCAGGGGCGCATCCAGATCGGCGAAGAGCTCGACCGCCCGGCGCGGCGCACGAAACCCGCACACCGCCTCGACGGGGCTCAGCGCCAACCACACCTCGGGCTTGTGGTTCGAGTCGCGGTAGTTGCGCTCGGCCGCATCGAGCGGCAGCCCGGCCGCCTGTTCGACCGCGAACCCCACGCGCGCCTGCTCCCGGTTGGGGTGCACCTGGAGCGAGAGCGGTCGTTCCGCGGCGAGGATCTTCAGCAGGTAGGGCAGGCACGGACCGAACCGGGCGATGACCCCCGCACCGAGCTGGTACTCCGCGTCCTCGGCGAGCAGCGCCTCGAGCGAGCGGCCGTCGTCGAGCAGGCTGGGCGAGCTGGCGTGGGCACCGAACCAGAGCTCGGCCACGGGCTCGTCACCGGGCGCGGTCCCGAGCAGCTCGGGGATCGCCGTCGTCGACCCCCAGGCGTAGTGCCGGGGCACCCCCGTCAACCGGAACACGGACCCTCCCACCTCGCGGCCCGCCCGGGCGGCGCGACCAGCGGCACTACGCTATCCCGCCCGCGCGCCAGGCATGGTTGAAGAGCTGGTAACGGATATCGACGCCAACTCTTCGACCTTCGAGCTCGGGGGGCCGGAGAGCGAGCTAGCGCCCGAGCTCCGCGTACCTCGCCTCGGTCGCGGCCTTGTGGGGGCGCCACCACGCCTCATTGGCGCGGTACCACTCGACGGTCGCCGCGAGCCCGTCGCGGAAGCTCGTGTACCGCGGCTCCCAGCCCAGCTCGGAGCGCAGCAGCGAGGCGTCGATCGCGTAGCGCAGGTCGTGACCGGGGCGGTCGGCGACGTGCTCGAAGTCGTCCTCCGCCCGGCCCATGAGCGACAGCAGCGTGCGCACGACCTCGAGGTTGGACGTCTCGCCGTCGGCCCCGATGAGGTACGTCTCGCCGCTGCGCCCCCGCTCGAGGATCGCGAGCACCGCCCGGTTGTGGTCCTCGACGTGGATCCAGTCCCGCACGTTCTCGCCCGAGCCGTACAGCTTGGGTCGCACCCCGTCGATGAGCCCGGTGACCTGGCGCGGGATGAACTTCTCGACGTGCTGGTACGGCCCGTAGTTGTTCGAGCAGTTCGAGATCGTGGCCTCGACCCCGAAGGACCGCACCCACGCACGCACGAGCAGGTCCGAGCCGGCCTTCGTCGCCGAGTACGGGCTCGAGGGGTTGTAGGGGGTCGACGGTGTGAACTTCGCCGGGTCGTCGAGCTCGAGGTCGCCGTACACCTCGTCGGTGGAGATGTGGTGGTAGCGCACCCCGTGGCGGCGCACGGCCTCGAGCAGCGTGTACGTCCCCACGAGGTTGGTGTGGACGAACGGGTACGGGTCCGCGAGCGAGTTGTCGTTGTGGGACTCGGCGGCGAAGTGCACGACGGCGTCCACCCGCGCGACGAGCCCGTCCACGAGCCCGGCGTCGGCCACGTCCCCCTCGACGATCTCGACACGGTCCGCGACGGGCGCGAGCGAAGCCCGGTCCCCCGCGTACGTGAACTTGTCGAGGACGACGACGGCGGTCTCCGGGTGCTCCCGCACGAGGAGGTGGACGAAGTTCGCGCCGATGAACCCGGCGCCGCCGGTGATGAGGAGTCGCATGGCCCTAGTCTGCCCGACCTGCCCGACTGCTCAGTAGGTCCCCTCCGGGGTGAAGGACTTCATCCAGGCCGACTTCACGTAGCCGGTGGCTGCCGCGTTGACCTGCGTGCGCATCGCGTCTGCCTTGCCGGAGACGGTCTTGCTCGTGCCCGCCGACGACGTCGCCGTCAGCGCGGCGACCCCACCACCCTGGTAGGTCTTGCTCACCTTGATGGCGACGACGTCGGGCAGCCCGAAGAACTTCCGCGCCTCCGCCTGCGTGAACTCCGCCTTCCAGGTGGCGTTGGGGTTGCCGGCCCTCGGATCGAGGCTCCACGGGTCGTTCACGGAGCGGATGTAGGGCACCTTGGAGGCCCAGGCGTCCTCGCTGTTGAGCGTGGCCCCGCCCGTCGACGACGAGTAGTAGGCCGTGACGAGCCGCCCCGAGAAGTTTGCGTCGGCGCCGACGTAGCGCAGCACCTTGCCCTTGGCGCCGTTGCTGGACACCGTCGCGTCCACCGCGGCCTTCCAGAGCTTGCCGTAGTAGGCGTTCGTGCCCTCGTTCTCCTTCTTCCACCCGGTGAAGTGCTGGTCGCGGGTGTCGTCGACGATGTGGCAGCCGCACGCGGCCTTGACCTTGACCGGCTTCCCGGAGTTGTTGAGGAACGCGCTCGCTGCGTAGTTGCGGGCCGCGATCGCCTGCGCCTCGAGGGAGGCGGGCCCCTTGAGGCCCCAGCTCGAGGGCATCTCCGCGATGCCGTACAGGTACTCGGTGTTGAGCAGGAGCTCGTTGACGACGTTGACGTTGCCGCCGATGACGCTCACCTTGAGCCGCCCGTGGCGGTACTCGCCGTGAGCACCGGCGACGGTGGTGGTGGTCTGCTTGGTCGACGTCGGCTTGTGGAACCGCGTGCCCTCCCAGACCAGCCGGGGCGCCGCGTCCGTGAGCAACGCGCTGGAGATGCCCTCCTGGTACACAGCGACGTTGCCGGACTCCACCGAGAACGTGAGCTCCTTGCCGGCGGAGCTGGTCGTGACCGTATTCCCCGCGGCGCTGAGGAGGCTCCACCCACCGCTCTTGACCGTGACCTTGACCGACTTCTTCTTGTCGGCGCCGGGCCCGAACACCTGCACGGCGAGCTGGTTCGCGTCTGCGTCGCCCGTGGGGAAGGACTCCGTGCGCACCTCGGTGTCGGTGTAGTAGTGCGTGAGGATCTCCTCGACGGACTTGCCGTCCTGTGCCATCGCGTACGCGCCGTACTGCGACATGCCGAGCCCGTGACCCCAGCCGGAGCCGTTGATCGTGAACGACTTCGGGATGACCACCTTGACCTTCACCTTGACGGACGGTGAGGTCAGCTTGCCGGCCACGACGCGATAGGCCCGCGGTGTCCCGGGCTGGAGCGTGACGGTCGCCGTGCCCTTCGAGACCGCGACCTTGCGCACGTTGGTCCACTTGCCCCCGGTGACCTTCTCCTGGAGCTGCACCTGCCCGGAGGCCGCCTTGCCCTTGACGTACCACCGGATCGTGCCCGTGTTGGAGGACGTCGAGTCCTTGAGCGACTTCGAGGCGAGCGTGAGCCCCACCCAGTCACGCGTCACGGCGACCTTGCGCTCGGGGCTCGTGATCTTCCCGCGCACGGCCCGGTAGGTGCGCGCCGCACTCGGCTTGACCTCGACATAGGCGTAGCCGAGAGGTCCCACCTGGACGGTGCGGGAGGTCTTCCACGTCTTGCCCGACTTGTACTGCAGGGTCACGGCGCCCTTGGCCCGCGCACCGTTCTTGTGGTGGACCACCTTGATGCGGGTCGGATCGCCGGCCTTGATGGCCTTGTCCAGAACCGCGAGCTTGAGCCAGCTCTTCGCGACCTTCACCTTGACGGCCTTGGACACCCTGGCGCCGAGCTTGATCCGGTAGCTCGTGGTCGCCGTCGGCGCGACCTTGACGCGTGCCTTGCCGTTGGTGACGGTGACCTTCTGGACGTTGACCCACGAGCCGTTCTTCTTGGCCTGCAGCCGCACGGTCCCGGACGCCTTCTTGCCGGCCTTCTTCCAGGCGATCGTGAGGTTCGCCCGATTGCCGAGATTGATCTGTGCCGGGCCGCTCAGCGTGAGGGACGACGACGGCGCAGCCTGGGCGGGTGCGGTGAACCCGGCGACGACGAGCACCGCGGCAAGCACAGCAGCGAGCATTGCGGCGTAGCGGCGCGCCGAGAACCGTTGGGAGAGAGTCACATCCTCAACTGTAAGCAGGGAATCGCACCGCCTGGCCCCAAGACACCGTCTCCAGCGGCTGAACCCCGCACTTCCGACGGAGATCGGCACTCCAAACTGCCGATTTCGGTCCAAACCGCCGTGCTCGCCGCGCGGGTGGGCCAGCGGGCCGGCGTGACGTCGGGCGGGTGTGACGAACGGCGCGGTGTGGTGGCGCGCGGGGTGCTCGGGCACGCGTCGCTAGCATGGGCATCCCCGAGCAGGAGTCTGATCAGCCGATGGCACCCCCCCATTCCCGGCCGCGCGTCGCGGTGTGGCGCGAGGTGTGGCTCGCGGACTCCGAGACCTTCGTCCGCGACCAGGTCGCCGCGATGAGCCGCTGGGAACCGTACCTCGTGGGGCTGCGGCACCGGCCCAACGTCCTCGGTGTCACGGCGGATCTCGCCCCGCTCGCCTCGACGCGCCTCACGGAGGCCCGCACGCAGCTCACCGGCTCGCTCGGGCTGCGTCGCCGGATCGCCCGCGGGCTGCACGAGGCCGACGTCGGACTCGTCCACGCCCACTTCGGCACGAGCGCCACCCAGGTCCTCCCCGTCGCGCGCCGCGCCGGGCTGCCGCTCGTCGTGACCTTCCACGGCTACGACGTGACGCGCACCCCCGGACTGCGACTCCCCTTCGGGGTGGAGTACCGGCGACGGCTCGCGCAGGTCTTCGGCTACTCCTCGCGGCTCGTGGCCGTCTCCGACTTCATCGCCGCCGAGCTGGTCCGACTCGGCGCGCCCGAGCACAAGGTCGTGGTGCGCCACATCGGCATCGTCGTGGACGCGGACCAGCCCGCTCCCTCGTCACTCGGCCGCCGCGGCATCGTGTTCGTGGGCCGGCTCGTCGCGAAGAAGGGGGTCGACCACCTGCTCGAGGCCGTGGCCCTGCTGCCGGACGAGGTGCGCTCCGAGCACCCGCTGCGCATCGTGGGCGCCGGCCCGCTCCGCGAGCAGCTCGAGGCGCGCGCCCGGGAGCTCGGGGTCGACGCCCGCTTCCTCGGCCATCAGAGTCCTGAGGAGGTCCGACGGCGCTTCGGTCAGGCTCGGGTTCTCGCCGCCCCGTCCCGCACGGCGGGCGACGGTGACGCCGAGGGGTTCGGCATGGTGTTCCTCGAGGCCGCGGCCCAGGGCACCCCGGCGGTCGCATACCGGCACGGCGGCGTCAACGAGTCCGTGGTCGACGGCGAGACGGGGCTGCTCGCCGCCGAGGGCGACATCGCGGGTCTCACCGACAACCTGCGTCGCGTGCTGACGGACCGCGCACTCGCCGAGCGGCTCGGCACCCGCGGCCGCGAGCGCGTCCTCGCCGAGTTCGACATCCGCACGTGCACGGCCCGCCTCGAGGACCTCTACGACGAGGTCGCCCTCTCGACATCACGCTGATCGACCGCTGACGCCAGACGCGAGGAGTCGTTCACCATCACGCCCGGGACGCCGGGAACTACGGGGACGCCGACGGCGACCCGCCCACGCCCAGGTCCTTCCCGAAGCGCTCAAGGGCGATCGCGGCGAGCTCGTCGAGCATCGCGTCCGCGCGTGAGCCGGCAGGCGCGCTGGTGGCCGCGTCGGCACCCAGCCCAAGGCGCGCGCCCACCTCAAGCAGGCCCACGGTGGCGCCGAGCGCGGCGACCGTCGCGGCGAGCGACCCGGCCCGGAACACCCGGCCGGCGGCGACGTCGGCGACGAGTTCGTCGACGTCGGCGTCGGTCTCGAGGAAGAGCCCGCCCGCCACCTCGCGCAGCGGCGGGTCGTTGAGCCCGCGGGCCTTCTCGTAGGCCGCGAGGTCCGGGCAGTGCAGTGCGACCGAGCGGCCCGTGGCGAGGTAGTCGACCCACACGCTCGAGTAGTCGGAGAGCATCGCGTCCGCGAGTCCCACGAGCTGGTAGAGCGTGAGCCCCGCGCCGAGCACGTCGTCGGTGGTCAGGGTGTGCACGCCCAGCCGGGCGTAGTCGTCGTCGTCGTGCCGGTGCGTCTTGAGCACGAGCTGCACCCCGGCCACGCCACACCCCGCGACGAGCCGCTCGAGCAGCGGATCCGCTCCCTCGCCGAGCGGCTCTCCCTCGCGCAGCCCCACCGAGCCCGCACGCGCGGACGTCCGGAACGTGGGCATCCATAGCACCACGGGCCGCGCCGGATCGAGCCCGAGGGCAGCGAGCGCCTCGCGCGGGGTCCCGGCGAGCATCACGTCCTGGCGCGGGTTGCCGGTCACGAGCCTCGTCGACCGCGGCATCGACAGCGCCCGAGCCACCTCGCGGCCCCACGGCTCGTTGCATGTCGCGAGCACGTCGGCGCCGATGCGCTGGGACACGTTCGCGTTCGCGTTCCACTTGGGACCCGAGCCGTGCCACAGGTTGGCGTGCACCCGCCGGCCCGCGGGCCGCGGCGAGTCGTACAGGCCGTGCGTGTAGGCGACCACGGCGCTGCGCAGGAACTCGCCGTAGGTCCCACGGTCCCGCTTTCCCACGACGACGACGCGCCCCGCGGCCTCTGCCACACCGAGCGCGCGGGCCACCAGCGCGAGCTGCGAGCGTGCGAACCCGGGATCGACCGCCACGAGCACCACGCGACCGCGGAATCGCCGCGCGAGCGCGAGCGCCGTCACGAGCGAGTTCTCCTCCGAGTCCGGCAGCCCTGCCACGAGCGCCTGCTGGCGGGGCGGCACCACGGCCATGAACAGCCGCGCGAACGTCCGCGCGAGCACGGCACGCACCCGCAACGCGAGGAGTCGCAGGCGTGCGGTCACGCCCAACCCCGCACGCCCTCGTCGCGCTCGGCGATGACCTCGAGGCTCGCGCGCACGAAACGCTCGGTGCCCGTGCCGAGTGCCGGATCACCGAAGTAGTAGCTCCACAGTGCGTTGCGCGCCTCGGCCGAGGGGTCCTCGGTCACCTCGTGGTGCACGAAGTCGGCCACCCCGGGCAGGTCCGCCACGGCGAGCCGCGGCACCATGTCGAGCAGCCGCGTCTTGGCCACCACGGTCGACTCGGAGACGGGCTCGGTGACGATGAGCGGGCGACGCGTGGCGAGCCAGTCGAGCGAGATCGCCGAGACGTCCGCGATGAGCAGGTCCGCCTGAGCGAAGGAGTCGACGAGGTCGCGCTCGGGGTCGAGCCGGCCCGCGCCGTCGGAGGCATCGAGCAGGTCGCGGATCGCGAGGTCCGCCGCCTCGAAGTCCGCCCGGTTCGCCCCTGTGCGGGGGTGCGGCCGGTAGACGAGCCGCAAGCGCGGGTCCGCGAGCAGGGCGGAGACGAGCCGTGGGCCGTGGGAGATGACCGAGGAGTAGTCGCTCGTTCCCTGCGCCCCCTCCCACGTGGGCGCGTACAGCACCGTGCAGAGCTCGTCGGGCGCGTGCGGGCGCCGCCCACCGACCACGGCGTCGAGCTGGGGCCGGCCGACGGCCTTGGTGTGCCGCTCGGAGTCGTACCGCAGGAGGTACTCGTCGAAGCGGTCGATCGCCGCCTGACCCGCCACGAAGCAGTAGTCGTACGCCTTGACCTGGTTCGTCACCGTGACGCGCTTGTCCGACTCGCCGTGCGAGAGGTACACGTGCAGGGCGCTCTGCACCCGCAGCACCTGGAAGTTGCCGGCCTCGTGGCCCACGTAGCAGAACATCGCGACGTCGGAGCGGGTCATCAGGTCGTCGATCGTCGCGAACCGCCCGACGGCGACCGACGGCAGCGGCGCCTCCTCCCGCAGAATGCGACCCACACGCGAGTCCCCGCACATCAGCAGCACGGGCTCGTGCTCGTTGAGCGCCACGAGCGGCGCGTACCACTGGCGCAGCTGGTAGAGGTTGCGCGCCGTGCCCGAGTAGTAGACGACCACCCGCGCGTCGAGCCGGGTCCCCAGGAGCTCGGCGTCGTCCCCGAGCCCGTCCGGCACCCCGCCGGGCAGCCAGCCCCAACGGCGGATGTAGTGCCCGCCCCGGGAGCGCAGCGTGCGCCGCAGCCGTGCCATCACGCCTGCTCCGCCTCGATCTGCCCGGCTCGTGCGTCCTGCGCGGCGGCGCGCTCGGTGATCACGGTGTGCATCGCGTCGAGGAAGCGAGCCATGCTCGCCCCTGGTGTCGTGTCGCCGAAGTGGTCGGCGACGAGCTCGAGGTAGTCGCCGTCGGGCCCCATCGCGAGCATCGCGTCCACACGGTCCGCCGCGCGGCCGGCCTCGATCGCGTCGAGGAGCGGCACGGCCCGGGCGATGCCGCCCGGGTCGACGACGGCCTCCGGGGCGACGGGCCTCGTGAGCAGCAAGGGCTTGGACGTGGCGAGCCAGTCGTAGCAGACCGCCGAGATGTCCGCGATGCACACGTGGGCGGCGTCGACGTGCCAGCCGAACCGGCCGAGCTCGTCGACGAGGTGGCCCGCCTCGGGGTCGGCCCGGTTCGCCGCCGCGACGAGGGACTTGATGCGCTGGTTCGCCTCGCCGTGCGGCCTGCTCTGCGCGCCCGTGCGCGGGTGGGGGCGGTAGATGAGCCGGTGCCGCCCCGTGGCGAGCAACGAGCGCACGAGCTCCTCGCCGTGCGAGGCGACGGAGGAGTAGGCGTTGGAGAGCCGGTCCCCTTCCCACGTCGGGGCATACAGCACCACGGTGCGGCCGTCCGTCGGGAGGATCGGCCCCTCGTGGTGCACGTCCACCTGGGGGCGGCCGACCACCACGAGGTTGGCCCGGTGCGCGTCGTACACGTTGGTCTCGATGCGCCGCACTGCGGCCGGCCCGGCGACGAAGACGGCGTCGTACGCCTTGACCTGGTTGGACGCCATGAACGCCTTGTCGGACTCGCCGTGGTTGAGGAACACGTGCGCCGGCCGCGTGAACCGCATCGCCGTGAAGTTCCGCGAGTTCTGGTTGACGTAGGCGAACACCCGCATGGGCTGGGCGACCACGAACTCCTCGAGGTCCGCAACCTTGACGAGGTAGTGCACAGGCACGGGGCACTCGGCGAGCAGGCGTTGCGCGGCGCGGGCGGAACGCGCGACGACGACGACGCGATGCCGCTCGTGCAGCAGGCGCAGCGGCTCGTACCACTGGGTGACCTGGTACAGGTTGACCTGCGGGTCCGGGAAGAAGACGAGCACCTCGAAGCCGCCGTCGGCCACCTCGCCCCGCCCGGCGACGGTCGCGTTCACCGCACGCACGTAGCGCCACGTGGTCAACCTGCGCCGCACGGCGCGCGCGAGTGCCGAGACGTCGGTGAGCAGCGTCATGCGCGGGGGCCCCTTCTGGTGTGCGACGGTCGGCACCCAGTATCGACCACGTGACCGGTGCGACGACGGAACCTCGCCCACGGCGCTACTCGGCGAGCACCTGCGCGGCGGCGGCCTGCCACCTCTCGAGCCACGGGCCGATGGGCGCGACCCCGGCTCGCTCGAGCGCGTCGTGGCCCAGCACGGAGTATGCCGGGCGGGGTGCGGGGCGCACGAAGGCGTCGCTCGTGGTGGGGGTGACGACGGCGGGATCCAGCCCGGCGTCGACGACGGCCGCCCGTGCGAACTCGAACCACGACGCCTGACCGTCGCTCGTCGCGTGGTACGAGCCGGCCGGGACGGCCGCGGTCACGAGCCGCAGCACGAGCTCCGCGACGTCGCGTGTCCACGTGGGCTGACCCACCTGATCGGCGACTACGGCGACAGCACCCCGCTCGCGCGCGAGCTTGACGATGGTGCGCGGGAAGCAGTTGCCGTGCGCGCCGTAGAGCCACGCCGTCCGCACGATCAGATGGTCGGGCGCCGTCTCCCGGACGAGCGCCTCGCCCTCGGCCTTGGTGCGCCCGTAGACGCTCGCAGGGCTCGACGGCGCGTCTTCCGGATACGGAGTCGTGGCGGTGCCGTCGAACACGTAGTCGGTCGAGACCTGGACCATGCGGGCGCCGTGGGCGTGCGCCGCGGCGGCGACGTTCCCCGCGCCGATGGCGTTGATCGCGCGGGCGGCGTCCTCATGCGACTCGGCGTCGTCGACCGCCGTCCATGCCGCACAGTTGACCACGACGTCGTGCCCCGCGACCGCCGCGTGCACGGCGTCCACGTCGAGGATGTCGAGATCCGTGCGACCCGCCGCGGTGACCCGCTCGCCCGCTGCTGCGAGCACGTCCACGAGGTCGACGCCGAGCATGCCGCGGGCGCCGGTGACGAACCAGTTCATTGGCCCACCTAGAAGGACCATCCCTGCTCCGCGACGAACTGCACCAACGTCACAGATCGCACACCCAGCGCCTCGCAGACGACGGGAATCTTTGGCCGATCCAAGCTACCGCGGTGTTCCTGCGTCACGACAACACCACCGTGGGCGAGCGCGAGAGCGATCACGAATGGGTCGGCAGCACTTCGACCCTTCCCAGCACCCACGAGGCGCGGGTGCGCTCCAAGGACCTGCATGGTCGCCTCCTGGACGTCGGGCGTCAGGGGAACGAACAACCCTCGCTGCGCTCTCGCCCATCGATGCACGGTGTCGCCCTCACGCTTCGCAAGCTCGCGCTCGACTTCGTCGACGCATCTGACTGCGCCCTGGGCGATCGACGCCTCGATCCGGTGCCAGACGCTGGGAAAGGTGTCTGGTGGCAGGAGGTCCCGGTGACCGTTTATGAGAGCGCTCGTGTCGAACGAGTAGAACGTCGCCGCCACGCTAGACCGCTTCCGCGTCCGCCAGCGAGGCCGTCATGGCAAGGCGGTCCAGCTGACCCGTCTTGACATCCAAGAGTCTGGCCGCCGTGTACGAGTCGATCACTCTGCGGTGGTGCGCATCCGTGACAAGACGCACGAACCCCTTACCCTTGTCGCGAACCGCATTGCGGTACCAGTTGCCGCCCTTTGCGCGCTCGCGTTCGGCGTCAGCGCGGTAGGCACGGAGGAACTCCTCTCGACGCGCCGAGTAGTACTCCCCAGTGACTTGACCGAGAGTCGCGAGGCGCCGGAGGAGTGCCTCGGCACTCACACCGAACGGAGCCGCTGCGGTGCGGAGGTCCTGGTAGCTCCAGTTGTCCAGACCTCTGCGGCGGTCGGCGACGAGCGGCTGCGCGAGCACAGACTCACGTGGCATCAGCATTGCTGCCGCAAGTGCATTGCATCGAGCCTCAAGGCGCCGGTCCGGTGTGGTCGCACGCCGGTCCGTCGTCGTGTCGCAGAGGCCCGCGGTATGGAGCAGAAGGTGCGCATACTCGTGGAGAAGCGAGAACAGTCGACCACGAGGTGCGTCCGCACCGTTGACCAAGATCACCGGGACTACATCGAAGTAGAGCGAAAGTGCGCGCATCTCGTCGAGCGGGAGCCGCCCACCGGCGGAAGCCATGACAAGTACCCCTGCCTTCTCAAGTGCCGCAGTCCAGGCGTTCAGGTGCTCGTACGGGCGATCGCCACCAGCGGGGAGAGCCAGCGGGCCTATCGAGAGAAGCAGTTCACGACCCGCTCGAGCCAGGGCTTCGTCTCCCTGGGGGAGCGGGTCGATCCGCCAGTCAGTGGCCGGCACCACGTCGTCAAGGTCAGCGAGCTCGAGCAGCGCCTCCCTCTGTTCGTGCGCTCGACGAAACTCCTCATGTAGCGCTGCAGACCACGCGCCTGCGTTGCGCTGCGCGTGAAGTCGCCGGAAGTCACGGAGCGTGTCGAACTCCGCCGGGGGCTCGGCAAGGAAGAACACAGCCAGCGGTCGCTTGTACACCTCCGCCGCCTTGCGAAGCTGCGCAATCGTCGGGTGCACCTCACCCGCCTCCCATGCGGCAACGCGAGCATCCGGCACTCCGATCTTTCGCGCTGCCGCGACCTCAGTGAGATCGATGCTCTTGCGCGCCCAGCTCAGCACGCGCGGCTGCACGACGGCGGGGATCGAACGAACCATGTGCCGATCATGCCCTACCGAACCGACATAGGCTGCGATCTGCGAGACCGGACAAATCGTCACAGATAGAGTCGTCCTGTCCATCACCTGGCCGCCATGAGGAGAACCCGTGCAGTGGCGAGAGCTCACGATCGCAGGGGCGTGGGAGTTCACGCCGCGCACGTTCTACGACGCTCGGGGGAGCTTCCTCGAGACGTTCCGCGCGGACTCACTCCAAGCGGCCGTCGGGCACCGGCTTAACCTCGAGCAGGTCAACTGCTCCGTCTCCGCCGCCGGTGTCATCCGTGGCGTCCACTTCACTTCGATCCCTCCCGGTCAAGCCAAGTACGTGACGTGCGTCCAGGGCGCCGTCCTCGACGTCGTGATCGACCTGCGCGTCGGGTCACCGACGTTCGGGGCGTGGGAGTCGGTGCTGCTCGACGACGTCGACCGCCGTGCCGTGTACCTCTCGGAGGGGCTTGGCCACGCATTCTGCTCGCTCGAGGACGGCTCGACCTTGGTGTACCTGTGCTCGAGCGGCTACGCGCCGCGCCTCGAGCATGGCGTCCATCCGCTCGACGCCGAGCTTGCGATCGACTGGCCCACGACGGCGCGCAACGGCACTGCCCTCACGCACCGACTGTCCGAGAAGGACTCGACCGCACCAGGACTCCAGGCGGCCTCGGAAGCCGGGCTGCTGCCTGACGCCCCGGCCGTGACCGAGTACATCGAGACGCTCCGCGGCTGACGGAAGGCAGACACCCATGCGCGGCATCATCCTGGCGGGCGGCTCAGGTTCACGCCTGCACCCGATCACTCTCGGCATCAGCAAGCAGCTCGTGCCGGTGTACGACAAGCCGATGATCTACTACCCGCTCTCGACCCTGATCCTCGCGGGCATCCGCGACATCCTCGTGATCACGACGCCGCACGACACAGAGCAGTTCCGGCGGCTCCTCGGCGACGGCTCGCAGTTCGGCGTCAGCATCTCGTTTACCGAGCAGGCCGAACCCAACGGACTGGCACAGGCCTTCGTGCTCGGTGCCGACTTCATCGGCGACGATGCGTGTGCGCTCGTGCTGGGCGACAACATCTTCTACGGCCCCGGGCTCGGCACCCAGCTACAGCGCTATCGAACCGTCGAAGGTGGCGCCGTGTTCGCCTACCACGTGGTCAATCCGAGCGCCTACGGCGTCGTCGAGTTCGACGCAGATCATCGCGCACTCTCGATCGAGGAGAAGCCAGCGAGCCCGAAGTCGAACTACGCCGTTCCCGGCCTGTACTTCTACGACAACGACGTGGTTGAGATCGCCCGCGGCCTGCGCCCGAGTGCGCGGGGCGAGTTCGAGATCACCGACGTCAACCGGAGGTACCTCGAGCGGGGGCGGCTCCAGGTCGAGGTGCTCCCCCGGGGTACCGCGTGGCTCGACACGGGCACGTTCGACGACCTTGCCGAGGCCACGGCCTACGTGCGGACCATCGAGAAGCGGCAGGGACTCAAGATCGGCGTGCCGGAGGAGGTCGCCTGGCGGCAGGGCTTCCTGACCGACGAGGAACTGCTCGAGCGTGCCGCCGCGCTCGCGAAGAGCGGATACGGGGCGTACCTCGCAGGCCTCGTCAACAGCCGCTAGCCCGTCGGCCCCTGCTGCGACTCACTCGCCGTCGTGCCCTTCTTCGCGATCATCTGCCTGAGCTGCTCGGTCGCCGCCTCGACGTCACCCACGGGCGTGGTCGTGATGCCGGGCCAGCGACTCATGGGGCTACCCGCCTCGACCATCGCCCACACCGGGGTGCCTGACCCGAGGTAATCGCTCAGCTTCGAGGGTAGGTAGGGGTTCACACCGTGATGCTCGGTCGCCGCCGAGTCGGCGACGACGAGCCAGTCGAACTGCGTCGCGAGGTTGAGGAACTCGAGGTACGGCACGAACCCGGCCACCTCGACGCAGTCGTCCAGCCCGAGCTCCGCAACTTGACGGCGCACCGGAACGGGCTTGGGCACGTAGAGATAGAGACGGACTCGCGCTCGTTCCGACTCGTCGAGGGCTGCCAAGGGTGAGACGAGACTCGCGATGCTGCGAATGCCGAAGAAGACTCCGAAGTACCCGACGTTGACGACGTCCGGAAAGAACCCCGCCTCGACCGGCGCCGCGAAGTAGAGCTCCGGGTCAGGCTGAGGGTGAGGGCTGACGACGGCGATCCGGCGGGCCCGCTCACGGAGCTCGGGGCTTGCGACGTGGTCGAGCATGAGGTCACGCTGAAGCTCGTTGGTGAAGATGATCGTGTCGGCCATCGCATAGACGGCGGCCTCGACTAGCTCGAACATCTCACCGACGCCTGGCGCTGCGAACCCGCGTCGGTCGAGCTCGTCGCGCAGGGTGTCCGCCGCATCCCCTTCCGCCGGCGCCGTGCGACGCTCACCACGAGTGTCCACGAGCAGGGGGTCGGAGAACTCTGCCGTCCAAGGCGTCTTCGGGTGGCTGGCCTTGTAGAGCGCCGCAAGCACGTGCGACGCGGGCATCATCGACCGGCTGTAGACGGAGAGATACCGCCCCCGCCGCGCCTCGCGTGCCCGGATCTCTCGCTGGCCTTCGGCGCAGAACCGCTCGACGTTCGCCCAGTCGGTGAGCCGATTCTCCCGACCCTTCAACCGCACGACACTGCGGACAGACGCTCCCGCCACAGCGCGCGAGCCCCGATCACTCTTGCGGCTGTTCGGGGGCTCGTTGGCGATGACGTCCACAGCGAGGCCTCGGACACGAATCCGCTTCGCCACGACGATGCCAGAGGTCTCCGCCGCAGGGGGGAAGAGGTAGCTGATGACGAGATGCCGGTCACTTGGCCGCCGCAGCAGTCGACGCAGCGCGCGCCTTGCCCCAAGCCGAACCCGACGTCGCCACTGCACCCGGACAGTATCCCTGAGCCAGCCGGTCCGCAGTGCCCCGCTCGCCGTTGGCTACTATCCATACGGACACCCGAAGAACGAGGAGTTTTCGTGCGCACAATCATGACCGTCTACGGCACTCGTCCGGAGGCGATCAAAATGGCTCCGATCGTCAAGGCGCTCCAACGTTCCGAGGCTCTGCGCCCGCTTGTCGTCGTGACAGGACAGCACCGCGAGATGCTCGATCAGGTGAACACGGCCTTCGGCATCGAACCCGCCGCTGACCTGGACATCTTTGCCCACGGACAGGGCCTGGAGACGACGACGGCGAAGACGCTCGAACGGCTCACTCCCCTCCTCAAGGAGACCCGCCCCGATGCGCTCGTGGTTCAGGGCGACACGAGTTCCGCCTTCGTCGCGGGCCTAGCCGCCTTCTACCAGCAGATCCCCGTGTTTCATGTCGAGGCCGGTCTGCGAACCGAGACGATCTGGTCGCCGTTCCCCGAGGAGGGCAACCGGCGCCTCCTGACCCGTGTCACATCCCTCCACCTGGCACCGACGACGGTCAGCCGGGACAACCTCCTTCGGGAAGCCGTCGGCCCAGAGACCGTGGTCGTCACGGGCAACACCGTGATCGACGCACTGCTTGAGACCGTCAACTCCCCGCGCCCCTATGCGAACGACGTTCTCGCCGGGCTCGACCTCGGTGGCCGCAAGATCGTACTCATCACCTCGCATCGCCGGGAGTCGTGGGGCGAGCCGATGGCCAGGACAGCCAAGGCGCTCAGTGAACTGGCGGCGAGCGAGCCCGACGTCCTGTTCGTCCTGCCCCTGCACGCCAACCCGGTGGTACGGGACATCTTCATTCCGGTGCTCGAAGGCTTCGGGAACGTCCTCCTCACCGAGTCGCTCTCCTACACCGACTTCGCCCAGCTCACCGCCGCGTCGACGCTCGTCGTGACCGACTCCGGCGGGGTTCAGGAGGAGGCGCCCTCCCTGGGTAAGCCCGTGCTCGTGCTGCGGGAGAACACCGAGCGGCCCGAGGCCGTCGACGCAGGTACCGTGAAGCTCATCGGCACCGACACCGAACGCATCGTCTCCGAGGTCAAGCGGCTACTCCACGAGCCCGCCTACTTCGACTCGATGGCCAACGCCGTCAACCCATACGGCGACGGCAAGGCGTCCGCTCGTAGCATCGCGGCGATGGAGGCATTCTTCGGCCTCGGCGACCGTCTCGAAGACTTCTCAGGTGCCGAGGCCTAAGTCATGACCGAACCAGTGAGCGCTCGACTAGCACCATGACGGCGGGAATCGCAGCGCCCGCACCCAATGCAACGGACGGCGCCGGTCGACAGGTGCGCGCGGGGGGTGGATTTCGCCCGGATATCGAAGGCCTGCGCGCCATCGCTATCGGTCTCGTCCTCGTGTATCACGCGGGAGTTCGATTCGTCCCGGGCGGCTTTGTGGGTGTCGATGTCTTCTTCGTCATCTCTGGATTCCTCATCACGGGGCTACTGGTGCGCGAGCTCCAGCAGACCGGACGGGTGTCGCTCGCGCGGTTCTATGCCCGCCGAGCGAAGCGCCTGCTCCCCGCGACCGCAGTAGTTCTTGCCTTCACGGCACTCGTCGTATGGCTGGCACTGCCTGTCACCCAACGCGCGGTGTTCGGCGGGGACATCGCGGCATCCGCGCTCTACGTCATTAACTGGCGACTTGCCGCGCGGTCCGTCGACTACCTCGCAGAGGGGATCTCGGCCTCGCCGGTCCAGCACTTCTGGTCACTTGCTGTCGAGGAGCAGTTCTACATCATCTGGCCGCTCGCGATCGTGGCAGTTGCATGGTGGTCGCGACGTCGCGGGGTCTCGCTGGGCAAGGCACTCCTGGGAGCCCTGATCGCCATCGCCACGACGTCTTTCGTATGCTCCATGGTCATGACGGCGCGTTCGCCTGAACTAGCCTTCTTCGTCACACCGACAAGACTGTGGGAACTCGCCGTCGGTGCGGCCGTAGCGCTCGCACTCTCACGCGGCCCACAGATATCCAAGCGGCTCGGAACGCCGCTTCTGATCAGCGGGCTCCTTACTATCGCGGGCTGCGGAGTCCTGATCGACGCGTCGAACAGTTGGCCGGGCCATCTGGCCCTGGTTCCGACTCTCGCGACAGCAGCCCTGATTCTGGGCGGGTATGCGGCGCCTGCGGGCCAGCTCACGCGTCTACTCGGTTCCAAGCCACTCGTCTGGATCGGTGGACTCTCCTACTCGCTCTACCTGTGGCACTGGCCCGTTCTCGTGCTCGGCAGCGCACTCTGGGGCGAACTGGGCGCCAAGAGAGGCCTCCTTGTCGTAGCCGTCTCGTTCGTCCCCGCATGGCTCTCCCACCGGTATGTGGAGAACCCCATTCGCTTCTCATCGCGCGTCTCGCGGTCGAACACCCTGGCCCTCCAGCTGGCTGCGATCTGTACCGTCGTCGGAGTCGCGGCGGGTGCCGTCGTCGCGGCACCAAGTGTGCTCGCCTCGCGTGCGGCTGGTGCGTCGGGCAATGCGGCTGGTGCACGGGCGATCACTGCGGCGAACTCGGCCGAGCTGTGGCAGGTCGACCAGGTCGGATGGCTCACGCCCGACCCACTCGCCGCGGTCGACGATGTGCCGGTCATCTACGAGGACGGCTGTCAGAATGCGCCAGACTCAATCGTGCTCTGCGAGTACGGGGATCCGGACGGCGAGCGAGTCGTGGCTCTCGTTGGCGACTCCAAGGCGGCGCAATGGCAGTCCGCACTGGACATCATCGCGCAACGCCAGGGGTGGAGGCTCATCACGGTGCTCAAGTCGTCGTGTGCCTTCGCCGACGGCGCGATGCTGAGGCAGGAAGTGCTCTACCGGGACTGTGTCACGTGGAATGCGGACGCCGTCCGCTACCTCCTCGAGCTGCGTCCCGACGTGATCCTGACGAACCAAGGCGGCTCCAAGGCCCTGAGGGATCCCACCGATCCCTCCTCTGACAACGACACGAAGTACATGGTCGACGGTCTTGCGTCCCGATGGCACGACCTCGTCGACGCTGGCCTCGACATCGTGGTGATCGCTGGCAACCCTGGCCCGTCGTTCGAGGTGTACGAGTGCGTCGCGCAACGACCCACCGAGCTCTCGAGCTGCTCGTTCGACGCGGAGCAGCTGGTTGCGGATGTTCAGCGAGCGGCCGTAGCCCGCGTACCTCAGGTGAAAGTGCTCGACATGAACGACCTGATCTGTCCCGCAGACAAGTGCCCAGCAGTGATCGGGAACGTCTTGCTCTACCGCCAGGGCTCGCACCTGACTCGGACCTACATCGACTCGATGACTTCGCCACTGGAGGAGAGGTTGCGGGGTGTCCAACCCGACCTCTTCCCCTAGCTCGCTCACCTGGCCGCCGTTCGCGAGCAGTCCAAGTGCCGCTAACGCTAGTGAAGGCGTGAACTGGTCGCCGGGGAGACGGCTCGCAAGCGTCGCGGGACGAGACTTCACCGAGCGGGCCGCCACTCCAAACGTTCCAGTTCCTGGACTGATCACCAACGGTACAGCCACCGTGGATGCTCAGCTTCGGGTGACGTTCTCGCCGGCCGCCAACGACGTGTACCAGGTCCGACTCAACCTCGACGAGCCGCTGGCCGACGCTACGGGTGTCGCCGCACGCATCAAGATCTCCGGCTGGCACGACCTTCGGTATGTCGCAGTCGGTCACTACGGCGCCAATGGCTTCACCCACATCAAGGTCCGGCACGTGCAGGAAGACGAGTGGATGACTCTCGGCTTCGATCACCGGGATCTCGCCTACCTGGTACAGAACTCCCTTCGCATCCCTGAGCCCCGCGCGATCGCCAACATCATGGTGTACATCAAGGGCATTCCCGCTCTCGAAGGAGCAACTCTCAAAGTCGAGTGGGCGGCTGCCTTCGCCGCGGGGGAACCTGAACACACCACCGATGACCCCACTCGTGACCCAAAGAGCAGGCGCGCTGTCGCTGCTCTTCGCGAGTATGCGGCTGGCGTCAATCCCGACTGGCGTCTCGAGGCCGAGGCATTCTTGACCGACGGTGCGGTTCACGTCCTCCCTCAAGTCAGACGTGCGTGGACGGAGGACGGCCCTCCGCCGGTCGGGATGGACGACAACCCGACCATCCGGTACTCGTGGCACGCCCTCGCTCCCGTGAGGTCATTGCTGCTTCTCGCCTCCGACGGACGCACGGATGCCTCGGCGGCAGCACGACGGCTGATCCACTACTGGATGGACGCAAGCTTCCACAAGCCCGATCCCGATCAACGCTATGTCTGGTACGACCACGGTGTAGCAGAACGCACCCTTGTGCTCGCCCTCGCGCAGTCTGTGTTCTCCCAGACCGAGGGCAAGGGGGCAGGAGATGCGTGGCTCGAAGACCTCGTCACAAGTCACGCCCAACTGCTCGCGAGCGAGTCGTTCTACGCCGCGAACCAGAACTCCCGCTTCCACAACCATGCCCTCTTCCAGGATCTGGTGCTGCTCGGGGTCAGTCTCATCTCTCGGTCGACGGCAGCAGCAACGTGGCGCGACGTCGCGCTGTTCCGCCTCCGTGATCAGCTTGAGGCGCTCGTCCAGGTCGAGGGTGAGTTCGCCGTGCTGGTCGAGAACTCGACCGGCTACCATCGGGGCGCCACAAGCCTTGTCCGGCTAGCCGCGAGACTGCAGGCAGCAAGTGGCTCGGTCGAAGGACTCGACTTCACGGCTCTCGTTCGCGGCATGGAAACCTTCTCTGCCCTCGTGACTTACCGCAACGGCAGCACACCGGCGCAGGGCGACACTTTTCTGCTGCCCCCCGACACTTCGACTCGCGCGAAGCGCTACCGAAGGCGTCGGGGCCTCACCCTTCTTCCGCGCAGTGGCTATGCAGCCGTGCACGGAAGGGGCTATTCCTTGTTATTGTTCGCCACAGGGCTCTCACCGACGCACAAGCACTGTGACAACCTCTCCTTCACTCTCTTCAGCCGCGGGGTGGAGTGGTTCATCGATCCGAGCTTCTACTCGCACGAGTACGATGCCCCGATTCCCGCCTACCTTCGGGGACCGTGGGCGCACAACGCGCTCGTCATAGCCGACCTCGACTACCGCATCGATCCGGGACTGGTACGGATGCAAGGGTCGTCGGAACGCTCGGAGTTCATGCTCGAGGGCTCTCACCATGGATTCGACGACCACGTAGTCAGGCGATCCGTACGTGGAACGACACGGAGGCTCGACGTCCACTTCGAGGACAGCTGGGGTTCTCTTCAGCCCTGCCCCGAGGCCACGACAGCGTTCGTCGTCCTTCACCTCGGGGAAGGAGTCGCAGCCACCCCTGGAGACGAGCCTGGAAGCTACTTCCTTACGCACCCTGGTACGTCAGAGTCGCTCATCGTGAAGTACCCGACTGCGGGAGTGCGTGTTGTCCAGGGCTGGAACGGGACGCCCAGTTCGAGCAGCGTTGCAGGCGTAGGGTTCCAGACCCATGTCGACACCACGAGCCTGCTGCTTCCTGCACCTGCGGCCGGCTCCGTCTCATGGAGCATCTCCGTGCGTGGCGGCAGACTGCGACGTCGAGTCATGCGACTTCGCGCGCGACTCGACGCTCGGTACGCGACACGTCGGCGCCGCACCGCCGGTTCTCTCTAGCGGCTCAGCCTCTGCAGGAGGTGCCCGTATGCCGACTTCGCATAGTGGAAGGGCGCTGGCCCCCACTTATGCACAGAGTCCGCAGCGAGCGTCCCTGGTGGGTAGCGAAGGAACTGCCACTCTTCGAGATCGTCCGCCATTCGGAGATACAGGCGCGACAGAAATGCGTTGTTAGCCTCGATCACGGAACGAGGAAAGTTCGCAGGTAAGTCGGAGCCATCAGCGACTCTCTCGGTCCAGTAGGCCTCGTTGACCCGAAGCCGATCAAGCCTGTCGGCATCGCGGAGCGAGCGGACGAGGGCGGCCCAAGCGGACTGCCAGAGCTCGTAGTACTTCTCGGAGAGTGCCGGAACGCGGACGAGTCCTTCCTCGTCGACCGATGCGCGCACGAACTCGTTCGACCGCGTTGCTAGGGCATCCCCGCGACGTAGGAGGTCGAACCTTTCGTCGATCAGATCGACGAGGAGGATGTCGAAGTCTCCCTCGACGACGTATCGCTGGAACTCACCGCTCAGGTCGTACTCCACAACACGCCTCTGAAACGCGGACTCCACAGTCGAAGTGTCGACACCAGTGAATGGCTCCGGGCACATCGCACTCGCGAGGCTACTGCGAGCAAAGTAAGCGACTGGCGGTGAGATCCGGTCGCGGTAGAACTCGAACATGTCTCGAGACACACAGCTGCCCAAGACCGCGATCCGTCGATCTCTCGACCTAGCCGGGACCGCGTCGGCGTCGGCGACCGCGACGGTGCCGCGAATGAGATCGAGCTCGCGTGGAACGACGACGTCCGCGGACGTCTGTCGACGCGCCCTCTCAGCAGCAGCCTTGGACCTTCGTAGAAACTCCTCCGGGTGGTGGTACATGTCACGGATCGCGTCGGCGAGCGCGACGAAGTCGTCGTACGGCGCCAAGTAGCCGACGTCGCCGTCGACGAACTCGGGGATTGCGGCCACATCGCTCGTGACCGGAACCAGGCCCGACGCCATCGCCTCGTCCTTCGAGACACCCTGAGCATCCATCCGCGTCGGCACGAGGAAGACCCCGTACTCCTTGTGAAGATCCGCGATGCTTCTCTGGTCGAGGAACCCTTGCTCGATCGTGACGTTGGGCAGATCGCGAAGCGGTGCCAAAGTCTCCTCAAAGAGGTGCCCGTCTCCAACGAACCGGACATCGAGTTCGTGGAACCACGGCTCGCGGGCAAGGTCCAGAACTGCGGCGACCGAGAGGTCGTTCGCATACTTGGCAGAGGCGAAGGGGCGGATCGAGAGAATCTTCTTCCGCGACGCCGCTGCCTTGGGGACATAGTCGAAGATCTCGGTATCGATCGGGTTATGAACGATCGACACCTGGTCCGGCGGGAAGGTCCGTTCGAGGTCCTCGGACACCTCATCCGCGAAGTACTGCGATACGAAGACGAAGTGGGTGTCGGAGCCTAGGTCGTCGAGCACACCTCGCCAGAAGTCGAGACGCGCGTCCGAGGCTGGCTTCGCGGCTTCGAGCGCCTCGGGGGTGTCGTAGTTGTAGGCGCGGCGCCACCAAGGCTGCACCTCAGCCCCGTGCACCCAGATGACGATGCGGTGACTCTCCTGGAAGTTGCGTAGGACCGACCACATTGCCGGACTGAGGAAGTGCACCATCACCGTGGTGTGCGAGCCTTGCTCCAGCAGCCTGCTCAGCGCTGCGGTACTGCCGGTGACGACCTCCTGACCCTCGAACTCGTGATAGCCGAACTGGTCGTTGCTTCGAAGTCGGAACACGTCCGACTTCAGCCCTTCCCTCGTGTAGGCCCGCAGTCTCGCGTGAACGAACCCGTTGCGGTACAGGTCGGCGTAGGACGGATAGTTGTCCGTCACCACGAGCGCCCGTTCCGTCGAGCGGACAATGTCGGGCTCTACCTGGACCGCTTGGAGGTAGACCCCCCAAACCCACCCTGTGCCGGGTCCCAGAGCGCGAACGCCGAGTTCAACGGTAGCGGCAAGGCCCGGCACCTCAACCTCGTGGTTGCGACCCGTCACGAAGACCTGGTTGCCGACGCGCTTGCCTTGTGCACTGAAGAACCGCAAGGCCAGGCGCAGGTCGAGATCGCCGCTCGCGTGGACATAGAGTCGACGCTCGCCACCCTCCCACAGCGTCTCGACGGGGACGCGAGTGCCTCGCCACAGGTAGCGGCGAGAGTCGCTCGACAGGGTCGACACGACCCGGTAGGCACCGTTCACGACGCCGGCACCTACCGACTCGACGTCTGGGTCGGACGGTACGGTGGGGAGCACCTGGAGGCGAAGCATCGCCAGGTCGCGCTCCACATCGGCTTGGCGCGAGAGATCGTCCACCCGCTCGTACAGGTCGGCCATCTCGACGCCCTGGTCCACATCCAACGTAGCTGCGAGGCCACCTGTCACACCTGGTGCCAGGTGCGCGCCGTCCTCGCAGTAGTCCAGCGCGTGCACCGCGAACTGGGTAAGTTCCGGGAGGCTCGCCGAGTCGACGACATCGAGCCACTCGCCAAGGGTCGTAGAGCTCACCGCACTCGTACGGACGACCGAACGTCGCGGCAGCAGATCGGCGACCTTCCGATACCGTCCGGAGCCGACGACCTCGACCGGAGCATCGTCCTCCACGGCGAACCGGTCGGACTTCCCGGCCAGATCGGCGTCGGAGTAGAGCCATGCCTGCGTCACGTCCTGCAGGTAGTGCTCTCCGTACCAGTCGGACGGAGAGAAGACTGCCAATGCGGCGACGCCCGGGGCCACCCGTTCCAGGGTGAGGTGCGCGGCCTCATCACGGTCAACGACCTTCACAGACTCCGATGTGAGCAGCTCGAGTGCACCCTCATCAGCGGTCACGAACACTGGAACTGCTCGAACCCCGCGCTGGCTGCGTATCGTAGCCAGTACGCGCCGCGCCTCGTCGGCGGTGCCCACCTCAGCGACGACGGCGATCTCCTGTGTGCGTGGGCTGAACGGAAGACCAGCTGCCACCGCCACGACATAGCTAAGCCGGTCGGCGTAGGTGTGCTCTCCATGCGCCTTGCGCAGACCCATGATCCGCAGACGCTCCGCATAGAGACGATCCTCGACTAGACGGGTGAGGTGCGCGCGGGTGCCCTCGGCCGAGTCGCTCATCGGGACTAGATCTCCGAAGATGGTCCGAAGCCCGTGCGCGTAGTTCGAGATCGTCACCGTACCGGAAGAGAGCAACTCGTAGGCGCGCCTGGCAAACATCGTCTGTGAGGACTTCACCGAGTTGAGGTTCAGGGCGAAGCTGTATCCCTTGTACGCCCTCTCGATCTGGCTGGGGTCGAGTGTCCCGACAATGTGGGGTCGGTAACGGTCCGGGAACGCGTACTCCTGGAGGGTGGTGCCAAGCATGCGGTCGTAGATATCCACGGGCAGCACGTGCTCTGCGCCCTCCAGGATCGCCTCGAGATCTCGCATTCGCTCGGCATAGCGCACGTAGTACCCGCCCGCAAACACCAGGGCGTCTTTGCGTCTACGGGTCTCGATGGGGTTCTGGATCCGCGGCTGGCAGGCAAACCCGAGGTAGCGAACTCGCCCATGTCCCAGGACTCGACGGTAATCGGCAAGTCGGTCGAGGTCCGTGGTGAACACGTGGTCGAACCTGGCCGCCGCCCGCAGGAAGGTCTCGAAATGGACGGGATCTTCCTTGTTCCAGAAGATCGTGGCGATCTCGTGCGCGCGGCACCACTCGAGAATGTCTAGGAGTTCGGGGGGCAGCTTGCTCACGGAGTTGTGCCACGAACCACCGTGACCCCGCCAGGCTGACTCGACGAAGAGGAGGTCGGGCTGGAACTCTTCCAGCTCCCTCTGCCAAGTCTCTGGATGCACATCGAGGAAGTCGCACTCGAGCGAGAGTGACTGCCTGGTGAAGTCGTCCACGATCGCTGCTACCCTGACCGATCGGCCTGAACCGGTCACCGATCGCAACCTGGCCGCCGCACGGCCAACCGACCTGCTCTGCTCCGCGAGCTGCTCAGGGTTGAAGGCCCGCTGCGTCGCAAGGCTGGTCACGACGTTCTTCGCAGTTCCAGTCCCCGTATCTCTGCGCTTCAGGGCCCGGCCCTTCTTCGCCGTGGGCTTCTTCTCGACCTTGGCCTTCCTGCGGGCGGGCCAAGCGAGGCGTGCCATGTCGAAGGGAAGCCGTAGGGCCTTGCGCCAAGAGCGTCGTGCGTCACGGAGGAGTCGAGAGAGCCTGACCGCTCTGGTGCGACGAAGCTTGCGAAGACTTGTCTGTGTCGTCTCCAACTCGCGTCGTACTTCAGCGACGACCTTGCGAGTCGCGAGATCCTGCGCCCGGAAGGCCCGTGCTCGCTTGGACTGCGCGTCGCGCTCGTCGCGGAAACGGAACGCCTCACCACGCACGCGGTTCAGCGCGATGGTGAGGCTGGACTCCTTGCGTTCGAGTGTCTCGATGCGCTCAGAAAGAGTCGCGATGCGTTCAGTCAGTGTGACATTGCGCGCTCTCATGTCTGCGAGGGTCGCGTCCCGCAGCTTGGAGTATGCCTGCGCTAGCTCTCGGTACTTCAGCGCGGTGGCATCCTGGGCCTCCCGGACGTCCCGAAGTTCCGCGCTGAGCCGGTAGGCGGCACGAACCGCCTGGATCGCCGCCTCACTCTGCTCCTGCTCCGTCTCAGACCTCTCGCCTGCGCGAAAGAGGTGCGTAGGTGTCGCGTTGTAGGTCGCCAGGTAGTAGTAGCCCGCCGCCCGCGCCCACTCGACCGTCTCGTCGAAGGACGAGAGATCGATGCACTCGACGTAGACCAACGGCTTGTCTCGTTCGATCAAACCATGTGCGCCAGCGAGAACATCTGGCTCCATGCCCTCGACGTCAATCTTGATGGCGGCTACTCTCCCCGGCAGCGGAAAGGAGTCCAAGGTGATGACGTCAAAGTCACCGTCGTCCTCGACCGCCACACTCTGCCCACCGAGGTTGGCTTCATCGAGGACGGCGAACTTGCCCTTGCTCGCCAAGCGCCCCACCGCGACCGAGTGCACCGTCACCTCGTCGGTGAGCCCGTTGAGTACAACGCTCCGCTCGAGCGCCTCGGTGAGAGCACGGTTGGGCTCAAAGGCCACCACTCGACACTTCGCGACCGCGGCGAGGTAGATGGTGTGGTTCCCTACGTTCGCTCCTATGTCGAGAACGAGATCGCCGGAGTGGAGTCGCCCACGCATGGCTGTGAGCATCTCCTCCTCGTACGGACTGCCCGAGGTAGCGACCTTCTTCTGGATGTAGTCGGTGGCGTGCTGTGGGAGTGTGAGCCGATAGATCGTTCCACCGGAAGAGACCTCGAACTCGTCGTCCGGGTCGTGGCCGCTGGATGCGGTCAACGCCAGATCCCCTTGGTGTCGACGACGATGGTCTCGTCCGGCAGATCGGGCTTGGTGCGGAATGCCGTGTGTTCGACCAGGACCACGACACAGTCAGCGCCCTTGAGCGCGGTGTCGAGATCACTGAGCTCGACGTTCCTACGATTGGCCAGCTCCGCGGGCAGTGCGTCGATGTGGGGCTCGACGACCAGGACTCGTCCCCCGGAGATCTCGTCCGAGAGGCGCGCGACGATCTTTCTGGCAGGCGACTCTCTCAGGTCGTCGATGTCTGCCTTGAAGGCCAGGCCGAGCGTAGCCACAACGGGTTCGGCCTTGCCGGCCAGCGACTGGATCACGCGGTCGATGACCCACTGCGGCTTGCTGTCGTTGACCTCACGGGCCGTTCGGATCAGCCGGCTGTTCTCTTCATCCGCCGACACGATGAACCATGGGTCCACGGCGATGCAGTGACCACCGACACCGGGACCCGGCTGAAGGATGTTGACGCGAGGATGGTGGTTCGCCAGCTCGATCAGTTCCCACACGTCGATGCCCAGCCGCGCGGAGATCAGTGACAGTTCGTTGGCGAACGCGATGTTGACGTCGCGGAAGGAGTTCTCCACGAGCTTCGCCATCTCGGCGGTCACTGCGTCCGTCAGGAGGATCTCTCCCTGACAGAAGACTTCGTACACGGCCTTGGCGCGCTGGGCAGCTTCCGCCGAGAGTCCGCCGACGATGCGGTCGTTCGTGACGAGCTCCACCATCACCCGCCCCGGCAGTACCCGTTCCGGGCAGTGCGCGACGTGGAACCGCAGTTCGCCGTCCTCCGCGACAAGATCTGGTCGCGCGGCAGCGATCCACTGTGCCAGCTGCTCGGTGGCACCCGGCGGCGACGTCGACTCCAGGATCACCAGACCATCAACCCCGACCTGGGGGGCGATCGCCCGCGCGGCCGCTTCGATGTAGCTCAGGTCCGGAGCGTGGTCGTCGAGGAAGGGAGTAGGCACAGCGACGATGAAGACGTCGCCTGGGGGGACATCGACGCTCGCTGACAATCTGCCCTGCTCGACGGCCTGGCTGACGTAGCCGGCGAGGTCCGGCTCGACAAAGGGGACCCTGCCCGCATTGACAGCGTCCACGGTGGCGGAGTTCACGTCGACTCCGTGCACAGTGACGCCCTTGGAGGCGAGGATCGCAGCGGTCGGGAGACCGATGTACCCCAGCCCAACCACCACGACCGAGAAGTCGGTGCCCACGTAGCTGCCTTTCTCTTCACTTGAACAGCCCCGCTGGGCTACAGCCGCGCCAACTCTACAACCGTTGCTCAGTGACTTCCCGAGATCAGGGTCTGGGCTCTGAGAACCCGCCACTCGGTCGCCATGCGTTGTTCATCGTCCGATCATCGGACGGTCGGGTGGGACTCCTAGGGTCGATGGCGTGCTGAGCGACGTCGACAGGACCCATAGTCCAAGCGGCCCCCGTGTGATCGCAATCATCCCCGCCCGCGGCGGCTCGCAAGGCGTTCTGCTCAAGAACCTGCAGCCCGTCGGCGGGCGGCCGCTCGTCACTCGGGCAGTCGATGCGGCGCGACGCGTGGCCGAGATCGACCTCGTGGTCGTGAGCACGGACCACTCGCAGATCGCGACCGCGGCGGAGTACGCCGGCGCCGAGGTGATCGACCGGCCGCCTGCGATCGCCGGTGGTACGGCGTCGAGCGAGTCGGCCCTGCTGCACGCGCTGACGGTGCTCGCCGAGAGCGGCCGCGAACCCGAAGTGGTCGTGTTCGTGCAAGCCACGAGCCCGTTCATCGAGCCGCTCGACCTTGCCGAGGCGGTACGTCGAGTGGTTGAGCCGGGCGGGCCCGACGTCGTCTTCTCCGCCGCTCCGACGCACGACTTCGCGTGGCGGCTCGTCGACGGTGCGGCGCAGGCCGTGGGGCACGACGCCGCGTACCGGCCACGCCGCCAGGACCGCGAGCCGCTCTTCCGCGAGACGGGAGCGTTCTACGTCATGCGCACTGCGGGCTTCCTAGGTGCTGGCCACCGCTTCTTCGGGCGCGTCGAGCTCCAGGTGGTGGACCCGACCCGTGCGATCGAGATCGACGAGCCGGAGGACCTCCGGATCGCCCGGTTGCTCGATGCGCTGCCCACAGCGGACGCGATCGACGTGGATGCCGTCGTCACAGACTTCGACGGTGTCCACACCGACGACCGCGCGACCGTCGACACGACCGGGACCGAGTCGGTGCGTGTGCACCGCGGGGACGGGCTCGGCGTCGCGCGCTTGCGGCAGGCCGGCATCCCGCTGCTGATCCTGTCCACCGAGACCAACCCGGTGGTCGCCGTCCGCGCGGACAAGCTCGGCGCGGAGTACCGCCAGGGCGTGGACGACAAGGCCGCCGTCCTCGACGAGTGGCTCGCCGCCCGCGGCCTCGACGCTCGCCGCGTCGCCTACCTCGGCAACGACGTCAACGACCTGCCGGCGCTGCGCCGCGTGGGCTGGCCCATCGCCGTTGCGGACGCCCACCCCGACGTCGTCGCCGCCGCGCGGGTGGTCCTGTCCCGGCCGGGCGGGCACGGCGCGGTGCGCGAGCTCGCGGACCGGGTGCTGGCCGTCGCAGCGACGTCGCCCGTCAGCGCCCTGCCCCGGCCCCGACGGGCCGGCTCCGTCTGAACGCCAACAGTTCGCTCGGCGTTCATCGGCACCTCGCAGCCCGTACCCCTCACCCTCCTAGCGTCGAAGCATGAGCACAAACCAGACCTCCACCCCTGCCGTCACGATCGGCGACGTCGAGGTGGGCACGGATCGTCCCGTGTACGTGATCGCCGAGATCGGCCTGAACCACAACGGCGACGTCGAGATCGCTCGCCAGCTCATCGACGTGGCGGCCGAGGCCGGCGCCCAGGCCGTGAAGTTCCAGAAGCGCACCCCGGAGATCTCCACCCCGGTCGCGATGCGCGACACGATGCGCTCCACCCCGTGGGGCGAGATGACCTACCTCGAGTACCGCTACCGCGTCGAGTTCGGTGAGGCCGAGTACGGCAAGATCGCCCAGCACGCGACCGACCGAGGCCTGCAGTGGTTCGCCTCGCCGTGGGACGTGCCCTCCGTCGAGTTCCTCGAGACCCAGGGCGTGGTGACCCACAAGGTCGCCTCCGCCTCCGTGACCGACCACGAGCTGCTGCGGGAGCTCGCCCGGACGGGTAAGCCGATCATCCTGTCCACCGGCATGTCGACGCTCGAGCAGATCGACGCCGCGGTGGAGATCCTCGGCACCGGCAAGCTCGTCATCCTGCACGCCACCTCGACGTATCCCCTGCCCCCCGAGGAGGCGAACCTGCGCACCATCGCCACCCTCCGCGAGCGCTACGGCGTGCCCGTGGGCTACTCCGGCCACGAGCGCGGCCTGCAGATCTCGCTCGCCGCCGTCGCGCTCGGCGCGGTGGCCGTCGAGCGCCACATCACCCTCGACCGCACGATGTGGGGCTCGGACCACGCCGCCTCGCTCGAGCCGACGGGCCTGCAGCACCTCGTACGCGACATCCGCATCCTCGAGGAGGCGATGGGCGACGGCATCAAGCGCATCTTCCCCGGTGAGGAAGCGCCCCTGTCGCGCCTGCGCCGAGTCGGTTGAGCAAGCAGAGCGGGCTGAGCTTGCCCCGGTTGCTCCCGAGGGCCGCCGGACGCTCCAGGCGCCCGGCGGTCTCCGTCGTCGTCCCCGCCCGTGACGCCGCGCCCTACCTCGGCGCCGCACTGTCGAGCCTCACCCGCCAAGGCATCGCCTCGCGCCGGCTCGAGGTGATCGTGGTCGACGACGGCTCCCTCGACGAGACTGCCCAGATCGCCGAGTCCTTCGCGCCACGGCTGCCCGGCCTGCGCATCCTGCGCCACGACGAGCCCGTGGGACTCGCGGCGAGCCGCAACCACGCCCTCGCCGAGGCGCGCGGGGAGCACCTCGCCTTCCTCGACGCGGACGACTGGCTGTGGCCCGGCACGCTCGCCGCCGCCCGCGCCACGCGGCAGCGGCTCGACGTCGACTTCGTCGTGTTCGACCAGGTGCAGGTCACCGGCTTCGCACGCACTCCCCGCCGCGCCCCCGAGCACCGGCGCGAGGTCGCCCTCGACCCCCGCGCGGCCATCCTGCCGACCGGGCGCACCACGATGGTCAACTACCCCAACGCGTGCGTGCGCCTCGCCCACCGCCGGCTGCTGGACACCGGCCTGCTCGACTTCGACCCCGCGCTGCGCACGGCCGAGGACCGCCCCTGGGCCTGGCGCCTCCACCTGCGCGCCACCAGCTTCGCCGTCGCGAGCGAGGGCCGGTACGGCTACCGCCGCGACGTGCCCGGTTCGCTCACCCACGTCAGCGACGAGCGCCAGCTCGACGTCCTGGCCGCGTACGCGAGCATCGCGGCGATGCTCGACGACGACGCCGAGGGTGCGCGACTGCTCCCCAAGGCAGTACGGGACCTCTTCGTCGTGCTCGTCCACCACCTCGGCCCCGACGGGCCGCTCACGGGCGAGCTGCGCACCCGCCTCGCGACCGGCGCGAACGGGCTGCTCTCGACGCTCGACGCCGACGTCGTGGCCCGGCAGCTCGCCACGCTCGGCGACGAACGCGCCCAGGTGCTGCGCTCCGCGGGGCTGCGCTCCGCGGGGCTGCGCGACAAGGAGCTGTACAGCGCAGGACCCGCGGCATGACGCTCCTCGTGCTCGCGGCGGGGGCCGACGGCGCATCCGTGGCCGGGGCTGCCCTGGCGGCGGGCCTCGCGGCGCTCGACGCCGACGGCGAGAAGCTCCTTGTGCTGCGCGACGACCGCATCGACGCCGAAGCCTTCGCGCCGCTCGACCAGGAGCCCGCCGTCGTCCGGGCCGCCAAGACCTTCGACCGCGTCGTGAGCCTCAACGCCGCACTCGGCTGGGTGCACCCCCGAGCGTTCCGTCCCCGCGGTGACTCCGTGGCCGTGCTCGAGGAGACGCTGCGGCGCGAGTGGCGGCTCGCCGGGTCGCTCACTGTCGCGATGGACGCCCACGACGCCGACGCCGAACGGCTGCTGTGGCGGGTGTTCCCCGACGCCATCCTCGCCGTGTACATCGCGCCCGACGGCGAGCGCGAGGGCTGGGACGCGGGGCTCGCACCGGCGCTCGTGAACCGGGTGACCGCCGTCGTCGCCGTGCCCGAGGTGGCCGCGTGAGCGGGCGAACGGTCGGGCACGGCCCGGGAGACCACCGCGAGACGCGCATGCCCTGGCCTGACTCGGTGCGCTTCACCGCCGTGACGCTCGTGGTGGTCGCGCACTTCGTCGAGCGGTTCGCCCAGCCGGGGGACGCGATCGACGCATTCCTGACGGGCACGTGGGCGCTGCGCGTGCCCCTGCTCGTCGCGATCGCGGGCTACTTCTCGACTGCCGAGCTGCCCACCGAGCGGTTCGTGCGCAGGCTGCTGCAGTCCGTCGTCGTCGTGTACGTGGTCTTCGACCTCGCACAGCGGGCCCAGATCCTCGCGATCACGGGCAACCTCAACAAGGAGCTCGCGCGGCCCGTGTTCGGGATGTGGTTCCTGCTCTCCCTCATCACGTGGCGCGTGCTCCTGCCGTACCTGACGCGCGTGCGCTGGTTCGGCGTGCTCGCCGTCGTGGCATCGCTCGGCATGGGGTTCGCGGACGGCATCGGGTACGGCATGTCACTGCACCGGACGTTCGTGTTCCTGCCGTTCTTCCTGCTCGGGTGGTGGGTGCGCGAGGTGGGACTGCGGGAGCGGATCGCCACCCCGAGCGTGCGCTGGGTGGCCGCGGGGACACTCGCGCTGGGACTCGCGGGGGGAGTGCTCGCGCGCGACGCCGTGTCCCTGCGGCTGCTGCGCGGCGCGGAGTCATACATCTACGCCGAGCGCTTCGCGATGCTCGGCTGGCGGGCCGTCTCGCTCGCAGCCGGTGCCGCGATGGTGCTCGCCGTGTTCGCCCTCGTGCCGTGGCGGCGCGTCCCCGTCATCACCTATCTCGGTTCCGGCTCGATGTACTCCTACCTGCTGCACCAACCGGTGCTCCGCCAGGCGTTCCACGCCGGGCTCGCCGCGCACGTCACGACGCCGGCCGGGGTGGCACTGCTCGGTCTCGGCGCCGTCGTCCTCTCCGCGGCGCTCTCCTCGCGGCCTGTGCGGGCCGTCGCACGGCCGTTCGTCCAGCCGCGCTGGACCTGGTTCCTGCGTGATGCCCCACCGTCACCGGCTCGCTACCCGGCGGCCACCGCGGCGCCGCCAGACCGTCATCTGGCGCTCGTAGCGTCCAGGGGTGGTACAGGTAGCTGAGCGAGACACGACCGCGGGCCCGCCGTCCCGCGCGGTCCCCGGCGGGCGCGGAACCGCCGCCGGCTCCCGTGCGCGGCATGCGAGCTCGGCCTGGGTCGAGTCCCCGTTCCAGCTGCTCGGCGCGCTCGAGGCGTTCGCCACGGGACTGCTCGGCACGCCGGCGGTGCTCAGCCCCCGGCGGGGAACGCCCGGGATCGCCGCCGCCGCAGGGGCCGCCCGTGCCCTGCACCTGCCGCCGGGCGTCACGGTGGCCGAGCCGACCGACGAGCTCCCCGCGCTGACCGAGCTACGCGAGGTCTGGGCCGCGGGTGACGTGCTCTCCGGACGCTTGCAGGCGGCACTGCTGCGCCCCTTGCTGGCGGAACGGCTCGTGCTGCTCGACGACGGCCTCGCGACGCTGCGCGCCCTCGAGCAGCTCGCCGCACCCCGCCACACGGCGCTCGTGCGGCCGCGCGGGCACGCGGGACCCCACCGGCGTGCGCTCGGCCTCGCCGTACGGGCGCGGCTGCGGGGACTCGCCCGCGACGGGCGGCTCGTCGTCTTCACGGTGCTGCCCGTGCCACCCGAGACCGTCACGGCGCTCGAGGGCATCGGGGTCCGCGTGGTGCGCAACACCTTCGAGTGGCTCGCCGTGCAGTACAGCTCGACGCGGGTCGCCACGCGCACCGTCGTCGTCGGCTCCGCCATGCCCGCGGACGGGCTCATCCGCCCGGAGGCCTACGCGCGGTGGCTCGACTCCCTGGCGGTGCGGGACCGCATCACCTACTTCCCGCACCGACGAGCCCTGCCCGACGTGCTCGCCCGGCTCGAGGCCAACCCGCAGGTCCACGTCGAGCGCGGGCTGCTGCCCGTCGAGGTGCGACTGCGCCACCTGGGACCCGAGCATCGCGTGCTGAGCCTGCCCTCGACGGCCCTCGCGACACTGCGCGTGCTGCTCGCCGGGACGGGGGCCGAGGTGCGCGGCGTTCCCGTACCCCTCGCGTGGTGGACCGACGACGCCCCGGCGGACCTCCGCACGCACCTCTCGGCCGTGCTGAGCCCCGAGGACCTCGCGTGAGCGGGCTGCGGGTCGTTGCCGTCACGGACACCGACTCCTACCTCAAGTGGGGTGCCGCGACGCTCGACCGGCTCCCCGCGGAGTGGACCACCCACGTGCTCGTGCTCCGGTCACCCGTGGCGCCGACGCCGTCCCAACAGGCGGGCGCGCTCGCCGGAACGCGGTTCGCGGCGAGCGGTGTGCCGGGCGGCGTTGTCGACGTGACCCGCTGGACGCTGCTGCGCGAGCTCGAACGGCTCGCGCCCGACGTGCTGCTCGTCGCGGCCACCGGACCCGTGGCAGACCTCGTGGTGCGGCTCGTGCGCCGCCGGGATGGCCTGGCCCCGCTCATCGTCACCGGGCTCCCCGGCATGTCGATCCCTGCGACGGAGCTCGCGCTGCGACTGCGGGCGGGCTCGGACCTGTTCGTGGCGCACTCCGCGCGCGAGCAGCGGGACTTCGCCGCCCTCTCCGCAGGACTGGGACTCGGGATGAGCGTCGTGCGCGGGCGGCTTCCGTTCCTGCACGTAGGTGCGGTCGCGGTCGGGGCGCCGTCAGGCACGACGTCGACCCTCCTGGCCGGTGGCGCCCTCCCGACGCGTCCCGACCCCGTGCGTCGCGTCCTGTTCACGCCGCAGGCGAAGATGCCCGTCGCCGCGGCCGACCGCGAGCGCATCCTGCTCGCGCTCGACGCCCTCGCCACGAGCCGCCCCGACATCGAGGTGATCGTCAAGCTGCGGGCGCTCGCCGGCGAGGCCCAGACGCACCGCGAGGCGCTGCCGTACGACCGGCTGTGGGCCCGGCTCGTCGAGCGCGGCGAGGTCACGGCGGGCGCGGTCGCGCTGCGCACCGGGCCGCTCGGCGAGCTGCTCGAGCCCGGCACGGCGCTCGTGACGGTGAGCTCGACGGCTGTGCTCGAGGCGCTCGGTGCGCGGCTGCCCGTGCTCGTGCTCGGCGACTTCGGTGTCGACGAGGCCAACCTCACGTACGCGTTCGCGGACTCGGGCCTCATCGGCTCGCTCGACGATCTCGCCGCGGCGCGCTTCTACTCGCCCGACCGGGCGTGGCTCGCCGAGAACTACTTCCACGACGACGACGGCCTCGAGGCGGCGCTCGTCGCCGCGGTGGTCGAGCAGCGTGCCGCCGGGGGGAGCGGGCCCGGAGCGGCGGACCGGCCCGGCGCCACACCACGGATGCGGCTGCGGACCGCCGTGCGCACCGGGCTGCCGCTCGGGCTGCTGCGGTGCACAGGGAAGGTCTCCCGTGCGCTGCAGAAGGCACGCAAGCGTGCCAGGCGCCGGTGGCGACGCTGGCTGCGGGCGCTGCGGTCCGCCTCGCTGTCGCCGTCGGCCACTCGGCGGGATCGTGTGCGGTTCCTCGCGCCAGGGGCAAGGAACCGCACACTGTGATCACGCGCCGGGAAACGCGCACAGTTTCTCCACGGTGCTGTTCCGGGTATTCCACCAAGTCAGAGCGTCGCCTGCTTAGGATCTGAGAGCCACCTGCCCCGTTGCTGTCCGCGCCCGCCGCGGCGCACGGGGCTCGCCAGGCCAACCAGCAGAGAGCGAGCGAGACTTGCAGCCCCGACACGCCATCCAGCGTTCCCGACGCGCACGGCACGCCCAGACGGCGCCGCGCGCCTCGGTCGCTCGCGCCCTGTCGATCGCCGCGTGCGCGGTGCTCGCCTTCGGCGTCGGCGGCGCGGCCACCGCGTACCTCAACCTGCAGAACAACATCCGCGGCGGGGACATCCAGGCACTCATCGCCGACCGCCCGGACCGGCCCACCCCGAACCCCGAGGACGAGTCGCAGGGCGAGCCGCTCAACATCGTGCTCATCGGCTCGGACGACCGTTCCGGGGACAACGGCGCGATCGGCGGCAGCTTCGAGGGCATGCGCTCGGACACGACGATCCTCATGCACATCTCCGCGGACCGGGACCGCGTCGAGCTCATCTCGATCCCCCGCGACCTCATGGTCGACATCCCCGCGTGCAAGATGACCAACGGCAAGGAGACCGTCGCCACGTTCAACCAGTTCAACTGGTCGTTCGCATTCGGCGCCTCGGTGGGCGGCGACGTCGAGTCCGCCGCGGCGTGCACGATCGCCACGGTCGAGAAGATGACCGACGTCTACATCAACGGCTACTTCGTGGTCGACTTCGCGGGCTTCATCACCATGGTCGACGCGATCGGAGGCGTCGAGGTGTGCATCCCCAACGACATCCACGCGCCCAAGGCCAACAACCTGCGCCTCGAGGCAGGACTGCGCCAGCTCGACGGCGCCACGGCGCTCGACTACGCACGCGCGCGCACCGGCAAGGGCCTGGGCGACGGCTCCGACCTGCGACGCATCGAGCGCCAGCAGCAGCTCCTCGCCACGACCGTGAACAAGGTGCTCTCGAAGAACCTGCTGACCCAACAGGTGGACCTCTACCGCTTCCTCGACGCGGCCACGAAGTCGCTCGCCGCAGATGAGAAGTTCGCCTCGATCCCGACACTCGCGGGCCTCGCCTACTCCTTGCGCAACATCAAGGGTGGAAACATCACCTTCATGACCCCCAAGGTCGTCGACTACCCCCAGGACCGCAACCGCGTCATCTTCACCGACGAGGCGAACGAGATCTGGGCGAAGATCGCGCGCGACGAGCCGCTCAAGGAGCCCAAGCCGACGGCGAGCCCCGACGCGAGCGCCTCCCCGGACGGCACGGACGACCCGTCGCCCGAGGCGCCGTCACCCACGGACGACGAGACGGTCGACGACGGCTCCGTCACGCCCGACGACGTCGCGGGGCTCTGCGGCTGATGCCTGAGCGTCCCGTCAGCAGGGCCAAGCCGGGGGGCTCGGCCACACCCGTGAGCGGTGCGTCGACTCCCCCGAGCTTCACTCCCGGCGGCCCTTCGAACCGACCTTCGAGCGGTGGCGCCGTGCCGGTGGGCGCACGACGGCCCGCAGCGCCCGGTGGCTCACACGCATCCAGTGCACGCGGCGGTGCGCCACGGGCCGCCTCGGGTGGTTCCGGTGCACGGACGCCTGCCGGTGGTCAGCCGATCACGCCGCGCGGGGACGGGGCATCACGACCGCCGGCACCCGCGGGTCGCCGTCGTCGGCGCCTGTACCTGGTGGTCGCCGTCGTCCTCGTCCTGCTCCTCGCCTGGCCCGTGGGCCTCGTGCTGTGGGCCAACGGTCGGCTCGAGACGGTCGACGCGCTCTCGAGCGCCGCGAACACCCCCGGCACCACGTACCTCCTCGCCGGTTCCGACGAGCGTGACGGCGCGGTGGACGACGACGGCACGATCGGCGGCCGTACCGACTCGATCCTGCTGCTGCACCAGCCCGCCTCCGGGCCCGCGGCGCTGATCTCGCTGCCGCGCGACTCGTACGCCGAGATCCCGGGGCACGGCGGCAACAAGCTCAACGCCGCGTTTGCGTTCGGCGGGGCGCCGCTGCTCGTCGAGACCGTCGAGCGGCTCACCGGACTGACGGTGGACCACTACGTGCAGATCGGCATGGACGGCATCGGTGAGATCGTCAACGCCGTGGGCGGCGTGCACCTGTGCTACGACCACGACGTGGACGACAAGAAGTCCAAGCTCAAGTGGAAGGCCGGCTGCCACACCGTCCAGGGCAAGAAAGCGCTCGCGTTCGCGCGGATGCGCTACGCCGACCCCGAGGGCGACGTAGGGCGGGCCAAGCGCCAGCAGCAGCTCATCGGCGCCGTGACGAAGGAGCTCGCCAGGCCCGCCAACCTGTGGCAGCCCGGGCAGCAGGTCGCGATCGCCCGCGCCGGCACGGACGTGCTGACCGTGTCCAAGGGCACGGGGGCGCTCGACCTGGCCCGCCTCGGGCTCGCGTTCCGGTCAGCACGCGGCGACGGCGGCGTCACCGGGACGCCGCCCATCGCGTCGATCGACTACCGGCCCGGGGGCATCGGCTCGGCCGTGCTGCTCGACCCAGAGCTGACTCCCGTGTTCTTCGCGGACCTGGCCGCGGGCCGGCTCGCGCCCGGCGAGTACGGCGGCATGCCGGGCTGAGCGGCACTCTGGTGCTCTCGGATGTGACCGAGGAGGACGCGGGGTCCCGAGTGTGAGCCCTGTTGTCGGTGGTCTGCGCGGATAGCATGGCCGGATGCAGCTCTCGGTGATCGGTTGTGGGTACTTGGGCGCGGTGCACGCGGCGTGCATGGCGGACCTGGGCCATCACGTCGTGGGTGTCGACGTGGATGCGGCGAAGGTCGCACTGTTGGCCGCCGGGGAACCCCCCTTCCACGAACCCGGGTTCGACGACGTTCTCGAGCGGGCGCTGGCGAGCGGCCGGTTGCGGTTCACCACGGACATCGCCGAGGCCGCGGACGCGCAGGTGCACTTCATCGCCGTCGGCACCCCCCAGCTCGCCGGGTCCGACGCCGCGGACCTCAGCTATGTGGACTCCGCCGTCGGCGGCCTCCTGCCGTACCTGCGTGCCCAGACCGACGACGGCCCCGTGATCGTGGTCGGCAAGTCGACCGTGCCCGCGGGGACCGCCGAGGGCATCGCCGAGCGGATCACGCCGAGCGGCGCCCGGTTGGTGTGGAACCCGGAGTTCCTGCGCGAGGGCTATGCCGTCAAGGACACCCTCTACCCCGACCGCATCGTCTACGGCGTGACTCAGGACGCCTCGGGTCAGGTCGCCGCCGAGGTGCTCGACCAGGTCTACGCCGACCAGCTGCGCCGCCAGATCCCCCGCCTGATCACCGACACGGCCACGGCCCAGCTCGTCAAGGTCGCCGCGAACGCGTTCCTGGCCACGAAGATCTCGTTCATCAACGCGATGGCCGAGATCTGCGAGGTCACCGGCGCGGACGTCACCCAGCTCGCCGTGGCGATCGGTCACGACGAGCGCATCGGCAAGCAGTTCCTCAAGGCCGGTGTCGGCTTCGGAGGCGGATGCCTGCCCAAGGACATCCGGGCGTTCGCCGCCCGCGCCGAAGAGCTCGGCCAAGGACAGTCGGTGAAGTTCCTGCGCGAGGTCGACGACATCAACAAGCGCCGTCGTCAGCGCGTCGTGGACCTCGCCGTCACGGCCCTCGACGGAGACGTGGCCGGTAAGCGTGTGGCCGTCCTCGGCGCCTCCTTCAAGCCCAACAGCGACGACCTCCGCGACTCCCCCGCCCTCGACGTCGCGCGCCGACTCGAGACCCTCGGCGCCCACGTGGTCATCACCGACCCCGAGGCCCTCGCCAACGTCACCAAGGTCAGCCCCGAGCTCACCCAGGCACCCGATGCGTTCGCGGCGGCCGCCGGCGCCGAGCTCGTCGTCCTGGTCACCGAGTGGCGCGAGTACGTCGTGCTCGACCCCGAGCAGTTCGGCGACGCGGTCGGCGCCCGACGCATCATCGACGGCCGCAACGTCCTCGACCCCACCCGGTGGCGCGCAGCGGGCTGGGAGTACTACGGACTCGGGCGGCCGTAGGGCTCAGTCACGGGACGAGGCCGCTACAGCAGCCCGCGGACGTAGCCGTTGCGCGCGGCCCCGAAGCGAGCGGACTCGAGCTTGACGACGCGGTTGTAGACCGCCTTGCCGGCTCCGCTGCTGGCCAGGCCGTCGCTGACGAGCAGCCCCTGGGACCGCCGCTCCTTGAGCGTGACGCGGTAGCTGCCGCGGTACTTCTTGAGGGTGCTCGTCATCGAACCCTGGACGGTCACCTTCGACGCGAACCGGGTCGTCTCCTTGATCGTGATCTTCGTCCGCTTCTTCTTCGCGGTCTTCAGGACGATGGTGACCTCGTTCGTGACCTTCGCGCCGCGAGCCTTGCTCGTGAACACCCGAGAGCCCGTGGCGCCGTTGGCATTGCGGAAGGTCTGGGTCTGCTTCGAGTTCTCGCCGCCCTTGACCTTCTTCGACGAGCTCTTCTCGATCTGCTGCGCTGTCTTGATGCCGAAGTGCTTGCGCCCGGCACGGGTGAAGTCCTCGGTGCGACTCCAGCTCTTCTTCGACGTGCGTTCGACGGTCGTGGAGTAGAGCACCTTGCCGTTCTTGCTGACCTTCGCGTTGTACATCACGCGCATGCTGTTGTCGTCCCAGGCAGACACCGAGCAGAACCGCTTGCTGTCTTCCCGGACCATCCCGGCCGAGGCCCGGAATCTCTTGGGGTACTTGACCCCGTGGCGTTCGAGGATCTGCGCCGCGCGCTCCGTCGAGCACGCCGCCGCGGCGGTCACGGCGGTCGCAGAAGTCGCGGCGCTCGCGGGGGACGACGGGAGCACCAGTGCAGCGAGCACCAGCAGGATCAGCGAGGATCGGCGAGCTCTCATCGTGTCCTCCATGCCGGGATCGTCGGTAGCCAGTTCGGGGCCAGCCTACGGCGCAGAGGGGAGTACCACGGCCTCGGCCCACCCTGCTGTCGACCCGGGACCGGTCAGGCCCCGGGCGGAGTCGCCCCGGGGCCCGAACCATCAAGACTTCGCGGCTAGTTCGCCTTGAGCCACAAGGCGAGTCGCACCATGCGGTGGTCGGAGACGAGATGGTCCTTCATCCCGTCACCGATCCGCACCGTGCGGGAGTTGGCGCCGTGGGCGTAGTAGGCCGACGGCGCCTTGTAGAAGACGTAGTCGATCACGCGTCCGGTGTCGCGCTTGGGCATGTCGCTGATCGAGGTGGACTCGATCTTCTTGCGCTCCGCGCTCCACGTGTTGTTGACGATGGCGTCGTGGCGAGGCTCGCGGAACTGCAGGCGCTCGTGGTTGATGAACTGGTCCGGGGCGTTGCCTGCGCCGAACGCGTCGTTGAAGTCACCTCCGACGACCACGGGGACCTTCGGGTCATCGATCACGCTCGAGCAGGTCCCCGTACCAACACACGCCTTCTTGCCGAGGTCGACAGCGGCAAATCGCGCGAGTGCGCGTCGGTAGGCGTTGATGTCGGCGAGCTCGGTGGCGTTCGGGTTGGTCGGGAACCCCGAGCCATTCTTGCTCATGACGTGAACCGATGACACGAGCACCGTGTTGAACGCGGCACTTGCCGAGACGCCCTTCTTGCGAAGCTTCGCCCACGGGAAGGTCGCGCCAGCCCCGGTGAGTCCCCGGTAGTTCCAGAAGCTGCTCGAACTCAGCAGGTCGCGCTCAGTCTGAACGCCCGAACCGATGAGCTCGTACGCCGAGGTCCGGTAGTAGATGCGGTTTGCGATCGCCGAGCTACCCGTGTACGCGAACCCCTCGTCTCGGAGGACCTTGTCAATCTGGTCGCTGTAACGAGCTAGCCCGCCAGACCACGAGGTCCAGACCTGTCCGTTCTCGACTTCCTGGAACGCGAAGATGTCGACGTCCGCCGCCCGGATCAGCTTGACGAAGTCGTCCTTGCGGGCACGCCATGCCCCGTACTTGACACAGTCGTTGATCGTTGTTCCTGCCGGCCGCTTGTCCCTGCAGATGACGTCGCGGAGCTGGTTGTGCTCCACGTAGCCGGAGCCCGCGCTCGGCCACCAGTCCGGGTTGCCGACGTTGAGCGTCGCGATCCGGTGGCAGCCCTGAGTGATGTTGCCGTTCGTGGAGACACACGCCTCCCACGGGCTGGGCGTCGTCCCCACGGCCTGGGCCGCGCTCACCGGGGCGAGGAACGCCGCGATCATCGCGAAGGCGAGGATGCGCCTGAATGGCTTCGGTGCCATGAATGGCCCCCTTCTGGGCGGCGCCAGTAGACCCCCTGCGGGCCTGAAGACCTGCACCACTAGAGGGAAGTCTAGGTGTTTCCACCCAGATCGACGTGACGAATCCGAATCTCGCTCAACCTGCGGCGCGGATCGGCTCGAGGCCGGCTGCGCGGTCGCGGCGCCAGGCGCGCCAGGCACTCGCGACGGCGTCGTCGAGGTCGAAGCGCGCCCGCCAGCCGAGCACGTCGGCGATCCGGTCCACGCGGGCCACGAGCTCGGCGGGGTCGCCCGGGCGCCGGGCCACGACCTCGGCCTCGCGCTCGTCCCCCGTCGCACGACGCACGGCCGCGAGCACCTCGCGCACCGAGGCTCCCGTGCCGGTCCCGACGTTGAAGACGTCGAACTCACGCTCGGGCCGGTCGAGGTACTCGAGCGCCGTGACGTGCGCTTCGGCGAGGTCCTGGACGTGCACGTAGTCGCGGATGCACGTGCCGTCCGGCGTCGGGTAGTCGTCTCCGAAGATGAGCGGGGCGCGCCCGGCGTCGAGCAGGTCGAACACGATCGTCACGAGGTTGAGCACCGCCGGGTCGCCGAGCTCGTCGGACCCCGCACCGGCCACGTTGAAGTACCGCAGCGCCACGTGCCGCAGCCCCCAGCCGGCCCCGGCGTCGGCCATGAGCTGCTCGCCCGTGAGCTTCGTCTCGCCGTAGGGGTTGATGGGCCGGGTCTCGTCGTCCTCGCCCACGAGACCGGACGGCGGCTCGCCGTACACCGCGGCCGACGACGAGAATACGAAGCGCTCCACTCCACCGGCCCGCACCGCCGCGAGTAATGTCTCGAGCCCGCCGACGTTCTGCTCCTTGTACCAGCCGGGCCGCGCCACGGACTCGCCCACCTGCTTCTTCGCGGCGAGATGCACGACGCCGTCCACCTGGTACTTCGCGATCGTGGTGCCGAGCGTGTCGAACGCCTCGGGCGCAGAGATGTCGAGCCGCACGAGCGGGGTGTCCCCGATCCGGCTCGCGACGCCGGTCGAGAGGTCGTCGACGACGACGACGTCGTGCCCGGCCTCCCGAAGCGTACGGACGACATGGGCTCCGATGTACCCGGCTCCGCCGGTGACCAAGACGCTCATCAGGTCGATCCTAGGGCCAACAGGCCGGAGCTCGAGCCGTTGCTTGAAGAGTTGCGAATGGATATCGGCGCTAACTCTTCAACCATCCTGGCGGTGGGCACGGAGAGTGTCGCCCTTCGCGCGGGCCTGCTCGCCGAGGGCGACCTGGAACTCCGCCATCGCGGTGCGCAGCCGCAAGGCGTGGGTGTCGGTGCCCGCGGCGAGGATGCGCACCGCGAGCAGCCCGGCGTTGCGCGCGCCGCCGATCGACACCGTCGCGACGGGCACCCCCGCCGGCATCTGCACGATCGACAGCAGCGAGTCCATGCCGTCGAGGTGCTTGAGCGGCACCGGCACGCCGATGACGGGCAGCACCGTGGTCGAGGCGAGCATCCCCGGCAGGTGGGCCGCCCCGCCCGCCCCGGCGATGATGACGCGCAGCCCGCGCCGCGCAGCCTCCCGCCCGTAGGCGAGCATCTCGCGCGGCTGGCGGTGCGCGGAGACGACGTCGACCTCGTGGGGGACCTCGAACTCCTCGAGTGCCTTGGCCGCGGCCTCCATGACGGGCCAGTCGGAGTCGGAACCCATGACGATCCCGACGCGTGCGTCGTCAGCCATCCTCGCCACCTCCCCAGTAGATCGGACCGTTCCAGTCGCCGCGCAGCACGGCTGCGGCCGCCTCGGCCCGGGCCCGCACGTCGGCGAGGTCCGAGCCGCTCACGGTCACGTGCCCGAGCTTGCGCCCCGGCCGCACGTCCTTGCCGTACAGGTGAACCTTCGCACCAGGGTCGCGCGCCGTCACCTCGGCGAGCGCGTCGGTGAGCTCGGCCCGCGCACTGCCGAGCACGTTCGCCATGACGGTCCACTCGGCCCGCGGGCTCGTGTCCCCGAGCGGCAGGTCGAGGACGGCGCGCAGGTGCTGCTCGAACTGGCTCGTGGTGGCGCCGTCGATGGTCCAGTGCCCGGAGTTGTGGGGGCGCATCGCGAGCTCGTTGACGAGCAGGGGACCCGGGGCGCCGTCGTCGGCCCCGCCCGTGGTCTCGACGAGGGCGGCCCCGGGTGCGACGTCGAACAACGCCCCGCCGCCGCGCACCTCGAAGAGCTCGACCGCGAGGACGCCCGTGACGTCGAGCCCATCGGCGACGCGGACGGCGATCTCCTGCGCGGCGCGCGCCGTGTCGGGGTGGAGGCCGGGCGCGGGGGCGACGACCTCCGAGCACACGCCCTGCACCTGCACGGACTCGACCACGGGCCACGTGCGCACCTCCCCCGAGGGCGAGCGCGCCGCGAGGATCGCGAGCTCACGCACGAACGGCACGAGCTCCTCGGCGAGCAGGGCCGGACCTCCGGCGTGGGCGGCCTCGAACCAGTCGGCGACGTCCTCGGCCGAGTTGACGACACGCACCCCCTTGCCGTCGTACCCCCCGCGGGAGGTCTTGACGACGGCACGGCCGCCGACGACGGCGAGGAACGCTTCGAGCTCGGCCACCGAGCCGACGGCGGACCACCGTGGGACCGGGACACCGAGCGCGGCGAGCCGAGTGCGCATCTCGATCTTGTCCTGGGCGTACAGCAGCGCGGCGGCGCTCGGGCGCACGGGGGTGCCGGCCGCGGCGATCTCGCGCAGCGTGTCGCCGGGCACGTGCTCGTGCTCGAAGGTCAGGACGTCCGCGGGCACCGGGGAGGACACGAGCCGGTGGAGGTCGCCGTCGTCGGCCGCCTTGCCCACGGGAGCGTCGGCGACCACCTGCGCGGCGGAGGCCTGCGGCGACTCCGCGAGCACGCGCAGGTGCACCCCGAGCGCGGCGGCCGGGGCCGCCATCATCCGGGCAAGCTGCCCACCACCCACGACCGCGACCACTGGTGCTCCCACGCGGGCGAGCCTAGTGGACGAGCCGGGATATCCTCCGCGGGTGCACACGAGTCAGCGCCCACGCCGCACGTGGGGCCAGCGGTTCGCCGAGCTGGGCCGGTTCGGCTCCGTCGGCGCGGTCGCCTACGTGATCGACCTCGGCCTGTTCAACCTGCTGCGCTTCGGGCCCGGCGAGCTGCTCGGCGAGAAGCCGCTGACGGCCAAGGTGATCTCGGTGGTCGTCGCGACGATCGTGTCGTGGCTCGGCAACCGGTACTGGACGTTCTCGCAGCAGCGCACCGAGGGGCGCGTGCGCGAGCTGCTCATGTTCGGGCTCGTCAACGGCGGGGGCATGCTGATCGCCGTCGGCTGCCTGTGGTTCTCCCACTACGTGCTCGAGCTCACGAGCCCGCTCGCGGACAACATCGCGGCCAACGTGGTGGGCGTCGGGCTCGGCACGATCTTCCGGTACTTCTGCTACAAGTACGTCGTGTTCACCGGCGCCCCCAAGGCGCTCGCCGAGGTGGGCCGCGCCCGCGACGACGACGCCGAGGGCTGATCCCGGGTCAGTCGGTGGGGTCGGGGACGTCGGGAGCCGGGGGCTGGTTCGGGGTGGACAGGACCGAGCCCTTGGGCAGGAGCACCTCGGGGTCGAGCGAGCGGGGCATGCCCGCGAGGAAGACGGCGAAGACGGCGGGGCGGCGCTGGGCCAGCTCGAGCCGACCGCCGTCGGCCGCCACGAGGTCCCTGGCGAGGGCGAGGCCCAAGCCCGTGCCGGAGCCGCCCGTGACCTCCCGCTCGAAGATGCGGGGGGCGAGCTCGTCGGCCACGCCGTCGCCGGAGTCGCCCACCTCGAGCACCGTCCCGTCGCCGGGGCCGGAGGGGCGCGAGCGCACCCACGTGGTGCCCGCGCCGTGCTTGAGGGAGTTCTCGACGAGCGTGGCGAGCACCTGCGACAGCGCGCCCGGGGTCGCGAGCACGTAGACGTCCGGCTCGACCTGGAGCTCGAGCGAGCGCCCGGCCGCCCGGAAGGTCGGCTCCCACTCCTCGAGCTGCTGCTCGGCGAGCTCGAGCAGGTTCACGGGCTGCGTCACGCCCCCCTGCCGCTGGCGGGAGCGGTCCAGCAGGTCGTCGACCACGTCGGCGAGCCGCTCCACCTGCTCGAGGGCGATCCGCGCCTCCTCGCGCACCTCCTCGGTCTCGGCGGCGAGCGTGATCTCCTCGATCCGCATCGACAGCGCCGTCAGCGGGGTCCGCAGCTGGTGGGAGGCGTCCGAGGCGAACTGGCGCTCCGTGGCGAGCCGGTCGGCCATCCGGTCGGCGCTGCGGGCCAGCTCGAGGGCGACCTGGTCGATCTCCTCCACGCCGGAACGCCGCGCGGCCGGTTTGACCTGGCCCGCCCCGAGCATCTCGGCGAAGGCGGCGAGGTAGACGAGCGGGGCGGCGAGCCGGTTGGCCTGCCACAGCGCCATCCCGATGCCCGCCGCGAACGCGACGACGGCGGCCGCGATGACGAGCAGCACCACCTGGGCGCTGACCCACAGCATGTCCCAGCGCGAGACGAACAGCAGGACGGTCGCGCCGTTCTCGGTGCGCACGGAGGACTGGATGGCCTGCCCAGTCACGGCAGGCCCGGCGCTGAACTGGTGGTTCTCGGGGGTGATCACGAACACCGACGCCGTCAGCGAGCGGTCGCCCCCGACGTAGAGCTCGAGCAGCCCTTCCGTGATCTCGGTGCCGCGCTCGATGCGCCCGTCGACCTGCCGCGCGAGGCCGGCCGCCCGCTGCTCGAGCTCGCGCACCTCGTTCTGGCGCACGATCTGGGCCCCGATGAAGGCAAGGGGGAACCCGAGAAGGATGACGGCGACGGTGACGGCCGCCACCGTGGCCTGGAGGACCCGACGGCGCACCCGGCGACCCTAGTTGGTCGGGGTCTCGAACCGGAAGCCCATGCCTCGCACGGTCGAGATGTAGCGGGGGGCGTTCGCGTCGTCCCCGAGCTTGCGACGCAACCAGGACACGTGCATGTCGAGCGTCTTCGTCGAGCCGTTCGGGTCCGCGCCCCACACCTCGCGCATGAGGTTGTCGCGCGAGACGACGGTGCCGGCCGCGGCCACGAGCACGCGCAGCAGCTCGAACTCCTTGGCCGTCAGGTGCAGCTCGCGGTCGTCCTGGAAGGCCCGGTGCGCGGCGACGTCGATGCGGATGTTCTGGGCGTGCAGCTCGTCCTCGTCCACGGGCTCGCCGTGCGTGCGCCGCAGCAGCGCCCGCACTCGAGCGAGCAGCTCGGCGAGCCGGAAGGGCTTCGTCACGTAGTCGTCCGCGCCGGCGTCGAGGCCGACGACGAGGTCCACCTCGTCCGCTCGCGCCGTGAGCACGAGGATCGGCACGGTGAGGCCGCGGTTGCGCAGCGCCCGCGCGACGTCGAGCCCGTCCATGTCCGGCAGCCCGAGGTCCAGCACCACGAGGTCAGCGTCCGCCGCGCCGTCGATCGCGCCTTGCCCGTGGTGGTGAACTACCACGTCATATCCCTCGCGACCGAGTGCGCGGGCGAGGGGTTCGGCGATGGCCGGGTCGTCCTCAGCCAGGATCACGCGGGTCATCGCTCCATGCTAGGTCATGCCAGCCCCATGCGCAGACCTCGACTCGGCAAGGTCATGGTTGAGTCCCGGCACGGGTCGGTCGCCTCTCCGTCCGCCGTCGGACACCCCTCTCATCCCGGAGACCGACGACGGCCACGAGCCCGGCTCCTAGGCTGACACCCGTGACCCCTGACGCCCCGGTGGACCGCGCACGCCGCACGACGCTGCTCGTCGACTCCGCACTCGCCGCGCTGTTCTTCGCCGCGGCGATCTTCTTCGACGGCGTCGTGTTCTCGCTCACGAGCCTCGACCCGGTCGTCTCGTTCTTCCTGTGCGCGCCGCTCGCCGTGCGACGCACCCACCCCGTGCCGTCCGTGGTCGCCGTGTTCGTCGCGGGCCTCTTCCAGCTCCTCCAGGGCTACCAGTCGATCAACACCGCGAGCTTCGCCGTGCTCGCCGCGCTGTACTCGGTCACGGCGTTCGGTCCACGCTGGGCGAGCCGCACCGCGCTCGGGGCCGGTCTGCTCGGCGCGACCGTGCTCGCGATCGGCCTCACGCGGGACGGTGGCCTGCGGGTCGCCATCGTCGTCCTGTTCATCATGGTCCCGCTGCTGCTGGCGACGTGGGCGGCCGGCATGCTGCGCGGCACCCGCAGCGACGCCCGGGCGGCCCGTGCGGAGCGGCTCGAGCGGCTCGCCGTGGAGCGCGAGCAGGAGCTGCGGCTCGCCGCCCAGGCCGAACGCGCCCGCATCGCGCGGGAGATGCACGACATCGTCGCCCACTCCCTGACGGTCATGGTCGCCCAGGCCGACGGTGGCCGGTACGCCGCCGCGAACGAGCCCGCCGCCGCGACGCACGCCCTCGAGACGATCGCCGAGACGGGCCGCGCCGCGCTCGCCGACATGCGCCGACTCCTGGGGGTGCTGCGGGACGAGGACGCCGACGACGGCTCCCCCGGCGCACCGAGCACCCTGACGCCCCAGCCGGCGAGCGGCGACCTCGAGTCGCTCGTCGAGCACGTGCGCGCGAGCGGGCTGCGGGTCTCGCTCGTGCGCATGGGCACACCCCGCGTGCTGCCGCCCGGTGTGGGCCTCACGGCGTACCGCATCTGCCAGGAAGCGCTCACCAACGTCATGAAGCACGCCGGGCCCGAGCCCACCGTCACGGTCATCGTCTCCTGGGCGCCCACGAGCCTCAGCCTCGAGGTGTCCGACGACGGGCGCGGGGCTGCCGCCGATGCCGAGGACACGGGCCACGGGCTGCTCGGCATGCGAGAACGCGCCATGATGCTCGGGGGCACGCTCACCGCCGGTCCCCGGCCGGGTGGCGGCTTCCGCGTGCGCGCCCAGCTCCCGTTGCCCGCCCCTGGAGGAACCCCGTGAGTCCCGTCCGCGTCGCCCTCGTCGACGACCAGAAGCTCGTCCGCGCGGGCTTCCGCATGGTCATCGACTCCCAGTCCGACCTCGAGGTCGTGATCGAGGCCGACGACGGCGAGGACGCGCTCTCTTCGATCCTGCCCGCCGCGCGCGCCGGCGAGGTCGACGTCGTCCTCATGGACGTCCGCATGCCGCGGCTCGACGGGATCGCCGCGACGGGCCGCATCACGGCGGCCGGGCCCACCCCCAAGGTCATCGTGCTGACGACCTTCGACCTCGACGAGTACGTGCTCTCCGCGATCCGTGCCGGGGCGAGCGGGTTCTTGCTCAAGGACGCCCCGCCCGAGGAGATGCTCGCGGCGATCCGCACCGTGTACGCGGGCGATGCCGTGATCGCGCCGTCCTCGACCCGCCGGCTGCTCGAGCACCTCGCGACGGCGCTGCCCGACCCGGAGGTCTCCTCCGAGCTCGACGCCGCGCTGAGCCACCTCACCGACCGCGAGCGCGAGGTGCTCGTCCTCATGGCGCGCGGCCGGTCCAACCAGGAGATCGCGAGCGACCTGTTCGTGGGCGAGGCCACCGTCAAGACCCACGTGGGGCGCGTGCTGTCCAAGCTCGGGGCGCGCGACCGGGTGCAGGCCGTCGTGGTCGCCTACGACTCGGGGCTCGTGCGGCCGCACGGCGGGTAGCACGCCGTCGTCGTCCTTGACGTCGGGTTCGTGCGGTCGCGCGGCGGGTAGCGCGCCGGCTATCGCCGCTTGTCGCGGCGTCCTGGCGGGTGAAGTGACAGATGTGGTTGGAGTGGACTGGTGTGGCTCACACCAGTCACATGAGTCACAACAGCAACTTCACCCGCCGTGACGCCGGCATGCATACGCCGGCGGGTGCGCGCGAGACCGCAACGCCGGCGGGTGCCCGCGAGACTGCAGCGCCGGCGTGCACCCGAGGCGAGAGCAGCAGCAAGGTCACCCGGTGGTGATGCGGGTATCCGTCCCGGTGGGGTGCTGCCCATGACCGCCTCCACCCGCGGGGGGAGAGCGAAACCCGCCTCGGGGGCGACGCGCCGCGACACACCACCCGCATAGCGTCGTGGACGTACTCACAACCACGAGGAGCAACCCGTGACCCAGCACGACCCCGGCGCCACCGCCGCGCCCACCACCCCCGCCGCCGCCGTCCGCGCCCGCGGCCTGACGAAGGTCTACGGCGAGGGTGTCGCGACCGTCCACGCGCTCGCGGGCGTCGACGTGGACTTCGACGCCGGCCAGTTCACCGCGATCATGGGCCCCTCGGGCTCCGGCAAGTCGACGCTCATGCACCTGCTCGCGGGGCTCGACTCCGCGACGGGCGGCACGGTGCACCTCGGCGACACCGAGCTCACGACGCTCGACGACGACGCCCTGACGCTGCTGCGCCGTCAGCGCATCGGCTTCGTGTTCCAGTCCTTCAACCTGCTGCCGATGTTCACGGCGGAGCAGAACATCACGCTCCCCCTCGAGCTCGCGGGCGCCGCCGCCGACCCTGCCTGGTTCGACACGCTCATCGACACCCTCGCCCTGCGCGAGCGGCTCACGCACCGGCCCGGGGAGCTCTCCGGCGGACAGCAGCAGCGCGTGGCGATCGCCCGGGCGCTCATCGCGCGTCCCGACGTCGTGTTCGCCGACGAGCCCACGGGCAACCTCGACTCGCGCTCCGGCGCCGAGGTGCTGAGCTTCCTGCGCCGCTCCGTGCGCGAGCTGGGCCGCACCGTCATCATGGTCACGCACGACCCGACGGCGGCCGCCTACGCCGACCGCGTCGTGCTGCTGGCCGACGGCCGCATCGCGGGCACGATCGACGACCCGACACCTGAGTCCGTGCTCGCCGGGCTCGACGCGCTGCGGACCCTCGAGGCGCCCGTCGCGGGCGGGGTGGCCGGCTGATGCGCGGTTTCGTCCTCTCCCAGCTCCGCCGGGGCGGGGGGCGGCTCGTCGCCGCCGGCATCGCGATCGCCCTCGGTTCCGCCTTCGTCGCGGCGGCCCTGCTCGGCTCCACGATCGTCAAGACCACCGCCTACAACTCCGTGTCCGCGAGCTTCGCCAAGGCCGATCTCGTGGTCGAGCCGGGGCCCGACGCCGACGGCCCGCTGACGGCCACCCAGCTCGACGCCCTCACCGCCATCTCCGGGGTCGGGGCCGTCTCGCCCGTCAAGTCGCTCAGCTTCATCGTGACGGCCGGGGCCCACTCCGACTACGCGTGGGCCACCACGGCGGCCACGGACTCGCGGCTCGAGCCGGCGACCCTCACGGACGGCCGGCTGCCCGCGTCCGCCGACGAGATCGCCATCACCGCCGAGACCGCCAAGCGCCTCGGTGTGCGGATCGGCAGCGACGTGGTGATCGAGAGCCGCGCCGCGGACGAGGTGGTCTACGACGAGAACGGCGACCCCGTCCTCGACGCCCCGGAACCGCTCGCCATCACCGTCACCGTGGTCGGCACCCTCGTCGACCCCGCCGGGTTCAACTACGACTCGCCCACGGCGATCCTCATCGACGAGCTCGCGACCGAGGTCGCGCAGTCGCAGGGGTACACGCTCGACTCCTACCGCGCTCTCGTGCTGCTCGAGAACAGGGGCGGCGTGGAGCGGGTGCGCGACGCCTTCCGTGCGGACCCCGCACTCGCCACCATGCACGTCACCACCGTCGAGGAGAAGGCGCACGAAGCCGTCGTGCAGTTCTCCGGCGACACGGACATCCTCACGGGCTTCGTGCTCACGTTCGCGGGCATCGCCCTCGTCGTCGCCGCGATCGTCATCTCGAACACCTTCCAGGTGCTCGTGGCGCAGCGCGCCCACCTGCTCGCCCTGCTGCGCTGCGTCGGGGCGACCCGCCGTCAGGTGCGCCGCTCGGTGCTCCTCGAAGCCTCCGTGGTGGGCGTCGTCGCCTCCACGATCGGGCTCGCCCTCGGGGCGCTGCTCGCGCAGGTGGCACTGTGGATCGTCCCCGCGCTCGACCTCGCGGTGCCCGTGCCGACGACGATCGTGCTCACGCCTGCCGTGGTCGCCTGGCCGATCATCACCGGGACCGTCGTCACGGTGCTGGCCGCCCTGACCCCGGCGCGGCTCGCGACCCGCGTCGCCCCGCTCGCGGCGCTGCGTCCGGTCGAGCTCACACCCGTGCGCAAGAGCGGTGCGACCCGGCTCGTGTTCGCCCTGCTCGGGCTGATCGTCGGCGGTGGCATCCTCGGTGCCGCCACGGTGCTCGCCGTCGCGGCCGAGGCACAGGACCCGACGATGTTCGTCCTCGCCGGGATCTTCGGCGGCGCCGTCTCGTTCACCGGCATCCTCATCGGGGCCGTCTACTTCGTGCCGGCGCTCGCGCGCGGACTGGGTCGCCTCGCGGCCAGGTTCGGTGGCGTGCCCGGCAAGATCGCCGCCGCGAACTCCGTGCGCAACCCGCGCCGGACCACGGCCACGGCCTCGGCGCTGCTCATCGGTGCGACGCTCGTGACGATGATGGCCACCGGTGCCGCGACCGCCCGTGGATCGCTCACGGTGCTGCTCAACGAGGGCTACCCGATCGACATCGCGGTCACGGCCCCGTGGTCGGCCTCCACGAGCACGAGCGCCCTCACCCCGGCACAGATCACCGCCGTGCAGCAGACCGACGGGGTCCAGGGGATCGCGCGCATCGAGGCGATCACGGTCGAGGCCACTCTCGGGGAGGATGCCTTCTCCGACACCGTGGTGCAGACCGCGTCGCGGGCCGAGCTGGACCAGGTCGTGCGGAGCGAGGTCAAGCCGCTTCCCGCCGTCGGACACGTCGCGGTGCCGCAGTGGCTCGGCGCCCAGGACGGGGACACCGTCACCGTGACCCTGGACGGGACATCGGTCGACCTCGTCGCCCAGCAGGGCACGGGGTTCGCCATGTGGTTGGCCGAGGAGGACTTCGCGGCGCTCGGGGGCGACGCCGTGACCACGGCGGTGTGGCTCGCGATCGAGTCCGACGCCAATCCCCTCGATGTGGCGACCTCGCTGCGTGACACGTTCTCCGAGCTGTCCAGCACCATCGGCGACCCGCCGCCGGAGATCCGTGGTGCCGCCGTGGAGCGGGCGGGCTACGAGGAGGTCATCGACACGATGCTCGCCATCATCGTGGGCCTGCTCGGGGTGGCCGTGATCATCGCGCTCGTGGGTGTGGCGAACACGCTCTCGTTGTCGGTGCTCGAGCGGCGCCGCGAGTCCGCGACCCTGCGGGCGATCGGGCTCCGGCGCGGGCAGCTGCGCCAGATGCTCGCGATCGAGGGAGTGATCATCGCGCTCGTCGGTGCCGTGCTGGGGGCGGCGCTCGGCCTCACCTACGGGTGGCTCGGTTCGACGCTGCTCCTCGCGGCGTCGGGCGGGCTGCAGCTCGTGGTGCCGTGGCGCGACCTGGGACTCGTGCTGGCCGTCGCGGTGGCGGCTGGCCTGCTGGCGAGCGTGCTCCCGAGCCGCACCGCCACCCGCACTCCCCCGGTGGCGGCACTCACGGTGGACTGACCCGGCAACCACCGATCCACAGGCCGAGGGCCGGTGTCCCATCAGGGCACCGGCCCTCGGCCATGCTCCACGCCATGCGAGTGAGCTTCTCCCCCGGACCCGGCCTGCCCGAGCTGGACCTGGAGCTCGCCGTCGGGGCCACGCTCGGGTCGTTGCGCCCCCACCTCGCGGACGTCGCGCGCTGCCCGGCGGCGGCTGTCGAGCCGCTCAGCATCGGCCTGCTCGTGCTCGACGAGGCGCACCGCACCGGGACCTTCCCGCTCGTCGCGGGGGCGCGGCTACGCGTGGGCCCAGCCGGTGCGAGTTCCATCGAGGTGGCCGACGACGGCGTCCTCGCGGCAGTGCGCGCGCCGTGGCACCTCGCTGTTGCTCACGGGCCCGACGCCGGGATGATCTGGCCGCTCGCGAGCCGGGTGCCCGTCGGGCGGGCGCCGGGGGGACGCGGTGCACCTGGCGGTCGCGGCGTGCTTGACGACCGCCGGGAACCACGACCGCGCGAGATGCCCGAACAGCGTGAGGTGACCGACGTCGGCAACCTCGGTCTGCGCCTCACCGACCCGCTCGTGTCGCTCGAGCACCTCGAGGTCCGGCTCGCGGCGGGACGCGTGTGGGTGCGCGACGCCGGCTCCGCGAACGGCGCGCGCCGCTCCCGCGCGTGGTCGCGGCACCGCCTGAGCGGCCCGGTGCCACGGTGGTGGACGCGGTGGCGGGACGGCGACCGGCTCACGGTGGGCTCGACGGTGCTCGAGCTGCGACGGGCGCCGAGCCGCACCGGGGCCGACGGCGGGAACCTGCACGACGGCGCACCCGAAGCCGACTCGCGCCCCGGCCGGGTGGGGATGCTCGTGGCCGGGCTCGCCCCCGCGCTCGGCTCGCTCGCGCTCGTCGCGGGGACCGGCAACCCGGCGCTCCTCGGCCTCGGGCTCGCCGGCCCTGCGCTCGCCGGCATGCTCGCGCTGCGCCAACCCTGCCTCGGCGGTAGGTCAGGTCTCGAACGCGCCGACGCTGTGGCCTCCCGACGGACCGACTCCGCCCGTGCGGGCTCGAGACACGCGGGTTCGACCCGCACGGGTCAGGCACCGACGAGCACGGAGCCCGCACGGCGCACGCACGCCGACCTCGCGCACGCCGACTCCGCGCACGCCGGCTTCGCGCGTGCTCGCCGTGCGCGCCACATCGCCGCACACGAGCTGAGCGCCGTGCTCGCCCGCGACGTGCTGACCGGCGAGGTGGCACGCCCGGACAGTTCCCTCGTCACTCTCGCACCGGCCGGGGTGCTCGCCGTCTGCGGCCTCGGCGCACGGCAGGTCGCGGCGACGCTGGTTCTCGCGGCCCAGCCCGAGCGGGTCGAGGCACGCGGCCCCGGAGCGGAGCACTGGCGCTGGGCACGGTGGCTCGCAGGAGGCCCGCCGCGCGGCGCGGACGAGGAGGCCGGCCCGCACGTCGTCGTCGTCGACGGCGGTGAGGCGCTGCCTCAGTGGGGTGGGCCGGGCCGCGTCGTCGTCCTCGTCGACCCCGAACGCGTGCCGTCGTGGTGCACGGCGCGTCTCGATGCCGCGACGGGCGTGTGCCACGGGGCTGACGGCGCGCAGGAGTGGACCGTGCTCGCCGGGTCCGCGGGGTGGGCGGAGCGGCAGGCGCGGCTCATCGCGGGCGCCCGGTGCGTGCGCGCGGTCGGGGCGGGTGGCATCCCCGAGTCGGCGACCTTGGGCGAGCTGGGGCTGCCGGCGCATGCGGCAGGGATCGAGGCCGCGTGGGCCGAGGCCGACGGTGGTCCAGGGGTCGGCGGCGGTCCACGGGCCGACGGCGGTCTGCTGGCGGCCGTCGGCGTGGGACCTGGCGGGCGCACCACCGCCATCGACCTGGTGCGCGAAGGTCCGCACCTACTCGTCGCGGGAACCACGGGCTCGGGCAAGTCCGAGGCGCTGCGGGCGCTCGTCGCCTCGCTCGCGCTGCGCTACCCGCCCACCGCGCTCGCGTTCGCCCTCGTGGACTTAAAGGGTGGCGCGGGCTTCGGCGCGCTCACGGAGCTCGAGCACGTGGTCGGGTGCGTCACGGACCTCGATGCGCACGAGGCCGCCCGGGCACTGGCCGGGCTCGCGGCGGAGTTGCGCGCGCGGAAGGCGCTCCTCGCGCGCGTGGGGGTCGCGGACCTGCGGGACTGGCCGAGCGCCGCGCGGGAAGCTCATCCGGGCCGGCTCGTGGTGGTGGTCGACGAGTTCCGCGCCCTCGCCGAGGAGCTGCCCGAACTCATGGGCGCGCTCGTGCGCATCGCGACACAGGGGCGTTCGCTCGGGGTGCACCTCGTGCTCGCGACGCAGCGCCCGTCCGGCGTGGTGAGCGCCGAGCTGCGCGCCAACGTCGCCCTGCGGCTCGCCCTGCGGGTGACGGACGCCGCCGACTCGAGCGACGTCATCGAGGTCCCCGACGCCGCCAAGATCCCGCCCTCGCTCCCTGGTCGTGCCCTGCTGCGTCGCGGGCCGGGCCCGGTCGAGGAGCTGCAGGTCGCGCGGGCCGGTGGCGCGGGCGCACCGGTGCGGTTAGCGGGCGGTGCTGGTGTCGTCGGAGCAGACGCGGGGGTGGGCACGGGCGAGGCAACGATCGCGCTCCATGCGGATACTGCGGGGGGCGCCGGAGCGGGCGCCGGGTTGGGCACGGGCGAGGCAGCGAACGCGCTCCATGCGGATACTGCGGGGACCGCCGGAGCAGGCACGGGTGCGGGTGCGAGAGCAGGCGCGAGCCCTGGCAGCGTTGATCACGACGCGGCGCTCGTCGCGGCCGTGCGCGAGGCGAGCACCCGTTGGCGCCCTGGTGCCCCGCGACCGACGGCACCGTGGTTGCCCGCGCTGCCCGACAAGCTCGGGCTCGAGGAGCTCGAGCGCGTGTCCGGCGAACTCGGGCTGAAGGCGCTCGAGCGGGTGTCCGACGGCGACCAGCCCGCGGACCCGTACCCCGGGCTGGACTCCCTGCCGTTCGCGCTCGCCGACGTCCCCGACCGGCAGGCCCGGGCCGTCGCCCCATGGGAACCCGCCGCCGGGCACCTGATGGTCGTGGGCGGGCCGGGGTCCGGGCGCACGACGCTGCTCACCACGCTCGGGGTCGCGGCGTTGGCGCGCGGCTGGACGATGCACGCCGTCGGACTGCCGGAGTCCGCCTTCGTGCCGAGCGGCCCCGACGACGGTCCGCGCTCGGCGATCCCCCCGGGCCTCGGCACGGTCTGCGGCGCGGACGATCCACGTCGGCTCGCACGCCTCGTCACCCTGCTGCGCACGGCGCCCCCGCGCACGCTCCTGCTGGTCGACGGCGCCGAGGAGGCATGGCGTGCGCTCGAGCTGGTCGCACGCGGGGCGGGCGCCGAGCGGTTCGACGAGCTGCTGCGCGCGCGCACCGTCAGGGTCGCCCTGACCGCCTCCCGCGCGACGGGGCCGTGGGCGGGTCACATCACCGTGCGGGTCGTGCTGCCCGTGGGGGACGCCGTCGCCGAGGAGATGGCCGGAGTCCCCCGGGAGCTGTGCGGGGCGCGGCGAGGTCCCGGCCGGGCGATCTGGCTGCCCGCCCGCGCGGACCCGCTCGTCTGCCAGGTGGCCCGCGCAGACAGGGGGACGTCCACAGCACAGGGCTTCCCGCCGTCGGGCTCCGAGCTCGCTCGGGCACGGGATCAGCCCGCCATCCAGAGCACAGTCCTCCGCGATCCGCCGTCGGCCGCCGCGCTCCCTCGGTCGCAGGACCGGTCCACCGTCCAGGGCGCAGTCCCCCACGACCCGCCGTCGGCCATCGCTCCGGCGCCGCCGCATACGCCGCTCCGCCTCGTGCCCCTCCCCCTCGCCGCGCGGCGATCACCCGGCACAGGGACCCGCCGGCGCGGGCTCGCGGTCGGCGTGGGCGGCGACGAGGGACGCGTCGTGACGGTCGAGGCGGACGGCGGGGCGCTCGTGGTGGGTCCGCCCGGCTCGGGTCGGAGCACCGCGCTCGCGCACCTCGCGCTCAGCGTGGCCCGCGGCAGGCGGGCACTCATCACGATCGCGCGGGACGCCGCGGTCCGAGCCTCAGGTGCCGAAGCGGGCCAGACGTGCGGGTTCACGCACCCCGAGGTGCTCGAGCTGCTGGCGGGCGCGCAGTCGCGGGAGGCCGCCGTCGTCGTCGACGATCTCGAGCAGCTCGCCCGGCTCGTGCCGGAGGCCGCGGATGCGCTCGACGCGTTCGTCGACGACGGCGGTTGCCTGATCGCGAGCCTCACCCTCGACGCGGCCCTCGGCGCCTACCGCGGGGCCGTCGCGACCCTGCGCGCCCGGCGCCACGGGCTCGTGCTCACCCCGCAGAACCCGGGCAGCGGCGACGTGTTCGGCACGCCGCTCGAGTGGGAGGTGGACCCCGCGCGGCCGCAGCACCCCGGCCGGGGCGTGGTGCAGCGCGGATCGCGCGTCACGGCCGTGCAGGTGTTCGCGCCCGGCGACGCGGGTGGCGCGGGATAGGTCGGGCCTTGGGGGTCGGGGGCTGGGGGCAGCGGGCCCTGGGCGGCACCGCGACGGGGCGGGCCCCTGGGCGGCACCGTGACGGGAAGCGCGAGCCCCCCGGGGCGGGCTCAGTCCTCGGTGAAGGGGCGGCGCGGGGGGACCACGCCGGGACGAAGGAGCGCGGCGATCACGACGACGGCAACCACCACGGCAAGGACACCGAGCGCGACGGCATCGCCGCGGATCCACTCGATGCCCATGACGCCGAGCAACAGCTGGAAGGTGATGACCGGCGCGCGCGTCCAGGCTGCGGCGCGCCACACGCCTCGCGCGCAGAGGGCGAGTAGCAGGGCCGCCACGACCGCGAACACGGCGAGTCCGACGACGGCCTCCGGGTAGGCGGCCGTGCCACGCGCGAGCGAGACGAGCCACGCGACCGCGAAGCCGACGAGGACCGCCACCTGGGCAATCAAGAGCGCGACGACGGCGATGCGCGGACCGCGCGCGGCCGGGAACACCGGCTGGACCGGAGACGTTATGTCTGACATCACCGGCAACACTACGACCCGCAGAAGATCGCGGCGAGCAGCTGATGTGACGAAGACCTCACGGTATGGGCGTGATTACCTCGAGCAAAACTCTTGTGGTAAGGCGCCGAGGGTGTGAGGCTAGTCAGCAGTTGTGTTCACCCCCCCGATTCCCCTGCATTGGCACCCGTACGTCCGCGCCTAGGACGCTCGCGCCAAGATCGAAATGGAGACCTGATGGACTGGCGCCACCGCGCTGCGTGTCTGACCGAGGACCCTGAGCTCTTCTTCCCTATCGGGAACACCGGGCCGGCCCTCGTTCAGATTGAAGAGGCCAAGGCCGTGTGTCGGCGTTGCGACGTCGCGGACACGTGCCTGCGCTGGGCCATGGAGACCAACCAGGACTCCGGCGTCTGGGGCGGCCTGACCGAGGACGAGCGTCGCGCGCTCAAGCGCCGCACGGCTCGCCAGCGTCGGGCCGGCTGAACGCCGCTCCGCGCACCTACGCACCGAAGCCCCGTCGGACCAGATCCGGCGGGGCTTCGCGCTGTCCGGAGCTTGCCCCGAGCCTCCGCCCACTGTGGCTCCGGCGAGCATCCAGGGCGCCTGGCTGATCATCGAGAAGCCTTCGTTCCCTCACAGGGCACAAAGGCTTCACGATCTGCGCCGCGGGGCGATGGGGTCAGCCGGTGGGGCGGGGGGTGCGGAGGGTCGCGTCGATGCGGACCGTGGTGCCGCCGCCCTCACGGGGACCCCACGTGATCTCGCCGTGCAGCTCGTTGGAGACGAGCGCCTGCACGATCTGGGTACCGAGCCCGGACCCGGGCCCGTCTCCTTCACCGAGCCCCGCGCCGTCGTCGGACACGGCGACGATCAGCGAGTCGCCGTCCCGCTGCGCGCTCACCTCGACCTCGCCGCTCGCCCGACCCGCGAGCCCGTGCTCCACGGCGTTGGTGACGAGCTCGGTCAGCACGAGCGCGAGCGCCGTCGCGTCCTCGGCCGGCACCTGGCCGAACTGCCCCACCATCACGGTGCGCACCTGCCCGGAGGCTGCGGCGACGTCCGCGGCGAGGCGCAGGTTGCGCCGGATGAACTCGTCGAAGTCGACCGTCTCGTCGAGGGTCTGGGACAGGGTCTCGTGCACCATCGCGATGGTCGAGACCCGTCGCATCGCCTCGTCGAGTGCGGCGCGCGCCTCCGGGTTGGTCATGCGGCGCGACTGCAGCCGCAGCAGCGCCGCGACGGTCTGCAGGTTGTTCTTCACGCGGTGGTGGATCTCGCGGATCGTCGCGTCCTTCGTGATGAGCTCGCGCTCGCGCCGGCGCAGCTCCGACACGTCGCGGCACAGCAGAACGGCCCCGTGGCGGTGACCGTCCTCGCTCAGCGGCACGGCCCGCAGGGACAGCGCGACTCCGCGCGTCTCCAGGTCGGTGCGCCACGGCGCGCGGCCCGTGACGACGAGCGGCAGAGACTCGTCCACCGGCATGCCGGTCTCTTCGATGAGCTCGGTGGTCACCTCCGCGAGCGAACGACCCACGAGCGTGCCGATCACCCCGAGCCGGTGGAAGCACGACAGGGCGTTCGGGCTCGCGTAGAGCACCTCGCCCTCGGAGTTGAGCCGGATGAGCCCGTCCCCCACGCGCGGGGCGCCGCGGCGGGGCCCGGTCGGGACGTCGGCGTAGGGGAACTCCCCGCGCGAGACCATGCCGAGCAGGTCGTCCGCGGCCTCGACGTAGTTGAGCTCGAGCCGGCTGGGCGTGCGAGCGCCGCCCAGGTTGGTCTGCCTGGCGATGACGGCGAGCGCCCGTCCCTGGCGCACGACGGGCACGGCCTCCTCGCGCACGGCGTACGAGCCGAACCACCGCGGCTCGCGCGAACGCTGGGCCGTCCCCTCGTCGAGCGCCTGCTGCAGCTGGGGGCGCTGACCCGCCGGGGCGCGCGAGCCCACGATGTCGTCGTGGTGCACCGTCGCGCCCGTCGAGGGCCGGCACTGCGCGATCGCCACGAAGTCGCCCTCCGCGGTGCGGAGCCACATCACGAGGTCGGCGAAGGCGAGGTCGGAGATGAACTGCCAGTCACCGGCGAGCAGGTGGAGCCATTCGACGTCGGCTGCATCGAGATCCGCGTGGCGCTGGACGAGCTCGCTGAGGGTGGACACCCCGCAAGCCTAGGAGAATCGAAGCGCCGTGGTACCCACGGATAGGTAGGCTCAGGGTGCCGAAGCGGTCCAGGCACACAGGGGAGCCTGCGACGCCCGGCGCAGAAGGAGGAACCCGTGCGACTTCAAGCCGTCCTGCGCTACCCCGCCGAGCCTGCGCGCGTCGTAGCCATGCTCGCCGACCCCGAGTTCTCGCGGCGCGTGATCGCGGCGACGGAGGGCAAGGCCGAGGCGGTCGACGTGACAGGGGACGCCTCGGGCGACGGCGCGTTCACGGTGACGACCCGGCGCTCAGTGCCCACGGACCAGATCCCCGCCCAGATGCGCTCGTTCGTGGGTGCGAGCCTCGACGTGCGCCAGGCGATCGCGTGGGGCGCGGAGGAGGACGGAATCCGCCGCGGCTCCGTCGCGCTCGAGATCGCCGGCACCCCCGTGCGCGTCACGGGCACGACCCACCTCGTGGCCTCCCCCGAGGGCACCACGATCGTGGAGTACGACACGCAGGTGCGTGCGCAGGTCCCTCTCTTCGCGACGCCGGTCGAGGAAGCTGCCTCGAGTGCCGTGCGCCACGCCCTCGCGGCCGAGGAGCGCGTGGGCCTGGAGTGGCTCAAGGAGCGCGAGGGCAGCTAGGCGCCGACGAGTGGCCGACGGCGGTCGCCCGCGGACCGAGCTCCTGCCCAGAATCGTCTGCCCAGCACCTGCTGCACCGCGGTACGCTGATGTGGCAACGCTCCCAAGGCCGGGAGCGAGCATGTACTCGGGGGAGTTGCCACCATGTCGGTCGACGAGGCCCAGACTGCGCCGCGCGACGAGTCGCGACACACCGCTCCAACCCTGGAGGAAGTGGCCGCGCTCGCCGGAGTGAGCCGCTCCACCGCCTCCCGTGCGCTCAACGGCGGCAAGCGCGTATCCGCGACCGCCCAGGCCGCGGTCGACTCCGCGATCGCCCAGCTCGGCTACACGCCCAATCGCGCAGCGCGTTCCCTCGTGACCCGCCGCACCGACTCGATCGCGCTCGTGATCCCCGAGCCCGACGAGCGCGTCCTGACGGACCCGTTCTTCTCGGGCACCCTCAATGGGTTGAGCTCCGCACTTGCCGGGACGGACCTGCAGCTCGTCCTGATCATCTCCCGGCCGGGCGACTCGGAGCGCACCGAGCGCTACCTGCGCAACGGGCACGTCGACGGCACGGTCGTCGTCTCCCACCACGAGTCGGACCGCCTCGACACGTTGCTCTCCGAGTCCCGGCTCCCCGCCGTCTTCGTCGGCCGGCCCCTCAACGAGGTGGGCCGCCTGCACTACATCGACGTCGACAACTACGCGGGCGGCAGGCTCGCGGCCGAGCACCTCGTGGCGACGGGCCGTCGCAACATCGGCATGATCGCCGGCCCGCAGGACATGGCGGCGGGCCGCGACCGGTTGCGCGGCTGGATCGACGTGCTCGAGGCCAACGACCTGCCCACGGACAAGCTCGTCACGAGCGACTTCACGGCGACGGCGGCCTCGGAGGTCACGGCGAAGCTCCTCGACCTGCACCCGGACATCGACGCCATCATCGCTGCGTCCGACCTCATCGCCATGGGCGCCATCAACGTCCTGCGCGAGCGGGGGAAGTCGGTGCCGGAGGAGATCGCCATCATCGGCTTCGACAACCTCGGCGTGAGCACCTCCCCCGCGCTGAGCACCTTGACCAACCCCGTCGTCGCGATGTCGCGGGCCGCGGGCCACATGCTCCTCGACCTGCTCGAGAACGGGGAGAAGCCGCCGCAGCACACGCAGTTCAGCCCCGACCTCGTCGTCCGCGCCTCGACCGCGCCGCGTGCGAGCTGACCCCGAGACACCGCGTCCCGGCTCGCCCGGACCACTGCCGCTCTTCGCCCTCGTCGGGCTCGGCGGGATGCTCGGCGGGCTGGCGCGTACCGGGGTGCTGGAGCTCGCCGGACCGGACCTGAGCGCCCACGGTCTCGCGTTCATCAACATCCTCGGTTCGGGACTGCTCGGCGTGCTCGTCGGCGCCGCGACACCGGGCGCGGCCGCATGGCTGCGCCCCTTCCTCGGCACCGGGCTGCTCGGGGGGTTCACCACCTACTCCGCGGCGATGGCCGCCGTCGCGCTGCTCGCCGACGGCTCAGGCTGGCCCGCGGCGGCCGCCTACCTCGCCGCGAGCCTCCTGGCGAGCGTGCTCGCCGCGGGTGGCGGGCTCGTGCTCGGTTCGCGCCTCGCACGAGCAGGGAGCCGATCGTGACCTGGGCACTCGCGTTCGCGATCGGGCTCGGCGCCGGCCTCGGCTCGCAGCTGCGCTTCGCGACCGAGCGTTGGCACGCGGCCGCGCGGCGGCGCCGGGGGCTCCGTGCGGCGACGTTCCCGTGGGCCACCCTCGTGGTCAACGCCACCGGCTCGGCGGTGCTCGGAGCGCTCACGGGGGCGCACGCGGCGGGCGCGCTCGACGCGACGTGGCTCGCCATCGCCGGCGCGGGCGTGTGCGGCGGGCTGACGACCTTCTCGACGCTCGCGCTCGACGTCGTCGTCCTGCTGCGCGCGCGGTGGTGGGCGCGCGCCGCGTGGTACGTCGGAGCCCAGCTCGTCGCGGGGCTCAGTCTCTTCGCCCTCGGGTTCACGCTCGGCCTCGAGGTCGCCGCGCTCGTCTGAACACATCGATTCGATCACGAATGATCCACAACGGATACCGACGTGCGGGAGCGCGTCCACACCTGGCTATCCTTGCCCGAGTGCGTCCGCCAGGGGGCGCCCGATGCACAGCGAGGTGTACCGCGGAATGAGAGGCCCCGCATGAGCGGCCGCCCCACGAAGGGCAGTCTCGCGCCGTGGCGCCTGCGCACCGCGACCCGTCGCGGCCGCACGCAGTGGCCCATCCTGCTCGTGGCACTCACGGTCGCGCTCGTGACCGGTTCCCTGCTCTCGGGCATGTCCGTCCTCGTGACGGCGACCGAGCAGTTCGCGCTCTCCACGGTGCTCGGCGCGACCGACCCCGCGCGCACCCGGGTCGACGTCCGCGTCGCGATGGACGACCTCACCGGAGACATCGAAGGTGCGGCGACCCGGTCCCACGCCGCCACCGCGGAGCTGTTCGGCCCCGCCCCCCACACGGCGACGAGCCACGTGTTCTCCACGCTCTACGCCGTGCTGCGCGAGGACGCCACGCCCGCGATGGCGTACGCGGCCGCGATGGAGGGTGTGCGCGACGAGGTCGACCTCGTCGCCGGTTCCCTCCCCGGGGCACCGTTCGAGGCGGAGGTCCTCGCCGACGACGGCCTGCCGATGATCCGAACCGTCATCCCCGTGATCGCGCCGGAGTCGATCATCGAGGTGTTCGGCATCGAGCTCGGCGACCGCATCGAGCTGCGCGGCTCGTACACGATCGGCGACCGCGTCCATGTCCAGGTCACGGGCCTGTTCACCGCCAAGGAGCCGGGCTCGGACTACTGGCGGGCGGACCGGACCTCGGGTACCGGCTGGCGACCGGACGCCGTGGTCCCGCTGAGCGGCGGGCTCATCACGACCGACCTCATCGGCCCGCTCGTCATGGACCGCGACGTCCTCACGTCCGGCGGCGCGGCGACCGAGTACCTCGCCGCGTCCTACACCCCGCGGCTCGACGCGACCTCGCCGGCCGAGCTCTCGGCGCTGCAGGAGCGCGCGAGCCGGATCGTCGACGACTTCCCCCGGCTCATCACGGCCCCCGACGTCGACACCGTCCAGGTCACGACGACGCTCCCCGAGCCGCTGCGCGCGACCTCGACGGCCCTGACGATCACCCGCGCGTCCGTGCTCGTCGTCGGGCTGCTGCTCCTCGTGCTCGCCGTCGCCGCGCTCGGGCAGGCGGCCCGGCTCGTCGCGGAGGGCCGCACGGCGGAACGGTCGCTCATGCGTGCGCGCGGCGCGTCGGGGCGACAGGTGCTCGCCCTCGGTGCGACGGAGGCGCTCGGGCTCGCCGTCGTCACGGCTGCAGCGAGCCCCTTCCTCGCCCGCGCGCTCTATCTCGCGCTGGCCCAGACGCCGGCGATGCGCGCGGCGGGGATGGACCGCGACCCGGGGATCTCGCCCCAGACGTGGGTCGTGGCGGGACTCGCGGCCGCGGTGTTCGCCGTCGTCCTCGTCTCCCCGCTCCTTCGTCGCCAGGGCACGTTCGTCGACGCCGAGGCCGAGCGCGCACGCCCCGACCGCAAGGGCTTCCTGCAGCGCTCGGGGCTCGACCTCGCCGTCGTGGTGCTCGCCGCGCTGGCCTACTGGCAGCTGCGCCAGTACGCGTCCCCGCTCGTGCGCAGCGGCGCGGGGCTCGCGGTCGACCCGCTGCTCGTGCTCGGCCCGGCGCTGGCCCTGCTCGCCGGTGCACTGCTGTGCGTGCGCATCCTGCCGCCCGCCTCGCGCCTCGCCGAGCGCCTCGCCGCCCGGGGGCGTGGTGCCGTCGCGCCACTCGCGGCATGGGAGATCGGGCGCCGACCCGCGCGCGCGACATCAGCCGTCATCCTGCTGACCCTCGCGCTCGCCGTGGGCACGTTCGCGCTGACGTTCCTCTCGACCTGGCGCGCCTCGCAGGGCGACCAGGCGGCGTTCTCGACGGGCACCGACGCGCGCGTGGCGGGCATACCCGGGGCGGCTCTCGCCCAGGCCGACGCCGTGGCCGAAGCCGCGGGCGGTGGCCTGGAAGCAGCCGACGTCGGCGCGGTCCTGCGGCGCAGCGGGAACATCGGCACGATGAGCGCGCGCAACTCGATCCTCCGCCCGATGGGGACCGGCGTGATCGGCTACGACGCCGCGAGCCGCGCCCAGCTGCGCGAACGCCTCGGCCACGAGGGCGCGGTCCGCACCATGGCGGGCACGCTCGACGACACCACCCCCGAGATGACGCCCGGGATCGAGCTGCCGGCGGGGACCGACGCCGTCGAGCTCGAGCTGCGCTTCGAGAAGTCTCGCGACCCCATGCCGGGCCTCGCCGCGACGCTGCGGCTCGCTGTCCAGGACGCGACCGGGCTCATCCAGACGTTCGACGTCGGCACCACGCCCGTGACGGGCGAGGCCTCGACGGTGCGCATCGACCTCGTGCCCGGGACGGCGACCGCGCCGTCCGACGACGAGGCGGAAGACGAGGCCGGTGGCGAGGGGGGTGGCGAGAGCGGCGACGGGTCGGGCGGCGCCCAGGCCGACGAGGACGCCGACGACGATCCACTGCCCGCCACGGCCGCGACGCTGCGGGGGCCCCTGCGGATCGTCGGGGCCCAGACCGCGTGGTTCACCCCGGAGTCCGGGGAGCTCAACGAGTGGCTCGGCCCGTCGGGCTTCGACGAGTTCCGGATGACGTTCACGGTCACCGATGTCGTGGCCCTCGACCGCTCCGCGGGAGCCGCACCGGCCCGCACGCGGGTCAGCCCGGACCCTGCCCTGCGGTGGTACGCCAAGGTGTCCGACGTCCTCCCCTCCACCGTGACACCCCGGCCGGACGAGTTCCTGCGCGTCGAGCTCTTCACGACGGGCCTGCAGCTCGCCGCCTACCCCGGCGCCGCGACCCTGACGACGTGGCCCGCGACGCAGGCCGTGCCGCTCGTGGTGACGCCCGCCGTCGCGCGGCAGTTCGACCAAGGTGGGAGCGGGACGCTCGCGGTGCAGGTCGGCAACGCCGTCGTCCCGGCCCGCATCGCCGCCGTCGTGCCCTACCTGCCGAGCGTCACCCCGGGCTCCCGCGCCGTGGCGGCCGACGCCGGGCAGCTCGCACAGGCACTCATCGAGCAGGGCACGCAGGTCTCCGGCGACGTCGAGTGGTGGGTCACGCTGCCCTCCCCGGACGCCACAGCGGGGCTCGACGAGCTCGTCGAGGCGCGCGGCGGCGAGGTCGTCTCGACACACTCCGAGACGCTCGAACGCCGTGACTCGCCGCTGCGCATCGGGGTGCAGGGCGTGCTGTGGCTCGTCGCCCTCGGCGCGAGCATCCTCGCGGCGATCGGGTACGCGGTGTATGCCACGGTGACGCTGCGCGACCGCAACCTCGAGTTCGCCCAGCTCCGGGCGATCGGGTTGCAGCGCCGCTCCCTGCTCGCCGTCGTCTCGCGCGAGTCGATGCTCATCACGGGGCTCGCCGCCGTGTTCGGGATCGGGCTCGGCGCGCTGCTCGGCTGGCTCGTCGCGCCGCTCGTCTCGCTCTCGTCGGACGGTACCCGCCCTGTCCCGGAGGTCGCGGTGCTGCTCCCGTGGGGGCAGATCGCCCTCCTCGCCGTCGAGGTCGCGGTACTGCTCGGAGCCGTCGTCGTCGTGGTCTCGCGGACCCTGCACACCGCCGATCCCGGCCAGGTGCTGCGGGCGGGGGACGCGCGATGAGCGAGATCGAGGTGACGGTCGTGAGCCGCGGCGACAGTGCCCGCAACGGGAAGACACCGCGTGCCGGTGCCGGGACGCGATGGCGTGCCGCGACCGCGATGGGAACGCTCGTGGTGCGCCGCCGGGCCGGGCGCGACCGTGGCCTGCTGCTCGTGGCGATGCTGCTCGTGGTCGCCTCGACCCTGCTGGCCGTCGTGGCGCCCCGGCTCGTGCTCGACGTCGTGGACCGGGGCGCGGCCGACGTGCTCGAGCGCTCGGGAGACCGGGCCCAGATCCTCCTGCGTGCCACCGTCGGCAACTCGGCCTCCCAGACCCCGGCCCTGCGCGGGGAGCTCTTCGACCAGTTCCTCGAGGCTGCCGACGACGTGGGCGAGAACCTGCCACCCACGCTCGCGCGCGTCGCCGGCGAGACCTCGAGCGCCGTCGTCAGCCCCGTCTCGCGGATCTCGGCCATCGAGGTGCCGGTGGAGGCCGACGAGGACGCCGACGACGGCGGGGAGCCGGCACCGGAGCCCGTCACGTGGGCGGGCACCCGGGAGCTGCAGGTCTTCAGCCTCGACGTCGGTGTGCCCGCGGCCGAGCTCGTCCGCGTCGTCGAGGGCACGATCCCCGGGGCGCCCGGTCCCCAGGTCGGCGAGCGCAACGTCCTCGAGATCGCCGCGACGGCCCCCGTCGCGAAGGCGCTCGGCCTCGAGCTGGGAACGCAGGTCGAGCTCACCTCCCGCACGAACGCCCGGGTGTGGCTGCGGCTCGTCGGCATCATCGAGCCGATGAACGCGGACGGCGCCGTCTGGACGATCTCCCCCGAGGTGCTCGAGCCTCGCGAGCGCGCCGCCCGCGCCGAGTCACCCGCCTACGCCCGCGGCACCGTGGTCGCGGACACCACCTCCGCCGCACAGTTCGCGAGCGTGTTCGACCAGCCCTCCACGGGCACGATCCGCATCGCCGTGCAGCCGGCCGGCTTCGACGCCGCGACGGCCGCGACGGTCGTCTCCGAACTCGCCACGGTCCGCTCGGACCCCACGACGCTGACGCCGGCGCTGCGCTTCGTGGCGTTCTTCGCCGACTTCGACCAGCTGCTCGCCGCGTACCCCACGATGGCCCGTGCCGCGCTCGCGCAGATGTCCGTCGTCGCCGCCGGGGTCGTCGGGGTGGCCGCCGTCGTCATCGGGCTCTTCACCCGACTCCTCGTGGTGCGCCGCTCCGGGCAGATCGCCCTCGAGCGGGCACGCGGCTCCACGGTGCTCGCCGTCGTCGGACGCCTGCTCGCCGAGTCGCTCGTCGTCACCGCGCTCGGCCTCGGCATCGGGATCGCCCTGTCCCAGCTCTTCGTCGACGGACTGCAGGGCACCACGCTCCCGCTCGTCGCCGTCGCGCTCGCCGCGATCGCCTCCGCACCCATCCTCGGGGCGCTCGCCGCCCGCGGCGCGTGGACCGGACGACGGGAACCGGCGAACCGGCAGGATCGCGCGCGGCTCGCCAAGCGGCGGCGCGTCAAGCGGCTCATCGCCGAGCTCACGGTCGTGGCGCTCACGGCGATCGGTGTGCTCACCCTGCGCCGGCGCGGGGTGCTGCAGACCCAGACCGACGGCATCGACCCGTTCCTCGCCGTCGTCCCCCTCCTGCTGTGCCTCACCGTCACGCTCGTCGTCGTGCGCCTGTTCCCCTATCCCGTGCGCGCCGTCGGGTCCCTGACGCGGCGCTCGCGCGGTCCGCTCGGCCTGCTCGCGGCCGCCACGGCGAGCCGGTCGGTCGCGATCCTGCCGCTGCTCGCCCTGACGCTCGGCGTCGGTGTCACCACGGCGGGCGGGCTCCAGGTGGGCACCGTCAACGGTGGCCAGGAGGCCGCCGCGTGGGAGCGGGTGGGCGCTGAAGCGCGCATCGACGCGGCGCTGACCCCCGAAGACCTCGCCGAGCTGCGCGCCGCCGAGGGCGTGACGCACGTCGCCACGGGCGTCATCGCGAGGACGACGGTGGACCTCGGGCCTGTCTCCGACTCGTTCACGGTGGTGGCCGTCGAGCGCGAGTTCCTCGACGTCCTCGCGCAGGCGCCCGGCGTCGACCCCACCTCGCTCGAGCCCGCCTTCGTCGATGCGGGGGCCGACGAGCCGCTCGCGATGGTCGTGGACCCGCGCATCGCCGCGCGGATGTCCGCGGACACGGTCTCGCTGTACTTCGGGGCCGCGTTCCTCCGGGGCCGCCTCGTGGGGACGACAGGGGTCTCGCTCGCCGGGTACACCGAGGGTCCCGTCATCTTCGTCGACCTCGCCCAGGCGGACGCCCGCATGAAGGAGCCGCGCACGCGCACGACCGTGTGGGTGACCGGTCCCGGCGCAGACGCCGCCGTCAGCCACGTGCCCGACGCCGCGCAGATCGCCACGACGCGCACCCAGTGGCTCGAGGCCAATCGCGGCTCCGCTCTCGTGGGCGGCGTGCAGTCGATGCTCGCGTACGCCGTCGTCACCGTCGCCCTGCTCGTCGCGATGGCGCTCATCGCGACCGTGCTCGCCGGGGCCCACGCGCGCGGCGTGGTGCTCTCGATGCTGCGCACGCTCGGGCTGCGGGCGGGCTACGGCTGGTGGCTCGCGGTGAGCGAGCTCGCGCCCGTCGTGCTCGCCGCGCTCGCCGGTGGGATCGTCGCGGGAACGGCGATCCTCGCGCTGCTGGGGCCGACGCTCGGCCTGGTCGTGCTCACCGGGGGTGTGGCCGATCCCCAGCTCGTGGTCGAGCCGATGTTCATGCTCGCCGTCGTCGCCGTCGCCGCCGTCCTGCTCGGCGTGGCCGTCCTCGCCGAGGTGCTCGCGCACCGACGCGACAAGCTCAGCGAAGTTCTCAGGGTTGGAGCCACGTCATGACCGAACCGCTCGCGCCGACGACGTCCCCCGGGGCGGCACGCACCCACCACGAGTACGGCGCCGATGCCCTCATCGTGTGCGACTCGCTCGTGCGCATCTACCAGGTGGACCAGATCGAGGTGCAGGCGTTGCAGGGGCTCGACCTGCTCGTCGAGGCCGGCGAGATGATCGCGATCGTGGGGGCGTCCGGCTCGGGCAAGTCGACGCTCCTCAACGTGCTGTCGGGGCTCGACGTGCCGACCGCGGGGCGTGCGCGCGTGGCGGGCTGGGACCTGCTGCGCATGTCGCACGCGGACCGCCTCGCCTACCGGCGCTCGGTGGTCGGGTTCATCTGGCAGCAGACGTCGCGCAACCTCCTGCCGTACCTGACCGCCCAGGAGAACGTCTCGCTCCCTATGGCCTTCGCCGGCGTGCGCGGCAAGCAGCGGGCCGCACGCACGACCGAGCTGCTCGAGGCGCTCGGCATGGGTGACAAGGCGGCACGGCGCCCGAGCGAGCTCTCGGGAGGCGAGCAGCAGCGGGTCGCGATCGCCGTGGCGCTCGCCAACTCGCCGCAGGTGCTCTTCGCGGACGAACCGACGGGCGAGCTCGACTCGGCCACGGGCGACGACGTCTTCGCGGCGCTGCGCTCGGCCAACACCGAGCTCGGTGCGACCGTCGTCATCGTGACGCACGACGACGAGGTGTCCACGCAGGTGGGCCGCACCGTGGCGATCCGCGACGGGCGCACGAGCTCCGAGGTCGTACGGCGCACCGAGGTGGACGAGTTCGGCCAGCACTCCGTCATCGCCGAGGAGTACGCGATGCTCGACCGGGCCGGGCGGCTCCAGCTGCCCGCCGAGTACCGGTCCTCGCTCGGGCTGCGCGACCGCGTGCGCCTCGAGCTCGAGGCCGACCACGTCGGGGTGTGGCCCGACGGCGTGCCGCGCGCGCCGCGGACGCCGCCGGACCAGTCGACCCCGCCTGGTCCACCAACCCGACCGACCACCGAGCAGGACGGAGAGCCGTCGTGAGCGAGCCCATCACCCGACGTGCGTTGCGCGAGGCGGCCGCCACCGCGGCGGCCGGTGGTCCGCCGTCGGACACTCCTGGCGCGGCGGCCGGCACCGTAGCGGTCGGTACCGCGGTGGCCGGTGGTGCGCCGTCGGACACCCCCCATGCAGGCGAGCCGCCCGCCATCGCCGTGCGCGGTGTCTCGCGCGTGTACACGGGACCCGCGGGGCGCGAGGTGCACGCCCTGAGCGACGTGAGCTTCGACGTGCCGCGCGGGGAGCTCGTCGCGCTCGTGGGGCGGTCCGGCTCAGGGAAGACGACGCTGCTCAACTGCATCGGCGGGCTCGACCGGCCGACGTCGGGCACCGTCTGGATCGACGGGCGCGAGGTCACGGCGCTGTCCGAGCGCGAACGCACGGCGCTGCGGCGTGACGACGTCGCCTTCGTGTTCCAGACGTTCGGCCTCGTGCCGATGCTCACCGCCGCGGAGAACGTCGGGCTGCCGATGCGGCTGCGGCACGTGCGGCCGGCCGAGCGCGAGGAGCGCGTGGCGCACCTGCTCGACCTCGTGGGCCTCGCCAAGCACAGCGAGCAGCGGCCCGGGGAGCTCTCGGGCGGGCAGCAGCAGCGCGTCGCGATCGCCCGGGCGCTCGCCAACTCCCCGCAGGTGCTCATCGCGGACGAGCCCACGGGTCAGCTCGATGCCGAGACGGGCAAGACGATCATGGCGCTCCTGCAGTCCGTCGTGCGCGCCCAAGGAATGACGGCGCTCATCTCGACCCACGACCAGTCGCTCATGGCGATGGCCGACCACACCGTGCGCCTCGCCGACGGCCGCCTCGTCACCGCCGACCCCCCTCCCCGCCTGAGCTCCCCTCCCCGCGATCCCCGCCCTCTCCCGCCGACGACCTCCCCGCCCGAGCTCCCCCACCCGTGACCCCCCTCCCACCACCCACCCGAGGTCCCCTCTCCACCGACCCGGGGCCTACTGACACGCTGAACGTTTGCGTGCGTGTGACGCACGCAAACGTTCAGCGTCATCGCTCGATGGTCCGTGATGCCATCCGGGCGCGGGAGCGGGGTGGATCTGCCAGAGTGGGATCCGGCCGACGTCGCACCCCCGGCGGGCCGCTGTCCCCGGACCAGGAGGCCTCTGTACATGACCACGTTCCCCGTCGACGAGGCCCCGGCCACCGCGCCGACCGACACCGTCACGGTCCGCACCGGCCCGCTCGCCGACGCGCGGGCCCAGCTCGCCAAGGCCGCCGGTATCCTCGGCCTCAACGACGGCATGCACCAGATGCTCGCGAGCTCGCGGCGCGAGATCAACGTGACGATCCCGCTGCGCCGCGACGACGGCACGGTCGAGCTGTTCAGCGGCTACCGCGTGCAGCACAACGTCTCGCGGGGACCGGGCAAGGGCGGGCTGCGCTACTCCAAGCACGTGGACCTCGACGAGGTGCGGGCGCTCGCGATGCTCATGACGTGGAAGTGCGCCATCGTCGAGCTCCCCTACGGCGGCGCGAAGGGTGGCGTGACGATCGACTCCCGCGCCTACTCCCAGGCCGAGCTCGAGCGGGTCACGCGCCGGTACACGAGCGAGATCATGCCCATGATCGGCCCCGAGCGGGACATCCCCGCCCCCGACCTCGGCACCGACGAGCGCACCATGGCCTGGATCATGGACACGTACTCGGTCAACCACGGGTACACGATCCCCGCCGTCGTCACGGGCAAGCCGCTCGAGATCGGCGGTTCGCTCGGGCGCTCGACGGCCACCTCCGCCGGCGTCGTGCACACCCTCGCGGCCGCGATCGCGGAGCGGGGACTGCGCACCAAGGACGCGACCGTCGCGATCCAGGGCTTCGGCAAGGTCGGCTCACACGCTGCGTCGATCCTGCACGAACAGGGGGCCCGCGTGGTGGGTGTCTCGGACGAGTTCGGCGGACTGTTCCGGGCCGAGGGACTCGACATCCCCGCCGTGTTCGACCACGTCGCCCGCACGGGATCCGTCGTCGGCTTCCCCGGCGCCGACCCGCTCTCCAACGCCGACCTGCTCGCGCTCGAGGTCGACGTGCTCGTCCCGGCCGCCGTCGAGGGCGTCATCAACGAGGAGACCGCCCCGCTCGTGCGCGCGGCGTGGGTGGTCGAGGGGGCCAACGGTCCGACGACGGCCGCCGGGGACGCGATCCTCGCCGAGCGGGGCGTCGTCGTCGTCCCCGACATCCTCGCCAACGCCGGCGGTGTCGTCGTCTCCTACTTCGAGTGGGTCCAGGCGAACCAGGCGTACTGGTGGACGCTGCCCGAGATCGAGGAGAAGCTCGCCGACCGCATGCGCAAGGGCTACGCCGACGTCGCTGCGCTCGCCCAACGGCAGAGCCTCTCGCTGCGTGACGCGGCGCTGTGCATCGGCGTGCGGCGCGTGGCCGAGGCGCACGAGATCCGGGGCCTGTACCCCTGATCGTGGACCTCCCAGCAGCCTCTCAGGATGCTGAGGCACACTGGACGCCGCTCGGCACACCGTCGGGCCATCCGCCTCACCCCAGGAGCTCCCTCGTGCGCCGAGCAGTACTGTCCCCGATCGCGATCGTCCTCGGGGCGTCGCTCGTCCTGGCCGGCTGCGCCTCCGACGGCCCCTCGGACGACACCGAGGCGAGCGTCTCGCCGTCGGCCACGGAAGAGCCGGGCGCCCCGTCGACCCTGTCCTCGGACGTCCCCGCCGACCAGCTCCCGACCGCCTCCGGCGTGTTCGGCGAGAAGCCCGAGTTCGCGTTCCCGTCCTCGACCCACCTCACCGAGGGCGCCGTCCACGTGCTCTCGGAGGGCGACGGCGCGACGGTCGAGGCCGGTGACCTGCTCCTCGCCGACTACCTGGGCCAGGTGTGGGACGGTGAGGTGTTCGACAACTCCTACGACCGCGGCACGCCGGCCGCCTTCCCGATCGGCACGGGCTACGTCGTGACCGGGTGGGACCAGGGGCTCGTGGGCCAGAAGGTCGGCTCGCGCGTGCTCCTCTCGCTCCCGCCGGCCCTCGGCTACGGGCCCACCGGCAACCCGAACGCCGGCATCGGGGGCACCGACACGATCGTGTTCGTGGTCGACATCGTCGACACCTTCGGCGCCTCGGCCACGGGCCAGGCCGACGCCGCGCCCGGCGACCCGCTGCCCGCCGACGGCCCCCAGGTGGAGGGCGCGCTCGGTGAGCCCGGCACGCTGACGCTCCCCGAGGGTGCGCAGGCACCCACCGAGCAGGGCCTCGTCTACGTGGGCACGGGCACGGGTGACGAGCTCGCGAGCGGCGACCAGTTCGTGGTGCACTACGCGATCGAGTCCTTCGACGAGGCCGACGGGTACTCCACGTGGGACAACGGCTCCCCCGAGCAGCTCTCGGTGAGCGCCGGCACGCCACTCGAGGAGCTCGTCGGTGTGCCGGTCGGCAGCCGCGTCCTGATCACGGTGCCCGAGACCGAGAACCAGGCGGCCTTCGTCATCCTCATGGACATCATCGCGCTCACCTGAGTCCGCTGACTGCGCGGTGCGACGGGCGCTCACCTGCGGGTGGGCGCCCGTCGTCGTTGGTGCGTGGGGTGGGTCGCGCGGGAGGCCGTCGTCAGCCCGGGTCGTGAGGAGTCGGCTCCGGGGGCCGTCGTCGGCCCTCGTCCTCAGGAGACGTGCTCGACCTTGAGCTCGGGGCGCTCGCCCCGGCGCGGGCGCGGGGGTGCCTGGCCCGCGGCCTTGAGGTCGGCGCGCAGCTCGCGCGGCAGGGAGAACATGAGGTCCTCCGTCGCGGTGCGCACCTCTTCGACGTCGGCGTAGCCGTGCTCGGCGAGTCGCTCGAGGACGTCGCGCACGAGGATCTCGGGGACCGAAGCGCCCGAGGTCAGTCCCACTGTCGTCACGCCGTCGAACCACGCCGGGTCGATCTCGTCGGCCTTGTCGACCCGGTAGGACGTGTCCGCCCCGGCGTCGAGCGCGACCTCGACGAGCCGCACGGAGTTCGAGGAGTTCGCCGAGCCCACGACGATGACGAGCTCGCACTCGGGCGCGAGCTTCTTCACGGCGACCTGGCGGTTCTGGGTCGCGTAGCAGATGTCGTCGCTCGGGGGGTTCTGCAGGTTCGGGAAGCGCTCGCGCAGGCGGCGGACCGTCTCCATCGTCTCGTCGACGGAGAGCGTGGTCTGCGAGAGCCACACGACCTTGTCCGGGTCACGGACCTCGACGGCGTCCACGTCGTCCGGGGAGTTGACGACCTGGATGTGCTCGGGAGCCTCGCCCTGCGTGCCCTCGACCTCTTCGTGGCCGTCGTGGCCGATGAGCAGGATGTCGAAGTCGTCACCCGCGAAGCGGACGGCCTCCTTGTGGACCTTCGTCACGAGGGGGCACGTCGCGTCGATCGTCTGCAGGTTGCGCACCGCCGCCGCCGCGTGGACCGCGGGCGAGACACCGTGCGCGGAGAACACGACGCGGGCGCCCTCGGGCACCTCGTCGGTCTCGTTGACGAAGATCGCACCGCGCTTCGTGAGCGTCTCGACCACGAACTTGTTGTGGACGATCTCCTTGCGCACGTACACGGGCGCGCCGTAGTGGTCGAGCGCCTTCTCGACCGCGATCACCGCCCGGTCCACGCCCGCGCAGTACCCGCGAGGGGCGGCGAGCAGGACGCGCTTGGCGCCGGGCATCGAAGTAGCAATCACCGCTCCATCCTAAGCCGGGCCTCGTCGACCCCCTCCCGCCCACCCGGCACCTTCACCACTCGTCCGCATGAGGACCCCGGCGCCGTCCGTCCGCAAGACGGCCCCGGGCCCGCCCGCCCTCGCGACGACCCCGGGCCCCCTCCGCCCTCGCGACGACCCCGGCCGTGTCCGTCCGCGCACTCCTTGGTACACAACTGACATAACTCGCGCGACACGCCGGGCGACACGCCGAGGACGGGCACGCCACGGTCACTCTGGCCCCAGGGAGTGCGCGGACGGACGGGGGCTCACTGGCGTCGGCGAGGCGCTCGGGGGTGTGGGTGGGGCGTGGGAAGGTGGGGTCCATGGGAGAGAGCGCGCTGCCGAGGCTGGCCGGGGAGACGACGTCGGAGCGGCCGTGGCCCGTGCGCCACCTCAACCCGAAGATCGGCGACTACGTCGCGAAGATGCCGGCGCTGTGGGTCGAGGGCCAGGTCCTCAACCTCAAGAAGTGGAACTCGCTCTACTTCCTCACCCTGCGGGACACGGACCTCGACATGTCCATCAACGTGACGATCCCCGTGGCCACGCTGCAGCGCGCCCTGCCGGAAGGCCAGCGCGTCGAGGACGGCACGCGGCTCGTGCTGCACGCCAAGCCGAGCTTCCACACCAAGCGCGGCTCGCTCGGCCTGCAGGCGGACGACGCCCGGCTCGTGGGCATCGGCGAGCTCCTCGCCCAGATCGAGCGGCTCAAGGGCGTGCTCGCCGCGGAGGGACTGTTCGCCCCGGAGCGCAAGCGGCCGCTGCCGTTCCTGCCGGCCGTGATCGGCCTCGTGTGCGCGCAGCAGGGCGAGGCGGAGCACGACGTCGTCAACAACGCCCGGGCGCGCTGGCCTGCGGTCCGGTTCGAGATCCGCCGTGTGACCGTCCAGGGCCCGCAGGCGGTCCCCTCGGTGAGCGCGGCCGTCGCGGAGCTCGACAAGGACCCGAACGTCGACGTCATCGTCGTGGCTCGCGGGGGTGGCTCCTTCGAGGACCTGCTGCCCTTCAGCAACGAGGCGCTCGTGCGTGCGGTGGCCGCGTGCCGCACGCCGCTCGTGAGCGCGATCGGCCACGAGCAGGACTCCCCGCTGCTCGACCTCGTGGCAGACCTGCGGGCCTCGACCCCCACGGACGCCGCCAAGCGGGTGGTCCCCGACGTGACCGAGGAGCGGCGCGGACTGACCCAGGCGCGCACGCGCATCCGCCAGTCGGTCGCGACGATCCTCGAGCGCGAGCGCATCCTGCTCGATGCGCTGCGCACCCGCCCGATCATGGTCAACCCGATCGCGATGCTCGACCAACGCCAGCTCGACATCGACTCCGCCTCCGACGCCGCCCGCCGCGCGTTCGGCAACCTGCTCACCGAGCAGGCCGCGCGCCTGGGTCAGCTCGGCGCCCAGGTGCGCGCCCTCTCCCCCGCGGCGACGCTCGACCGGGGCTACGCCGTCGTGCAGACGGCTGCCGGCGCGGTGCTGCGCGACCCCGCGCAGGTGTCCGACGGCGAGGCGCTGCGACTGCGGCTCGCCCGCGGTGAGCTCGCGGCCACAGCCGGGGCTCCCGGTACGGAATACTGACCGCGTGCCTCCCAAGTCCAAGCCCCAGGATGACATCGCCGCCCTGAGCTACGAGCGGGCCCGCGACGAGCTCGTGCAGGTCGTGACGGCCCTCGAACAGGGGTCGGCGACGCTCGAGGAGTCGCTCGCGCTGTGGGAGCGCGGTGAGCGACTCGCCGCCCGCTGCCAGGAGTGGCTCGACGGCGCGCGTGAACGGCTGACGAAGGCCCAGGCCGCCGTCGTGACACCCCTCCCGGCGCCCGAGGCGGAGGTCGAGCAGTGACCGCCGCGCGCTCCCTCGTGGTGGGCGAGGCCCTCATCGACGTCGTCCACCGCCGTGACGGATCGGTCGACTCGCACCCGGGCGGCAGCCCGCTCAACGTCGCGATCGGCCTCGCGCGCCTCGGGCGCGAGTCCCACCTGCTCTCGTGGTTCGCCGACGACGACGGCGGGGCGGCGCTCCGCTCTCATCTCGGCGGCTCGGACGTGCACCTCGTGCCTGGCTCCGACGGCGCGACCCGCACCTCGACCGCCGTCGCGACCCTCGACGCCGAGGGTGCGGCGACCTACCAGTTCGACATCGACTGGCGGCTGCCGGGCGCGCTGACCGCGCTCGATCCCGTCGTGGTCCACACCGGGTCGATCGCCGCCGTGCTGGAGCCGGGGGCGAGCGCCGTCCTCGACCTCGTGCGCGCGCACCGCGCGACGGCGACCATCACGTACGACCCGAACATGCGGCCCGCGCTCATGGGATCGCCCGCCGACGCCGGCACGCGCATCGAGCCGTTGCTCGACGTGGCCGACGTGGTGAAGGTCAGCGACGAGGACCTCGCCTGGTACGCCTCGGGGCGCACGGTCGAGGAGGTGGCCGCCGAGTGGGCCTCGCGCGGACCGGCGATCGTGGTCGTGACGCTCGGCGGCTCGGGTGCGTTCGCCGTGACCTCGGCCGGGGTGCGGGTCGACGTCGTCGCGCCGCGGGTCGAGGTCGCGGACACGGTCGGCGCGGGCGACAGCTTCATGGGCGGTCTCGTGGACGGGCTGTGGGGCGCCGGGCTGCTCGGCGCGGACCGTCGCGAGGCCCTCCACGCGATCGACGCCGCGACACTGACGGGCGTGCTCGAGCGCTGCGCGCGCATCGCTGCCATCACCGTGAGCCGGCCCGGTGCCGATCCGCCCACGACGGCGGAGCTCGCCTGACGCCCACATCGCGACACGACCGTTGAGACATCCCATGAATCGGAGAATGATTCGGCTATGGCCACTACGCTGACCCCCGCCGCCGCCTGGCAGCGCCTGCGCGACGGCAACGACCGCTTCGTCCACGGCACCGCGGAGCACCCGGACCAGGACGCCGCGCGCCGGGCGACCCTCGGCTACAGCCAGCACCCCTTCGCCGTGATCTTCGGCTGCTCCGACTCGCGCGTCGCGGCCGAGATCATCTTCGACCAGGGGATCGGCGACATGTTCGTCGTGCGCACCGCGGGCCACGTGCTCGACACGACGGTCATCGGCTCGATCGAGTACGGCATCGAGATCCTCGACGTCCCGCTCGTCGTCATCCTCGGTCACGACCACTGCGGCGCCGTGGAAGCGGCTGCGGACGCACTGCGCACCGGGAAGCTCCCCTCGGGGTTCGTCCGGGCGATCGTCGACAGGGTCATCCCGAGCATCGTGAGCCTCGAGGGACGTTCCACCGCCGGCCCGGCACTGGAGGCCGAGCGGCTCGGCCGTGAGCACGTGCGCCACACGGTGCACATGCTGCACGACTACTCGGCGCTGCTCGCGCGCGCCGTGGCCGAGGGGCGGGCGGCCGTCGTCGGCGCCGAGTACGACCTCGTCGAGGCGAAGGTGCGCGTGATCGACGTCGTCGGCGACATCGACGCCACGGGCGACTAGCACAGCCACCGCGCCTGGATCGCGCGAAATCCGCAGTTCGGCCAACGGAATCCGGGGCAGATCGAACGTAACGCAGGTCACACCCTGCGGATTACTCGCCCCAACCCGCCCGGGAGTGCGAGGATTGGCCCATGAGCACCGAGGGCGCAGACTTCCGGATCGAGCACGACACGATGGGCGAGGTGCGCGTCCCCGCCGCGGCGCTGTACCGGGCGCAGACGCAGCGCGCCGTCGAGAACTTCCCGATCTCCGGCACCCGCCTCGAGCGCGGCCACATCGACGCGCTCGCCCGCGTGAAGAAGGCCGCCGCCCGCGCCAACGCGGAGCTCGGGGTGCTCGCCCAGGACGTCGCCGACGCGATCGTGGCCGCCGCCGACGAGGTCGCCTCGGGCGCCCACGACGAGCACTTCCCCGTCGACGTGTTCCAGACGGGCTCGGGCACGAGCTCCAACATGAACACCAACGAGGTCCTCGCAACCCTCGCGAGCAAGTGCCTCGGTGCCGAGGTGCACCCCAACGACCACGTCAACGCCTCGCAGTCCTCCAACGACGTCTTCCCGACGTCGGTGCACGTCGCCGCCACGGCGGGCGTCGTCGGCGACCTGATCCCGGCCCTCGACCACCTCGCGACCGCCCTCGAGGCCAAGGCGACCGAGTTCGCGACCGTCGTGAAGTCCGGCCGCACGCACCTCATGGATGCGACGCCCGTGACGCTCGGCCAGGAGTTCGGCGGGTACGCGGCCGCTGTGCGCTACGGCGTCGAGCGGCTCGAGGCGGCGCTGCCCCGTGCGGCGGAGGTCCCCCTCGGCGGCACGGCCGTCGGCACGGGCATCAACACCCCCGCGGGCTTCCCGCAGCGCGTCATCGAGCTGTTGCGCGAGGACACCGGCCTGCCCATCACGGAGGCGCGCGACCACTTCGAGGCGCAGAGTGCCCGCGACGGGCTCGTGGAGCTGTCCGGGGCGCTGCGCACGATCGCCGTGAGCCTCACCAAGATCTGCAACGACCTGCGCTGGATGGGCTCGGGCCCCAACACGGGGCTCGGCGAGATCTTCCTGCCGGACCTGCAGCCGGGCTCGTCGATCATGCCGGGCAAGGTCAACCCCGTGGTCCCCGAGGCGGTGCTCATGGTCGCGGCGCGGGTCATCGGCAACGACGCGACGGTCGCGTGGGCGGGCGCGAGCGGCTCCTTCGAGCTCAACGTGCAGATCCCCGTGATCGCCCAGGGCGTGCTCGAGTCGATCCGGCTGCTCGCGAACGCCTCCCGGGTGCTCGCGGACCGCACCGTGGCGGGCATCGAGGCGAACGTCGAGCGGGCGCGCGCGTACGCGGAGTCCTCGCCGTCGATCGTCACCCCGCTCAACCGGGTGATCGGGTACGAGGCCGCCGCCAAGATCGCCAAGCACGCCGTCAAGGAGGGCATCACGATCCGCGAGGCCGTGATCGACCTCGGCTACGTCGAGCGGGGCGAGGTCACCGAGGCCCAGCTCGACGAGGCGCTCGACGTGCTGAGCATGACGCGGCCGCCGCAGTAGTCCCCGCGGGCGGGCCACCGCCCCGGTCCGGAGCGAACGGAGGAGTGCCATGGCGCACGTTCTGGTCGTGGGTGGTGGCATGGTGGGGCTGTCCACCGCGTGGTTCCTGCGCGAGCAGGGCGCGGAGGTCACGGTGGTCGACGCCGGGCGCGCGGGCATGGGCGCCTCGTACGGCAACGCCGGCTGGCTGACCCCGGGCATCAGCACCCCGCTGCCGGACCCGGCGATCCTCGCCTACGGGTTCCGGGCCGTCGCGAGCCCCAACTCCCCCGTCTACATGCCGCTCTCCTTCGACCCGGAGCTGTGGGGCTTCCTGCTGCGCTTCCTGCGCAACTCCACGTCCTCGCGCTGGATGACGGCGATGCGTTCGCTCATCGGCATCAACGTGCACGCCTTCGACGCGTTCGACGCCCTCGCGCGCGGCGGGGCGGACGGACTCGGCCGCGTCACGGTCCCCACGCACGTGCCCGGGCAGGACGGCGCGGCGCCCTTCATCGCCGCCTACACCGACGTGCGCCACCGCAAGGGGCTGCAGCACGAGTTCGACCAGATCGACGCCGCCGGCCAGACCGTCTCCTACGAGCTGCTCGACGGCGACGAGGTCCGCACCCTCGTGCCCGGCGTCTCCGACGCGATCACGGCGGGCATCCGCCTCGACGACACCCGCTTCATCGACCCGCCGCGCTACGTCGCCGCGCTGCGCGAGGCCGTCCTCGCACGCGGTGTCACCTTGCGGGAGGACACGGAGGTCACAGGGATCGACGACGACGGCGCCCGCGTGCGGCTCACCCTGCGCACGGGGACCGGGGGCGCGGTAGCAGACGCCGCACCACCGCGGCACGAGGCCGCCGGGGTGAGTGGTGTGGACGACGCCTCGGTCGGTGGCGAGGGCTCCGGCGACGTGGCTCCGGCGTCGGGCAGTGGTGCGCCGTCGGGCAGTGGTGCGCCGTCGGCCACTCTTGCGCCGTCGGACGACGTGCTGGTGGGGGACTCCGTCGTCGTCGCGACGGGTGCCCTGCTCGGGCGGCTCGCGCGGCAGTTCGGGGTGCGCACCACGGTGCGGGCGGGGCGCGGCTACTCGTTCTCCGTGCCGGCCGACCCGATGCCCACCGGGCCGGTGTACTTCCCGTTCGAGCGCGTGGCGTGCACCCCGCTCGCGGAGCGGTTCCGGGTTGCGGGGATGATGGAGTTCCGCCGCTCGGTCGCACCGTTCGACCCACGCCGCATCGCCGCGGTCGTGCGCGCGACCGCCCCGCTGTTCCGCGACCTGCCGAGCGACGGTGCCGGCATCGACCTCGCCGACCGGGCCGACGAGTGGGTCGGCTCACGCCCCTGCACGCCGGACGGGTTGCCGCTCATCGGCGCGACCCGGTCGCCGCGCGTGTTCGTCGCGGGTGGGCACGGCATGTGGGGCGTGACCCTCGGGCCGGCGACGGGACAGCTCCTCGCCGAGCTCATCACGACGGGCACCGCTCCCCCGGCCCTGGCCCCCTTCAACCCGCTGCGCTGAGCCGCTCAGTCGGTCGCGACGGGTGCGAGGTCGAACGCGGCCTCGCGGCGGGAGTCCTGGGCACCGGAGACCGTGTGCGCGTCCCAGTCCACCTCGATCGCCTGGACCGAGCCGTAGAAGTAGAAGTACGCGGGGATCGGCGCGGTGACCTTGTAGCCCATCTGCTTGAGGGTCTTGAGCCCGTCGGACGAGGGCTTGCGCTCCATGTCGAGGGCGCGACCCGCCGCATGGAAGCGCGGGGCGTCGACGGCGGTCTGCAGGTCCTGGCCGTACAGTCCCCAGCGGGTGAGCACGTTGGTGAGGATCATCGGGATGCGCTCGCCGGCGGGTGAGCCGATGCCGAGCACGGGCCGCCCCTCGCCGTCGACCACGATCGCCGGGAGGCTCCACGACACGGTCCGCCGCCCCGGCGCCGGCTTGTTCAGGGGCCCCGAGAGCTTGCTGAAGCGGTTGAGCTGGTCGTTGAGGAAGAAGCCGTCGACGTACTTGCCCGAGCCCCACAGGCTCGTGAGCGTGTTCGTCATCGTGACCATGAGGCCGCTCGAGTCGACCACGGTCAGGTGGGTCGTCTCGCCGGGCGAGGTCTGCTCCTCGTCGGGCGTGGGGGGCGGGTTGGTCGGCTCCGGGTCCGCCGTCGGGCTCGGGCTGGCGCTCGGGCTCGGCGACGGCTTGGGCTTCTTCGTCTTTGTCGGGCTCGGCGACGGCTTGGGCTTCTTCGTCTTTGTCGGGCTCGGCGACGGCTTGGGCTTCTTGGTCTTCGTCGGGCTTGGCGAAGGCGTGGGCGACGGGCTCGGCTTCGGGTCGGGCCCCTTGAGGCTCAGCCCCTTGGCGATGCGCACGTTCGCGTCCCGGTTCGTCAGCAGGTCGGAGTCGACGTCCACGAACGCCGGGTCGCCGATCTCGTCCTTCATGGTGCGCAGCGAGCGGCGCAGCGCCGTCGACATGAGGTTGACGTACTCGGCCGAGCCGGGCGTCGTCTTCGTCACGTCGAGCGCCTCGACGATCTGCAGCAGCTGGATGAAGCCCGGGCCCGGCAGCGCGGGCGTCGCGCCGAGCACGGTGTACCCGGCCCACTCCCCGCGCGGCGGGTCGCTGACCTGCACCGCGTAGGAGCCGAGCGAGGCGGTGTCGAGCGCGGGGTGGGCCGCGCCGAGCGCCGTGGCGAGCGGGCCACGGTAGAACCCCTCGGCCCCGTCCGCGGCGACCTGCCCGAGCGAGCGCGCGAGGTCCGTCTGCACGAGCAGGTCGCCCTTAGAGAGCGGCTTGCCATCGGGGCGGAAGTGCTCGACGCCGCGCGTTGCGGCCGTGCCGTTCTTGCCACGCAGCTGGTTGTGGAGCATCTCGGAGACGGGCACGCCGTTGCTCGCGAGCGCGATCGCGGGCTCGACGAGCCGGGTCCACGGCAGCGAGCCGTACTCCTGGTGCAGGTGCCACAGTCCCGCGACGAACCCCGGCACACCCGTGTAGTCGCGCGGCACACCCGTGGCGGGCACGACGTCGCGGTAGTCCACGTTGACGGGATCCATGCCGGGCGCCACGAGGATCGCCGAGCCACCGCCACCCAGCCCGGAGCCGAAGGGCTCGGCGACCGTGACGGCGAACGCGGCCGCGATCGCGGCATCGACGGCGTTGCCACCCTCCTGGAGCACGGCGACACCCGCGGCGGTCGCGACGGGGTGACCGGCGTTGACGGCGCCCGCGTCCAGGACGGACTCAGGGGTGACTGCCGGCGTCGGCGTCTGCGTGGTCGGCGAGGACGGCGAGGGGGAGGGCGTCGGGGTCGGCGTCGGGCTGGGCTCGGACGTCGGCGAGACCGCCGTCTCCTCCGGCGCTGAGGGCGGCGAGGGCGGGCCGCACGCGGCGAGCGTGAGTCCTGCGAGGCCGACGACGGCGATCACGCTGCTCAGACGCCCGCGCACACCGAAGCGTCGAGTCGGCACGCTCGTCATCCAGCCCCCTCTCGTCCTGGTCGTCATCATGGTCCGCGTCCCATGGTGACATGCGACCGCGATCAGATGGCAGGACGGCGGCAAAGACTGCAGGTTCGGCCACACCACTTCACGCCACCGATGCACTACCTCCACACTCGACGGGCGCCCAGAGCAGGCAGCGCGACGGTCGGCAGGTTGGCGGCGCGACTCGCGAACGGGTCTACAGGTCGATGCCCTCCAGCATCTCGGTGACGAGCGCCGCGACGGGCGAGCGTTCCGAGCGGGTCAGCGTCATGTGTGCGAAGAGCGGGTGGCCCTTGAGCGCCTCGATCACTGCCGCGACACCGTCGTGCCGGCCCACGCGCAGGTTGTCGCGCTGGGCGACGTCGTGGGTGAGGACCACACGCGAAGACTGCCCGATGCGCGAGAGCACCGTGAGCAGCACGTTGCGCTCGAGCGACTGCGCCTCGTCGACGATCACGAAGGCGTCGTGCAGCGAGCGCCCGCGGATGTGGGTCAGCGGGAGCACCTCGAGCAGGTCACGGTCCATGACCTCCTCGACGACCTCCTTGCTCACCAGCGCCCCGAGCGTGTCGAACACGGCTTGCGCCCACGGGTTCATCTTCTCGGCCTCGGAGCCGGGCAGGTAGCCCAGGTCCTGGCCGCCGACGGCGTACAGCGGGCGGAACACCATGACCTTGCGGTGCTGTCGCCGTTCCAGCACGGCCTCGAGCCCCGCGCACAGCGCAAGCGCCGACTTGCCGGTCCCCGCGCGCCCTCCGAGGGACACGATCCCGATCTCCTCGTCGAGAAGCAGGTCGATCGCGATGCGCTGCTCCGCGCTGCGCCCGTGCGCCCCGAACACGTCCTGGTCACCGCGCACGAGCTTGATGCGCTTGTCGTAGGTGACGCGACCGAGCGCCGAGCCGCGCGCGGAGTGCAGCACGAGCCCTGTGTGGCACGGCAGGTCGGCGTCCTGGGCCGTGGGCAGGTCTGCGAGCTCGAGGCTCTCCGTCTCCCACAGCTGCCCCATCTGCGCCTCGTCGATGTCGAGGGTGTCGAGACCGGTCCAGCCGGAGTCGACGGCGAGCTCGGCGCGGTACTCCTCGGCACGCAGCCCCACGGCAGATGCCTTGACCCGCATGGGGAGGTCCTTCGACACGATCGTGACGTCACACCCCTCGGCGGCGAGGTTGGCCGCGACCGACAGGATGCGGGTGTCGTTGTCGCCGAGCCGGAAGCCCGCGGGGAGCACGTCCGGGTCCGTGTGGTTGAGCTCGACGCGCAGCGTGCCGCCGTCGTCCCCGACCGGAAGCGGGACGTCGAGCCTGCCGTGCTCGACGCGCAGGTCGTCGAGCATCCGCAGCGCGGAGCGGGCGAAGTAGCCGAGCTCCGCGTGGTGCCGCTTGGCCTCGAGCTCCGTGATGACCACCACGGGGAGGACGACGTCGTGCTCCGCGAACCGCCGCATCGCGTGCGGGTCGCTCAGGAGCACCGAGGTGTCGAGCACATACGTGATGCGGCCTGGTTCAGCCGTGCCTGGTCCCTTCGCGGCGTCGGAGTTGGTGCTGGTCCGGGTTCCTGCGCTGCGTGCCAAGGCGATCCTCCCGAGGGGGGCAACAGGCGTTGCCCGTTGCTTCGCGACGCTACGCCCGCCACCCGGGCCCTCCGTCCCGACACGCGGCACGCGCGCAAGAGTTCACCTGGTTGTCACATCCGTCCGCGCACTGGTTGGTGCCACAGTGACTGCGCGCGGCCGATCCACGGCGTGTCGTCCGGCGCGTCGCGCGAGTTATGTCACTTGAACACCAAGGAGTGCGCGGACGAACGGCGAGCGGGCGGGGACGAACGGCGAGCGGGCGGGGACGAACGGCGAGCGGGCGGGGACGAACGGCGAGCGGGCGGGGACGAACGGCCGGATGGGCGGGTTGTAGCGCGGGCGGGTCAGCGGCCGTGGCGGCGTTCGCGGGCCGCGTAGGAGCGCAGCGCGCGCAGGAAGTCGACGCGGCGGAAGTCCGGCCAGTACGCGTCGCAGAAGTAGAACTCGCTGTGCACGGACTGCCACAGCAGGAAACCGCCGAGCCGCTGCTCACCGGAGGTGCGGATCACGAGGTCCGGGTCGGGCTGCCCCTGCGTGTACAGGTGCTGGGCGATGTGCTCCACGGTGAGCGCCTCCGCGAGGTCCTCGATCTGCGTCCCGGCCTCGGCGTGCTCGCGCAGCAGCGAGCGCACGGCCTCCGCGATCTCGTGCCGCCCGCCGTAACCCACGGCCACGTTGAGCTGCATCCCGCCGACGTCGGCCGTGCCGACCTCCGCAGCCCGCAACGCCTCGGCGACCGGTTCGGGGAGCAGCCGCAGATCCCCCACGACCTTGATGCGCCACCGCCGTACCGTGGCGAGCCGCTTCACCGCGACCGCGATGATCTCGAGCAGGTCCGAGACCTCCTCGGGGTCGCGGTGCAGGTTGTCCGTCGAGAGCATCCAGAGCGTCACGACCTCGACGCCCACGTCCTCGGACCACTGCAGGAACTCCGCGATGTGATCCGCACCCCGTCGGTGCCCCGCGGCGGGCGGTTCGCCGAGCGAGCGGGCCCAACGCCGGTTGCCGTCCATCATCACGCCCACGTGCCGGGGCACGGCCTCGCGCGGCAGCCCGGCGACCAACCGGCGCTCGTAGAGCCGGTAGAGCGGATGTGGCAGACGCAACGTCGGTCCTTCACGGCGCGGGGACGGTTCGGGGTACAACCTATCGCCCACACTCCCGCGAACCGGGCCGTCCGTGTGGACGTTTGAGGGAGATGCCAGGAAGTTACGCATCAGTAACCTACGGCGGCGTAGGTTATGCTTTTCCGGACGACGACGGCGACCTCCCCGCCGCGAGTACCCCAGGAGCATCCATGCCCGTCCCCTCCGCGCCCGACGAGCGCCGCGACGAGCCCATGGGCCTCGTGGACCAGGTCAGCGAGGTGGTCGGTGAGGCAGTGAGCGGGGCCGCGGAGCGCGTGAGCGACGCCGCGGAACGGGTCAGCGAGGTCGCCGAGGCGATCAAGCCGAAGCTGCGCGGCTGGATCCACGCGGGTGTCGCGCCGTTCGCACTCGCCGCCTCGATCGTGCTCGTCGCGCTCGCCCCACCGGTCGCCCCGCGAGTCGCGGCCGCCGTGTTCGGCCTGAGCGCCGTCATGCTGTTCGGCACGAGCGCCGTCTACCACCGCGGCAACTGGTCCCCTCGGGTCGCCGCGGTGCTGCGGCGCCTGGACCACACCAACATCTTCCTGATCATCGCGGGCACGTACACCCCGCTCGCCGTCCTGCTGCTGCCCCCGACCACGGCGCGCACCCTGCTCATCGTCGTGTGGTCGGGCGCCCTCGTGGGTCTGCTCATGCGGATCTTCTGGCTCGGGGCGCCCCGCTGGCTCTACGTCCCGATCTACGTCGCGCTCGGCTGGGTCGCGGTCGCCTACCTCGGCCCGTTCTGGTCGGCCGGTGGTCCCGCCGTGGTCTGGCTCGTCATGGCGGGCGGCCTCGCGTACACCGTGGGGGCCGTCATCTACGGCATCAAGCGGCCCAACCCAAGCCCTGCGTGGTTCGGCTTCCACGAGATCTTCCACGCGCTCACCGTGGTGGGCTACACGTGCCACCTCGTCGCCGTCTTCATCGTGACGGTCGCCGCCCGCTGACCGGCGGGCGGGGGTCCGCCGGCGGAGGCGGTACCCGAAGACTTGGCAACGGATTCCGATGCCAACTCTTCAACCAACCTGACAACGAGCTCCGCGCACAGCGAGGCAAGGCAGCAGGCGGGACTGCAGCGAGTCGGGCGGTCAGGGGGGCGCGTCAGGGGTGGCGCGGGACCACGGTGTAGCGCCGCAGGTCGAGCACCGGGTTGCGCGCCCGGACCGCGTCGACCGCTGCGGGGTCCAGCTCGACCGTGAAGGTCTGCGGCTCCTCCCCCAGCTCGGCGACGGCGACACCCTCCGGGTCGACGACGACGGATCGTCCCGTCCGCCCAGCACCAGCCTGTCCGACGGCGAGCACCACGGCACCGTTCTCGATCGCGCGCGCGACGGCGAGCGCCCGCCACTGCTCCGCCTTGCCGGGGCCGGACACCCAGGCCGCGGGGACGACGATCGCCTCGGCGCCCGCATCGACGAGCCGCCGCGCCGACTCGGGGAACCGCAGGTCGTAGCACGTCAGGACCCCGAACCTGAGCCCGGCGACATCGACGACGAGCGGCGGCGCGGCCGGGTCCCCCGCGGCGAGCCGGTCGGACTCGCGAAACCCGAATGCGTCGTACAGGTGGACCTTGGCGTAGCTGCCGATCAGCTCACCCGCAGCGTCGATCGCGACGACGACGTTGTGCGCCCTCGGGGTACCGCCTCGATCCGATCCGCCGGCGGCACGAACGGAGTCTGCAGGGCCCGAGTCAGCGGCGCCCGAGTCTGCAGGGCCTGAGCCAGCGGTGCCCGAGTCTGCAGGGCCCGAGTCAGCGGCGCCCGGGTCAGCGCCCTCGGCGGGGACGACGACACCGGCGATCACCGCGACCGCGTACCTGGCGGCGGCCGCGCGCAGCGCCGTCACCCACGGGCCGTCGAGCGGCTCAGCCTGCTCGATCCCGACTCCGCGCGGGTCGTACTGGCTCGCGTACTCGGGCACGACGGCGAGCGCCGCGCCCGACTCCGCGGCTGCACGGAGCACGTCCTCGACGGCGGCGAGATTGGCCGCGCGGTCGGGGCCGACGTCGAGCTGACCCACCGTGACGCGCACGGCCGGGCGGTCGACAGCAGCCTCGGACGTCACGCCCGGCCCGGGTCGTCCGGGTCGTCCGGGTCGGTCGGCACCGCACCGTCCGCGACCACCGCCGAACCGCCCGCGCTCCCGGCCCCCACAACGTCGGCCCCGCCCGGCGTGGCCTCGGCGAGCTCGCCGCGCCGCTTGACCCTGCGCAGCTTGCCCGTCAGGGAGTAGAACAGGGCCAACGAGGCGAGGGCGATCGCGAACACGGCGAGGAACCCCGCGAGGCCCGGTGAGATGGCGCTCTCGTCGAGCCCCTCGCGCAGCCCTGGAGTCGGGCTCGGGCTCGGCGTCGCCTCGGCGAGCACCCCCGCGAGCCGCCACAGCACACCACTCATGACCGGTCACCTGCTTCGCGTAGTCCCGCGAACAGGTCGTCCTCGGGGGTCTCGGTGGGTACGCGCGAGTCGGCAAGCTCGTACTCCTCGGTGGTCCACGTGGCCGTCTCGACCTCGCGCGGCACCATGAAGAACCACCCCTCCGGGTCGATCTGCGTCGCGTGCGCGAGCAGCGCGGCGTCGCGGTGACCGAAGAACTCTGCGCACTCGATGTGCGTCGTCGCGGTCCGCTCCGTGATCTCGCGGGCCTCGCGCGACTCGATCCACTCGCCCATCGGCGAGTGCAGCCCCGCGGCCACGAGCGCCTCGTGCAGGGCACGAGACCGGGCGATCGAGAAGGAGTGGTTGTAGTAGAGCTTGGCGACCTCCCACGGCTCGCCGGCATCGGGGTAGCGGTCGAAGTCACCGGCCGCCTCGAAGGCCTCGACGCTCACGCGGTGGCACATGATGTGGTCCGGATGGGGGTACCCGCCCGACGGGTCGTACGTCGTCATGACGTGGGGCCGGAACTCGCGCACGGCGGCGACGAGCGGGGCCGCGGCTTGCTCGAGGGGCAGGCTCGCGAAGCTCCCCTCGGGCACGGGCGCCTCGGGGTAGCCCTCGGGCAGCCCCGAGTCGGTGAAGCCGAGCCAGTGCTGCTTCACGCCGAGCGCCGCGGCGGCCGCCGCCATCTCCTCGCGCCGCACGGCACGCATCGCCTCGAGGGTCGCCTCGACGGGCGGGTGGTGCGGGTTGAGGACGTCACCGCGCTCACCGCCCGTGCAGGTCACGACGAGCACCTCGACGCCGTCGGCGGCATAGCGGGCCGTCGTCGCCGCACCCTTGCTCGACTCGTCGTCGGGGTGCGCGTGGACAGCCATCAGGCGAAGCGGCGTCGGGCTCACAGGTCCTCCTCGTGGGCCGCCCGTCGGACCGGGGCGGCACTTCGAGAGACAATGTTCTCTCATCCCACCGACATAAGGAGAATGCGCGCGATGTCGAGCACGGACGAGGCGCACCTCGCCGAGCGGTACGGTCGCTCGCCCTCAGCCCGCGCCCGCCTGCTCGGCCGCATCGGCATCGGCCTGCTCGCGCTCGTCGCGCTCGCCGTCGCGGTGTGGGTCGCCGTCGCGTTCGCGGACCAGCCGGTGCGTTGGGACGACGTCGGATACCGGGTGGACGGGCCCGCGAGCACGCAGATCACGTTCGACGTCACGATGAGCCCCGGCGCGAGCGGGACGTGCCGGGTGCAGGCCCTGAGCACGAGCTATGCACAGGTGGGGGTGCTCGACGTCGTCGTCGGCCCCTCCGACCGCCGCACCACGCGCTACACCGAGACGATCGCGACGGCCGAGGAGGCCGTGACCGCCATCGTCGACACCTGCACCGTCGACGCGCCATAGGCAATATCCCAGGTCCCGACCCAGGTCCCGGTCTCGCACGACCGCCGTCTTGGTACCATGGGTGTTTCGGTTGCCGCCCCGGTGCGGCCGCGGACACATGAGGGTGTCTGCGGCGGATCGGCCGGGAGGTCAAGGCGCCAAGCCCCGATCGAGTCGCAGCAGCGGCGCGCACGAGGCATGGCGCCATGGAAGGAGCGAGTGATGAGCGAGCCCACGACGTGGCTGACCCAGGACGCGTACGACCGGCTGAAGGCCGAGTTCGAGCACCTGACCGGTCCGGGTCGCGATGAGATCGTGGCGCGCGTCGCCGCCGCCCGTGCCGAGGGTGACCTCTCGGAGAACGGCGGCTACCACGCCGCTCGCGACAACCTCGCGCTCAACGACGCCCGCGCCACCGAGCTGCGCGCCAAACTCGACAAGGCGCAGGTCGGCACGCCCCCGGACGACGGTGTCGTCGAGGCCGGCATGGTGGTCGACGCCGAGGTCGCCGGGAACTCCATGCGCTTCCTGCTCGGCTCGCGCGAGATCGCTGGCGGCGACCTCGACGTCTACTCGCCCGACTCCCCGCTCGGAGCCGCGATCTACGGGCGCTCCGTGGGCGACAACGTGAGCTACGCGGCGCCCAACGGCAAGACGATCAAGGTCGTCATCAAGGACGCGAAGCCCTTCAAGGGCTGAACCGAGCGCGCCGGCCTGGTCCCGCTCCACGGGCCACCCTGCGCGCCCGCTACGTCCCGGCGAAGACGTGGAAGAAGTACGTCAGGGCCAAGAGCTCGACGAAGACCACCGCACGGGTCCGCTGATCATCGACGGCTACGAGGGGTCGAGAACCGCCGCGAGGCGCTCGGCCAGCGCCGGTCCGAGCGTGCGTGCGAACGTGCCGGTGACGTGCCCGCGGTCGCGCCAGACGACGACGTGCCCGACGACGGCGTGGCACCGCTGCTCGTCGCAGAACAGGTCCGTCATGTCGACCACGTCCAGCCCGTCGGCGGCCGCCGCCCTGACCAGGATGTCGGGCAGCTCGAGGGCGGCGGACCGCGGTGTGGTGCAACGGTCGGTGGCCGTCGCCTCGAATCGCACGACGCACTCCACGACGTCGCGGCGCGGCTGGGGCACGTCCGAGACGACCACTACGGCGCTGCCACGAGCGAGCTGGTCCACCCAGGCGTCGTGGAGACCCTGGATCGTGGCGGCCTCGTCGGCTGCCACGTCGCCGGGCGTGTCGACGAGCTCGGCGGTGCGCGTGGCGATCACCACGATGGCGTCGTAGGGCTCCGAGGCGTCGAGGTGCGCCTCCACGGCGGCTCGCCAGTCGGCGCACGCCTCCTCGAAGGCCCGCACCGCGTTGTGGGTGGTGGCGCGGGTCCAGTAGCAGTTCGCATGGCCGGCGACGTCGATCCGCCAGCCGAGCTCCTCCGCCGCGTACTGGTGGGCCGGCACGAGCATGTTGCTGTGCGAGTCCCCGAGGGCCAGGACCCGCTTCGTGTACCCCTCGGTGGGGCCCAGGGTGCACATCTGCAGCTCGCGCTCGTCGTTGCCCGCCCAGCAGCCGCCGGGCCCGGCGCCGTCCTCGGGCGCCAGGACGGGATGCGGGACGAGGTGGTCGGGTACGGGGACGTCCGCGCAGTCCGACGCGACGGCACCGAGCGTCGCCGCGCCGAAGCAGGTGACGGGAGCGGACCTCACCTGCGCCAGCTCGAGCCGGGCCTCGGCGAGCGCCGCCCGGGAGATGAGCAGGGCACCGCTCGTGACCGCCGCGATCACGGCCATCCCCGCGAGGCTCCACAGCGCCACCGTGCGGGGCCGCCGCCCGGAACCGAGGAGGCGGGGCGAGAAGCGCACCGGGTCCTCGACCCACATAGTCGTCGCGAGGGCAAGGAGCAGGGAGGCGATCACCACCGCCGCCATGTCCACGAGGCGCAGCTTCACCCCCGTGGCCATGGGCAGCAGGACGATGAGCGGCCAGTGCCACAGGTACACCGAGTAGGAGACGCGCCCGAGCGTGGCCACCGGTGCCCACGTGCCGGCACCGCTCGGTGTCATGCGCCACGGCAAGGTCCCGGCCCAGATCACCGCGGCGGTGCCGAGCACCGGGAGCAGTGCTGCCGAGCCGGGGAACGGCGTGCGGCCGGAGAAGAGGACCAGGGTGAGGGCGATCGCCGCCGTGCCGAGCCCAGCGGCAGCGGCGCGCACCGCCAACGGACCCTTGGCGGGGGCGAAGGCGAGCAGCCCGCCCGCCGCGAACTCCCAGCCCCGCGTCGCCGTGCTGAAGTAGGCGACGCCCGGGTTGGTCGCGGTGAGCCGCACGGACACCACGAGGCTCACCAAGGCGATCACGGCGAGGAGCGCGAAGAGGACCTTCCGGCGCGGGAGACCGAACCGGCGTGCCGCGAACGCCCCGAGCATGATGAGCAGCGGGAGCACGAAGTAGAACTGCTCCTCGACCGAGAGCGACCAGAAGTGCTGCACGGGCGAGGGGTGGTTGCCCGCGGCGAGGTAGTCGACGGCGTCGGCCGCGAGGCGCCAGTTCTCCACGTAGAGGGTCGCCGCGAGGGTCTCGCCCAGGTACTGGTTCCACAGGACGCGGGGGACGAGCGCGACGACGCCCGCCGTGACCACCGCGAGCACGAGCAGTGCCGCGGGGAGCAGCCGCTTGGCCCGCCGCGCCCAGAAGGCCGCCACCGCGATCCGGTCATGGCGTTCGAGCTCGCGCAACAGGTGCCCCGTGATGAGGAACCCGCTGATGACGAAGAAGATGTCGACACCGACGTAGCCACCCGGGAACCGTGCGGGCACCAGGTGGTAGACCAGCACCGCGAGCACGGCGAGCGCGCGCAACGCCTGGATCTCCGGGCGGAGCGGCGTGCTCTGCCCGCGGCTCGCCGTCGGACCCGCGGTCCTGTCCGCGCCCGGTACTGTCGTCGCCGCAGCGCTCATGTCCCGCTACCCCGCCCCCGTCGTGACTCGGTGGTCCGACAGGGGCGATGATGGCCCTCGGACGCCCGGCAGGGAAGGGTGCAGGCGCCGTCGAAGGCCCCGCGACCCGCCAATCACACGATCGGGTTACAGGGACGCCCCCGAGGAAGGACCGACACGACGTGGTGACTCCGCTCGATGACCTTCAGCGACTCGCCGTGCGGCTTGCGACACCCGTGCCGACTCCCGCGGAGGACACCACGGGCGAGGTCTGGGACCAGTGGGCTCGAGCGATGGAAGCAGACTCGCTGATCGGCGGCATGGTGAGCAGCGCGGTATCCGGCAGTCACCCGAACCACCGTGATCTCCGTGTGGTTCAGCAGGAGCTCGGTGCTCACCCGGAGTGGCGAGCCCTGCTCGGAGCGAGGTTCGACCTGATGCACGAAGCCGCCGATGCGCTGGCACGGTTCCTTCGCTAGAACCGTCCTGGCCCAGCACGTCTTCGGCGTCAGTCCGCACGGACCGTGTACCCCGCGCCGCGGAGATGGTCGATGACGGCGGCGCAGTGCTCGGGACCCTTCGTCTCGACCTGCATGTCGACCTCGACCTCGTCGATCGTGAGGCGCGGGCCCGTGCGCACGTGCGAGACGTGCATGACGTTGCCGCCCGCCGCCGCGACGTCACCCAGGAGCGCCGCGAGCGCGCCTGGCCGGTCCGCGACGCGGATGTGCAGGCCCAGGTAGCGCCCGGCCGCCGTCATGCCGTGACGCAGCACGCGCAGCAGGACGATCGGGTCGACGTTGCCCCCGGAAAGGACGACGACGACGGGTCCCTCGATACCGCTCGGATCCGCCATGAGCGCGGCGACTCCCGCGGCGCCCGACGGCTCGACGAGCAGCTTCGCGCGTTCGACGACGAGGAGGAGCGCACGGGAGAGGTCCTCCTCGGTGACGGTGCGCACGGGCACGTGCGCGTCGCGGAGGATCTCGAACGGCACCTCGCCCGGGCGTCCGACGGCGATCCCGTCCGCCATCGTGGCGCGCACGGGGACTGCGACGGGGCGCCCCTGGGAGAGCGAGCCCGGGTAGGCGGCGACCTTCTCGGCCTGGACACCGATGACCTGGACGTGCGGGGCCGCCTCGGCGAGGGCCGCCGCGATCCCCGCGGTGAGGCCACCTCCGCCGAGCGGGACCACGATCGTGCGCACGTCGGGCACCTGATCGAGGATCTCTAGCCCGAGCGTGCCCTGGCCCGCGACGATGTCCGGGTGGTCGAACGGGTGGATGAGGACGGCGCCGGTGCGCTCGGCGAACGCGGTGGCCTCGACGAGCGCTTCGTCGATGCTCCCTCCGCCCAGCACGATCTCGGCGCCGTAGTCGCGCGTCGCGGCGACCTTCGGCAGCGCGGCGTCCGCGGGCATGAAGATCGTCGCGGCGATGCCGAGCTCCCGGGCCGCGAGCGCGACGCCCTGCGCGTGGTTGCCCGCGCTCGCCGCGACGACGCCGCGCTCCCGCTCGGCGGGGCTCAACCGGGCGAGGCGCGTGTAGGCGCCGCGGATCTTGAACGAGCCGGCCCGCTGCAGGTTCTCGCACTTGAGCCACACCTGGGTACCGAGCAGCTCCGAGAGCGCGCGCGACCGCTCGACCGGGGTACGCGTCGCGATGGACGCGAGGCCGATGGCGGCGGTCTGGACGGCGGCGAGATCGACGGGGCTCACGACACCAGGCTAGGGCCGCGTCGTCGTCGTCGGACCGTCTTCCCTGCTCCGGCTCAGCGGAGCGCCTGGTCGAGGTCCGCGAGCTGGTCGGTGAGGTCCTCGATGCCCACGGAGAGGCGCACGAGGTCGTCCGGCACCTCGAGCGCGGTGCCGGCGACGGAGCCGTGAGTCATCTTCGCGGGGTGCTCGATGAGCGACTCGACGCCACCGAGCGACTCCGCGAGCGTGAAGACGTGCGTGCGGTCGCACAGCGCGAGCGCCGACTCGACGGAGCCCGTGCGCACCGAGACCATGCCACCGAAGCCGCTCATCTGGCGGGCGGCGACCTCGTGGCCGGGGTGCGACTCGAGCCCCGGGTACAGCACCTCGGTGACCTTGGGGTGCGCCTCGAGGAAGCGCGCGATCTCGAGGGCGTTCGTGCTGTGGCGGTCCATGCGCACGGCGAGGGTCTTGAGCCCACGCAGCGTGAGCCACGCGTCGAAGGGGCCAGCGACCGCACCGGAGGCGTTCTGGTGGAACGCCACCGCGTCCGCGAGCTTCGTCGAGCCCGTCGGCCCCTCGAGGCCGACGGGGAGCTGGGCGCCGTCCGCGACGACGAGGGCCCCGCCGACGACGTCCGAGTGGCCGCCGATGTACTTCGTGGTGGAGTGCACCACGACGTCCGCCCCGAGGGCGAGCGGCTGCTGCAGGTATGGCGTCGCGAAGGTGTTGTCGACCACGAGCACGGCTCCCGCGCTGCGTGCCGCGGCGGCGAGCGCAGCGATGTCGACGACGCCGAGCAACGGGTTGGTGGGCGTCTCCGTCCACACGACCTTGGTGCGGCCCGGTTCGACGGCGTTCGCGACGGCCTCGGCGTCCGAGAGGTCGACGGCGGTGTAGTCGATGCCCCACGGCCCGAACACACGCGCGATGAGCCGGTAGGTGCCGCCGTAGGCGTCGTTGCCGAGAACCACGTGGTCCCCGGGGCGCAGGATCGCGCGCAGCAGGGTGTCCTCCGCCGCGAGCCCCGAGGCGAAGGCGTACCCGGCGTCGCCCCCCTCCGCGCTCGCGAGAGCGGTCTCGAGCGCGGTGCGCGTCGGGTTGGCCGAGCGCGAGTACTCGTAGCCGCCGCGCAGGCCGCCCACACCGTCCTGCTTGTACGTCGACACCTGGTAGATCGGCGGGACGACGGCGCCCGTGAGCGGGTCCGGGTCCTGGCCGGCGTGGATGGCGCGCGTGGCGAAGCCGGACTTGGTCCAGTCGGGAAGGTCTGCGGGATTCACCCTCCCAGGCTAGGCCTTCCCGCGAAGAACCCAGAACTCAGGGTCACTCAGTCCTCGGCGAGCGGCGGGGGCGCCTTCTTCTTCCGGGGGATCCAGAGCACGTAGACGATGAGGAACGCCACGACGAGCGGCACGACCCACGGCTGGAGGGACATCCCGCTCCAGAGGAACAGGCCACCGACCGCGGCGACGTAGGCGACGATGACGATCGCGTAGGCGCGCAGGCTCTGCTGACGCCGCGCCTCCCCCGCGAGCCCGCCGAGCAGCAGGCCCGCAGCCACGGAGACGAGGATGATCTCGATCACGTGCACCTCCAGTCCCGAGCAGCCTAGTGGCGCTCGCAAGGGACCCCGGTCGGCCGTCCGCGAGGGCCGCGGCCCTAGAGTGGCCGAGTGAGCATGACCAACTGGGCGGGCAACGTCGCCTACCGCACGTCACGGATCCACCACCCCACCTCCATCGACGAGCTGCGGGAGATCGTCGCCGCGAGCGAGCACGTGCGCGCCCTCGGCACCCGGCACGCGTTCTCCGACGTCTCGGACACGTCGGGCGACCTCGTCGCGCTCGACCAGATCGACCCGGGCATCCGCATCAGCGCGGACCGCACCACGGTCGAGGTCGGCGCGGGCACCCGGTACGCCGTGCTCGCCGAGGCGCTGCAGTCCCAGGGGCTCGCCCTGCACAACCTCGCCTCGCTCCCCCACCTGGCCATCGGCGGCGCCGTCGCCACGGCGAGCCACGGCTCGGGAGACCGGTCCGGTTCGCTCGCGAGCGCGGTCGCCGCGATCGAGATCGTGGACGCCGACGGCGGGACCCGGGCGGTGCGGCGCGGCGACCCGGACTTCGAGGGCGTCGTCGTCTCGCTCGGCGCGCTCGGCGTCGCGACCTGGATCACCCTCGACGTCGAGCCCACCTACGACGTCGCGCAGGAGGTCCACACCGAGCTGCCGTGGGACGCGGTGACCGGGCACTTCGACGAGGTCTTCACGAGCGCGGACTCCGTGAGCCTCTTCACGACGTGGCGCCCGGACGCCGTGGACCAGGTGTGGCGCAAGACCCGGCTCGCACCCGGCGCACGGTACGTGCCGCGCGGTGAGCTGCTCGGGGCGCCGTCGTCGGACATCAAGCTGCACCCCATCACGCACGTCGACCCCGTCAACTGCACGGAACAGCTCGGGGTGCCCGGCCCCTGGCACGAGCGCCTCCCCCACTTCCGCGCGGACTTCATGCCGAGCGCGGGCGCGGAGCTGCAGTCGGAGTACCTCGTGCCCCGCGAGCGCGCCGTCGAGGCGATCGAGATCCTGCGCTCGCTCAGCTCGCAGTTCGCCGAGCTGGTCCAGGTCAGCGAGATCCGCACGATCGCGGCGGACACGCACTGGCTCTCGGGCGCGTACGGCCGGGACACGGTGGGCCTGCACTTCACGTGGTTCCCGCGCTCCGTGCAGGTGCGCGGCGCCGCCGCCGGGATCGAGGAGGTGCTCGCCCCGCTCGGCGCCCGGCCGCACTGGGGCAAGGTGTTCGTGGACCAGGGGCGGCGCGTCGCAGGGCTCTACCCGCGCATCGCGGAGTTCCGCGAGCTGCGCGAGCGCTGGGACCCGGCAGGCAAGTTCCGCAACACGTTCGTGTACCGGCACCTGATCCACTAGCGCGGAACTATCCGCGGGCCCCCGGTGTTGTCGGGAGTGTCGGACTCCCGTCGCCGACTCCGGGCACACCGCCCGGGCGGCCGGGACCCAAGGAGGTCGCATGGTCAGCCGGTTCCTCACGAACTCGTTCAAGCAGGTCATGGTCACGCCGGACAAGGCGCTGCCCGGTCGCGGCGAGCGCGCGTACCCCGTCCCGGCGACCCACGCGGTGCTCGGCACGCCTCTCGAGGGTCCGTGGCCCGGGGGCACGCAGGTCATCGGGCTGGCGCTCGGTTGCTTCTGGGGCGCCGAGCGTGCCCTGTGGCAGCTCGACGGCGTCGTCACGACGGCCGCCGGCTACCAGGGTGGGTACACACCGCACCCGAGCTACGAGGAGGTGTGCACGTCGCTCACGGGACACACCGAGGTCGTGCTCGTCGCCTACGACCCCGAGCGCCTGCCCACCACCGAGCTGCTGCGCACGTTCTGGGAACTGCACGACCCGACGCAGGGCTTCCGGCAGGGCAACGACGTCGGGACGCAGTACCGCTCGGCGATCTACTGGACGACGGCGGAGCAGCGCGACGCCGCGCTCGCCACGCGCGACGCCTACGCGGCAGCCCTCGACGAGGCCGGCTTCGGGACCGTGAAGACGGAGATCCGCTCGGCGGAGGACGCCGGGCAGTTCTACTACGCCGAGGACTACCACCAGCAGTACCTGTACAAGGTGCCGAACGGCTACTGCCCCGTGCACTCCACGGGCGTCGCCTGCCCGGTGCCCACGGGCTGATCTCAGGGTCGGCTCAGGGGCGGTGCCCGCCGCAGGGATGATCGTGTCATCCCTGCGGCGTAGGGCCGGATCGCTCGAGATTGGGCCGCTCGGTGGTCCCGCCGCGGCGCGCGGGTTCCTAGGTTGGAAGCACAGTCAACCAAGGAGTCCTCATGATCGAAGCGACGAACCTCACCAAGAGGTACGGGAAGAAGACCGCCGTCGACGACGTGTCGTTCACGGTCCGGCCCGGTCAGGTCACCGGCTTCCTCGGCCCGAACGGCGCCGGCAAGTCGACGACGATGCGCATGGTGGTCGGTCTCGACCGCCCCACGTCCGGGCGCGTGCGCGTCAACGGCCGCACCTATGCCGAGCACCGTGCCCCGCTGCAGGAGGTCGGGACGCTGCTCGACGCGAAGGCCGTCCACACCGGCCGGTCCGCGTACCACCACCTGCTCGCGATGGGCGCGACCCACGGCATCGGCAAGGCGCGTGTGCGCGAGGTCATCGAGATGACCGGGCTCGAGTCCGTGGCGAGCAAGCGGGTCGGCGGGTTCTCCCTCGGCATGGGCCAGCGGCTCGGCATCGCCGCGGCGCTGCTCGGCGACCCCCAGACGCTCATCCTCGACGAGCCCGTCAACGGCCTCGACCCCGAGGGCGTGCTGTGGGTGCGCAACCTCGTGCGCTACCTCGCCTCCCAGGACCGCACCATCTTCCTGTCCTCCCACCTCATGAGCGAGATGGCGCTCACGGCGGACCACATCATCGTGGTCGGCCGAGGGAAGGTCATCGCTGACGCCCCCGTGGGCGACATCATCGGTCGCGCCAAGGGCGGCCTCGTGCGCGTGCGCACCCCGCAGGCCGCGGCGCTCGAGGAGCTGCTGCGCCGCCAGTCCGCCGTCGTCACCCAGACCGACCACGACCTGCTCGACGTCACCGGGTCCAGCTCCGCACAGATCGGCGAGATCGCCGCGGGCGCGGGCATCGTGCTGCACGAGCTCACCCCGACCAACGGCTCCCTCGAGGACGCCTACATGCAACTGACCGCCGACGAGGTCGAGTACCACTCCGAGTCGCCGGTGGGTCACCTGTCCGAAGGAGCAGCACGATGACCACCCTAGAAGCCCGCCCGGGCGCCCCCACCCCCGTGCTCCCCGTGACGTTCCCCCGGGTCGTCACCTCGGAGTGGATCAAGTTCCGCACCGTGCGCGCCACCGTGTGGACCCTGTCGATGACGGTGCTCGCCATGGTCGGCATCGCCGCGCTCGCCGCGTGGAGCATCGCCGACCTGCTCGAAGGCTCCGGAGAAGCCATGGGGCCGGGAGACGCCGCCGCGCAGGCCGCGTCCTTCCCGATCGCCGGCTGGTTCATCGCTCAGCTCGTCGTCGCCGTCCTCGGTGTCCTCGTCATCACGGGCGAGTACGGCACCGGCATGATCCGCTCGACGTTCGCGGCCGTGCCTCAGCGGGTCCCCGCGCTCCTGGGCAAGGCGCTCGTGCTGTTCGGCGTCGTCGCGGTCGTCTCGGCCGTCGCCGTGGCACTCTCCTGGCTCGTCGCGCTCCCCTTCCTTGGCCGGCTCGACCTCGCCGTGGACCTCACCGACGCGACGTCGCTGCGGCTCCTGCTCGGGGCGCCGCTCTACCTCGCCACGATCGCCGTCCTCGCGTTCGCCATCGGCGCGCTCGTGCGCCACTCGGCGGGAGCGCTCGCCACCGTCCTCGGGCTCCTGCTCGTGGTCGAGACCGTCTTCGCCTCCCTGCCGCTGCGGTTCTTCGAGACCGTCAGCCCCTACCTGCCCTCGACCGCCGGGCAGCGGCTCCTGGCGGCGGGTGACGAGTCGACGTTCGGCGGCGGCGCGGACGCTGCCGCGGTGCTCACGCCCTGGCAGGGCTACGCCGTGCTCGTCGCGTGGGTGGTCGTGCTGACCGCCGCGGCAGCGGTGCTCGTGCGTCGGAGGGACGCCTGAGCATCCGCCCGACCGGGCTCCCGCGGGAGTCCGGCCCGACGACCGGGTCCCCACGGGGGCCCGGTCGTCGGGCGTGGGGGAACCGCGGTTGGTGGCACAGTGGAGGCGTGGGTACGACGAGGAGCATGGGCGCATGACGACGGGCCAGGGTGCCGGTCCGACGGCGGTCCCGACGTCGGCCACCGTCCCCGAACCGATGTTCACCGAGCTGAGCGCCCGCCGGCTCGGGCCCGTCCGATCGTTCTTCGTGCGCCACCCCGTCGCGATGGACATCCTCGTCATGGCGTGGTTCGCGGTGCCGGCGCTCGCGATGGCAGCATTCCCGTTCCTCGACGGCGCGTTGCGGGCCATCTCGCCCGAGCCCACGCCGTCGGACCCCGCACTCTGGCCCCCCACCCCCGCGGTGATCGGGCGCGCCGCCTTCGGCCTCGCGGGGGTGACGCTCACGACCGTCACGCTGTTCTGGCGTCGTCGCCAACCCGTGCGCGTGCTCGCCGCCGTGACGGTGCTCGGCGTGGCGACGACCGCGGTGACGGGATCCACGCACGGCTTCGAGCTCGCGGTCCCGCTCATGATCTACGCGGTGGCGGTCTCCCGGTCGAGCCGCGCGACTTGGCTCTCCTTCGGCGGAGCCACCGCGGCGATGGGCTGGGCGCTGTGGCTGTGGGAACGCAATCTCGTGGTGTCCGCCGGCACGAGCGGCGCCCAGGACGTGCTCTCCGACCCCGCGTCACGGATCGCCGGCATCGTGGCGATCACGCTGGGCGGCCTGCTCGCCGTCGCGATCGGCACGAGCGTGCGCGGCAGGCGCCAGCACCTCGCCGAGCTCATCTCCCGGGCCAACGCCCTCGCCCGCGACCGGGACCAGCAGGCTGCGCTCGCGCGGGCCGCCGAACGCAGCCGGATCGCGCGCGAGATGCACGACGTCGTCGCGCACTCCCTGTCCGTCATGATCGCCCTCGCCGACGGTGCGGGCGCCGCGCTGAGCAAGTCACCGGAGCGTTCGAAGGTGGCCCTCGACGAGCTCTCCGCGACGGGTCGCTCCGCGCTCGCCGACATGCGCCGCGTGCTCGGCGTCCTCGACGAACCGCAGACGCCGTTCGAGCCGCAACCCGACTCGCAGGACCTCGGCGAGCTCGTCGACCGCTTCCGTGCCGCGGGCATGACCATCAGCGCGACCGGGCTGACCACACCGCTGCCAGCCGACGCCGGTCTCCAGCTCGCCGTGTACCGGATCGTCCAGGAATCGCTCACGAACACGCTGCGGCACGCCCCGGCCACCACGCGGGTGACCGTCGATCTCGCGCGCAACGCCCGCAGCATCGAGGTCACGGTCACCGACCGCGGGCCCGGGATCACCGTGGCCGAGTCCCGCGCGGGCTCGGGCCGCGGAGTGATCGGCATGCGGGAGCGTGTCGGCGTCTACGGCGGTGTGGTCGAGGCCGGGCCGTGGGACGCCGGGTGGCGCGTTCACGCCATGCTGCCCTGGCCGCACGCGCCGGTCGACGGGGACGCCGCGGGCGAGTCCGGCGGGACCGAGAGTGCGCTCGGGACCGAGAGGGCGGACGGGGCCGGACGTGCGGACGGGGCCGACGGCGGAGACCCCCGGACTGCGGAGAGGGCGGAACCATGACCACCGTGCTGCTCGTCGACGACCAGGCGCTGCTGCGCATGGGCTTCCGGCTCGTGCTCGACGCCGAGGACGACCTCGAGGTGGTGGGCGAGGCCGACGACGGCCGCTCCGCGATCGCGCAGGCCACGGCCCTGCGTCCCGACGTCGTCCTCATGGACGTGCGCATGCCCGGCATGAACGGGATCGAGGCGACCGAGCAGATCGCCCGAGACCTGCCGGACTGCCGCGTGCTCATCCTCACGACGTTCGACCTCGACGAGTACGCCTTCGCGGCCCTGCGGGCGGGCGCGAGCGGGTTCCTGCTCAAGAACGCCGAGCCCACCGAGCTCGTCGCCGCGATCCGCGCCGTCGCGTCCGGCGACGCCGTCATCTCCCCGCGCATCACCCGGCGGATGCTCGAGATCTTCTCGGGGCACCTGCCCGAGCCGGGCGCCCCGGACAATGGCCTGGACCCGAGGCTCGCGGAGCTCACACCCCGTGAGATCGAGGTGCTGCGTTCCGTCGCCGAAGGACTGTCGAACGCCGAGATCGCGGCGCGGCTGTTCCTGTCCGAGGCCACCGTCAAGACGCACGTGGGGCGGATCCTCGCGAAGCTCGGCGTGCGCGACCGCGTGCAGGCCGTGATCCTCGCGTTCGAGACCAAGCTCGTCGGCTGAACGCCTCGAACCCAGGCGCCGAAGGGTGGATGCGCCGACGCCCGCCCAGTGCCGACCCTCGATAGCATCCTGATATGAAGATCAGCATCGACCTGCCCGCCGATGACGTCGAGTTCCTCGACGCGTACGTGAACAAGCACGGCGAGTCTTCACGATCGGCCGCCGTGCAAGACGGCATCCGACTGCTCCGCCACCGCGATCTGTCGGTCCAGTATGAAGCCGCGATGGGCGAATGGCTCGACCGCCCGGAAGCAGCCGCCTGGGACAACACGGTCGGAGACGGCATGGACGCGCCCCGCCTCCACCCAGCCCGCTAGCGAACTAGGTGCCCCCGCGCGCGGGCACGCTATCACCTGCTCCGCGCGCGGCCCCGTGATCAGTTGCCGCGGGAGTCGACGATGTCGACGACGAACACGAGCGTGTCGCCGCCCTTGATGCCCGCCTGCGGGACGCCGCGGTCGCCGTAGCCGAGGTGCGCGGGGATGCTCAGCAGCACGCGCGAGCCGATCGCCTGGCCCACGAGTCCCTCGTCCCAGCCGCCGATGACTGCGCCGACGCCGATCGGGAACGAGATCGAGGCGCCACGGTCGTAGGAGTTGTCGAAGACGTGCCCGGCCCAGGACTGGCCGAGGTAGTGAACCTCGAGGTCGTCACCGGCCTCGACGAGCGAGCCGGAGCCCTGGGAGAGCACCTGGACCTGGAGATCGGCGGGGGCCGCACCCTCGGGGAAGGTCAGCTCGGGCTTGTCGCCGAAGGCGCCGGTCGCGGTGGGCAGGTTGGCGGTCATGGGTTACCTCTCGTCGGGGCGGGCCGGAAGGTGGCCGCCTTCTATCGTGCCCGATCGGGACACGTCGCGCAGGGGCAGTCGTTCAGGTGTCGGTCAGCGACCCAGGTGCCGGCGCAGCCACTCGCGCTGGTGCGCCCACTGGTACGCCTGACCGCCCTCGTGCCCGTTGAACGGGTAGACGGTGATGTCCTTCGCGACGTCGCCGTCGCCCGCGAGCTCGGCCCAGCGGTTGTACGCGGCGTAGACGGTCGACGGCGGGCACACCTGGTCCATGAGCGCGACGGAGAACAGCCCCGGCGAGCTCGCCCGGCGCGCGAGGTGCACGCCGTCGAAGTAGGACAGCGTGCGCAGGACGCGCTCGGTCTCGCCCCGCCGCACGGAGAGGTACTTGACGATCTCGCCGTAGGGGTAGGCGTCGGTGATCTCGATCGCGCGCGCGAAGTGGGAGAGGAACGGCACGTCGGGCATCGAGGCGCCGAGGCCGTCGGACAGCCCCGCGGCGGCGATCGTCATGCCGCCGCCCTGCGACCCGCCCGCGACGGCGACCCGCGCGGCGTCCACACCCTCGATCGCGCGCACGGCGTCGACGGCCCGCACGGCGTCGACGAACACCCGGCGGTAGAAGTACTGCTCCGGGTCCTCGATGCCGCGCGTCATGGAGCCGGGCGTCGCCGGGCCGGAGCCGACGGGGTCAGCCGTCTCGCCGCCCTCGCCCCAGCCCGCGCCCTGACCGCGCGTGTCCATGAACAGGTGCGCGTAGCCCGCCGTCGGCCACAGCGTGTGCTGGAAGCCCAGGCCGCGCCCACCCCCGTAGCCGTTGTACTGCACGACGGCGGGCAGCGGGCCGTCCGCACCCTTCGGGCGGCTGAACCAGCCCTTGACGGGGTGCGCGCCGAAGCCCGCGAACGTCACGTCGAACACCTCGACGAGCTCGAGCCCCACGTCGACCGGTTCGATCCGCACGTCGACGTCGTGCCCGCGTGCGTCGGCGAGGGTCGTGCGCCAGAAGTCGTCGAAGTCGGCGGGCTCGTCGAGCTCGGAGCGGTAGGACTGCAGCTCTGCCAGGGGCAGGTCGAAACGGGCCACGTGGTCTCCTCGGCGGGCGGGTGGTCTCGGCAGGGTGTGGGGGTCGGCGCCTATCAGCGCGCGAGGAAGCCCAGCAGGTCGTGGCGGGTGATGACACCGACGGGGTCGCCGTCGCCGACGACGAGCAGGGCGTCCGCCTTCGTCAGCGCGGCCCGGGCGGCATCGACGGTCTCGCCGACGCCGATGAGCGGCATGCGCTCACCCATGTGCCGGTCGACGCGGTCCGCGAGCGCACCGTCGTCGGCGAAGACCGCGGCGAGCAGCGCGCTCTCGGTGACGGCGCCTGCCACCTCCCCGATCTTGACGGGGGGCTCGGCGCCCACGACGGGCAGGACGGAGACGCCGTAGGTGCGCATGACGCCGATCGCGTCGTGCACGGTCTCGGCCGGATGGGTGTGGACGAGGTCGGGCAGGTCGCCGGACTTGCTGCGCAGGACGTCGGCGACCGTCTTCCCGCCGTCGGCCGCGAGGAAGCCGTACGAGCGCATCCACGCGTCGGAGAAGATCTTCGACATGTAGCCGCGGCCCGAGTCGGGCAGCAGGACCACGATGGCGGCCTTCGCGGCGGCCTCGGGGTCCTCCGCCTGCAGGCGGCGGGCGTAGCGCAGGGTCGCCTCGACGGCCATGCCGCACGAGCCACCCACGAGCAGCCCTTCCTCGCGGGCGAGGCGGCGCGTCATGTCGAAGGAGTCGGCGTCGGACACGGCGATGATCTCGTCGGGCACCGTCGGGTCGTAGGCGCCGGGCCAGAAGTCCTCGCCTACGCCCTCGACGAGGTAGGGGCGCCCGTCGCCCCCGGAGTAGACCGAGCCGGCCGGGTCGGCGCCGATGATGCGGACGCGCCCGCCGTCGGACTCGGCGCGGTCTGCCGAGACGTCCTTGAGGTACTGGCCCGTCCCCGAGATGGTGCCGCCGGTGCCGACGCCCGCCACGAAGTGCGTGACCCGGCCGTCGGTGTCCGTCCAGATCTCCGGGCCCGTCGACTCGTAGTGCGAGGCGGGGCCGTTGAGGTTGTAGTACTGGTTGGGCTTCCAGCCGCCCGGCGTCTCGGCCGTGAGCCGGTCGGACACCGAGTAGTAGGAGTCCGGGTGGTCCGGGGCGACCGCCGTCGGCGTCACGACGACCTTCGCGCCGTACGCCTCGAGCACGTCCCTCTTGTCCTGGGAGACCTTGTCGGGGCACACGAAGATGCAGTGATAGCCCTTGCGCTGCGCCACGAGGGCGAGGCCGACGCCGGTGTTGCCGCTCGTGGGCTCGACGATCGTGCCGCCGGGCTGGAGCTCGCCGGACGCCTCGGCCGCCTCGATCATCTTGAGCGCGATGCGGTCCTTGACCGAGCCACCGGGGTTCAGGTACTCGACCTTCGCCAGGATGGTGGCGCTCAGGCCCTCGGTGACCGACGTCAGCCGGACGAGCGGCGTGTTGCCGACAAGCTCGGAGATGTGCTCCGCGTACCGCATCTCAGTGTCCCAACCTTGTGTCCGTGTCCAGCACCTAGCCGATGCTGAACTGCGTGAAGAACCAGAAGTAGATGGCCGCAGCGACGATGACCGCGACGGCGATCCACGCCGAGCGCACGATCGCGCGGCGCAGCGAGAGCGCCGGACCGATGTACCGACCCGCCACCGCACCCATGGCGAACGTCGTGCCGAAGTAGACGGCGCCGAGGATCGTCGCCGCCACCGAGGAGACGACGATCGTCGCCCCGTCGACCTGGTTGGCCCCGTACCACGCCGCGAGGGCGTAGCCCATGAGGGCACCCCACAGGCCGAAGACGACGAACGCCGCGAGCCCGAACACGATCGTGGCGCGCGCATGCGGCAGGCGGCGGGTGCGCCGGTCGAGGATGATCGCGAGCGGCGTGCCGAGCACGAGAGTGAGCACCACCGTGACGAGCGCGAGCAGCATGAACGCCATGACCTGCACGAGGATGAGCGCGAGGATCGCCTCGGCGAGGAGCATGACCGTGATCGCCGCGACGAGCCCAGCCCAGAGCTGGGCGCGCAGCGACGACGGCTCGGCCTGGAGCGGGAACCCGCGGTGGTAGTGGGCGGGAGGCAGGTCTTTCGGGTTGTCCATCAGTTGCGGAGGATCGCGATCAGCCGCAAGAACTCGATGTACAGCCAGACGAGGGTCACGACGAGCCCGAACGCAGCCGTCCAGGCGAACTTGCGCGGTGCACCGCCCTCGACCCCGCGCTTGATGGCGTCGAAGTCGACGATGAGCGCGGCGGAGGCCAGGCCCACGGCGATGAGGCCGACGATGATGCCGATCGGGCCGTTGCGGAGCGGACCGAAGCCCTCCGAGGCGACGAAGAACGACAGCACGAAGTTCGTGAGCGCGAAGACGAGGTAGCCGCTGATCGCGATGATGAGCCAGCGCGTGAACTTCGGGGTGACGCGGACGCGGCCCGAGCGGAACAGGAAGAGGCACACGAAGAACGTGGCCGCCGTCGCCGTGATCGCCTGCAGCACGACGCCTTGCCAGTCCGCCTCGAAGATCGCGGAGATGCCGCCGAGGAACACGCCCTGGAACGCGGCGTACGCCATGATGAGCGCGGGGCTCGGGTTCTTCTTGAACGCGTTGATCAGACCGAGCACGAGGCCGCCGATCAGGCCCACCCAGAAGAGCTGCGGTGCGAACAGCCATGTCGCGGCGCCGACGACGACGATGACCGCGAACATGCCCGCCGTGCGGACGATCACGTCGTCATAGGTCATGCGCCCCGTGTCGCGCGCGGTGGCGGACGGCTGGCCGTACATCTGGTCGAGCGTGGCGGCGTCGACGGTGGCCTGGGTGGCACCGGCCCCGCGGCCGTTGAACATCGGGTCGCGGCTGAAGACGGGATTGCTCACGGCGTTCCTCTCGGTCTTGGCGGCGGCGCCGGGCGAGGGCCGCCGGATTGCTGGGGTCCACTCTACGGTGGAAAATCGGCGCCGCGGGAGCCCGTTGGGGCGTCCGGTCCTCGTGGTGCGCCGTCGTCGGCGCCCTTGTCTTCGTGGGATGCTTGAAGCGACAACTACCTGCATCGGAGTGTTGCCGTGGCTGTGCCCGTTCCTCTCAGCTTGCTCGACCTCGCGATCGTCCGGCCCGGGGAGTCCTTCGCGGACGCCCTCGCGACCTCGGTGCAGCTTGCCCAGCTCGCCGAGGCGTCCGGGTATGCCCGGGTCTGGTACGCGGAGCACCACAACATGGCGCGCATCGCATCGTCGGCGACCGCCGTCCTCATCGCCCACGTCGCCGCCCACACCCGCACGATCCGGCTCGGCGCCGGCGGCGTCATGCTCCCGAACCACGCGCCGCTCGTGATCGCCGAGCAGTACGGCACCCTCGCCACCCTGTACCCGGACCGGATCGACCTCGGGCTCGGCCGCGCCCCGGGCACCGACCAGGCGACGATGCGCGCGCTGCGCCGAGACGCCTCGACGGCCGACACGTTCCCCGACGACGTCCTCGAGCTGCAGGGGTACCTCCGCGGCCGCTCGCTCCTGCCCGGGGTCAACGCCTACCCCGGCGCGGGCACCGACGTCCCGCTGTTCATCCTCGGCTCCTCGCTCTTCGGGGCGACGCTCGCTGCCCAGCTCGGCCTGCCCTACGCCTTCGCCTCACACTTCGCGCCCGCGGCGCTGCACGAGGCCACGGCGCTGTACCGGGAGCAGTTCCGGCCGTCCGCGCAGCTCGCCGCGCCGTACCTCATCACGGCGATGAACGTCATCGCCGACGACGACACGACGGCCGCCGAGCACCAGCTCGAGGCCGTCCTGCGTGCCCGGGTGGCCCTCGTCCTGCCTCCGGGGACCGAGTACACCGACGAGCAGGCTGACGAGATCCTGGCCTCGCCGCACGGTGAGCGGCTGCGCCAGATGATGTCGTGCCGGGCCGTGGGTAGCGGTGAACAGGTGTCCGAGCAGGTCGCCGAGTTCGCACGGAGCACCGGCGCCGACGAGGTCATCGTCAGCCACCCCTCACCCGTGGCCGCCGACCGGCTGCGCTCGGTCCGCCTCCTGGGCGAGCACCTGCGGTAGGTGCCCCCGACAGGGCTCGAACCTGTACTGGACCGGGTTTAAGCCGGCTGCCTCTGCCAGTTGGGCTACGGGGGCGCGCCGATCATCTTGCCAGCCCGCCCTGCAACGCGAGGTCCACCGGTCCGAAGACTCGGCACACCTCCTCACCCCAGGCCCGCCGGTCCGAAGACTCGGCCCACCCCCTGACCCCAGGTCCACATGCCTGAAGACTTGGCATCGCCCAGCGACGCTAAGTCTTCTGGTTTCCCGCCCCGCGACCCGACACGACTCGTGTGGAGCGCCGCACTCCCTGCCGTCCGCGCACTGGTTGGTGTCAGAGTGGCGACCTTCGGTGAGTCCACGGCGTGTCGCACGGCGTGTCGCACGAGTTACGTCATTCGAACACCAAGGAGTGCGCGGACGGACAATCTCAGGAGGCCGCGGGCGGCGGGCGGACAAGCTCAGGCGGGGTACAGGCAGGCCGGCGCGGGTGCGCGCTGGCGAGGACTCGTGCAGTCGGGCAGACCGCGACGGCCCACACCGCCGGCCTGTGAAGCGACCACGAGGGTCCGCGCCCGCGCGCGACGAAGCAGAGCGTCACAGAACCAGGGCGCGCGCGTGCGGTCGCGCAGACCGGGAACCAGGGCGCGCGTGCGCCTGCGATCAAGCAGACCGCGGGCGGGTCAGGACGTGCGGGTGCTCGCCGGGGAGGCGGCCGAAGGGGCGCGACCCGCGGCGTTGCCCGACTTGGCGCGCTTCGGGGCCGCCGCACGCTTGGCGGCGGGGCGCTTCACCTTCGGACGGTCCGCGACGGGTGCCGAGGTGTCCGCCGTCGGCGTCGCCGCGGCCGGGGTCTCGGGCACCGCCGCCGCGAGGAACTCGTGCCGCGGGTCCTGCATGACCGAGCCGAGCGCGACAACCTCCCGGCGGAACAGCAGCGTCGCCGTCCAGCCGGCCATGATCTTGAGCTTGCGGTCGAGCGTCGGCATCGCGAACACGTGATAGGTCCGGTGCAGCACCCACGCGAGGAAGCCGCGCACCTTGAACCGCCCGAACATCTGCGCGACACCCTTGTACGTGCCGAGCGACGCCACCGCGCCGACGTTCTTGTGCGAGTAGTCGCGCACATCTGCGCTGCGCAGCACACGGGCGAGGTTCTCCCCGAGGTGCGTGCCCTGGCGGATCGCGTGCTGGGCGTTCGGGGGGCAGAACTGCCCGGGGCTGACGAGGTCGGGCACGGCCGCGCAGTCGCCACCCGCGTAGGCATCGGGGACGACGACGCCGTCCTCCGTCACGACCTGCAACGCGGCGTTGGTCCGCACGCGCCCCTGGGCGTCGAGCGGCAGGTCGGAGTTCGAGAGTACCGGGTTGGCCTTGACACCGGCCGTCCACACGATCGTGTCCGACTCGAACTCGGTCCCGTTCGAGAGCTTGACGTGCCCGCCGACGCACGAGTCGAGGAACGTCGACAGGTGCACCTCGATGCCGCGCTTGCGCAGCTGCTCGATCGTGTAGCCGCCGAGCTCCTCGGACACCTCGGGCAGGACGCGCGGGCTCCCCTCGACGAGCACGAAGCGCAGATCTTCGGTGCGCATCCCGGGGTGGACGCGCACCGCGTAGCGGGCCATGTCCTCGACCTCGCCGAGCGCCTCGACGCCCGCGAACCCCCCACCCACGAACGTGAAGGTCAGCAGCCGCCGGCGCAGCTCGGGGTCCCACGTCGAGGACGCGAGGTCGATGCGACCGAGCACGTGATTGCGCAGCGAGATGGCTTCCTCGACGTGCTTGAAGCCGATGCCCTCCTCCGCGAGCCCGGGGATGGGCAGCGTGCGCGCGACCGAACCCAGCCCGACGATCAGGTGGTCGTAGGTCACCCAGTACGGCTCGCCGACGACGGGGGTCACCTGGACCCGGCGCCCCGCGTGGCGGATCTCCGAGACCTTGCCCTGCAGCGTCGACACGCCCTTGAGCGCCTTGTGGAACGGTGCGACGACGTAGCGCGCGTCGATCGAGCCCGCGGCCGCTTCCGGGAGGAAGGGCGCGTAGGTCATGTAGGGACGGGGGTCGACGACGACGAGCGACGCCTCGCGGTGCGCGAGCCGACGGCGCAGCCTCTTGGCGGCGTACAACCCGAGCGAGCCACCACCGAGCAGGAGGATGCGCGGCGACGTGCGCGGGCGTCCGGCCGGCTGAGCCGGATCCTGGGCAGCACTGAGGTCCGAGATCGTCGTCGGGGGCATGTTTCTACGCTACGCGCCGGGGCAAAAGTTGCCTAGTGCAGGCCCGGAATCCCGCGGTTTCTGGCCCGTGATGTCTGTCACGCCTCGTCGTCGACCTCGCCGTCGTCGTCCACATCTGCCTCGGGCTCCGATGCCTCCGGGGAGGCGTCGTCGTCGGCCCCCTGCCCGGCGACACCGTCCTCCCCCGGGGAGACATCGCCGCCATCGGGTGCGGCGTCAGTGGGCTCCCCGTCGGTGGGCTCGCCGCCGTCGGACACCTCGTCGACGATGGCGGCCTCGAGCGGGATGGCCCGGTCGAAGGCTCGCGGCGCCTCGAAGAGCGAGAGCTCGCGGGCGGGCACCCAGCGCCCCGTCACCTCGTCCCAGGTCAGCCAGTTCCACCGGCCGAGCTGGAGCGGGTAGACGTTCCAGACGGCCTTGCCGTAGACGTCGAGGGGCGGGACCGTGTGCCACAGCTCGTCGCTGCCACCCACGTAGAAGTCGTCGTTGGCCTGAGGCACCGTCACGACGGGCCGGCCGTGGTCGTCGAAGAGCTGGAACTGCTCGATCGGGTTGCCCTCCGCGTCGAACGCGTGGAAGGAGCGCACCTGCTCGCCGTCCATGAAGACCCCGGGTCCCGGCTCGATGTACTCAGGCTCGACGGGGAACTCCTGGTAGACGTAGTTCGGGTAGGACACCAGGGCCATGACCGGCGCGAACGCGATGACCGCGACCGTGGTCGCCACGATGCCCAACGCCCGGACCCATCGTCCCGAGCCGAGCCGGCCGCGACCCCACTGCACGCTGAGCGCCACGAGTGCGACGAGGACGAGCCACCGACCGCTCGAGGCCGGGAACGGACCGGCACCCCAGGTCTGACCGATCATCGCGAGGACGTACGCCCGCGCGAGCCACCAGACCGGGCGCATCGTCAGGGCGAGCTCCTTGGTGCCGGGCCACCACGGCTGGGCCTCGAGCCGGTCACGCAGCTCGCGGCTCGTCCGGCGTTCGCGGCGCACGAACCGCGCCACCAGGCCCGCCCGAAGGCCCCCAGCGGCGCCGGCAACGGCGTCGAGCCCGGCGGCGGAACGGAGCTCGGCGGCATAGGCGGCGGGCGGGCCGAAGCGCGCCTCGACCTGCTCGATGGTGGGGACGGCGTCGCTGTCCGCGGCCGGTACCTCGAGGAGCGCCTCGACGAGGTCCGCCTCCATGCCCTCCGTGAGATCCGTGATCTCCTCGGTGGTGAGGTCCGCGAGGTGCTCGCGCACGCGCCGGGCGTACTCGGTCACCGCGAGCATGGGTGCCAGGGTCGGGGTGGTCATCGCGCTGCCTCCTTGTCGAGCAGGCCGGTGAGGGTGGTGGAGAACTCGCGCCACTCCTTGCGCTGCACGGCCAGGGCGGCGCGTCCCTGGGCGTTGATGCCGTAGTACTTGCGATGCGGGCCCTCGTCGCTCGGCACGACGTAGCTCGTGAGCACGCCCGCCGAGTAGAGGCGGCGCAGCGTGCCGTAGACGGAGGCGTCGCCCACCTCCTCGAGCCCCGCGGTGCGCAAGCGGCGCACGACGTCGTAGCCGTAGCCGTCCTCGTCGGAGATGACCGCGAGCACGGCGGCGTCCAGCACCCCCTTGAGGAGTTGCGTGGTGTCCATCTGAGCTCCCTCGCGTGGGGCGGGCCGGCCCACTGGTGTGTCGGTGGTGCTGCCTGTCGGTGGTGCTGGTGCGTCAGTCGCGGTATTACGTGATGCGTAGTACCTGGACATGAACAGTACCGCGCACGGCGCACATTGTCTGCCGCCCCGACGACGGCGTGTCGCGCGGGTGGCTCAGCGGGCGGCGGAGAGGGCGATGCCGTCGAGGATGTCGTGCTCGCTCGTGACGACGGTGCGCAGGTCTCCCCCGGCAGTCGCGACCTCCTCGCGCACCCGGCGCACCACGAGCGACCACACGAGCGCGCCGGCACCGATGACGTCGACGCGGCCCGGGTGCATGAACCCCAGCTCGCCGCGCGCCGCCCGGGACATCGCGGTGAGCTCGCCGGCCGCAGCCACCACGGCATCGACGTCGAGCACCGCACCGTCGATCCGCTCGGGCTGGTAGCTCGCGAGACCGAGCGCGTGCGCGGTCACCGTCGTGACGGAGCCGGCGAGCCCGACGAGGGTCGCCGTGCGCCCGAGCGGCACCGACCCGCGCACGGCGTCGAGGGCCGCGACCACGTCGGCGGCAGCGGCGTCCACCTGCTCGGCCGTGGGCGGGTCGCCCGCGAGGTGGCGCTCCGTCAGCCGCACACAGCCGATGTCCATGGAGCGCGCCGCCTCGACCGTCTCGGTCCCGAGCACGAACTCCGTCGATCCGCCGCCGATGTCGACCACGAGGAACGGCCCCGGGTGCGCCCCGCCCAGCACGCTCGTCGCGCCGCGGAACGACAGCTCCGCCTCCTCGACCCCGGACACGACCTCGGGGTCGACACCAAGGGCCTCGCGGACGCCGACGACGAACTCCTCGCGGTTGGACGCGTCCCGGGTGGCCGACGTCGCCACGAACCGGATCCGCTCCGCCCCGAGCCCTCGCAGGATCTCGCCGTAGCGGTGCGTGGCCTCGAGCGTGCGCGCGAGCGCCTCGGGGGCGAGCCGACCCGTGCGGTCGACGCCCTGGCCGAGCCGCACGACCTCCATGCGCCGGTCGAGGTCGCGCACCGTGCCGGCGTCGGGGTCGACGTCCGCGACGAGGAGCCGGATGGAGTTGGTCCCGCAGTCGATGGCGGCCACACGAGTCATGCGCACCAGGGTGCCATCTCCCGCGCAGCGCGCAGCGCACCGTCCGCCGAGGAGGGATCGCGAGCCCAGCCGCCCCACCGCCCGTGCTCGACCCTCGGGCTAGGCCGTCGACACGATCACTGAAGCCTGCCCGACCTCCACGGGGTCAAGACCGATCGACACACCGGTCAGCGCTGCCTCCCCTGCGCCACGACCTCGCACGGCGGTGAGCGTACAGACACGTCGCGTCTCGTCCGGGTCGCACTCGAACGAGGTCACGAGGAAGTCGGCGTCGAGCAGCTCTTCCGCCCACGACTCGACGAGCTCGCGCCCGTCGCCGGGTCCCTCCAGGCGGGTCTCCCAGCCGAGGCAGCCGTCGACGTCGGACCCCGTGCACTCCGCGCCGGCGAGCGCCCCGGGCAGCGCGGCGATCTCCTCCGCCGTGATCCGCACGTCGCCGAAGCGCGCCTCCGCGAGCCCCGGCTGGGCGACGAGGAGCCGCTCCGTCCCAGCGAGGTCCCACTCGACGACGAGCGCCGTCCGCCCCAGGGCGAGCCCCGAGTCGGCCGTTCCGAACATGAGTGACGGCAGGTAGTCCCAGGCGGCCACGGTGAGCTCGCCGCCGACCACCGCCGTCGTCGTGGTGCACTGCGAGCCGTGCCGCGTGACCGCCGCGAGCGTGGTCCCCGGGTCGATGCGCGCCTCGGTGCCGCAGCGCGCTGGCTCGACGTCGTGCCCCAGCTCTCGCAGCACCGCCGCGACGGCGTCCACCGCGGCCGCAGGCGGCTCGGCGGACTGCGCGCAACGGATCCCGTAGGTCCCGCACGCGGCCTGCCACTCGGTGAGCGAGTCGGGCAGCGGCATGGCCCGCACGGCGGCGGTCACCTCGCGCACCTGCCTGGTGGAGATCAGCCCGACCACCGTCCCGCTCGCCGTGAGCGCCCCACCGACGACGAGGAGGCCGACGACGGCGAGCATCCCCGGCCGACGCCACCACGGAGCGATGGGACCACGAGCGGAGAACTCGCTGCGACGCTTCAGCAGCGGCACCGGTCCGCCCGCCACTGCATGAGTGCAAGAGCCTCGTCGCCGAGCGGGTTGACGCCCGGCCCCGCCGCGAGCGCGTGCCCGACGAGCGCGTGCAGACACTTGACGCGATCCGGCATGCCACCGGCCGAGACGCCGGCGATCTCCTCGACGTGGCCGAGCTCCTCGCGCGCCGCGAGGTAGTGCTCGTGGGCCGCGCGGTGGGCGGCGGCGAGCTCGTGATCCTCGGCGAGCCGAGCCGTCCACTGCTTCATGATGCCGCTCGCCTCGAGCGTGCTCGCGGCCGAGACGAGGTCCGGGTGGGTCAGGTAGAAGACCGTGGGGAAGGGCGTGCCGTCGGGCAGTCGCGGGGTGGTCTTCACGACGAGCGGGCGCCCGCACACGCAGCGCGCCGCGATCTCGACGACGCCGCGCGCCGGGCGGCCGAGCTGGAGCCTGAGCTCGTCGAAGTCCCGGTCTGTGGGGGTGGTTCCCGCCGCGTAGGGCGTGGGCGCCGCCGGCCCGGGGGCGTCCGTCACGGTGCGTCCTCGCCGTCGGACAGGATCGTGTCGTCGGCCACGGGAGCATCCCCGCCGTCGTCGGTCTCGGCGTCGCCAGAGGTCGAGCCGGCGGTCGGTGCGTCCTGGCCGCCCTGGTCGGGCGCGTCGTCCGTGACGACGTCGGTCTCACCGGCGACCTGGACGGACTCCCAGATGCTCGCGAACCATGGCTGGTCCGCCGTCGGCGTCAGGACGCCGGAGGGCGGTGTCTCGGGCTCGACCGGCTCCTCGCCGACGGGTGCGGTGTCGACGATCTCCGGATCCACGACGCGGTACGCGACCTCGCCGGGCAGGACGTAGGCGAGCCGCTCACGGGCCTGCCACGTGACGAAGGCGGGGTCCTTCCAGCGTGCGAGCTCGGCCTCGAGGTCGGCGTCGAGCGCGCGGGCCGCGGCGACCTCCCGCTCGAGGGCCACGACGTCGGCTCGCTGGGCGAGGAACGAGCGCACGGTGGGCACGACGAGCGAGAACGCGAATCCGATGACGACGAGCAGGACGAGCGATCGCACCGACAGCAGGCGGCGGGCGGGTTGGTGGGGCTCTTCCGTGCGGCGGCCGAGCTGACCCGTGGTCGATCCCGTGGCGCTCGCGCCGGACGTGCGGCTCGCGGGCCGCGCGGCCGAGGCCCGCGGCGCGGGAGGGCGGCGCGAGGCTGCGCGCGACCCGGACCGGGGCGCGACGGGACGACGTGGGGAAGACACCCTCCGATTGTGCCCTCTGCGCCCCGCAATCCCGCGCACCGCCACGGAACGGGGCGAGGGGCGGCGGACCGGGTGGTCCACCGCCCCTCGGGCGTGCTGCGGTCTAGCGCCGGCTCAGCGCGAGAAGCGCGGGAAGGCGCTCGCACCGGCGTAGCGGCCGGCGTCGTCGAGCTCCTCCTCGATGCGCAGGAGCTGGTTGTACTTGTTGACGCGCTCGCCGCGGGCCGGGGCGCCCGTCTTGATCTGGCCGGCGTTGGTCGCGACGGACAGGTCGGCGATCGTCGTGTCCTCGGTCTCGCCGGAGCGGTGCGAGGTCATCGTCGTGAAGCCGTTGCGCTGCGCGAGGGTCACGGCGTCGAGCGTCTCGGTGAGCGTGCCGATCTGGTTGAGCTTGACCAGCAGCGAGTTCGCGGCCTTGAGCTCGATGCCCTTGGCGAGGCGCTCGGGGTTGGTCACGAAGAGGTCGTCACCGACGATCTGCACCTTGTCGCCCACGGTCGCGACGAGCTCGGCCCACGAGTCCCACTCGTCCTCGCTCAGCGGGTCCTCGATGGACACGAGCGGGTAGTCCGAGACGAGCTTCGCGTAGTAGGCGATGAGCTCGCTCGGCGCCACGGCCTTGCCCTCGAACTGGTAGGCGCCGTCGGAGAAGAACTCCGTCGCGGCGACGTCGAGCGCGAGACCGATGTCCTTGCCGGGGGTGAAGCCGGCCTTCTCGATCGCGACGAGGATGAGGTCGAGCGCGGCGCGGTTCGACTCGAGGTTCGGCGCGAAGCCGCCCTCGTCGCCGAGGCCCGTCGAGAGGCCCTTGCCCTTGAGCACGGACTTGAGCGAGTGGTACACCTCGACGCCGGAGCGCAGCGCCTCGGCGTAGGTGGACTGCCCGATCGGGGCGATCATGAACTCCTGGATGTCCACGTTCGAGTCGGCGTGCGAGCCACCGTTGAGGATGTTCATCATCGGCACGGGCAGCACGTGCGCGTTGGGGCCACCGACGTAGCGGAACAGCGGCAGGCCCGCGCTCTCGGCCGCGGCCTTCGCGACGGCGAGCGAGACACCGAGGATGGCGTTCGCACCGAACTTGCCCTTGTTGGGCGTGCCGTCGAGCTCGATGAGCACCTGGTCGATGAGGCGCTGCTCGGTGACGTCGTAGCCCACCAGCTCCGGGGCGATGTCGTCGGTGACGGCCTGGACCGCACCCTGCACGCCCTTGCCGAGGTAGCGCGCGGCGTCGCCGTCACGGCGCTCCACCGCCTCGAACGCGCCGGTCGACGCGCCGGAGGGAACAGCCGCGCGGGCGAAAGTGCCGTCGTCGAGCGCGACCTCGACCTCAACGGTGGGGTTGCCGCGCGAGTCAAGGATCTCGCGGGCGCCTACGGCCTCGATGCTGGCCATGGATGACTCCTTGTCAGGGGTGTGCTGATGGGACTGGGTCGCTCTCGGCAACCCGCTGTGCAAGCTCGGGCAGTCGCCAGCGGCCTTCAGGCCGCCGGTCGTCGTCAACCGGCCACGTGCCAGCCTAGCGGGGCCGGGCACGTCGGGGCAGGACGTTCGGCGGGCACCGGCTCAGACGGCGGCACCCGCACGAACCGTGAGCGCAGCGATGATCTGCTCGGTCTGGTCCTTGGCGTCCCCGAAGAGCATCGCGGTGTTCTCCCGGAAGAACAGCGGGTTCTGCACACCGGCGTATCCGGTGGCCATGGAGCGCTTGAACACGACGACCTGCCCCGCACGCCACACCTCGAGCACGGGCATGCCCGCGATCGGGGAGTCCGGGTCGTCGAGGGCCGAGGGGTTGACGACGTCGTTCGCGCCGATGACGAGCACGACGTCGGTGCCCGGCAGGTCGTCGTTGATCTCGTCCATCTCGAGCACGATGTCGTAGGGCACCTTGGCCTCGGCGAGCAGCACGTTCATGTGCCCCGGCAGCCGGCCGGCCACGGGGTGGACCCCGAACCGCACGGCGATCCCCTGCGCCCGCAGCCGGGACACGAGGTCCGCCACGGGGTACTGCGCCTTGGCGACGGCCATCCCGTACCCGGGCACGATGACGACGGACCGCGCGGTGGAGAGCATCTCCGCGACGTCGGGTGCGTGCGTCTCACGGTGCTCGCCGTGGTCGACGTCGCCAGCCACGACGGTGCCGCCCTCCGCGCCGAAGCCGCCGAGGATGACGCTGACGAAGGAGCGGTTCATGGCCCGGCACATGATGTAGCTGAGGATCGCGCCGGAGGAGCCGACGAGCGCACCGGTGATGATGAGCAGGTTGTTGCTCAGCATGAGGCCGGCGGCGGCCGCGGCCCATCCCGAGTAGGAGTTGAGCATCGACACGACCACGGGCATGTCCCCGCCGCCGATCGCCGCGACGAGGTGCCAGCCGAGCAGCAGCGCGATCGCGGTCATCGCCAGGAGCGGGGTGAGTCCGTTGCCCGCGACGAACCAGCCGAGGAGCCCGAGCGAGACGACGACGGCGGCCAGGTTGAGCCCGTTGCGCCCGGGCAGCATGAGCGGCGCCGAGGCGATCTTCGCCGAGAGCTTGAGGTAGGCCACGATCGACCCGGTGAACGTCACGGCGCCGATGAATACGCCGAGGAACACCTCGATCTGGTGCACCACGTCAGGCCCGGACGTCAGGTAGGAGTTGAACCCGACGAGCACGGCCGCGAGCCCCACGAAGCTGTGCAGGATCGCGATGAGCTCGGGCATCTGCGTCATCTCGACGGTGCGCGCCCGCCACGTCCCGACGCTCGCCCCGACGCCGAACACGAGCGCGATGAGCAGCAGCGTGACGATGACGGGCCGCTCCGACAGGTCGGCGGCGAGCACGACGGTCGCCGCGAGCGCGAGCCCCATCCCGACCATGCCGAGCAGGTTGCCGCGCCGGGCCGTCTCCTGCTTCGACAGTCCCGCGAGGGAGAGCACGAAGAGGACGGCGGCGACGACGTAGGCCGCTTGCGCGAGGGAAACCAGCATCACGTGTCCTTCCGGAACATGCCGAGCATCCGGTACGTGACCAGGAAGCCGCCGAAGATGTTGGTGCTCGCGACGGCCGCGGCGACGAACGCGATCGTGGAGACGACCAGGTTGGCCGAGCCGATCTGCAGCAGGGCGCCGACGAGGATGATCCCGGAGATCGCGTTCGTCTGGGACATGAGCGGCGTGTGCAGGGCGTGCGCGACGTTGTTGATGACGTAGAAGCCGACGATCACGGCGAGCCCGAAGACCGTCAGGTGGCTCACGGTCTCGGCGGGCGAGAACGCGAGCAGGGCGAAGCCGGCCACGGCACCGAGCCCGTAGAGCACGGAACGACGCCGACGACGGCGGACCGCGGCCTCCTGCGCGAGCCTGACCCGCTCCTCGAGGTCCACCTCGCTCACGCTGTCCGCCACGGGCGCGGCCGAGACCGCGACGGGTGGCGGCGGCCACAGCACCTCGCCGTCGTGCGTCACCGTCATGCCCCGCTGCACGGGGTCGTCTAGATCGAGGGCGAGCACGCCGTCACGCTCCGGGGTCAGCAGGGCGAGCAGGTGCACGATGTTGGTGCCGAAGAGCTGCGAGGTGTGCCGCGGCATGCGGCTCGTGAGATCCGTCCAGCCGAGGATGACGACGCCGTTCTCCGACACGACCCGCTCCCCCGGGACCGTCAGCTCGCAGTTGCCGCCGCCGGACGCCGCGAGGTCGACGATGACGCTCCCGGGCCGCATGGCAGCGACCATCGCCGCGGTGATCGTCGTCGGCGCCACCCCGCGCACGAGGGCGGTCGTGATGACGACGTCGGCCCGCGCGGTCTCGTGGGCATAGAGCTCGGCCGTGAGTCGCTCCTGCTCGCCCGTCAGCTCGGCCGCGTAGCCGTCCGTGCTCACTTCCTGCTGGGCGGCCTCGAGCCGCACGAACTGGGCGCCCATCGACTCGATCTGCTCACCCACCTCGGGGCGCACGTCGAAGGCGCGCACCTGGGCACCGAGGCTGCCCGCCGCACCGATGGCCGCGAGGCCCGCGACCCCGGCGCCGATGACGAACACGTTCGCGGGCGCCGTCTTGCCGGCCGCCGTGACCTGGCCGGTGAACATGCCGCCGTACTCCTCGGCGGCCTCGATCACGGCCCTGTACCCGGCGACGTTGGAGAGCGTCGAGAGCACGTCGATCGACTGTGCGCGCGAGATGCGCGGCACGGCGTCGAGGGCGAGCGCGGTGACACCACGCGCGGCGAGGCTCGCCACGAGCTCGGGTGCGGAGGCCGGGGCGAGCATCCCGATGAGGGTGCTGCCTTCGGACAGCGCGGCGAGGCGCTCGGCGGGCGGGGTGTTGACGGTCGCGACGACGTCGCTCGTCCAGGCCGTCTGCGCGTCCACGACGGTGGCACCGGCGTCGGCGTAGGCCTCGTCGAGGTAGCTCGCGGCGGCTCCGGCGCCGGCCTCGACGACCACGTCGTAGCCGAGCTTGTGCAGCTGCGTCACGGTCGTGGGCGTCGCGGCGACGAGCCGTTCGCCCTCGCGGGGCTCGCGCGGGATGCCGATCCTCATCGTGCCCCCACCCGCACAGCGCAAGTCACAACCATCAGGCCCTCCGGTTCGAGTATCCCTCCACCACGAGGCTAACGAGCGTGTGAGCGCGGGTTCAGGACTTTGGTGTGTCGCCTGGGCCGCCCGCATCTGCTTGGCGCGCTGCGCCGGCGAGAGCCTCCGCTCGCCGCAGCGCTGCTTCCCAGTCGCGGGTCGCCCGGCGCAGCTCCGCCTCCGCGTCCTGCCCCGCGGCCGCCGCCTCGAGCACGAGCTCCAGGAGCCGAGCGCCGAGGTCACCGCCGTCGGGCACGGCGGCTTGGTGTGCGCCGTCGTCGGCGGACTCCTGTCCCGGGAGACCGCCGTCGGCCCCCCGCACCTCGATGCCGGCGCGGGTGGCCCGGCTCGCGAGCTTGGCCGCGCGGGCGAGCGCGCCGAGGCCCGGGGGCACGCCGTCGAGCGCGGACTCACGGCCCTTCTCGGCCTTCTTGAGCCGGTCCCAGCTCGCCTTGACCGCCTCGGCGTCGGGCGCGTGGACGTCACCGAACACGTGCGGGTGACGTGAGACGAGCTTCGCGGCGGTGCGACGCGCGACGTCGTCGAGGTCGAAGGGCGCGTCCGGGTCCTCCTGGGCGATGCGGGCGTGGAACACCACCTGGAGCAGCACGTCGCCCAGCTCCTCGAGCAGGTCCTCGCGCGTGCCCGTCTCGACGGCCTCGACGAGCTCGTGCGCCTCCTCGACCACGTAGGGCAGCAGCGAGGCGTGCGTCTGCTCACCGTCCCACGGGCAGCCGCCCGGGGAGCGCAGCCGGTCCATGACGGTGACGAGCTCCGCCACCCCGTCCAGCGAGGGACGGGGCACGGCGCCGGTCGCCGCGTCGGTCACGAGGTGGGCGCCGAGACGATCCACTCTGGGGTCGTGGGCGTGATCGAGGACGCCCCGGGGACGAACTCCCCGAAGCGCGGGTTGACGTCGATGTCGAGCGCGGCAATCTGCTCGTTCACCCGCACGCTGATCTCCGGTGCGTCGGGGAGCTGGGAGAGCTCGCGCACGGCCATGTCGAACGCGACGAGGCCGAGGGTGGCGTCCGAGAAGGACGCGACGTCGACCGTGGACTCCGGGTCCATCGCCACGACCTCGGTGAGGTAGCCGAGCGCCTCGTCGCGTGACTTCGCGACACCGTTGGCGCTCGCCTCCGCGAGGTAGACCGGCGAGATGATGAGCATCGACAGCACGCCGCGCGAGTCCACCTGGAAGAGCTGGTTGAGCTCACGCGTGGTGCGGTCGACCGTCGTCGTCGCGATGGGCTCGCCGTCGACGACGGCGGCCGCCCCGGCCTGGCCCGAGCAACCGCTCAGGGCGAGGGCTGCGGCGAGCGCGGTGGCGGCGATGGTGGCGATGGTGCGCACCTGGAAACCTCCTCGGTCCGGGCACCCGGCGGCACCCGCGGATCATGCTAGTTGACCGGCGCCCCCCGTCATGGTCGTGCCAGCGGCCCCGGCAGCTAACTGCGCCCATCCCGGCTAACGGACTCCTGAGTGCGAGGAGACATCCTTGAGCACGCGCGAACCGACGTTGCGCACATGCTGCTCCATCGCCTTCGAGGCAGAGGCAGGATCACGAGACTCGAAGGCAGCAAGGATCGCCCGGTGCTCTGCGACACCGTGCACCGAGTCGGAGACTCCAACCCCCGCGAAGAGTCGGAAACGTTGCAGGTGCAGCCGTCCGATCGCACTGAACGCGGCAAGCATGAACTGGTTGCCCGAACCCTCGGCGATAAGGCGGTGGAACTCCTCGTCCGCCTCCCAGACGTACCTGTAGTCCTGGAACGATGTTCCGGTCGGCGACTCCGCCATCCGGCGCAACGAGCTCGTCAGGCCGGCCACGAACTGGTCGTCGGCCCGTTCGCAGGCAAGGAATGCGTTCTTGGGCTCGACCAGCGCTCGAGCCTCGGTCAGATCCGCCCAGTCCTGGCTGCTCAGCATCGGGGCGACGCGATAGCCCTTCAGCGCCTCGCGCTGCACGAGCCCAGTGGCCTCGAGCCGTACCAAGGCTTCACGGATCGGGGTCTGCGAGACCTCCAACTCACGCGCAAGCGCGTCGATGTTGAGACCGTCGCCCGGCTCGTAGTCGCCGTCGACCATCGCGACGATGAGCTCGTCATACACCTGGTCAGCAAGCATCTTTCGACCCCGCAACCTCACCGGTGACCCCTTTCGCGCCGCATCGTGAATATATCGTGGATCATCGAGTCGAACTTGCCAAGTCGACGCGCACCGAGCCATAGCCATCGATCTCTACCTCGATCCGATCGCCGGTCGCGGCCGGCCTCGCCTCGCCGAGCGAGCCGGTGAGCACCACCATCCCGGCCTGCAAGGACATCCCCTCACGCGCCAGGTCCGAGACGAGCCACCGAAGGTTCTGCACCACCGGAGGCACGACCGTGATCACCGACCTCGACGAGCCGATCTGCAGCGCGACCTGCGTCGCATCCCGCACCACCGGCATCTTGTGCGCTCCGAGCACAGCGCGCACCGCCATCCCGTTGTCCGCGATCCATGCCCCGATCGAGCCGTCCGGCCCAGGGTTCCAGCGACTGCCGACCACCTCGATCGCTGCGCTCGAGTATGCGATGGCAGCGAGGATGTCATCGTCGCCCAGGCTGTCACCGGCGAGCTCGGATCCCATCGTGACAGCAACCTCCGCCTCGACGAGCAGCGAGAGCCCACCGGACTCCACGCAACCGCCGTCCGGCACGAGCTGACTGCTGAAGAGGAAGCCTCGCCCCGGTTCGTCGATCCCATAGGCGAGCTGCAGCTCAGGAGCGCCGAGACCGATCTTGTAGCCCGCGAGCGTGTCACCAGCCGCGATGAACCTCTCCAGCACCATCGTGCGAATCCGCGATCCCGCGATGGCATCGAGGGACGTGCCCCTGCGCAAGACCCGTTCATTCTTGCGCATCGCCGTGTACAGCAGCTCAGCGGTCTCACGCATGCTCATCGTGCTCTCGCCTCGACATGCCGACGCACTACGGCGAGATCCTGCTCGCCGAGGCCGGCCTGGACGAGCACCCCGAACTCCTCGAGAGCCACGTCGAGCAGCGGCGTGCGGGTTCCTGACGCGACGGCGGCCTCGGACGCGAAGCGCAGATCCTTGAGCATGTAGGCGGCACGACCGTCCGGCGAGTAGTCCTCGGAGATCAACTTGGGCGACTTGGCGTCGAGCAGCGCACTACCGGCGTACCCTCCGGCAAGCACCGGCAGCAGCCGCTCGAGCATGATCCCCGACCTGCTCGCAAGGACGCAGGCTTCAGCGAGTGCGAGCGCAGTACTAGCGACGATCAGCTGGTTGCACGCCTTGGCCACCTGACCCGCCCCGACCGGCCCCAGCTCCTCGACCCTTCCCAGCACGCCAAGGACCTGTGCGACCGGCGAGGGCAACGGACCGTCGTGACCCACCATGATCGAGAGCGTCGCGGCCCGTGCACCCTCGACGCCGCCACTGACCGGCGCGTCGACCAGATCGATCCCGTGATCGTCGCGCAGGCGCTGCCCCAGCTCCCGAACCCCTTGCGCTGGGCAAGTCGAGGTCAGCACGATGCTGCGCACAGCGCGCCCGGGTGCCGCGAGCATTCCGCGGTCTGACGCAAGCAGCTCCTCGAGATCGGCCAGCGTCGGGAGTGCGACCACCACGATCTCTGCCCTAGATGCGATCTCGGCCGCCGTGGCGCACCACCGCCCTCCCGAAGCGACGAGCGCCTCGGCAGAGACTGCTCGACGCGAGTGCAGCCACACCTCGCGGACGGTCTGCGAAGCGACGAGATTGGCGGCCATCGCCGATCCCATCGCGCCCAGGCCGATCACTCCGACCGACGGTGGCACTACAGGGTTACGCATAGGAGTCTCCTTCAGTCAGATCGCCGTAGGGGCGAGGACAGCGGCAACGACGAGCAGGACCGGGAAGGCGCCGACGGTCGTCACGAGCGTGGAATCGCGCGCGATGGTCTCCCCGTGGCCGTAACGCTGCGCGAACGTGTAGACGTTCTGCGCCGTCGGCAGGGCGGCAAGCACCACGACGGCGTACAGAGCGTGCGCCTCGAGTCCGAGCACGAAACTTGAGAAGCCCCACGCCACCGCGGGCATGGCGAACAGTTTGAGGAAAGCCACCAGGGCGATCTGTCTACGCCCGGTCCCGGCCGCGAAGAAACGTTGGCCGTGCAACGAGATACCGAACGCAAGCAGCACGGCAGGTACCGCCGCCGCACCGATGAGTCGGAACGGCTCGAGCACGAGCCCCGCGACCTGCAGCTCGAGTACCGAGACGACGACGCCGGCGGCCGACGCCACGATGAGCGGGTTGAGCAACGGGCGCAGCACGAGGCGCCACGACAGCGTCCCCGGTCGTTGCTGCAGCTCAAGCACCGAGAGAGCGATCGGCATCAGCAGGATGATCTGGAACAGCATGACCGGCGCCACGAGCGCAGGGTCGCCCAACACATAGGTCGCGACGGGCAGACCCATGTTGTTGCCGTTCACATAGCCCGCTGCGAGCGATCCGATCACCGACTCCGAGACCGATCGCCGCCAGAGGAGCAGCGCAACGACCGCATAAGCCAGACAGGCCGTCGTCGCGGCGACTGCCGTACCGACGAGCATCGTCGAGAACAGCATCCGGACGTCGGCGGTCGCCAGAACCGTGAACAGCAAGCACGGTGTGAACACCGAGAAGGCGAGTCGCGCGAGGGACGTGCGGGTCGAGTCGTCGACGACCCCACTTCGTGCCAGCAGGAAACCCACCAGAGCAACCGTCGCGATGATCGCGAACCCCGCACCGACGTCGATCACGACATCGTCCGTCGCGTCAGCGCCGAACCAAGACCCGTATCGTTCACAGCCGGATCAGTACCTTGCCGCTGCTACGTGGTTCGGCCGCCGTCTCGAAGGCCACGAGTGCCTCCTCGACCGCGAACTCGTGGGTGACGACCCGCTCGACCGGCAGCATCCCGCTCGCGATCGCCGTGAGCACCTCGTCGATCTCGCCGGCGAACCGAAAGGAACCCAGCAGGTCGATCTCGCGTGTGATGACCAGGCTCACCGGAACCGGTTGGTCCCCGGTCGGCAGCAGGCCGACCATGACGATCTTCCCGCCGCGTGCAACGGCTCTGACCGTGGCCCCCAGCCCCGAGGCTGTACCGGATGCCTCCACGGCGACATCGACCTGCAGCGCATCCAGCGCAGCTGATCGGGCAGCCTGGACAAGCCGCGTGGCACCCAGTTCCTCAGCCCGCCGCATGGGCTCTTCGTGCAGGTCACAGACGACGATCTCTCCAGCTCCGCCGGCGGCAAGGCTTGCCACGACGAGCGCTCCGATCGGCCCGGCACCCATGACGAGCGCGCTGCGTCCGATCACCGGTCCAGCCCTGCGCACGGCATGCCATGCCACGCTCGCGGGCTCGGCCAAGGCTGCCTGTCGCAGAGTCACACCTTGAGGCAGCGTGCGGAGCATCCGTGACGGGATAGCCACGAAGCGCGCCATGGCGCCGTCGCGATGCGGCAACCGAGCCGCGCTGCCCAGGTAGGTCGACCCTGGCGCCAGGTTAGGGCGATCCGCCGGGAACCTCACCGCTGCGTCATGCCCCGGCGTCGCGGGGTGCACCGTGACCGACGTGCCCGCCGCAACCCCCGAGCCGTCGGCCGCAGGGAGCAGAACCGTTCCCGAGACCTCGTGCCCCAGGACCATCGGTTCGCGCAGCACCGACTCGCCCGCGGCACCGTGGCGCCAGTAGTGCAGGTCGGAACCGCAGACACCCGCATAGGTGATCCGGACCACGGCCTCGTCCTGCGCAGGCTGCGGAAACGGCAGCTCCTCCACCCGCAGGTCGCCGCCTGGTCGCACGACGACCGCGAGGTTCGACTCTTCCCTCACACCACCACCGACATTCCACCGTCGACGAACACGACTTGGCCGTTCACGTAGTCCGAGGCCGACGACGCAAGCCACACGACCGAACCCGTGACATCTGATGGAGTCCCCCAGCGGCCGGCGGGCGTGCGTCCGACGAGCCAAGCGTCGAAGTCGGGGTCATCGACAAGGGCCTGGGTCATCTCGGTGCGCAAGTACCCCGGAGCAATCGCGTTGACCTGGACGTTGTCGCCCGCCCACTCGGCACACATCGCCCTCGTGAGATTGCGCAAGGCACCCTTCGCCGCCGTGTAGGGACCGATCGAAGGGCGGGCGAGGTCGGCCTGTACCGAGGCGATGTTGATGATCTTGCCGCCGCCCCGCGCAACCATCTCCCGAGCAATCTCGCGTCCGACCAGGAAGGCGCCGGTGAGATTCGTGGCAACCACCCGGTCCCAGTCGGCGAGGTCGACCTCAAGCAGCGGCTCTCGGTGCTGGATGCCCGCGTTGTTGACGAGTACGTCGATGACCCAACCATCGCCGCGCAGATCCTCGATGCCGTCGACCACCTGACTGGACTCAGTCACGTCGAACCACGCGACGCCGATCTGCGCATGCTCGTGCGTCGCACGCAGGACCGAGGCCGCCCGCTCGACCCGGGCAGCGTCGCGGCCGTGGACGACGACCCGCGCCCCGGCTGCCGCGAGCGCCTCGGCGATCACGAACCCGAGACCGCGGCTCGAGCCGGTCACCAGTGCGGTCCGGCCCGACAGGTCGAACGGGTTCATCGCGCCACCTGCGCAACGAGTACCCGGGAACGGACTGTCGCCGTGACCTCCTCGACCGCACCTGCGGTGTCGCGCGCCGACCTCCCGGCGCTGCACGCACCCATCACTACGACCGGTTGCGGTGCCACGGTTCCGGGCCGGGCCTCCACTCAGGACTCCCCGGCGTCGAGCGCGGCGACGATCGCCGCTGCGACCTGCGAGGAGCCTGCCGACCCGCCCAGGTCCGCGGTACGCGTCGCAGGGCTGGTCAGCGAGGCCTCCGTCGCCCGGACGATCTGCTGCGCAGCCTTCGCCATGGCCGGATCGTCGTGCCGGGCGGCCAGCCAGTCGAGCATCATGGCCGCCGACAGGATCGCAGCGACCGGGTTGGCCACATCCTTTCCCGCGAGCGCTGGTGCCGAACCGTGGGCCGGCTGGAACAGTCCGTGGTCGTTGCCGATGTCCCCAGACGCCGCCAGACCGAGCCCGCCGATGGTCGCGGCCGAGAGGTCGGTGATGATGTCCCCGAACATGTTCTCGGTCACAACCACGTCGAACTGCTGCGGCGACTGCACCTGGTAGAGGGTCATCGCGTCGACGAAGACGTGGTCCGAGGCGACGTCGGGAAACTCTCTCGCGACCTCGTCGAACACCTTGCGGAAGAAGGCATAGGAGGCGAAGACGTTGGCCTTGTCGACACACGTGACCTTGCCCGGGCGTCCGAGCCGCTCGGCTCGCTGTCTCGCGAGCTCGAAGGCTCGGCGCACGACCTTCTGCGTCCCGTTGCGCGTGATGACGAGCTGGTCGATCACGACCTCGTCCCGGACGTTGACGCCAGCGCCTCGTGAGGCGAACAGGCCCTCGACGCTCTCGCGCACCACCACGTAGTCGATCCCCTCACCACGAGCCAGCAGGCTCGGTACCCCGGGGTAGGTCTTGACGGGCCGCAGGCCTGCAAACAGGTCGAGCCCGAACCGCAGCCCGAACATCACGTCCCCAGAGACCTCGGTGCCGTCGGGATGGAGCACACCAGGAAGCCCGATCGCGCCGAACAGGATGGCGTGGGCGTCTCGACAGGTCTCGAACTGCTCCGAGGTCATCGCGCTGCCGGTTCGCTGCCATTGCCGGACGCTGGCGTCGACGGTGGTGTACTCGAGCTCGAACCCGCCCGCACGCTCGATCGCGGCATTCACGACGTCGATGGCCAGGCGGGTGATCTCAGGCCCGATACCGTCACCACCAAGGACGGCGATCTCATAACTGGACATCTAGTGCTCCTTCTCCTGATTCGGGGTTCAAGCGCGGTAGACACGCAGCGCCGTGCGTGGGACGAGAAGCCGCACCTCAGCTGCCGGCGCCGTCTCCGTCCCGTCGATCTGCAGCACGACGTCGCCGTAACGTGCCTGGTACTCGACGCGGTTGCCCAGGTACGACTCGCCGATGATCTCGACCTCGAGCACCTCGTTCACCTCGTCACGCGTCACCTGCGTCGCCACGATCTGAGCGCCTTCAGGTCGCACTGCCAGGGTGGCTGGTGTCCCAGAAGGCAGATCTTCTGCTGCGATCCCCACGATCGTCTCCCCGGTCGCCTCGACCGCGATCGCGACGTCGCTCCCTGCCACCCCTCCCCGCTCGATGACCCCGGGGAGGAAGTTGGACCGACCGATGAATCCCGCGATCTCCGCCGTCGCCGGCGTCTTGTAGATCGCCCGGGGTTCGTCGACCTGGACCATGTCGCCCTGCAGCATTACGGCGATCCGGTCACTTAGTGAGAGCGCCTCCTCCTGGTCGTGCGTGACGTAGATCGTGGTGATCCCCAGGTCGCTCTGCAGACGCTTGAGCCACACGCGTGCCTGGTCGCGCAGCTTGGCGTCCAGGTTCGACAGCGGCTCATCGAGCAGCAAGAGGTCAGGTGAGTATGCGAGCGCCCTGGCGAGCGCGACACGCTGCTGCTGCCCTCCCGAGAGCTGGTGGGGGTATCTCTTGCCGAGTCGCTCCAGCCCGACCTTCTCCATGACGTCCGCGACCGTTCGGGCTCGCTGACCACCGTCGACCTTGCGGAGCTTGAGCGGGAAGGCGATGTTCTGCTCCACCGTCATCTGCGGCCAGAGCGCATAGGACTGGAACACCATGCCGAGGTTGCGTTCCTCCGCGGGGAGGAACACATCGCGCTTCTGGTCGCTGAAGACCCGCCCGGCGAGCTCGATGCGACCGCGGCTCGGCCGCTCGAGCCCGGCGAGACACGCCAGGGTGGTCGACTTGCCGCACCCGCTCGGTCCGAGCAGGGTGAAGAACTCGCCGTGCTCCACCGTGAAGCTCAGGTCTCTGATGATCATGTTGCCGTCGAACTGCTTCTCGAGGCCCTCGACGATGAGGTCATGCATGCTGGATGCCCTTCATGTACTTGCTGGCGACGAGAGCCACCACGCTGATGATCGCGATCTGGATGGCGGCAAGCGCAGCGACCGGTCCGGTCGCTCCCTGTGCCCACATCTCGAGCATGGTCGTGCCGAACACCTTCGAGTCCGCCGACTGGAGAAAGATCGCTGGCGAGTACTCCTTGAACATCGATATGAACGTCAGGACGAATGCCGACGCGATGGACGGAAGGAGGATCTTCAGGAGAATCGACCGGACCGTCCGCAGCCAGTCGGCACCGCTCAGGTTCGCCGCTTTGTCGAGCTCTTCGCCGATCTGGAGGATCGACGGGGCGATGGCGCCGTATGCCGAGGGCAGCGCACGAAACCCGAAACCGATGATGAGCGCGAACAACGTGCCGTGGATGAGGCCACCAAGGCCGAAGGGGAGCACCGCTATCGCCCAGAACAGCCCGATACCGACGATGAGACCTGGCATCGCCTGGGGTGCCAGGGCAAGGTAGTCGAGTCCGCGACGGAACCGGAAGCTGGAACGCTTGGCGACGAGCGCAACGACGAACACCAGGATGGTGACCAGAACCGCACCCACGCTGGCGACGACGAGACTGTTGACGATCGAGCCCGAGTAGGCCGGAATCTCGAAGATCCGTGTGTAGTTGCTGAGGGTGAGTGACTCGAGAGGATTCCTAAGCGGGGTGAGGATGAACGTGAAGGACCTCAAGAAGATGCCGAGCAGAGGGATGCCTGCGCCGATCACCACGTACGCGGCGACATACACGAACGCGACCCAACGCAGCTTGCCGAGGTCGAGCGGCTTGGGCCTGGTCGCCTTGCCGCGCACGGTAACGAAGCGTTGGGCGTTGCGCAGCAGCCGTGTCTGGGTGACGACCAGGACCACGGCGACCAGGAGGATGATGACCGAGGCCGCGCCGAGCAGGCCGTAGTCAGGGTTGAGGGACTGTAGACCGTTCTTGTAGAGGAATGTCGAGAAGAACGTGATCCCCGCCGGGATCCCGATGATCAGCGGGATGCTCAGCGTCTCGACCGCGACCGTGAACACGAGCACCGCGCTGTAGACGATCGCGGGGCGCATCATCGGTATGACGATCGAGAAGAGGATCCGCAGCGGCGGCGCGCCCGAGGTCTTCGCCGCGGCCTCGAGCGACGCGTCCGACTGCAGCAGCGCATTGCGGCAGAACATGTAGGCGATGGGGGCGACCGAGACGGCTTCGATGAGAGCCATGCCGGGGATGGTGTAGAGGTCCCAGGGCTGACCACCGACTATGCCGCGGACCAGCTCGGTGATGAAGCCTGCCGGACCGTAGATCATCATCCAGCCAAGCCCGATGATGAGCGAGGAGACATAGTAGGGCCACTGCATGGTCGTCTCGAAGAGACGCTTGCCCGGCAGGTTGGTCCTGGTGACGACGACCGCGATAGGAACGGCGATGAGCAATGTCATGACCGTCGTCAGGACGGCGAACGTGAGGGTGTTGAGTATGACCTCACCAAACTGCGCCTCGGTGAAGAGCCGGGCGAATGCGCCGAGGCTGAACTCCCCTGTCGAGTCATAGAGCGCCTTGGTCCGCACCGACTGGACGAGCGTCGGGACGATCGGGGCGGCGACGAAGAGCGCGAGGACGATGAACGCGCCCCACCAAATGGACTGATTGCGGTCGAAGCCGAGGAATCGGCGATGGCGTGGCGGGACCAGCCCGGGGGCCGGTGCGGATGGCACCGGCCCCCGGAGCTCTGTCCCCGCGCCGCTGTCACGCAGGTTCGTGTTCACGTAGCGAGTTCCGTTCGGCGGCTCAGTTCCTGAAGCTGTTCCACTTGTCGAAGAAGGCATCCAGCTCCTCCTCGTCAAAGGCGACGAACGGCACCGGCACCGTGACTACAGCGTCACCGACCTCGTCGACCGCGTCCTGGTAGGTCCAGCCACCCTCGGGGGCGACGGCGTCGTCGTGGAACGCCGCGAGCCCACCGTCCTGAACCGCCTGCTGCCCCTCGGCGGAGAGGATGTAGTCGAGCATGAGCCTCGCTGTGTTCGGGTTCGGTGCGGAGTCCGGAATCCCGATCGGACGCGGCGTAGCGACGACCCCGTCGGTGGGCATCACGAGCTTGTAGAGCCCCCCGCTGTTCTGCGAGGTCTCGAGCGCACCGCCCGCGGTGACGAACACCGAGGCGACGTACTCGCCCGAGATCGTCTTCTCGTTCATCGAACCCGTCGAGGTCTCGGAGCGACCGAGGCGGATGAACTCTCCGTAGACGTCCCACAGCTCCGGCTTCTGCGTCAGCAGCGTGTACTGGACCGTGAAGTTGAAGGTGCTCAGCTCGGGATCACGCACACCGACCTTTCCGGCGAAGTCGCCGCCATCGAGATACGCGGCGAGGTCTCCCCAGCTCTCGAGATCATCGTCGATCAGCGCAGTGTTGTAGCTCAGCACCTGCGGGTCGATCGAGAGCGCGTACACACCCGGAAGCGCCTTCGCCGCCTCGGGGACCTGCGTGTCCTCGGCCGACTCGTACTCGATGACGCTGCTCTGTTCCACGTAGTTGACCCATGCGGAGACCGACGGCGAGCTCAGCATGTCGGCCGTCGCGTTACCCACCGACTCCTCGCTCAGCTGGCGCTGGAAGAGCTCGTCACCTTCGAGGTTGAGTGCCGACACCTGGTTCACGAAGGGGTACTTGGCACGGAAGCCCGCGATGATGGGCGCCCAGTTCTCCTCCTGCATCGAGGAGTAGATGGTCAGGTTCCCGCTCTCCTGCTCGGCGGCTTCGACGAGCGCGGCATAGTCGTCGGGATAGTAGGACGGATAGGATGTCTCACCAGACTCCACAGGCGTGGGCGCACCGGATGCGCAACCAGCCAGCAGTGCGACCGCGGCAGCAGCGCTTGCCCCGATCAACGACACCCGACGACGTCTCGTTTCAGCTGACATATCGCTTCACTCTCCTTTGAGATTGGATATAGGATCCATGAAGGATCGTATCAGAGCCGATCGGGAGTGAAGGTCTCAGTCGGATAACAACCGATTCGGGCGGAGCAGTCAGGGCGTCGGCACCAACGCGTCGATCACCTGGCGCACCCACACGAGCAGCTCGGCGCCTACGATCTGCGGACTGCCGAGCGTCTTGCCCGAGGGGATCGGCACGAGCACCGTGCGCGTCGCGGGCTTGAGCACCGTGCCCGGGTAGAGGCGCTTGACCCGCAGCTGCGCCGACTCGGCGGGCTCGACGGGTGCGAGGCGCACGTACTTGCCCTGCTGGGTGACGTCCGCGAGGCCCGCCTCGCGCGCCCGGTTGCGCAGCGCGGCGACCTCGAAGAGGCCCTCGACGGCCTCGGGCACGGCGCCGTAGCGGTCCGTGAGCTCGGCGCGCACCTCACCGAGCGCCGTCGGCGTCTCCGCCCCCGCGATCTTGCGGTACGCCTCGAGGCGCAGCCGCTCGTGCTCGATGTACTCGTGCGGCAGGTGGGCGTCGAGCGGCAGCTCGATCGTCACCTCGGCCACCTGGGCCGGGGCGTCACCGCGGAAGGCCGCGACGGCCTCGCCCACCATGCGCAGGTACAGGTCGAAGCCGACGCCCTCGATGTGCCCGGACTGCTCCCCGCCAAGCAGGTTGCCCGCGCCGCGGATCTCGAGGTCCTTGAGCGCCACGGCCATGCCCGCGCCGAGCTCGTTGTTGGCCGCGATCGTCGCGAGCCGGTCGTGCGCCGTCTCGGTGAGGGGCGCGTCGGGCGGGTAGAGGAAGTAGGCGTAGGCCCGGTCGCGCCCGCGACCCACGCGCCCGCGAAGCTGGTGGAGCTGGGACAGGCCGAGCACGTCCGCGCGCTCGAGGATGAGCGTGTTGGCGTTCGAGACGTCGAGGCCCGTCTCGATGATCGTGGTCGAGACGAGCACGTCGACGCGCCGCTCCCAGAAGTCCTGCATGACCCGCTCGAGCTGATGCTCGCCCATCTTGCCGTGAGCCACGGCGATGCGCGCCTCCGGGACGAGCTCGCCGAGGTGGCGCGCCGCCTTCTCGATCGAGGCGACCCTGTTGTGGACGTAGAACACCTGCCCTTCGCGCAGCAGCTCGCGACGGATCGCGGCCGAGACCTGCCGGTCGTCCTGCGGACCCACGTAGGTCAGCACGGGGTGACGCTCCTCGGGGGGCGTGGCGAGCGTCGACATCTCGCGGATGCCCGTGACGGCCATCTCGAGCGTGCGCGGGATGGGCGTCGCGCTCATCGCGAGCACGTCGACCGTGGTGCGCAGGGCCTTGAGCGTCTCCTTGTGCTCGACGCCGAAGCGCTGCTCCTCGTCGATCACCACGAGCCCGAGGTCCTTGAAGCGCACCTCGCCCGTGATGAGGCGGTGCGTGCCGATGACGACGTCCACCGAGCCGTCGGCGAGCCCCGCGAGGACCGCCTTGGCCTCGGCGTCGGACTGGAAGCGCGAAAGCGCCTTGACGGTCACGGGGAACGGCGCGTACCGCTCCGTGAAGGTCTCGAAGTGCTGGCTGACCAGGAGCGTGGTCGGGACGAGGACGGCCACCTGCTTGCCGTCCTGCACGGCCTTGAACGCCGCACGCACCGCGATCTCCGTCTTGCCGTAGCCGACGTCGCCGCACACGAGCCGGTCCATGGGGACCACGCGCTCCATGTCCGCCTTGACGTCGTCGATCGTCGCGAGCTGGTCGGGCGTCTCCGCGAAGGCGAACGCGTCCTCGAGCTCGCGCTGCCACGGGGTGTCCGGGGAGAACGCGTGGCCCTGCGTGGCCATGCGCGCCGAGTAGAGGCGGATGAGCTCGCTCGCGATCTCGCGCACGGCCTTGCGCGCGCGCCCCTTGGCCTTGGCCCAGTCCGAGCCGCCGAGCTTGCTGAGCGACGGTGTCTCCCCGCCCACGTACTTGCTGATCTGGTCGAGCTGGTCGGTGGGGACGAAGAGCCGGTCGGCGGGCTGGCCGCGCTTGGAGGACGAGTACTCGAGCACGAGGTACTCGCGCACCGCCTGGGCCCCGCCCGCCCCCTTGACGGTGCGCTGGGTCAGCTCGACGAAGCGCCCGACGCCGTGACGCTCGTGCACCACGTAGTCGCCCGGGCGCAGCGCGAGCGGGTCGACCGCGCCCGGCCGGCGCCGCGACGGGAGCGTCCGCATGTCGCGCGTCCCTGCGACGGCGCGACCCGTGAGGTCGGACTCGGTGAGCACCGCGAGGCGCAGGTCCTCGGCGACGAAGCCGGCCCCCACGAGCGAGGGGACGACGACGACGGTCCCCGGCTCGGGCGGCTCGGTGAGCGACTCGACGAGGTGCGCCGGGACCTGGGCGCCCGTGAGCTGCTCGACCATGCGCCGCGCGGGGCCGTGGCCCTCCGTGGTCAGGACGAGCCGCCACCCGGCGCGCTGCAGCTCCTGGAGGTCGACCACGGCGCGGGCGATGTCGCCCCGGTAGGCGTCGACGTCCCGCGCGCCGATGCGCAGCACCTCGGTGTCGCCGTCGGCCAGGGCGGCGGCGGCATCGGCGGCGCGGCGGGCTGCGGCGGGGTCGCCGTCGTCGGCCCCGGGCACCTCCGCGGCCGTCGGGGCCGCGGCGAACGGACCGACGGTCCACCACCCGAGCCCGCGGCGCGTGGCGAGCTCGCGGGTCTCGGCGAGCGAGGCGAAGGACGCGGCGCGCAGGTCGATCGGCACGGCGGCCCCCGCGGCGGCGGAGTGCCACGCGGCGCCGAGGAACTCCTCCGTGGTGGCGACGAGGTCGTGGGCGCGCGAACGCACCCGCTCCGGGTCGGCGACGACGAGGAGCGCGTCCTGGTCCACGAGGTCGAGCACGGGCTGCATGCGCTCCACGAGCACCGGGGCGAGGGACTCCATTCCCTCGACGGCGATGCCCTCGGCGAGCTTCTCGAGCATGTCGGCCGCGCCCGGGAGCTGGGGCGCGAGCGCACGGGCGCGTGCCCGCACGTCGTCGGTGAGCAGCACCTCGCGGCAGGGCGGGGCCCACAGCGGGCGATCCGCCACCTCGAGCGTGCGCTGGTCCGCCACCGAGAACCAGCGCAGCTCGGTGACCTCGTCGCCCCAGAACTCGACGCGCACGGGGTGCTCGTCGGTGGGGGCGAAGACGTCGAGGATGCCGCCGCGCACGGCGAACTCCCCGCGCCGGCCCACCATGTCGGTGCGGGTGTAGGCGGCGGCGACGAGACGTTCGGCGACGTCCGTCAGGTCGGCGGTGTCCCCCTGCGCGAGCGCGACGGGCTCGAGGTCGCCGAGCCCAGCGACGACCGGCTGCAGGAGTGCGCGCACCGGGACGACGAGCACGCGGATCGGTCCCGTGGCGCCCGAGGCGCCGGGGTGCGCGAGGCGGCGGAGCACTGCGAGGCGCCGGGCGACGGTGTCCGCGCGGGGCGAGAGGCGCTCGTGGGGCAGCGTCTCCCACGCGGGCAGGACGGCGACGTCGTCCGCCGGGAGGAAGCCGCGCAGGCCCGCGGCGAGATCGTCGGCCTCCCGGCCCGTGGCCGTGACGACCACGAGGGGGCGACCACCGGCCGGTGTGCCGCCGTCGGCCCCGCCCACCTGCCCCGTCAGGAGGGCGAACAGGCCGGGGCGCGAGCCCGCGGGCGCGACGAGATCGATCTCGCCGCGCACGCGCACGGACTCGATGGCGCGCTCGACGGCGGGCTCGCGGCGCAGCAGTGGGAGCAGGCCGGTCAGACTCATGGTTCTTGCCCTCCGGGCACGACGACAGGCCCGATACCTTGCGGCACCGGGGGTGTCTAGGGTACGCCCGTCAGACGGCGGCGTCCTCGCGCACGGGCGACTCGAGGACGTCGAGCGCGGCGCGTGGCTCAGCTACCGAGCTTGCGCAGTTCCAGGTACCACTTCGGCAGCGCGAGGAGCAGGAAGCCCGCGGCGGCGGCGGCGAAGGCGCCGTAGAGCACGACGAACCCGGCCTGCCACCACAACAGCGAGAAGGCGAGGCACAGCAAGCCGTAGTCGGTGGGCAGCACCAGCAACGAGTAGAGCACCGAAGACCTACCCTCACCCGCCATGAAGTTGCGGCTGATTCCCCGATGAGAGCGACGCAGCGCGTCGGTGAGCATCGTGGCGAAGAAGAACACGCTCTGCACCACCAGGTATCCCAACGGGATCAGTAGGAGCCGCTCGTCGAGGTCGTAGTGGCGATACCAGTGGAGGAAGACCGCGAGATGAAGCAGCGCGATCTTGATCGCATCCACCACATGATCGAGCCACTCGCCCGCCGGACTCCCCCCACCCCGAAGGCGGGCGAGCTGGCCATCGGCTGCGTCGAGCGCGTACCCCACCAGGAGGAGAACACTGATCGCCACACCGAAAGCCAAGCGCGACGGGCCGAGGGCGATGAGCCCGAGCGCCGTGTAGGTGAACAGTGCACTCAGCACCGTGACCTGGTTCGGGGTGAGCCCCGCGACGTAAGCGAGAGCCGCGAGACGGCGGCCCGCCGGCCTGTTGACGAAGCGCGAGTATGCCGGTGCGCCCTTGGACGTCTTCTGCCGCGAGCGCAGCTCAACCTCCGCGGCGCGGTAGTCGAGCCGGGGAGTTGCTTCCTGTCCAGTCATGACGGGGCCTGCCGAGGGGTGAGTGCACGAGCGAGGCTGCGGGCGAACGCGGCCAGGGAGAAGTGTTCCTCATAGCGTAGGCGGGCTGCCTTGCCCTGCGTGGCGAGCTCGACGACATCGGCGGCCTCGAGCGCGGCCCGCCATGCGGCGACGTCGCCCGCCGGGAGGAGACGGCCCGTCTGATGGTCGACGACGATCTCGGGCAGCCCACCGGTGCGCGAGGCATAGACGGGCACGGAGAAGGCTCCTGCCTCGATCGCCACGAGCCCGAACGGCTCAGGGCCTGTCGAGGGCATGACCAGGAGGTCGGCGGCCTCGAACCAGTCGTGCGGTTCGGACTGCTGACCGATGACGTGCACGGAAGCGGTGTTGGCCCCGGTGGCGGCGAGCGCAGGGACGTCGACGCTCCGTCCCGAGACGGGCGGGCCGCCGAGGACCACGAGGTGAGCGTCGCGCCGCTGCAGACCCTCCCATGCGGCGAGCAGCGTCTCGTGCCCCTTCCAGGCGTTCCACCTGCTCGCGACGACGACGACGAGCTCGCCCTCCTCGGCGCCGACCCGGCGGCGGACCTCTCTGCGCTGCGAAGCGTCGAGTCGGGGCGCGAGGTCGAGCCCGTTGTGCACGACAGAGACCTTGCTGCGCGATGGGACCGAGCGCGCAGCCGCGACACTGACGGCGATGACCTCGTCGCACCACCAGAGCAGTGGTGCGAGCAGCGCGCGGTCGAGCGACGACCATGTCTCGTGCAGGTGCAGGACGACGCGGGCGCCGCGGAGCTTCGCGAGCGGGGCGACGGGCAGCATCGCCGAGGTGCTCAGATACACCAGGCTGGTGTCCTGGCGTCCGAGCGCCCGCCAGGTTCGCCACATCCTGCGAAGGAGCGCAGGTATCGCCCGGGGACGCAGGTTGGCGCGACGCAGGACCGGAAGCGGTAGGCGCGTCGCGCGAGTCCCCTTGTCGGAGAGTCGACGGCTCAGCAGACGGTCGGGATAGTCGACGTCGTCGGCAAGCCACACCGCCACGTGCCCGCGGCGGCCCAGGACGCCAACGGCCTCGAGGAGCACCCGGTCGGCGCCGTACAGCTCGTCGGAGGGGTGGACCGCGAGGATGCGCTTCACTCGTCCCCCCGCCGCGAGCGGCGGCCCGAGGGGCGTCGTCCCGAACTCCGGAGCTGACCGAGCCGCCTGGCGAGGGACTCGTACTGGTCGGCAACCTCGTCCCAGTCGTAACGTGCCGCCTCGCCGAGCCCTGCCTTGCCACGGGCCGCCGTCGCGTCCACGTCAGCCTCGGCCTCGTCGACGAGCGTCGCGACCTGGGCCGCGTTCGCGAAGTATCGACCCGCCGTGCGCACGACCTCGCGGTTGAAGTCCACGTCGAACGCAATCACCGGCGCCCCGACACCGATGGCCCGCAGGAGCGAGGGGTTGGTGCCACCCACCGAGTGGCCGTGCAGGTAGGTCACGGCCCCTGCGTAGAGCTGGTCGAGCAGATCCTGGTCCCAGACGCCGCCGAGGAACCGCACCCGGCCGTCGGCCGCAGCGTGCACGGACGCGGTGTACTCATGGGCGTAGGGCGCGGAGCCGACCACGACGAGCGGGAGCTCGGCCCCGCTGCGCCGATAGCCCTCGACGATCGTCAGCACGTTGTTCTCAGGCTCGAAACGAGCCACCACGAGGTGGTAGCCGCCAGGGGTCAGACCCAGCTCGCCGAGTCTCGCCGCTCCCGGGTCGAGCACCGGGGCGCCGTAGGCGATCTGCACCGTGGGCGCCCGGAAGGCACGACGGTAGTAGTCGGCGATTCCCTGGGCGTCCGCGATGAGAGCGTCGGACCAACGCACCGCGAGCGACTCGGCGAGTCGGTAGTAGCGCCGTCCGGCACCGGACCACTTGGCGCGCTTCCACTCCAGGCCGTCCACGTGCGTCGCGACGGGGATCCTGGCGGCGCGCAGCAACGGCAGGAGCGGTGCGTTCGCGGCGTTGAAGACGAAGGCTGCATCGGTGCCGTGACGACACAGGTGGGCTACCGAGAGCCCGGTGTGGGTCAGTGTCTCGGCAGCTCGCGCCCGCACGGCGGGCAGGAGGACGAGGCGCATCCCGAGGTACTCGGCGGGGAGCGAGGCGTCGCGGGAGCCGCGAGGTCGTCGGCAGTAGACCGTGACCTCGTGGCCACCTGCGGCGAGCCGCTTGCCGATCTCCTCGACGGCGGTCTCGAAACCGCCGTACCTCGCCGGCACCCCTCGGGTACCCACAAGCGCTATCCGCACCGGTGCGCACCTCCCTGCATGTCCCTACACGTCATTGCGCCGCCCAGAGCACCAGCGCGGTCCTGCCCACTCCGTGCCCGTCCTGGATCGCGCCAACAGCGAAGTCGGTGTCGACCACGCGCCGTGCGAACTGGGCAGGTGCGGCGCTGTCGGCACGGCTGCCCATGTCCACCTGGCAACGGCCCCTGTCATCCCCGATCAGATCAGTGGTGCTCTTCGGAGTCCCGCCGGCAGCTCCCTCGGGAAGGTCGCTGGCCGGACGGTTACTCGCCGGGGGCACCACTTCCCACCGGGGTCACGAGATAGTTGTCCCAGCTAGCGATGGCGGGGGCGTTCGACGCACTCGAGGTCAGCAACGAGGCAAGACCGGTGTGCCCGGGAACCTGCAGCGCAGCCGTGGCGTCCGTCACCTCCCACTGCCAGTCACTCGGCTCGGTCGTGCCAGTCCACACCTTGACCCGCACTGTCGTCGGGGCGGTACCCGACACCTCGATCTTCTGGTGCACCACCGTACCGACGTTGTACGAGCCGGCCACCTGCAGCACGTCAGAGATCCGGGTGTCCGTGCCCGCGGCGTTCGAGCGCACCACCCACCCGTTCAACCGGCCATCCGCCTTGAACTCCAGCTTGAATCGGTACTCGCCACCCGGAGTGATGCGGCCACGAAGGAGCGTCGCACCGCCCGCCCCCGCTGGCCGCTTGTTCCACGACGTCGACGCCGAGGTCACCAACGAGGTGCCTTCGACACCCGGCAGCCGGGCCCCTGCCACCGAACCGGCATTGGCAAGCATCAGAACGCCGACGCCGTTGGAGACCGAACCCGCTCCAGCGGTGACCGACCACAGACCACCCAGCTCGGCGACGCCCCAGCCGGCCCCGACGGTTCGGCTGAACCCATCACTGGCAAGCCCGCCACCCGGGTTCGGATCCGGGTCCGGGTCGGGGTCCGGGTCCGGGTCGGGGTCTGGGCCCTGTGGCATCTCAACGGTGACCACCTGCGAGCTCGAGCTCGTGGCACCACCGTCGTCGGTCACGGTCAAGGTCACGGTGTAGGTCCCGGCTCCGGCGTAGGACCGCGACGCAGTCACTCCGCTTCCGCTCGACCCGTCGCCCCACGTCCAGGCGTACGACGTGATCGTCCCGTCCGGGTCGCTCGACGCTCCAGCGTCCACGGTGACATCAAGACCGTCTGCTGCAGCCGTGAACGAGGCCACAGGTGGCTGGTTGGGCTCCGGCTCGGGCTCGGGCTCGGGCTCCGGCTCGGGCTCGGGCTCGGGCTCGGGCTCGGGCTCCGGCTCCGGTTCGGGTGTCACAGGCTCTCCAGCATGCGTCACCAGATAGTTGTCCCAACGCGAGACGACCGGGGCGTTGGTCGCGCTCGAGGTGAGCAGCGACGCGAGACCGGTGTGCCCAGCCACCTGCAACGCCGCCGTCGAGTCGGTGATCTGCCACTGCCATCCAGCGGGTTCCGAGGGTCCCACCCACACCTTGACCCGCACTGTCGTCGGCGAAGTCCCCGTCACCTCGATCTTCTGGTTGACGACCGTGCCCGCGTTGTAGGAACCAGCGACCTGCAGCACGTCCGAGATCCTCGTCTCGGCGCCTGCGGCGGTCGTGCGGACCACCCAGCCGGACAGCCGCCCGTCAGACTTCAGCTCGAGCTTGAACCGGTACTCCCCCCCAGGCGTGATCCGACCGCGCAAGAGCGTCGCACCCCCTGAACCTGACGGGCGCTTGTCGAAGGTCACCTGCCCGGCGGTCACCAGATCAGTGCCGATGACGTCGGGGAGGCGTGCCCCTGCCAGTGCGCCAGCACTGGACAGCGTCAGCACCCCGGTGCCGCCGGCGACCGAACCGGCACCTGCCGTCACCGACCACGTACCACCCAGGTCGGCACTCCCCCAGCCCGACCCCACGGTTCGACCGAACGCATCGCGCGCCAGCTCACCGCCTGGCGTCGGTGCGGCGACTGTCACCGAGCGGGTCGTCGTCGTCGACTCTCCCGCGTCGTCGGTCACCGTCAGGCTGATGGTGTAGCTGCCGTCCGCCCCGTAGCTGTGCGCACTCGAGACCCCGTCGCTGGTCGCACCGTCTCCCCAGCTCCAGGCGTAGGACGTGATCACACCATCGGCGTCGCTGGACGCCCCGGCATCCACAACAACCTCGAGCCCACTGACCGCGGTGGTGAATGACGCTGTGGGCGGCACATTGGGCGCTGACACCACGATGCTCTGTGACGTGGAACTCGACGCACCATCGTTGTCGGTAACCGTCAGCGTGACCGTGTAGGTGCCCGCTTGGGAGTATGTCTTCGACGCCGTCGCTCCAGAGCCCGTCGTCCCATCGCCCCACGCCCAGGCGTAGGAGGCGATCGTCCCGTCCGGATCGCTCGACGCTGTGCCGTCGACGTCTACCGTCAGCACGCCGGGAGTGGCGGTGAACTGCGCCACCGGCTCAAGGTTCGGGACCTCCCCACCCGTGCCCACGGCGAAGTGACGTACGACATCGGCGTGCGAGAGCTGCCTGCCGTACGTCGCCACCTCGTCGATCTCACCGGTGAAGTTGGCGCTGCCCGCTCCAGGCCACGAGGCGAGATTGTCCCCGCCGATGCGCCAGTAGCCGGTGAACGACGCCTGGCCGGTGACCACATCCGCATTGCTCGCCACGAGGGTGCCGTCGACGTACAGCTCCATCCCGCGAGTGCCGAGCGTCGCGACGACGTGATGCCACGTGTTGTCGTTGTAGCTCGCCGGCGAGGTGATCGTCCGAATCCCGCCTGGATGCACTCCGAAGGTGAGCGTGCCGTCCGGACGCATGTAGAGGTGTCGGTCGTAGTTGCCACTGTTCCCGGTGCCTCGAGTCGAGCCGAACCCGACGATCTTCCCCCCCGTGGTCGAAGAGGTCCGGAACCAGGCTTCGATCGAGAGATTGTCCTGGCCGTACTCCGCCTGGTTGCTGTGGATGCGCGAGTTGTTGCTCGCGCCGGAGAACCGCACCGCGCGGTTGGCGTCACCGGCGATTGCCCCGACGACGTTGCGTGTCACCTGAGAGCCCGCGGTGGCGTCGGACCAGGACGTCCAGTCCTGGAAGTTGCCACTCGTCTCGCCCAAGCGCCAGTAGTTGTTCGGGTTGTCGTCGAGGATGGTCGTCGCATAGTCGCCCAACAGTGCTGAGGTCCCGCCGAGCGTCGTTGCGCTGATCTGCGGGGAGAGCACGGTGTTGCCGGACGAGTCCTCCACCTGGATGCGGTAGTTGTAGCTCGTGCTGTTGTTGAGTCCCGTGTCGGTGAAGGACAGTCGGGGGCGGTTCCAGTACTTGGAAGCAGCTGTCACCTCGTACACAGGGGTACCGTTGCGCAGCACGCGGTAGGTGAGCCACTTGTTGTCCAGGTCGTGATTGGTCGGCCACGAGACCTGCATCGTGCCCCGAGCGTGCGACTGCGCCGTCGGCGTGGTCTGGCTCCCGGATCGCGCCGGGCCGACGTTACCCGGTGCGATGTGAGACTTCGCGAACCGGACAAGACCCTGCTGTCCGACACCGTTGACGGTGCGGAACTCGCCACCGAACACCACGTAGTCGGCGTTCCCCGTCACGTGCCAGGTCGCCTGGGTCTGCCCCGTGAAGGTGCCCTCGGTGAACACGGGGTAGAAGTTCAGCAGCTCCGGTGCCCCGAAGCCTTCGTTGTTCATGTAGAAGTCGGCGATCTGCGTGTTGGGGGTGACCAAGCTTGCGACGCGCTTGCTGTACGCCGTGGCAAAGCGATGCTCTCGTGGACTGATCTCGGGGAACCCGCCGATGTTGTTGCACATGTGGGGGTGCCCAGCGACATAGACGTGATCCTGGCCCACGTTCGCGAAGACTGAGTAGGTGTCGCCGTGGCAGTCGCCCATCCAGGTGATCTCACCGGAGACCTGGTCAACTGCGTACACACCCTCGTTGTTGCCGACGCCCAGTCCCGATCCGAAGTAGGCGAAAGCGGTTCCGTACACGTTCACGCCGTCGGTCGACAGACTCGTGGTCCCCGCATCTGAGCCGTGCGTGTACATGTCGTCGGAGATGTCCCACGGCAGCAGAGCGGCGTTGGATCCAGCGAGAGCCGCGGTTCCGAGTCTCCGCACGCCATTGACTTGCTCGAACTGCCCACCGATGAAGACCCGTGAGCCATCGGGGCTCACGGCGATGGCCTTCACCTGACGCGACTGCACACTGGCACGCCACCCGCCGCGAAGGGCCCCGTCATTCGTGAACGACGCGACTCGCGGCCGGTTCTCCCCGCCGACAGTGTTGAAGGTGCCCGCGATGTAGACAGCGTTCGGGGCAACGGCGATCGCGCGAACCTCGCCGTTGGTACCGGCCGTGAAGGAGTTGAGCGCGGCCCCGGTCACTGGGTCTAGGGCGGCGAACCGGTTCCGGGCAACGCCGGAGGCGCGGTTGAACGATCCACCGACATAGATCCTTGACCCATCAGGTGAAGCCCCGAGCGCATGAACGACGTTGTTGGTGCTCGCTGCCCATGACGTGATGAGCGCACCTGTCGTGAGGTTGTAGGCGAGGAGGTTGGAGCGGGGAGTCTCCTGGGTACCCGGCGCCGCGCCGGCCGGACGCGCGCTGGTGAACTCGCCACCGACGTAGACCGTGTTGCCAACGATGACCTGGGCCCAGATGACGCCATTGACCTGCACGGTGGGCAGGGCGTCGGCCGTCACGGTCGCGTCGATGCCGGGCTCCACAGGTGCCGAGTCGGCTTGGGCGGGAGCCACGGGTCCCGCGACGACGAGGCCTGCCGATACCAGAGCGGTGATTGCGATACCAACGGGGAGCATGTGTAGGCGCACGATCTTCATGCCTTTCCGACGAAGGACACTGCTGGGTTGCCGGGCTCGTACGAGACCGTCACGGTGATCTCGCCGGATGAGTTCGCGACTCGCGCCACGTAGGTGGCCTCGGCAGACGTGCCCGCCGCGAGCGCTCCGGAGAACTCCGAGGTGCGTTCGTCACCGAAGCTGATGGTCGAGGGCGACCCGTCGGCCGCGTAGAGATCGACGACAACCTCGTCGAGGCTGATCTCTCCGCCGCTGTCGTTCGTGATCCTGACCGTGACAGCGAGCCCCGGACCCACGACCTCACCCGGACCGCGCGCCTCGGCCTCCACCTTCGCCACATCGAGGAGAACTGCAGTCACCCCGGTACCGAAGTCCGCCTCATCGTCGAGCGACACTGGGTCGAGAACGTCAAAGTCGGTGCTGTCGAGCGGGTCGATTTGCTCAGAGACGATGAGCAGAGGTGCCGGCTCTTCGGCCTCGGGGGGCGCCGCTGGTTCCGAGGACGCCGCCGGTGCAGGTGACGTCGCGACGAGCTGGGGCGTGGTGGTCGATGCTGCGGCCTCCGGCGCCTCGGCTCCCGGGCGCTGCACTGCCACCACGGCGACGACACCAGCCACGAGGGCGATACCGAGCGTGAGGTAGATCGCAAAGCGTCGAGTCACAGCGCCCCCATCCTGGGTTCGGCCATCGGCGGGCATCACGGCGGGGTGGGTCATGATGCCGCGAGTCGTCAGGATATCCCCTCAAAACGGACATTCCTACTGAGAAGCGGTGAATTCACCCAGGCGGCTCAGTCGCCGTCCCGCTCAGGGGGGACCCGTCCGGGTGACAGGAGCGCCAACGCGAGCACCACGCTTCTGAGCAGATAGCTCGCTGCGAGGCCAGCAGCGCCGCCTGCCGGGCCGGCAAGCATGGCGCCGAGGGCGATCGCGCCCACCATGATGAGCGCGAAGACGGCACCGACTCCGGCAACGAGCCTCTCCTGAGACTGCCCTTGGAGTATCGCGCCGAGGGAGGAAGCCCACGCGATGAAAGGAACCGCGACAAGTGCCCAGCTGAAGACAGCGCCCGCGCCGGCGTACTGCTCACCCATGAGCAGCACCACGATCTGTTCGCCACCAAGACCAAGAGGCAACGCAAGCAACAGACAGGCAGCGAAGCCTGCACCGAGCCGGACACCGAGCTTGCGGGCCGAGCGCCCGTCCACCTTGGTGGAGTGCGGAACCAGCACCGCCGCGAGCGACTGGGGCACGAGGAGGAGCGGCTGCACCAGCTTTGTCGCCGCGGCGTAGACACCCGCACCGCCCGAACCGAGGACAAGACCCACGATGCCGACGTCCAGGGTGCGCGCCTGGCCGGTCGCGTTGGAGACGAGGAACGGCCAAGCAGCTCGGATGACGACAGACGCTGGGACTGCGTGAAGCGTGCCGCAAAGATCAGACACAGCCAGTCGTACATGCAGCTGCCCCGCGAGCGATCCTGCAACAAGACCCGCCGTGTACGCGAGAACGGGGTCGAGGCCGAGTGCGATGGCGGGAAGCATCACGACGAGGCACACGACCCGCCGTAGAAGGACTGACACGACGGCCACGGCGGACCGCCCGTCGGCGATCGGGACTCCCAGCCAGGTGTCCGCGTTCCGTTCCAGTGCCAAGGAGAGCGCGATCAGCGCTACGCCCCACGGCAGACCACCCAGGTGTGCCCATACCGAGACCACGGTCACTCCGACCACCGCGCTGAGGTAGTTGGAGCCGGTGTTGACCCGAAGAGCAGCAACCACCTCGTCGTCGCGGCCGCTCGCCCTCGCCCATGGCACATAGACCGACATGCCGAGCCCCGTGCCGACAAGAGCGAAACCCACCACGGCGATGACGACGTTCACCGCTCCGAACTCGGTGGGAGCAACCGAGCGCGCGAGCACGATCAGCGCCAGGGCCTGGAGCGCGCTCCCCAGACCGCGAGACACAAGGATGCCGAGAAACTGACGGCGAACGGGGCCACCGCGAGCGGGCATGGCCGGAACTTAGCAGCCGGGTCACCGAAGACGTCACTTGTAGCCTGACCCCATGACCCGGAGGGAGCGCCATCGCATTGCGTCATCGCGCGACGCAGAGCTGGTCGTGCCGGTGGCTCTGTCGACGGCTGTCCTCGCTGTCGTCGCGATCGGGTTGTACGTGGGAGTCGACACATTTCTCCTGCTCGCCATAGCCGCCGCTCCACTGGCACTTGTCATTGCCACACGATGGGCACTCGGCGTGGTGGTCGTCACACTCGTTGCCCGTGCGCTCGTCGACAACAGCGGTCTCCAACTCCTCACGGGAGGGCTCGCCTTGACGATCATCGTCGTGGCGATCCTGGAACTGCGCCATGCACCCCGGTTGGTTGGACCGGTGCTCGGCGCAGCGACATACCTCTTCATCTCCGCCTGGGCCGGCGCACCGACACATGGTGGCGACTACACGTACTCGGAGGCACTGCGCCTGCTCAGCTGCCTGGGCGTGGTGATCATCACCGTGCACGCGCCGGGGAGACTCACGCTCCGATCCACCGCCCACGTCGTGCAGGCAGTCGGCGTCGTGCCCGCACTGCTGGCGGTGCATCAGTTCCTCACCGGCACCGGCACGATGAACAGCGGAGTGCTTCGCGCATCGGGCACGCTTGCCCATGAGAACTCCGCCGCAATGCTCTTCGCACTGTGCAACCTGGCCACGTTCGCGCTGATGCTCGACTCCGCGCGCCGGAGATGGCTCCATGCCGGTCTCCTCCTGGTGTTCATGGCGGCACAGCTGGCGACCGGAAGCATCGGAGGCCTCGTCTCGGCCGTGGTCATGGTCCTGACATACCTCGCTTCCGCAGCGGTACGCAGAGCAGACCGGGTCCTTCTCGGCCTCCTCGGCGTCGCGCTTGGCGTCTACGCCGCTCTGACCTCGCAGATCGGAGCGCAGCGGCTCGAGGAGTACAACGGTTCGCGATCCGAGACGACGTCGCTCGAGTGGCGCTTTGAGGCGTGGGGGGCCGTTCTCGCGGCTTGGCGAAGGAACCCACTGTGGGGGAACGGCGTAGGTTCGACGCTCTCGCCGTCGATCCTGCAGGGCAACATTCCGCACAACGAGTACGTGCGTCTTCTTGCCGAGCTCGGCGTCATCGGCCTCGCCGTCGTCGTGTTTCTTACGGTCGCCTATGCACGTGCAATGGCGAGCCGACGCCGCTCGAGCCCCTATCCCGCAGCGAGCGCATTCGCTATCGCCGCGCTGACAGGGACTGCGGTCAACGCCTTCGCCGCCAACACGATGCTCTACTCCGTGTCGTTCTACGTGACGCTGTTCGTCCTCGGAGCGTGTTGGCGCATCTCACAGTCCGTTCCGGGAGCCGTAGGTGAAGATTCTGCGCCCATCGAGAGACGGTGGGCGACCGATCCAGATCGCACGCCAACTGCTCGGTAGGATTCGTCCGACGTCGCGTCCCGGTCACGCAGTTCGTCCGCCGCGCTTCTCACCCGACGGAGAGGTACGAAGTGGAACTTCGAGACATCATCGCCATGCTCCGCGTGCATTGGGTAGGCATCGTGATGCTCACGCTCGCGGGGCTCGCCGCCGCGGCCTTCGCGTCGGTCACCGCGGTCCCCGAGTACCGCGCCCAGAACTCCGTACTGGTGAGCGTCGTGACCGGCGAGTCGATCTCGGACCTCAACCAAGGCTCGACCTTCGCCTCCCGTCAGGTCAAGACATACGCAGAAGTCGCGCGCTCGCCCAAGGTGCTCGAGCCCGTGGTCCAGCAGCTCGGGCTGCGAACCTCCGCGCGTGGACTACGTGCGGATGTGACAACGGTGGTGAAGGGCGACGTCCAGATCATCGAGATCACCGTCACCCGTGCACGGGCCAGAGAGGCCGCCGCGATCGCAGACGCGATCGCGGCCGAGCTGTCCAACGCGGTGGAGACCCTCTCCCCGGAGCGCGCCGATGGCTCGCCGAGCGTCGCCATCAACTCCATCTCCCCTGCGGTGGTACCGAGCCAGCCGTCCTCACCGGACATCGCACGCAACCTGGCGACGGGACTCGTCCTCGGCCTCGTCATCGGAATCGGCTGGGCAGCGCTGCGCACGACCCTCGACACGAAGGTTCGCTCCGAGGCGGACGTGCGCGCCATCCTCGAGTCGCCCATCCTCGCCACGGTCTCCTTCGATGCCGGAGCAGCAGCGAAGACACCGACGATCATCGCCGAACCGCTGTCCATCCGGGCGGAAGAGTACCGCCAACTACGAACCAACCTTCAGTACGTCAACGCGGCGCAGCGGCCGCGAAGCTTCGTGATCACCTCGTCGCGGGGCGGCGAGGGAAAGTCCGTGACGTCGCTCAACCTCGCGGTCGCGCTCGCTGAGTCAGGCGTCAAGGTCTGTCTCGTCGATGCAGACCTCCGCCGACCGTCGTTGGCGCGCTACCTCAGTCTCGAGGGTGCTGCCGGACTGACGACCATACTCATCGGTCGCGCGACCGTCGACGACGTGCTGCAACCCGTCGGCTCGGACGGGCTGGTCGTCCTCACATCGGGCCGCACGCCGCCAAACCCCTCGGAGCTCCTCGGCTCCGAGCCGATGGTCGAGCTCATTGCCAGCCTCGAGGCACGCTTCGACATCGTCATCTTCGACTGCGCGCCACTCCTGCCTGTCACCGATGCGGCGATCCTGGGCACAGCAACGGACGGCGTCCTGCTCGTGGCGGGTGGAGGGATCGTCACGAGAGAACAGCTCGCAGAGTCAGCAGCCAAGCTGTCGACGATCGATGTGCGGACCCTCGGCGTAGTCGTGAACCGCGCGAGACGGGCAGGCGGCGGGGACCGCGCGTATGGCTACCACTCGCATGCGGTCGACTTCAGTGACTGGTCGGAAAACCCCAGCCCCTCAACGCCCCTCGACGCCGTCGACGAGCAGGCTCAAGGGCTCCTGGGGTCCTCCGCACACCCCGAGCCACCTGCCAGCGCCGAGCAGGCGGGCGCTGCCGAGGCTGTGGACACGGACACGGACGCGGCTGACGGGCTCCCGCTCTTCGTGACGACGCATGGGTCATCCACGCCTTCGGACCGTGCAGTCACGCTGAAACGTCCCTCGAAGCATCCCGGCGGAGGTCGTCGGTTCCGGCCACGCACGCTGCGTGCGACGCGTGCGACCGAGAAGGCCCCGTCGGATGAACTCATCGTCGGCCTCGACCAGGACGAGCAGTCGTGAACCCCCCTCCCAGGACCCCGGTCGACAGGGTCGTGATCCTGGTGTGCACCTATCGTCGCCCGGAAGGGCTGAAGCGCCTTCTCGAGTCGCTCGCCGAACACCAGACCCGCCTCAGCTTCGACGTCGTAGTCGTGGACAACGACCCCGCAACCAGCGGGCGCCACGTCACCGAGGCCAGCGAGCTCCCCGTGAAGTACCTCGTCGAGGAACGACCAGGAATCGCCGCGGCCCGGAACCGCACGTTGCAGGAGATTCGCCGCGACCATGATGCGGTCGTGTTCGTCGACGATGACGAGTTCGTCGAAGAGGGCTGGCTGGACGCCCACGTCGAAGCTCTCGATGCCTGGGATGCCGACGTCGTCACCGGTCCGGTCATCTCTCTTCTCCCTGAGGACGCACCGAGATGGGTGCGTCGCGGTGGCTTCATCCAGCGATCCCCTCGGGCAACGGGGACCTCGCTCAGCTCGGCAAAGACAAGCAACACGATCGTGCGTGGCGGTTGGCTCGGCCCTTCGAGCGACATCGTGTTCGACGAGGCATTCTCGCGATCAGGAGGCTCGGACACGGATCTGTTCTGGCGCCTTCGTCGACTAGGCGCCACGATCGTGTGGAGCGCGGATGCCGTCGTGAGCGAGCCGGTGCCCCGATCACGGACGACCGCGAGGTGGATAGTCCGACGAGACTTCCGCGGAGGCGTCGTCATGGGACGCATCATGCTGCGCGACAGCCCTCGCTCCGTGGTGCTGGCCAAGGGCGTCGCACGAACCCTTGCCGGCGCGGTGCGCACCGTTCTGGGCACGATCGTCCATCTCGGACCGCGTGCCAGTGACGTCAAGGTGCTCCTCTTCGGCTCGGGAGTCGTGTCAGCGTGCTTCGGCGTTCTCACCGACGAGTACGGGCGAGGGCCGGACGTCGGCGCACTCGGCGGAGCTGCTTGACGAGCACAGCGAGATCGCGCCGCACTGGAGGAACGACGAGCCACGCCAACCCGCCGGCGAAGCACGCAGCGATGAGCCCGAGGGCGAGCTGAAGCACAGCAGTCTCCGCGGACTGGCTGGCTAGCCACGCCGCGGCTGCCGCTGGCGCAGTGAACGCCAACATCGCTCGTACCGAGGTGATGAAGAAGGGCGCAACCGGTATCCCGGTGAGCCGTCCCACCCGGATGAGAGACACGACCCAGTAGCCCGCGTATGCCACGAGATGACCGACGGCAACGCCTTCTGCGCCCCATGGCAGTCCGGCGACGATGAGCCCTACCATCAGCGGCCGGGTCCACAGCTGGAGGCGGAACAGTTCATCGGTCAGCGCTTGGGCGAGGAACATCCAGTACGCGAGTGAGGAGATCGCGCGAAAGATGCCGCCGAGTGCAAGGATCGCGAAGATCGGCGCCGCACCCTCCCACCCGGGTCCGAAGAGGACCTCGATGGCCGGCCAGGCCAGGGCTGCAGCGACGGTGAGAAGCGGCATGGTGACGTAGCACACGACGAGCTGTGCCTTGAGGCAGTATCGGGTCAGTGTCGGCTTGTCCTTCTGCACGCGGGAGAACACCGGGAGCGCTACGCGGGTGAGAGGCGCGTTGATCTGATTGAGCGGCAGCATCAGAAGCTGGTACGCGCGGCTGTACAACCCGAGAACGGCCTTGCCCCACACCGCACCGATGACGACGTTGTCAATGTTCGTTGTGACATAGATGAGCAGCTGCGTGCCGAGGAAGCCCCTGCCATAGCCGATGAAGCGCCGGATCGAGACTCCGCGCACCGGTAGTCCCGGCAGCCATCGGGCGTTCACGGCGTTGACCAGCAGCGTGGTGAGGGCGACAGCGATCTGCTGCAGCACGAGTGCCCAGAACCCGGCTCCGAGGGATGCCGCACCGATAGCCATCCCTGCACCGATGCCCTGGGCGATGAGATCGGCCAGGGCAACCTGCCCGAAGCGGAGATCCCGGGTCAGTCCGGCGCGATACTGCGAACCTAGCCCGGACAGGACGAAGACCCCCGCCAGAGCTGGCACGATCGCCTGAAGCCGTGGCTCTCCGTAGATGGCGACGATGACGGGTGTCAAGGCGAGTGCGAAGACCGCACAGCCGACGCCCAAAGCGGTGTTGGCCCAGAACAGGTTGGTTCGCTCGTCACGGCTCACCGTCTCTGCCTGGACGACGGCGGCGGACAGTCCGAAGTCTCGGAGAAGCTCCGCGACTCCGATCACCGCTGTCACCATCGCGACGAGCCCAAAATCCTCGGGGACCAGCAGCCGGGCGAGGACGAGGACCGAGCCGAACTGAAGAGCCACACGCATGAGCTGGGCACCTGCGGTGACGGCCGTGCCACGGATCGCCATACCCGAGAGATCGTCGGCGGGCGTCGGAACGCCGTCGGTGCGGGAGTCGCCCCGTTGAGGCGCCGGCGGCTCAGTCGTCATGACCGGCGTCTCGCGAGAACGTCCTCGCCGAGAGCAGGACAAGCAGAGGGATCAGTGCCGGGAGGTTGGCGCCGAAGTTGTCCACGAACGACAACGGAACCTCGAGCGCGCTCGAGCAAGCGAGGGCGAGGAGGAATGCGACGGCCCAGAACCGACCCTCGGCGAGCTCGCGCACCGCATGTCGCACTGCCAGCAGGAGCATGGCCGCGACACAGAGCACGAGCACAAGCCCGCCAGTGATGAGCAGCTGCACCAGGAGGTTGTGCGCGTGATAGGCAAAGCCACCAAGGTTGTCGGAGGAGTCCGCCAACTGCGCGAAGAAGTCATGACCTCTGCCGAACACCGGTGACCGGCCCCACTCCTCGAGGGTCACGACCCAGTAGCCCACCCTGTTGTTCAGGGCGCTCGGCTCGCTCAGGACGAACGGCAGCCCGGCTGCCACCAAGGCCGCGCCCGTCAGCGCGAGGAGTACGCCGCGTCGGGCAACTGCGACCCCAGCCGCTCCAGAACGGCGCAGCATCCCGGACGCGATCCAGACGAGGAGGACCACGGCAGCAACGAGCCATGCTGCCCGTGAGGAGCTCCAGAGGATCGCGATGAGCGTCAGCGCAACGCCCACCCGTCGCGCCCAGAGGTGTCGGATGGTCAGGACTGATGCAAGGCCTAGGGCGAGCGCGCGTCCGAGGTGGTTCCCCGTGGGCAGAGGACCGGCAAGAATCCCCCACGGCCCGATGGGCTTCTCGCTCTCGAACCCCTGGCCTCCGGTGAAGATCCCCGCGTCGCTCCAGCCGAGGGCGAGCAGCATCGCGACCAGAGCGAGACCGACGGTGATGTAGCCCAAGACCTCGATCACCGCGAGTCGTGGACGGGCGGCCCACAGCGCCGCCGCGAGCCCTGGATAGAGCAGAAAGCTCGCCCCCGGCACGCTGCCCCGAAGTGCCGCGCTCACCGCGAGCACCGCCCAGGGCGCCAGGGCCAACGCGAGAACCCACCACCGGCTCCAGTCGATGCGGCGCCAGCTCCAGACGACCACTGCCATGCAGGCCAGCAGGACGAAGCCGAGCGCTGCGCGTTCGATGACGGCCACCCATGGCGTAAGCGGTCGAGCGGCTTCGGTGATCGACACATGCACCTTCTCGCGGCTCAGACTGAGTGCGAGATCTGCCACGGTGATCGCCGTCCACACGAGAACGACGAGCAGGGTCTCCGGTGCGCGCCACAGGTGAGCGACGGGTGGCAGCAGGAAGCCGCGGTGCTCGGCCGCCGTCCGAGCCGCGACATCGCGCGCGCTCACAGTGAACTCCTCCCGACCATCGAGAGTGACCGGAGGTATACGAGACGCGCCAGGTACCCAAGCCGGAGAGCTGCTCGCGGAGCCGTCACCCTGCGCACACTGGCGATCTGCGCTCGCAGCTCGCGGCGATCCCGCGCGGAGAGCAGTTCCGCGTGCTTGACCATGTACCGCTCGATCCCCGCCGCCCGCCGCTCTGTCTTGTCCGTCAGCTGACCGGTGGCGTGGATCCGGTTGCGGACCAGGACCTCGTCCACGACGCTGTACCGCATGCCCGCCTGGAGCGCGCGCACCAGAAAGTCCTTGTCGTTCGAGACCGTCAACGTCGGGTCGAACCCGTCGACGGACCAGAACGACTCGGTGAGAATGACGAAGTTCGAGCCGACGAACCCCGGGTTGCGTGCCACCACCTCCGCGGCTGCAAGTCCAGGACCTATGCGGTTGATCCGGTAGCCCTCCTCGTCCGCCGTCGTCCAGGCGACAACGAAGTCGACGTCGTCGTCCGTCAGCACCCCGGTCACCGACGCGAGGAACTCGGGATGCCAGGTGTCGTCGTCGTCGAGGAACGCGAGGATGCTGGTCGTAGCAAGTGAGGCCCCGGCGTTTCGCGAGGCGCCCGCTGTCCCAGCCCCGGAGCCGGAGGAGTCGACGTAGCGCACGGGGAAGGGTGCGAGCGGCGCCCAGCGCTCCACGACGGCACGTGTGAGGGACGACCCTGTGTCGTCCGACACGATGAGCGCCGCGGGCTCGCGCACCTGGGCCACCACAGACGCAATGGCTTCGCCGAGGAACTCGTCGCGCCGGTGCGTCGGGATGACGACCGTGATGTCATGCCCGGCGATCACGAACCCACTCCCACTGCTTCGCGAGACCCTCCCGGATGCCGACGGTCGGCACCCAGCCCAGCAGCTCCCGAGCCCGAGATGCGTCACCCCCGGTGCGCGCGACGTCACCGTCGGACCGATCGAGCCGGCGCACCGCCACCGACCCGCCGGCGAGACCGCCGATCTCCTCGAGCACCTCGTTGACGGAGACGTTCGTGCCACCTGCGATGTTGAGGACGGTGCCGGGCTTGACGTCCGTCGTGGCGGCGAGCACGTTCGCGGCGACGACGTCCTCGATGAACGTGAAGTCGCGCACCTGCTCCCCCGTGCCGAACACGGTCACCGGCTCGCCGGTCGCGGCGGCGGTGAGGAAGCGCGTGAAGGCCATGTCGGGGCGCTGCCGCGGACCGAATACCGTGAAGTAGCGCAACGAGACGGTGGGCACGCCGAACTGACTCGCGTACAGCGAGCACAGGTGCTCGGCGGCGAGCTTCGTGACGCCGTAGGGACTGATGGGCGCCGGGCGGTCGAGCTCACTCGTCGGGAACGTCTCGGCGTCGCCGTAGACCGACGAGGAGGAGGCGTAGACGATTCTCTGCAGGCGCGGGGAGAGGCGGGCGGCCTCGAGGAGCGCCTGCGTCGCGGCCACGTTGGCGTCCAGATAGACGCCGAACTCCTGGCCCCACGAGGAGCGCACGCCCGGCTGACCGGCCTGGTGGAACACGACATCGACGTCGGCGAGCAGCGCGGGCAGGTTCACGTCCTGCAATGCCGCGCGCACGAGCGAGAAGTCCTCGCCGAGCCGCGCGAGGTTCTCCTCCTTGAGCGCGACGTCGTAGTAGTCGGTCAGCGCGTCGATGCCCACGACGTCCCACCCCTCGGCAAGGAGCGTCGCGCTGATCGACGACCCGACGAAGCCGGCGACGCCCGTGACGAGTGCCCTCACCGCGCCCTCCGTGCGGCAAGAAGGGAACGGACGCCGATGAGGGCGAACGCCGGGCCGCGCACGAGGTAGCGGCGGGCGAGCCGACGCGGCTCCTGGGCTAGCCGATAGAACCACTCCAGCCCGAGACGCTGCAGAATGACGGGCGCACGCTTCTTGGTCCCCGCGACGAAGTCGACGGCCGCCCCGGCACCGATGTAGACGGCCGGCGGCAGCTTGGCCCGCCATCGCGAGACCCACACGTCCTGCTTGGGTGAGCCGAGGCACACGAACACGAGGTCCGGCTCGAGCTCGGTGAGCACCTCGACGACGGAGAGCGACTCGGGGTCGTCGACGCTCGTGATGCGCGGGAAGTCGACCGCGACGATGTCGGCGTCGACCCGGTCACGCAGCACCGCGGCGGCGTGGGCGGCGACCCCGGGCCCGCCACCGGTCAGCGCGATGCGCCAGCCACGCTCGGCCGCGATCTGGGCCGCCAGCGGAAGAAGATCGGCACCCGTGAGCCGCTCGAGGCGGTGCGCCCCGAGGCGGTGGCCGAGCACGACGAGCGGGAAGCCGTCGGTGATCCGGATGCTCGCCTCGTCGTAGGCGGTGGCGAGCGCCGGGTCGGTGCGCAGGTTGAGCGTCTGGTCCACGTTGGGCGTGATGATGGTGTGCACCTCGCGCGCGGGCAGCAGCCCGTCGATGGCCGCGACGAGATCGTCCGCGCCCCCGAGGAACAGCTCCTGGCCCGCGAGGGTCACCGTCCCTTCGGGCCCGGGGACCATGAGGACCTCGCGGGAGCTAGCCCGACGCGCCACCGAGGATCCCTGCCACCAGGTGGGGCGCGCTGTACCCGACGACGCTCGCCTGAGCGGCGCCCCGGTCGAGGCCCACGGCACGCTGGACGGCGTCAGCAAGCTCATCGGTGTTCCTTCCGCAGACGAACCCGTTGTGATCGCCCGCGACGAGCGCGCCCGTGTCCGAGCCCTCGGTCACGACCGCCGGCAGCCCGGTGGCCATCGCCTCGACCAGGACCCGTGGGAACCCTTCGTACCCGGGGTGCGACGTCATGAGGAACACGCCGGCGACCGCCATGGCTCCGGCCACGTCCTCCGGCGCGAGCCTGCCGAGCAGCCGCACGCGGCGTCGCACGTCGGCGGGGAGCCGGGCCACCTCGACCTCGAGGTCCCCCATGAGCGTGCCGTCGCCGACCATGTCGAGCGACCACGGCTCGTCGGGCGCTCGCTCCGTGAGGCGCTGGAACGCGCGCACGGCCAGCACCGGGTCCTTCGGCGCCTCGAGGCGACCCACCCAGACGATGCGGTAAGGGTCGGGGGCGGTGGGACGGAACTGGACGAGCTCGGGGTCGTACCACGTGGGCGAGAACCGCGTAGCGGCGTTGAACGGACGCAGCGATCCCGCGTAGTCCTCGTTGAAGACGACGACCTCTCGTGCGGACCGCACGAGCCGCAGCTCGATCTGCTCGTGCGTGTTGCCGAGCCAACGCCAGAACGAGTCCGACGTGGCCCCCGTCAGGCCCGCGGCCTGGTTGTGGATGAAGTATGCGAGCGGTCGGCGCAGGAGCGGACGCACCGCGGCGGCGACATCGGCGCGGTGGGCCTGGACCAGCTCGGCGTGGGGCAGTCGTGAGCGAAACCGCGCGAGCCCGGCGACGAGGCGCGCCGAGTGGGGGACGCGTCGGCGCTGGTTGCCCGGGTCGAGCGAGACGACGGGCAGGAAGTACGCCGAGCGCGTCCCCCAGCGGTGGTGCTCCCACTGCCCGAGGCGGCGCTCCGGCACACCGCCGACGTCGACACCGACCACGGCGATCGTCATTCCGGGCGGCGAGTAGCGCAGCAGCCCGCGCAGGCACGAGTCGATGCCGCCGGGCGAGGGGCGCGCGGCGTCCACCTGGTGCACGATGAGCCTGTTCACGGTGCTCGGGGGCCGGGCGCCGAAGACGACCGTGCGATCGGCCTCCTCTGCCCAGGTGTGGCTCTCGGGACGGGTCGTGGTCACTGGAGACCTCCAGGGGGGCGACGGAATCGGGGCAGGGTCACGTGGTCAGTAGGCACCGGACGCTCCCACCACCGCACGGAAGGTCTTCCACAGGATCAGCAGGTCCATCGTGAGCGACCAGTTGTCGACGTAGCGCAGGTCGAGCCGGACCGACTCCTCCCAGCTCAGGTCGGAGCGACCCGAGACCTGCCACAGCCCGGTGAGTCCGGGCTTGACCCGCAGCCGGCGGTACACGGCGTCCGCGTAGGCGGCGACCTCTTCGCCGAGCGGCGGTCGCGGCCCCACGAGCGACATGTCCCCGCGCACGACGTTGAGGAGCTGGGGCAGCTCGTCGATGGAGAAGCGACGCAGCACCTTCCCGACGGGCGTGACGCGCGGGTCGTCCTTCATCTTGAACAGGACGTCGTTGCCCTCGGACCGTTCGAGGAGCGCGCGGCGCCTCTCGTCGGCGTCGACGTACATGCTGCGGAGCTTGAGCAGCGTGAACTCCTCGCCGTCGACCCCGATCCGGATCTGGCGGTAGAACGCCGGCCCTGCCGAGCTGAGGCGCACCAGCAGAGCGGCACCGAGCAGCAAGGGGGCGAGCGCGATCAGCAAGGTCGCCCCGAGCACGCGGTCGAGGGTGGCCTTCGCCACCACACGGCTGCGCGGGGTGCCCACCTCGAGCTCGAGAAGCGAGAGCTCGCCGGTGGGGCGCAACGTGAGCCGGGGGGCGTTGACCTCGACGAGGTCCGGCGCGACGATCAGCTGCGCACCGACCCGATCGAGCGCCCAGGACAATCGCCGCAGTGCGTCACCCTGCAGGCAGCCGCCCGTCACGACGACGATGTCCACGGCGTGGTCCACCACGACCTGCGGCACGTCGGCGATGGCCCCGATCACCGGTGTCGCGGGTGTCGGCTCTGCGTCGTCGAGGCTCGGCAGGCACGCCCCGACGACCTCGAAGCCGTGGTAGGTGGCTCGGCCCAGGTCCTCCGCGACGTGCGCGACGGCGTAGGCGTGGCCCACGACGAGGGTGCGCTTCATGGCCCGGCCCCGTGCCCGTGCCCGGTGCATCACCTTGCGGTGCGCGTAGCGGACGAGCGCTGCTGCGGCCACGAGGAGGGGGACGCCGAAGAACACGAGGAACCGGGAGACCTCGGCCTTGGTCGCGTAGCTCACGGAGATGAGGAGAACCATCCCGAGAACGCCGGCGCGCAAGAGCGCTTGGAACTCGACCGGGCCGTTGCCGAGCTCACGCAGGTCGTATCCGCGATTGAGAGCCGTGAGCAGCCAGAGCCCCACGACACCGACGCTGACGAGAGCGACCGTCTCGAGCTCCGGGCCGAAGATCGGCGTCATGATGGCGGTGCCGACGACGACGGCCACGAGACCGTCGAGCACGAACGTCCAACGCCGGTAGGACGACCCGACCCGTGCCCACTGCTGGGCGACCGAGGCCGTACGGTTGATGGACGTCTCACGTACCTCGAACGGCTGCGGAGACGCCCAGGAGCGCCGCGGCTCGGCTGCACGGCCACGGCGGTCGACGCTCGAGCGTCCAAGGTCGACGCCAGGGTCAGCAGTGAGAGTCACGACGGCCTTCCGTCCGGTTGGGGTGGGGTACTACACCCTATTACGCACCGGTATGGTAGGTAAGACCCTGATGGGTGGATTTGTCCGATTTCACCCGCATGGCGGAGTGCGCGTGCGGCGCATCCGCGGAGCGCTCCGCAGAACGGGTGAATGTCTCGAACACTGGGGACAATCCGGACAGATGGGGCATATGCTCGGTGATCAGTGCCCCCGGCGAGAGCAGGAGTCCGTGAAACCACCGTCGCCGATTGTCGGCTACACGACCGGCGTGTTCGACCTGTTCCACATCGGACACGTCAACCTGCTGCGTGCGGCCGCTCAGCGTTGCGACACGCTCGTCGTCGGCGTCACGACCGACGAGCTCTCACTGTCCCGCAAGGGAAAGACCCCCGTGATCCCCTTTGCGGAGCGGGTCGAGATCGTCTCCAGTCTTCGATGGGTCGACCACGTGGTGGCGCAGACGTCGATGGACAAGCGGGCTGCGTGGGACGAGATCCGGTTCCATCGGATGTTCGTCGGCAGCGACTGGAAGGGCACACCGTCGTGGGACGCGTTCGAGCAGGAGTTCGCGCCCCTCGGGGTTGAGGTCGTCTACCTGCCGTACACGCAGGAGACATCCAGCACGATCCTGCGAGAGGCGCTCAGCAAGCTCGCCTAGGTGGGCGGGCGTACCCGCAGCTAGCGCGGGCCGTGAAACCGCTGCTGGGCAGCGAGAAGACCGTCGAGCACGAGCGCCTCGACCGCGTCCGCGGCGTCGTCGAGGAGGAACGGCACTTCCTTGCGCTCGACCGTGGAAAAGTCCTTCAGGACGAAGTCCGCGGGGTCCATCCGCCCCGGCGGGCGCCCCACCCCGCACCGCACGCGCACGTAGTCGCGCGTGCCGAGCGCCTTGGTTACGTCACGCAGACCGTTGTGTCCGCCCTCGCCCCCGCCGAGCTTGAGACGCACCTCCCCGAAGGGGATGTCGAGCTCGTCATGGACGACGACGACGTGGTCCGGCTCGATGCCGTAGTACTTCGCGACCCCGGACACGGGCCCGCCCGAGACGTTCATGTACGTCACGGGCTTGGCGAGGACCACCCGGGGGCCGGGCGCCCCGCCGGGCAGCGACCCTAGGCGCGCCTCGGTGACCTCGGCGCGGGCACCACCAGCACGCGGGCGCGAGAAGGTCGCGGCCGTGCGCCTGGCGAGCTCGTCGAGCACCATGTGCCCCACGTTGTGCCGGTGGGACGCGTACGCCGGCCCGGGGTTCCCCAGGCCGGCGACGAGCCACAGGTCAGAGCCCATGGATGTGCGCGAGGGCTCAGCCCTCGGCGGCCTCGGACTCCGCGGCCTCGGTGGAACCCTCGGCGAACTCGACCGCGGTGCCCTCGTCCTCGTCCTGCGTCGTCTGCGGGACCGTGACGGAGACGACGAGCGCCTCGGGGTCACCGATGAGCGAGGCGCCCTCGGGGAGCGCGACGTCCGCGGCGAAGATGTTGGTGCCGGCCTCGAGCCCCTCGACGGAGACCTCGACGAACTCGGGGAGGTTCGTGGCCTCGGCCTCGAGCGAGAGCTGCTGCAGGTCGGTGAGGTGGATCGTGCCGGGGGCGGACTCGCCGACGACGTGCACCGGGACGTCCACGGTGACCTTCTCGCCCTTGCGGACGACCTGGAGGTCGACGTGCTCGACGGTGTCGCGGATCGGGTCGCGCTGGATGTCCTTCGCGATCGCGAGCTGGACGTCGCCGTCGAGCTCGATCTCGAGGAGCACGTTGGTGACCTTGAGCGCGAGGAAGGTCGCGTGGCCGGGCAGGGAGACGTGGACCGGCTCGGCGCCGTGGCCGTACAGGACGGCGGGGACGAGGCCGGCGCGGCGGGTGCGGCGGGCGGCGCCCTTGCCGAACTCGGTACGGGCGGTCGCGGCAAGCTTGGACATGATGGCTCCTGGGTGAGGACGTACGGACTGCGGAGGCTCGGCCTCGACGCGGGGCGCGGGACGGACACGCGCGAGTGCGTCCGCCACGTCGATCACGGAGCACCGGGCCGTCCAGCGTCCCTCGCCGAGGCAATGTGCGAAGAGTCTACCCGCCCGTCAAGGGGCCCAGTGCCATCGGACGGTCACGGTCGCCGCGACGACCTCCTCACCGGCGTCGATCGGGAGCGCGGCCGCGAAGGCGTCGGCACGCGCGGCCATCGCGCGCATCGGCGCTGGGTACTCCCCACCGCCTTCGACGACGGCGGCCACCTGCCCGAGCGGGCGCCCCGCGAGCCGGGCGAGCTGCTCGGCCTTGGTGCGCGCGTCGGCGAACGCGGCCTCGCGTGCCTCGGCGGCGGCGTGCGCCGGGTCGGCGAGGGCGAAGCGCGTCGAGTCGAGCCGGGCCGTGGCACCGGCGGCGGCGAGGGCCTCCTGCACGAGCGCGCCGGCGTCGTCGAGGTCGCCGAGCACCGCGCCGCGCAGCCGCGCCCGCACGCCGAGCCGGGCGACGAAGCGCTGCGGCCCGGTGCCGTCGTGGCCGTGCTCGACCCAGGTGCTCGTCGTCGTCGTCCGCAGGTCGGAAGGGGCCACGCCTGCGGCGAGCAGCACGGTCCGGGCCCGTCCGAGCCCTTCGCCCGCCTCGCGCACCGCGACCTGGACGTCCTCGGCCTCGGCCTGGGCACCGAGCTCGACGAGGACGACGTCGGGCCGTACCTCGATCGCACCCGCACCCGCGACGAGCACGCCGTCCTCGCGAGCTCCTTCGCCGGCGTGCACCACGGTTCAGCCCTCGAAGAGCGAGGTGACGGAGCCGTCGTCGAAGACCTCGCGGATGGCCCGCGCGATGAGCGGGGCGATCGACAGGACCGTGAGCTTCTCGAAGCGGTGGTCGTCCGGGATGGGCAGCGTGTCGGTGACGACCACCTCGCGCGCCTCGCACTCCTGCAGCCGGCGTGCGGCCGGGTCCGAGAGCACACCGTGCGTCGCCGCGACGATGACGTCCTTCGCGCCGTCCTTGAGGAGCACGCGCACCGCCTCGGCGATCGTGCCGCCCGTGTCGATGAGGTCGTCGGTCAGGACGCACGTGCGCCCCTGGACCTCGCCCACCACGCGGTTGGCCACGGCCCGGTTCGGCTGGTGGATGTCGCGCGTCTTGTGGATGAACGCGAGCGGCGCCCCGCCGAGCTTCTCGGCCCACTGCTCCGCGACGCGGATGCGCCCCGCGTCGGGGGACACGACGGCGACGTTCGTCACGTCGACGCGCGTGCGCACGTAGTCCACGAGCAGCGGCATGGCCCACAGGTGGTCTACGGGACCGTCGAAGAAGCCCTGCGTCTGGGCGGCGTGCAGGTCGACGCTCATCAGGCGGTCCGCACCAGCGGTGCGGAACAGGTCCGCCATGAGACGCGCCGAGATGGGCTCGCGCCCACGGTGCTTCTTGTCCTGCCGGGCGTAGCCGTAGAACGGCTGGACCACGGTGATCGTCTTGGCCGAGGCCCGCTTGAGGGCGTCGACCATGATGAGCTGCTCCATGATCCACTGGTTGATCGGGCTCGTGTGGCTCTGCAGCACGAAGGCGTCGGCGCCGCGCACGGACTCGCCGAACCGCACGTAGATCTCGCCGTTCGCGAAGTCGTACGCCGTGGTGGGGACGAGCTCGACGTCGAGTGCGCGCGCGACGTCGTCGGCGAGCGCCGGGTGAGCGCGACCCGAGACCAGGACGAGTCGCTTCTCGCCGTTGTTGGAGAACAGGCCGGTCATCCGCGTTCGTCCTTCGTGCTCGCAGCGTTCGTACCCGACCCGGCGGGCCCGGAGGTGTCCTCGGTGACGACCGGCTGCGACCCGGTCGCGGCGGCACGGGCGCGCTCGGCCCTCGCCTGCGGGCCGAGGCCGTCGAGCTCGCGGCCCCCGAGAGCACGCGCAGCCGCCTCGGCAGCGGCGGTACCCGGGCGCGAGCGCACGACCCAGCCTTCGATGTTGCGCTGCGGGCCCGAGGAGACGCCCAGCGCCCCCGGGGGCACGTCGCGCCGGATGACCGAGCCGGCGCCCGTGTAGGCGCCGTCGCCGACCTCGACGGGGGCCACGAACATGTTGTCCGAGCCGGTGCGCACGTGGGAGCCGATCGTCGTGTGGTGCTTGTTGATGCCGTCGTAGTTGACGAAGACGGAGGAGGCGCCGATGTTCGAGTGGTCCCCGATCGTCGCGTCCCCGACGTAGGTCAGGTGCGGCACCTTCGAGCCCTTACCGATCGAGGCGTTCTTGACCTCGACGAACGTGCCGATCTTGCCCTTGCTCCCGAGACGGGCACCGGGTCGCAGGTAGGCGAACGGGCCGACGGTCGCGTGCGGTCCGACGACGGCGGACGACCCGTGCGTGCGCACCACGCTCGCCCCCGCGCCCACCTCGACGTCGGTGAGCGTCGTGTCGGGGCCGATCTGGGCGCCCTCGCCGACGCGCGTCGACCCGTGGAGCTGCGTGCCGGGCAGGAGCACGACGTCCTGGGCGAGCTCGACGTCGACGTCCAACCACGTCGAGGCGGGATCGACGACCGTGACGCCCTCACGCATCCAGCCCTCGAGGACACGGCGGTTGAGCTCGGCGCGCAGGGTCGCGAGCTGGACGCGGTCGTTGACGCCCTCGACCGTGACGGGGTCGTCCGTGCGCACGGCACGCACCGCACCGCCGTCGGCCCGCGCGATCGCGATGACGTCCGTGAGGTAGACCTCGCCCTGCGCGTTGTCCCGGCCCAGGCGGGCGAGCGCACCGCGCAGGACGGCGGCGTCGAACACGTACACGGAGGCGTTGACCTCGCGGATGGCGCGCTCGTCGTCGTCGGCGTCCTTCTCCTCGACGATGCCGACGACGGCGCCCGAACCGGGCTCGCGCACGATGCGGCCGTAGCCGAAGGGCTCGTCGAGCTCGGTGGTCAGGAGGGTCACGGCGTTGCCGTCGGCCGTGTGCGCGGCGTGCAGCTCGGCGAGCGTGGCGCCGTCGAGCAGCGGGGTGTCCCCCGCGATGACGACGACCGTGCCGGTGACCTGGTCCTGGCCGTCCCCCGCGAGAGCGCCGTCGGCGTGGGCGGCGGCGTCGAGCACCGCGAGCGCGCACTGCACGGCGCGACCCGTGCCGGGGATGTCGTCCTGGTCCGCGACGAGCACACCGGGGTCGACCTCGAGGGCGTGGGCGGCGACGGCGTCACGGCCGTGGCGCACGACGACGGCGAGGCGCCGGGGCTCGAGCTCGCGGGCCGCGACGAGCGCGTGCCCGAGCATCGACCGCCCCCCCAGCTCGTGCAGGACTTTGGGTGTGCTCGAACGCATCCGGGTGCCCTCACCTGCGGCAAGGACAACGACGGCGGCGGGCCGGGCGGTGGTCACCGAAGGAGCTCCCGAGGGGTGTAGCCGAGGCAAGGCGCACGGCCACTCTACCGCCGGGCACCGGGTTGTCCTGCCGCTCCGCCCCCAGGACTCGAACCTGGACTGCAAGGCTCCAAAGGCCTGCGTGCTGCCATTACACCAGGGCGGAACACGACCGGGGCTCGCCCGGACGGCGGGGCCATTCTGCCAGCCCGACCGGGCATGATGGACACGTGGCCACCGAGAGCAAGCGCCCCGCGCGGGCAAGGATGACCGCGGCCCAGCGCCGCGCCCAGCTGCTCGAGGTGAGCCGCAAGCTCTTCGCGGAGAAGGGCTTCGAGGGCACGAGCGTCGAGGAGATCGCGACGCGCGCCCAGGTCTCCAAGCCCGTCGTCTACGAGCACTTCGGGGGCAAGGAGGGGATGTACGCCGTCGTCGTCGACCGCGAGGTGACGGCCCTCACCGGCGCCCTGACCGGCGCGCTGACGGAGGGCGGGCACCCCAAGGTGCTCGTCGAGCGGACGGCGCTCGCGCTACTGAGCTACATCGAGGAGAACACCGACGGCTTCCGCATCCTCGTGCGCGACTCGCCCGTGGCGCAGGCGACGGGCACGTTCTCGAGCCTCATCGGGGACGTCGCGACCCAGGTCGAGCACCTGCTCGCCGACCAGTTCAAGAAGCAGGGCCTCGACCCGAAGACGGCACCCATCTACTCGCGCATGCTCGTGGGGATGGTCGCGCTCACGGGCCAGCACTGGCTCGAGGAGCGCAGCCTGAAGAAGGCCGACGTCGCCGCGCACCTTGTGAACCTCGCGTGGAACGGGCTGTCCGGCCTCGAGCGCCGCCCCAACCTCACCTCGCGCCGCTGACCGACCGTGACGCCGTCACGCTGAACGATTGAGTGCGTCCGGAGCACGCAATCGTTCAGCGTCCCTGGACCGACGCCGCGGCAGGTATCTCGATGTCGAGTAATCTCGGCGTATGCCCTCCGAGCCCGCGACGACCGACCCCGACGAGGTCGACCGCATCGTGGCGGCGTGGCAGCGCGAGCGGCCCGACCTCGACGTCACGCCCCTCACCGTGCTGTCCCGGGTGACCCGCCTCGCGCGGCACCTCGACCTCGCCCGGCGCGGTGCGTTCGCCCGTTCCGGGCTCGAGTCGTGGGAGTTCGACGTCCTCGCCGCGCTGCGCCGGGCCGGGGCGCCCTACCGGCTCTCCCCCGGCGCGCTGCTCACCCAGACGCTCGTGACCTCGGGCACCATGACGAACCGCATCGACCGCATGGTCTCCCACGGGCTCGTGCGCCGCGAACCCTCCCCCGACGACCGCCGGGGCGTGCTCGTGCGGCTCACCGACGAGGGACTAGCGCGCGTCGACACCGCGATGGCCGACTTCCTCACGGTCGAGGCGAGCCTGCTGCAGGGGCTGACGGCGGACCAGCGCGACGAGCTCGCCGACCTGCTGCGCATCGTGGTCAGACAGTTCGACGGATGAGGTTCCGGCTCGCGCTCGGTGGGGGCAGCGGACTGCTGCTCGTCGCCGTCCTCGTGTTCGCGGCCAACCTGCGCGGGCCGATCGCCGCCCTGGCGCCCGTCGTCGGCGACGTCACGGCCGAGCTCGCCCTGACCCCTGCCGCGGTGGGCCTCCTGACAGGCCTCCCGGTGCTGTGCTTCGCGCTCGCCGCCCCGCTCGCCTCCGGCTTCATCGGGCGGTTCGGTGTGGGCCGGGCCGTGACGGTCTCGTTGCTCGTCATCATCGCCGGCACGGTGCTGCGCTCGGTGGCGGGGTTCCCCACCGCGGTGGTCGGCACGCTCCTGCTCGGGGTCGCCATCACGATCGGCAACATCGCCGTTCCGGTCGTGACGCGGCGCGACTTCCCGCTCGTCATCGCGGGGGTGACGGGCGCCTACACGGCCGCGATGAACCTCGGTGCCATGACGACGACGGCGTTCACCGCGCCGATCGCCCAGTCGCTCGGCTGGCGCTGGGCCCTCGGTGTCTGGAGTCTCCTCGCGGTCGCGGCCCTCGTGCTGTGGCTCGTCGCGGCCCACGTGCGTCGCGGCCGGGCCGCTGCTGCTGGAGCAGCCGCGACCGGTCGCGGTGGGAACAGTCCCGGCGCGGGGGACGGCGGGCCGGCGGGCGCCGTCGTCGACGTCGTCGTCCCCACGATCGAGACCGCGCCCCGCACGCACGTGCTGCGCCGACCCTTCATCTGGGCGCTCGCCGCCGTGTTCGGGATGCAGTCGTTCGGGTACTACGGCATGACGGCGTGGCTGCCGCAGCTGCTCTCGGACCGGATCGGCCTGGACCAGGCGGCGGCCGGTGGCGGGGCGGCGCCGTTCCAGGCGGCCGCCATCGTCAGCGCGCTCACGGTGCCCCTCGTCCTCGCGCGGCGCATCCCGGCCCGGGTCGTGTTCCTCGCCCTCATCGGGCTGTGGCTCGCCCTGCCGCTCGGCATCTTCTTCGCGCCTGGGGCGTGGCTCGCCTGGGTGGTCTGCGCCGGCCTCGCGCAGGGCGGGCTGTTCACGGTGGTGATGTCCGTGGTGCTGCAGCGGGCGTCGGGTGTCGCGGACGCGCGCCGTTCCTCCGCAGCCGTGCAGTCGTTCGGCTACCTGTTCGCCGCGACCGGCCCGAGCGTGCTGGGTGCCCTCAACGCGTCGAGCGGCTCGTGGTCGCTCCCGCTCGCCACGCTCCTCGTCGGCTTCTCCCTCGCGGCGGTCGCCGGCGTCTACGCCATGCGCCCGGTGCGGTGAGCTCAGTGCGCTGGTGTCGGTGCGCTGGGGTCGGGCCGGTCGGCTACCTCGTGGGCGGGTGGGAGGAGATGACGGCGGCGCCCTGGACGGGCCCGGTCGCGGTGCGCACCTCGTCCGCGACCCCCTCCGCCATAAGGGTCGCCGAGAGCGCGAGGGCGTGCTGGGCGCTGCGGGCGAGGACGGCGACCGTCGGCCCCGAGCCGGACACGATGGCCCCGAGCGCCCCCGCCTCGCGCGCCACCTCGAGAGGATCGGCGAGTCCCGGGGAGAGTGCGAGCGCCGCCTCCTGCAAGTCGTTGTGGAGCGCCTCGCCGAGTGCGACGGGATCCGCCTGCCGCAGGGCGAGCAGGAGATCGTGGTCCGCGTCCTGGTCGAGCTCGGCGTTGCCACCGGTGAGCTCGTCGAACTTCCGGTACACGGCCGGGGTGGGCATGCCCTCGTGGCGGATGGCGAGCGCCCAGTGGAACGTGCCCCGCGCGAGCGCCGGGGTGAGCAGGTCCCCGCGGCCCTTCCCGATCGCCGTGTGGCCGAGCACGGCGAAAGGCACGTCCGCGCCCAGCTCGCCGGCGAGCTCGACGAGGGCGTCACGGCTCATGCCGATGTCCCACAACGCGTCGCACGCGACGAGCGCCGCTGCCGCGTCCGCAGACCCACCCGCCATGCCGCCCGCGACGGGCACCCCCTTGTGCAGGTGCAGGTGCGCGTCCGGGTCCGTGCCGACGTGCTCGGCGAGGAGGAAGACGGCCTGGGCCGCGAGGTTGTCCAGCCCCGTCGGCACGAGCTCGGCCTGCGGGCCCGAGACGGTGATGATGACGTCACCGCCGGCGCGCCGCGCGCTGACCTCCTCGTAGAGCGAGACCGCCTGAAACGTCGTCGCGAGCTGGTGGTAGCCGTCCGGACCCGCCGGGCCGCTGCGCAGCGAGAGGTTGATCTTGCCCGGTGCGCGGACCCGCTCGATGCGCTCGTCGGGGTTCGCGCCGATGGGGCCGAGCTTGCCGAAGTCGTAGCTCATCTCGCCGCCTCGCCGCGCAGCGGCTCGCCGTCCCGCGACTCCCCGCGCCGCGCCTCGCCTCGCTCCAACCCGCCCCGCAGCAGCCCGGTCGCGACGAGCGCCTCGGCGACCCGCGCGAAGTCCGCGACGTCGAGTCGCTCCCCGCGCGCCTGCGGGTCCACGCCCGCAGCCTCGAGAGCCGCCTGCGCCTGCGCGGACGAGCCCGCGAGCCCGGCGAGGGCGGAGCGCAGCATCTTGCGGCGCTGGGCGAACGCGGCGTCGACGACGGCGAACACCTGCGCGCGGCTCGCCGTCGTCGACGGCGGTTCACGGCGCACGAGCTCGACGAGCGCGGAGTCCACGTTCGGCTCAGGCCAGAAGACCGTGCGACCGATCGTCGAGGTGCGCCGCGCGCTCGCGTACCACGCCACCTTGACCGAGGGGATGCCGTAGGTGCGCGATCCCGGCGGCGCGGCGAGCCGGTCGGCCACCTCGGCCTGCACCATGACGAGCACCCGGCGCAGCGAGCCGAAGCGCTCGAGGAACGTCAGCAGCACGGGCACGGCGACGTTGTAGGGCAGGTTCGCGACGAGGGCCGACGGCGGGGGCCCGGGGAGCGACTCGACGCGCAACGCGTCTGCGGTGAGCACCTCGAAGCGCTCGGTGGCGCCGGGCTGGTGGGCGGCGACAGTCGCGGGCAGCGCCCCGGCGAGCGTCGGGTCGATCTCGACGGCGAGGACGTCCGCGCCGATCTCGAGCAGGCCGAGCGTCAGCGAGCCCAGTCCCGGACCCACCTCGACCACCCGCTCGCCTGCCTCGACACCGGACTGGCGCACGATCTTGCGCACCGTCCCGCCGTCGTGCACGAAGTTCTGCCCGAGGCTCTTCGTGGGGCGCACACCGAGCCGGTCGGCGAGCGCACGGATCTCGGCGGGGCCGAGGAGCGGGGAAGTCGGGCTCACGCGAACGAGCCTATGCCGATCACGCGGGTGACGACGCGCGCGTCAGTACCAGTTCTTGCGGAGGAAGAAGCTCCACGCACCGCACGGGGTGTCGTAGCGGCCCGAGATGTAGGAGAGGCCCCACTTGATCTGTGTCTCGGGGTTGGTGCGCCAGTCGTCGCCGAACTTGGCCATCTTGTTGCCCGGGTGGGCCTGCGGGATCCCGTACGCGCCCGTCCTCTTGTTCTCCGCGTTGACCCGCCAGCCGCTCTCCTTCTGCCACAGCGCGACGAGGCACTTGAACTCGTCGTCGCCCCAGCCCCGCTTGGCCACGAGCTCCTTGGCGATGGCCTTCGCCGTTCCGGCCTTCACGGGCGGCACGTCGGGGACCACCATGGTGCCGACGAGCACGACGCGGTCCTGCGGCGCCTCCACGATGACGGAGGCGAGGACGGTGCGCTCCACCTCGACGCCGTCGACCACCGTGGCCGTGTAGGTGACCTCGCGTGTGCCGACGCGGCCCTGGTGCTGCACCACGCGGGTGCCCTTCGCGAGGGAAGAGTCCTCGACCTCGCGCTCGGCGAACTTCATGGTCTGGGTCGTGGTGCCGCCCACGGTCTTGGCGCGGACGACCTCGACGACGAGACCGTCGACGGCGGCCGAGTCGAGCGGGACCGAGAGCTGGTCGTCCCCGTCGAGCACGAGCCCGACCTCGAGGAGCGCCTCGCGCACCGTGGGTGAGTTCGTGTCGAGCTCGACCACCTCGCCGTCGACCTGGACGGACATCGACTTGCGCGTCGAGACGACGAGCGCACCGGTACGGGGCAGCGCGGCGGAGCGGGACACCGAGACGTGCGCGTCCTGGGCGCGTTCGCCGAGGGCGTCGATCGCGTCGCCGACCGTGAGCGCCGTGGTCCACACGGTGCGTGCCTCGCCGTCCACGACGAGCTCCAGCTCGCGCGCGTGACGCACCACGATCTCGTCACCCGTCGCGGCGGCGGTGCCGAGCGCCGGGACCACGAGGTCCCGCTCGCCCACCTCCACGCCGGCGGCCACGAGCACGTCCGAGACGGTGCGCCCGAAGGTCGACACCTGGAGCTGCTTGCCGTTGACGTCCACCTCGACGGACTTGTGGAGGGTCGCGAAGGCGCCGGTGCCCGCCGTGACGAGCACGAGCGCGGTGGCGTGCGCCACGAGTCGCCGGGTGCGCGAAGGCGTCCCGGGGGTGCGGCTCGGGCTCATCGAGGTCCGTTCATCAGGCGACAGGGCTCGCCGCGGCCCCCACACGCGACAGCCCTCGACGTTAGCCCAGAGTGGGGGTGGATTCCTAGTCGCAAGGACCTAGAGCCGGGGCAAACCGGGATCAATCCCATGAGCCGTATAGCGCAAGAGCGTTGCGTTCCACCGCTGCACACGCCGCGGCGAGCTCGAGCTCGAGCACCTCGGCGAGCGTGTGCATCGTGAGGGCGGCGAGGTACGGGGCGTTGGGGCGGCCCCGGTACGGGTGCGGCGCGAGGTACGGGGCGTCCGTCTCGAGGAGCACGCGCTCGGGGCCGACGGCGCGGGCGGCCGACCTCAGCTCGTCGTTGGCCCGGAAGGTCAGCGGGCCGGCGAAGGACAGGTACCAGCCCTGCTCGGCGCAGTACCTCGCGAGCGCGGCGTCGCCCGAGTAGCAGTGGAACACCGTGCGCTCCGGAGCGCCGTCGGCCTCGAGGACCTCGACGACGGCGCCATGGGCCTCGCGGTCGTGGATCTGCAGCACGAGGTCGAGCTCCTTGGCGAGCGCGATGTGCGCCCGGAACGCCTCCCGCTGCACGGCCCGCCCACGCTCGCCCGCCCGGAAGAAGTCCAGCCCCGTCTCGCCGATGCAGCGAATGCGGTCGTTGCCGCGAGCGACGGTCTCGACGCGGGCGATCGCCTCGTCCAGGGGCAACTCGTGGCGTTCCACCGGGTCGGGCTCGAGGCCGTCGGGGGCCACCTCACGCACGCCCGCGTGCAGCACGGCCTCGTTGGGGTGGATCGCCACGGCACCGAGCAGCTCGGGGTACGCGCGCACGGCGGCGCCGGTCCACTCGACCGACTCGAGGTCGCAGCCCACCTGCACGAGCCGGGTCACCCCGGCGCGCGCCGCACGGTCCAGGTGGGAACGGAGCGTGACGTCGTCCGCCGTCGTCGTCGTGTCCGACGTCGGCCCTCCCGGCGACCCGGCCCCCGCCGCGGGCTCACCGAGCGGCGGACCGCCGTCGGCCACCTCGGCCCCGCCCCGTGTGCGCCAGCCGCCGTCGTCCGTCTCGGCGAGCACCGTCTCGAGGTGCGTGTGGTTGTCGACGACCGGGTGCGGGAGCGGCTCGGGATCGGCCGGCCAGTCCGCGCGCCGGCTCACGCCCCGCCCTGCGCCCGGGCGAGCTCCTCCTCGACGATCGCGTCGTCGAGCTTCGTGAACACGGGCTTCGGTGCGCTCACCGGCGTCCCGACCGCCACGGGGACCGAACCCCATGCGTGCACGCCGCGGTAGTCGCCCGTGATGATGGGGTAGCTCATGGTCGGGTCGTCGAGGTCCGTGACCTCCTCGATGCGCGGGCCCGGCTCCACGACGCCCGCGCCGCCGAACGCCTCGTGGACCTGCTGGGCCGAGTGCGGCAGGAACGGGGCGAGCAGCGTGCGGCAGTCGCTCACCGCCTGCGTCGCGGTGTGCAGCACGGTCGCGAGGCGCTCGCGGTCCTCGGGGGCCTTGAGCTTCCACGGCGCCGTGTCGGAGAGGTACTTGTTGACGTCCGCGACCACGGCCATCGCCTCGTTGATGCCCGCGCGCTGGCGGTGGTGGGCGATGTGGTCGCCGACCGCGGCGAACCCGGCGCCGGTGCGCGCGAGCAGGTCGCGGTCGATGTCCTGGGGGTCGGCCGCGGCCGGGATCTCGCCGAAGTTCTTGTGGACGAGGTTCGCCGTGCGATTCACGAGGTTGCCCCAGCCCGCGACGAGCTCGTCGTTGGTGCGGCGCTTGAACTCGGCCCACGTGAAGTCCGTGTCCTGCGTCTCCGGGCCCGCCGTCGCGATGAAGTAGCGCAACGCGTCGGGCTGGTAGCGCTCGAGGAAGTCGCGCACGTAGATGACGATGCCGCGCGAGGAGGCGAACTTCTTGCCCTCCATCGTGAGGAACTCGCTCGAGACGACCTCGGTGGGCAGCTGCAGCTCGCCGAAGGTGCCGGGCTGGCCGCCGCGGGAGCCCTTGCCGTTGTAGGCGAGGAGCTCCGCCGGCCAGATCTGGGAGTGGAACGTGATGTTGTCCTTGCCCATGAAGTAGTACTGCTGGGCCGTGGGGTCCGCCCACCACTGCTTCCAGTCGTCCGCGTCCGTGCCGAAGCGCCGGGCCCACTCGATGCTCGCGGACAGGTAGCCGATCACGGCGTCGAACCAGACGTAGAGCCGCTTGGCCGGGTTGTCCTCCCAGCCGGGCAGCGGCACGGGGATGCCCCAGTCGATGTCGCGGGTCATGGCGCGCGGCCGGACGTCCTCGAGCAGGTTGAGGGAGAACTTGAGCACGTTGGGCCGCCACGCCGAGCGCGTCGCGAGCCAGTCGCCGAGCGCGACGGAGAGTGCGGGCAGGTCGAGGAAGAAGTGCTCGGTCTCGACGAACACGGGAGTCTCGCCGTTGATGCGGCTGCGCGGGTTCTTCAGCTCCGAGGCGTCGAGCTGGTTGCCGCAGTTGTCGCACTGGTCCCCGCGCGCGCCGTCGTACCCGCAGATGGGGCACGTGCCCTCGATGTAGCGGTCCGGGAGCGTGCGGCCCGTGCTCGGCGAGATCGCGCCCGTGGTGGTCTGCTCCACCATGTAGCCGTTCTTGTGCAGCGTGCGGAACATCTCCTGCGCCACCGCGTAGTGGTTGCGCGTGCGCGTGCGGGTGAACAGGTCGTAGCTCAGCCCGAGCTTCGTGAGGTCCTCGACGATGACCCGGTTGTAGCGGTCGGAGAGTTCCTGCGGCGTCACACCCTGCTGGTCGGCGAGCACGAGGATCGGCGTGCCGTGCTCGTCCGTGCCCGAGACCATGAGGACCTCGTTGCCCGCCATCCGCATGTACCGGCTGAACACGTCGGAGGGGACGCCGAAGCCGGCGACGTGGCCGATGTGCCGCGGGCCGTTGGCGTACGGCCAGGCGACAGCGGAGAGGATGCGAGTCATGGGCCGATCCTAGTCAGCGACCCCCACCTCGGCCCGCCCCCGTCCACGCGGCCCCCGCGCCCGGGCCCGCCCCGTCCACGCCGTCCCCACGCCCGGCCCGCCCCGTCCGCG
>Ga0160457_1000048_pt1 | contig 195641 bp, 178 predicted proteins | sample HID1972M_E6MG_FD_108242 | JGI IMG/M metagenome (GOLD analysis project Ga0160457, IMG submission 108242) | Enriched pill bug-associated microbial communities from UW Madison campus, WI, USA - HID1972M_E6 MG | ecosystem: Host-associated > Arthropoda: Insects > Digestive system > Unclassified ...
GCGTACACGAGTCGGACGGCGACGGGGGTGATCGACCAGCAGCTGACGACGGTGCAGGTCTCCGACGGCCAGCTCACCGTGACCGGAGGACGCGACGGACGCATCAACGGACTCGTCGTCCGCGAGCCGGTCCCCGTTCCCGCCGCACTCACCGCAGACGTCGACGCCGCACAGGACCCGCGCGTTTCCCTGACCTGGGGCGCCGTCGCCGGCGCGACCGGATACCGGCTCTACCGGTCCACCGAGACCACCGAGCGGGAGATCCTCGCCGAGACGAGCGAGCCGGTCTACGTCGACACGGATGTGATGCTCGGTGAGCCGTACAGCTACGCCGTCCGCGCGCTCGCCGGAGAGCGGCAGTCGCTGCTGAGTGAGGCGATCGAGGTGAGCGTCGTCGATGCGGACGTCGCCTCTCCCGCCGCGCCGACCGGACTCGAGGTCCTGTCGATCACGAGGAACGAGATCGCGCTGAGCTGGAACGCGGATGCCGACACGGACCGCTGGCGGGTCTACCGCACGACGCGCGCGGACATCCCCTTCTCGCTCGTCGCGACCACCACGGAGCCGACCTGGCGCGACGCGGACGTCCTGACGACGCGCGCCTTCTTCTACCGCGTCGTCGCGGTGAACGCCGGCGGATACTCGGCGCCGTCAGAGTCGCTGGAGACTGAGGTCACCACGACCCTCGTGCGCGAAGTGGAGTACCTCGACCGGGCGCCGGTCGCGGTGGCGCTCGACGAGGGCGTGTACGTGGGATGGCGGCTTCTCGGCCTCGACGACCGCAGCCTCGCCTTCAATGTCTACCGTGACGGGGTCAAGGCCAACGACGAGCCGCTCGCCGGAGCGACCAACTTCGTCGACGCGGCCGGGACGGTCCAGTCGCGGTATCGGGTCTTCGCGATCGTCGACGGGCACGAAGTCGGCGTCACCGACGAGTTCGGGACGTGGGAGGACCAGTATCTCGACATCCCCGTCGACAAGCCGGCGGACGGTGTCTCTCCCACGGGCGAGGCCTACCGGTACGCCCCCGGGGACGCGAGCGTCGGGGACCTCGACGGGGACGGAACGTACGAGATCGTGCTCCTCTGGAACCCCAGCAACGCGCAGGACAACTCGATCGCGGGTCACACCGGAAACGCCTTCCTCGACGCGTATTCGCTGGACGGCACGCGACTGTGGCGGATCGACCTCGGCGTCAACATCCGCGCCGGCGCCCACTACACGCAGTTCCAGGTGTACGACCTGGACGGCGACGGCCGGGCAGAGGTCGCGTTCAAGACCGCGGATGGCACCATCGACGGCATCGGCGAGGTGATCGGCGACCCGGACGCCGATCACCGCAACGCCGACGGCTACGTGCTGAGCGGGCCGGAGTTCCTCACGGTGTTCGACGGTCTGACCGGAGCTGCGCTGGACACCGTCGACTACAAGCCCGGCCGGGGCGACGTCGGGTCCTGGGGCGACACCTATGGCAACCGCGTGGACCGGTTCCTCGCGGGCGTCGGCTACTTCGACGGCGAGCGTCCGAGCCTGGTGTTCAGCCGCGGGTATTACACCCGCTCGGTGCTGGTGGCGTGGGACTTCAGGGACGGCCGGCTCACCGAACGGTGGACGTTCGACTCTGATGACTGGGGAGCCCAGTACGAAGGCCAGGGCAACCATCAGCTCACCACAGCCGACGTCGATCGGGACGGGCTCGACGAGGTCGTCTACGGTGCCCTGACGATCGACCACGACGGGACACCGCTGTACAACAGCCGGCTGCTTCACGGCGACGTCCTCCACGTCGGGGATCACGTCATCGAACGGCCCGGCCTGGAGATCTTCAGCACCTTCGAGAATCCCGCCGAGAACGGTGGCGTCATGGCGGCGATGCGCGACGCCGAGACCGGCGAAGTGCTGTGGAAGACCGAGGGTCCGTTCGACACCGGTCGCGGTTCGGTCGCGGACATCGATCCGAACCATCCGGGCGCAGAAGCCTGGCATCCCGCCAGCAGCGCGATCCAGACGACGGACGGTCCCGTCAAGACCGCCCACGGCGAGGTGATCTCGATTGTGATCCCCGAGGCGACGTTCGTCGCCCACTGGGACGGCGACCCGCTGCGTGAACTCGTCTCGCAGGAGTTCGACTCGAGCATCCGTGCCGGAGTGCCGCTCATCTCGAAGTGGAACCCCGAGACGAACACGCCGGCGGTGCTGTACCGCGCGGAGGGCGTGCTCTCGCAGGGCACCCAGGCCCAGCCGCTGCTGCAGGCCGACCTGTTCGGCGACTGGCGCGAGGAGCTGCTGTTCCGCCACGTCGACGGCAACGCCCTGCGACTGCTGACCACCGTCGACCCGACGGAGCAGCGCATCCCGACACTGATGCACGATTCGCAGTATCGGCAGGCTGTCGCGTGGCAGAACACGGCGTACAACCAGCCGCCCCACACGAGCTACTTCATCGGAGCCGACATGGAGGAGCCCCCGCTCGCCAGCATCCGCTATGTCGGTGCACCCGTGGGTGATGCCACGCCGCCGGAGATCTCGGGCCTGCCGAGCGGGACGTATCCCGACTCGGCGCAGATCACTCTCGGCATCCTCGCCGAGGACGCCGAGTCTGGCATCCGAAGCGTCACGATCGAGCTCGACGGGGAGACCATCGACCCGGCTGTGGCGATCGACCTCTCCGGCAGGATCGGCGACCACACCCTCGTCGTGACGGCTGTCAACAACGCGGGACTGACGGCGACGGCAGAGAGCGAGTTCCTCGTCCTGCGGGACGATGGTGCCGCCGCCGCGCCCGGAGTGGGCACGCTCTCGCACACGAGCGGGTGGGCGTACGGTCTCCACGACGGCAACTACGACGTCGTGATGAACCTGTGGTGGGGCACGCCCGGCAGCCTCGTGCGGATCTACGAGAACGGCGCGCTGATCGCCACGAAGGCGCTCCCGGCCACCGCCGGCCTGTCGCAGACCGCGGGGATCACGGTCGCGGGCAAGCCGAACGGCTCCTACGTGTACACGGCCGAACTGATCAACCTGAAGGGCGCGACCTCCACGACCTCCACGACGGTGACGGTCAATGCCGCCCACCCCGGGACGCCGGTACTCAGCCACGACAACTGGGACGGCGACGGTGATTTCCGACTCACGGCGAACCTGTGGTGGGGCACCAACGCCTCGGCGTACCGCTTCGAGCTGGACGGCGAGGTGGTCTCTGAAGGCAGCCTGACGAGCCGCACGCCGAGTGCGCAGCATGCCTTCGTGGACGTGACAGGGATCGCCCCGGGCGATCACACCGCGCGCGTCGTCTTCGTCAACGCCGTCGGTGAAGCGACGAGTGCGCCCGTCAGCATCCGGGTCACCCGATGAGACAGCGGCCCCGGCATCCATCCTGCAAAGATGGATGCCGGGGCCGCTCGCGCGAGGAGCGCGAGTAGGACGGCCATCACCGTCCTGCGACGAGAGAAGACAGATGAGTCACCCGCCCGCTGAGATCGAACTCACCGCCGAGGCCGTGGACCGTCTGATCGCGACCCAGCATCCTTCCTTTCGCGGACCGCTGAGGCTTGTCGCGCACGGATGGGACAACGATGTGTACCGCCTGGGGGACGACCTCGCCGTGCGTCTTCCCCGGCGAGGCAGCGCCGCCGAGCTCGCGGAAAAGGAACAGCGCTGGCTCCCCATGCTCGCCGGGCTTCTCCCGATTCCGGTGCCGGTCCCGCTCGCGATCGGCCGCCCCTCCGCCGACTACCCCTGGAGCTGGAGCATCATCCCCTGGTTCCGCGGGGTGCGGGGCGCAGACCTGTCCGCCGCGCACCTCGACGCGGCCGCGGAGCAGCTCGCGGAGATCCTGCTCGCCCTCCACATTCCGGCTCCTGAGGATGCACCGATCCATGCCGTGCGCGGCGTTCCCCTGATCGAGCGCGACGAGATCGTCCGCGTGCGCCTCGCCCGCCACCCGGCTCTTCTCCGAGAATGGTCGAACGCCGTGGCGGCCGCCCCGTGGCCAGGCCCGCCCGTCTGGGTCCACGGCGACGTGCACGCGGGCAACATCGTCCTCGAGGACGAGCGCATCGTCGCCGTCATCGACTTCGGCGATCTCAGCTCCGGCGACCCGGCCTGCGATCTCGCCGCGGCCTGGCTCATGTTCACCCCGACAGGGCGCACTCGCTTCCGGCGCCGCATGGGCGACAGGTACGACGACGCCACCTGGACACGAGCGCGGGGGTGGGTCGCAGCGATGGCGAGCCTCGTCCTCGACGCGGATGATGCAGGCCTTCACCGCATGGCCACGCACGCCATCGGCGAGCTCACGCGCGACCCGGCCTGACCGGCCGGCCGTCGGCTCGTCCGGTCGTCGTCAGCCCTTGTGCTGGGCGCGGTAGGCAGTCGGGTTCACCCCGTGCACGCGCCGGAAGTGGCGCGAGAAATAGAGCGGATCCGCGTAGCCGACCGCCTCCGCGACCTCGGCGATGGGGGCGGAGGTCGTGTCGAGCAGCGCGCGTGCCCGCGCCATCTTGACCGAGGTGTGGAAGGCGCCCGGCCCGCCGCCGGTCGCGCGGCGGAAGAGTGCGCTCAGGTGCGACGGCGACAGGCCGACGAGCGCCGCGAGCTCGGCGACCTGGATGTTGCCGTCGACTCGCCCCTCGAGGTAGCGCATCGCCCGTTCGAGGGGCGAGCCGTCCGCGGGCAGCACGGCATCTGCCGCGATGCGCGTCAGCAGGCTCCAGGCGACGCCGGAAGCGGCCAGCAGCTGCGCCGGCGAAGGGCGCCGCTCCAGCAGCGTGACGAGTTCGTCGAACAGGGCGACGATGCGGTCGAGTGAGCGCAGGCGGGGCGGCTGGGCGGCCGCGCGCAGCGGCGCGACGAGGTCGGCGACATCGTCTCCGCGGGCGTGCAGCCACCAGATCGTCCATGGATCCCTGTCGTCTGCCCGGTACTCGTGCGGCCTGTAGGCGGGCAGGGCGATGCTGGTCCCGGCGGTGAGCGCGGTGGTCGTGCCGTCGACGTGCACGACGCCGCCGCCGGACACGCACACGAGCACGATGGTCTCGGGCGCGCCTCCCGTGCGCTCACGGTGGTGGCCCTCCGCAGCGGGGAAGTAGCCGGCATCCGTCACGACGAGTCGCCGGGTCACAGGTCTCGTGAGCGACGCCTCCGCCTGCGGGCGCGGCACCACGACCAGACGCTGGTTCGCAAAGCCCTCCCGACGGTCCGCGCGGGCGGAGCGAGTCGTCGTTTCATCCATGAGGTTCCTCGTTCCCACCATATCGCCGCGCTCGCGCGCCTTCTACCATCGACGATGTGACTGACGAAGACGACGCGATCGCCCTGCCCGACGCACCCGGTGACCTGAGCGCCGCGCTCGCCGGCGGTGCGGCCGTCGCCTGGAACGAGCCGCTGACGATCCGCACCTACGCGGCGGGGGAGCCGAGCCGGTATCCGATGTATCTGGACCAGCGCGTCTATCAGGGCTCCAGCGGCAAGGTCTACCCGATCCCGTTCACCGAGAGCGTCGCGGACGATGCCGAGCCGCGCGACTGGCAGGCGATCCACCTCGAGAACCGGTACGTCCGCCTCGTGGTGCTCCCCGAGCTCGGCGGGCGCATCCACATCGGATTCGACAAGACGACGGGGTACGACTTCTTCTACCGCAACAACGTCATCAAGCCCGCGCTGGTGGGCCTCGCCGGACCGTGGATCAGCGGCGGCGTGGAGTTCAACTGGCCCCAGCATCACCGTCCCGCGACCTACCTGCCGGTGGAGACGTCGATCGAGAACGGGGCGGACGGGTCGGTGACCGTCTGGTGCCACGACCACGATCCGTTCGCGCGCATGTCGGCACACCACGGCATCCGCCTGCGGCCGGACAGCTCGGTCGTCGAGCTGGTGGTGCGCCTGCACAACCGGACGAAGGAACGGCAGACCTTCCTCTGGTGGGCCAATGTCGCCGCTCGGGTGCACGACGACTATCAGGCGTTCTTCCCCGAGGACGTCCGCTACGTCGCCGACCACGCACGGCGGGCGCTGACCGCGTTCCCCGCTGCGGACCGGGAGTACTACGGCGTGGACTACCCGGCGCTGGCGGCGCAGCGACCCGGGGCCGACCGCATCGACTACTACCGCAACGTGCTCGTGCCGACCTCGTACATGATCGTCGACTCGCAGCAGGACTTCTTCGGCGGCTACGACCACGCCGCCGGTGCGGGCTTCGTGCACTGGGCCGAGCGCCGCGTCTCGCCCGGAAAGAAGCTGTGGACCTGGGGGAACGCGCCGTTCGGGCATGCCTGGGACGCGCAGCTCACCGACGCCGACGGCCCGTACGTCGAGCTGATGGCCGGCGTCTACACCGACAACCAGCCGGACTTCACCTGGATCCTGCCCGGCGAGACGAAGGTCTTCACGCAGCACTGGTATCCGATCCCCGGCATCGGCGCCGTCAGTCAGGCCACACCGGACGCGGCGGTCCATGTCGGCTGGGGCGATGCCGTGAGCGCGCGGTTCGCGGTGACGTCGCCGCAGCCGGGGGCACAGCTGCGCATCGTCCGCGACGGCGAGGTCGTCGCCGCACGCACGGACGACCTCGTCCCCGGCCGCGTGGCCGCACTCGACGCCCCCGCGGGAGAGGGCGCGCTCTGTGTCGAGCTGCGCGACGGCTCCGGTCGCGTCCTCGTGCGCTGGGTGCCGACGCTCACCGACGACGAGGAGCCGTGGGTCGCCGAGGAGCCGCCGCTGCCGGCCGATATCGACAGCGTCGAGGAGCTGTACCTGACGGGCCTGCACCTCAGCCAGTTCCGCCACCCCACCCGCTCCCCGCTGCCCTACTGGCACGCGGCGCTGGACCGCGACCCCGACGACGTCCGCACGAACCTGGCGCTCGCCGACCGCGACTACCGCGCCGGCCGCTATGCCCGCGCTCTCGAGCGCATCGACCGCGCGCTGCGCCGCCTGACGCGCCGCAACGCCAACCCCGTCGATGCCGAGGCCTTCTACCTGCGCGGGCTCGTGCTGCAGCGGCTGGGGCGCACGACCGAGGCCGAGCAGGCGTTCGGGAAGGCGGGGTGGGACGGCACCTGGGCCGCCCCCGCCGGCTTCGCCCTCGCGCAGTCCCTCGCCCGCCGCGGCGAGAACCGGTCGGCGCTGCGCGTGCTCGACACGCTCGACGACATCGTCGGGCACGACACGCGCCGCATCGCCCTGCGCGCCATCGTGCTGCGTCGGCTCGGGCATGTCGAGGCCGCCCGGCAGCGGTGCGACGCGGCCCTGGTCGCCGACCCGCTCGATGCGACGCTGAGGGCGCTCGCGGGGCGGACCCTCCAGGCAGATGCCGGAGTGCTGCTCGACGTCGCCTTCGACCTGCGGGATGCCGGCGACACGGAGTCCGCGCTCGAGCTCCTGACGCGGGTGACGGCGGCGCCCGTCACCGCCGCCGGCAACCAGCGTCCGCTCGCCCACTACGCCATCGCCGCCCTCCTCGATGCGCGCGGCGCGCGCGAGGATGCGGCCGAGCACCGCCGTCGCGCCCGTGCCGCAGATCGCACATGGGCCTTCCCCTCGGGGCTGGACGCCCTCGACGTCCTCGAGGCGACGCTGCACGCAGAGCCCGACGACGCCGTCGCCCACGCGCTGATCGGCATGCTCCTGTACGCGCACGGACGCCGGGCCGAGGCCGGCGCGCACTGGGATCGCGCCGTCGCGCTCGGGCTCGACGACCCGGTGCTCGCTCGCAACGCCGCGCTGGCCGCCTACAACGTCGGCCACGACGACGAGGCGGCGTGGGCGCACTACGCGCGGGCGGTGGCGCTCGCCCCCGCCGATGCGCGGCTGCGCTACGAGCAGGACCAGCTGGCGGTCCGGCTCGGTCACGATCCGGATGCCCGACTCGCCCGGCTGCGGCCGCACGAACACATCGTGCTGCAGCGCGACGACAGCGCGATCGAGTACGTCGATCTCCTCATCGCCGCGGGCGAGGCCGCACACGCCTACGAGATCCTGACGACTCGGCGGTTCCACCCGTGGGAGGGCGGTGAGGGCCGTGCGGTCGGATCATGGGATGCCGCGCGCGCGGCGCTCGGGCTTCCGCTCGCCGACCCGCCCGCGACGCTGGGCGAGACCCGCGCGCAGTTCACGCCGCCGGTCGCCCGGCACGATGACGGGGCCACCGACTACTTCGCGACGAGCCTGCCCGAGCTGATGCTCTTCTCGCGTGCGCACGACGAAGGAGACCGGGATGACTGACGCGGCGTACGTACCGGTGCCCCTTCCGCCGCACCTGCCCGAGCGGCTCACCATCACCCTCTGGGACTTCTCCTGGTACGTGCGGACGGGGGCGGGGGAGCCGTTCGAGGACCTGGACCGCGTCGCGGCCGAGGCCGTCGAGCGGGGATACAACACCGTCCGCATCTGCGCGATGCCGTTCCTCCTGTTCGGCTCCGGACTCGACACCAGCGCGCTCGCCCTCGGGCCGCTCGGCGGCGCCTATGCGCAGAACGTGCGCTGGTACGACGTGTCCGCGCCCACCCGCCTCGACGCGCGGGCGCACCTGCTGCGCCTGTTCGACACGCTCGAGCGTCACGGCATGTACGCGATCCTCTCGTCCTGGGAGTATCAGCAGTCCTCGGCGTTCGCGGAGACGAGCCACTGGTGGGAGGCGCTGCGCGCCGTCGCGCCGGACGATCGGCCGCTGCGGCTGGCACAGTCTCTCGCCGACCTCGTCGACTTCCTCGCAGAGCACGGTCTGGACGATCGGATCGCGTTCACCGAGCTGCACAACGAAGTGCAGTACGGGTATCTGGCCGAAGGGCTGCCCGTTGCACCCGACGACGAGGCCGGGACGATCGTCGCGCTTCGTCCGCGGCTCGATCGTGGGCTCGCCCAGTTCCATCGGCGGCATCCTGACCGCCCCGTCACGGTCAATTACGCGCACGTCCCGGTGGCGGCGATGCGCGCGGTGCCCGCCGAGATCGATGTGCTCGTCACCCACCCGTACGTCTATGGCGTCCTCGACGAGGTCACCGCGGCGTTCGACCTCCGCGGGGAGCTCGCGACCTTCCCGATGGCGGCGGTCCGGGCCACCGGCATCCTGCGTGCCGATGCGCCGGACCCCGCGAGCTGGGTGCTTCCTTCGGAATCGGCGTGGAAGATGCAGGCGACGATCGTCGGCAAGCCCGAGATCTACCTCATGGACTGGGTCGATGCGGAGGCGTTCGACCGATTCCTCTACGAGCGCTACCAGGTGCACCATCACGAGATGGTGAGGACGCTGCGGACGTGGCTGGACGTCGCGGCCGACCGGGCCGCGGAGCGCGGCATCCCGCTGGTGTTCGGCGAGGGCTGGGTCGGTTACACGCCGCTGCACGGCGACTTCGAGGAAGGGCCGATCGGCGCCGCCTTCTGCCGCCTCGCCATCGAGGAGTCGCGGCGCGTGCGGGCGTGGGGAACCATCGTGTGCTCCAACGCGGCGCCCCATCACCCGATGTGGGCGGACGCACAGCTCCAGCTCACGTGCAACCGGCGCTTCCTCGAGCCGGCCGGGTGAGCTGGGCCGCCCCTCACAGGGGGAGGGGTCGGTTGTCGACGACCCTGCGCATGACGAGCGTGGTCGTGAGCCGGAAGGCACCGGGCAGAGTGCTGAGCTGCTCGTCGTAGATCCGCTGGAAGTCGGTGAGGCTGGCGGCGACGACCCGGAGGAGGTAATCGGGTTCGCCGAAGAGGCGCTGGGCGTCGACGATGTGCGGCACGGCGCTCACGGCGTCTTCGAATGCGGCGATGGTCTCGCGCGTCGCCTCGCGCATCGTGACGAAGACCAGCGTCTCGAATCCGAGATCGACCGCCGCCGGGTCGAGCGAGGCGCGGTAGCCGACCACGACGCCGGCGCGCTCGAGTTCGCGCAGGCGCCGGTGGCAGGGGGACACGGTGAGCTGGACGCGTTCGGCGAGCTCGGTGAGTGAGATCCTGCCGTTGGCCTGAAGCTCGGCAAGGATCTTCCGATCAATCGCGTCCATAGCGACAAGTATTGCGTAGAACAGTAAGTCTGCGGGAAACAACGCAAGCACTTTCGCGCATATCCTCCGTAACCTCCTGGTGAAGGACCCGCAGAGGGCGGGAGGAAGGGTCGTTGATGGACGGTGCGGCTGTTCTCGCGTTCTGGGGCGTGTCCGTCCTGTTCGTGATCACCCCGGGAGCGGACTGGGCATACGCGATCACCGCCGGCCTGCACGCGCGCACAGGCGCGGCCGTGGCCGGCCTGCTGGCGGGACATCTCGTGGCCACCGGGGTCGTCGCCGCGGGGATCGGCGGCCTGGTCGCCGCACTGCCCGGCGCCCTCACGATCCTCACCGTGGCCGGCTCGCTCTACCTGGTCTGGCTCGGCGTCGGCACCCTCCGGCATCCCGCTGCCGTCTCGACCGGCGAGGCGGATGCGGGCGGGTCGACGTGGCTCTGGTGGAGCCGCGGATTCGGTGTCAGCGGCCTGAATCCCAAGGTGTTCCTGCTGTTCCTGGCGATCCTGCCGCAGTTCACCGATCCCGCCGCATCCTGGCCGATCGTCGGGCAGGTCGTCGTCCTCGGTCTCGTGCACGTGGCCAGCTGCGCGGTCGTATATCTGCTCGTCGGTCACGGCGCCGGGGTCGCGCTGCGGTCTCGCCCGGCCGCCGCCCGCATCGTCAGCCGCGTGTCGGGCATCGTGATGATCGGCATCGGCGCGTTCCTGGTGGTCGAGCGACTGCTGCTCCACTGAAGGGTCGCGGGTCGGCCGTAGTCGTCAGCGCTCGACGCTCATGAGGGTCTGCTGGCCGACCGCGACCAGTTCGCGATCCTCGCCCGAGTGCGCGTAAACGTCGAGCCGGCAGACGGTGAGCGTCCGTCCCGGTCTGACGACGGTGCCGACGGCCTCGAGTTCGTCTCCGGTGGCGGGCGCGACGAAGTTGATCTTGTATTCGATGGTGAGCACTTCGGAGGCGGGGTCGAGGAGGGTGAGCGCGGCATATCCGCCGGCGCTGTCGGCGATCGTCCCGCTGGCTCCGCCGTGGAAGTAGCCGTGCTGCTGGGTCACGTCGGCACTCATGGGCAGATGGATGTGCACCTCACCGGGGGCGATGCGTCCGAGCCGGGCGCCAAGGTGGCGCATCAGGCCCTGTGCGCGGAAGCTCTTCGCGATGCGGTCAGCCGCGTCCGCCGCGGAGTCAGCGCTCACGGCGATTCCCGCACGTGACGGCGAACCGACCGATGGCTCGTTCTGCGACGGTGCTCATGCCGTGAGCATAGGGGAGCTCAGCTGCTCGCGGCGTGCGCCGCCGCGGCGCCCTCCGCACGTGCCGCTTCGAGCGCCGCCGCCGCACGGCGCCGACGGATCCGCGCTCGCCGGACGAGCAGCCAGACGATTCCGGCGACCACGATCAGGGTGAGCAGCTGCGGCCAGGGGATGGCCGCGACCGTCACGGCCGCGAGCGCGTCGTCGATGTCGGCCGCCACCGCGTCCTCTCCGACGAGACCGTTGGCGCTGAGGACGGTGACATCGAGGCTGCCCCACGGCCAGACGCCCTCGATCGTGCCCTCGACGTCCTGCGCGTGGCGGGGGAGCACCTCGCGCTGCTCGGCGAACGCGTCCACCGTGACGGTGGACAGCGCGGGGAGCAGGCCGACGACGTCCACGCTCTGTACTGAGCCCAGCCGCACATTGCCGCCGTTGGTCATGGTGTAGCTCAGGTGCACGCGCCCGGGGGCGAACGGGTTCCACGAGGTCTCGTACACCGCCTCGAGGCCGGTCGGCGCGAGTGTCGCCTCGATCTCGCCCGAGATCCGCATGTGGATGCGCGCGCCGATGCGCGCGTCCAGACCGACCTGGCTGCCGAGGGACTGCGTCGATTCGGGGCTGAGCGAGGCCACGATGCCGCCCGGGTGGTCGCCGGGGAGCGCATCCTCCGGGATCACGATGGTGAACGGGACGACGGCGTGGTCGAGCGCGGCGACGGTCACGGTGGGCTGGATCTCGATCCACGAGCCGATGTCGGACGGCTCCTGAGACGAGGGCAGCACGTCGAACGCGCCGTCGGGGCCGACGATGCCGTCGCTGGCGCGGAGATCGAAGGTGAGCTCACGCTCGGAGAGGTTCGTGACCTGGACGTATCCGGACGCCGTCGTGCGCGGATCCTGCGCGAACCGGAAGGACACACGACCGTCGGCGCCGTCCGCGTCGGCCGGCGCGATCGACCACGTCACCGACTCCTCCGCATCGGCGGCGCCGGCCCAGGCGGGAGCGGCGAGCGGCAGCACGAGGCCGATGACCGCTGCAGTCAGCGCGGCCAGCGCGGGCGACACGCCGACGCGCGAGTGCTTCGCGAGTCTCGTCCGGGTCGCCGACGGCGGGAGAGTGGTCATCTGCTCGTTCCGGTCTCTCGGTCGGGTGCGGTGGCGCGCGCGCCCGCGGGCGCGGGGAGAAGGTCGACTCGTCGCCCGGTGCGCGCCGCTTCGTGGATGCCGCACAGAAGTCTCACGGTGCGCAGCCCGTCGGAGCTGCCGATGGCCGGCGCGCGACCGCTGTCGACGGCATCGACGACATCACGCCACTGGCGCAGATGGCCGACGTGTCCGATGGCGAGGGGATCGGAGCCGCCATGGCCGACCGGCGCCCCCGACGGGGGCGGCGGTGCGTCGACGTCCCATCTGAGCACTTCGCCCTGGCCGAGGACCACCTGACCCTTCGTCGTGAAGATCGACACGGTCGCCGAGTCGCCGGGGAAGGCTTCGGTGGTCGTCACGATCGTGCCCACCGCGCCGGAGCCGAACCGCACCGTCGCGACCATCGTCGCGTCGGTGTCGCCCGATCGCGGACGGACGACGGACTGCGCCGTCACGGACTGGACGGGACCGCACAGCCACTCCAGGAGATCGACGTTGTGGACGCCCTGGTTCATGAGCGAACCGCCCCCGCTCGCGATCTGCGATCGCCACGGCGCGGCGGCGAAGTACGCGTCGTCCCGATACCACGGGACCTGCGTGGTCGCCAGCACGACCTCGCCGAGCAGGCCGTCCGCGAGCAGCTGTTTGACGTACGCGTGCTCGGGCTCGAACCGGCGCTGCGAGATGACCGACACGACGAGCCCGCTGCGTCGGGCGAGCAGGTCGATCGTCTCGGCTTCGTGGACGTCGATCGCCATCGGCTTCTCGACCACCACGTGCTTCCCGCGGCGCAGCGCCGCCAGCGCGAGGGAGCCGTGCACACCGCTCGGCGCGGCGATCAGGACCAGGTCGATGTCGTCGTCGTCGATGATGGCGAGGGGCTCGGAGCGGACGGCATCCTGCCAGCCGGCATCGCGCAGCAGCTCCGCTGCGCGAGCCGGCGATCCGCCGCTGTACGCCACCAGCTCGACGCGGTCGCGCAGCTCGGCGAGGGCTCGTACGTGCATCTCGGCGATCGCGCCGAACCCGATCACGGCGATCCGCAGCGGCCCGCTCGCCCTCGACGCGGCTGAGCGTGTCATCGGTACGGGATGCCGTCGGCGCGCAGCAGCTCGACAAGGGCGCGATGCGCCTCACCGAACAGCTCGGGTCCCGAGAAGCCGCCGAGATGGTGGGCGACGCCGAGGTGCGGCTCGAGTGACACGAAGCCCTCGTAGCCGTCCTCCTTGAGCGCGTGGATCGTCTCGCGCAGCTGGCCGTCGCCTCTGCCGGCGGCCACCACGCGACCCGTCGCGGCGATCGCATCCTTGATCTGCACGTACACGAGGTGGGGGCGGAGAAGCTCGTATCCCTGGTCGTGGGGAGCGACGCCGACCTGCACGAAGTTCGCCGAGTCCCACGCGACCGCCAGATGCGGCGAGCCGACGGACTCGATGATGTCGAGGCAGCGCGCGGGAGTGTCGCCGTACAGGCCCTTCTCGTTCTCATGGATCAGGACCAGGCCGCTCTCCGCGCCCACGTCGGCCAATGCGGTCATCCGACGGATGACCTCGTCTCGGTGATCGGCGGGGTCATCGCCCGCGGGGAGATAGAAGGAGAAGATCCGGATGTACGGTGCGCCGAGAACGCGGGCCACGTGGATCGCGCGGCGCAGCCGGTCGATCTCGGGAGCGAGATCCGCGTCGACGGCGATCTTGCCCACCGGGGAGGCGATGCTCGAGACGCGCAGTCCGTGCGCCGCGAGCACCGCCCTCACCCGGTCGATCCGGGCATCGTCCAGATCGACGACGTTCGTGCCCCACGCGCTTCGGAACTCGATGTGCGTCAGCCCGAGGGCAGCGCTGAAACGGCACTGCTCCTCGAAGTCGTCATCGATCTCGTCGGCGAACCCCGAGAGTGTCCACATTGGTTCTTCTTCTCTCCTCGTCGAGACCGGTGCGGTCGTCGAGCTGGTCATCGGGATGATCGTGCGGCGGCGGAGCCGTCAGTCGTGCGCCTGGCTCGCGCCCAGCAGATCGCGGATGCGATCGGCGGCCGCCGTGAAGCGCGGGTCGTTCATCGTCTGTCCGTAGTCGCGCTCGGCGGGCAGGCCGGGCTCGAGCGTCTCGACGATGCGTCCGGGCCGGGGACTCATGACGACGATGCGATTGCCGAGGTAGACGGCCTCGGCGACCGAGTGCGTCACGAGCAGGATGGTGGTGCCCGTCTCACGCCAGATGCGATTCATCTCGATGTTCATCTGCTCCCGCGTCAGAGCATCGAGGGCGCCGAACGGCTCGTCCATCAGCAGGATCCGCGGCTCGTGCAGCAGTGCGCGGCACAGAGCGACGCGTTGCTGCATGCCACCGGACAGCTCGTGGGGCAGGGCCCTCTCGAAGCCCGTGAGCCCGGTGAGCTCGATCAGCTCGTCGGCCCGCCGGTTCGCGTGCGCGCGATCCATCCCGCGCATCTCCGCCTGGAGGAGGATGTTCTTGCGCACTCCCCGCCACTCGAGCAGAGCCGACCGCTGGAAGGCGAAGCCGATCTGCTTCTGCGGCCCCACGACCTGCTGGCCCATGATGCTGACCGAGCCTTCGCTGACCGGAACGAGGCCGGCGACGATCTTCAGCATCGTGGACTTGCCGCATCCGCTCGGACCGGCGATGGTGAGGAACTCGCCCTCGGCGACCGAGAGCGACACGTTGTCGAGCGCCACGGTCTCGGACCGCTTGGACGCGAAGCGCCGGGTGAGGTCGCGGATCTCGATGACGGGGGCCCCGGGCGCCGAAGCGCCCGAGACCGTGCCGAGGACGCTGGGCGTCGTCACTCGTCCGCTCCGAATCCGGCTGCCCAGTAGAGCTCGACGTCGACGTCGCCCTCGAAGTCGGTGTTCGCCTTCAGGAACTCCAGCGTGTCGGTCCACTGCTCGTTCGTGTTCACTCCGGGGACGCCGTCGCCCAGGAGGCCCAGGGTGAGCTCGAGCTGGCTGAGGAGCACGTCCTCGGCGGGCGTCTGCTCGGCCAGCTCGATCATCGCGGCGACCGCTGCCTGCGGGTTCTTGCCCGCCTCGACGAACGACTTCGCCAGCGCGCGCATCATCGCGTCGACGAGCTCGGGCGTGTTGTCGATGGTGCTGTTGCTCGCGAGCAGGCCGGTCCCCAGCAGGTTCATGCCGAAGTCCGCGAAGGAGAGGTGGCTCATCTCCTTGCCGGTCTGGCCGGCGATGGTGGGCGACTGGTCGTGGAAGAAGCCCTGGATGGCGTCGACCTTGTCCTCGATGAGGGCGGCGATCTTGCCGGAGGCGTCGACGTTGACGACGGTGACGTCGGCGGGGTCCACGCCGTTCAGCTCGAGCCACGCCGGGAAGGTGCCGTACATCGCGTCACCCGGGGTGCCGCCGACGGTCTTGCCGACGAGATCCTGCGGCGTGCTGATGCCCTGGTCCGCGAAGAACTGGACCGAGCTGGGGCCGGTCTGCAGGAACACGCCGACGCTCTTGACCGGCATGCCGCTGGCGATGCCGCGGGCGAGGGGCGGGGCATCCGCCCAGCCGAAGTCGGTGTTGCCCTGGGCGACCTGCTGCACGGTGTTGCCCGAGCCGTTGCCCGGCTGGATCGTGAGGTTGATGCCCTCGTCCTCGAAGAAGCCCTGCGCGAGGCCGTAGTAGAAGGGCGCGTGCTCGCCGTACGGCACCCAGTTCAGGGTCAGCATGACATCGGTTGCCTCGACGGGAGCTTGCGTGTTCGTCGCTGCGGGCGTCTCGGGGGTGGCTGCGGCGCAGCCGGATGCGAGGAGCGCGACGATCGCGAGGGGTAGGGCGGCTTTCAGGTGGTTCTTCATGACAGGGCCTCTCTGCTCTTGCCTGGTGGTGGGTACTGCTTCGGGTTCCGCGCTGACGCGGAGTCTGTGGGTGGACGGGGTGGAAGGGACGGACGGGGACGTCATCGGGGCGTTCGCCGGCTCACGCGCCGGCGAGCATCATGCCTCCGCGGCGGCTGGCGTGCCACGGGATGACCAGGCGCTCGAGCAGCTCGACGAGGACGAACAGCACGATGCCGATCGCGGACATCAGGATGAGGACGGCGAACAGGAGCGGCGCGTTCAGGTTCCCGCTCGCCAGCAGCAGCATGAAGCCGAGGCCCTGGTCGGCTCCCACGAACTCGCCCACGACCGCGCCGGTCACAGCCAGGGTCACGGCGACCTTCAGGCCCGACATCAGCTGCGGGAGCGCGGTGGGGAAGCGGACCTTGCGGAAGGTCTTCCAGCGCGAGGCGCCCATCGTGGCGGACAGCTCGAGAAGCTCCGGGTCGACCGAGCGCAGACCCGCCACGGCCGAGACCACGACCGGGAAGAACGCGATCAGCACCGCGAGGATGATCTTCGGGCTCATGCCGAAGCCGAACCACACGACGAGGATGGGCGCGATCGCGATCTTCGGAATGACCTGGGCGAACAGGATCAGCGGGTAGATCGACTTCTCGGCGGTCGGCGAGTACACGAGGAGAACGGCCGTCGCGACGCCGATGACCGCCGCGAGGACGAAGCCGATCACGGTCTCCTGCGTCGTCACCGCCGTGTGCTGCAGCAGCTGCGACCAGTTCGCGACGAACACCTCGCCGACCGCCGCGGGCGAAGGGATCAGGTACGCGGGCACGAGCTTGAGCGCCGCCACGAGCCACCAGGCGAGGAAGACCGCCAGCAGCACCAGCGCGGGGCGCCAGCTGGCCTGCCAGGTCGCGAAGAGCCCCGTCTTCCAGGATCGGGCGGGCGGGGGGACGGTGATCGCGTACGTGGCGGAGTCCTGGCCGGCGGCGTTCTGCTCCGCCCTCGTGGGGGGTCGTAGCGATGTCATGTGTGTTGTGCTCCTCCCTGAGCAGACGTCCGTGAGCATCCGGTCGTTCACCGGATCGGACGGGGGCCTCTTCGGCGCGGGTGTTCGCGCCCGGCGCCATTGGGGTTGAAGTCTTCTTCAGGGTGTTCGCGGGGACAAGCGGTTGCCGTGGGTTGCCCGGGAGCGCGTCAATCCCGCGATCAGGAACGTGCGCTCGCGACGCGACCGGCGATGCCCTGCACCGTCGCGACGAGGACCAGCGCGACCAGAGGCCACGTCCAGCCGTGCGTCGCGTCGAAGAGGAAGCCGGCCACGACGGGAGCCGCAGCGGCCAGGACGTACCCGACGCCCTGCACCAGCGCGGACACCGCCACCACCTGGCGAGGGGAGTCCGCGAGGACGGCGATGAGCAGGAGGGCCAGTCCGAGCCCGGCGCCCTGTACGGCGCCGAGGATGACGACGGCACCCAGGGCCGCCTGCGGGAACACGATGAGCGTCGTCAGCGAGAGCGTGGTCAGCGCCGCGACTCCGAGCGCGACCCGTGCCCGGCGGCCGGGCCGGCCGGCGAGCAGCGGCGCCAGTGCGGCACCGGCGACGTTGCAGACGTTCAGGAGACCGAGCAGACCGCCCGCGGCGACCTCGCCGTACCCGCTGTCGCGCAGGATGCTCGGCAGCCACGCGTTCGTCGTGAAGTAGATCGCCGACTGCGCACCCATGAAGACGCTCAGTGCGATCACGCGGCGTGAGTGCAGCAGTCGCAGGGGGGTGCGCGCTCCCACGAGGGGCGCGGAGGCGCGGAACAGCCGTGGCAGCCACAGCAGAACCGCGATGGCGGGCGGCACCGCCCACAGGGCGAGCGCGCGATTCCACGTCGTGTCGAGGGCGAGGAGCATCGGCAGGGTCGCGGCTGCGGCCAGAGCGCCGCCCGCGGACAGCGTCGCCGCGTACACCGACGTCGCCACGGGCAGGTGCGACGCGAAGTCGCGCCGCACCACCGCCGGCAGAAGGACGTTGCCGAACGCGATCCCGCATGCCGCGATGAGGGTCCCGAGCGCGACCGCGAGCAGCGTGGGCGTGACCCGGACCGCTGACCCGACGGCGATCGCGAGCAGTGCGAACCAGATCAGCCGGTCCAGCGACACCCAGCGCGCGGCTGTGAGCGACGCCGGTGCGAGCAGGCCGAACACGAGCACGGCGATACCCGTGAGCGAGCCGACGACGGCGGCGGACACGTCGAGGTCGTCGCGCATCGCCCCCGTCAGCGGGGCGATGGCGACGATGGGGGCGCGCAGGCTCACGCCGATGACGACGAGCAGCGCGAGTCCGGCCCAGAGGCGCAGTCGTCGCGGCGCCGGAGAACCGTTCGGCGCAGAGGATCCATTCACAGACACCCCGCGAATGCTAGGGCAGCGCGTGAGGCCCGATGCCGAATCCGCGCACAAGACGTCCCGCGGGTGGCAACCACTGGCAATTCTCCGTACGGGATGCCCGCGACGGCGACGTCTCGACCATAATGAGCGCCCGCTGCGGCGGATCGCATGCCGCTGCCGGATGCGACTGGACGCACGCTGCAGGGCAAGTCCCGGCAACAGATTGACCGGTTCGAACGCGATGGGCGACCTTGTGGAAGGTCGGGGCCAGGAGGGCACGACGAACGCGAAGCTGTTCAAGGGAGAACGAGATGACCAATTCACGCAACGCAAGAATCGCGGCGTGGGGGGCAGCCGCTGCGCTGGCCCTGCCGCTGATGATGGCGGCGTCGCCCGCGACGGCGGCCACCCCGGACGACCCGGAGAACGGACCCTACTGGGCGGTGCCGGCCGAGCAGATCGGCGTGGTCGGGTTCACGATCCGGTCGCAGATCGGACAGGACGCGCTGGGCACGCTGACCGCCACCCAGTCGTGCGGCATCACGAACTACGAGTTCTCGGGGTCGGCCGCCGCGCTCCAGGGCAAGTCGCCCGCCGAGCTCGCCGAGATCGCGGAGCAGCTCGACCTGAACGTGCCGTCGATCGGCGTCAGCGGCACCGACCTCTCCGACCGGATCGACGAGGTCGCCGAAGCGGCGAACCTGCTCGGCGCGAAGTTCGTCCGCATCAGCGGCAGCGGCACCGAGCCGGCGCAGTTCGAGGCGATCGCCGCCAACATGGAGGCCGCCGGCATCGCCCTTGCACCGCACGGCATCCGCGTCGCGTACCACAACCACGGCGAGGTCTTCCCCGTGCTGAGCAACGGCAAGACGGGTCTCGAGATCCTCGCGGAGAACACGACTCCCGAGCGGGTCGGGTTCGAGCTCGACCTGTACTGGGCGGTCGCGGCCGGCGCCGATCCGGTCGAGATCATCCAGCAGTTCCCGGGCCGGTTCCCGCTGTTCCACGTCAAGGACCGCAAGGACGGCACCTTCGCGACCGTGGGTCAGGGCGACATCGACTTCCAGCGCATCTTCGCGTACCGGGAGCTCGCCGGGGTGGAGTGGTACTTCATCGAAAACGACCAGCCGCAGCCTGACGGCATCACCTCGGCCTGCGAGAGCTACGCGTACCTGACCACCAGCCCGGCGGTCGACGAAGCGGGCATCCCGCTCACCGTCGAGGTCGACGGTGCCGGGTCGCTCGCTCTGACCGTCGCGTACTTCGGCGCCGGTGTGGACCTGGGCGACTCCACTCGCGTCGGAGACGCGCTGCGCTACACGGCTCAGCTGCCCAAGATCTCGGTGACGGACACCCGTCGCGACGACCGTGGCTGGTCGGTGACCGGTCAGTCCTCGGACTTCACGTCCGGAGCTCACGGCTTCACGGGGGACCACCTCGGCTGGACGCCGAGCCTGCTCAAGGGTGAGACGGGCGTCACGGCCGGCGCCTCGGTGGCCGGCACGCTGGCCGGCGGCCCGGGTCTCGCGATCCCCGCGTACCTCGCGCAGGCGGGCGAGGACTCGGTCCGCGGCACCACGGTGGTCGGAGCGGAGCTGGAGCTGCTGCTCCCGGCCGAGACCGAGACCGGACGGTACGCCGGCACCCTGACGGTGTCGCTCTTCGCCGAAGACTGATCCCGAGGATCCTAAGACCGAGGCCCGCAGCGTGCGCTGCGGGCCTCGGTCCCGTCCGGTCAGGGCGCTGTCGGGGCGGCGGCGCGCACGCCGGCGAGGCCGACCTCTGCGACAGCCCTGGTCTGATCCGGGCTGAGGTACCCCGATACGACGATCCAGACGTCGCCGAGGAGGATGTGCGTCTCGGCGTGCTCGACGTCCACCTCGCTGTCACGGGTGAACCCCTGTGCGCCGTCGAGGTCGTATTCGTCGTAGACCGTGCCGCTGAGCTGCGTCAGCAGCTGCGCGGTCGCCTCCTCGGGAAGCTCGGCGAGGATGCCGGTGAACCCGAAGCCAGAGTTCTCATTGCCCCACGGGCAGTACTCGATGCGCGTGGCGGCTGCGGCGGCCTGCTCCCCGGTGGGCGGAACCGCATCGCCGGGCGGTTCGCCGAGGTCCAGCAGTTCCACCCCGGGGCGTCCGCTCGCGCCGCGCACCTCGTCGATCGGGAACGCCTCGGCGCACCCCGGGAGGTCGCCGGGAGCGGGGGAGCCCGGAGCCTCCCCGGCCGGAGTGCAGCCGACCAGCGCGGCGGTGAGGACCAGGGTGGCCGCGAACGGGAACGTCGTTCTGTTCGTCATCGCGCATTCCTCCTCGAGGGTTCGCGGCGTCCGTGCGCGCGACGCCGCGGGCTAACGGTGCTCGGTCATGCCTTGGCCGCGATGTTCGCAGCGGAGATCGAGCGCTGCAACGGGCGATAGTGCTCGACGACGGCCTGACGGTACGCCTCCACGTCGCCGCGCAGCGCTGCATCGAGCATGTCGCCGTGGGCCTCGGCGGTGTGCTGGATGTCGGAGGGCATGACGATCCCCAGGAGCGGGACGACGGCGGTGTGCACGTCCCAGAACGCGCCGACGAGCTGCTGCGCGAGATGATTGCCTGTCACGGCGAACAGCTTCGTGTGGAACGCGCGATCCGCCTCGAGGAACATCTCGCCCCGCGAGGCCTTCGTGACCATCTCGTCGACGAGCGCCGACAGCTCGTTCTTCGTCTCCTCGGTGGCCCCGGCCACGACCGCGTCCGCCATCGCCAGATCGAGGGCGAGACGCACCTCCACGACCTCGCGCAGGGCGTCGACGGATCCATCGGGGGAGAGCACGCCGCGGAACACGAGCGCCTCGACCATCGCATCCAGTGACATGGCTCCGACATATGTGCCGTGGCCGTGGCGCACGTCGACGATGTCGAGGGTCGAGAGCGTGCGGATCGCCTCACGGACGGAGGAGCGCGAGACGTCGAGCGTCTCGCACAGCTCCGCTTCGGTCGGCAGCGGATCGCCAGGCTTGAGGTTGCGGGTCAGGATCAGCTTCTTGATCTCGTCTGCCGTCGTCGACCGTCGCATGCGTGCGCCGCGTTTGTCGGGCAAGGACATCCAGTGCTCCATCCGATTTCGATCTTTCCGAAGATTACAAGTTCGTTTCGTTCATTGTGTGATCGGCGAACCTGTGTTTATAGTACATCGGACGTCAGATGTCCGACAATGGGTTTATCCCCCGCACCAATGGAGAACACATGAACCGATTCCCCGCCCGCCGCGCGGGCCGCCTCGCAGCAGCGGTGGCCGGCGTCGCCGCAGCAGCCGTCGTGCTCGCCGGCTGCGGCGCATCCTCGACGCCCGCCCCGGGTCCGACCGGTGCCACCGGCGACATCGACACCGATGCCGTCATCGAAGCCGGCATCTCGTACGCGCTCAGCGGCAGCTTCGACCCGATGATCGCCTCGGGCGCCGTCACGGTCGCCGCGAACTGGCACATCTTCGAGGGTCTCGTCGACCTCGACCCCGTCACGAAGGAGCCCTACGCAGCGCTGGCAGCCGACCTGCCGACCAAGATCGACGACACCACCTACGAGGTCGACATCCGCGAGGGGGCCACGTTCCACAACGGCGACGCCGTCACCGCCGAGGACGTCGTGTTCAGCTACGAGCGTGTGCTCGACCCGGAGAGCGGGTCGCTCTTCACGACGTACATCAACTTCATCGACTCCGTCACGGCGGTCGATGAGGACACGGTCGAGATCACGACGAAGTTCCCGTTCTCGCTGCTCAACGACCGCCTCGGGATCGTCAAGATCGTCCCGAAGTCCGTCGTCGAGGCCGATGCCGACGCCTTCGGCGCCGACCCGATCGGCTCCGGTCCGTACGCGCTGGTCTCGGCCGTCCCGGAGGACAAGGTCGTCTTCGAGGCGTACGCCGACTACAACGGCCCGCGCCCCGCGAAGGCCGCCGGCATGAACTGGAACCTTCTCGCCGACTCCGCCGCGCGCGTCACGGCGATGTCCTCGGGCACGATCCAGGCGATGGAGGACGTCCCCTACATCGACGTCGACACCCTCGCGGCGACCGTCGACGTCAACAGCGTGCAGTCGTTCGGCCTGCTGTTCATGATGTTCAACACGGATGCCGCTCCGTTCGACGACGCCCGCGTGCGTCAGGCCTTCTTCTACGCGCTGGACATGGACAAGATCATCGGCACCGGCATGCTCGGCAACGCCACCGCCGCCACCTCGTTCCTGCCCGACACGTACCCGAACTACAACACGGCATCGACCGTGTACACCTACGACCAGGCCAAGGCCGAGCAGCTGCTCGCCGACGCAGGCGTGTCGAACCTGTCGATCACGCTGCTGACGACCGACACCGGCTGGGTGAAGGAAGTCGCTCCGCTGATCAAGGAGTCCCTCGACGCCGTCGGCGTCGACGTGACGCTCGAGGTCAGCCAGTCGGCCGCCGCGTACGCCAAGGTCGACTCGGGTGACTACACCGTCATGGTCGCCCCCGGTGACCCGTCGGTGTTCGGCAGCGACCCCGACCTGCTGATGAACTGGTGGTACGGCGACAACGTGTGGACCAACACCCGCACCAACTGGTCCGACACCGCCGGGTACTCGCAGCTGCGTGCTCTGCTCGACGCCGGCGTGCAGGAAGAGGGCGACGCGCAGCAGCAGATCTGGAACGAGGCGTTCGACCTGATCGCCGAGGAGGCCGTGCTCTACCCGCTGTTCCACCGCAAGCTCCCCACTGCGTGGAGCGGGCAGGAGCTCGTGGGGTTCGCCCCGGTTCCCACGACCGGACTGTCGTTCCTCGACGTCGGCGTCGCCGCGGGCTGACCCCCCCCGGTGGAGGGTGCGCGACCCCAGCGCACACCCTCCACCTTCCCCCGGCGGGGGTGCGCGACCCCAGCGCGCACCCCCGCCCCCCGATCCACTCAGGAAGGAACGGCCCGTGTCCAACACGCTCCGTCTCGTCGGACGGCGGCTGCTCCAGCTGCCGCTGATGATCCTGGGCATCACGTTCCTGGTCTTCTTCGTGATGTCCTTCTCGCCGGTGGACCCGGCGCGCACCGCGCTCGGCGAAACCGCCTCGCCGGCCGCGCTCGAGGCCTACCGTGAGGCGAACGGCCTCAACGACCCGCTCTTCGTGCGGTACATCAACTTCCTGATCGGCCTCGTTCAAGGCGATCTCGGGACCTACTCGGCGCGGAGCCTGCCGGTCGGCGAAGAAGTCGCGCGCGCATTCCCGATCACCCTCTCGCTGACCTTCCTCGGCCTGCTGATCGCCGTGCTCGTCGCCTTCGTCATCGGCGTCGTCGCGGCCGTGTACCGTGACCGCTGGCCGGACCAGCTCATCCGCATCCTGGGCGTCGCGTCGCTGTCGACACCGTCCTTCTGGCTGGCGATCCTGCTCATCCAGCTCTTCACCCTGCAGCTGGGCCTGCTGCCGGCATCCGGGCCGCTGCCGGACTTCGCGACAGACCCGGGCGGCTGGCTGGCCCGCATGGCGCTGCCCGCCGTCGCGCTCGCCGTCCCCGTCATCGGGCAGCTGTCGCGCGTCGTGCGCACCTCGATGGTCGAAGAGCTCGATCGCGATTACGTGCGCACCGCGCTCGGCGCCGGCATCCCGCGCACCGTCGTGGTGGGACGCAATGTGCTGCGCAACGCCCTGATCACTCCTGTCACGGTCCTGGGCCTGCGCGTCGGCTACCTGCTCGGCGGCGCCGTCGTGATCGAGGTGATCTTCGCGATCCCGGGCATGGGCACGCTGATCCTCAACGGCGTGACCAACAACGAGCCCAACCTCGTGCAGGGCGTCACGCTGGCCGTGGCGCTGGCGTTCGTCGTGATCAACATCATCGTCGACCTCCTGTACGTGCTGATCAATCCCCGAATCCGGGCGGTGTGACACCATGCGACGCAAACTGACTGAACGACTCTCCGTCCCGGGCCTGCGGCTCGGCGGGCTGTCCCTCGGATCGATCATCTGCCTGGTGATCATCGCGATCGTCGCCCTCGCCGCGGCCTTCGCGCCGCTCGTGGCCCCCTTCGACCCGCTCGCCTCCGGCGCGCCGGTCCAGCCGCCGAGCCCCGAGCACTGGTTCGGCACCGACCGGCAGGGTCGCGACATCTTCTCGCGGCTCGTGCACGGCGGGCGCTACTCGCTGACGATCGGCCTCGGCGCGACCGCCAGTGCCCTCCTGGTCGCGTGCGTGCTCGGCGCGATCGCCGCGACGGCGCCCAAGTGGATCGCCGAGACGCTGATGCGGATCATGGACGTCGTGATGTCGTTCCCCGGCATCGCGCTGGCCGCCGTGTTCGTCGCGGTGTTCGGCAAGTCGCTGCCGGTGCTGATCTTCACGATCGCCTTCCTCTACGTCCCCCAGCTGACCCGCATCGTCCGGGCGAACATCCTCGACCAGTACGGCGAGGACTACGTCTCGGCCGTGCGCGTGATGGGCACCTCGACGCCGCGGATCATCGTCAAGCACGTCGCGCGCAACACGATGGCGCCGGTGCTGGTGTTCGCGACGGTGCTCGTCGCCGACGCCATCGTCTTCGAGGCATCGCTGTCGTTCCTGCAGGCGGGGGTGCCCGACCCCGAGCCCTCGTGGGGCAACGTGATCGCCGCCGGTCGCAACCTGCTGATGAGCGGGGCCTGGTGGGCGACCTTCTTCCCCGGCCTGCTGATCATGATCACGGTGCTGTGCCTCAACATCCTCTCCGAGGGGATGACCGATGCGATGGTGACGCCGAAGGCGCGCAAGCTCACCGACGAGGCGGCATCGACCGAGGAGTCGACGAGCGTCCTCGAGGAGGCGCAGGCCCCACTCGGCGACGACGACTCGGCGGCGGAGGTCGCCGACGGCCGCGCGTACGACGGGATCGAGGTCCCGATCGTGACGGTCACCACTCCGATCCTGGGGGCCACCACCGCGATCGTCCCGCTGGAGGAGCGGCTCGCCACCCTGCGCGCCACCGAGCTCGGGCGCGTGGACCGGCTCGAGTACACGGCCGACGCGGCGCCGCTGCTCGAGGTGCGCGACCTGTCGATCTCCTTCCCCCGGCACGGTGATGTCCACGTGGTGGACAGCGTGAACTTCACGGTGCGGCCGAGCGAGACGATGGCGCTGGTCGGCGAGTCCGGCTGCGGCAAGTCGATCACCTCGCTGGCGATCATGGGCCTGCTCGACACACGGGCGACGATCACCGGTGAGATCCTCTTCGACGGCAGGGACCTGCTGACGATGTCGGCCAAGGAGCGCAACAGCCTGCTCGGCCACGACATCGCGATGATCTACCAGGACGCGCTCAGCTCGCTCAACCCGGCCATGCTCATCCGCGCCCAGATGAAGCAGCTGACCTCGCGCGGCGGCACCCGCAGCGCCGAGGACCTGCTGCGGCTCGTCGGCCTGGACCCGAAGCGCACGCTCGCGTCCTACCCGCACGAGCTGTCCGGCGGTCAGCGACAGCGCGTGCTCATCGCCATGGCGCTCACCCGCAACCCGCGTCTGGTGATCGCCGACGAGCCCACGACGGCGCTCGACGTGACGGTCCAGGCGCAGGTCGTCGACCTGCTGAACTCGCTGCGCGAGGAACTCGGCTTCGCGATGCTCTTCGTGTCGCACGACCTCGCCCTCGTCGCCGAGCTCGCGCACCGCATCACGGTGATGTACGCCGGACAGGTCGTCGAGCAGGGCACGACGCGCGAGCTGCTCACCCAGCCGGTCCACGAGTACACCCGCGGGCTCCTCGGCGCGGTCCTCTCGATCGAGTCCGGCTCGGACCGCCTCCACCAGGTGCCCGGCACCGTGCCGTCGCCGAGGGACTTCCCCGCCGGAGACCGGTTCGCGCCGCGCTCGTCCGACCCGGCGCGCAACCGCGGGGTCGTCCCCGTCCGCCGGCGCATCGACGGAACCGAGCACTACTACGCGGCGCATCCCGACGATGCGCCGGTCTCGCCGATCGGAGGCGCACGATGACCGAGCCGATCATCGAACTGCAGGACGTCCACGTCCGCTTCAAGACCCGCACGTCCGGACTGTTCCGGAAGAGCTACGTCGACGCACTGGCCGGCGTCTCCTTCACGGTCGAGCGCGGGCAGACGCTGGGCATCGTGGGCGAGTCCGGGTCGGGCAAGTCGACGGCGGCGAAGGTCCTGGTCGGACTGGAGCAGCCCACGTCGGGCCGCGTCGTGATCGCCGGAGAGCCGGTGACCACGTTCACGGCGCCGGTGCGCAGGCGCCTCGGCCGCATCCTGTCGGTCGTCTTCCAAGACCCCGCCACCGCGCTGAACGCCCGGATGACGATCAGGGACGCGCTGCTGGACCCCATGCAGGTGCACCGCGTGGGCGCTCCCGCCCGCCGCGACCGCCGCGTGCGCGAGCTCATCGGCCTCGTCGGGCTGCCGACATCCGCGCTCGACGCGCTGCCCGGCCAGCTCTCCGGCGGGCAGCGTCAGCGTGTCGCCATCGCGCGCGCCCTCGCTCTGGACCCGCAGGTGATCGTCGCCGACGAGCCCACCTCGGCCCTCGACGTCTCCGTCCGCGCGCAGATCCTCAACCTGCTCACCGACCTCAAGAACGAGCTGGGACTGGGGATGGTCTTCATCTCCCACGACATCCAGACCGTCCGCTATCTGTCCGACGAGATCGTCGTGATGAACAAGGGCCGCATCGTCGAGCACGGCCCGGCCACCCAGGTCTTCGACCATCCCGCCGACGACTACACCCGCTCCCTGCTCGGCGCCGCGCCCTCGCTGCTCGAGCACCGTCCCCTCACCTGAACGCTGGAACATCCATGTCACTGAACACCACCTCCGCCTCCGTCCGCTTCTCGGGGGTCGTCCCGCCCGTCGCGACGCCGCTCCACGCCGACGGCACCGTCGACCACGCCTCGCTGGCGCGTCTCGTCGAGCACCTCGTCGCCTCGGGGGTCCACGGCCTGTTCGCGCTCGGCTCGACCGGCGAGACCGCGTACTTCGACGACGCGCAGCGTGTCGAGATCGCCCGCACGATCGTGACCACCGCGGCGGGCCGCGTCCCCGTCATCGCGGGGGCCATCGGCCTGACCGCCGCGCCCGTCATCGACATCGCGCAGCGTCTCGTCGCGGTCGGCGTCGACGCGATCGTGACCACGGCCCCGCTGTACACGCTGAGCTCGAACGCCGAGATCGCCGCCCACTTCCGGGCGATCGCCGCCGCGATCGACGTGCCGCTGTGGGCGTACGACGTCCCCGTGCGGGTGCACAAGAAGCTTCCCGGCGGACTCCTCGTCGAGCTCGGGCGCGAGGGCGTCATCCACGGCGTCAAGGACTCGTCCGGCGACGACGTCGGCTTCCGCCGTCTCGTGGCGGCCAACGTCGCGGCCGGCCGGCCGCTGCAGCTGCTGACCGGACACGAGGTCGTCGTCGACGCGATGGCGCTCGTCGGCGCCGACGGCGTCGTGCCGGGACTGGCCAACGTCGAGGCCGAGGGCTACGTCCGTCTGTGGCAGGCCGCCGCGAACGGGGACTGGGCCGCCGCGCGCGCCGAGCAGGAGCGCATCAACCGGCTGTTCGAGATCGTCTTCCAGCCGTCCGGGCTGTCCGGCGACGCCACGGGCGTCGGCGCCTTCAAGGCGGCGATGCACGCGCGCGGCCTCATCGACACGGCGACGATGGCGACCACGGTCGAGTCGGTCGATGCCGAGGCCGTCGCCCGCATCCGCGACATCCTCGCCGGACTCGATCTGCTGCCCTCGACATCCTGATGGCCGTCGTCGCCGTCGACATCGGCGGAACGAAGACCGCGGCCGCGCTCGTCACGCGCGACGGCCGCGTGCTGAGCAGCGCGACCGCGCCGACACCGGGCCGGGAAGGGCGCGCGGCGATCGTCGCGACGGTCGTGCGGCTCGCGCGCGGCCTGATCGACGGGATGCCGGATGCCGCCGTCGCCGGTGTCGGCATCGGCACCGCCGGCGAGGTGGACACCCGCACCGGCACGATCGTCGCGTCCACCGAGACCCTCGCCGGCTGGACCGGCACACCGCTGGCGGACCTCGTGCGGGACGGGCTGGCCGATCTCCTGCCCGCCGATGCCGTCGTCGACGTGCAGAACGACGTCGACGCGCACGCCGCCGGGGAGTTCCGGCTCGGCGCGGCCGCCGGAGCACGCAGCGCCCTCATCGTCGCCGTCGGCACCGGCGTGGGCGCCGGGATCATCGTCGAGGGCCGGCCGCTGCGCGGAGCGCACCACACGGCCGGTGCGCTCGCGCACCTGCCCGTGCCCGGGGCAGAGCACCTGCGCTGCCCGTGCGGCCGGCCGGGCCATCTCGAGGCGATCGGTTCGGGCGTCGGGATGCACCGGCACTACCTGTCGCTGGGCGGCGACGTCGCCGTGCGTGACGCGCGGGCCGTGGTCGCGCGCGCCCGCGACGGCGACGCCCGCGCGCAACGGGCGCTCGTCGAGTCGGCCGCCGCGATCGGACGCGCCCTCGCCGGCGCGGTCGCGCTGCTGGATCCCGAGACGGTCGTGGTGACCGGCGGCGTCGCAGACATCGGCGACGCCTGGTGGGAGCCGATGCGGCGCGCGTACGTCGCCGCCGCGATCGACGCCCTGCAGCACGTGCCGATCGTGCCCGGGCTGCTCGGCGGGAACGCACCGCTGCTGGGAGCGGCGGCCTGCGCATGGGAACGACGAGGAGATCACGCATGAGACACCCCGCAGACGAGATCCTGCGCCGCCTCGAGGGCGGCCTGATCGTGTCGTGCCAGGCCTACCCGGGCGAGCCGATGCGCGACCCGCGCACGATGGCGCAGATCGCCCGCGCCGCGGTCGACGGCGGCGCCGCCGGCATCCGCCTGCAGGGGATCGCCGACATCCGCGCCGCAGCCGACCTCGACGTCCCCGTCGTCGGGCTGTGGAAGGACGGCGACGACGATGTGTTCATCACGCCGACCCTCGCCCACGCGCGCGCCGTCGCCGACGCCGGTGCCGACATCGTCGCGATCGACGGCACGCGCCGCCCGCGCCCGGACGGACGCAGCCTCGCCGAGACGATCGCGCGGCTGCGCGAGACGCACGACGTTCTCGTGATGGCCGACTGCGGCTCACTCGACGACGCGATCGCCGCCGAGGCGGCCGGCGCCGACATCCTGGGCACGACGCTGTCCGGCTACAGCGGCGAACGCCCCCGCACGCCGGGTCCGGACCTCGAGCTCGTCGCCGACATCCGTGCCCGCTGCGGCGCGCCGATCGTCGCCGAGGGCCGCATCCACGCGCCGGGGGATGCCGCGGCGGCCCGGCGCGCGGGAGCCCTCGCCGTATGCGTCGGCACCGCCATCACCCACCCGTCGACGATCACCTCCTGGTTCGTCGCCGCGCTGCAGTCCGACGCCTGACCCCGATCGCCTGACCCGATCGCCTCACCGACATCGCCTCACCGAAGGGGAGCACACCAGATGGAAGTCATCATCACGACGCCCGACGAGATCGGCGAGCTCGTCGCCGACGACATCGCCGCGCTGCTGGCTGCCCGACCGCAGGCCGTCCTGGGCCTGGCGACCGGGTCGAGCCCGCTGCGCATCTACGACGCTCTCGCCGCGCGCGTCGCCCGGGGCGAGCTCAGCTTCGCCGCCGCGCGTGGCTTCACGCTGGACGAGTACGTCGGGCTGCCGGCGGGGCACCCGTGCAGCTACCGCACGGTCATCGACGAGGACTTCGTCTCGCGCGTCGACTTCGGCGCCGGCGCCGTGCAGGGACCCGACGGCACCGCGGCCGATCTGGCCGCCGCCTGCGCCGCCTACGAAGCGGCGATGGCCGCCGCCGGGGGTGTCGACCTGCAGATCCTCGGCATCGGTACCGATGGGCACATCGCCTTCAACGAACCGGGCTCGTCGCTCGCCTCCCGCACCCGCGTCAAGACCCTCACGCAGCAGACCCGCCGCGACAACGCCCGCTTCTTCGACGGCGATGTCGAGGCGGTGCCCCGGCACTGCCTGACGCAGGGGCTGGGCACGATCATGGCGGCGCGGCACATCGTGCTCGTCGCGACGGGGTCGGGCAAGGCCGAGGCCGTCCACCACCTCGTGGAGGGTGCCGTCTCGGCGCTGTGGCCGGCGACGATCCTGCAGCATCACCCGCACGTGACGGTGCTGCTCGACGAGGACGCCGCCTCGCGGCTTCAGCTCGCCGACTATTACCGGTACACCTACGCCCACCGGCACCTGGCCCAGCCGTGAGCCATCCGTCCGCGCCGCCGGACCGGTCCCGCGCCCCCGGCCTGCCGCCGGTGCTCGTCAGCGCATATGCCGCGTCGCCCGCGTACGGCGTGTGGGACCCCGCCCTCGAGGCAGAGCTGCTGCCCGCGCTCTGCGCGATCGACGGCGTCGTCGGCCTCGAGATCCCGTGGCGCGGGGCCCTGCACCCGCACGACACGGACTGGTTCCTGCAGCACGTGCCCGCGGCAGCGCGGCTGGCGGTGACCCCGCTGCCCTGGGTCATGCAGCAGTGCGCGCTCCGGCCGGGCTACGGCATCGCGTCCCCCGACGAGGAGGGCCGGCAGGCCGCGCTGGCCGACCTGCGCCGCATCGCGGACGACGTCCGCCGCATCGGCGACCGCAGCGCCGCCGTCGTCGACCTGGTCGCCCTGCACACCGCACCCCGGGGCCTGGGCTCGATCGACGCGCTGGCGGCGTCGCTCGACGAGCTCGCCGCGGCGGACTGGGGCGGCGCGCAGCCGATCATCGAGCACTGCGATGCCGCCGTCGCCGGCCAGGCATACGAGAAGGGATTCCTCTCCCTGTCGGATGAGATCGCCGCGATCACGCGCAGCGGTGCGCCCGTCGGGATGTGGCTGAACTGGGGACGCTCAGCCGTCGAGCTGCGCGACCCCGACGCCGTGACGGCGCAGATCGCGGACGCCGCGGCGACCGGTCGCCTCGTCGGACTGTCCTTCTCCGGAACCGCGGCGGTCGACACCGCGTACGGCGCGGCGTGGGCCGATCTGCACCTGCCCGTCGCCGAGACCGATCCTGCCGCGCGCTCTCTCCTCGACGTCCCGCACATCGCGGACGCGCTCACAGCGGCCGGCGAGGTGCCTTGGCTGGGCGTCAAGGTGAGCCGGCGCCCCGCCGACCGGACTGCCGCCGACGTCGCGCGCACCGTCGCTGACAACCTCGACGCGATCCGTCGCGGACGGGTGCGCGCTGCGGGGACGGGCGGCTAAGCCTGGCGCCGGATGAACCGCATGAGCCAGGCGATCACGGCGATCACGACGATGACGATCCCGATCCAGAGCAGGAACTTCGCCGCTTCGATGAAGACGCCCAGCAGCAGCAGGGCGATGCCGACGATGAGCAGGATGATGGCCAGTGATGTCATGCCTCTTATCGTGCGTGATCCACCCGGCTCCCGTCCACGGGGTTGACAGCGGCCGCGCGTCATGACAGGTCGTCGGTCCCCGGCGCTGTTAGCACCGGCATCCCCCTCGGGCAACCCCCGTGCCTGCCGCTCGCGGCCTGCGTATCGTGCCTCACACGACCCCAGAGGAGACACGAATGGCCACCACGGCGAAGACGAAGACCGGGCAGAAGGCTCCCGCGGCGCGCAACAAGCGGCGTCCGTCCGGCGCGCAGCTGACCGGGAAGCAGAACGCCGAGAGCGGCTTCCGCGCGTCGAAGGAGCTCAGCGAGAACCTGCAGAGGGTGCTCGTCGACCTGCTGGAACTCGCCTCGCAGGGCAAACAGGCGCACTGGAACGTCATCGGCAAGAACTTCCGCGACACGCATCGTCAGCTCGACGAGGTGATCGACGCGGCCCGCGAGTTCAGCGACACGATCGCCGAGCGCATGCGCGCGCTGCACGCCGTGCCGGACGGTCGCAGTGACACCGTCGCCGAGACGACCAGCCTGCCGGAGTTCCCGCAGGGCGAGATCGCCACGACCGAGGTCGTCGACCTCGTCACCGAGCGTCTCGAAGCGGCGATCGGCACGTGCCGCGACGTGCACGACGCGGTCGACGAGGCAGACCCCACGAGCGCGGACATCCTGCACGCGATCCTCGAGCGTCTCGAGCAGTTCGCCTGGATGGTCAGCGCGGAGAACCGCACGCCGGGAGGCTGACCATGGGAAAGCTCGTCTACGACAGCAGCGTCAAGGTGGACTTCGAGGATCGCACGCTCGCGCACCTCCAGGTCGTCATCGACAGCAAGCTGCGGCGCGGCGAGTCGTTCCACTTCACGTGGAAGGACGACTCGAGCATCGGGGACGGCCGCACGAGCATCTGGGTCCACCCGCGATGCTCGCTCGTGTACAAGTACTACGGCAGTCGGCGACCCCGGCTGAACATGGCGTGGGTCGACGCGCTCGCCTTCGCCGCCAACGCGCCGACGGGGCTCTACATCGTCCCCGAACCGGCCGAGAGCCGCGATCACCAGGGGGAGCTGTGAAGCGCATCGACATCCACTACGGGGGCGAACGCTACAGCGTCGGCCAGCGCTCCTTCGACGACATCCTCGAGGAGGTGCGCACGGCGCTCGAGGCCGGGTACGGCTGGCTGACCGTCAACGACGGCGACGGCGCGCGACGCGAGGCCTACCTGCTGATCGCGCCCGGCGTGCCACTGGCGATCGTGCCGATCCCCGTCGTCGAAGGCGACGATCCGCCCGCCGACATCTCAGACACCCTCGTCCCCAGCTGACGGCTCGAAGTCCTCGGGCACCTCGAAGTGCTCCGAGACGAGCGTGATCCCGCCCGACGAGTGCGCCGAGTTGGCGAGTTCCTCGATCCACTCCCGGCTCAACTGCGGCGGTTCGGGCTCGTCGAACACGAACCGCAGCGGGATCGAGGGGTGGAGCCAGAGCGTCGTACGCCCCTGCGGGTGGTCATCGGGGTGCTGCCACGAGACGGTGAAGCTCTCGGATCGGCGGAGCTTGGTCGCGATCACCACTTTGAGGTGTGCGAGAGCGCGATCCTCGATGTGGATCGGCATGGCGTTCCCGCCGTAGTAGATGATGCCCATCTGGCAACCATAATGGGGAGAAGGCTGCCGTCCGCACAGGGCGGGCGACGGCCCGCAGAAGGAGCCACCCGGTGGGCAAGTTCATCTACGAAGGCGCCGTGAAGGTCGACTTCGACGACCGCACGCTCGCGCACCTGCAGTTGGTCATCGGCAACAAGCTGCGCCGCGGCGAGTCGTTCCACTTCACCTGGCGCGACGACAAGAGCATCGGCGAGGGGCGCACCTCGATCTGGCTGCACCCGCACGCCTCGCTCATCTACAAGTACTACGGCAGCCGTCCCCTGACGATCAACCGCGCGTGGGGCGAGGCGCTGATGTTCACGGCGAACTCGCCGACGGGGCTGCACATCGTGCCCGAGCCGCCCGAGACGGCGGAGGGCGGCTCCGCTGTCTAGCGACGTCGAGCTGCTGGCCGACGCGGCGCGCGCTCGGCGGCTGACGTGCGCGGTCGCCGAGTCGCTGACCTGCGGCCTGCTGGCCGCCGAGGTGGGCAAGGGGCCCGAGGCGCAGGACTGGTTCGCCGGCGGCGTCGTCGCCTATCAGACCCGCGTCAAAGAGGCGGTGCTGGGTCTTCCGCCCGGGACCGACCCCTGCTCGCCCGCGTGTGCCGAGCAGCTCGCGCGCGGGGTCCGTGCGGTGCTCGATGCCGACCTGGCGGTCTCGACGACCGGAGTCGGCGGCCCCGACCCCGAGGACGGGCATCCTGCCGGCACGGTGTACCTCGGCTGGGCGACGAGGGATGCCGTCGGCCACCGGCGGCTGCGCATCGACGGCGATCCCGTGGAGGTGCTCGCACGAACCGTCGCCGAGGCGACCGCGCTGCTGCGCGACCTGGCCGAAGGTCACACGCCGTCGAGCGTGGGCATCAGCGCGTAGAGGATCACGTCGACGTCGTGCCCGAGGCCGGGTGCGAACGCCGGGGTGCGCGACAGCTCCGCGAACCCGTTCTTCTCGAACACCGCGATCGCGCGGGCGTTGTGCGCGGGGCATCGCGCGTACAGCGGGCGCTCGGACTCGTGCGAGACGAGCAGACGCAGCGCCTGCGTCGCGACTCCGCGCCCCCACGCGTGGCGCGCGAGCCAGAAGCTCACCTCCCGGTCGCCGTCCACGGTGAAGGCGGCGATCGTTCCCGCGAACCCGCTGCTCTCGGTGACGACGAAGAGCGAGACGCGGTCGTCGGCGCGCTCGCGGGCGATCCACGCGTCGAACGCCGCCCGGTCGTCGGGCTCGTCGGTCGTGAGCGCCGCGAGCGCGATCGCCTCGGGGTCGCGCATCATCTCGAAGATGGCGTCCAGGTCGTCGTCGTCGACGTCGCGCAGCTCGATGTGCCTCACGGGTTCACCGTACCCAGCCTCGCCGGGCGCGCCAAGGGTGCGCGTGGCGCGGAGGCGGGGTCGCCGCCCGCGGCCCGACTCCGTCGTCCGCGCGTGGCGTTCGTGGTGTTCGTGGTGTTCGTGGTGGGCGTGGTCACAGGTGCGCGCCTGTTCCCGGCATCCGCGTGGGAAATTGACGGCGCGGATGCCGGGAAGTGGCGCGATTGTGTGACGGGGCGCGGCTGCGGGACGCGGCGCGGCGGGACGCGGAGATCGGGACGCGGCTGCGGGACGCGTCGTCGTGGTCGTAGTGGGGTTTGCCACAGGTGCGCGCCACTTCCCGGCATCCGCGTGGGAAGTTTGACGGCGCGGATGTCGGGAAGTGGCGCGGTTGTGTGGTGGGGCGCGGCTGCGGGGGCGAGGCGCGGCGGGACGCGGCTGCGGGGCGAGGCGCGGCGCGGAGGCTGGGACGCGTCGTCGTGGTGAGGGTCGTGGTCGTGGTCGTGGTCGTGGTCGCGGAGGCGGGTCGCCGCCCGCGGTCCGACTCCGTTGTCCGCGCGGGGTCGTCGTGGGTCGCGGTGTTCGCGGCCGGGCGTGGTCACAGCCCCGCGCCTGTTCCCGGCATCCGCGTAGAAGATTGACGGCGCGGATGCCGGGAAGTGGCGCGGTTGTGTGGCAGACGCGGCTGCGTGGCGCGGCGCCGCGCGACATTGGGGCGCGGAGGTTGGGACGCGTCGTCGTGGTGAGGGTCGCGGTCGTGGTCGCGGTCACCGTCGTGGTCGTGGTGATGGTCGTGGTGGGCGTGGTCACAGCCCCGCGCCCGTTCCCGGCATCCGCGTGGGAAATCGACGGCGCGGATGCCGGGAAGTGGCGCGGTTGTGTGACGGGGCGCGGCTGCGGGACAGGGCCGTGGGGCGGCGCGGCTGTGCGGCTACGGGGCGCGGGCGGTCAGCGCAGCGTGCGCACGGCGGTGATGCCCGGCGTGACGCCGTCGGCGATGAGCTCGACGACGGCGGAGACGGGGCTGCCCGCAGCGTCGAGCGCGGCGCGGATCGGATAGTCGACCTCGAGGTGCTCCGCGCCGGCGTCGAACCGCTCATGGGCGAGCACCTCGCCGCCGAGCCGGACGATCACGCCGGAACCGGAACCGGAACCGGAACCGGAACCGGAGGCACCGGCACCACCACCACCACCACCACCCCCACCGCCGCCGGTGGCGAAACCGATCCGCAGCCGGTGCGCGCCGTCGACGCCGAGCCGCAGCGACATCGCGCCGCGGGTGACGCGCCACCGGCGCGGGCCGCGGACGACGACCTCGCTGCCGTCCCCGCGGAAGTCGTGGTCGGATTCGGGCTGCTGCTCGCCGAGCGCGACGGAGTCGACGGTCGCGGCGTCGACCGCGAGGCCCTCGTCGTGACGCTCGAGGTCGGCGCGGCGCGCGGCGACGCTGCCGTCCGAGACGGGCCAGTAGACGGTGTACCGCTCGTCGTGGATGCCCGAGAACGGCTCCAGCGAGATCGCGGACGCCGGGTCGAGGGCCGCGACCTCGTAGCGCAGCGCGCCGACCTCTCGCACGCCGTCGGCGCCGCCGGCGACGATGGGCAGCTCACCGAGTCCGTACAGCGGACCGTGCGCGATGTGTCCCATGCGGCTGTCGTCGGCGCGCAGCCCGTCGAGATGGCGCGTCCCGGCACGTGCGGCGAGGACGATCGGCCCGGCGGCGTAGGACTGCCAGGGCGACCCGTCCGGCATCCGCTCGGCGCGCACGCGCAGGGGAGCGCGGAAGGTGATGCGGTCCCCGGGGTGCCACCTCCGGTGCAGCACGATCGCACCGGGGACGGCCCGGGTCTCGGCGGCCGCGCCGTTGATCCGAAGGTCCTCGAGCGCTCCGGCCCAGCCGGGCACGCGCAGTCGCAGCGCGAACTCGCGCGGCGAGGCGGGATGCAGCTCGACGGCGACGGCATCCCGTCGGGGGAAGTCGGTGTCCACCCGCACCCAGCCGTACCCGGGCACGTCGGCCTCGGCGGCGACGAACAGGTTGACGGCGAGCGCCTCGTCCTCGATCCCGAAGACCCATTCCCCGTAGCGCGCCTGCGCTTCGAGCCCCGTGCCCACGCAGCACCAGAAGCCGTCATGCACCCGGGAGTAGACGCGGTAGTGCCGGGGCCGCATCGAGGTGAAGTACACGAACCCGCCGTCCGGGTGCTGCGAGGCCAGCACGTGGTTGAACAGGGCCCGTTCGGCGTAGTCGAGATGCTCCGGGCGCAGGCCGTCGGCGGCGAGCGCGCGGGTGAGCTTGAGCATGTTGTACGTGTTGCAGAACTCGGGCCCCTCGCGGTCGTCGATCATCGGCGTGAAGTCGTCGAGCGCGTGGAAGTGCTCGCGCACGCTGTTGCCGCCGATCGCGACCGTGCGCCGCTCGACGACGGTGCGCCAGAACGCGTCGGCCGCGGCGCGCAGCGTCCCGTCACCCGTGAGGGATGCCGTGGCCGCGTAGCCGACGGCCTTCGGGATCTGCGTGTTCGCGTGCAGGCCCGTCAGCTCGTCGGCGTCGCGGCGCAGCGGGTCGAGGATGCGCCGATGCGCGAAGCGACCCGCCATCGCGGCGTCCTCGGGGCGTCCGGTCTGCTGCCCGAGGAGCGCGAACGCCTCGTTCATGCCGCCGAACTCGGTGTCGAGCATCGCCTCGAAGGTCGCCTCGTCGATCGTCGCGGCGACGCCGTGCCACCAGTCGGCCAGGCGCACGACGACCTCGAGCGCTCGCGTGCTGCCGGCGACCGCGTGCGCGTCGAGCAGCCCCTGGAACGTCTTGTGCAGGTTGTACCACGGCACCCAGTGGTCGCTGCCGGCGAGGCGGGCCACGGCCGTGCGCCCGCCGTGCGCGAGGTTCTCGAACAGCGCGCGCCCGCCGGGGATGCCGCCGACGTAGCCCGACCCGCCGGCATCCTGACAGCGGGCCAGCGTGTCGACGAGATGATCGACGCGGCGGAGCGCGTCGGCCTCGCCGGTCGCCGCCCACAGGTGCGACAACGCGGACAGCAGATGCCCGGCGATGTGGCCGTCCAGGCCCGAGTCCTCCCAGTTGCCGTACGAGGCGGTCGTCGCGGGCAGGCCCGCCTCGCGCACGAACGGGGCCAGCAGCCGGTCGACGTCGAGTGCGAGCGCGTACGCGAGGTCGGTGCGCACGGCCGCGGCGAACGGCCCACCGGTCAGCCGGACGCGGGACAGGGGCAGCAGCTGCATCGGGCCTCGATCCTCGGGGTTGTCTTCCCCGAAGCGTACTGACAACATGTATCGATACAAAGTGTCAGTCCCGGAAGGACCCCCTCGATGATCGACCTCACCTCCGCCGCGTCCCCGCACCGCATCGACCGGCGCATCTACGGGCAGTTCGCCGAGCACCTCGGCCGCTGCATCTACGAGGGCGTGTGGGTCGGCCCCGAGTCGGGCATCGCGCACAAGAACGGCATCCGCACCGATGTGATCGCGGCGCTGCGGCACATCAAGGTGCCGCTCGTGCGCTGGCCCGGCGGCTGCTTCGCCGACGAGTACCACTGGCTCAAGGGCGTCGGCCCCGAGCGTCAGCCCATGGTGAACTCGCACTGGGGCGGCGTCGTCGAGTCCAACGACTTCGGCACGCACGAGTACTTCGAGCTGCTCCAGCAGCTCGACGCCGAGGCCTACATCAACGGCAACGTCGGCAGCGGCACGGTCGCCGAGATGCAGGACTGGATCGAGTACATGACGCTCGACCACACCGCGCCGATGGCCGAGCTGCGCAAGCGGCACGGTCGCGAGCAGCCGTGGAAGCTCGAGTTCTTCGGCGTGGGCAACGAGAGCTGGGGGTGCGGCGGGCACATGCTGCCGCTGCACTACGCCAACCAGTACCGCCAGTTCCAGACGTACGTGCGGCAGTACGGCGACGCCCCGATCAGCAAGATCGCCTGCGGCGCGAACGCCGACGACTTCGAGTGGACCGAGGTGCTCATGGCGCGGGCCGCCGGGCACATGGACGGCCTGAGCCTGCACTACTACACGATCCCCACGGGCTCGTGGGACAAGAAGGGGTCCGCGACCGACTTCGACGCGTACGGCTGGCACGAGACGCTGCGCCAGACGCGGCGCATGGAGGAGCTGCTCATCCGCCACGGCGCGATCATGGACCGGCACGACCCCGCCAAGCGCGTCGGACTCATCGTCGACGAGTGGGGCACCTGGTACGACGTCGAGCAGGGCACCAACCCGGGCTTCCTGTACCAGCAGAACACGCTGCGCGACGCGGCGGTCGCGGCGATCAACCTCAACATCTTCCACCGGCACGCCGATCGCGTCCGGATGGCGAACATCGCGCAGATGGTCAACGTGCTGCAGGCCATGATCCTCACCGACGGCGCGCGCATGCTCACGACGCCGACCTACCACGTGTTCGACCTGTACACCGATCACCAGGACGCCGAGCACCTGCCGATCGCGGCCGGTGCCCTCGGGGCGGACGGCGACATCACGGCCTCCCGCAAGGACGGCGCCGTCGCAGTCAGCGCGGTCAACACCTCGCTCGAGCGCGAGCTCGAGGTCGACGTCGTGCTGCCGGCGCGGGTCACCGAGGTGCTGCGCGCCCAGCTGCTGACCGGCGACGCGCCGAACGCGCACAACACCTTCGACCGACCGGATGCCGTGGCCCTCAGCGACCTCGCTGTCACCGTCGACGGTGCGCGCGTGCGGTTCACCCTGCCCCCGCACAGCGTCGCGACCGCGCGGCTCGGCCAGGCGGAGTAGGCGCCGATGGCCACGATGCAGGACGTGGCGCGCCACGCCGGCGTCTCGGTCATGACGGTCTCGAACGTCGTCAACGAGCACCCGCACGTGCGCGCCGCGACGCGCGAGAAGGTGCTCGCGGCGATCGCCGAGCTCGGCTACCAGGTCAACACCACGGCGCGGCAGCTGCGGCAGGGGCGCAGCGGCGTCATCGGCCTCGCCGTCCCCGAGATCGACCGGCCGTACTTCGGGCTGCTGTCGACCCTGCTCATCGAGCACGCCGCTGCCCGCGGGTTCGAGCTCGTCGTCGAGCAGACCGCCGCGCGCCGGGAGCGGGAGGAGGGCGCGATCGCCCGGTCACGGCTGCGCAGCTACGACGGGCTGCTGCTGAGCGCCGTGCAGCTGCACGACGACGACGCGGCACTGCTGCGCGGCGACTTCCCGGTCGTCGTGCTGGGCGAGCGGTCGTTCACGGGCCCCCTCGACCACGTCGTCATGGCCAATGAGACCGGCGGTGCGCTCGCCGCCGACCACCTCGCCGATCGGGGCTGCGTGCGCATCGCGATGATCGGGGGCCGGATCGATCCGGGCGGTGAGACGGATGCCGGGACGCTCCGCGCGCAGGGCTTCGCCGCCGCCCTCCGTGCGCGCGGCCACGCCGACCACGACTGGACGGTCCGTCCCGCCGGCTACACGTACGAGGGCGGCTATGACGGCACCCTCGCGCTCCTGGACGAGTGGGGCCTGATCGACGGACTGTTCTGCGCGACCGATGTCGTCGCGATCGGCGCCGTCCGCGCGCTCGCCGACTGCGGGCTGCGCGTGCCCTCGGATGTGCGCATCATCGGCTTCGACGATGTGCCGCTGGCCTCGTACACGACGCCGTCGCTGACCTCGATCGCCCCCGACCACACCGCCATGGCGGCCGCCGCGATCGATCTGCTGATCGACCGCATCGAGGGGCTGCGCGGACCCGACGACCACCGCGTGGTGACGGGGCCGGTCCGGCTCGTCGCCCGCGAGTCCACGGCACCCTGACGCCGGACACCGAAGCCGGACACCGATCGCCCGACCCGCCCGACCCGACCGACCGACCGAGGAGCAGCATGGCCGGCACGCCCGTCCCGACGCCGACCCCCGCCCCGCCCATGGGATGGAACAGCTGGGACTGCTACGGGACCACCGTCACCGAGGCGGAGGTGATCGCCAACGCCGAGTTCATGGCGGAGCATCTGCTGCCGTACGGCTGGGACACGGTCGTCGTCGACATCGACTGGGCCGACCCCACGGCGCGCTCGCACGGGTACAACGCCGATGCGCCGCTGCACATCGACGACTGGGGGCGGCTCGTCCCCGACCCGGTCCGCTTCCCGAGCGCGGCGGACGGGGCGGGCTTCGGCCCCCTCGCGCAGCGGCTGCACGGGCTGGGCCTGCGCTTCGGCATCCACACGATGCGGGGGATCCCGCGTCGCGCCGTCGTCGCCGGCGCGCCCATCCTCGGGACCGAGGCGCGCGCGGCCGATGTGGCCGACGCGACGAACGTGTGCGAATGGAACCCCGACATGCTCGGGCTCGATCACACCCACCCGGCCGCGCAGGCGTACTACGACTCGACCCTCGCCCTGTACGCGGAGTGGGGCGTGGACTTCATCAAGGCCGACGACATGCTGTGGCCGTATCAGGCGGCCGACATCGAGGCGTACGCGCGGGCGATCGCGCGCAGCGGCCGGGATATCCAGCTGAGCCTGTCGCCGGGCCGCGACCTCTCGCTCGCGCGGCTCGCGCACCTGCGCGAGCACGCCACGATGTGGCGCATCTGCGACGATCTCTGGGACGACTGGTCCGACGTCGAGGCCAACTTCGCGCGCTTCGCCCGCTGGGCGCCGCACGCGTCGCCCGCGGGATGGCCCGACGGTGACATGCTTCCGCTCGGTCGCATCGGTCTGCGCGCCGAGCGCGGCGAGCCGCGCGACGACCGGCTCACCCCGGCAGAGCGACAGTCGCTGCTGACGCTGTGGATCGTCGCGCGCTCGCCGCTCATGGTCGGCGGCGACCTGCCCTCGTCCGACCCCGCGACGATCGCGCTGCTCCAGAACGCCGACGCGCTCGCCGTGCTGCGCGACGCGGTCAGCAGCCGAGAGGTCTTCCGCGAGCGCGACCTCGTCGTCTGGACCGCCGACGGCCGCGCGGGAGAGCGCTACGCCGCCGTCTTCCACCTCGGGGGCGCGCCGGTCTCTCTCGTGCTGGATGCCGGTGACCTCGCGCTCACGCCGGACGGCGAGGTCCGCGAGCTGTGGTCGGGCGCGGACGTGCCGCTCGAACCGGTCGCCGTGCAATCCGACGCGGCGCGCGGCGTCGCGCCCGGCAGCGCCGCCCTGCGCCTCGCGCTGCCCCCGCACGGCTCCGCGCTGCTGCGCCAGCGCGTCGGGTAGTCCCCGCGCCCGCGCGCTCAGACCGCGGTCAGCCCCCGCGCCGCGCGCCCCGACCCGTGTAGTTCACCGTGGATCTCACCGTGGATCTCACCGTGCAGCCGCTCCATGCGCGCGTCGAGTTCGGCGGCCGAGTCGGCGGCATCCTTCAGCTCGCCGAGCAGCCCGTCGGGCACGGCGCCGTCGTACTTGTAGTAGATCTTGTGCTCGAGGCTCGCCCAGAACTCCATCGCGATCGTCCGGAACTGCACCTCGACGGCGACGTCGACCCGGCCCGTCGAGAGGAACACCGGCACCTCGACGATCACGTGCAGGCTCTTGTAGCCGTTGGGCTTCGGCCGCGCGATGTAGTCCTTGACCTCGCGTACCGTGATGTCGTCCTGCTGGGTGAGCAGGTCGAACAGGCGATACGCATCCTTGGTGAAGCTCGTCGTCACGCGCACGCCGGCGATGTCGGTGATGTGCGCGCGGATCGCGTCGAACTCGGGGTCGACGCCCTTGCGCGTGACCTTCTCGACGATGCTGTCGGCGGTCTTGACCCGGCTCGCGATGTGCTCGATCGGGTTGTAGTCGTGCATGAGCTGGAACTCGTCGCGCAGGATCCCGAGTTTGGTCTCGACCTCGCGCAACCCGAACTGGTACTCCATCAGAAAGCGCTGGAACCGGTCGCGCATCGTGCGCAGGTCCGCCGGCGAGAACGTTGCCACGCCCTCGTCGGTCGTCACGGTCAGGGACGGCGGGAGGGCGGCCATGGCTCGACGTTAGCGATCCGGGTTAGGCGGATGCTGGGAGTTCCGGCATCCGGTCCCGCCCGGCGCGTCACTCGGGCCGCAGTCGCAGACCCTGCATGCCCCCGTCGACGGCGAGCGTGACGCCGGTGGTCGATCCGGCGCGCGGGCTCACGAGGTACGCGACGGCGTCGGCGACCTCGTCGGGCGACACCAGGCGTCCGTGCGGCTGGCGCGCCTCGAGTGCGGCCCGCTCGGCCGCCGGATCGTCGGCGCGCTCGAGCAGGCGGCCGATCCAGGGGGTGTCGGCGGTGCCCGGGTTGACGGCGTTGACGCGGATGCCCTCGCGCAGGTGATCGGCGGCCATCGCGAGCGTCAGCGACAGGACGGCGCCCTTCGTCGCGCTGTACAGGGCGCGCTGCGGCAGTCCGGCGGTCGCCGCGATCGACGACGTGTTGCAGATCGCGGCCGACGAGGACCGGCGCAGGTGGGGGAGCGCGGCGCGGGTGACCCGGGCGATGCCGACGACGTTGATGTCCCACACACGGTGCCACTCGTCGTCGTCGTTGCCGGCGATGTCCCCCTGCGCGCCGATCCCCGCGTTGTTGACGACGATGTCGACGCCGCCCAGCTCGTCGACCACGCGCTGGATGCCGTCGCGCACGCTCGCGTCGTCGGTCACGTCCACGCGCACCGCGAGATCGGCCGCGCCGTCCTGCAGGTCGAAGATCGCGACGCGGGCGCCGTCGGCGCGCAGCCGGCGGGCGATGGCGGCGCCGAGCCCGGACGCGCCCCCGGTGACGACGGCGACGAGTCCGTCCAGCGGCGCGGTCATGCGCACACCTGCCGCTGCCGGCCGAGCCCCTCGATCTCGACCTCGACGATGTCGCCGGGCCGCAGGTACGGGAAGCGCCCGGACAGCGCGACGCCCTCCGGCGTGCCGGTGAGGATGAGGTCGCCCGGCTCGAGCCGCAGATGGCGGCTGAGATCGAACACGATCGTGTCGATGGAGAAGATCAGGTCGGCGGTGTGTGAGTCCTGGCGCGGCTCGCCGTTGACCCAGCTGCGCAGTCGCACGTCGTCGGCGTCCAGCTCGTCGGGCGTGGCCAGCCAGGGGCCGAGCGGGCAGAAGCCGGGTGCCGACTTGCCCTTGCCCCACTGCGTCGTCGCCATCTGCCAGTCGCGCTCGGACAGGTCGTTGGCCAGCACGAAGCCCGCGATGTGCGCCCGCGCCTGCGCGGGCGAGTCCAGGCGGTAGGCCGGTGCGCCGATGACGATGCCGAGCTCGACCTCCCAGTCGGTGGTGACGCTGCCGGCGGGGATCGTCACCGTGTCGTCGGGCCCGACCACGGTGTTCGGCGCCTTCATGAACATGACGATCTCGTCGGGCGGTGCCGATCCCGACTCGGCGGCGTGCGCGGCGTAGTTCATGCCGATGCAGTACACCGCCGACGGGCGCGCGATGGGGGCGCCGACGCGCAGCTCGTCGTCGACGAGCGGCAGGATGCCGTCGGTCAGCGCCTGCCGTGCCCGCGCGACGCCGCCGGACGCCAGGAACGCACCGTCGATGTCGGCGGTGAGCGGACGCAGGTCGTGGACGCGGTCGCCGTCGAGGACGACGGGGAACTCCGCGCCGAGGGGGCCGAGGCGGGCCAATCTCATAGTGCTCCGTAGCGGTCGATCCGAAAGGTCTGAGCTGTGACGTTGACGAGAATACATCAGATGTCTAGGGTCGGGTGCGGAAAGGTGCGCATGCCCATCATCACCGCGGTCGACACATTCGACATCCGGTTCCCCACGTCGCTGAGCCTGGACGGGTCCGACGCGATGAACCCCGATCCGGACTACTCGGCGGCGTATGTCGTGATCCGCACCGACGCCGCCGATGGACGCGAGGGCCACGCGTTCGCGTTCACGATCGGACGCGGCAACGACGTGCAGGTCGCCGCGATCGCCGCGCTGCGCGCACACCTGCTCGGCCGCGACGTCGACGGGCTCCTCGCCGACATGGGCGCGACCTCGGCCGCCTTCATCGGCGACTCGCAGCTGCGCTGGCTCGGCCCGGAGAAGGGGGTCATGCACATGGCGATCGGCGCGGTGCTCAACGCGCTCTGGGACCTGCGCGCCAAGCGCGCCGGCCAGCCGCTGTGGCTGCACCTGGCGAGCCTCACGCCGGAGGAGATCGTCTCGCTCGTCGACTTCCGCTACCTCACCGACGCCCTCACCCCCGATGAGGCGCTCACGATCCTCCGGCGCGCCGAGCCGGGCCGGGCCGAGCGCATCGCGCGGCTGCGCGCCGACGGCTACCCGGCGTACACCACCTCGCCCGGCTGGCTCGGCTACTCGGACGAGAAGCTCGCCCGGCTGTGCCGGGAGGCGATCGCCGACGGCTTCGGGCAGATCAAGCTCAAGGTCGGCGCCGACCTCGACGACGACGTCCGCCGGCTGCGCACCGCGCGCGCCGTCGTGGGAGCCGGCTTTCCGCTGGCGATCGACGCGAACCAGCGCTGGAGCGTCGACGAGGCCATCGCGTGGGTCGGCGCGCTCGCGCCGTTCGACCTCGCCTGGGTCGAGGAGCCCACGAGTCCCGACGACGTCCTCGGGCACGCGGCGATCGCGCGCGCCGTCGCGCCGGTGCGCGTCGCGACCGGCGAGCACGTGCAGAACCGCATCGTGTTCAAGCAGCTGCTGCAAGCCGGCGGCATGGCCGTCATGCAGATCGACGCGGCCCGTGTCGGCGGCGTCAACGAGAACATCGCGCATCTGCTGCTCGCCGCGAAGTTCGGCGTCCCCGTGTGCCCGCACGCCGGCGGGGTCGGCCTGTGCGAGGCCGTCCAGCACCTGTCCATGTTCGACTACGTCGCCGTCTCGGGGCGGCTCGACGGGCGCATGATCGAGTACGTCGACCACCTGCACGAGCACTTCGTGACCCCCACCGTCATCACGCGGGGGCGCTACCGCGCGCCGGAGCATCCGGGAGCCGGCACTGAGATGCTGCCGGCGTCCCTCGCCGAGTTCACCTGGCGCGCGGCGGGGCCGGGGTCGCGGTAGGGGGAGCGCCGCACGGGGGGATGCCGGCTTCGCCGAGCCCGTAGAACTGCGCACCGGTGCGGTGCGAGACCGCTGCCCAGCCGTCCCCGGAGATCCGGCGCACGCGCGCGGACCAGGCCGCCGCGCCGTCGGCGACGCCCCGCGTCGTGCTGACCGGCCAGTCGCTGCCGAACATCGCGCGCTCCGGTCCGAAGGCGTCCAGTGCGGCCTCGAGGAAGGCGTCGGCATGCGCGTCGAACAGGACACGGTCACCGGTCTCGGCCGGCAGACCGGACAGCTTCACGAACGCGTGCGGCAGGGCGGCGACCCGGCGCAGCGCCCGCTGCCACGCCTGCCCGGCGACGGAGAGCAGCCCGTCCGTGAGCGGCGGCTTGCCGAGGTGGTCGAGCACGACGCGCGTCTCGGGCGCGGCTTCCAGCAGGTCCGCGAGCGCGTCCAGCTGGGGATGCCGCACGCAGGCGTCGAAGGTCAGGCCCCGGCGCGCGAGCTCGCGCAGCCCGTCGGCGCGCTCGCCCGGACGCCACTGCGCGACCGGCTCGTTCTGCAGCAGGTCGCGCACCCCGACGACCGGTCCGGCCGCCGACAGCGCATCGAGCGCGTCGCCGAGCGACGCGTCGCGCAGGTCGGCGGCCGCGACGATCCCGCGCAGCTCGGGCCAGTCCAGCCCCGCGATCCACCGCACTTCGGCCACGGCCAGACCGGCACCGGCATCGGCCTCGACGACGACGACCCCGTCCGCGTCCTCGCCGCGGTCGTCGGATGGGTCGTGGTCGTGGTCGTGGTCGTGGCGGTAGTGCGGCGGGAGCCGGACGGCGGGCAGATCTGCCCCGCGCAGCCACGGATGGTCGAGCGCGCCGGCATCCCAGACATGGACATGGGCGTCGAGCACGCTCAGCCCCCCGCCGATGCGGCGCGCAGCCACTGCTCGATGCCCGCGATGTGGGCCAGGGTGAGGGCTTCGGCCAGGTCGGCATCGCCGGCGCGCAGCGCCTCGAGGATGCCGTGGTGCTCGGCGATCGTCCGCTCGGCGGCGCCGGTCTGCGTGATGCCGCGCCAGACGCGCGCCCGGACGGTGCCGGACTGCATCGACTCGACGAGCCGGCTGAGGTACTCGTTGCCGCCGGCTTCGACGACGGCCTGGTGGAATGCGAGGTCGTGCTCGACGAGGTCCTCGACGGGGCCGCCCGCGTCGGCCGCGGCGAGCAGACGATCGAGCTCGGCGAGCCGGCCGGCGTCGATGCGCGTCGCCGCGATCTTCGCCGCCGCCGGTTCGAGAATGCGCCGCACCGCGAAGATCTCCAGGACCGAGTCGTCGGAGTGGAGATCGACGACGAACGACATCGCCTCCAGGAGCAGGCGGGGCTCGAGGCTCGTGACGTACGTCCCGTCGCCGCGTCGCACGTCGAGCACCCGGATGACCTCGAGCGCCTTCACCGCTTCGCGCAGCGAGCCGCGCGAGACGCCGAGGCGCTCGCCGAGCTCCTTCTCGGGCGGGAGCCGATCACCGGGCGCCAGGGCGCCCGAGGTGATCATCTCTTTGATGCGCAGGATCGCATCGTCGGTGACTGCCACCTCGTCAGACTAGCGCGGCGGGCGCACAGACATCGGATGTCTCAGCCGACGATCCGCACCGGCTCGTCGGGGTGCAGGCTCACGCGTGCGTCGCCGTCCGGCCAGCGCACGGTCACCTCGGCGTCTGCGCGCGCCGTGAGCGTGAGGGCCGTGAGCCGCCCGGACTCCCACGCCATGTCGACGACCACGCCGGGGCGCGCGACGAGTCCGCGCGCCGACCCCGTCGCGAGCGCGGCGGGGAGGGCCGGCAGCAGACAGATGGCGCCGTCGTGGCTCTGCAGCAGCGCTTCGGACAGCGCGCCGACCAGCCCGAGGTTCGCGTCGATCTGGAACGGCGGACTCGTCTGCAGCAGGTTCGGCAGCAGCGAGCCGCCCGAGTCGTGCTTCGTGGGATCGGGCGTGCGGAAGAACAGGCGCAGCAGCGCCTCGACGACGTCGGCCTGGCCGAGCCGGGCGCGCAGCGCGATCTTCCACGCCAGCGACCAGCCGCTCGCGTCGTTGCCGCGCGTGTCGAGGCTGCCGGTCGCCGCGGCGCGCAGCGCGTCGTCCCAGCCCTCGTGCCCGGGGAACAGCCCGTACAGATGCGAGACGTGGCGGTGATGCACCTCCGCGTCGGGCCGCCCCTCCGCCCACTCCAGCACCCGGCCGTCGGCGCCGATGCCGGGACGGCGCAGCCGCACCAGGGCATCGGCGCACTCCCGCGCGAGCGCGGCGTCGAGACCGAGGCGCGCGTCGAGCGCGACGACGCGGGTGAGGGTCTCGCGGACGAGGGACAGGTCCATCGTCGCCGAGCGGCCGAGGGCGCCGCGCGATCCGTCCGGCAGGACGAAGGCGTTCTCGGGCGAGGTGGACAGTGCGGTGCCGAGCTGCCCGTCCCCGTCTTCTGCCAGCCAGTCCAGCAGGAAGCGCGCGCACGACGAGATCACCGGCCACGCGCGCTCGCGCGCGAACGCCTCGTCGAACCCGAAGTCCAGGTGCGCGCCGAAGTGGGCGGCCAGCCACGGCCCCGCCATCGGCCACCATGCCCACGCCAGGTCGCCGCGGCCCCGGCCGACCGGGGACGTGAAGCACCACTGATCGGAGTTGTGGTGCGCGACCCATCCGCGCGCGCCGTACAGTCGCCGCGCCGTCGCCTCGCCCGCCGCCGCCAGGGCGGTGACGAAGTCGAACAGCGGCGCGTGCAGCTCGCGCAGGTTCGCGACCTCGGCGCCCCAGTAGTTCATCTGGGTGTTGATGTTGATCGTGTGGTTCCCGCTCCACGGCGGCTGCAGCTGGTCGTTCCACAGGCCCTGGAGGTTCGTGGCGGTCGTGCCGGGGCGGGACGAGGCGATCAGCAGATAACGGCCGAAGTGGAACAGCAGCGCCGTCATCCCGGCATCCAGTCGCCCCTGCGCGGACCGCGCGATGGCGGCGCGCAGGCGTTCGCCGGTCGGCGCGGCGGCGTCGGGCTCGTCGCCACCGCCGAACGCGAGCTCGGTGCGCCCGTAGAGCGCGGCGTGGTCGGCGACGTGCTCGGCGCGCAGCTCGTCGGGGCGCCGCAGCGCGGCGCGCACGCGTTCCCATGTCGCGGCGAGGGGCACCTCGTCGAGGAGCGGCTGTCCGTAGCCGGCGAAGGTCGTGGCCGTGCCGACCACGACGGTCGCGCCGGTGACGCCGCGCAGCACGATCGTCTCGCCGGTGACGACCGCCCCGTCGGCGACGACGCCGACGACCGTCGCAGCGCGCAGCGCGCGCCCGGGTGCGTCGTCCCAGAGCGCCGCGGGCAGGTCCGGCTCGTGACCGGGGGCCACGTCGGAGGGCAGGCGCGTGAGCAGGGAGATGCCGTCGGCGGCGTGTGCGCGCCCGAGTGCGATGTGCGGACTCGTCAGGCGCAGCTCGAGGTCGACCGGCGCCGCGCTGCGCACTTCCGTGACGAGCACTCCGGCCGGGTGGCTGACATAGGTGTCCTGGGTGAAGGCGTGCCCGTCGCGCAGGTAGCGCGTGCGGTGGACGGCCGTGCGCAGGTCCAGCTCGCGCCGATACTCCGCCACCGCGCCGCTGCCGTCCCTGACCCGGACGTGCAGGTCGGCGAACGGCTGGAAGGCCTGCGTGTACCGCTGCTGCAGCCGCTGCATCGCGGCTTCCGCGGCGGCCTGGTCACCGGCATCCAGCGCCGTCAGCGCCGCGGCGCGCGCGGCGGCGGCCGTCTCGGCCGAGACGAGCCCGTCCGTCGCCTCGCTGGCGGGACTGCCCGACCAGGCGCGGTCGTCGTTGAGCTGCAGCCGCTCGTCGAGCGGGGTGCCGAAGCACATCGCTCCGATGCGGCCGTTGCCGATCGGCAACGCCTCATCCCAGGATCGCGCGGGCTGTCGGTACCAGAGGAGGTGGGTGCTCATCATCGGCGAGCCTAGCCGGATGGCGGCAGGAGGCTCGGATGAGGCCACCCGGCGGGGACGCGGTCAGAGGCGCCGGTACTGGCCGACCATCGGGCAGTCGAACGGGTCGCGCGCGGCGAGGCCGACGCGGTTGAGGTAGTCGATGACGATCGCGTAGGACTGGAGCAGGCTCGTCTCGGTGTACGGCACGTCGAGCGTCTCGCAGTAGTCGCGCACGATCTCGCGGGCCTTCGACAGGTGCGGGCGCGCCATGCTCGGGAAGAGGTGGTGCTCGACCTGGTAGTTCAGGCCGCCCATGAGCCAGGTGGCCCACCAGCCGCCGCGGACGTTGCGCGAGGTGCGCACCTGCTTGGTGAAGAAGTCGAGCCGGGCGTCGGGTGCGATGACCGGCATGCCCTTGTGGTTCGGGGCGAACGAGGCGCCCATGTACACGCCGAAGACGGCCAGCTGCACGCCCATGAAGGCGAACGCCATGCCCAGCGGGAGGAACAGGAACACCGGCACGATGACGACGGCCAGACGCAGGGTGATGAGCGAGAGCTCGAGCCAGCGGCCCTTCACCCCGGGGGTGGTGACGAGGTACTTGATGCTCAGATAGTGCAGGTTCAGGCCCTCGAGCGTGAGGAGGGGAAAGAACAGCCAGCCCTGGCGCTGGGTGATCCAGCGCTGCAGTCCGCGAGCCTTGGCGGCATCCTCGTCGAGGAACGAGATCGTGTCGATCTCGATGTCGGGGTCCTTGCCGACGCGGTTGGGGTTGGCGTGGTGGCGCGAGTGCTTCGCGTCCCACCAGGAGTAGCTCATGCCGACGACGCCCGAGCCGATGATCCGCGAGAGCAGATCGTTCGCGCGACCGCTGGAGAGGATCGCGCGGTGAGCCGCTTCGTGCGAGAGGAAGGCGGCCTGCGTGAACAGGATGCCGAGGGCGCCGGCGATGAGCAGCTGGAACCAGCTGTCGCCCAGGAGGATGAACCCGGCGACGCAGCCGGCGAAGGCGAGCACGATCGCGGTGCCGACCATGGCGTAGAACCACGGCGCGCGCTGCAGGAGACCGGTCTCCTTGACGACGTTCGAGACCTGGGAGTACGCGCGACCGATGGCGGGGAACGAGCTGGCGTACGTCTGACGCACAGGTCCCAGGGTGGAGGTGGCGGTGGCAGTGGCAGTTGTCATGACTGCTCCTCGGATCTGCAGAAAGACCCGAGAGCCAGACTGGAAGCGAAGGGACGATTCGACATCGCCCTCAGCGTGACTCTACGCGCATGCGGATGCCGTCAGCGGTATGTCTCAGGGGTTGCGCAGGACTTTCCTGCGCGATGTGGATGCGCGGTGCCGAGCGCACGCTGATCGGTCAGGAGCGACCGGGCGCGGCGCCCCCGCCGAGTGATTTCGACTCGAGCGTGTGGATGACGCTGTCCACGTGCGTGGTCATCGCTGCACGAGCGGCCTCAGGATCCCCCGCGCAGACGGCATCGATGATCGCGAGGTGCTCCGGAAGTGAGACGGTGAGTCGCCCGGGGACGAGCGCGAGTTGGAACTGGTGGCGGACCATCTGGCCGTTGAGCTGTTCGAGGACCCGTGCCGCGGTCGCGTGGGCGGCGATCTCGCGCACGGTGCGGTGCAGCAGGAGGTTGAGCTCGGAGTAGCGCATGAGCTCGCCGTCTCCGACCGCCTCACGCATGTCCTGTCCGAGCTGCTGGAGGAACGCGATCTCGGCGGCGCGCGCGTTCTCGGCTGCGCGTGCGGCGACGAGGCTCTCGACGGACCGGCGGATCTCCGTGATCTCGATCGCTTCGGTGACCGAGATCTCCCGTACGCGCGCGCCGCGGTTCGGCTGCAGTTCGACGAGGCCTTCGGCGGCGAGGGCGATGAGGGCGTTGCGCAGCGCGAAGCGACTGGCACCGTACTCCTCGGCGAGCTCCGCTTCGATGAGACGCTGCCGGGGCCCGTACGCTCCGCGCAGTATGGCATCGCGCAGCCGGGCGCGGGTGTCGGGCTTGTCGGGCACCGATGTCTTCCTCTCCTGCGGAACGGACGGACTCCGGAGCGGCACAGCCGTGCCGGCGTCGAACCTGTGGGCACATTCTGCCCTGCCCGCAAGCTCGTCAACAAGATTGTTGACAATCCTGGTGCACGCGGCGAGGATGATTCCGTCGACCCGGGGCGCGAATTGTCGGACCAGCCCCGCCAGAGAGGACGCGGCATGGCGCACCCGGAGAACTTCGATCTGGCTCACATGGGTGCTGTGGAGCTGTTCACGCCGAAGTTCGAGGAGAGTCTCCGTTTCTTCCGGGATCTCCTCGCGATGCGCGAGGTTGCCCGTGTCGGGGACTCCGCCTATCTGCGCTGCTGGGACGAGTACCAGGTCTATTCGCTCAAGCTCACCGCGAGCGACACGAACGGCGTGGGTCGCACGCTGTACCGCACGACCTCGCAGGAGGCGCTCGAGCGCCGTGTCGCGGCGATCGAGAAGGCGGGCCTGGGTCATGGCTGGCGTGAGCCGGAGGTCGGCGTCGGGCGCTCGTTCGAGTTCGAGGACCCGGATGGGCACGTCATGGCCGTGTACTACGACACCGAGCGGTACGTGCCCGACGACGAGGATCGCCCCGCGCTGAAGAACCAGGCATCGGCGTTCCCCGGCCGCGGTATCAACGTGCGTCGCCTCGACCACATCAACTATCTGGCCAAGGACGTCAACGCGTGCGGGGCGTTCTGGCGCGACGTCATGATGACGCGCGAATCCGAGCGCATCGTTCTCGACGACGGCGGCTATGGTGCGTGGTGGTTTCGCTTCCACCAGAAGTCCTACGACGTCGTCTACTCCAGCGACTGGACGGGCGAGCGCGGTCGCTTCCACCACTTCGCCTTCGCGCCCGACAATCGCGAGGACATCCTCACGGCGGCCGACATCTGCCTGGAGAACGGGATCTACATCGAGTACGGCCCGTACAAACACGCCATCAACCAGACTTTCTTCCTGTACGTCTGGGAACCGGGCGGCAACCGCATCGAGTTCGCGACGGCGCAGGCCCGCCTGCTGCTCGACCCCGACTGGCCGGTCGTCGAATGGACCGCCGCCGAGCGCGCGAAGGGCCAGGCCTGGGGTATGAAGACAGTCCCGACATTCCACACACACGGCACGCCGTACGTCCCCGACCAGGAAGAGATCGACCGGGCCGCGCTCGAAGGCCGACCGATCCACTGACGCCTGGCGCTCCGCAGCCGAACTCCTCAGCGCTGTCGCGGCGATGCCTGGCGTCGTCGCCTCTCGGGCGTGTCGACGCGCGCCTTTCGGGAATGGTCTTGCACTTCCTGTCGCTTTGTATGAACATTAAACCAAAGCAACGCATTGGAACGCATCGAAGGGGATCACATGAAGCTGCTCGATGGGGAGTTCGCGACGTTCGAAGTGGATGTCACGGACGGGCTCGCGACCGTCCGGATGCGGTCGCCGCAGAACCGGCTTCCCGATCGCCCGTACAACCTGCACTGGGAGCTCGGCGAGCTGATGAGCCGCATGCGCGGCTGGAACGATGTGCGGGTGATCGTGCTCACCGGCATGGAGGACGGCGTGTTCATGACGCCGTTCGCGTCAGCGGAGTACGCGACGGAGAACGACCCGAAGCGCCTCTGGAAGCTGTTCACGGGCGGCGCCCGTCTGCACGAGGCGACGACGGGCATCGAGAAGCCCGTCGTCGCGAAGGTCAACGGCGACGCGATCGGCTTCGGCCAGTCGATCATGTTCTCGTGCGATCTGATCGTGGCGCGAGATGACGCGCGGGTGTACGACCACCACATCAGCAACGGCGAAGGCGGTTACGGGGTCCCCTTCGGGACCGTCGCCGGCGACGGCGGCGCCGCGTTCATCCCCTCCCACATGACCCCGGTGCGGGCCAAGGAGTACCTCATGCTGGCCAAGGAGTACTCGGCCGTGGAGCTCGCCCAGATGGGGGCGATCAACTACGCAGTTCCTGCTGATCGGCTGGACGCGTTCACCGACGATCTCGTCACCCGTCTGCTGCGGCAGTCCTCGTACTCGCTCGCGTGGACCAAGCGCGTTGCGAACCGACTGTTCGTGGCGAACATGCACGCCGCGCTGGATTCCTCAGCGGCCTACGAGATCGTCGACCTCTACCAGGCCGAACGCAACGGCTGGCGATCCAGCACCGAGCTCTGACCCGCACGACCGACGACACACAGCACACAGCGGCGCACCGACGCGCCGCGACGGACAGCTTCCAAAGGAGGAATCTGATGAACACCATCACCACCACGCGCAGCCGTGGACGCACAGTCCGCGCATTGATCGCGCTCGCCGGTTCGGGCGCTCTGCTCGCCGCGTGCGCGACCGAGGCCCCGGGAGCGCCCGCTCCGACCGCGAGTGAACCCGCCGCAGTGGCGACGATCGTGCAGTCCACTGCGTACGCCGAGATCGATCCCGCACTGATCGAGGCCGCCGAGACGGAGTCCGGATCTCTCGTCATGTATGACAGCACGCCGGATGACAAGGTCAACGAGCTGTTCGCTGCCTTCCGCGAGGACTTCCCCTTCGTCACCGAGACCAAGCATGTCCTCCTGCGTGCTGCCGAAGTCGCCACGCGTGTGCTGCAGGAGAGCCAGGCGGGCGTCGCCACCGCCGACGTCGCCATCACCGGCGGTCCCGCACTGACCGACCTCAGCGAGCGAGACCTGCTCCTCGATGTCGACTGGTCCGCGATCGGCGTCCCCGACGAGCTCGTCGCCAATGATCAGCTCATCGCTACCGCGGCGTCGATCTACGTGATCATCTACAACACCGATCGCGTGGCGGAGGAAGACGCACCCGGGGGCTGGGACGACCTGCTCGACCCGAAGTGGGCCGGGAAGATCTCGATGATGTCCGATCCGCTCCCCATCGCGCAGCTGGTGCCCGTCCTCGGCGGCGACAAGGTGACCGAGCTCTGGCAGGGCATCGCGGTCCAGTCGCCGGTCATGGTGCAGGACACCGTCGCGGTCGCGAACGCGGTGGCCTCCGGCGAGGCGGAGATCGGCATCGGTCACTTCCACGCGACACAGCCCGCGATCTCGGCGGGCGCGCCGGTGGAGATCGTCTTCCCGAGCCCCGTCGCGCTCTCGCTCCTGTACAGCGCCATCCCGTCGGGCGGGGACAATCCCGCCACCGGCAAGCTGTTCGCGGCGTGGCTCGCGACCGAGAAGGGCGCGAAGCTCAACGAATCGATCTCTCGACGCGGCAACCCGTTCCTGCCGACCACCGAAGCCGCTGAGCTCCTCAAGGGCCGCGAGATCTCGGCGTTCGCGCCGCAGGACGCGGGTCAGCTCAATCAGTGGCTGAGCACCCTGTCCCGCTGATGTCCATCCTGACTGCGCCTCGGCAGCAGGGGTCCCCGCCCCGAGAGTTCGGCTCGGGGCGGGGGGCCAACATCTTCCGGCGGTGGCTGCCCACCATCATCCTCGGCGTCATCCTCGGCTATCTGGTCGTGATCCCACTCGCCTTGCTCGTGCTGGGATCCTTCAAGCCGACCGGGCTGCTCTTCGATCCCGGCTTCACGCTGCGGCACTACATCGAGCTGTACGGCAACCCGAACACGTACGTGCTGCTGGGCACGAGCGCGGTGTTCGCGTTCGGCAGCACCCTGTTCGCACTGGTTCTGGGCGCGGCGCTGGCCTGGCTCGCTGAGCGCACGGACATGCCGGGTCGGCGTCCCGTCCGATTCCTCGTGATCCTGCCGATGGCCATGCCGCCCGTGCTGCTCGCGATCGGCTGGGGGTTGCTGCTGAGCCCGCGGATCGGCCTGATCAACACGGCGCTGCGCGACGCGTTCGGCATCGATCAGCCCCTGCTGAACATCTACTCGATGGGCGGCATGATCTTCGTCCAGGCGATCTCGATGGTGCCGACCGCCTACCTCATGCTCGCACCGGCGTTCCGCAACATGGACCCGGCGCTCGAGGAGGCAGCGCTCGCGAGCGGCGCCAAGCCGTTCCGGGTCGTCACCCGGGTCGTGCTGCCGCTGCTGTGGCCGTCGCTGCTGGCAGCCGGTGCGTTCATCCTCGTCGTCGGCTTCACCGTGTTCGACATCCCCGGCATCCTCGGGATGCCGGTCGGCATCTACGTGCTCAGCTCGGAGATCTACTTCCAGTCCAGCCCGCCCGCGGGGCTGCCCAACTACGGTGGCATCAGCGCGCTGGCGAGCGTGTTCCTCGTGATCCTGTTCGCGTTGAGCTGGTATTACCAGCGCCAGACCAACCGGTCCCAGCGCTACGTCACGATCAGCGGCAAGGCGTCACGGGCGCGGCAGTTCCAGCTCGGCGCCTGGAAGTGGGTCGCGACGGGCATGGTCGCCCTCTACTTCATCGTGGGCGTGTTCGGCCCGCTCATCGTGCTCGCCTGGACGAGCCTGCTGCCGTACTACGCGGGCTTCTCGACCGACATGCTCTCCCGGCTCACCCTGGACAACCACGTCGCACTGGCGTCCAATCCGAGTGTGCTCGGTGCCGCGGTCAACTCCATCGTGGTCGCCGTCGTGGCAGCGACCGTCGTCACACTGCTGTCCGCCGCGATCTCCTGGGTCGTCGTGCGCTCGAGGGCGCGGGGCCGCAAAGTGTTCGACATGCTCGCCTTCCTGCCGCTGGCGGTCCCGCACACGATGATCGGACTCGCGCTGATCTTCGTCTACCTCACCTTCACGGCCGTGCCCGTCTACGGCACGATCTGGATCCTGGTCATCGCGTTCGTCACGTGCTACATCTCGTTCGGCACGCGCTCGACGAACTCCGTGCTCTTCCAGATCTCGGGAGAGCTCGAGGAGTCCGCGCACACGAGCGGAGCCGGATGGATGCGGACTTTCCGCGAGATCACGCTGCCGCTCATGCGGCCGGCCCTGATCGCTGTGTGGATCTGGGTGGCCGCACACGCCATGCGCGAGCTCTCCGCCGCGCTCATGCTGCAGGGGCGTGACAACGCGGTGTTCCCGACTCTGCTGTGGGGGTACTGGGATGCCGGTCAGGCCACCGTCGCTGCCGCAGCCGGGGTCTGGCTGATCGGCGCACTGTTCGTGTTCGTCATCCTGACGGCCGTCTTCGGCCGCAAGAAGAAGGGGGACTTCCGATGAATCCCATGCTGGAGATCCGCGCGCTCGTCAAGGACTACATCCCGGCGAGCGAGCGTGAAGCGAAGGCGCCGGCCAAGCCTGCCGTCGACCACGTCGATCTCATCGTCGAGCGCGGCGAGTTCTTCACGCTGCTCGGCCCGAGCGGATGCGGCAAGACCACCACTCTGCGCTCCGTCGCAGGATTGGAGACGCCTACATCGGGTGAGATCCGCATCGCCGATGCGGTCGTCTTCGGTGAGCGCAGAGTGGTTCCGACGCACAAGCGGGACATCGCCATGGTGTTCCAGTCCTACGCGATCTGGCCGCACATGTCGGTGCGACAGAACGTGGCGTTCCCGCTGCGTGCGGCGCGGCTGCCCAAGGCGGAGATCAACGAGCGCGTCGACGAGGCGCTGCGGATGGTGCACCTCGAGGCCTACGCGGATCGCCCTGCGACGGCGCTGTCCGGGGGACAGCAGCAGCGGGTCGCGTTCGCGCGTGCCGTCGTCCGCCGGGCGAAGCTTCTCCTTCTCGACGAGCCCCTCTCGAACCTCGATGCGAAGCTGCGCATCGAGATGCGCGAAGAGCTGCGGACGCTGCAGCGGCAGCTCGGCATCACCACGATCTTCGTCACCCATGATCAGGAGGAGGCTCTCAGCCTCTCGGACCGGATCGCGGTGATGCGCAACGGCAAGGTCGTCGAAGTCGGCGTCCCCGAGCAGCTGTACCTCGAGCCGTCGCACTCCTTCACGGCGCAGTTCATCGGGCAGGCGCAGCTCTGGCCGGTCCAGGCGGACGGTCCGGGGGCTGCGCGCACGCCGTTCGGCCGGGTGGAGGTCGGAAGCGCCCCGGCCGGTGACGGGCCGTTCGATCTGTTCGTCCGTCCGGAGCACTTCCAGCTGCACCCGCCGGGAGCAGTCGGCCCGAACCGATTCGAGGGCGAGGTCGTGAAGACGTCCTTCTCGGGCAAGTTCGCCGAGATCGACGTCCACGTGGAGGGCATCCAGCTGCGCGTCGAAGCGCTCGCCGGCCGGCACGCGCATGCGGGCGACCGCGTCGTGGTCGAGTTCCCCCGCGAGCACTGCCGCCTCGTCTTGCGCGAAGATCCTGCCGGTCTGGCCGAGATCGTCCCCGGTGTTCCCGGGCTGGAGCTGGTGGTCTGAGATGCGACTTCCGGAGATCCGCGAGGCCGACATGACGCCGAGGCAGCGCGAGGTCGCGCGAGAACTCATCGACAAGCGCGGCGGCGGGCCGTTGCGCGGGCCGTTCCCCACCTGGCTCCGCAATGCCGAGCTGTGCGATCGCGTGCAGCGCCTCGGCGCACACGTCCGCTTCGACTCGTGTCTTCCGTACCTCCTGCGCGAGCTCTCGCTGATGGTGACGGCGCGGCACTGGGACGCGCCCTACCCGTGGGCGGCGCACTACGACCGCGCCGTGGCCGCCGGAATCCCGGCGGCTGCGCTCGCGGCGATCTCCCGGCGTGAGGAGCCCCTGTTCGATGCCCCCGACGCCACGGCGATGTACCGGTTGTGCCGCGACATCCTCGACGACCACTATGTGTCCGATGAGGTCTTCGCCGAGGCACTCGGCCTCTTCGGGGAGGAGGGCATCGTGGAAGCGGTCGCCGGAGTCGGGTACTACTCAACCCTGTGCATGACACTGAACTCCTTTCAGGTAGACCTCGCCCCGGAATGGTCGCCGCCGTTCGAGGACGTCCGTCACTTTCAACGGATTCCCGCAGAGGTGAGCAATGGCTGAGGGGTCCGGTATGACCGCCTATGTCGGAGCGACCGTCATCGACGGCACGGGCCGTCCGCCCCTCGGAGATGCGACCGTCCTCATCGCCGACGGCGTCATCCGCGCCGTCGGCCGGCGCGAAGACGTCACAGTGCCCGGCGGCACGCGCGTCGTGGATGTCGCCGGGGCGTACATCCTGCCCGGCCTCATCGATGGACACACCCACTGGCGTGGGTGGACCGGGGAGCTCTTCCTCAACCACGGCATCACCAGCATGGTCGACCTCGGCAACCCGACCGACTGGATCCTCGCGGTCAAGCACGCGTCGGCGGCGGGGGACCAGCGGGGACCGCGCGTGTTCACCGCCGCGGGCGCGCTCGGCGCGCGCCGCGACCTCCGCGAGAAGGGGCTGTTCGGCGACGGCGAGCTTCCGCCCTACGTCTATCAGGTCGCGGGCGAGGCGGAAACGCGGGCAACCGTGCGGATGCTGGCGGATCGCGGAGCCGACGTCATCAAGATCTTCTCCGACCTCGACCCCGCGGACATCCTGGCGGCGACCGACGAGGCGCACACGGCGGGACTGCGCGTGATCGGCCATTCGAACGACGTCATCGCCTCGATGGCCGGCGGGATGGACGGGATCACCCACCTCTGGGGGATCTGTGCGACCGTGATGACCCCCGACGACAGAGCCCGTCACGACCGCGGCGAGGTCGCCTGCCCCTATGCGTGGGCCGACCTCGAGCGGATGGACGACCTCATCTCGCTGCTCGTGGAGCGGGGCGCGTTCGTCAACCCCTGTCTCGTCAACGAGCACCAGGCGGTGCTGGCGCAGACGGAGGAGTTCGAACGGGAGGGGTACCGGCTGCTCATGCGTCCGGACCTGCGATACGTGCCGTTGACCGCCGTGCTCAGCTGCCTCACCTTCTGGCACAAGGTCCGCAATTACGACCACAGGCTGGGGTCGTTCCCGTACATCGCCTCGCTGGACGAGGAGCGTGTCGCCGAGTTCCGAGAGGGCTACCGTCGCGCGCAGGAGTTCGTGCGACGCTTCGCCGCTGCCGGCGGCCGGGTCGTGGCCGGAACGGATGCCGCGGGCTCGGCGAGTCTGCCCGGCCTGAGTCTGCACCAGGAGCTGGAGCTGCTCGTCGAGGCAGGGCTGACCGAGATGCAGGCGATCGAGTCCGCCACGCGCGTTCCGGCCGAACTTGTCGGGCAGCAGCAGACGGTCGGCACGCTGGAAGTCGGAAAGCGCGCCGACCTCGTGGTCCTCGCCGCGGATCCGCTGGCCGACATCCGCAACACGCGACGCATCGACCTCGTCGTGCAGAGCGGCGTCGAAGTCGCGCTGGGCTACACCCGGCACTTCACCTCGGCGTTCGCCGAGGTGAGTGGGATCGGATTGAGCAGCTCGACGCCGCCGCCGCCGCGACTGACGGGCATCGCGCAGGTCGCCGTGCCGGGCGGCGGGCGCATCCTCATCGCGCGGGGCGCGTTTCACAGCACGTCGGTCGTGACGCTCGACGGCCGACCCCTGCCGACCACGTTCGTCTCGCCGGCGGAGCTGCGGGCGGACCTGCCGTCGGGATTGCCCGCAGGGGCGCACCCGGTCGTCGTGCACACACCCTGGCCGGGCGGCGGAGCCTCCGCCGCCCGGCCTTTCCTCGAGGAGGCCGCGCCGTGAGTATCGTCCGCGAAGAGATCGGCGTCGACACGCCCTCCGGCTCGATGGGCGTGCGGATCAGCCGCCCCGACCTCGAGTCCCGGCATCCCCTCCTCGTCTTCTTCCATCGCGGTCCTGGATTCGACGAGGGCTCCTGGTGGGCGATGGATCAGTTCGCGGCCGCCGGGTTCTTCGTCGTCGCCCCCGATCGCTATCACCGCATCGACACCTGGCCGTGGATCGACACCGTTGCGCTCCGCGCCGCCGGTGCCGGTTCGTCGTTGCAGCAGAGGTTCCACCGGATGCTCGGCGAGACGACCGAGGACGTCGTCGCCGAGGACGTCGATGCGCTGCTCTCCGTGTTCCGGGGTGACGCGCGCATCGCGCCCGGCGCGTACGTGAGCGTCGGCTACTGCATCGGTGCGCGGTCGGTCATCCGCATGATGCGGGACAGGCCGCGGTGCGTGGCGGGTGCGGCGCTGCAGCCGTCGCAGTGCGTGACCGACGCCGAGGACTCCCCGCACCGCCAGGTCCCGCAGATCGCCGGAGAGCTCTACGTCGCGATCGGCGCCGCGGACAGGCACGCCGGCCCCGAAGTCAGCGCGCCGCTGATCGAGGCGGTCCAGACGCTGGGTCCGCGCGGGCGCGTGCGGATCTACGAGGGTGCCGAACACGGGTTCACGCTGCCGGGCGCGGGGTTCCTGCCAGGGACGGCGGCGCGCGTGAACGCCGCCGTGCGGGAGATGTTCGCGGCAGCTCTCTCCGTGGCGCACGATGACGTTCGGGGAGGCGCCCGCTAGTGTGGCGGATGCATGCTTTGTGCAATTGATCGGACACACTATGTCGCAGGCCATCGAACGAAACTCGCCCGTCCCCCTCTACGAGCAGATCAAGCAGATCCTCGTGCGAGAAATCGCCGAGCTGCCGGCGGGCGCTCCGGCGGTGCCACTCACGGAGCGCGAGTTGGTGCAGCGGTTCCGGGTGAGCCGGGGATCCGTGCGCCGCGCGCTCCAGGAGCTCACGGACGAGGGATACATCTACCGCGAACGCGCGAAGGGAACCTTCCCGGTGCGTCGCGTGCACATGAGTCCGCCCGGCCTGGGCGGCTTCATGAGGTTCCTCGAGGAACGCGGCGTGCCCTTCGAGTCGAAGGTGTCGATCGCAGGGCGCAAGGCGCCCTCGCCACATCTGCGTGAACGACTGGAGCTCGGGCCGGACGAGGACGTCTTCGAGATCCAGCGCGAGATCACGGTCGAAGGCGAGCTCCTGACCTCTGTGCACATGCACATGCGGGTGCCCGATGACTTCACGGCGACCGCGACGGACCTCGAAGCGTCGGGCTCGGTCTTCACGCTTCTCGATCCCGACCCGGAGTATGCCCTGACGCAGGGGGAGCACACGATCTGGGCCACGGCCGCTCGTGATGCCGACGCACGAGCCCTGGGCATTGCGATCGGCGACCCCATACTCGTCATGGAGACCACGATGTACACGCGGGCAGGCCGGATCTCCGCGGTACGCCGAGTCGTCCACCGCGCCGACGACTACAAGTTCGCCTTCACCGTCAGCCGGTGACCGGGGACCCGATCATGCGGCCGGCTTGCGGCCCCAGAACATCTCGATGCCCCGCCATTCCATCGTCTGCGGGCTGACGACGCGATCGCCGAACGCCGCCCGGATCTGCTCGCCCGACCAGTACGGGATGATGCGGGGATCGAGTTGCTCGTACAGCTTGTCGAACCACTGGCGCAGGTGGACATCGCTGTTGACGCGGCTGTAGAAGGCGTCGCCGGCGAGGACCGCCTCGGCCAGCACGATGCGCCGTCCCGGTTTCATGACCCGCAGCAGGTCGCCCGCAGTCTCGGTCCAGTCGTCCGCGTGCTGGGTCGACTGCATGATCGCGACGACGTCGTAGGACTCGTCGGCGATGTCGTCTGCGTAGTTCCAGCGCCAGCAGCCGACCTGCCCGTTGCGACCGAGCAGTCGGGAGTGAACGGCTTCACGGCCGTCGCGGATGATCTCGACCGTGTCGACGGTGCCGTTCTCGCCCACGATGGCGCGCATGTCCGCGTCCCACCCGGCGGACGCGATGCCCTCTCCGATCATCAGCACGCGGTCGCCGGGCCGCAGCTCGAGGAGGCCGTAGGCGATCTCCGAGATCGGGCGGGCAAGTTCTCGCCAGATATAGGGCAGTCCCCCGGCGAGCCGCATCGCCATCTCCCACACACGCCGGAGATCGGCGTCGCCGATGTCGTCGCCCATGCGCTCGCGGTCCCACTCCTGGATGTGGTCCCAGGGGTTGCCCCCGCCCCAGTTCTCGGCCATGTGAGGTCTCCTGACTGTCAGGCATCGCATCGGCGCGATCGCCTGAGGGGATATTATTTGATTGTTCGAACAATAGCAAGCAACGCAGGACGTGGTCGGCGTGGTCAGCCGCGCCGCCGGGTCAGCCGCGCATCGCGGCGACGAAGCGCTCGGCGATGAGGTCGAGTCCCGCCTGATCGGGGTGCAGGTCGTCGTAGAGCAGGTGCGCGTCGGCGTCGCCGAACAGGGACCGGCCGTCGAGGAGCGCCAGGCGCGCGTCGGCGCGTGCGGCGACGACCTCGGCGACGATCTCGCGCGTGCGCGCGAGGGTGAGCGCGCCGGCATCCTTCTCGATGTCGCGGCGGGCCGCGCGCGCTCGGCCGTCCGGGCCCGCGACCACCGGCCCGGGGGATCCTTCGTGGATCGGGCAGGCCAGCGCCGAGATGAGCACGATCGGAGTATCGGCCTGGCCGTCGCGGATCGTGTCGAGGAACGCGTGCACGGCGGGGCGGAAGGTGCGCTCCCGCATGCTGTCGGCGTTGACGAGATTGATGCCGACCTTGAGCGTGATCAGGTCGGCCGGGGTGTCGCGGATGAGGCGCGCGGCGAAGCCGTCGAGCTGCGCGTTGCCGGCGAAGGACAGGTCGTGCAGCCGCCAGCCGAGCCGGCGCGCCGCGGCCGCCGGCCACGTGCGCACGGCCGAGACCGCGTTCATGCCCTGACTGATCGAGCTGCCGTAGTGCGTCCAGCGCCGCCCCGCGCCGGCGGCCGGCGTCACGGGCGCATCCGCCTCGAGCGCGACGAGCTCGACGTGGACGTTGTGGGGCAGGAAGACCTCGACCGGCCCGTCGCCGGGCGCGATCGGCACCTCGATCGTCTGCGGCGGGTGCGGCTGCGTGCCGACGATCCGCTGGTCGGCGTCGACGACGAGCACGGTCGGCGTCGGTCCGGGGACCTCCGCCTCGACCTCCCCGCGTCGGACGATCAGCAGCGGCGGCGTCGGTGCGATCCCCGGTGCGGACACCGTCGTCGCCCCCATCGTCAGCCTGACGGCCGCGGCCTCGGTGTCGAAGCGGAGCACGACGCCCGTCGGGCAGGCGGCGACGAAGCGGAACAGCGGGTCATCGACCTGCGAACGCGCCCACGCCGGGAGCCGCTGCGGCACGACGCCGCCGGCCTCTCCGGGCTCGAGTGCGGCGCAGCCGTGGACCAGCGCCTCCCACGCGGTCATGCCTCGCCGCCGGCCTGCGCGACGACGGCGCGGACCATCTCCTCGGTGATCCCCAGCCCCCACGTCGCGAGTTTGATGACGGGAGTGGATCGCACCATCGCGCCCAGCTCCGGCGCGCTCTCGGCCAGTCCCGTCGGGATGCCGGCCCGCATGCGTGCGACCACCTCGGCGCCCAGCGGGTGCGCCGCCCACTCGGCGAGCGTCGAGTCCAGGCGCAGCGGGTCGACGATGCCGTCTCCGTCGCTGCGCACGGTCGCGGTCAGGCGGATGTCGCGCGAGGAAGCGCCGACCTCGATGCGGTAGTCGCCGGGATCGATCTGCCAGCGCCGCGCCCGGGCGTTCCAGTACGAGAGATCACGGGCGGTCAGCGGGAGGACCACGACGGTGCGTGCTCCCGGCTCGAGGGCCACCTTCACGAACCCGCGCAGCTCGTGCACGGGGCGCGCGGGGTCGCCCTCGGGCGCGCCGACGTACAGCTGCACGACCTCTGCGCCGCGACGCGTCCCGGTGTTGCGCACGGCCACCCGCGCCTCCCACGCGTTCTCGCCGGTCGCGACGACCTCGACGGTCTCGTAGGCGAACGACGTGTAGGTCAGTCCATGGCCGAACGGGTACGCCACGTCGACACCGCGCGTGTCGTAGCCGCGGTAGCCGACGAGCAGATCCTCGCCGTAGACCACCTCGCCGTCGCGGCCCGGGAAGTGCGCGAAGCTCGGCGTGTCCTCGAGGCGGTGCGGAATCGTCTCGGTCAGCCGCCCGCTCGGCTCGACCAGGCCCAGCAGGACCTCGGCGATCGCGCGTCCGCCCTCCTGGCCGAGCAGCCAGCCCTCGACGATCGCCGCGACGCCCGAACGCCACGACGACACCTCGACCGTCGATCCGTTCGAGAGCACCACCACGATCGGGATGCCGGCATCCTTCAGTCGTGCCAGCAGCCGGAGCTGGGCGTCCGGCAGCGCGAGGCTCGTGCGGTCGAAGCCCTCGGACTCGGCGCGGTCGGACAGCCCGAGGAACGCGACGACGACGTCGGCGCCGGCGGTCGCCGCGACGGCCTCGTCGGCCAGCGCGGGGTCGTCGTCTCCGACGACGGTGAATCCCGGCGCGTAGTCGATCTCCGCCGCGGACAGCGCACGCAGGGCGTCGAGCGCGCTCACGGTGCGCGTCGGCACGACGCGTGACGAGCCGCCGCCCTGGAAGCGGGGTGTGCGCGCGAACTCGCCGACCACGAGCACGCGCTGCGTCGCTGCCGGGTCCAGCGGCAGAAGGCCGTCGTTCTCGAGCAGCGTGACGGCCTCGCGGGCGGCCTCCAGTGCGACGGCCTGCGCCGCCTGGACGTCGCGGTCGAGCGCGGGCAGCCCCGTCGTGCGCTCCGCCAGCGTGCGCAGGCGCGCGATCGCGACGTCGAGGACGGACTCGTCCAGCTCCCCGTCGTGCACGGCCCGCACGATGCGGTCGGTGTGGCCGCTCGGCGGCATCTCGAGGTCGAGGCCGGCCGCCACGGCGGCGACCTGGTCGTACACGGCTCCCCAGTCCGAGACGACGAGGCCGTCGAAGCCCCACTCGTCGCGCAGCAGCTCGGTCAGCAGGCGCCGGCTCTCGCTGGCGTGCTCTCCGTTGATCCGGTTGTACGCCGACATGAGCGCCCAGGGCTGCGCCTCGCGCACCACCTGCTCGAACGCGGCGAGATAGATCTCGCGCAGCGCGCGGTCGCTGACCGTCGCGCTCACCCGCATCCGGTCGGTCTCCTGATTATTGACGGCGAAGTGCTTGGGCGTCGCGGCGACCTGCATCGACTGGATGCCGCGGACCATCGCCGCCGCGAGCGTCCCGCTGACGAGGGGGTCCTCGGCGAAGTACTCGAAGTTGCGGCCGCCGAGCGGGGAGCGCTTGATGTTCAGCCCCGGGCCGAGCACGACCTGCACGTCGAGCGCGCGCGCCTCGCGGCCGATCTCCGCCCCCACCCGCTCGACGAGGCCCGGGTTCCACGTCGCGCCGAGGCCCACCGCGGGCGGGAAGCAGACGGCCGGGACGCTCGTGCCCAGGCCCAGGTTGTCGCCCCCGGTCGGCTGGCGGCGCAGCCCGTGCGGACCGTCGCTGAGGGTCAGCGCCGGAACGACGCCGTCGATGCCGCGCGATGACCACGTCGACGCGCCTGCGACGAGCGACGCCTTCTGCGCGAGGTCGAGCGCGAGGCCGAGATCGGGGCTGGGCTGCGGGATGTCGGGCACGAGGCTCCTTCTGCGGGTGCGGTTCGTCGGGCAGGGGTCAGGGCACGTGGATGCCGAGCGAGGCCAGGTGTCCGCGGACGCGCGCGGGCATGTCGATCGCGCCGTCGAACAGCAGCCACTGGATCTGCAGGCCGTCCATGAGCGCGATGATGCTCTCGGCCGCGGCGCGCGGCGTGATGTCGACGCTCGGCGGGGTGACCTCGAAGTGGTCGGCGAAGGCGCGCTCGAGCGCGTCGAGCACGCGCGTGTAGCGGCGGGTGAAGTAGGCGCGCGCGGGGTGCTCGTCGTCGGTCGCCTCGGCCGACAGCTTGACGTACAGGCGCACGCGATCGGGGTGCGCGACGTTGGTCTGCACGACGTCGACGACCCAGGCGAACAGCTTGTCGATGCCGAAGTCCGAGAACGACTTGGCGTTCTCCTCGTCCTGCTGCTCGCGGTACTCGAGGATCCGCACGAGCATGTCGTCCTTGCTGGGGAAGTGGTGCATCAGTCCCACGTGGGTGATCTCGGCGCGCGCGGCGATGTCGCGCACCGAGGTCGAGGCGAAGCCCTGCTCGCTGAACAGCTCGAGCGCGGCCCGCAGGATGCGCTCCTTCGTGCGCTCGCCCTTCGTGGCCTTGCGAGCGGGTGCGACGTCGGTCATGGGAGTTCCTCTGATGGGTGGACGGAAGAAATCTACCACGTGGTAGAAAATTGTGATACTGTCCTCGCGAATGCCGGGAATGCACCCCTGCACGCACGCAATGACACACGCATACAACGGAGTCTGTCCATGAAAAAGAGAATCCTCGGCACCATCGCCGCAGGTGTCGCCGCTGCGCTTCTGCTCACCGGCTGCGCCGGAGGCGACGAAGCTGCGCCCGCGCACGACGACACCCTCAGGATCGGCACGATGTCGGTGCCGACCAGCCTCGACCCGATCGACGCCATCGGCGGGACCATGCCGTTCTTCCAGGCGGTCTACGACACGCTGATCCTGCGCGCGCCGGACGGCTCGTACGAGCCCATGCTCGCGACGGAGTGGGCGTACGACGACACTCAGACCGAGCTGTGGCTCACGCTGCGCGACGACGTCGCCTTCGACGACGGCACGGCGTTCGACGCCGACGCCGCGAAGGCGAACCTCGACCGCTTCCGCGACGGCGGCGGACCCAACGCCGCCTACCTCGCCGGCGCCGAGGTCGCCGTCCTCGACGCGACGCACCTCACGATCACCCTGCCGGAGGCCGACCCTGGTCTGCTCTTCTATCTGACCGACTCCGCGGGCCTCATGGCGAACCCGGCCCGCTTCGCGACGGAGGACGCCCTCGTCACGACCCCCGACGGCACCGGACCGTACGTCCTGGACACCTCGGCGACGGCGATCGGCACGACATGGGCGTACGACCGCCGCGACGGGTACTGGGGCGACGACCCTGACTTCTCGACGCTGACGATCTCGGTGTTCGACAACGAGAACGCGATCGTCAACGGGCTGAAGACGGGGCAGCTCGACAGCGCCCTGCTGCAGACCGCCGACCAGCAGCTGGCGGCCGAGCAGGACCCGGCCCTGACGCTCCAGGATGTGCTCTTCGACTTCCAGGGCGTGCTGCTGTTCGACCGCGGCGGGTACGTGACCCCCGCGCTCGCCGACCCGAGGGTGCGACAGGCGCTCAACTTCGCCGTCGACCGCGAGACGATGCTCTCGGTCGTCCGCGACGGCCGCGGCGAGGTGACCAGCCAGGTCTGGGGCGTCGACACGCAGGGCTATGACGCGGCGCTCGACGACCACTACGCCTACGACCCCGAGCGGGCGGCGGCCCTGCTGGCCGAGGCCGGCCTGGCCGACGGGTTCGAGCTCACGCTGCCGCGCCTGACCTCGATCGTGACGGACAACATCGCCACCGCGCTGCAGACCGACCTCGCGGCCGTGGGCATCACTCTCACGTGGGCCGACGTGGACGCGGGGACCGCGCTCAAGCAGATCTTCGTCGACCGCGAGTTCTCGGGCATGGTCATGAACATGGGCCAGTCCTCGAGCGACTGGATCGCGTACTCGACGCTGATCGCGCCGGGCACGTTCAACTTCTTCGGCACGTCGGACGAGACCGTCCAGCGCATCGCCGGCGAGGTGCGCGCCCTGCCCGAGGACCAGACCGCGGACCTGTATCGCGAGCTCAACGCGCACATCGTCGAAGACGCCTGGTTCCTGCCGTTCTACCGCATGACCTACAAGCTCGTGACGGTGCCCGGCATAGACGTCGTGACCCAGGCGGGTCAGGCCGAGACGTCGATCTACAACTACTCGCTGGCCGACTGAACCGGCGGTGGGGCCGGTTCCGGCCGGCCCCACCGCACCCCGACCCTCCCCCTCGAGGACCCCTCATGCTCGCTTTCCTCGCGCGCCGGCTCGGCGCCAGCGTCGTCCTGCTGTTCGTGACGTCCTTCGTCACGTTCATGCTCCTGTCGCTGGCCAACCAGGACGTCGGCCGCCAGCTGCTCGGGATCAACGCCTCACCGGAGGCGGTCGCCGCCAAGAACGCATCCCTCGGTCTCGACCGCCCCCTCCTGGTCCAGTACGCCGACTGGCTCGTGCGTGCCGCGCAGGGCGACTTCGGCCGGTCCTGGTTCTCCAGCGAGTACGTCACGGTCGCGATCGGCAATCGGCTGCCGGTCACCCTGAGCCTCGTGATCGGCGTCACCGTGCTGACCGCGGTCGTCGGCTACCTGCTGGGGGTGTGGGCGGGCGTCCGACGCGGCGGGATCGACCGATTCGTCCAGGTCTTCAGCGTCGCCGGCTATGCACTGCCCGGCTTCCTCGTCACGATCGTCATCGTCATCGTGTTCGCCGTGCAGCTGCGCTGGTTCCCCGCGATCGGATACATCCCGATCACCCAGTCGGTGGGCGGATGGCTGTCGACCATCACGCTCCCGGTGATCGCCCTGTCGATCTCGGCCATCGCCGGCATCGCCCAGCAGGTGCGCTCCTCGGTCATCGAGGTGGCTCGCGCCGACTACATCCGCACGCTCGCGACGCGCGGCCTGCCGCGGCGCCTCATCCTGTTCCGGCATGTCCTTCGCAACGCCTCGGCGCCCGCGCTCACGGTCCTGGGCATGCAGTTCGTGGGCCTTCTCGGCGGCGCCGTCATCGTGGAGCAGATCTTCGGCCTGCCCGGCATCGGCGCCATGACCATCCAGTACACGACCCGCGGGGACGTGCCGGTCATCATGGGCCTGGTCATGCTCTCGGCGGTCGGCGTCGTCATCATCAACCTGCTGGTCGACCTCGGCATCGGCTGGCTTCTCCCGAAGGCCAGGATCTCATGAGCCAGCAAGCCGTCATCCCGACCGAAGAAGCGGACGCCGTGGGCGCGGCGCAGACGAAGGCCCCCGGCATCCTGCGCGCCATCGCGTCGCGCCCGCTGGCCCTCGCCGCCGCGATCGTGCTCCTCCTCATCGTCGTCGCCGTCGTGCTGGCACCGGTCATCGCCCCGTTCGGCCCCAACGACGCGATCCCGCGCAACGCGTTCCAGGGACCGCAGCCCGGACACTGGCTGGGGTTCGACACCGCCGGTCGCGATGTGCTCAGCCGACTGCTCCACGGCGGCCAGAACACGCTCGGCGGCGCCGTCATCGCGCTGCTGGTCGCCCTCGCCATCGGCGTTCCCAGCGGGCTGCTCGCCGGTTACTACGGCGGCTGGTTCGACTCGGCCTCGAACTGGGTCACCAACTTCGTCATGTCGCTGCCGGCGATGATCGTGCTGCTGGCCTCGCGCGCCGTGCTCGGACCCACCGTGTGGGTGCTCATGGTCGTGCTGGGCTTCCTGGTCGCGCCGTCGTTCTTCCGGCTCGTCCGCGGCGCGGTCGCCGCCGTCCGCAACGAGCTCTACGTCGACGCCGCCCGCGTGGCGGGGCTGCCCGACTGGCGCATCATCGGCCGCCACGTGCTCACGGTCGTGCGGGCGCCCGTCATCATCCAGATCGCCCTCGTCGCGGGCATCGCCATCGGCCTGCAGGCCGGACTGGAGTTCATCGGGATCGGCAGCGGCAACATCCCCACGTGGGGTGCCATGCTCAACGAGGCGTTCACGAGCTTCAACCGCGCGCCGCTGCTGCTCGTGTGGCCGGGCCTCGCGCTCGGCCTGACCAGCGCGGCACTCGTGCTCCTGGCCGCCGGCATCCGCGACGCGCTCGACGACCGCGGGGCAGAGGTCCGCGGGCAGACCGCCCGGGAGCGCCGCGACCTCGTGGACGAGCGCCGGCGCGAGCGCGGCGGCACCCCGGCGGATGGACGCGGCGCGCTGCTGTCGATCCGCGGGCTGAGAGTCGCCTACCGTCAGCCGTCCGGACCGGACGTCGAGGTGGTGCACGGCGTCGACCTCGACGTCGAGCCCGGGCAGATCGTGGGTCTGGTCGGCGAATCCGGCTCGGGCAAGAGCCAGACCGCCTTCTCCGTGCTGGGCATCATCCCCGAGGGAGGCTACATCGCCGGCGGCAGCGTCCTCATCAAGGGCGCGGAGCTCGTCGACGCCGGCCGGGCGAGGGCCGCCGCGGGCCGCCGTGCCCTCGGCTACGTGCCGCAGGAGCCGATGAGCAATCTCGATCCCTCGTTCACGATCGGTGCGCAGCTCACCGAGCCGCTGCGCTTCGGCCGGCGGATGAGCCGGGCGCAGGCCAGGGCGCGGATCCTCGAACTGCTCGCCGCCGTCGAGATCGCGGACCCCGAGCGCGTGTTCGCGTCGTACCCGCACGAGATCTCCGGGGGCATGGCCCAGCGCGTGCTCATCGCCGGCGCCCTGTCGACCGATCCCGAGCTGATCATCGCCGACGAGCCCACCACAGCGCTGGACGTGACCGTGCAGGCCGAAGTCCTCGGCATCCTGCGCCGCCTGCGCGACGAGCGCGGCGTCGGTGTGCTGATCGTCACCCACAACCTCGGGGTCGTCGCCGACCTCTGCGACCGCGTCGCCGTCATGAGCGACGGCCGCGTCGTCGAGCGCGGCGACGTCTCGCAGGTGCTGACGGCGCCGGCCGAGGACTACACGAAGCGGCTCATCGGGGCCGTGCCCGACGAGACGATCGTGCGCGCGCCCTGGCGCGAGCCCGCCCTCTCCGGAAAGGAGAACTCATGAGCGCCGTCCTCCAGGTCACGGACCTGTCCGTATCCTTCCCCGGCAAGGGCTTCCGCGCTGCCCGCAACCCGGTGCTGCGCGACGTCTCGTTCGAGATCCGCCCCGGCGAGACGCTCGGACTGGTGGGGGAGTCCGGCTCGGGGAAGACGACGATCGGCCGCGCGATCCTCGGGCTCGTTCCCGTCGAGTCCGGGACGATCACCTTCGGCGGCCGGCGCATCGAGCACGCGTCGCGCGGCGAGCGGCGTCGTCTCTCGCGCGACCTCCAGGTCGTCTTCCAGGACCCCTACACCTCCCTGAACCCGTCGATGACGGTCGGCGACACGCTCATGGAACCCCTGCTCGCGCAGGGAGCGGGTCGCACGCAGGCGCGGGCGCGCATCGCCGACCTGCTGGATCGCGTGCACCTGCCGAGGGGAGCCGCGGACCGTCTTCCCCGCGAGTTCTCCGGCGGTCAGCGCCAGCGGGTGGCGATCGCGCGCGCCCTCGCCCTCGAACCGCAGCTCATCGTGTGCGACGAGCCGGTCTCTGCGCTCGACCTGACCACGCAGGAGCGCGTGCTCGACCTGCTCACCGAGATCCAGGAGGCGACCGGCGTCGCCTACCTGTTCATCTCGCACGACCTCACCGTCGTGCGCCACATGAGTCACCGTGTCGCCGTCATCCACCGCGGCGAGATCATCGAGCAGGGCGATGCGGCGCAGGTCACCGAGCGTCCCGTCCAGGCCTACACGCGCAAGCTGCTGCTCGCGGCGCCGGTCGTCGACCCCGAGCGTCAGCGTCGCCGTCGTGAGGCGTTCGAGCGCGAGTTCGGCGGTGCCGCATGAGCGTCCTCCTCCCGCTGCCGCAGGCGATGACCCGCGGTGGCGCGCTGCGCACGCTGCGTGACGGAGTGCTGCGCGTCGGCGGGGCCGCGTCCGACCTGACCGCGATCGACGACCTCGCTCGCCGGGCCCTCGGCGTCGGCGTCGTGCGCGATGCCGTCGACCCCGACATCCTGCTCGTCCGCGAGGTCGTCGCCGCCCCCGCCGCCGTCGGCGTCGACCCCCGGCCCGCCGATCGCGCCGGGCGGCCCGAGGCCCACCGCATCCGCGTCGTGGACGGCCGTCTCGCGGTGTCCGGCGCCGGGGACGAGGCGTTCTTCCGCGCGCTCGTGACCGTCGCGGCCGCCGTGGACGGCGACGTGCTCCCCGCCCTCGAGCTCGAGGACCATCCGCGCTTCGCCTGGCGCGGGCTCTCGCTCGACGTCGTGCGCCGCTGGTTCCCCGTCGACGAGGTCGAACGCATCGTCGACCTGCTCGCCCTGCACAAGCTCAACGTGCTGCATCTGCACCTCACTGACGTGCAGGCGTGGCGGTTCGCCGTCCCGGGTCGCCCGGCGCTCACGCCCGACGACGCGCACTACTCGGCCGGCGATCTCGACCGGCTCGTGGCGTACGCGCGTGCCCGGCACATCACGGTCGTGCCCGAGTTCGACGTCCCGGGACACGTCGCCGCGACCGTCGCCGAATCCGGCGTCGCGGTGACGACCGGCGCGCACCCCTTCGTCCGTCACCTCGACTGGGAGGCGCCGGGCGTCGCCGCATTCGTGCGGGACGCGCTCGCCGAGCTCGCCGCGCGCTGCGACGCGCCCTACCTCCACCTCGGCGGGGACGAGGCGTTCGGCGCTCCGCACGAGGTCTACACGACCTTCCTGCGCGCCGCGGCCGCCGAGGTGCGTGCGCTCGGGCGCCGCGTCCTCGGCTGGCAGGAGGCGATCCGGGCCGACGCGCTGCAGTCGGGCGACCTCGTCCAGCTGTGGATCGCCGAGCGCGACCGCTTCGACGCCGATCGCGTCAAGGCGACCGTGGCTGAAGAGCTCCACCCGCTCGTGGACGAGGCCGCCGCGCTGTTCGCGGAGTCGGTGCACGATGCCGGCCGCATCGGTGCCCGCGGCATCCCGGTGATCGTCTCGTCGAGCGACCCGCTGTACCTCGACCGGCGCCCGGCCGAGCCCAGCCGCGACGACGCGCAGAACGCACGCCTCGCGCACCTGGGCAACCCCGGCTACGACGCGACGCCGTCGACCGATGTGCTGCGCTGGGATCCGTTCGCCCAGTCCGACATCCGCAGACACGGGATCACCGTGGCCGGCATCGAGGCGGCGCTGTGGTGCGAGAGCGTCCGGGACCTCGACGACGTCGCGCTGCTCCTGCTGCCGCGGCTCGCCCTCGTCGCGCAGCGCGCCTGGGGCGGCGAGGACGCCGGGGTCGACGACGTGCTCGCCGCCGCACGCGGCCACGAACGCCATTGGGCGGCACTCGGATTCCGCAACATCCATCGATCGACGGAGGTCTTCTCGTGACGGCATCTCTTCTTCCCGCCGGGTTCCTCATCGGCGCGTCGACGTCGGCGCACCAGATCGAGGGGGACAACACGGCCAGCGACTGGTGGCTGTTCGAGCAGCGTCGGCCCGAGACGCTGCAGCCCAGCGGCCGCGCGTGCGACAGCTGGAACCGCTGGGAGCAGGACATGGATCTGCTGGCGGATGCCGGGCTGCAGGCGTACCGGTTCAGTGTCGAGTGGTCGCGTATCGAGCCCGAGGACGGCGAGTTCTCCGCGGAGGCCGTCGACCATTACCGGCGCATGGTCGCCGGGGCGCGCGAGCGGGGGATCGAGCCGATCGTCACGCTGCACCACTTCACCAATCCGGCCTGGTTCACGCTCGGCGGTGGATGGCTGCGCCCCGACGCCGCCGACCGGTTCGGCGGGTATCTGGACCGTGTGGCGCCCGTGCTCGACGAGGGCGTGGGCACCGTGATCACGATCAACGAGCCGAACATGGTGGCGATCATGCACCGTGTGATCACGGGCGAAGCCGCCCTCGAGAGCGGACTCGGCGGGGGGCTGCCGCTGCCGCACGAGGGCGTGCGCGACGCGCTCATCGCCGTCCACCACGACGCGCGCGAACGCCTGCGCGCGCGGCACGCTGAACTGAAGGTCGGCTGGTCGGTCGCGAACCAGGTCGTGCAGGCCGCGCCGGGCGGGCAGGAACGCGCCGATGCGTACCGCGAAGCGATCGAGGATGTGTGGCTGCGCGCCGCCGCGGCCGACGACCTGATCGGCGTGCAGGCCTACACCCGCACGGTCTTCGGCCCCGACGGCAGGATCGAGCCGGCGGCAGAGATCCCGCGCACGACGACCGGCTGGGAGTACTATCCCGCTGCGCTCGGCGAGGCGATCCGGCACACGGCCGCGGTGCTCCCGGACGTGCCCGTCCTGGTCACCGAGAACGGCATCTCCACGCGTGACGACGCGGAGCGCATCGCCTATACGACCGGCGCGCTGCGCGGCGTCGCCGACGCGCTCGCCGACGGCATCGACGTGCGCGGCTACCTGCACTGGAGCCTGCTCGACAATTACGAGTGGGGGCACTGGGAGCCCACGTTCGGACTCGTCGCCGTGGACCGCACCACCTTCGTCCGCACGCCGAAGCCGTCGCTGTCGTGGCTGGGGCAGGTCGCCCGCGACAGGATCGTGCCGCCCGGCCCGCGCTGACGCCGGGCGTGGCTAGGCGTCGAGCCCGCGCGCCGCGCGCACGAGGGCGGCGTAGACGCCGGCGCTGGGCTTCGGCGTGCGGGCGAACGTCTCGCGGTCGACCTCGTGCAGCCCGAGCTTCGGGCCGTAGCCGAAGATCCACTCGAAGTTGTCCATGAGCGTCCAGTGGCAGTAGCCCAGGACGGGCACGCCGCCGTCGATCGCCGCGGCGAGCCCCACCAGCGACGGCTCGATGAAGCCCGCGCGGATCTCGTCGTCGGGGGTGCTCACGCCGTGCTCGCTGACGAGGACCGGCACGCCGCTGACCTGGTGCGCGTACTCGACGGCGCCGCGCAGCGAGTCCGGGTCGACGGGCGTGCCCATGCCGTTGAGGACGGCGCCGGCCGGCGCCGGCTGCAGCCCGTCGGGGCCGTAGGTGAGGCGCTCGTAGTTCTGCACACCGACGAAGTCGTCGTCGCGCGCGAGCTCGAGCCAGTAGTCGTAGACCTCGGCGCGCTTGCGGTCGCGGATCTCCTCGCCGCCGGGCAGGGCGACGTCGTCGCACATCGCGAGCGACAGGCCGACGCGCAGATCGGCCCGCCGCGCCTTCACCGCCTCGCGCGCGGCGATGTGCGCGGCGGTCATCCCAGCGCGCATCCCGGCGAAGTCCTCGCGCAGCATGACGTTGCCGGCGCGGTACCGCTCGACGCCGGCCGCCGCGCTCGCCGCCTCGAGGGTCTTCTTCTCGAGCTCGGCCACGAACGGCGGCAGATCGGCCCACGTGAGCATCTCGGGCAGGTCGGGCTCGTTGAAGGTCACGGCCAGTGCGATGCGGTCGCCGAAGCGATCCATCACGACACCGCAGTAGCGCGCGAACAGGTCCGCCGAGGCGGCGTCGAGCCACGCGCCGCGCTGGGCGAACCAGTGCGGCGACGTGAAGTGGTTGAAGGTGACGATCGGTGCGAGGCCGCGCGCGAGGCAGCCGTCGACGAGGGCCTCGTAGTGCGCGAGCGCGTCCTCCGAGAACTCGCCCTCGCGGGGCTCGATGCGTGCCCACTCCACCGAGAAGCGATAGGCGTTCAGGCCCATGCCGGCCACGAGATCGAGGTCGCTCTCCCACCGCTCCCAGCCGTTGGTCGCCGGGCCCGACCGCTCCTGGAACACGGTGGGAGTGACGTTCTCGAGGAACCAGGTGTCGCTGTCGACATTGCCGCCCTCGTTCTGGTGGCCGGCGGTGGCCACGCCCCAGAGGAAATCGGCGGGGAAGTCGGCGGCGAAGTCGGGAAGGGTCATGTTCGGTCCTTTCAGGACGTGGTGGCGGGAGGGGATGCCGGGGCGGTGCGCTGCAGGATGCGCTCCAGCCAGGAGGTGCGGGCGGCCATGGCGGCGCGCGAGACGGCGGCGGCGGGGGCGATGCCGTCGAAGCCGTGGAACGCGCCGGCCCAGATGTGCAGCTCGGCGTCGCCGCCGGCGGCCCAGATGCGGCTCGCGTAGGTCACGTCCTCGTCGCGGAACAGATCGGCGCTGCCGCAGTCGATGTACGTCGGCGGCAGCCCAGACACGTCGCCGGCGCGGGCCGGCGCCGCGTAGATCGACACGTCGGCGGTACCGCGCCGGTCGCCCAGGAGCGCAGTCCAGCCGGTCGTGTTGCTCACGCGCGTCCACGTGCCGACCTCGTCGAACTGGCGTGTCGAGACGGTGTCGTCGCGATCGTCGAGCATGGGGCACATCAGCAGCTGCCCGAGGATCGCGGGCCCCCGGCGGTCGCGTGCGAGCAGGGTCGTCCCCGCGGCGAGGCCGCCGCCGGCGCTGCCGCCCATGACGAGGATCCGCTCCGGGGCGATGCCGAGTTCGTCGGCGTGCGCCGCCATCCACGCCAGGCCGGCGTAGCAGTCCTCGACGGGGGTCGGGTCGGGGTGCTCCGGCGCGAGCCGATAGTCGACCGTGACGACGACGAGGCCGAGCCGGACGATCCAGTCGATGACCAGCTCGGTTCCCATCCAGCGGTCGCCGCTGACCATGCCGCCGCCGTGGATCAGGTAGAGGCCCGCGCTCGGCCCCGTGCGGTTCTCGTGCTCCAGCACGCTGACGGTGATCCGCGCGCCGTCGCGCGTGGGGATCTCCACGTCGCGGATCCGCACTCCCGCGTCGCGGAGGATGTCCTGGAAGGGCAGGAACGGCGGGAGGGAGCGCACGACGGGGATCATCTCGGCGGTGAGCGGGGGCACGGCGAACGGGAGGGCATCCAGCGCGGCAGCCAGCTCGGCATCGAACGGGGGCGGGGTCTCAGCCATCGAGGTCTCAGGCATCGGGGCTCTCCTCGTCGGCAGCGTGCGGTGAGCGCAGGCGGTGGGCGCCCGCCGACAGCTGCGTGGGGGTCGCGTCGGGGAGGACGACGTCCGCCTCCGTGCCGTCGGGCAGCTCGACCTCGAGCGTGAGCCCGCCGTCCTCGATCCGCCAGGCGACGGACAGGCGGCCGTGCCGGGTCTCGATCGTCGCGGCGGCGGAGGTCAGCCCGCCGCCCGGCCGGGGCGCGATCACGACGCGGCGATACCCCGCCTCGTCGGCACCCGGGTCCGCGGGCAGGCGGATGCCGGCGACATGCGTATGCAGGAAGGACGCGACCGCGCCCTTGCTGTAGTGGTTGAGCGAGCCCCGAACGCCGGCGTCGTCGACGCCGTCCCACCATTCCCACATCGTGGTCGCGCCGCGGCGCAGCATCCCGAGCCAGGAGGGATCGCGCTCGGACAGCAGCAGCTCGTAGGCGAGGTCGAGGTGCCCGTGGTCGGCGAGGGCGGGCAGCAGCATCCCCGTGGCGAGAAAGCCGGTGCCCAGGCGGGTGCCGTTGGCGCGGATGAGTGCGGCGAGATGGTCGGCGACCGCCGGCAGGGCGTCGGTGGGGACGAGCGCGAACGCGAGCGCGCGGACGTGGTCCCCCTGGGACCAGCCGTCGAAGGCGGCGCCGGCGTGGTATTCGGCGGCCCACGCCGCGCTGACGCGCGCGCTCAGCTCGCGATACCGCTCCGCGTCGTCGATCTCGCCGAGGACCGTCGCCATCCGCGCCAGCAGCTCCGCGGAGCGAGCGAGGTAGGCGGTCGCGACGATGCCGTGGTCGGCCGACGGGTCCGGATTCGGGGCGACGCCGGGCTCGAGCCACTCGCCGAAGTGGAAGCCGTCGTCCCAGAGGAACTCCTCGTGCGCCGCCGCGCGCGGGCGGCGGGCAGCGCGGTCGGGATGCCGGGATTGCGCGGCCCGCGCTCGCGCGTACTCGACCCAGGCGCGCGCGGCCGGGTACGCCTCGGCCAGCGCGGCGCGATCGCCGTACGCGCGCCACATCGACCAGGGGACGAAGACCGCCGCATCGCCCCACCCGGCCGACCCCGCGCTCATGTCCTCGAACGCATCGCCGGACGGCTGCGCGCCGGCCGGGTTCGGGATGACGGTCGGTACCCGGCCGTCCTCCCACTGATCGGCGGCCAGGTCGCGCAGCCACTTGCGGCTGAACCCGGACACGTCGTACATGAGCGCCGCCGCGTCGGCGAAGACCTGCCAGTCGCCGGTGAAGCCCGAGCGCTCGCGCTGGGGGCAGTCGGTGGGGACGTCGCAGGCGTTGCCTCGGAAGCTCCACTCCACGGCCTCGTGCAGCCGTTCCAGGCGCTCGTCGGAGCTCGAGAACGAACCCGTGCGGGCGAGGTCGGTGTGGACGACGACGGCCTCGATGTCTCCGGCGGAGAGGGCGATCTTGTCGCGCTCGACCTGCACGTAGCGGAAGCCGTGGGTCGTGTGACGCGGCTCGAACACATCGCCGCCCGTGCCGCGCGAGACGACCTCATCGATCTGGCCCGCCGGCAGCGGCGTGCGGCTGGCGAAGTCGAAGGCGCGCAGGTGGTCGGTGGTCAGCAGGCCATCCGCGTCGAGCGCCTCGCCGTGTCGCAGGGCGGTGCGGGCGCCGTCCGCGCCGAGGTCGCGCAGTCGTACCCAGCCGTTGATGTTCTGTCCGAAGTCGACGACGGCGATCCCCGGCCGCGGGTGGGCGATCGCCGCGGCATCGAGCGTCTGCACGCGGCGCACCGGCGGCGCGGACTGCGCAACGAGACGCGAGCGGTCGTCGCAGAGCGGATCGTCGGCGAGGACCACCGGCTGCCAGCCGTCGGGCGCGGTGGACGGTGTCGTCCCGCGCAGTGTCGCCCAGGCGGGGTCCCACCGTCGCAGATCCTCCGATTGCCCGTCCATCAGGTCGGCACGGGTGATGTGGCTCTCGCGCCAGTGCCAGTCCGAGTCCGTGCCGACGAACGCCTGCCCGTGGGAGTCCGTGATCGACAGCAGGACCGCCGTCTGCGTGCCGAACCCGTCGGCGCGACGCTGGAACCCGTGCCGGCCCCGGAACCAGCCGTCGGACAGGATGACTCCGACCACGTTCTCGCCGGGCAGCAGCAGGTCGGTCACGTCCCACTGCGGCACCTGCAGCCGACGGCGGTAGGACGTGAAGCCGGGACTCAGCTCGTGATCGCCGACCCGGATGCCGTTGACGAAGACCTCGAACACGCCGTGCGCCGTCGCCGACAGCAGCGCCGGGCCCGCGTCGGCGCGGAAGCGACGCCGGAGGAGATCTGCGGGGCGCTCTCCCGCGGGGCGCGGCGCCGCGCCGGACCGGATCCACGCAGCCTCGCGCAGGGCGGCGCGCACGCGCGAGGTGCTCGCGTCGTCGTGTCCGGCTGTCATAGCGTCTTCGCCATTCGTCGCAATCTCCGTGAGTTTCATTCTATGAAAGCACGTTTCGGCAAGGATTGTCCACGGCCGGCGGATAGTGTCGGTTCATTCCACCAGAAGGAGCATCGATGTCCGATGTCACTGCAGATGTCGCCCCGGACGCCAAGCGCGGCCAGTACACGGTCGAGGCGCTCGCCAAGGGGCTGCGCGTCATGTCGCTGTTCACCGAGCGCCAGCCGGTGTGGCGTCTGCGCGACATCGCGCAAGCCACCGGCATCCCCACTCCCACCGCCTTCCGGATCGTGGCGACCCTGGTGGAAGAGGGGTATCTCGAGCAGCTCGACGGCGGTGAGTACCGCCCCGACGTCAAGGTGCTGACACTCGGCGGTGCGGCGCTGCACGCGTCCGATCTCGCGACGCTCGCGACGCCGCGGCTGCGCCGACTCGGCGAGCGAACGGGGGAGACGACCAACCTCGCGGTGCTCTCGGGCGATCGCATCCTGTACATCGTCCGCCTGCGCAATGCCGACCTGGTGACCGCGAACATCCAGGTCGGGTCGACGCTGCCGGCCGCCTTCACCTCCATCGGCAAGCTCCTGCTGGCGTTCGCCCCCGCGGACGAGGTCGCCGCCACCGTCGACCGCGCGCTCGCACTGCCCTCGACCGGCCCGAACGCGATCACCGACACCGGCGCGCTGCGGCGCGAGCTCGACGCGATCCGCGAGCGCGGATGGGCGCTGCAGGACGAGGAGCTCGCACTGGGGCTGCGCTCGGTCGCCGCGCCCGTCCGCGACGCCGACGGGCACGTCGTGGCGGGGATCAACGTGGCGGTGCAGTCATCGACGTGGTCCTCGGACCGCCTGCGGGATGAGCTCGCCCCTGCCGTGCTGTCGACCGCCGACGAGATCTCCGGTCTGCTCGGCTGGACGGGCGTGTCCGTTTCGTAATGAAAATGCGTTTCACTGAGTGATATGGTTGCCGCCACGGGGATGCAGGCAGCAACGCTTCATTAGGTTCGGGCTAACGCCACACGGGCCGAATCCGAATGGTGAATCGTCGCTTCCGCCCGCATCCTGTCAGAAGGATGGCGCCACCCGATTGCGCTCTCCCGAGACAACGAAGTCCGCACGTTCCTATCGATCACAGGAGATCAGGATGTCCCGCATCACACCCTCAGCACGCGCTGCGGCCGCCATCGCGGCGCTCGCCGCATCCGCGCTCGTCCTCGCCGCCTGCACCGGCGGCACCACCACCCCGCCGAACGGCAGCGAGTCCGCCGCGCCCGTCGACACGGCCAAGCTCGTCATCGGCCTCGACTCCGACCAGGCAGCGCTCGGCTACGACCCGCTGCGGTACGGCAGCGGCCAGCGACTGTTCTTCGAGGGCATCTACGACTCGCTGTTCGTGCTCGACGAGAACGGCGCCGTCGTGCCCGATCTGGTCACGAGCTTCGAGTACAGCGAGGACCAGACCGTGCTCACGCTCGACCTCGACACGAGCGCCACTTTCGCCGATGGCACCGCCGTCAGCGCCGAGCTGGTCAAGCAGAACCTCGACTTCCGCGGCGAGCCGGACCTCTCCGCCTACAGCGGGTTCGCGGTCGGCCAGCCGAACGAGATCAGCGAGGTCACCGTCATCGACGACGACACCGTCACCCTCACCTTCCCGAAGGCGAACCCCGGGTTCGAGGCGAACCTCACACTGCCCGCCGGCGCGATCGTCGGACCCGCCGGCGTCGCCGACCGTTCGAGCCTCGACGCCACGCCTGACGGCTCGGGACCGCTCGCGATCGACGGTTCGGCCACGGTGAAGGGCAACTCCTACCTGCTGGTGAAGAAGGACGGGCATCCGCGCGTCGGCGACCTCCCCTTCGACTCGTACGAGTTCCGTCCGATCATCGACCCGCAGGCGCGCGCCAACGCGGCGATCTCGGGCGAGGTCGACGTCGCGTACATCACGGCCGAGACGCAGGCGCAGGTGGAGTCGGCAGGCACCGGCCTGGTCGCCAACGGCGGCACCATTCAGAACATCATCGCGTTCGACAAGGCCGGCGCCACGGCGCCGCAGTGGTCGGACCCGCGGGTGTTCCAGGCGCTGTCGAAGGCCATCGATCGCGAGACCTACGTCAACGCGATCCACCCCGGTGAGGTGCCGACCGCGAACGTGCTGCCGGCCGAGAACCCCGGCTACCTGCCGGAGCTCGAGGACGAGTTCGCCTACGACCCCGAGGGCGCCAAGGCGCTGCTGGCCGAGGCCGGCTACCCGGACGGCTTCAGCTTCGACTTCACGATCACGCCGGCCAGCCAGCGCGACCTCGAGGCGCTCCAGCCGTACTGGGCCGCCATCGGCGTCACGGTCAACCTGAAGAACGCCTCCTCCACCGAAGAGGCCTTCGCCGTCGTGCAGACCGAGCCCCTCGGCGGTCCGATCCCGCTCAGCTGGGCCAACCCCATGGGCAACGTGTTCGGCGTGCTGTTCGGCTTCGCGAACTTCCACGGCGCCGAGAACGGCCAGATCCAGGGCGCCGCGGGCGCACTGGGCGCCGCGCAGGACGACACGGCGCGCGCCGCGGCGCTGCAGGATCTGAACCGCGCGATCGCCGACTCCGGCTGGCTCATCCCGCTGTTCGAGCAGCTCGCACCGTGGGCCTACAACACGGGGAAGATCGCCACGCCGACCTTCCCCGGGACGGAAGTCTTCCCGCTTCTGGCCACGTTCACGCCCGCGTCCTGATCGTGTGACGGTGCCGGCCGCACTCCGGCCGGCACCGTCATCCTGGAGAACCGATGCTCACCTTCCTGCTGAAGCGGGTCGCCTTCGCGATCCTCACGCTGCTGGTCGCCTCGTTCGTGGCGTTCATGCTGGTGCACCTGTCGGGGTCGACCCCGGGCGGTGTCGCGCTCGGCCAGTCGGCCACCCCGGAACAGGTGCACGCCTACAACGTGTCGGTCGGCTGGTACGACCCCTGGGTCGTCCAGTTCGCCGGGTGGATCGGCCAGGTGCTGCAGGGAAACCTCGGCGTCTCGCTCATCGACGGGCGTGACATCGCCGACGACATCGCCAAGCGGCTTCCCGTCACCGCGGCGCTCGCCGTCTTCGGCACGCTGTTCAGCGCGATCCTGGGCATCGTGCTCGGTGTCGTCGCGGCCGTGCGCGGCGGCGCCGTCGATCGGGGGATCACCGTCCTCAACGGCATCCTGCTCTCCCTGCCGGCCTTCTGGGTCGGCGTCCTCCTCGTCTACGTCTTCGCCGTCCAGCTGCGCCTGCTGCCTGCGACCGGCTTCGTCCCCCTCCACGTCAATCCCGAGGCGTGGGCGCGATCGCTCATCCTGCCGGTCGTCACGATCGCGCTCACCGCGGCGGCCGGCATCGCCCGGCAGACACGGGCGTCGATGGGCGAGGCGCTCGCGCAGGAGCACATCCGCACCCTCCGCGCCATCGGCACCCCGACCACCCGCATCCTCTACGTGCATGCCCTGCGCAGCGCGAGCCTGCCGGTCGTCGCGAGCATCGCCGTCCAGTTCATCGTCCTGTTCGGCGGGTCGGTGATCATCGAGGTGCTCTTCGCCCTCCCCGGCATCGGGCAGGCCATGCAGGCCGCCGTCGGATCCGCCGACCTCCCGTTCGTGCAGGCGCTCGTGCTCGTCGCGACGCTCGTCGTCGTGGTGGTCAACCTCGCTCTCGAGATGTTCACGATCGCCCTCGACCCGAAGCTGCGTGCCTCATGACCGTTTCCACGACCTCCATCGTGCGCCCGCGCCGCACCGAGCCTCGGCTCGGCCGCAAGCTGCTGACCTCGCCGACGGCGCTGCTGTCGATCGTCTGGCTCGTCGGTCTCGTCGTCGCCTCGCTCACCGCCCCCCTGTGGCTGGCCCACGGACCGCTGGAGCAGGACCTCAGCGCGGTGCTGCAGGGCCCGTCGGCCGCGCACCCGCTCGGCACCGACGAGCTCGGCCGCGATCTGCTCTCACGGATCATCACCGCTGCGGCCCCGACCCTCTTCATCGCCTTGCTCACCCCGATCGTGGGCGTCTCCGTCGCGATCCCGTTCACGCTGTGGGCGGCCCGCTCGGCGCGCGTCGAGGTCGTCATGAACCGCGTCGCGGAGATCGTCCTGTCGCTGCCGGGAATGGTCATCATCCTCGCGGTCATCGCCGCTGTCGGCACCAACATGCCCTTCGTCATGTCGATCTTCGGGCTTCTCGTGTTCGGCGCCCTCTATCGCGTGTTCTTCGGCCAGGCCAAGTCACTGCACCGGCAGCTGTTCGTCGAGGCCGCGGCCGTGGACGGCGTCCGCCCGATGCGCGCGAGCCTGCGTCACGTGCTGCCGAACATGTCGACCACCGTCATCGTGCAGTTCGTCCTCATCTTCGGCGTCGCCATCGGCATGCAGGCCGGGCTCGCGTTCATCGGTCTCGGGCCGCAGCCGCCCGAGCCGACGTGGGGCGGGATGATCCAGGCGGCCTCGCGGTTCATCTTCCAGCAGCCGTGGATGATGATCCCGACCGGCGCCGTCCTGGCACTGACGATCGTCGCCGCCAACGCGCTGGCCGACGTGCTCGCGGGCGGCTCGGCGATGCCGCCGCCGCTGATCTCGCTGCGGCGCCGCCGCCGCGCGACGGGGGATGCCGCGACCGCCGAGGCGGCAGCGGCCGCCACGGCCGAGGACGTCGTCGCGTTCACGGACGAGATCGTCGAGCGCGACCTGTCGGTCGAGAACCTCGTCATCGGCGTCGACGACGGACCCGCTCTCGTCACCGGAGTCTCGCTGCGGGTCAAGCCGGGCACGGTGATGGGGCTGGTCGGCGAGTCGGGCTGCGGCAAGAGCGTGACCTCGTACGCGCTGCTCGGTCTGCTCGCGCCGGGCCTGTCGGTCCGGTCCGGTGCCATCAAGTGGGGCGACGCCGATCTGGCGCAGGCCGACGAGCGGGCGCTTCAGCGCATCCGCGGGCACGAGATCGCGTTCATCTCGCAGGAGCCGACGCGCGCGCTGGACCCGATGTTCACCATCGAGTGGCAGCTGGCCGCCGCCGTCAAGCGGCTTCGGAAGGTGCGCGGGGCCGAGGCGAAGCGCGTCGCGGCGCAGTTGCTGACCGATGTCGGCATCGTCGACGTCCCCCGCGTGCTCAAGAGCTACCCCCACCAGATCTCCGGCGGCATGGCCCAGCGCGTGGCGATCGCCCTCGCGCTGGCGGGCACGCCGAGCCTGCTGATCGCCGACGAGCCCACGACGGCCCTCGACGTCACGGTGCAGGCCGAGATCCTCGCGCTGCTGCGGGCGCTGGTCGCCGAGCGCGGCATGTCGGTCATCCTCGTCACCCACGACCTGGGCGTCGTCGCCGACATCTGCGACGACGTGTCGGTCATGTACGCCGGCCAGATCGTCGAGTCCGGGTCGACGCGCGACGTGCTCGTGCGTCCCGAGCACCCGTACACGATGGCGCTGCTGGCCGCCGACCCGCACACGATCGCCGACCTGGACGACATGCCGCGACTCGCGTCGATCCCGGGCCAGGTGCCCCCGCCCGGCAGCTGGCCGGCGGGATGCCGCTTCTCGCAGCGGTGTCGCTTCGTCACCGATGAGTGCCTCACCGCGATCCCGCTCACCGCGCGGGTCGTCGGCTCCGGGGGCGTGCGCTGCGTGCGGCACGACGAGGTGCGCGGGCGGCAAGAGGAATGGCGCACGCCGGCGCCGACGGGAGGACGATGATGACGAACGCCGACGTGGTGTCCCCGGCATCCGATGCGGTGCCCCTCCTCGAGGTGCGCAACCTCGTCATCCGCTACGGCCGCAAGAGCGCGCCTGCCGTCAACGACGTGTCGTTCACGATCGCCCGCGGCGAGACCCTGGGGCTGGTGGGCGAGTCCGGATCGGGCAAGACGACGATCGGTCGCGCCATCCTCGGGCTCATCCCCGTCACGAGCGGGCAGATCCTCTTCGACGGCCGTGACATCACCCGGGCGAGTCTGGCCGAGCGCCGCACGCTGCAGGGCGACCTGCGGGCCGTCTTCCAGGACCCGTTCTCGTCGCTCAACCCGCGGCGGCCCATCGGGGACGCGCTCACCGAACCCCTCCGCGTCGCGCGCGTCCCGCTCGCCGAACGCGAACGGCGGGCGCGCGAGGTGATCGCCGCCGTCGGGCTGCCCGAGAACTCGGTGGAGCGCTATCCGCGCCAGTTCTCCGGCGGTCAGCGCCAGCGCATCGCGATCGCCCGCGCCCTGGTCACCGACCCGCGCCTCGTCGTCTGCGACGAGGCGGTCAGCGCCCTCGACCTGTCCACGCAGGCGCAGGTGCTGAACCTGCTGGCCGACCTGCGCGCCGGTGCCGACCTCGGCTATCTCTTCATCGCGCACGACATGGCGGTCGTCGAGTTCCTCGCCCAGCGCATCATCGTGCTCAACCGCGGCGAGATCGTCGAGCAGGGCACCACGTCGGAGATCATCCACACGCCGCGCGAGCACTACACGAAGGTGCTCATGGCGGCCTCGCCGGTGCCCGATCCCGACGAGCAGGCGCGCCGACGCGCCATCTGGCGCACGCTCCGCGACTCGGTCCCGGCCGACGCCGTCAGCTGACGCCGGGGTTGGCCACCGGCGACAGGGCGAGCGCCGTCTCGCGGAACGTCGGCACCATCTGATTGTGCGTGTCGCTGAGGCTGCACAGCACGATCGTGGCCGGTTCGATGTCGTCGATGCGGATGTAGCGCAGCTCGTCCCGGCGATAGTGGTGGCTCGCGGACTCGCCGGCGATGTTGACGCCCGCCCCGGCGGCGACGAGCTCGAGCAGACCTTCGACGCTGTCGGCGGTCGGACCGCGCCGCGGCCGCGATCCATCGGGCCGCGGATCGACGAGCCACCAGTCGATGATCTCCGGCGCGCCGCCGCCGGCGGCGACGAACACCTCGTCGGAGGTGTCGAGGATCGACACCGACTCGCGGTCCGCGAACCGGTGCCCGGCGGGAACCACCAGCACGCGCGGCTCGCGCCAGAGCTCCTCGACGCGGATGCGCGGGGGCAGGCGAAGGGGTGAAGGGGCGAACACGACGTCGACGCGACCGGCCTCGAGATCCGCCGCGACGTCGAAGAATCCGAGTCGTCGCATCTCGATCCGCGCGGTGGGCACGAGCTGCAGGGTGCTCGCGATGGCCGCGGTGGTCAAGGCGCCGGCCCCCGCGGCGACGACGCCCACGCGCAGCAGGGGGGCGTCGCGGTCGCGCTGCACGGATCGCGCCCACGCGAGCACTTGGTCGTGGTCGTCCTGCAGGCGGCGGGCGAGGGGCAGCAGCGCCCGTCCGGGCGCGGTGAGCTCCACCTTGCGCGGGCTGCGGTCGAACAGCTTCACGCCGATCTGCTGCTCGAGCCGACTGATCTGCTGGCTCAGCGAGGGCGGGGTGATGTTCAGTCGCTCGGCCGCGCGTCCGAAGTGCAGCTCCTCCGACAGCACACAGAAATAGCGCATGACGTGGATGGGGATGTCCATGCCGCGATCTTAGTCGCAGGCTAACGCCGCGTAGGGAACTCGAACTTCCTTCGCTCGCGCGCGCGCGTTTGACTGGAGTCAACTCGAGGAGCCGTTCGGGACGACCGGACGGTTCGCTCTGCCTAACGAGCCGTCGCGTGATCTGTGTGACGGAGCCCTGCTTCACAAGGAGGTAAGCATGACAAGATTCCCTGCCGACGACCCCGAGAAGGTCCCCTTCGCCGGCGTCCTTCCCGCGGCGCCGAAGCCGTTCGTCCTCGGCAACGGCGAGGGCGAGAAGTCGCTCGTCTTCGACCAGCTCTTCACGATCCTGCTGTCCTCCGACGAGACCGACGACCAGTACGGCGCGTTCACCATGCAGGGGCACAAGGGCGACCGCATTCCCGCGCACACGCACCTGAAGACGCACGAGTTCTTCTACGTCGTCGACGGTGAGATCACCGTGTGGATGGACGACACCGCCGACTATCACAGCCGGACCACCCTCACCACGGGGGACTTCGCGTACGTTCCCGCCGGCGTCGTGCACGCGTTCCAGATCCACAACACGACGAAGGTGTTCGGCTGCGGCACCGCCGGCTTCGAGCGGTTCTTCCACGCCATCGGGCAGAAGACCGACATCACCGAGCCCAGCGGCATCTACGTGCCCGACTTCGCCGTGATGCGGGCCGCCGGGGAGAAGTACGCGACGGTGTTCCAGCCCGACTTCCAGTTCCGCGACTGATCGGCGCCGTGTCCACGATCCTCGAGATCGACGTCGCGCAGCCGGAGGGACACCGCCCCCTCTCGCTCGACCTGCGCGTGCCCGGGACGCGTCCCGGTGACGCCCGGGCCGGGGTGCCCGTCGTCGTGTTCCTGCACGGCGGCGGGTTCCTGCGCGGCAGTCGCAGGGTGTTCACCCCGGGCATCTCGGCGGCCGACTCGTTCGATCGGATCGTCGCGGCCGGCTTCGCCGTCGCCGCGTGCGAATACCGGCTCAGCGGCGAGGCGCGCTTCCCCGCCCAGCTCGACGACGTCGATGCGACCATCGCCTGGCTGCAGGCCCATGGCGGCGAGCACGGCGTGGATGCCGGCCGGCTCGCGCTGTGGGGCGTCTCGGCGGGGGCGACGCTCGCGGCGCTCACGGGCCTGCGGCGCGACGACGTCCGCGCCGTCGTGGACTGGTTCGGTCCCGCCGATCTGTTCGCGATGGCCGCGCACGACACGGGGGAGCCGGCCGACCAGACCCGCGAGGCCCGCTGGATCGGCGGGACCGCCGCAGCCCTGCCCGACCTCGCGCGCGCGGCCAGCCCCGTCTTCCAGGTGCACTCCGGTGCTCCGCCGTTCCACCTCGCGCACGGCACCGACGACCTGCACGTCCCTCTCGCGCAGAGCGAGGCGCTGGCGGACGCGCTCGCCGCCGCCGGCGTCGACGTCGAGCTGCGCCGCGTCTCCGGCGGGCGTCACTTCTGGCAGGGTGTCGATGACACGGCGCCCCTGTTCGACGACGCCATCCGCTTCCTCTCGCGCACGACCGCGCCCTGACCCCACGGAGGACCATGTCCGATCGCACCGCCCGTTTCATCGCCTCGGACGTCGACGTCGACGGTGCACCGCTGCTGCGCGGCGAGGTCGTCCTCGACGAAGGGCACGGTGCGGTGACCGCCGCGTCCCTTCGCCTGAGCGCCCTCGGCGTGTGCGAGGCGTGGATCAACGGGCAACCGGCATCCGCGGATCTGCTCACCCCGGGGTGGTCGAGCTACGAGTGGCGCGTGCGGTACGCCGAGCACGACGTGACGGCGCTGATGGCGCCGACGACCGTCGTCGGCATCGCTCTCGGCAACGGCTGGTACCGGGGCCGGCTCGGGTGGGACGGCGACCAGGCCCTGTACGGCGACGAGCTCGCCGCGTTCGCCGAGCTGCGCATCAGCTTCGCCGACGGGCATGAGCAGGTCTGGGGGACGAACACCGGGTGGCGCAGCGGTCCGAGCGCGACCACGGCGAACGATCTCTACGGCGGCCAGTCGATCGACGCGCGCCTGCGCGACGACGCGTGGCTGCGTCCCGGCTTCGCATCCGACGGGTGGGTGGGCGTGCACGCGGTCGACGGCGCGACCGCGCTCCTCGAACCGTATGTCGGGCCGCCGGTGCGCCGGCAGGAGGACGTCACTCCGGTCAGGATCTGGGAGTCGCCGGCGGGCCGGACCCTCGTGGACTTCGGTCAGAACCTCGTCGGCTGGGTCCGCACGTCCGTCCAGGGCGAGGCCGGCGCGGTCGTCACGCTGCGGCACGCGGAGGTCCTCGAGCACGATGAGCTCGGCACGCGGCCGCTGCGCAGTGCGGCCGCGACCGACCGGTTCACCCTCAGCGGCGGGGCCGACGTGTTCGAGCCGACCCTCACGTTCCACGGCTTCCGGTATGTCGAGGTCGACGGCTGGCCCGGCGGCATCGACGCGCTGCAGTCGGGCGGCGGCCTCGTCGCCGTCGTCGTGTCCTCCGACCTGCACCGCACGGGGCGCCTGGAGACCTCGGACTCCCGGCTGAACCAGCTGCACGGCAACACGGTGTGGGGCATGCGCGGCAACTTCCTCGACGTGCCCACCGACTGCCCGCAGCGCGACGAGCGACTCGGCTGGACGGGGGATCTCTCGGCGTTCGCGCCCACGGCGTCCTACCTCTACGACGTCAAGGACTTCCTCCGCGACTGGCTGCGCGACCTCGCCGACGAGCAGCGGCACGCCGACGGCGTGGTGCCGATCGTCGTCCCCGACGTCGTCAAGTACTTCACGCTGCCCGAGGGCATGCCCCGGCCCGGCCCCACCGCGATCTGGGGCGACGCGGCCGCCTGGGTGCCCTGGGCGCTGTGGGAGGCGTACGGCGATCGGGAGGTGCTGGCGGAGCAGTTCGACTCGATGGCCGCACACGCCCGTGCCGTCGGAGCGATGCTCGCGCCCAGCGGTGTGTGGAACACCGGCTTCCAGTTCGGCGATTGGCTCGACCCCGACGCGCCGCCGAACGACCCCGGCGCCTCGAAGGCGGACCGGCACGTCGTGGCGACGATCTGCGCCTTCCGCACGGCGACGATCGTGGCCGATTCCGCCGGTCTGCTGGGGAGGGATGCCGAGCGCGACGAGTTCCGTGCGCTCGCGGCCCGGCTGCGCGCGGGCTTCGAGGCCGAGTACCTCACCGACGGGCGCATCCTGAGCGATGCCACGACGGTGTACACGCTCGCGATCGTCTTCGGCATCCTGAGCGAGCACGATCGCGAGCGCGCCGGCGCGCGGCTGGCCGAGCTGGTGGCCGAGAGCGGATACCGCGTGAGCACCGGGTTCGCCGGCACGCCGTTCATCCTCGACGCGCTGACGGCGACCGGGCACGTCGACGACGCCTACCGGCTGCTGCTGCAGACCGAGTGCCCGTCGTGGCTGTACCCGATCACGATGGGCGCCACGACGATCTGGGAGCGCTGGGACTCCATGCTCCCGGACGGCTCGATCAATCCGGGCGACATGACCTCGTTCAACCACTACGCCTTCGGCGCCGTCGCCGACTGGATGCACCGGCGGATCGGCGGCATCGCGCCGCTGGAGCCCGGCTATGCCCGCATCCTGGTCGCCCCCGTGCCCGGCGGCGGGCTCACCTGGGCGAACGCGAGCCTGGACACGTCCCGCGGCACGGTCGCCGTGCGCTGGGAGATCGCCGACGAGACCCTGCGCGTCGAGGTCACGGTGCCCCCGGGCGCCGAGGCCGTGCTGCGCCTGCCCGGGGCTTCCGACGAGGCGGTGGGCACCGGCATCCACACGCGAGAGCTTCCCCACCCGACAGAGCTTCCCCGTACGACAGAGGAGAACACATGACCGAGACCCACGACGTCGACCTGACCGGCGGCGACCACGACTTCCGGGTGCGCGTGTACCCGGCCGCTGAGCCGAACGGCGGCCTGGTCGTCTGGGCGCACGGCGGCGCGTTCATGTTCGGCGACCTCGCGATGCCCGAGGCCGATCAGGTCGGCAGGCGACTGAGCGAATCCGGCGTCACCGTCGTCTCGGTCGACTACACGCTCGCGCCGCTGGATGCGCTCAGCGAGCTCCCCCCGCCTCCGCCCGGCGCCGAGATCCCCTCGCCGGATCAGATCGCCGCGCAGGCCGACGCTTCGCGTCCCCGGGCGCGCTTCCCCGTCGCGTCGCTGCAGCTGGTCGCCGCGTTCGACTGGGCCGTCGCGAACGCCGCGCGCTTCGGCGCCGACCCGGCCCGCGTCGCGATCGGCGGCGGCAGCGCCGGGGGCAACCTCGCGGCCGGCGCGGCCATGCGTCTGCGCGACCGCGGCGAGGCGCTGCCGCACGCGGTGGCGCTCGTGTACCCGGTGGCGCACGCGCCCCTGCCCCCGGCGAACGACGCGCTCGAGGCGCTGCTGGCGGAGATCCCGGAGTTCCTGACCTTCCCGCCGACGGCGACAACGGCCATCAACCGCAACTACCTCGGGGATGCCGTGGACGACCGCGGCTACGCCTTCCCCGGCGGTCACGATCTGACCGGCTACCCTCCCACGCTCATCGTCAACGCCGAGAGCGACCGGCTGCGCGCGTCGGGCGAGGCCTTCGCGGCCGAGCTCGCGTTGGCGGGCGTCGATGTGTCGGTCGTGCGTATGCCCGGCGCGCTGCACGGCTTCCTCAACGAGGTCGGCGATCCGGCGGCCGAGCGCACCCTCGCCCTGCTCGGTCAGGCGCTCGCCCCGCGCTGACCCGTCGTGACGACGCGGTCGCACCGGTAGGCGGTGCACAACTCCTCCACTTCTGCTGCCGGCTTCGGCGGGTCGCCCGGAATGGCGCCGCCGTGGACGGGCCACGCGCAGGATATGGCGGAGTTGTGCACCGCGCCGGCGTCCGGCCGCACCGGTGCTCCCAGTCCGGTGCTCGCGAGAGTGCAAAGACGGCGCCGAGGAAGCGGGTTTCCCCGCTCCTCGGCGCCGTTGGACTGCTCGCCGCCTCGGCTTACACGGTGCGCGCGCCCCGGCGGCGCCGCTGGAGATAGAGGAGGATGGTCCCGCCACCGCCGAGCAGCGCCGCGACGACGACCCCGGCCGTGCTCAGGATGCCGCCGGTGGCGGCGAGTCCGTCGTCATCGGACCCGGTCGCGTCGTCGTCATCCGTCCCGGTCACTGCCGTCACCGTCAGCGACGCCTGCGCCACCACGGCCCCGTCGGCATTCACCAGCTGCACGCTGTGGGCTCCGGCGGAGGTCGTGGCGGGAACCGTGAACGAACCGCGCAGCTCACCGTCAGGTCCCGCGTTCACCGATGCGACAGTCACGGGGTCGGAGCGGAGCACGAGGGTGTAGCCGCCGGCCGGGACATTGCTGCCGGTGACGGTCACCGTCTGGCCGGGCTTCGCCGAGCCGGGGGTGACGCTGATCGCCGCGCGGATCGGGGCAGCGTGCTGGCGCGGACTGCTGACGTTGCCCGCGACGTCGATGGCGCGATAGCTGACGAGGGTGCGCACCCCGGCGAGAGCGATCGGCGCCGTGTACGTGTCCCAGGTCGTGGTGTCGTCGGCGGCACCGAGCACATACTCGATCTTCGCCACCCCGGACGTCGCGTCGATGGCGGTGAGCGTCAGTGTCTGCGCGGCCGCATCGAAGGCAGCCTTCGCCTCCGGTGCCGTCGAGTCGAGGGCGATCCGCACGCTCTCCGTCGCCGAGACGTGGCCGGCGCTGTCCGTCGCACGCGCGCGCACGGTGTGCTCGCCGTCCGTGTCGATCGTCAGCTCACCCCGATACGGAGTGAAGTCGCCGGCGTCGATCGCGACCTCGATGACCGGGGCGTCATCGTTGTCGTCCGTTGCCGTCACAGTGACGGACACGGGCACGTTGTGCCACCCGTTCTCGCCGGTTGCCGCCGTGGGTGAGGTCGTGATCGTCACCTCTGGCTCCGCGTCGACGTCATCGGCGAATCCGACGGACCCGTCGGCGTTCCGAACGAACTGGGACATGAACTGCCAGGCAAGCGCCGACTCGACGCCCAACGTCTCGTGGCTCCCGTTGTGCACGGCGGCAAGGGCGGTATAGATCCGACCATCGGTGCTTGCGTAGGAGCCGACCGCCACGCTGACGCCGGCGAACTGGTCGTCGTCGACGGTGAAGGCCGCGTCGGGCGCGATCCCCCAGACGGCATCGGCATCGGCATCGAACGCGTATTCGTCGGTCACCCCGTTGCCTGAGAACAGGCTCGCGAGTCGACCGTCGATGTCGTTGGGTGAGCCGTTCTGGTGCGGACGCTCCGGCAGCGGCGAGGCGAGCCCAGCGAAGTACATGGTCGGCGTCACGACGCCGGTGGCGCCGGCGGCGGCCCCGAAGGATCCGCTCATCGGCGCGAACGCCGCGAATCGGGTGGGATGCTGTTCCGACAGGTTCCACGTCTTCACCGAACCCATCGAGAATCCGGTCGCGTAGATGCGGGACGTGTCGATGCCCGGATGCTCGGCCAAGAGGCTGTCGAGCAGATCGATGACGTCGTCGGCCGAGCGTTCCACATGACGGTTGACGGATACGACCATGAATCCGTGCTCCTTGGCCAGCTGAGGCCATCCCGCGGACCACATCAGATACTCCGCGTGGTTGCCGCCGCCGTGGAAGGCGAGGACCAGCGGAAGGTTGTCCTGGTCGGCCGAAGCGGGGAGGTACTGGAAGTACTCGAGCGGTGCGCCACCGGCATCCACGCTCTTGTGGGTCACGGCGATGCCCTCGGCGTCGAAGTCGGGGATCGTGTAGAGCTGCATGCTGTCGTTGGTCTCGGTGGTGCGGTGGATGGCATGTTCCAGCACCTCGTCGTATCCGGTGAGCAGCGCCTGGCGATCGAACCCGTCCGTCGTGGCGGACGTAGCGGAGAGGAACATCCCGGACGTCGTGTTCAGTGCGCGGTAGCCGTCGGCCACGTCGGGCTGTGCGTTCACAACGTAGGCGGGAATGTCGATGTCGACGTCCGGGGCGACGATCGGCGCACGCGCGTTGGACGCGAAGACGGCTGTGGGCGTCCAGGTCTGGGTGGTTCCCGGCGGTGAGAACGGGGGAGTGATCGTGAGTCCCGGCACGACGTGCTGGCCGACGAAGTCCGCGCCCGCGCCGTCGGCGAAGAGGTAGATACGGGTCTTGGAGCCGGGGTACTTGCAGACCGTCTGCTGGGTGGGGAAGTCGAGCGCGCAGAGTCTGCCGGCGTCCGAGTAGGGGCTGCCGGTGCTGTCGCCGAACCGATCGAGCACCTGCGTGATCGCTGCCCTGTCCTCCGTGGCCCATGTGGCCGACTTCGGGTTGAGGAATGCGACGACCCCCTGCTCACGTGCAGCGATCTCAGCGAGCCCGCTCGATTCCGCGGTCTCCTTCACCGTCTCGGCGTCCACCTTGCCGTCGGCGAGGGTGAGAAGGATCGGCGTCGATGCTGCGCGATAGCCCGTCGTGCTTCCGCCCGGGACATAGACGAAGAGCTCGTTGCCCGCCCCCAGCGTCTCCGAGACGACAGTCGGCGGGGGATCGGTGGCAGCGATCGCCGGCGCGGCGACTGCTCCGCCGGTGAAGAGGAGTCCCGCGGTGACCATGCCCACAGCGAATCGGGCGCCTTTGCCTCTGGACTGCATAGTTGTTCCTTGTCAGTTTCGTTGGATGAAAGCAACTTTCACTGCTTGGGAACATATCAACTAGGTTGATATAATTCAAGCGTCTACCCTGATGAGGTGGCAGAGATCGACCGAGACCCGCGCGGCAGGCGCGCGACCGACGAGGTGAGCTATTCGGCCTTCCGGCTCTCGCGAGCTCTCCAGCGGGTCGTGGATGACATCGCGCATGAGCACGGGGTGACGCTCGCGCAGCTTCTGGTTCTCAAGGTGCTGGGCGAGGGTGTTCCCCTTCCCAATGCACAACTCGCTCGGCGCACGTTCGTCAGCTCGCAGGCGTGTCACGTCGTCGTCGGTGAACTGGCGAACTCCGGGCTGGTCGTGCGGACGCCGCATCCGACGAGTCTGCGGATGCGTCTGATCGGTCTCACCGAGGCCGGCTGGCAGGTCCTGGAACGGTGCAGGGTCGCGACCGACGCGCTCGAGGAACGGCTGTCCCGGGAGGCGCCCCCGCTCCCGGCCGACACCCTGGCCGCCGTCCTCGACCGTGCTGCCGCCGTCCTCGCCGGTGGGTACTTCGGAGACGTCGCCGCCGAGAAGTCCGCCGCCGCGCGTCGCGCTCGCTAGGAGCTTGCTGCGGGGCCACGACGAGTGCTCGCCTTGACTGCAGGCGGTCGTTCGATCGCGTGATCTCGATACACCGGCGCTGCGCGCCGGCACTCGATCACCGGAGATGCGCGGGCACTCGATCACCGGAGGCGCGCCGGCACTCGATCACCCGAGCACCGGGGGCGAGCGGATCTGCCTAGAGCGGCGGCTCAGTCCCGATCAGCGTGATTCCGTCGGCGCCGACGTGCACGCGCACGAGCTTCACCCGCTCGTCGGGCGAGTCGTTCGGCCAGTGGAAGACGAGCCGGGCATCGCCCGACGCGCGGGTGAACACCATGCCGTGACCGCCGTTGAGAGGCCAGAGCGGGTCGCGCTGCTGGACCCACGGGCCGAGCACCGAACCCGAATCGGAGCGCGCGACGCCGATGGCGTAACCGGAATCGCCGAAGCTCGACCACAGCATCGACAGCGTCCCGTTCCCCGTGCGCACGAGGAACGGACCGTCGGTGAACAGCGGATCCTTCGCCAGGTTCAGGCCCGCCGGCGGCTCGACCCCGTCGGGGAAGCGCAACGGCTTGCTCCACGGCGCCGACGATGCGGTGAACAGCAGGGCGGGTTCGCCGACCGGGGATCGGAGGTCGTCGCTCAGGCGCAGCGCGAACATCTCGCCGTCGGCGACGCAGGGCCGGCCGTCGGGCCCGCCCTCCGCGCCGCGGCTGTACACGAGCCAGGGATCCTGCTCCTCGTCCACGTACAGCGTCCCGTCCAGGCACGGGAGCTCGGGCGGAGTGGCGGGGCCGTCGCTCCAGGGGACGAAGGGGCCGTGGGGTGCGTCCGAGACGAGGATCGCCACCCCGCGCACGCGGGTGCGGGTCGCCGCGAACGTCGCGATGAGGAACCAGCGATCGCGATACCGGTGCACCTCGGGCGCCCAGAACTGGCTGTCCGCCCAGAAGCCGGCGGGCGGGCGGAACGCCGGGAACGGCCCGCTCCACTGGTCGAGGTCCGTGCTCGTGTAGTAGTCGAAGCCGGTCGCCGGCCCACCCCAGACGTTCGCGTCGGTCGTCCCGTAGAGAAGGAAGCTGCCTGGCTCCGGCTCGAGGATGTACGGATCGCGGATGCGGATGTCGCGGAGGGACAGAAGACCGGTCACTCGCACACCCCGCCGGGCGTCGGCGGCCCGGGCAGGATCGGATTCACGTCAGCCCCGGGTGAACCGGGTGACGAGCTCGCCGATGCCCTCGATCTCGCTCACGAGCACGTCGTCGGCGCCGATGAAGCGCTGCGGCGTACGGCGGTTGCCGATGCCCGAGGGCGTGCCCGAGAACACGATGTCGCCGGGCAGCAGCGGACACACGGCCGACAGGCGCACGAGCAGCTCGGGGACGTCGTAGAGCATCATCGACGTCCGTGAGGACTGCATGCGCTCGCCGGACAGTGCGCACGAGATGGCGAGGTCGTCGCGATCGGCGACCTCGTCGGGCGTCACGAGCCACGGGCCGGTCGGACCGAAGCCGGGGAACGACTTGCCGAGGCTGAACTGCGGCGCGGACCCCTGCAGCTGCGTGATGCGCTCGGAGAGGTCCTGGCCGATCGTGAGCCCGGCGACGTGCGACCAGGCCTCCTCGCGCGTGACCCGGTGGGCGCGCGTGCCGATGGCGACGACGAGCTCGACCTCCCAGTCGACGTTGCCCTCGGGCAGCGGAACGACCGTGTCGGGGCCGACGATCGACGACGGGAACTTCGTGAACGTCACCGGCATCGTGTCGGGCGGGTACCCCGCCTCGGCGGCGTGCTCGGCGTAGTTCAGGCCGATCGCGAACACCTGCCGCGGTGCGGGCACGGGAGCGCCGAGCTCATCGACCGTGAAAGAAGGAGCGGATGCCGGGACGGCACCGGCATCCCTCGCCCACGCCGTGAAGGCGGGCCAGTCGTCGAACAGTGCCTGCGGGTCTGGGCCGAAGCGGCCGGTGGAGGCCTCGGCGACATCGACCGCGCGGTCCCCGTCGACGAGGACCGCGCGACCGCGGAGGTTTGCGAGTTTCACCAGTCGACTCGCTGCGGTGCCGGCTCGCCGTAGCGGTCTTCCCACGAGATGACCTTGTTGCGCAGCACGCCCAGGCCCTCGATCTCGGCCTCGACGACGTCGCCCGGCTTCAGGTAGAAGTCGAACGGGTTCGGCTGCACGGCGGCGACACCCGAGATGGTGCCGGTCGTGAGCAGATCGCCCGCGCTGAAGATCTGCGGCGAGTGGTAGGCGACCAGGTGCGGCCACGAGATGCGCGTCTGGTTCGTGTTGCCCTGCTGGCGCACCTCGCCGTTGACGCGCAGCTGCATCGCGAGGTTGTGCATGTCGCCGATCTCGTCCTTCGTGACGATCCACGGACCGATGGGGCAGAAGGTGTCGATGCCCTTGCTGAACGAGAAGACGCCCGACTCCATCTCCTTGCGCTGGATGTCGCGCGCGGTGATGTCGTTGAAGATCGTGAAGCCGGCGATGTGGTCCTCGGCCTCTTCGGGCGTGAAGAACTTGCCGGACTTGCCGATGACGATTGCCATCTCCAGCTCGTAGTCGAGCTCCTTCGTCAGGCCCTCGGGGTAGACGATGTCGTCGTCGGGCCCGATGATCGCGTCGAGGTTCTGGAAGAAGACGATGCCCTTGTGCACCGGGTGCGACCAGTCCACGGCGGTGAGCTCGTTGTGGTGATCGATGAAGTTGCCCGCCGTGTGGAAGAACTTCTTCGGGCGGATGGGGGCCTCGAGCTTCACGTCGGCGTAGTTCAGGCGCTCGCCGGTCTCGCGGACGTCGCCGTCGCGCTCGAAGTACTCGCGCGTCGAGGGCACGTCCAGCTCGATGACGATGCCTTCTTCGAGCTCGAGACGGCCGACCCGGCCGCCGTCGAAGGTGATGAGTTTCATAGTCGTGGTTCCTTGTCGATCGGGGCGGCGCTCAGGCGCCGACCATGTTGAAGCCGCCGTCGGCGAGCATGTAGCCGCCGGTCAGGTGCGCCGCTTCGTCGGTGGCGAGCCAGAGGCACGTGCCGGCGACGGCCGCGGGCGGCGGGATGACGCCCATCGGCGTCTGCGAGAGGAGGACCTCGCGGCGGCCGTTCTTCCAGTCCTCGCGCTGCAGCAGTCGCTCGGTCTCCATGAAGCCCGGCGCGAACGTGTTCACGCGCACGGTCGGCGCGAACGCCTTGGCGTAGGACTTCGTGATCCCGAGGATGCCGTACTTCGCGGCCGCGTACTGCGGCGCGCGGGCGGAGCCGCGGACGATCACGGTGGACCCGACCTGGACGATGTTGCCGTGGCCCTGCGCGAGCATCCGCTCACCGAACTCGTGCGTCATCAGCAGCGTGCCCTTGACGTCGACGTCGATCACCGCGTCGAGGGACTCCTGGGTCAGCTCGTTCCACGCCATCTGCTCGCTCGAGACGTCGCCGACGTTGTTGACGAGCACGTCGAGCGTGCCGAACGCCGCGAAGACCTCGTCGGCCATCGCCTTGATCTGGTCCCACTGGGAGATGTCGGCCTGCACGGTGATGCCGTCGCTGCCGGCCGCGCGCACGCGCTCGAGCGTCTTCTCGGCGCCCGCCTTCGAGCTGTTGTAGTGGACCGCGACCTTCGCGCCCTCCTGGGCGGCGCGGGCGGCGATCTCGGCGCCGAACCCGGTGCCGGCGCCGGTCACGAGAACCGTCTTCCCGGCGAACCGGGGGTAGATCTCCGTCATCGTCGATCTTCCTTTCTTGTCAGACCAGTGTGCGTCCGCCGTCGATGTACATCACGTGGCCCGTGACGAACCCGGCGTGCGCGGAGGAGAGGAACAGGGCGGGGCCGGTGATCTCGTCGGTCGTGCCGAGCCGGCCGGCGGGGACGAGCCCCTCCAGCGATGCGCGCTTGCCCGGCTTGGCCAGCTCGCCCGAGGTGAGGGGCGTCTCGATGTAGCCGGGGGCCAGCGCGTTGACGGTCACGCCCGAGGGGGCCCACTCCCGGGCCATCACCCGCAGCAGCTGGTTGATCGCCCCCTTCGACGCGGCGTAGGGGCCGTGGGAGTGGTGCGCGAGCAGCCCGGAGACGCTGGACAGGGCGAGGATGCGACCGTGCCCCTGCGCCACCATGTGCCGGCCGGCGGCCTGGGCGAGACCGAACAGCGTGAAGAGGTTCACCTGCATGATCCTCTCCCATTCCTCCTCCGTGAACTCCAGGATCGGGCGGCGGTCGTTCATTCCGACGGCGTGCAGGAGCACCTCGAGGCCGCCCAGGCGGTCGATCGTCTCGGCGACGATGCGCTCGCCGGCACCGCGCTCGGTGAGGTCGGCCTGGATGAGCTCGAATGTCGCCTCGTCGGCGTGCGCGGCGGCGAAGGCGTCGAGCACCGAGCGGTCCCGGTCCACGAGGGCGACCGAGGCTCCGGCGCGGGCGTAGGCGAGGGCGCAGGCGCCGCCGATGCCGCCGCTGCCGGCGACGAGGACGCGGGCGCCGCGCAGGCCGAGCCAATCGTCGGTGCGGGGAAGTAGCGCTGATTGCGACACGTGCGGTAGTCTCCAATGACTTTCAGTCAGTAAAAAACGATTTCGTTTGATGAAGACTACCGGGATGATCCGCCGGGGTCAACGCGACGGATCGAGAAGTGCGAAGGACGCTCATGGACGTCGATCCCGGCACTGGCCGCCTCGCCCACCTGGCCCCCGCGGATCAGTCGGCGGCTCAGCGCGATCTGTACGCGCAGATCGCGGGCGGGCCGCGCGCCCAGGGACCGCAGCACTTCGCGCTGACGCGCCCCGACGGGTCGCTCACCGGTCCCTTCAACGTCATGCTCCACGCCCCCGGCGTCGGGGAGGCCGTGCAGGCCCTCGGGGCGGCGATCCGCTTCGGCTCCGAGCTCACCGCGCGCGTGCGCGAGCTCGCGATCCTCATCGTCGCCACGCAGGCCGGATGCCGGTACGAGTGGGACGCTCATGCCGCCATCGGTCGCGCGATCGGACTGTCCGATGCGGAGCTGGCGGCCCTCGCCGCCGGCAAGATCCCGGCGGACCTGTCCGACGACGAGCGCGAGGCCGTCGTCTTCGCTCAGGCCGCGGCGCGCGGCGAGGTCGCACCTCCGTGTGCGCACCTGAGCGCCCAGACGCAGGTCGAGCTGTGCACACTGGTCGGCTACTACGGGCTCCTCGCCCTCTACCTTCGCGTCTTCGACGCCGACGAGCCGGCTCTGCCGCCTCCGGCATCCTTTCACTGAAGCCGCGCGAGCTTCACCCACCCCCCACCCGCAAGGAGGCGGAATGGCACTGCGTCAGAAACTCACCCGCGTCATCGACGCACGCTCGATCCCGGGCGCAGAACTCGGGTCTCACGAGATCGAGATCCGACGGGACGTGCGCGTGCCGATGGACGACGGCGTCGAGCTGCTCGCCGATCTCATCGTCCCGGCGGGCGGCGGCGACCCGGACATGCCGACGGTCGTGCTGCGCAGCCCCTACGGGCGCCGGGGGCTGTTCGCGGCCGACGCGCGCCGCCTCGCGTACGCCGGCTGCACCGTGCTCGTGCAGAGCTGCCGCGGCACGTGGGGATCGGCCGGAACGTTCCACCCGCAGGTCGACGAGCAGCGCGACGGCATCGCCACGCATCGTTGGGTGCGCCGGCAGCCCTGGTTCACCGGCCGGCTCGCCACCTTCGGCCCGAGCTACCTCGGCTACACGCAGTGGGCCGTCGCGGGGCGCCTCCAGCGCGAGGATCCCGACAACGCCCCCGACGCCCTCGTCCTCCAGGTCACCATGCCCGACTTCGGCGCGATCACGTGGGACAACAATGCGTTCTCGCTGCGCAACGCGCTCGGCTGGACGCGGATGATGGTCCGGATGCGCGCGGGAGGCCTCGCGATGCTGGGCATGTTCCTGCCCGACCGCAAGCTGCAGAAGGGGTTCGACACCCTGCCGCTCAGCGGCGGCGACACCGTCGCGACGGGCGCGGCCGTGGACTGGTTCCAGTCCTGGGTGCAGCACGAGGACCTCACCGACGAGTACTGGACGCAGCAGTCGCACACCGCCTCGGTCCCCGACGTGACGGCGCCCGTGCTCATGCTCACCGGGTGGTACGACATCTTCCTGCCCTGGCAGCTGCGGACCTACGCCCAGCTCGTCGAGGCCGGCAACCCGCCGCTGCTCACCCTCGGGCCGTGGGGCCACAGCAGCCGCGACATGGCGTCGCCGCTGTACACCGACACGCTCGACTTCTTCCGCTCGACGTTCGCCGGAGAGGCGTCCCGGCGTCCGGCGCCCGTGCGCGCCTACCTCACGGGCGCCGACGAGTGGCACGATCTGGCGACGTGGCCGCCCGTCGGCAGCGCCGCGCAGCAGCTGCATCTCGGCGCCGACGGCCGGGCGACGACGGAGGCGGGGGCGGCGGGCGTCTCGACGTACCGCTACGACCCCGACGCCCCGACTCCCGCCCTCGGCGGGCCGAGCCTCACGCCCGACACGCTCCCGAAGGACAACCGCCGGCACGAGGAGCGCGCCGACGTGCTCGCCTTCCGCGGCGACGTGCTCGCCGAGGCGCTCACCGTCGCGGGCGAGCCGGTCGCGCGGATCCGGTTCCGCTCGTCGCAGCCCTCGTTCGACGTGTTCGTGCGGATCACCGACGTGCACCCGGACGGGCGCGCGATGAGCGTGAGCGACGGCATCCGCCGGATCGGCAGCGTCGGCAGCGCCGCCACCGATCCGGAGCCCGACGCGGACGGCTTCCGCGAGGTGGAGGTCCCGCTGTGGCCGGTCTTCCACCGGTTCGCGGCCGGGCATCGCGTCGGCGTGCAGATCAGCTCGGGTGCCCACCCGCGCTACGCGCGCAATCCTGGATCGGCCGACCCCGCGTTCACCGCGGTGTCGGCCGGGGTCGCCGTCCAGGAGGTCGCCCACGGCGGCCCCACCGGGTCGCGCGTCGAGCTTCCGGTGTGGGCGCCGTGAGCCTCCCGACCCCCGCACTGGTGCACGCCTTCGACGTCGAGGTGCGCCTCGGCGCGCTGGAGGATCACGGCGTGACCCGCGCGGGTCACCGCCGCGTCGTGCCCATCGTCGGAGGAACGATCAGCCGGGGACTGGATGCCGTCATCCTCGGCGGCGGCGCCGACTGGCAGCTCGTGCGTGCCGACGGCTCGGTCGAGATCGACGGCCGGTACTCCGCCCGCACCCCGCAGGGCGAGTTGCTGTACCTGCACGCCGTGGGCGTGCGCAGCGGGGAGCCCGCGGTGCTCGAGGCGCTGCTGCGCGGCGAGCCGGTGGACCCCGCCGCGTACTACTTCCGGACGACCGTGACGATCGAGACGTCTGCGCCGCGGCTGGCGCACCTGGAGCGATCGGTCTACGTCACGGCGGCCGAGCGCGAGGCGGCGGTCGTGCGGTACGCGGCCTACCGGGTCACCTGAGCCCCGACGGCGTCCCGCGTCTCAGCCGATGCGCGAGTGCGCGCCGAGGCGGTGCCACGTGCGGTTGTGGTACACGAGGGCGTCGCCGTTCTCGTCGTCGACGTCGCGCACCAGCTGCGACTGCAGCGCGTGCGCGGCGATGACGGTGGAGCCCCCGGCATCCATCCGGCCGATCACGGCGCACCGCACCCACGCGCGCACGTCGTTGTAGACGGGCTCGCCGGTGACCAGGCGCGTCCAGCGGTGGGTCTCGGCGAAGCGGTCGACGCCGCTCGTGGCGCCCAGGCGCGCGACGTCCAGATCGTGCGCATCGAGCAGGTGCACGACGACCGTCTCGGCGCGCAGCAGGATGTCGGATGCCGACGACAGCGCGGACACCGAGAAGATCAGCAGCGGCGGCTCGGCGCTCACCGACGAGACCGAGGTCGCCGTCAGGGCGACCGGTCCGTCGCCGGCGTCGGCGGTGATGACGGCGACGCCGCCGGGGTGCCCGCGGAACAGCGACTTGAACTCGTCCGCCGACAGCGACATGCCGAAGCGGTGCTCGGGGGCGTCGACGGAGCGGGGTGCGGTCGCGGTGCGGGAGGTCATGGGGAGACGGTAGCCAGCGGTGCGCGCCGCTGCGCGGCCTCCGCGTCCGGCGGCGTCACACCGCGTCATGCGACGCAATGTTCGTACACGCGGCGACACGGAGTTCGCGTCGGGGGTGCCGGGGGGATCACTATCGGGACACCCACGCACAGACGAACCAACGAACGGAGCGAGCATGTCACGCCACATCGCCTTCGGTGTCATCCTCACCGGCACCGGCGGCCCCGGAGAGCACAACCGGTGGCTCGACCCCGAGATCCCCGGTGACGCCAGTGTCGACATCGACTGGTACACCGAGCAGGCACAGGCCGCGGAGGCCGCGGGCCTCGACCTGGTGTTCATCGTCGACAGCCAGTTCATCACCCCGGACTCGCCGCCCCACTACCTCAACCGGCTCGAGCCGCTCACCCTGCTGTCGGCGCTCGCCGCCCGCACCGAGCGCATCGGCCTGGTCGGCACGGCCACCACCTCCTACAACTCGCCGTTCAACCTCGCGCGCCGGTTCGCCTCGCTCGATCTGATCAGCCGCGGCCGCGCGGGATGGAACGTCGTGACCAGCGGTGACGGCGGCACCGCCGGCAACTACGGACTCGACGAGCACTACGACTACGCCACCCGCTACGGCCGCGCGGCCGAGCACATCGAGGTCTCTCGTGCGCTCTGGGACTCGTACGAGGATGACGCGTTCCCGCGCGATCGCGAGAGCGGAGTGTTCCTCGACGCGGACAAGGTGCATCGCACCGAGCACACGGGGGAGTACTTCTCGGTGGTCGGTCCGCTCAACATCGAGCGCTCGCCCCAGGGGCAGCCGGTGATCTTCCAGGCCGGCGACTCCGATGAGGGGCGCAACCTGGGCGCCGAGCACGCGGACGGCATCTTCACGCACGCCTCATCGATCGAGCAGAACAAGGCGTTCTCCGACGACATCAAGGGCCGCGCCGCCGCCTTCGGCCGCAACCCCGACCATGTGCTCATCCTGCCCGGCGCCAAGATCATCGTCGGAGACACCGACGAGCAGGCGCGGGAGCTCGAGCTGGCGCAGCACCGCCTCTCGAACACGTTCGAGCAGGCGCTCGCCGAGCTGGGACGTCCGTTCGGCTGGCACGACTTCCGCCAATACGACCTGGATGCGCCGTTCCCCGAAGAGGCTCTGGTCCACGCCGAGCGCAGCTTCAAGACGAACGCGACGCAGATCGTCGAGCGTGCGCGAGCCCAGCAGCTGACACTTCGTCAGGTCGTCGAGCAGCTCTCCGCCCCGCGGCTCTCGCCGTTCGTCGGTTCGGCGCAGACGGTCGCCGATGCGCTCGAGGAGTGGTTCCGCGCCGGTGCCGCGGACGGCTTCAACATCTACGTCTCGAAGCCCTCGCAGTTCCGCCGGTTCATCGATGAGGTGCTGCCGATCCTGCGCGAGCGCGGACTGGCCCGGTCAGAGTACGAGGGCACGACGCTGCGCGAGCATCTCGGCCTTCCCAAGCCCGAGAACCGCCACACGGCCGAGCGCCGCAGCGAGCCGGCCGCCGGACTCGTCACCGCCTGACCCGTCCCGCACCACGACCCCGCAAGCACCGCCTCGCACCACGACCCCGCACCACGACACAGAGAGATCACCATGCCCAGGAACACCCGTCGACTCGCCCTCGCCGCCGCGACAGCCGCTGCCGTGCTGGTGATGTCCGCCTGCGCGACCGGGGGCTCCGGTACCGGCACACCCGAGGACACCGCCGAGATCACCGTGGCGTTGGCGTTGCCCACCTCATGGGACCCGATCACCAGCCGCACCGGGTTCGACATCAACACGATCTCGCTGCCGTACGCGTCGCTCACGCGCCTGGATGCCGACGGCAACGTCGAGCCCAGCCTCGCCGAGTCGTGGACCTACTCCGACGACGGCAGGTCGGTCACCTTCACGCTGCGCGAGGGGCTCACCTTCAGCGACGGGGAGCGGCTGGACGCCGCTGCGGTCAAGGCCTTCTACGACCGCGGCACGACGCAGCAGAACTCGCATCTGCGCGATCAGCTCGCCGGTCTGGAGTCGGTCACCGCCGACAGCGATCTCGACGTCACGCTCCACTTCGCCGAGGTCGACTACCAGATTCCGTATCTCGTCGCCGGGCGCACCGGTGCGATCGCCAGCCCGGCGGCCGGCGAGGATCCGGAGAAGCTGGCCATCGACCCGGTCGGTGCCGGACCGTTCGTGATCACCGAGTTCGTCGCGGAATCGCACGCGACGTTCGTGAAGAACCCCGACTACTGGGATGCCGAGAACATCCACATCGACAAGCTGACGCTCAAGCCGCGTCTCGACGCCTCGACGGTGGTCGCCGCGATTCAGTCGGGCTCGGTCGACGTGGCCGTCATCCCCGCCACGCAGGTGCAGGCCGCCGAGTCGGCCGGCATCACCGTGACGATCGACACGGCGCTCACCGCGAGCGACGCATCGATCAACCTGAACAAGGAGCCGTTCACCGATCCCGCCGTCGTCGAGGCCTTCCGCTACGTGTTCGATCGGCAGGCCTTCGTCGACGTGGTGACCTCGGGCCTGGGCACCGTGACGCACCAGCCGTTCCCGCAGGGATATCTGGCGTTCAACCCCGCGATCGAGGACCTCTGGGAGTACGACCCGGCCAAGGCGAAGCAGATCCTCGCCGACGCCGGCTACGCAGAGGGCGAGCTGTCGCTCACGATCACCGCTCAGGCGACCGGTGAGGTCGCCGCCGAGCTCACTCAGGCGCAGCTGGCTGCGGTCGGCGTGAAGTCGACGATCGAGCTCGTCCCGGCCGGTTCCACGACGTGGCAGGACGAGGTGTACGTCGCCAAGTCGCCGCAGCTCGCCCTCGACGGCACGATCGGCCGCGAGTCGCCGGTGGCGAATCTGCTGGCCACGTACGGTCCCGCCGGCATCATGAACCTGAGCGGTCCGCACGCGAGCGACGAGTTCCTCGAGGCGCTGGACGCCGTCCGCGGCACGCCGATCGATGCGCCCGAGTACCAGCAGGTGCTCTGGGACGCGGTGCAGATCGGGGTGACCCAGTCGCCGACCAACTACCTGTACAGCTCGCCGTGGATCTTCGCGACCAGCGACCGCATCGGCACGCTCAACCTTCTGCCCTCCCAGGTGCGCTGGGAAGGCGTGACCGTCACGGGTTGACGCGGACCATGACCACGACAGCCCCGGCCGCCCCGCTCGCTCTCGCCCCCGCGCGAGGGCGAGCGGGGCGCGCCCTGCGCCGCGCGACGGTCGCGCTCGGCCGCACCGCGCTGATCGTCGTGCCGGTCTTCTTCTTCGCGACGCTCATCACCTTCGGACTCGGGGCGGCGAGCGGCCTCAGCCCGGCCGCGTCGCTGTCGGGGGACGAGGCGACGCCCGAGCGGATCGCGGCCATCAACGCCGAGCTCGGACTCGACCAGCCCCTCGTCGCGCAGTACGTCACGTGGATCGGGAACGTCCTCCGGGGGGACCTCGGGGTGAGCTGGTACAACGGCTTCCCGGTGTCGCAGCTGATCGCCGAACGGCTCGCCATCACGGCGTCGATCGCCGGGCTCGCCCTGCTGATCGCGCTCGTGGCCGGCCTGACGCTGGGTCTGATCGCCGTCGTCCACCGCGGCCGCGCCGTGGACCGCGGGATCACCGCGTTCACGACCGCCATCTCGACGCTGCCGCCGTTCGTGGTCTCCATCGGACTGATCGTCATCCTGAGCGTCTGGCTGCGACTGCTTCCCTCTGCCGGCTACGTCCCGTTCGCCCAGGACCCCGTGCTCTGGTTGAAGCTCATCCTCATGCCGGCGATCGCGTTGAGCCTCGACCCTGCCGCCGAGCTCGCCCGCCAGCTGCGCACCGGACTGGTCCACGTCATGGATCAGAACTTCATCGTCGGCGCGCGCGTGCGCGGCCTGAGTCCCGCCCGCATCCTGTGGGTGCACGCGCTCCGCAACGGCGCCGGACCGGCCGTCGCGGTGCTCGGAATGAAGATTCCGACTCTGCTCGGCGGTGCTGTGGTCACCGAGACCATCTTCAGCATGCCCGGGTTCGGAATGCTGGCTGCCGACTCCGCCCTCCGCGGCGATGTCCCGGTCGTGCAGGGAACGCTGGTCGTGGCGGTCGTCCTGGTGCTCGCCTTCAGCCTGATCGTCAATGTCGTGCTCGAGGCGCTGCAGCCCGCGAGCCGACGGGGAGCGAGGTCCGAATGACCGTGTTGCCGTCCACCCGTCTCGTCCTCCGCTCGGCGTCCGCCAGGGCGGCTGCGGGCATCCTCATCGTCGTCGCGCTGCTCGCGGTGCTCGGTCCGGTGCTGGCCCCGCACGATCCGCTCGCGCAGAACACCGCGACGATCCTGCAGGGACCGTCGGCCGAGCACTGGCTCGGCACCGACGCGCTGGGTCGCGACGTGCTGAGCCGGCTGCTCGCCGGTTCGCCGGTGTCGCTCGCCGCCGCGCTGCTCGCCGTCGCCGTCGGGCTGGTGCTCGGCGTCGTGCCGGGGCTGCTGTCGGTCTATCTCGGCCGGGCGTTCGAGTGGGTGTCGCTCCGCCTCATGGACACGCTCATCGCCCTGCCGTTCCTGGTGTTCGCGATCGCGATGACGGCGCTGCTGGGCAACGGCGTGCTCCAGGCGATGGTGGCGGTCGGCATCCTCATCTCACCCGCCTTCTATCGCGTGACGCGGGCCGCAGCGCTCACCGTCGCCCGGTCGCAGTATGTCGAGGCCGCGACGCTCGTCGGCGCATCGACGCCGTGGATCGTGTCGCGACACGTGTGGCGCCACGTGCTCCCGGCCGTCGCGGTGACGACCGCCGGAGTGACCGGGGCCTCGCTCGTGATCGTCTCGTCGCTCACGTTCCTGGGCATCGGCGTCGTCCCGCCCGACCCCACGTGGGGCGGACTGCTCGCCACGGATCTGCAGTACCTGTACCAGCGGCCCTGGGGTCCCGTCGCTCCCGCGCTGCTCATCGTCGCGACGGTGTGGGCGCTGAACGCGCTCGCCGATGCGCTGCGCGATGCCCAGACGGCCAGATCGAATCGCGCGGTCGCCGATCACGACGACGCCGACTCCGTTCCCGCCGACGCGTCGTACCCGCCGGCATCCTCTCCCTCGCCTGTCACTTCTCCGGAGGTCGTCCGATGAACGCACCCGCTCCTCTGCTCGAGATCGCCGGCCTGCGGGTGTCCAGCAGCTCCGCGGCGCTGGTGCGCGGTGTCGATCTCTCGGTGCACCGCGGTGAGAGCGTCGGGATCGTCGGGGAGTCCGGCAGCGGCAAGTCGCTGACCTGTCGCGCGGCGCTGGGCATCGTGCCCTCGGCCCTGCATGTGAGCGCCGACCGCCTCGTCTTCGACGGTCAGGACCTCGCCACGCTCGGTGAACGACAGTGGCGGTCGGTGCGGGGCAGCCGGATCAGCGCCGTCTTCCAGGACCCCGCCTCGTATCTCAACCCGTCGTTGACCGTCGGGCGGCAGCTGGCCGAGGTGTTGCGGGTCAAGCTGGGGCGCCGCCGCGCCGCCGCCCGCCGCGACGTCGTGGACCTGCTCGACAGCCTGGGGCTGCGCGACCCCGCTCGCGTCGCGACCCGCTATCCGCACGAGCTCAGCGGGGGGATGCTGCAACGCGTCCTGATCGCACTGGCGATCGTCGAGCGGCCCGACCTCCTGATCGCCGACGAACCGACGACGGCGCTCGACGCGACCGTGCAGGCCGAGGTGCTGGACGTCCTGGCCGACCTCCGGCGCGCGCACGGACTGGCGCTGCTGTTCGTGTCGCATGACCTGGCGGTCGTCGCGCAGGTGTGCGAGCGGATCGTCGTGATGCGGCACGGGCTCGTCGTGGAGGAGGGTCGCACGGCCGACGTCCTCGCCGCGCCGTCGCACCCGTACACACGTTCGCTGCTCGAGGCGCACCGTGAGTACGGACTCGATCGGCTGCGCGCGCCGGAGGTGGTCCATGTCTGACCCCATCGCCGAGCTGCGCAATGCGTCGGTCGGGTACCACCGCGGCACCCCCGTGCTCCACGACGTGAGCCTCCGCATCGAGCAGGGCGAGTCGGTCGGCCTGATCGGCGAGACCGGTTCGGGCAAGACCACGATCGCCCGCACCCTGCTCGGGCTGACGAAGATCGTCGGCGGTGAGGTCACCGTCGGCGGGCGCGACATCGCGCGGCTGCGAGGCCGGTCGCTGCGCAGCTTCCGTCGCGACGGGGTCGTCCAGTACGTCTTCCAGGACCCGCTGCGGAGCCTCGACCCGGACATCCCCGTCGGGGACTCGGTGGCCGAGGGCCTGGATGTGCGCGGCCGGATCGACAGACGCGTGCGTTCGGCCCGGATCGATGAGACGCTCCGCGCGGTCGGCTTGGATCCGGCGCTCGCCTCGCGGCTGCCCGGCGATCTGTCGGGCGGGCAGCGACAGCGCGTCGCCATCGCCCGCGCGCTGATCCTCGAGCCGAGGCTGCTGATCCTGGACGAGCCGGTGAGCGCGCTGGATGCGGCCAACCGGGTGCACGTCCTCGACCTGCTGCGACTGTCGTCGACGGAGCGCAGCTTCGCGAAGCTGTTCATCTCGCACGATCTCGGATCGGTCGCCGGGGTGACCGATCGGGTGGTCGTGGTCTATCACGGTCGCATCGTCGAGGACGGACCCACCCACCAGGTCATCGCCGACCCGCAGCACCCGTACACCCGGTTGCTCATCGAGTCGGCCCCGACCCTCGACGCCGCCGGAGCGGACCGTGCCCGTCGCGCCCAGCTGCGCGAGGTCGTGGCCCAGAGCGGACCCTGATCGGCGGTCGACGCGTGCACAACTCCTCCAAGGCGGTGCCCGTCACCGGCGGGAGGCCCTGAATACCGGGCTCCGCGTCCGGCAGCGACCGCGATCTGGAGGAGTTGCGCACCCGCGGATCGCAACAGTGCGCAACAACCGGGCGGCGCACGCCCGCCTGCGATGAAATGGACCCCATGACTTCGACCATCGTCTCTCCCGCCGTGCATGAGCCGCCCGCCGCCGTGCGCGTGCGCGGTGCGCTCGCCGTCGTCGCCGGAGGCGGCGAGAGCGCCCGCGTCTACGAGCGTTTCGGTCGTCGCCTGGCCGTCGACGGCTACGTGGTCGCCGTGTTCGAGGCCGCCGCGTCCGACGAGGCGGCCCGCTGGCTCGAGGCGCAGGAGCACGCTCCGCGCGTTCTGGTCGGCTCCGACCGGGGCGCCGCCGCCGTCCTCGCGCTCGCCGCCGCCGGCGCGCGCTCCGACGGGGTCATCGTCGCCGGGATGCCCGCGGGCGAGCGCGCTCCCGAGGCCGACGCCGCGCAGCGCACCGCATGCCCGGTGCACCTCGGCGTGCTCGGCGAGGCCGGCGCTCGCGCGGCTGCCCCCGCCCCCGCCGTCGCCGTTCCCGATGCCGCCGTCCTGAGCTCGATCGTCGCCCCGGTGCTCGCGATCCACGGCGGTGCCGACGAGGTCGCCCCGTTCGCCGCGGTGCGCGAGACCCTCGGCGCGCTCCCCGACCTCGAGCTCGTGGAGACCGTCGACGGACTGCACGACGCCCTCAACGACCAGTCGCACCGTTCCGTCGCCGCCACGATCGTGCTGTGGCTCGAGCGGCTGCGGGCGACCGGCATCCACCACCCCATCGTGCGGAAGGCGATCTCATGACCGACGGATTCGCATCGGTCCAGGTGCAGCACGGGTACACGCCCGGCACGCCGCAGAACGCGGTGGCCCCGCCGATCTACCAGACGACGGCGTACGAGTTCGCCTCGCTGCAGGACGCCGCCGACATCTTCGCGCTGCGCAAGACCGGCAACCTCTACAGTCGATCGGCCAACCCGACGCAGCTGATCCTCGAGGAGCGCGTCGCCGCACTCGAGGGGGGACGCGCGGCGGTCGCGGTCGCGTCAGGGCAGGCCGCGGTCGCCATCGCGATCCTGGCTCTCGCGAAGTCCGGCGAGCACATCGTCGCGGCAGGCCAGCTGTACGGCGGCACGGTCGACCTGTTCCAGGACACCTTCGCCGACTGGGGCATCGATGTCACCTTCGTCGATCAGGACGACGCCGAGGCGTGGCGGGATGCCGTGCGTCCCACCACGCGCGCCTTCTTCGCCGAATCGGTGACCAACCCCACGGCGCAGGTGCTCGACATCCGTACCGTCGCCGACATCGCGCACGACGCCGGTGTGCCGTTCGTCGCGGACAACACGGTCGCCACCCCCTATCTCCAGCGACCGGGGGAGTTCGGCGCCGACATCGTCGTCCACTCGGCGACGAAGTACCTCGGCGGACACGGCACCTCGATGGGCGGCGTCATCGTCGACATCGGCTCGTTCGACTTCGGCGCCGAGCCCGAGCGCTGGCCGCAACTGACCCAGCCGTACGCGCGCATCGCCGATGTGGTGCTCTGGGACCGCTTCGGGGCGGAAGGCCAGGCGCTGGCCGCCCTCATCAAGACGAAGTACGTCCACGACCTCGGCCCGTCGCTGTCGCCGTTCAACGCGTTCCAGCTGCTGCAGGGGATCGAGACGCTCGACCTGCGCGTGGCCAAGCACGCGGCATCGGGACTCGCCGTCGCCGAGTACCTGTCCGGGCACGAGGCGGTCGCGACGGTGCACCACCCCGGCCTGCCAGCAAACCCCTGGCACGCCGCGGCGCAGGACTACCTGCCGCGCGGAGTGCCGTCCGTGTTCGCCTTCGACCTGGTGGCATCCGGCGATGCCGAGGTCGACCGTGCGCGGGTGCACCGATTCGTCGACGCCTTGCGCCTGGTCAAGCTCGTGGCCAACATCGGCGATGCTCGCAGCCTCGTCGCGCACCCGGCATCCATGACCCACAGTCATCTCAATGACGTCCAGCTGGTCGAAGCGGGCATCTCGCGCACCACGATCCGGCTGTCGATCGGACTCGAGGATCCCGCCGACATCATCGCCGACATCGCTCAGGCGCTCGTCGCCGCCGACGTGCCGGCCGGCGTGGAGGTGCTCGCATGACCATCGACCTCGGCTACTGGACCCCCGTCTACGGCGGCTTTCTGCGCAACGTCGGCGACGAGGAGGGCATGGCGGCCACGTGGGAGTCGATCCGCGACGTGTCGGTGACCGCCGACCGCCTCGGGTTCCACACCACGCTCGTGCCCGAGCTGTACCTCAACGATCGCAAGGGCGTCGACGCGCCGAGCCTCGAGGCCTGGTCGCTGACGGCGGCGATCCTCGCCGTGACCTCGCAGCTGCGGGTGATGACCGCCGTGCGTCCCGGCTTCCATCTGCCGGCCGTGCTCGCCAAGACGGTCGGCACACTCGACTCGATCGCCCCGGGACGCATCGCCCTCAACGTCGTCGCGGCGTGGTGGGCCGAGGAGGCGCGCCAGTTCGGCGGACGCTTCACGACCCACGACGAGCGGTATGTGCAGGCCGAGCAGTTCGTGCAGGTGCTGCGCGGGCTCTGGGAGCGGTCGCCCTTCACCTTCCAGGGCGACTACTACGAGCTGGAGGGCACGATCGTCGAGCCCAAGCCGTCGGCGCAGCCGGTCGTCTTCGCCGGCGGAGAGAGCGAGGCGGGGAAGGAGTCGATCGCGCGCTTCGCCGACGCGTATGTCATGCACGGCGGCACCCTCGACGAGGTTCGCACGAACGTCGCCGACATCAACGAGCGGTCGCTGCGCATCCATGGGCGCGAGATCCGCGAGATCGGCATGCCCGCCTACGTCATCGTGCGCGACACCGAGGCCGAGGCCCAGCGTGAGCTGGAGCGGATCACGACGGTGGACCCGGCTTCGCCCGGCTACGCGTCGTTCGAGCAGTTCCGCCAGAACTCCAACCTGTCGCTCGAGCTCACCAAGCGCGAGTACTCGGTCGGCACGCGCGGCCTGCGCCCGAACCTGGTCGGCACGCCCGAGCAGGTCGCCGAGCGCATCCGTGCGTACGGAGATGCCGGGATCTCCCTGTTGCTCATCCAGTCGTCGCCGCTGCGCGAAGAGCTCGAGCGCATCGCCGAGCAGGTCTTCCCGCTGGTTCCGCAGGGCGCGGTCGTCTCCGCCTGAGTCGGGTCCGGGCCGGGAGTCCTCCGCCGAGAGGGCGCGAGGGTGCGGGGCCGCGAGGCCGCGGGGCCGTGTTCGCAATTCAGGCAGATCGGTCGCTGCGGACGGGGCGTCCCGCGTCATCCTGCGGCGGAGCATCGGCCGGCCGCACGAATTGCCTGAATTGTGAACCGGCCGTCGCCGAGACCCGCGCGGCGATCAGCCGCCGAGTCGCGCGGTGCTCAGAGGCGTGCGCCGAGCCAGTCCCTCGCGCGCCCGACCACGTCGCGCGCGATCTGACTGTCCGGCGCCCACGCCTCCACGGCGTGCGGTGCGCCGGAGATCACGTCGAGGGTCACGTCGACGCCCGCGGCGCGCAGGCGCTCGGCGTAGGCGACGTCCTCGTCGTGGAACAGCTCGATGTCCGAGGTGTAGATCCACGTCGGCGGCAGCCCGGTGAGGTCTTCACGGCGCGCGGGGACCGCGTAGGCGGGCGTCGCTGCCGCGCCGGGCTCGGCTCCGAGGTAGGACCGCCAGCCCACGAGGTTGGCCCGGTTGCTCCAGACGAGGTGCCGTTCGGCATCGCGTGAGCGGTCCGCCGCGGTGCGGTCATCGAGCATGGGGCACTGCAGCCACTGCGCCGCCACCGTGGCGCCCTCATCGTGGAGGCGCTGCACCAGGCCGGCGGCCAGCCCGCCGCCCGCGCTCTGACCGCCCACGGCGATGCGCGCACGATCGACGCCGAGATCGTCCGCGTTCTGCTGCAGCCAGTGCCACCCCCGGTACACGTCGTCGTGTGCGGCAGGAAAGGGATGCCGCGGCGCGAGCCGGTAGTCCACCGACACGATCGTGGTGCCGAGCTGCCGCGCGGTCTCGCCGCAATGGACGTCGTCCATCGCGGCGGCGCCCAGCACGAGACCACCGCCGTGGACCCACAGCAGCGCGGCCCCCGTCGCCTGCGCCGGTGTGTAGACCCGAAGTCGGACCCCGCCGCCGAGCTTCACGATGCGGCGGCCGACGCCGTCGACGCGCTTGCCGCGCATCAGCGGGCCGAGGCGCGTGAGGGCGCCGAGGATGATCGGGTTCTCGAGGTTCAGCTGCGGGGAGCGCTGCGCCGCATCACGCAGGCTCGGGTCGACGCGGGAGATGTCCATCGTGCGATTCTGGCAGTCAGCGGCCACCGTCGACCGTCGCGACACCGAGCGCGCTCCACGCGCGCAGCAGGTCGCGGTCTCCGCGAAGCGGCGGGCAAGCGGCGGGGACGCACCGCGGGGGTGCGCGGTATCAACCCGCCTTGCGCGCGGCGAACTGCTCGAGCGTGAGGTCGTCGAGAAAGTATCCCGGCTCTGTGTCGAGCGCGATCGCGATCCGGATGAGGGTATGGATGCTGGGCATCGCGCGCCCGCTCTCATAACTGCGGATGTTCGAGGAGTCGATGCCCGTGTCCGCGGCCAGCTGGTCCTGCGTGCGCGAGTAGCGCCGACGTGCGTCCGCGATCCGCTGACCGATGTGGGCGGCTGCGGCGGAAGGGACTCGGGGCACTCATCAAGGGTCACGACTCCCGGTTGCATGTGCCAGGGTGAGTGTCCCCGGGTACAAGTACACTCAGAGTCATTCTGGGTGAGGGGAGCCATGGGTGGCTGATGAGCGGCTGGTGAAGTCGCGCCAACGAGTGGCGGATCACGGCGAGGTCTTCACGCCGCGGTGGCTCGTCGACGACATGCTCGACCTGGTCAAGGGTGAGACGGAGCGCATCGATTCGCGGTTCCTCGAGCCGGCGTGCGGGTCGGGGAACTTCCTGGTGCCGACCCTGGAGCGAAAGCTCGCCGCAGTGCAGGCGCGGTACGGCAGGAGCGAGTTCGAGAAGCGTCACTACGCCCTGTTCGCCCTCATGTGCGTCTACGGCATCGAGTTGCTGCCCGACAACGCCGCGGAGTGCCGCCATAACCTCGCGGGTACTTTCGCCCGGGTTCTGAAGCTGAATCTTGAGGACGACCTCGTGCGCGCAGCCCGTGCCGTCCTCGAGATCAACGTCGTGCAGGGCGATGCGCTCGCCATGACGGATGCGGTGGGTGAGCCCATCGTCTTCCCCGAGTGGGGCTACCTCGGCAAGGGCAGGTATCAGCGCCGCGACTTCCGTTTCGACGCGCTGACACAGCGCTCTGCAGCCTCCGGCACCCTCTTCGACGCCTTCGAGGAGCACGAGATCTTCACGCCGGTGCGCACCCACCCGGTCATGACCGTCGATCAGATCGCGCAGGGGAGCGCCGCATGAAAACGGATGTCGTCAAGCCGCAGGGAGTGTTCGTCAACCCGAGCCGCCTCGTCGTGCCGCTGTTCCAGCGCCCGTACGTGCGCGCCGAGTGCCTGGCACGCCTCGGTGGCGCTGATGTCGATGTGGACGACGAGTCGTGACCGCTCCCGTCCTCGACGGCAAGGCGAGCTTCGCCCTGCGCGGCCACAACCCCGATGTCCTCACCTGCATCGCGAACCTCTCGAACGACGAGGTGTTCACCCCGCCGGAGCTCGCCAACCAGATGCTCGACACCGTGGCGGACGCCTGGGCCGAAGCGAACGGCGGTGCCGTGATCTGGCAGAACCCCGACGTGACGTTCCTCGACCCCTTCACGAAGTCGGGAGTGTTCTTGCGCGAGATCGTGTCGCGGCTCACCGATGGCCTCGCTGAGGCGATCCCCGAACTGCAGGAGCGGGTCGACCACATCCTCACGAAGCAGGTGTACGGCGTCGGCATCACGCAGCTGACCGCCCTGCTCGCGCGCCGCAGCGTCTACTGCTCGAAGGACGCCACGAGCAAGCACTCGATCGTGAAGAGTTTCGATCGCGACTGGGGCAACATCTGGTTCGAGCGCACCGAGCACACCTGGGCCGGTGACAAGTGCGCCTACTGCGGGGCGGGCAAGAGCGGCTACGGGCGCGGCGAGGAACTGGAGACGCACGCTTACGCCTTCATTCACACGACCGATCCGCGGGCGCTGCTCGCACGCATGTTTGGAGCCGACGTGCAGTTCGATGTCATCATCGGAAACCCCCCGTATCAACTCGATGACGGAGGTGCGGGATCGAGTGCTGCGCCGATCTACGACAAGTTCGTCGACGCCGCGAAACGGATTGAACCTCGGTACCTCTCGTTGGTGATCCCCGCGCGCTGGTACGCAGGGGGCAAAGGCCTTGCCGAGTTCCGAGCGTCGATGCTCAATGATCGTAGACTCCGCACTCTCCATGATTATCCCGACACCCGTGATGTCTTCCCAAGCGTGAACAACCGCGGCGGGATCTGCGTTTTCCTCTGGGATCGAGACCACTCTGGTGACGCAGACATCGTGACACATGAGGGGGGCCGAGTGACCTCATCAGCGACGCGACGGTTGCTCGAACCGGGTCTGAGCACTTTCGTCCGCTACAACGAAGGCCTTGCGATCCTCCGCAAGGTTGTGGCCGTCGAAGGATCGGATGGCGCCGGGGCGCTTGCCTTGCGGTCCGACGCACGGTTCAGCGAACTTGTGAGCGGGAGAAAGCCGTTCGGGTTCGACACGACGGCACGAGGTGTGCACGAACCACAACCCGGTGATCTTCGCATGTACCGCCATGGCGGCGTCGACTATGTCGCGTCCCGACGTGTCGCCGCGGGGAAGGAACTCGTCGCTGCTACGAAGCTATTCGTGCCGTACGCAAGTCCAGGCAGCGACGACTACCCGCATCTAGTGCTATCGCGGCCGATCGTCGCAGGTCCGGGCGATGTGTGTAGTGAGACCTATCTCGCGATCGGACCGTTCAATGATTCAGTTACGGCGAAGAATGTCGCGGCATACATGGGAACGTTGTTCTTCCGCTTCATGGTTAACCTCATGCGTGTGTCGCAGCACGTAACTAAGTCGGTCTACTCGTTGGCGCCGGTGCAGGACTTCTCGGAGACCTGGAACGATGACCGTCTCGCAGCGAAGTATGGGCTTTCCGAGAGGGACCGTGAATTCATGTCGCGATTCATAAAGCCCGTCAGCTGGGCAGGTGACTACGTGTGACCAAGCATGACATCCTCCTACCCGCCAAACCCGAGTCCCGCCCGCGCATCTACGCCTGGTCTTCCGACGAGGTCGCGCACCGATGGCGAGATTGCCTCAAGGTCGGGCAGACCGCGCGAGATGTCAACACGCGCATCAAGCAGTCGCAGGGCCAGGCACGCGTCGACTACACGCTCGTGGTCGACGAGCCGGCTGAGCGCGAAGACGGCAGCGTGATCACCGACACCGACGTCCGCCGGCGCCTGATGGAAAAGAAGTTCGAGAACGTCGTCTTCGAGTCGAGCAAGGAATGGATCCGCTGCACCGCCGACGACGTGAAGACGGCGATCGCCGAGCTTCGCAACGGCACGCGGTACGAGGGCACGCACCATGCGACCTTCGGGATGCGCGCCGAGCAGGTATCGGCCGTCGAGAAGACGCTCGAGTACTTCGCGGACATCTGGAGCAAGGACGCCGACGCCGTGCCCGAGTTCCTCTGGAACGCGAAGATGCGGTTCGGCAAGACGTTCACGACGTACCAGCTCGCGAAGCGCATGAACGCGAAGCGCGTGCTCGTCATGACGTTCAAGCCCGCGGTCGAAGATGCGTGGGACACCGACCTGAGGACCCACGTCGACTTCGATGGGTGGCAGTATCTGTCACGCAAGACCGGGGGAGACCCGGCATCCGTCGATCATGATCGCCCGCTCGTGTTCTTCGGCTCCTTCCAAGACCTCATGGGCCGCGACAGCGCGGGCAACTTCAAGCCGAAGCACGCATGGTTGACCGAGCTGTCGTGGGACCTCGTCGTCTTCGACGAGTACCACTTCGGGGCCTGGCGCGACGCGGCAAAAGAGCTGTTCGAAGGTGAAGAACTCAAGGCGCAGAAGAAGGCGACCGAGGACGAGTTCAGCAAGGACCTCGCGACGTTCGCCGAGAATCTCGAAGAGACGGGCCTCGATGAGGACGCCTTCGTGCCGATCAGGGCGCGCTCGTACCTCTACCTGTCCGGCACGCCGTTCAAGGTGCTCAAGGAGGGGCGGTTCATCGAGGAGCAGATCTTCAACTGGACCTACACCGACGAGCAGCGCGCGAAAGCGGCATACGCCGTCGAGCATCCGGACGAGCCGAACCCCTACGCGGCCCTGCCCGAGATGCGGCTGCTGACCTACCAGATGCCCGAGGAGCTCATCGCGATCGCCAGTCAGGGCGAGTTCGACGAGTTCGACCTCAACGCGTTCTTCGAGGCCACCGGTACAGGGACGGATGCCCGCTTCGTGCACCAGGACGACGTGCAGAAGTGGCTCGACATCATCCGCGGGCAGTACGCGCCGAGCCAGGTCGACTACCTCAAATCCGGCACGCGTCCACCCTTCCCGTACTCCGACACGCGCCTGCTGCCGTACCTGCAGCATTCCATCTGGATGCTGCCGCGCACGGCGTCGTGCGCCGCCATGGCGAACCTGCTCGCCGAGCCGCACAACACGTTCTGGCACGACTACCGTGTCGTCAACGTCTCGGCGCCGGGGGTCGGCGTCGGCCTCGACGCACTGCCCCCGGTGCGCCGGGCCATCGGCAGTGGGTTCGACACCAAGACGATCACCCTCACGGTCGGCAAGCTCACGACCGGCGTGACGGTGCCGCAGTGGTCGTCGATCCTGATGCTGCGCAACCTGCAGGCGCCCGAGACGTACTTTCAGGCGGCGTTCCGTGTGCAGTCACCGTGGACCATCCGCAACCCGGACGGCGATGATCCCTCCCGCGAGGAGATCCTCAAGCCCGTCTGCTTCGTCTTCGACTTCGCTCCGACCCGGGCGCTGCGTCAGATGAGCGAGTACGGCGTGGGACTGGCTCCCGAGGAACGCAACCCCGAGCGGGCCGTCGAGGAGCTGGTGAAGTTCCTGCCGGTGCTCGCCTACGACGGTTCGAACATGACGCAGGTGGATGCCGGCGGGATCCTCGACATCGCGATGGCGGGCACCTCGGCAACGCTCCTCGCGCGCAAGTGGGAGTCGGCGATCCTCGTCAACGTCGACAATGCGACCCTGCGAAAGATCATGGACGACCCGGCCGCGATGGATGCCGTCATGAACATCGAGGGGTTCCGCGCGCTCGGCGCGAACGTGTTCGAAACTGTCGTCAACAAGAGCGAGTCGGTCAGCAAGACCAAGAAGGAGAAGGGCGACGACCTCACCCCCTCCGAGAAGAAGGAGCTGAGCGCGGAAGAGAAGGAGTACAAGTCCAAGCGCAAGCAGATCCAAGAGAAGCTGATCAAGTTCGCGACGCGCATCCCCGCGTTCATGTATCTCACGGACTACCGCGAGAACACGCTGTACGACGTCATCACGAAGATCGAGCCCGACCTCTTCAAAGCCGTCACAGGGCTCACCGTCGACGACTTCAACCTGCTCGTCGGGCTCGACGTCTTCAACGCCTCGCACATGAACCAGGCCGTGTTCGCGTTCCGCCGTTACGAGGACGCCTCGCTGTCGTACACCGGCATCGCCACGAACGGCGGTCGCCGGCGGGTCGGGCTCTACGACACGGTCGTCGCGCTCGAGGAGGCGTAGTCGCGTGGCAGGGCAAGAGGACTCTGAGATTCGCGCCGCGCTCCGGACATGGCGTGAGGGCCTCGTCGGCCTCACACGGCAGAGCCGTCTGGTCAAGTTCCGTGCCACGAAGACCTCGTCGCTGCTGATCGACTCTCCCGATCCGGATGCCGTCCTGCAAGCGCTGCGATCCGGCGACCCGCATCCCTTCCGAGGCGACCCTGTGTCGATCGTCGAGGACCCAGTGCCCGCTGACGACGAGGAGCGTGCGGAGGAGCCTCTCCTCGGAGATGCCTTCCACTCGCCTCGCCCCGACAACGAGATCGGGCCCGTGGTACGCAACCTCATGCGTCGCGCGACCGCGGAGTTCCTCGATCGGGGACTGTCCGTCCTGTATGTCGCGTTCGGCATGCTGGACTGGCGCGACGAGGACGGCACCGCGATGGTGTCCCCGGTCCTGCTGGTCCCGGTTCAGCTCCTCCCGGACGGGCCTAGAGCGACACCGAGAATCACGCTGGGCGAGGACGACCCGGTGGTCAATCCCGCTCTCGCGCTTCGACTCCGCGACTTCGGAATCGACCTGCCGGTGGTGGAATCGATCGACGATCTCTCGGTGTCTGCGACGCTCGCGGCGGTCCGCGGCGCACTCGAGCAGCAGCCCGACTTCGGCAACTGGACTCTGAGAGACACGACGTATCTCGCGATGTTCTCCTTCGCCAAAGAGGCGATGTATCGGGATCTGCAGGACAACGAGGCCCGGATTCTCGACCATCCGATCGTTCGCGCTTTGGCTACGTCGGACCCCTCTAAGCAATCGACCCGGTTCCAGTTCGATCCGATCGACCCCGCTCGGATCGACGAACTCGCGCCGCCGGAGTCGACCCCGTTGGTCCTCGATGCCGACTCGTCGCAACGCGTCGCGATCGCAGCTGCGCTCGACGGCAAGACCTTCGTCATGGACGGTCCTCCCGGCACGGGCAAGTCTCAGACGATCGCGAACATGATCGGCGCCCTCCTGCACGCGGGCAAGACGGTGCTGTTCGTCTCCGAGAAGATCGCGGCGCTGGATGTCGTGCGCAATCGGCTAGCGGCAACGGGGCTGGGCTCGTACCTCCTGGAGCTGCATTCCCACAAGACGAGTCGTCGAGAAGTGGCAGCCGAACTGCTGCGGACGCTGGACAACACCGTCAAGCCGCCCGCGGGCATGGCACCTCTCTCGCTTCGGACCGCCCGGTCGCGGCGCGAGCAGCTGAGCGAGTACGCCGTCGCGATGAACGAATTGCGTCATCCGCTGAACATGTCGCTGCACCGTGTACTCGGGATCTACGCCGAGCTCACCGATGCGCCTGCCGCGCCCGTTCCGGATGTGTCGCTCGCGGCGCTGGCCGAAGAGGACTACCTGCAGCTCCAGGACGAGCTGCAGCGCCTGGTCCGGGCATGGCGACCGGCAGCACAGGGCTCGTCGTATCTGTGGCGCGAAGTCATCGACACCGACTCGCTCGAGATACGTCTCTATCAGGCGGCAGGTGCGCTCGAGGAGCTCCAGGGAACCGTCGCGCTCAACGGCGAGGTCACGGCGGCATTCGGCTTCACGCGGCCATCGGATGCTGCACGCCTCGCGGACATCGTCGAGCACCAGCATGACTCCCGTCCTGCGGGAGTGAGGGACGAGTGGCTGACGATCGACTCGATGCTGTCGGTCCAGCTGCTTCGTGCGCAGCTGGGCGAGCAGACGCAGGAGCTCGCCGCGGCCGAGCGCGAGGTCGTCGGTGCCGTGAGTGTCGACTCGACGGCGCTGCCTCGGAGAGGAGCACTGCCCGAACTGCTGTCCGTCGACGTCGGATCGCCGGGCGCGCTGTCGTTGGACGGAATGACCGCAGCCGAGCTGCGCGCAACCGCCGAGCGGTTCGAGCGCGACGCGACGATGCTGCGCTCGCACCTCAGCGCGCTTTCTGGACTCGCCGCCTCTCTCGGGCTGCCATCCGTGACGACGTTCGCCGATGCGGATCGGATTGCGCGGCTCGTGGAGCTACGCTCATCGGACGTCCGACCTGAACGAACATGGTTCACAGCGACGGGACTTTCGGACGCTCGGGCGTCCGCCGCCGCACTGCGCGACCGCGTCGACGCGCTGGAGTCTGCGGAGACTCGTGCCTCGGCCGTCTTCACACCAGATGCACTGCGCGCACCGATCGCCGACCTTCAGGATCGCTTCGCCAATCTGCACAAGGGCCTCAAGAAGCTCTCCGGCAACTATCGTGCCGACAAGAAGTCGCTCGCTGAGGTTCTCCACACCGCGGTCGATGTGAAGGTCGGAATCAGCCACCTCTCGGACGCGATCGTGTGGGCCGATAGCGCACGCGCTCTCGAATCGGCCACGATCGAGCATGCCGAGATGCTCGGAGCGCGCTGGATCGGCCGGAGCACCGACTTCGAGGCGTTGCGCAAGAGCTTCGGCATCGTTGACGAAGTCTTCTCTCTCGTCGACGGTTCCCCCAGCCGGCAACTGGTGGCCTACTTCAGCGGTGACACGCCGAACGAGGCGTTCGCTGCGGTCGTCGAATCCGCGGTCGCGGACTTCGATGCTTGGAGGTCGGGCCTCTCGGCGGCACACGCGCATGCTGCGCGACCCGAGCTCGCTGTGTCGACGATCGACGACGCAGCCGGATGGCTGGAGGCGCACGTCGTTCCGATGCGACGCGCAGCATCTCGCATCGAACCGGTCACCGTCGCGACAGGTCTCGATCACACGCTGGCCGATATCGAACGGGTCCTTGCGCTCGGCTTTCGCGCTCACGACGCACGGGACCGGCTGAACGCCGAGGAGCCGCGGTATCGCACCGCCTTCGGAGAAGACTTCCACGTGCGCGACGTCGACCTCGACGGACTCGATGAGGCCATCGCCTGGGCGGAACGGCTGCGGGCTCTCGCGGGCGGGCCACTCACCCTTGCGCAGGTCGAAGTCCTCCGCAGGTCCAGGGTGACTTCGAAGCTGCGCTCGGCCTACGAAGCCTGGACCGACGCGCGCGACCTGATCGTCCAGGCCTTCGCCGACGGCCGTCGACGTGAGCTCTCCGACGAGTTCGACGACTATCGCGATGCGATGGAACTCATCGGCGACCTTCGCTCGGACACGATCGGCCGGCAGGAGTGGTTCGACTATACGAGCGCGAGGTCCGCCCTCGCCGCACGCGGACTCGACCCTGCGGTCGACTTCTGCGTCGCCCAGCATGTCTCCGCGCACGACGTCGCCGCGGTCGTCAACCGAGCGCTTCTGCGGGGCTGGCTGGATGAGCTCCTCCGCCATGACGGGCGGCTACGTCCGCTCCTGACCACGGAGCGGGAGGCGCTCGTCGACGAGTTCCGCCGGCTCGACCATGACCTCATCGATGCAGCGACGGGCGAGATCATCACCGCTGCGAACGCTCGTCGGCCCGTGAACACGGCGATCGGCGAACCAGCGGTCATCCGTCGCGAGGGCACGAAGCAGAAGCGGCACAAGTCTGTGCGTGAGCTCATGGCTCTCACGCGCGTCGCGACGCCGAGCATCAAACCCGTGTTCATGATGTCGCCGCTGGCCGTGTCCCAGTATCTGCCGTCCGATATCGAGTTCGATGTCGTCATCTTCGACGAGGCATCACAGGTGACGCCCGGCGATGCGATCAACTGCATCTACCGCGGCCGTTCGCTCGTGCTGGCCGGCGACGACAAGCAGCTCCCGCCGACGTCCTTCTTCGACCGGGCCGTCGACGACGACGAGGACGACGAGACCGATGTCGCCGACTTCCTCTCTGTCCTCGAGCTCGCCAAGGCAGCCGGATCCTTCAACAACCTCGGTCTGCGGTGGCACTACCGCTCGCGGCATGAAGATCTGATCGCGTTCTCGAACTACAAGTTCTACGAGGGAAAGCTCACGACGTTCCCCTCTGCACTCGAAGAAGGACGCGACATCGGGGTCGAGTTCTTCAACGCCCACGGCATGTACCGGCGCGGCGGCGGAGCGTTCAACCCGGAGGAGGCCGCCGCGGTCGCCGCCCGGGTCATGGAGCACTTCACCCACCACCCGGAACTCACGCTCGGCGTCGTCACCTTCTCGGTGGCGCAGGCCGACGCCGTTCAGACCGCGATCGATGCGGCGCGCGTCGAGCACCCGGAGTTCGAGCAGTTCTTCGACACCGAAGACCGTCTCGACGGCTTCTTCATCCGCGCCCTCGAACAGGTGCAGGGCGATGAGCGCGACGTCATCATCTTCTCGATCGGCTATGGGCCGGATGAGGCGGGCAAGATCTCGACGAACTTCGGAGCGATCAACAAGGACAAGGGCTGGCGGCGCCTCAACGTCGCCATCACGCGGGCGCGCCAGCGCGTCGAAGTCGTCGCCTCGATGCGCGCTGCGCAGATCCCGCCCTCGGCCAACGAGAACGTCGAGTACCTCCGCTCCTACCTCGAGTACGCCGAGCAGGGCTCGCGGGTCCTGGCCGTCCCTGTCTCGTCGACGGGCCTCGACCCTGAATCGCCTTTCGAGGAGTCGGTGCTCCGCACGATGCAGGGATGGGGATACACGGTCGAGCCGCAGGTGGGTGCGGCCGGCTATCGCATCGACCTCGGCGTGCGCCATCCCGCGCTGCCAGGTGCCTTCGCGATCGGGATCGAATGCGACGGCTACCAGTACCACTCGGCGCCTGCGGCGCGGGATCGTGACCGGCTTCGCGACCAGATCCTCAACGGACTGGGCTGGCGGCTGCACCGCATCTGGGGGACCTCCTGGTATCGCGACCGCGAGACCGAGGAAGCCAGGCTGCGCAAGGCGATCGAGGATGCGATCCTTGCCCCTCCGCTGAGTCGCCCGAAGGACACGCCACGACGGGGGCATCCCCTCGTCGAGTTCCAGCAGGCGGCCGAGCCCGAGGCTCCCACCTGGACGAGCGAGTACGTCACGGCACCGGCGCAGGCGCTGCCCCGCTGGGCGGATCCGAGCGACGAGGATCAGTACTTCCACATGATCGAGCCGATCGAGGTGCTCGTCGAACACGAGGGACCGATCCACATCCAGCTGGTTCACGAGCGTCTTCGCGACTGGTGGTCGGTCGGTCGCGTCGGATCCAAGATCCGGGCGAACATCGAGCTGGCGATCGCCGACTCGGAGGTCGGTCGAGACGGAGACTTCCTGGTGCACGCGAGCGGCAGAGTGAGCAAGGTCCGCGTCCCCGGCGCGGTCGTGGCGCGGAAGGTCGAGCACGTCCACCTCGGCGAGCTCGCACTCGCGGTGGTGCACACAGTGCGCGATGTCGGTGCCGTGCCCCGGGAAGAAGTGGTGCCGAGCATCGCGCGGATCTTCGGCTGGGCACGCACGGGCGCGATCGTCGGGCAGCGGGTCAACGATGCGATCGACCTTCTCGTCGGCCGCGATCTCGTCACGGAGCAGAACGGCACGCTGACGGTCCCGCGGTCCGACTGACCCGCGCCGGCACACGACGAAACAGTTGGCGTCGCATGCCGGCCTGGGCTACCGTGGTCATGTGCATCTGACCTGTCGCTGTTGTCGCTGAGTGCTTCGGCACACCTTCGACGACCCCGACAGCCGGCATCCGCCTGACCTCTTCAGGTGTTGATGCGCCAACCCTCAGGACACACTCGTGCGCTATGCAGACCACGTCGCCGATCTCGTCGGCAACACCCCGCTCATCCGCCTGAACCACGTCACCGACGGCATCCAGGCCACGGTGCTCGCCAAGGTCGAGTACTTCAACCCCGGCAGCTCCGCCAAGGACCGCATCGCCTCGCGGATCGTCGAGGCCGCTGAAGCGTCGGGGCAGCTCAAGCCGGGCGGAACGATCGTCGAGCCGACCAGCGGCAACACCGGTGTCGGCCTCGCCCTCGTCGCACTCCAGCGCGGCTACCGGATGATCTTCGTCGTGCCGGACAAGTTCGCAGGTGAGAAGGTCGCCGTGCTCAAGGCGTACGGCGCCGAGGTCGTCATGACGCCGACCAGCGTGCCGCCCGAGCATCCCGATTCGTACTACAGCGTCTCGGACCGGCTCGCCCGCGAGATCCCCGGCGCCTTCAAGCCGAACCAGTTCGCCAACCCGAACGGGCCTCGAGCGCACTACGAGACGACCGGCCCCGAGATCTGGCGCGACACGGACGGCCAGGTCACCCACTTCGTCGCCGGTATCGGGACGGGCGGCACGATCAGCGGCACCGGGCGCTTCCTCAAAGAAGCCACGGCCGGCGAGGTCGTCGTCGTCGGTGCCGACCCCGAAGGCTCGATCTACTCCGGCGGGCCGATCCACGGCTACCTCGTCGAGGGGGTCGGCGAGGACTTCATGCCCGACACCTTCGACCCGTCCGTCGTCGACCGGTACGAGCGCATCGGCGACGCTGAGTCGTTCGCCATGACGCGGCGTCTCGCCCGCGAGGAGGGCCTGCTCGTCGGCGGCTCGTCCGGCATGGCCGTCGTCGCCGCTCTGCGCATCGCGCGCGACCTTCCCTCGGATGCCGTGGTGGTCACGCTGCTGCCCGATCACGGCCGCGGATACCTCAGCCGCATCTACGACGACGCCTGGATGACCGAGCACGGCTTCTCCGGCGCGTCCGCGGCCGCGGCATCCGCCCTGTGACCCGCGCGTCCTCGCGCCCACGCCCGTCCGAGTCCGACAAAGGAGCACCATGACCGTTTCCGCCCGCGGCTTCGCGAGCCTCGCCGTCCACGCCGGGCAGGAGTTCGACCCCACGACCGGGGCCGTCATCCCACCGGTCCACTTCTCGACGACGTACGCGCAGGACGGCATCGGCGGGCTGCGCGGCGGCTACGAGTACGGCCGCAGCGCGAATCCCACGCGCACGGCGCTGCAGACGCAGCTCGCCGCGATCGAGGGCGGCGCGCACGCGTTCTCGTTCGCCTCGGGGCTCGCGGCCGAAGACACCCTGCTGCGCGCCGTGCTGCAGCCCGGTGACGAGGTGCTGCTCGGCAACGACGTGTACGGCGGCACCCACCGCCTGATCGCGAAGGTCTTCGCACCGTGGGGCGTGAACCTGCGCGTGGTCGACATGAGCGATCTGGATGCCGTCCGGGCCGCCGTCGCTGACCGCGCACCGCGCATCGTCTGGGTCGAGACGCCGTCCAACCCCCTGTTGCGCATCACCGACATCGCGGGCCTGGCCGGCATCGGCCACGACGCCGGAGCCCTCGTCGTCGTCGACAACACGTTCGCGACGCCCGCGCTGCAGCAGCCGCTCGCCCTCGGCGCCGACGTCGTCGTGCACTCGACGACCAAGTACCTCGGGGGGCACTCCGACGTCGTCGGGGGAGCGCTCGTGCTCGACGACGACGCGCTCGCCGAGAAGGTCGGGTTCCTGCAGTTCGCCGTCGGCGCCGTCTCGGGGCCGCTCGACGCATGGCTGACCACGCGCGGCATCAAGACGCTCGCCGTCCGCATGCAGCGGCACAGCGAGAACGCCGCCGCCGTGGCGGAGTTCCTCGCCGGTGCCGACCGCGTCGCGCAGGTGTACTACCCGGGGCTCGCCTCCCACCCCGGGCACGAGCTCGCGGCGCGGCAGATGAGCGGGTTCGGCGGCATCGTCTCGGTGGCGCTCGAGTCGGGTGAGGCTGCCCGCCGGTTCGCCGAGTCGACACGGCTGTTCCAGCTGGCCGAGTCGCTGGGCGGCGTCGAGTCGCTCGTCAACTATCCCGATGCGATGACGCACGCGTCCGTCCGGGGGACCGAAGCCGCCGTGCCGGTCGAGGTCGTGCGTCTGTCGGTCGGCATCGAGGATGCCGGTGACCTCCTGGCCGATGTGGAGCAGGCGCTGCGCAGCTGATCGCCTCGACCGGCGGAATAATCTTCGAATAAGATGCAGGAAAGGCTTGCATGCTGTCGTAATGATCTGCTACTCTGGGAGGTAACCGGAGGCGCCGTTCATGCCGAAGGTGCGGATTGAGCAGGACACAGCCTCCTGACGTTGTCGACGTCAGGAGTGTCCGTGAATCCCTCGCCCGAGTTGATCGACCCGCACTGGGTCAGAGTCAACGAGCTGGTCGCGCGCATGGCGCAGAACCGGGCGGCGATGGCGAGGCTCCACGCCGAACGGGCGGAGATGTGCGCAGAGGCGCTGGCCCTCGTCGAAGACCGCGTCGCTCAGCGCGAGGCCGCCGGAACGGGCCGAGGCCAGCCCTCCGGGGATCGGATCCCGCTGCGCGAGGTGATCGGCGAGATCGGCGCTGCGCTGCGGGTCTCCGATCAGACCGTCCAGCACTGGCTGGGCGACGGCGCCGCCCTCGTCTCCGCCTACTCCGCCACGCTCGACGCGCTCCGCGAGGGCCGCATCGATGAGCGGCACGCATCGGCGATCATCGACGGCGGAGCCCCCATCGTCGACGACGACGTGCGCGGCGACTACGAGACCCGGATCCTCGAGGTCGCCGAGCACGAGACCGCACCGCTCGTGCGACGCTACGCCGAGGTGCTCGCCGCCCGGCTGCAGCCCGACGTCGTCGACGAACGCCACGGCAGCGCGCACGAGCGCCGGCGCTCGCGCTTCTACGACCTCGAGCCGGGGCTGTCCCGCATGCAGTTCGACCTTCCGAGCACTCTCGGCCACGCGGTCTACGACCGGATCACCCAGATGGCCACCGCCCTCGAGGGTGCAGGCGGGTCGGAGGCGACGGAGGACGCGGGCGCCGAGGCGGACGGCGATGCCGAGGGCGAAGCGCGCGACTCGCGCACGAGAGACCAGCGCCGCGTCGACATCTTCTGCGACCTCATGCTGTGCGGCGCGCCCACGGCGCACGGCGAAGGCGACGCGCTCGCCGCGATCCGCGGCACCGTCCAGGTGACCATCCCCTTCCTGACGCTCGCCGGCCTCGGCGACGAGCCGGCGCTGCTCGCGGAGCACGGCCCGATCGACTCCGTCACCGCCCGCCGCATCGCGGCCGACGCCCCTGAATGGGAGCGCGTCCTGGTGCACCCGCACACCGGCGAGCCGATCGCCGTCGACCGCTACCGCCCGAGCGCGCAGCAGCGCCGCCTCGTCAACGCCCGTGACCAGCACTGCCGCTGGCCGGGATGCCGGCGGAGGGCCGAGAGGTGCGACGCCGACCACACGATCGCCTACGCGGACGGCGGTCCGACGTGCGCGAAGAATCTCGCGCTGCTCTGCCGCAGACACCACGTGCTCAAACATGCCTCGCCCTGGCGGGTCCTCCAGCTGGGGGCGGGCTCTCTCGAGTTCACGTCTCCGACGGGCCGCGTGTACCGCAACGATGCGCCCCCGGTCGTGCAGTTCGTGTCGTTCCGAGAACCCTGGCTGATCCCACCCGACCCGAGCGACCCAGCGCCCTTCTGAGCCGTGCCGCCTCGGCTCGGCGATGCCCAGTAGCGTAGGTGCGGTGACTGACACCATCCGCTGGGCCATCGCCGGACCGGGCGCCATCGCGGGCGACTTCGCGCGCGCCCTCCCGCACGCACGCCTCGGCGTGCTCCACGCGATCGCCGGCCGTGACGCCGGCCGCGCCGAGGCGTTCGCCGCCGAACACGGCGCGAGCATCATCGGCACCCATGCCGAGATCTTCGCCCGCGATGACGTCGACGCCGTCTACATCGCGGCGGTCCACACCGCGCACCTCGACCTGGCCGTCGCCGCACTCGAAGCGGGCAAGGCCGTGCTGTGCGAGAAGCCGCTCACCGCGACGACGGACGACACCGAACGACTGCTGGCGGCCGCCGAGCGCACCGGGATGCCGCTGGTCGAAGCCTTCAAATACCGGTTCGGTCCGCTGCCCGCCCGGATCCGCGAGCTGATCGCGGGCGGTGCGATCGGCGAGGTCGTCGAGCTCGAGGCGACCTGCGGCTTCGCCGCGGCGGAGCGCACGGGGCGCCTGTTCGACCCCGCCACGGCGGGCGGTGCGATCCTCGACGTCGGCTGCTACCCGGTCTCGCTCGCCGTCGGCGTCGCGGCCTGGTCGCGGCAGCTGCGCGACACCGCGGTGCTCGCCGCCGACGGCGTCATCGGGCCCACCGGCGTCGACGAGTCGGCGACCGCGACCCTGCGCCTGGGCGGGATCACCGCGCACGTGCGCACCTCGATCGTCGAGGACCTGCCGGACCACGCGCGCATCGTCGGGACGGCGGGCATCCTGGAGCTGCCCGACCCGTGGGGCTCGCGCACCGTGAGCGCCTCGTCGGCGACGCTGCACGGTGCCGACGGCGCTGTCGAGGAGATCACCGCCGACGTCGTCAGCCCCATGGCCGTCGAGGCCGACGCCGTCGCCCTCGCCCTGCGCGAGGGTCGCACTCAGGCGCCCGAGATGCCCTGGGCCGAGACCCTCGAGATCGCCCAGCTGCTCGACGCCTGGCGCGCCGCACTCCCGGCATCCCGCTCCTAGCCGCTCGCGCGGCCTCCGCGCGCCTTGCACCCGGCATACCGCGTATGCATATACTCGGTAACCAGATACCCGGTATGCATGACGAACGGAGGCGCCGATGTCGGTGCGACAGAGCCTGCTCGCGATCCTCGATCAGGGGCCGTGCTACGGCTATCAGCTGCGTGCGGAGTTCGATCGCCGCACGGGGTCGACGTGGCCGCTGAACGTCGGTCAGATCTACAACACCCTCGACCGGCTCGAGCGCGACGGACTCGTCGAGAAGGGGGAGGTCGACGAGCAGGGGCACGTGTACTGGGAGATCACGGACTCCGGTCGTGACGAGGTCCGTGCGTGGCTCAGCTCGCCGGTGGCGCGCAGTCAGGGCACGCGCGACGAGCTGGCGATCAAGCTCGCCGTGGCCGCGACGCTGCCGGGCGTCGATGTCACGCAGGTCATCCAGACCCAGCGGCTCGCCTCGCTCAAGCAGCTGCAGGAACTCAATCGCGCCAAGTACGCCGGCGCGAACCCGGACGGTCCCGAGGAGCTGGCGTGGTCGCTGGTCGTCGACTCGATGATCTTCACGGCAGAGGCCGAGGTGCGCTGGCTCGACCACACCGAGCAGCGGCTCGCGCTGCACCCGCGTCACGCGATGGCGCTCGAGCTGTCGACCGAGAAGCCCAAGCGGGGGCGGCCGGTCAAGACGGAGCAGGAGGTGTCCGCATGACCGCGGTGCTGCAGCTGGTGGGGGTGACCCAGCAGTACGGCGAGGGCGCGACGAGCGTCTCGGCGCTGTCCGGCGTCGATCTCACGGTCGAGAAGGGCGAACTGGTCGCCATCATGGGCGCATCGGGGTCCGGCAAGTCGACGCTGCTGTCGATCGCCGGCGGCCTCCAGAAGCCGACCACCGGCGAGGTCATCGTCGAGGGGACGTATCTGTCCACCGCGTCCGCGCGCGATCTGGCGCAGCTGCGCCGCCGCTCGCTCGGGTTCGTGTTCCAGGACTTCAACCTGATCCCGACCCTGACGGCGCTCGAGAATGTGACCCTGCCGCTCGAGCTCGACGGCCTCGCGGCGCGCGCGTCGCGCCGCGCCGGTCGCGACGCGCTGACCTCGGTCGGCCTGGACGCCAAGTTCGGCGCCTACCCCGACGATCTGTCCGGCGGGCAGCAGCAGCGCGTCGCGATCGCCCGCGCCGTCGTCGGCGGGCGCCGGCTGATCCTCGCCGATGAGCCCACCGGAGCGCTCGACTCGGTCACGGGCGAGGCCGTCATGAAGATGCTGCGCTCGCGCATCGACCAGGGTGCGGCCGGCATCCTCGTGACGCACGAGGCGCGGCACGCGGCCTGGGCCGACCGGATCGTGTTCCTGCGCGACGGCCGCATCGTCGACCAGTCGCAGCGCGACGGCGCCGAGACCCTGCTCGCGGCTTCGAGGTGATCGTGGGTTCCCCGCCGTCCCGCATCGCGCGCTGGCGGGTGTCGGTGCGGCTCGCGTGGCGGCAGGTGCGGCGCACCTGGGTGTCGAGCCTGCTGATCCTGCTGCTCATCGCACTGCCCATCGCGGGCATGAGCGCGGTCGCCGTCTACGTCGCCAGCATGTTCGGCACGGTCGCCGAGAAGGCGGATGCCGAGCTCGGCCGGATGCAGGCGTGGATCCGGCCCGCGGGGATTCCCGGCGCCGGCATGTGGCAGGTGCCCGACAACGCGCACTGGACCGGATATCCCGCCAACGCCGACGGTTCGTGGAGCGAGCCTGAGGGCGAGATCCCCGCCGACCCGCTCGGAGCGCTGCCGCCCGGCACCGAGACGGTGCAGCTCTCATCGGGACAGGTGAAGATCGGCACGGCGACCGGCATCGGCGTCGTCGACGCCTGGGCCGGCCCGGTGGCAGACCCGCGGTTCGCGGAGCGCTTCGTGCTCATCGAGGGCCGCGCGCCGCAGAACGACAGCGAGGTGCTCGTCACCCCCGCGGCGCTCACGCGCGTCGGCACCGCGGTCGGCGGCAGCCTGTCGCTGGCCGATGGCACCGACGAGTTCACGGTCGCCGGCACCTTCGACGCGGTCGGCATCGGCGACGACGACAGCGCGATCGCCTTCTTCGACGCCGATCGCTTCCCCTACTCGAAGTGGTACCTGCCCGACTTCTCGCCGAACTGGGCCGACGTGCAGGAGCTCAACGCGCAGGGCATCGCCGTGTACTCCCGCCAGGTCGTGCTCGATCCGCCGCCCTTCTCCCACCCCGCCGACGGCGTCACGATCAATGACGCCGCCACGCAGGAGCTCCTGAGCATGCTGGCGCTCGCGGCCACCCTCGCCGCCGCGGGCGTCGCGGCCGGGTACATGGTCGTCATGCTCGCCGGCGCCGCCTTCGCCGTCAGCGCGCGCCGGCAGCAGCGCGCGCTCGCCATCGCTGCGAGCGTCGGCGCCGACGCCAAGGACCTCCGCCGCACGGTGCGTCTGCAGGGCACGGTGCTGGGGCTGGTCGCCGGGATCGCCGGCGTGGCGCTCGGCGTCGGGATCGCCGCGGCCGTCATGGCGATCACCGACGACGGGTCCGGGTCGATGTTCTGGGGGTTCCACGTCCCGTGGCCGCTGCTGGCCGGCATCCTCGTGTTCGCTGTGATCGTCGGAACCGCGTCGGCGCTCATGCCGGCGCGCGGCGTCGCGAAATCCGACACGATCAGCGCCCTGCGCGGTGCGCGGCGGCCGCAGAAGGTCACGGCGGCCCGCCCGATCTGGGGATCGGTGCTGCTGGTCGTCGGGGTCGCCATCACGATCCTGTGCGGCGTCGCCGCTGCGGCGGTGGTGACCGTCAGCCACGACAGCATCCCGTGGGACTCGCCGGTGCGCTGGCTGCCGACGGCGGGCATCATCGTCGGGCCGATCGTCGCCCAGCTCGGAATCATCCTCTCGGGCCGGTGGCTGCTCTGGCTCGCCTCGCGCGCCCTGTCGAAGGTCGGCATCTCGGCGCGCATCGCCTCGCGCGATGCCGTGGCCAACGGCGCGCGGACCGTCCCCGCCTTCGCGGCGATCGGCGCCACCGTCTTCGTCGGCGTGTTCGCGGTGGGGCTCGGCACCATGTCGGCAGGGCAGACGGCCCGCGCGTGGACCTACCCCGCGCCGGTCGGCACGGCCGTCGCGACGCTGTACGCCCCCGGCGTCGACCGCTTCACCCCGGCGGTCGCCGCAACTGCGGGCACGGCTGCGGCCCAGGTGCTCACCGATGCCGGGGCCGTCGCCACGGCCGTCGTCGACCGGCAGGACGAGTACTGGGTCGAAAACGAGAGCGAGATCCCCGCGGACCTCCTGCGGGCCGTCGCCCTCACGCCCGAGCGGAACCTCGTCGACCCCGAGGGGACGACGAACGTCCGCTACAGCGAGCTGCGCGATCCGCGGAACAATCTCTCGGTCATCGATGTCGACGGCGTCGAGACGGTGACCGGCATCCGGCTCACGGCAGCGCAGCGGCAGTCGTACGAGAGCGGCGCCGCCCTCGTCACCGACCCCGCGATGGTCACCGACGGCACGATCGAGGTCGCCGCCTGGACCGAGCGCGAGTGGAGCTTCGGCGCGGCGCCGAGCAACATCTTCGCGCCGATGCCGGAGGACGAGTCGATCGCGGATCCGCAGTGGACGCGCACGCTCGACGCGATCCTCGTCGACGCGCCCGACCAGGGCGTGCTCATCGCATTGGCCCCGGCGACCTCGGCCGAGCTGGGACTGCAGGTCGTCACGAAGGCCGCGTTCGGGACCATCCCGGCCGCGGACGTCGCCACCGAAGACCGGCTGTACGAGCTGACCGACGTGGCGGGGACGCCGGAGTACGCGATCTCGGCGTGGATCTCCTCCGGACCGCCCGGGCCGGAGGCGTGGCTCGTGCCGCTGCTGATCGCCGTCGCCGTCCTCGTGCTCGGCGCAAGCGCCGTCGCCCTCGGCCTGGCCCGCTTCGAGCGGCGGCCCGACGACGCGACGCTCGCGGCGGTGGGCGGCACCGCGGGCCTGCGTCGCCGGATCGGGTTCTGGCAGGGGCTCGTGATCGCCGGGTTCGGGACCTTCGCGGGCGCGGCCGCCGGCATCCTGCCCCCGATCGGCTTCTGGCTGCAGTCGCAGACGTCGTGGCAGGGCCGGATGGACCTTGCCGACATCCCGTGGCTGCTGCTGCTGGCGCTCGCCGTCGCGCTCCCGGTGACGATCGCACTCGTCAACTGGGTCGTGCCGCCCCGTGAGCCCGAACTCACCCGCCGGTCGGCGATCGCATGACCGGAGTGCTGGCCGGCCAGCACCGCTCCCTGTGGCCGCGCCTGCGCGCGGATCTGCGCCTGGCCGGTCGCCAGAGCAGGCGCGCATGGGCCGCAAGCCTCCTCGTGGTCACCCTCGTCGCTCTGCCGATGACGCTGGTGACCGGTGGCATCGTGTTCGCGATGAGTCACGTCCCCACGACGCAGGAGACGATCACGGCGCAGCTGGGAGAGGCCGATTCGTGGGTCGCGGTCCTCGATCACCCGGACGATTCGCGCCGCCAGTACCTGAACGAGCCGACCTGGTACGAGCAGGATCGCAGCGAGAAGGGCGGTGCCGAGCCGCCGTCGCAGCACGAGAGCGCCGCGCCGTTCCTCGCGGGGCTCGATCCGATCGAGATCGGGATCGGGGCGGTGACGGCCGAGACGGCGGGCGGCATCGGGGCGTTCACCGCGGTGATCGGCGATGCCGGTGCCGCCGTGCTGCACGGGCGGTTCACGCTGCTCGACGGCCGGGCCGCGCGCGGGGACGGTGAGGCGATGGTGTCGCCGGGCGCCCTCGAGCGGCTGGGGGCGCGCGTGGGGGACGCCCTCGTCCTGACCGAGCCCGTGGGCACCTACACGATCACGGGCGTGCTCACCCGCGCCGAGGACGCCCATCGCGGCGAAGTCGTGTTCCTCCCGGGCACGCCCGCCACGCGGGCGCTGCAGTCGGACCTGTCGTCCACCCGGTGGTACGTCCCGGAGTGGTCGCCGTCGGCGGAGGACGTGTTCGCACTCAACCGCGAGGGGCTCGTCGTCTTCGACCGGCACCTCTACGCGAATCCGGGCGAGCACGCGGCGCCGGGCTTCGGCATGGACGCGACGGTGTGGACGGTCGCCTCGCTCGCGGCGATCGTCGGGGCGTTCTGCGCCTATCTCGTGATCCTCCTGGCCGGTGCCGCCTTCTCGGTGAGCGCCCGCCGTCAGCAGCGCGCGCTCGCCGTCGCCGCGAGCGTGGGCGCGACGCGCGCGAGCGTGTTCCGCATCGTCCTGCTCCAGGGCACCGTCCTGGGGCTGGTCGGCGGCGTCGCGGGCGCCGCGCTGGGCGTCGGGCTCGGCATCCTGTTCCTGCACCTGCTCGACGACGGGGCGGCCGCCTCGTTCTGGGGCCTCCACGTGCCCTGGTGGGGGATCGCCGCGGTCACGCTGTTCGCGACGATCGTGGGGACGCTGGCTGCGCTGGCTCCCGCCCGCTCCGCGACGAGGGGTGCGGTGATCGCGGCGCTGCGCGGAGCGCGCCGCCCCGTGTCGGTGTCGGCGCAGCGACCGCTGTGGGGAATGCTGCTGATCGGGCTCGGCGTCGCGACGACGGTCGCGTCGGGTGTCGTGCTCGCCGCGCTCAACGCCGTCGAGGTCGTCGACTACGGCCATCCCCTCCGGGCCGTGTGCATCGTCGGGTTCATCGCCGGACCGATCCTGCTGCAGATCGGCGTGATCCTCGCCGGCCACTGGATCCTCGCGCAGTCCGCGCGCCTGCTCTCGCTGCTGGGGATCGCGCCGCGCATCGCGAGCCGGGATGCCGCGGCCCATCCGGGCCGGATCGTCCCGGCGTTCGCGGCCATCGCGGCTGTCGCGTTCCTCGCCTCGGCGGGACTCGGCGCCGTCGGCGTCGGCCTGGGCGCGGCCGAGCGCGGCTGGTTCTACCAGGCGCCGGTGGGCGGCATCGCCGTGTACGCCAACGTGAACCAGGCCACGACCCCCGCGGAGGTCGCCGACACGGAGCGGGCGGTGCGCGCGATCGTGGACCGATCCGCCCCGGTGTCGATGGGGACGGTGTGGACGCAGGGCTGGATGCCGCGTGACGAGGCCGGCCTGCTGCGAGAACCCGAGGCCACTTACGTCGCCGTCGAGATCCAGACGTACACCGCCTGCCCCCACGGCGCCGGCTGCATGACGCCCGTCGAGGCCGCGATCACCACGTCGCACCTGCTCGGCGTGGTCGAGCCCGACGAGCTCGCTGCGGTGCTCGGCATGCCCCTCGCCGACGACGTGATCGCCGCGTACGCGTCCGGCGCGCCGCTCGTGCTCGATCCGCAAGTGCTGACCGCGGACGGCGAGGTCGTGTTCGTCACCGCGACGCATCAGATGCTCGACGACTTCTACGCCGCCCACCCCGACCGGTCGGGCGAGGGCATCGCGTACACCTCGACGACGCGTCCCGCCGTCGTCGCCGTCGACGGGAGGCAGCGGCCCCAGGCCGTGTACCTCGCGCCCGAGACGGCGACGGTGCTCGGCGTGAGCGTCGGCGAGTGGCAGCTGATCGCCGGATACGAGCCCGAGATCGGCACGGCGGCGCTCGACAGGCTGCGCTCCGAGCTCTCGTACAGCCGCTTCCCGACGGAGCTGATGTCGTTCTGGCTGGTGAAGGAGTCCGGGCCGCCGGATCCCGCCCCGTGGGTGTGGCTCATCATCGGAGCCACCGCCGTCCTGGTGGTCGGGGCGGCCGGGGTCGCCCTCGGACTGGCGCGCGTCGAGCGCCGGCCCGACGACGCGACGCTCGCCGCCGTCGGCGGCTCACGGGCTCTCCGCCGGAACATCGCCTTCTGGCAGGCCCTGACGATCGCCGGCGTCGGCGCGATCACCGGCGCGGTGGCGGGGCTTCTCCCGGTGTGGGGCGTCGTCATCTCGGGAGAGGGCGGGTTCAACCCGCCGACGATGGCCGATGCGCCCTGGCTCGCCCTCGTCGCTCTCGCCGTCGCCCTGCCGCTCGCGATCGCCGTGGTGTCCTGGCTCGTGCCGCCCCGGCATCCCGATCTGACGCGCCGCACCGCCATCGCCTGACGCGCGGTGGCCGGACGGGCACACTGGAACCATGCGAGCGACCTACATCCACGGCCCCGGCGACGTCCGCGTGGTCGACGTGCCCGACCCGGTGATCGAGCAGCCCACCGATGCGATCCTGCGCACAGTCGTCGCGTGCGTGTGCGGCAGCGACCTGCACCCGTACCACTCGATGCCGCCGCGCGAGAACGGCGTCCCGATCGGCCACGAGATGATCGGCGTCGTCGAGGAGGTCGGTGCCGAGGTGCGCACGGTCGCGCCCGGCGACGTCGTCATCGTCCCGTTCGTGTGGTCGTGCGGCGAGTGCGACTTCTGCCGTGAGGGGCTGCAGACCTCGTGCCGCGTCGGCGGGATGAGCAGCCACCAGCGCACGGGCGGCGCGCAGGCCGAGTACCGTCGCGCGCCGCTGGCCGACGGCACCCTCTACCGGATCGACGTCGACGAGAACGACGAGCGGATGCCGGGGCTGCTCACCCTCAGCGACGTGTACGGCACCGGATACCACGCCGCCCTCACCGGCGGTGCCGGGCCCGGCACGACGGTCGCGGTCATCGGGGACGGGGCGGTCGGACTGCTCGCGGTGCTCTCCGCGCGTGGGCTCGGAGCCGAGCGCATCGTCCTCATGGGGCGCCACGAGGCGCGCACCGACCTGGGCCGCCGCTACGGCACCACCGATGTCGTCGCCGCGCGCGGGGAGGAGGGCATCGCCGCTGTCCGCGAGCTCACCGGCGGAGACGGTGCGCACGTCGTGATCGACGCCGTCGGCCACCTTCCCGCGTACGAGCAGGCGCTGGGCGTCGTGCGCCCGGGGGGCCGGATCAGCCGCGTCGGCGTGCCCCAGTACGAGACCGGACCGATCGGCCGCGCGCAGTTCGCGCGCAACGTCACGATCACCGGCGGCGTCGCGCCCGTGCGCGCCTACATCGAGCGGCTGCTGCCGGCCGTCCTCGACGGGACGGTCGATCCCGGTGCCGTGTTCGACCGCGAGGTCGCCCTCGACGACATCGCCGACGGCTACCGGCTCATGGACGAGCGCGCGGCCCTCAAGGTGCTCGTGCGACCGGGGCGCGCATGACCGAGGGGCGCGTGCGCATCGGCGTCCGCGAGGTCGCCGCCCGCGCGGGCGTCTCGTCGCAGACCGTGTCGCGCGTCATCAACGACCATCCGAACATCCGCCCCGAGACTCGGCGGCGCGTGCAGTCGGCCATGGCCGACCTGGGCTACCGCGTCAACAACGCCGCACGTTCGCTCGGCACGGCGACCACGCGCACGCTCGGCGTCCTCGCCTCGGATGCCGCGCTCTACGGGCCGGGCGCCGGCATCGCCGCCCTCGAGGCCGCCGCGCGCGCAGCCGACCGCTGGATCGCCACCGCCTACGCCGATGCCGCCGACGCCGGCTCGGTCGAGGCGGCCGTCGAGCGGCTGCTGGCGCAGGGCATCGACGGCCTGGTCGTCCTCGCCCCGCACGCGCACACGCTCGATCTCGTGCGCGCCGCTGTGCGGGATGTGCCCGTCGCGGCGCTGCACGTGCGACTCGGCGCGGACGGCGGCGCGGATCGGCAGGCCGAGGGGGCCGCGCTCGCCGTCGACCACCTCGTCGCGCTCGGCCATCGCCGGATCGCCCGCCTCGCCGGGCCCGCCGACTGGCTCGAGGCCGCCGCCCGCGACCGCGGGCTCGATGCGGCCCTCGCCCGTCACGGCCTCGTATCGGGCCCGCGCTGGGAGGGGGACTGGAGCGCCGCCGCCGGCGCGCGCCTCGCCCCCCGCGTCGCCGACGCCGCGCGGACCGCGGACGGGCCGACGGCGATCGTCGTCGCGAACGACCAGATGGCCCTGGGGCTGATGGCCGGCCTGGATGCCGTGGGCATCGCCGTCCCCGGAGATCTCAGCGTCGCCGGGTTCGACGACAATCCGGACGCGGCGTACTACCGGCCGGCGCTGACCACTGTGCGCCTCGACCTGGCGGGCGAGGCGCGGCGCGCCGTCGCCGAGGCGCTCGGGCTGCCCGGCGTCGCCGTCCCGGGCCCCGCGCGCCTGCGCGCACGTGCGTCGACGGCATTGTTACCGGTAACATCGGAAGTCGGTACCATCGACTGATGGATGCCGGCATCCCACGAGAACCGATGGAGCAGCCCGTGACGACCTTCCCGCCTGATGTGCAGCAGGCCATCGACGCCGTCCGCTCCGACGTGGCGCGACTGCACGGCGAACTCGTCCGCTACGGCCTGGTCGTCTGGACGGGCGGCAACGTGTCGGGACGCGTCCCGGGCGCCGACCTGTTCGTCATCAAGCCGTCCGGCGTGAGCTACGACGATCTCGCGCCCGACAACATGATCCTCTGCGATCTCGACGGCGCCGTCATCCCCGGCACGCCCGGCAGCGACCGCAGCCCGTCGAGCGACACGGCCGCCCACGCGTACGTCTACCGGAACATGCCCGAGGTCGGCGGCGTCGTGCACACCCACTCGACGTACGCCGTGGCGTGGGCCGCGCGCGGCGAGGAGATCCCCTGCGTCATCACGGGCATGGCCGACGAGTTCGGCGGCCCGATCCCGATCGGCCCGTTCGCGATCATCGGCGACGACTCGATCGGCCGCGGCATCGTCGAGACCCTCCGCGGCCACCGCAGTCGTGCCGTGCTCATGCAGAACCACGGCCCGTTCACGATCGGCGTCTCGGCCGCAGACGCCGTCAAGGCCGCCGTGATGTGCGAGGACGCCGCCCGCACCGTGCACCTGGCGCGCGAGGCGGGGCCGCTGGTGCCCATCCCGCAGGAGAAGATCGACGCCCTCTACGCGCGCTACCAGAACGTGTACGGCCAGAGCACGGACGCGCGGCGATGAGCCTCCCCGCCAGGACAGCACTGGGTATCGAGCTCGGCTCCACGCGCATCAAGGCGTGTCTCGTCGACGCCGACGATCCCGCGACCGTCCTGGCCACCGGGTCGCACGCGTGGGAGAACGCGTACGTCGACGGACTGTGGACCTACTCCCTGGATGCCGTCTGGACCGGGCTGCAGGCCGCCTTCGCCGACCTCCTCGACGACGCCGAGCGCCGCCACGGCACCCGCCCCGACTCGTTCGGCGCGATCGGCGTCTCGGCGATGATGCACGGCTACCTCGCGTTCGACGCCGACGGTCAGCTGCTCGTGCCCTTCCGCACGTGGCGCAACACGAACACCGGTCCCGCGGCGGCCGAGCTCACCGAGCTGCTCGGCGTGAACATCCCCCTGCGGTGGTCGATCGCGCACCTGCACCAGGCGATCGTCGACGCCGAGGAGCACGTGCCGCGGATCGCGTCGGTCACGACCCTCGCCGGGTACGTGCACGCGCGACTGACGGGGCGCGACGTGCTCGGCGTCGGCGACGCGTCGGGCATGTTCCCGATCGACTCCGCGGCGCGTGACTACGACGCCGACCTCGTCGCCCGCTACGACACGCACGCCGCCGGACGGGCGCCGGCGCCGCTGCGGCAGCTGCTGCCCGAGGTGCTCGTCGCCGGCCAGGACGCCGGCGCGCTGACGGCCGAGGGCGCGCTCCTGCTGGATCCGACCGGGGCGCTGCGCCCCGGCATCCCGTTCTGCCCTCCCGAGGGCGATGCCGGCACGGGCATGGTCGCCACGAACGCGGTCGCCCCGCGCACCGGGAACGTGAGCGCCGGGACGAGCATCTTCGCGATGGTCGTGCTCGAGCGCCCCCTGCACGAGGTGCACCACGAGCTCGACCTGGTCACCACGCCGGCGGGCGATGCCGTCGCGATGGTGCACTGCAACAACGGTGCCAGCGAGCTCGCGGCCTGGGCCGGCATGTTCACTCGCTTCAGCGCCGCCGCCGGCACCCCGCTGGACGGCGACGCCGTCTTCGACGTCCTGTTCCGCGAGGCGCTGCAGGGCGAGGCCGACGCGGGCGGGCTGCTGGCCTACAACCATCTCGCCGGCGAGCCCATCGCCGGGCTGACCGCCGGCCGCCCCCTGTTCGTGCGCACGCCGGACAGCCGCTTCACCCTGGCCAACGTCATGCGCGCACAGCTGTACGGCGTCTTCGGGACGCTCGCCCTGGGCATGCGCGTGCTCGATGCCGAGGGCGTGCGCCTCGACCGGATGTTCGCGCACGGGGGGATGTTCCGCACTGCGGGCGTCGCCCAGCGCTTCCTCGCCGGGGCGCTGAACGCACCCGTCGCCGTGGGCGAGACGGCCTCGGAGGGTGGCGCATGGGGGATCGCCGTGCTCGCGGCCTTCCTCGGCGCAGACGGTGCCGACCTGAGCGCGTACCTGGCCGACGACGTGTTCGCGGGCGCGGAGATGTCCGTCGTGGCGCCGGATGCCCACGACGCGGCCGGCTTCGCCGGCTATCTCGACCGCTACCGCGCCGGCCTGGCCGTCGAGGCCGCCGCCGTCGCCGCACTGCCCACGAGAACCGGCCCGTGACGCGAACCACTCCGTGACGCGAACCTTCGCCGACCCACCCAGATCCGACCGTTTGGAAGACCCATGGCACTGAACACCTCCCTCGACTCCTACACCGTCTGGTTCGTCACCGGCAGCCAGAACCTCTACGGCGAAGAGACCCTCCGCCAGGTCGCCGAGCAGTCCCGGCAGGTCGTCGCGGGCCTGGCCGGACTCCCCGTGAACATCGAGTGGAAGCCGGTGCTGAAGGACTCCGACTCCATCCGCCGACTCGCCCTCGACGCCAACAGCGACGACTCCGTCATCGGCGTCATCGCGTGGATGCACACGTTCAGCCCGGCCAAGATGTGGATCGCGGGGCTCGACGCGCTGCGCAAGCCGCTGCTGCACCTGCACACGCAGGCCAATGTCGAGCTGCCGTGGGCCGACATCGACTTCGACTTCATGAACCTCAACCAGGCCGCGCACGGCGACCGCGAGTTCGGGTACATCCAGACCCGCCTGGGCGTCGCGCGCAAGACCGTCGTCGGACACGTGTCGAACCCCGCCGTGCGCGATCAGATCGAGACGTGGCAGCGCGCCGCCGCCGGCTGGCAGGCCGCCCGCACGCTCAAGCTCGCCCGCTTCGGCGACAACATGCGCTACGTCGCCGTCACCGAGGGCGACAAGACCGAGGCCGAGCTGCGCTTCGGCGTGCAGGTCAACACCTGGGGCGTGAACGAGCTCGCGGATGCCGTGGCCGCGGCGTCGGAGACCGACGTCGACGCTCTCGTGGCGACCTACCTCGCCGAGTACGACGTCGCCCCCGAGCTGCTCCCGGGCGCCGAGCGTCACCAGTCGCTGCGCGACGGCGCCGCGATCGAGGCCGGGTTGCGCACGTTCCTCGAGGCCGGCGGCTTCGGCGCGTTCACGACGAGCTTCGAGGACCTCGGCGCCCTGAAGCAGCTGCCCGGCCTCGCCGTCCAGCGGCTCATGGCCGAGGGCTACGGCTTCGGCGCCGAGGGCGACTGGAAGACCGCGATCCTCGTCCGCGTCGCGAACGTCATGGGCGCCGGCCTGCCCGGCGGCGCGAGCCTCATGGAGGACTACACCTATGACCTCGTCGCGGGTGACGAGAAGATCCTCGGCGCGCACATGCTGGAGGTCTCGCCCTCGCTGACCACGGCGACGCCACGGCTGGAGGTCCACCCGCTCGGCATCGGCGGCAAGGAGGACCCGGTGCGCCTCGTGTTCACCGCCGACCCGGGTCCGGCGCTCGTGGTCGCGATGAGCGATCTGCGCGACCGATTCCGGCTCGTGGCCAATGTCGTCGAGAACGTCGACGCGCCCGACCTGCCGAACCTGCCCGTCGGCCGGGCGGTGTGGAAGCCCGCGCCGGACTTCGCGACGAGCGCGGCGTGCTGGCTCGCGGCCGGTGCCGCACACCATACTGTGATGACGACCGCCGTCGGCCTCGAGGTCTTCCAGGACTTCGCCGAGATCTCCGGAACCGAGTTGCTCGTCATCGACGAGGACACCACGACGCGCGGATTCCAGCGCGAGCTGCGCTGGAACCAGGCCTATCACCGACTCGCACAGGGACTCTGACTCGCATGACTCGCACCCCGCTTTCCGGAACGCAGCACACCCTTCGAGCGGGGGAGTACGAGGCGATCGTCGCCGCGGTCGGCGCATCTCTGCGCGTGCTGCGCCACGGCGACCGCGATCTCGTCGTCCCCTTCGACATGGACGAGCTCCGGCCCGGCTATCGCGGCGCGACGCTGGCGCCGTGGCCCAACCGCATCGTGGACGGGCAGTACGCGTTCGGCGGCGCCCGCTATCAGGTCCCGCTGACCGAGCCGGAGCGGCACCACGCCCTGCACGGGCTGGCCGCCTGGCTCGACTTCGACGTCGTCTCACGCGGCACGGACCACATCACCCTCGCGGCGACCATCGTGCCGCAGAGCGGCTACCCGTGGCGCGTGCGCCTCGAGACCGAGTACCGCCTGGGTCCCGACGGGCTCACCCAGTCGGTGCGCGCGACGAACGAGAGCCGCGATGCCGTGCCCTTCGGCACCGGTCCGCACCCGTACCTCGTGGCGGGCACGAGCCCCCTGGACGCCTGGACGCTGGAACTGCCGGCCGCGCAGGTGCTCGAGGTCACGACCGACCGGCTGTCCCCGGTCGCGCTCCACGCGGTCGGCGAGCTGGCGGCCGGCCGGTTCGACTACCGCACCCCGCGCGCGCTCGACGACGCTCAGATCGACCACGCCTACACGAACCTGGTGCGAGATGCCGGGGGCTTCGCGACCGTGCGTGTGTCCGACCCGAACGGGACCGGCGTCGAGATGACGTGGGACGCGGCCTGCCCGTGGGTGCAGATCCACACGGCCGATCGTCCTGGCGGCCCCGCGGAGCCGGGTCATCGTGCCGGGCTCGCGGTGGAGCCCATGACGTGCGCGCCCGACGCCTTCAACGCCGATCGCTACGACTATGACGCCGGGCTGATCGTGATCGAACCCGACGCCACGGTCGCAGCATCCTGGCGCATCTGCGCCGTCTGACGCGTGAGCGTCACTCGTCGCCGCGCAGCTTCTCCTTGAGGTCGTTGCGGGTCTCGACCGAGTCCCTCTCGGCTTCGGCCTTCTTCACGTTCGCGTCGGCCTTCACTTCGTCGACCTTGTCGCCGATGCGGTCGGTGGTGTCCTCCCACGCGTCCTTGACCTTGCGGCCGGCCGTCTCGGCTGTCTCCTTGGCATCATCCATGAATCCCATGGGTTCACTCCCTTTCGTGAAGGTGATGCTCCTCACGGTAGGCGGGCGGCCCGAGGCGGTCACGGGGGTTGTCAGCCCCGTGACCGTGTGATACCCGAAGTGCTGCGCGAGCACGCGGCGCCACCTGTTCGCGGGGAGGGCCGGATGCAGGGCGGCCAGTCCGGTCCCGTACTTGGAGATGCGTGCGGGGCGGTGGCCGTGGCGCCACAGCGAGCGGTCGAGCGCGCCGGCGCGCTGGCCGGACTTCGTCTCGACGATCACCGTGCGGGGGAGGGCGAGCACGCCGCCGTCGGCGGAGATCCACGTCAGGTCGACGTCCACCGTGCCGCGCGAGGCCCCCGCCCGCTCGGTCGCCGGCAGCAGCAGCGTCGCGCGCCGGTACTGCGTGACGAGGGTGGGCCGCAGCCGCTCGGCGAGCTCAGCGGCGCGGGGGATGCCGGCATCCCCCAGCATGTCGGCCGCATAGGCGACGGCGGCGTCGTCGAGCTCGTCGCCGGTCACCGGGACCCGGTCCTTGACCGTCGCCGACCGCCCGCCGCGCGTCTTGACCTCGAGGAAGGAGCCGCCGGAGTCGACGTAGGTGCGGGCACGGACCTTGAACCGGCGCCGGCGGCCTCGGGCGGCGCCGAGATAGCTGTCCAGCTCGGGGGTGTCGAAGTACTGCGAGGCATAGCGCAGCGCGCGCTCGCCGCCGATCTCGAGGATCTCGCTGCCGCCGGGCAGCTCGGCCAGCACGGCAGGGAGATGGGCGAGCGGGAGGACGTACTTGCGGTCGACGCGGGTCTGCAGTTCGGCGGCGGCGTTGAGGTGCTCGAGGTCGATGCTCGGCAGCGTCTCGAGGCGGTCGAGGGGGTTCACCGGGACACCTGCACCCGTGCGGGCGCCGCCGAGCGCTGTAACGCACGTCGACGACCGTCGTATCCGAGACCAGGTCGATGCTGCGGATTGCGACGCGGTGCACCGCGGTGCCGATCACCTGCTCGACGGCGGCGCGGACTTCGTCCTCGTCGGCGTAGGCGCGGTCGAGGACGAGGGACTGCTCGCGCGCGCGGCGCAGCAGGGCGGGGCTGTCGACGGCCGCGAGCACGCCGACGACGAGCGTGATGAGCCCGGCGCTGAGCCAGGTGAAGCCGGTGGAGAGGCCGGCGACCAGCCCGATGGCAAGGGCGGCGAGGTAGTAGGCCATCTCGCTCTGCTCGATCTCACGCGAGCGCAGGCGGATGATCGAGAGGACCCCGAACAGGCCCAGCCCGAGGCCGGCGCCGACCGTTGTCCCGGCCAGGACCATCGCCACGGCCAGCACTCCCACATTGACGCCGACGAAGGCGACGGCGAGGTCACGGCGGCGATGACGGGGGTAGTAGACGCCGAATGCGAGCACGGCGATGGCGGCCAGATCGAGGGCGACGGGGGCGAGCAGGTCCATGAGAACTCCTGACGGGTGAATGTCCGGAGTCCAGTCGACGATGTCGCGCTATGCGGTTCCTATGACGGCGTTCGGTGCGGGATACGAGTCTCAGACGGGAGTCGTCGTGTCGATCGCCTCACGCAGGGGGCGCCGCAGGAACGCCCAGTACCGCGTCGGGAGCGCCCGGGCGAGCACGTCGACCGCACGCGCCTCACGCCCGACCATGGTGCGCGCCCGCCGCGCGATCGTCGCCGTGACGATGCGCGCCGCGGCATCCGCGGGGTCGGTGCGGTACATCGCGGCCTGCGCGCGGGCGGCGCGCGCAGCGACGGCGGGATCGAGGGCGGCCGCGTACCGGCCGTGCAGGATGATCCCGGTCTTCACTCCGGCCGGGTAGATCGCGCCGACGGTGATGCTCGTGCGCTCGAGCTCGTGGCGGAGCGCTTCGCTGAACCCGCGCACCGCGAACTTGCTCATCGCGTACGGGATGCGCCCGGCCGGAGCGGCGAGGCCGTAGATCGAGGCGAGGTGGGTGATGTGGGCGGCGGGGGAGCGACGCAGGGCGGGCAGCAGTGCCTGGGTGATGTTGACGGTGCCCCACAGGTTGACGTCCATGAGCCAGCGCATCTCGTCCATCGTCAGCTGGTCGATCCCGCCGAGCATCGACGATCCCGCGCACGTGATGAGGGTCTGCACCTGGGGGTGGGAGGCCGTGATCTCGGACGCGAGCCGGGTCACGGCATCGTCGTCGGTCAGGTCGACGACGTGGGTCGTGTGGCCGGTGCCCGAGAGGGATGCCGCGACCTCGGCGAGGCCGTCGCCGTTGCGGTCGACGAGCGCGATCCGCGCTCCGCGGGCGGCGAGCTGGCGGGCCACCTCGGCGCCCATGCCGGCTGCGCCGCCGGTGATGACGCTGGTCGCTCCGGCGACGTGGAGTCGTGGCATTCGGGTCGACCTCTTTCCGCGCTGCGCCGTGACATCACGGTCCGCGTCTCGATTCTTCCGGATGCGCGACCGTAGGATCGAGTGCAGCGGGAACGAGTCGCGAGATATATCGCGCGCGGTCGGGTCCGGGCGGAGCGAGGGGAGGCACGGTGGACAAGCCGAAGCGCGTGCGGACGCGCGACGTGGTCGCCGAGGGCCTCTACATTGCGTCGGCGGCGACCCGGCTCAGCCTGAAGAACAGCATCCTGATGCACATCCTCGCCGAGGGCGAAGGGTTCGACGCCGACCGGTTCCTCCCCGACGCGCGAGAGGCGCTGCTGGCCCTCGCCGTCGAGGCCGACGAAGACGCGCAGCGCGCACAGCGCGAGCGCAAGCTGGCGCGCGGCCGCTACTCGGACTCGGACGGCACGCACGACTACCGGCGACGCGACGTGCGCAATCTGCGCCGCCGGCAGCGGCAGTCCGAGCATGTCGCCCGGGAGCTCCGCGAGCGTGCCGCGAACGAGGACGAGCTGCGCAAGCTCGTCGCCGACGCGCGCGACGCCGCCTGGAGCGAGGTCGCCACGAACATCGACCGCACGCTGCGCATCGAGGCGTTCCGGCCCGACCTCGAGCCGGACTACGACCGCATGCGCATGGCGCGCATGCAGGCGCTGCGCCTCGTCGATCTGCCGAAGCTGCGGGCCCACCGCCGCAGCGCCGCGAAGCAGCAGGAGCTGCGCGCCGAGGGCATCGAGCCGGAGGTCATCGAGGCCGAGCCGGTCGGCGACTTCGACCCGGCCGAGCTCGAGTAGCCGCATCGCGATCCGCACGGTCGCCTCGATTCGGCGGATCGAAAAGCGTGCGCTAGGCTAGACGCTGGCCTTCGAGAGATGGCTGGGCGCCCGTAGCTCAATGGATAGAGCATCTGACTACGGATCAGAAGGTTAGGGGTTCGAGTCCCTTCGGGCGCACACTGTGTTGAGACAGTAACCTACGAAAGCCCGCGGTGTTCCGCGGGCTTTCGTGTTCGCGGGAGCACTCCCCGGGGCTTCAGCGCGGGCTGTCCATGCGTTCGCTGACGATCTCGGCGGTCTGGCGCACTCTGAGGATGTGGCGCTGCAGCACGTCGTGGTCGAGCTGTGCGTCCACGACGACGATGCCGATGCTCGCTGTGACCCGCCCGCCCTCCCACACCGGCGCCGCGATGTTGACCGTGTCGAGGTCGACCTCGTCCTCGCAGACAGCGATCCCCTCCTCGCGGATGGCGGCCAGCCGGGTCATCATTGCGGGGACAGTGGTCAGCGTGTGCGCCGTATAGGTCGGGAGATCGGCTCGGGCGAGGAGGTCTTCAATGACAGCGGGGGACTCCCACGCGAGAAGCACCTGTCCCGACGCGCCCGCGTTGAGCGTGAGCGCCTTGCCGCGCTCATATGACAGATGAAGATGCCGCTGTGGCGGCTCGGCGCGTTCGACGCAATATGCACGCACTCCGGACCGTCTCGTCAACAACGCCGTACCGCCCGTGTCACGCGCCAGGCGCTCGAGCGCCGGACGGATGATCTCCTCCGGGCTGTGTGCGTAGCGTGCGATGCGGGCGAGCTCGAAGACCCGCAGGCCGAGACGGTACCCATGTCCGGTGTCCTCGAGAAACCCCGTCGCTGTGAGTGTCTGGAGATACCGGTAGCCCGTCGAGCGGGCGACGCCCAAGCGCTCGATCACATCGCTCGCGCGCACCAGTGGCCGTTCGACCGAGAACATCGTCAGGATGTCGAGGGTGCGGTCCGACGTCGAATTGCGGTCGCGATATACGCTCGCCCCCTTCTGGGCGGAAGGAGCTTCCAGCTCCCGCTCGGAACCGCGCTGGGTCATTTCGCTCCTTAGGTAACACGCTCATTCAACATCGCATGTCCCCTATCAGGACAGTTGGTCTGAATAGCAGGACTTTACCTTAGTGCTCGAAGCGTGTGAGGAGACCCCAACATTATCGATCCGCAGCTTCGGATGGTTGACGGTCCTGAATTACCGTGCTAGCGTCCTGTTTAACAGGACTTCAATCCTGCTAAACGGAACGGCAACGACGCCGGGCCGAAACTCAATGATGAGGGGCACTTCCCATGCACACCACGAACCTCCGAGGCGCTCGGGTCGGTGCGGTCGTCGCGTTCGTTGCCACCGCGGCACTGCTCACCGCATGCGGCGGCACGCCGAACACTCCCGGCTCGAACGGATCCGACGGGCACGTGCTCAAGATCGCGGACTTCCCGGTGATGGAACTCGGTGCGCTCTACGCCGGTCGCGATGCGGACGTGTTCAGCGCGCACGACGTCACGCTCGAGGCGACCCAGATCTCCGGTGCCGGTGCTGCGATGATTCCGGCTGCCGTCGAGGGCACGATCGACATCGCGCCGTCGAATGTGCTGTCCGTCATGGTTGCGCAGCAGAACGGTCAGGACGTGCAGTGCTTCGCCCTCATCACTCGCCGGCCTGCCGAGGGACGACCGCTCGCGCTGCTGATTCCCGAGGGCTCGACGGTCTCAAGCGCGAAGGACCTCGAAGGCAAGCAGGTTGCGGTCAACGCGCTCGGCGGTGCCAACGACCTCATTCTGCGAGTGTGGCTCGACTCGGAAGGCGTCGATCCGGATGACGTGACACTGGTGCCCACCGACTTCCCGAACATGGCGCAGGTGCTCGCCAACAAGAACGTCGACGCCGCGCTTACGGATGAGCCCTTTACGACGCAGGCGATCCAGGGCGGGGCTCAAGTCCTCGAAGAGCGGCCCTACCAGGCGATCACCGAGACGCCTGCGTTCAGCTGTTGGGCGGCGACGACGAAGACCATCCAGGAGCGCCCTGACGCACTTGCGGCGTTCGTGTCGGCGATGAACGATGCCAACGACCTCGCCAACCGCGACCGCGATGCCGTGACGGCGACGCTCGTCGAGACCATGGGCTTCGCGCAGGAAGTCGCCGAAGCGGCGTCCGTGCCCAAGTTCGACGCGAGCATTTCGGTCGAAGACCTCACGGTCTGGGCGGACTTGGCCAAGAGCCACGGGATGCTCAATGCCGACTTCGACCCCTCCACGGCGGTCACACCCATCTCCGGCGAGTGACTCGCGCAAGAGGGAATGTCATGAACACTGTTCCGAATCCGACCGGCGCGGCGCAGGCTCCGGCGGGCCAGGATCTGTCGACGACCACCCTGCTCACGGCGTGGCGGTCGGCCGATCGTCGCCGCACGGCGCAGAAGCGGAAGCGCCGCGCGACCGATGTCGCCCTTGTGATCGCCTCGTTCGCGGGCGCGGCGGTGCTGTGGGAACTGCTCCGGTTGGTCGGCGTGCTGCCGCAGCAGTTCTTCCCGCCCATGCTCGACATTGTCGGCCGACTGTTTACTGAACTCGGTGCCGGCTTCGGCGGCAAGCTGCTGGTCGCTACGGGGCAGACCGCCCTCACCTGGCTGCTCGCGTTCATGATCGCCAGTGTCCTGGGCATTGTCATCGGGCTCTTCGTCGGGAACTCCGTGTACGCCTCGGCGACGCTTGCTCCACTGCTGCGATTCGTTCGCTCCACCCCCGCTGTCGCCTTCGTGCCTGCGGCGATCCTCGTCGCGGGCATCGGACTCCAGGCGAAGCTGCTTATCGTGGTCTTCGCCGGTATCTGGCCGATTGTGCTCAACACCGCGGCGGGCGTGCGCCACGTGCCGCCGCAGTATCGCGACGTCGCCACGGCGTCGCGGCTGAGCTCCCTCGAAGGAGTCCGCCAGGTGCTGCTGCCGACGATCGCCCCAACGATCGTGTCCGGCCTGCGGGTCTCGATGTCGTTGACCCTCGCCGTCACCGTCGGTGTGGATCTGCTTATCGGCGCCAACGGACTCGGAGCCCTCATCAACCAGTATCGCGGCGTCGGCAACATCACCAGCTCCTATGCCGGCATCCTCTGGGCCGGCCTGCTAGGCACGTTGCTGAATCTCGTGCTGCTCGCCGTCGAGCGAAAGCTGCTGTTCTGGAGCCCGGAGTACCGGAGGAAGAACGCATGAAGACTCTGGCGCCGTCGCAACGCCTCCTTCTCGGTTTCGGGGGAGTGGCTGTCGCCCTCCTGCTCTGGCAATTCGTCCTTCCTCCCATTCTCAATACGCGCGCCCCCGTCGTGGCGCCCTTCACCCAGGCTGCTGGCGCGGCGATCGACATCCTCACGACAGAGCTCCTCGACACGGTCTGGCCGTCCATACTCCGGATCCTCGTCGGATTCGGCATCAGCGCACTGCTCGGCGTTGCGATCGGGATGGTGCTCGGCTCGATCCCGTGGCTGCAGCGATTGGTCCGTCCGGTGTTTGACTTCCTCCGGGCAACGCCGGCGACGATCATCATCCCGGTGGCGATCGCCTTTCTCGGCCTCAATTCTCCCCTCGTCATCGGAGTGATCGTCTTCGGATCCATCTGGCCCGTGCTCATCAACACGACGGATGCGATCGCGCGAGTGGAACCGCAGTACCTGGATGTCGCGCGTGTTGCCCGGGTCGCTCGGCTACGGACGATGTTCACCGTCAAGCTCCCTGCCGGGCTTCCGCTCATCCTTCCGGGTCTCCGCCTCACGATGCAGCTCGCACTCGTGCTGATGGTCACCGGCGAGATGCTCGGAGCGAGTTCGGGGCTCGGCTTCTCGCTCGTCCAGGCACAGCAGTCCTTCGACATCGCGCGTACCTACGGCGGAATCATCGTCCTTTCCATCATCGGCTTCCTGCTCGATGTGATCTTGGTCAGTCTGGAGAAGAAGTATGTCCGTTACGACTCCCGAGCAGGCAAAAATGCGCTCTGAAGCCCCCGGCCTCGAATGCGTCGACCTGCGCAAGTCCTTTCCCGGCCCCGACGGCGGGGCCGCGCAGATCATCGACGGGCTCTCGTTCGTCATCCAGCCCGGCCAGTTCGTGTCGGTGCTCGGCCCCTCGGGTGCCGGCAAGACCACCCTGCTCCGGTGCATCACCGGTCTGGATGTGGTGGATTCCGGCGAAGTGATCCTCGGCGGCCGGGCGACGAAGGGCGTCGCACCGGAGACGGCCGTGGTCTTCCAGGACTACAGCAAGAGCCTCTTCCCATGGCTCACCCTCGAGCGCAACGTGATGTTCGGGCTTCGACTGCCTCGCGCACAGGCGCGGGAACGTGCCCGCGAGGCGCTCGAACGGGTGGGCCTCATCGACTTCATCGGTCACTACCCGTGGCAGGTGTCCGGGGGGATGCAGCAGCGCACCGCCATCGCGCGGGCGCTGGCCCGGCAGTCCTCACTGGTCGTCTTCGATGAGCCTTTCGCGGCGGTCGACGCGCTGACGCGCATCCAGCAGGAGGACGGTCTACTCGGTCTATGGGCCGAGTTCGGGTTCACCGCCCTGTTCGTGACGCACGATGTCGATGAGGCCGTCTACCTCTCCGACCGGGTGCTCATCCTCGCGCCGCGACCGACATACGTCGCGAAGGAACTCGTCATCGATCTGCCGCGTCCGCGCGACCAGGTGGAGACACGATCCCTCCCGGAGTTCCAGCGCTATCGCGCAGAGGCTCTCGAGATGCTCGGTGTGGCGCACTGATGTCCGCCGTATCGGAGAGTCCGCGCCCCGCACGGTTCGGCGGCGGTAACCCGTGGGACCACATCCAGCCTTGGGACGTCGAACTTCTGGGTGAAGACGTTCGCGACGCCTCGCAGCGCCGAATCTGGGAGCTCGCGACGCGCCTGGCTGGCGGACTTCCCTACATCTGGAATGAGCTCGCCCGCCCCGTGTCCCAGATCATCTATGGCCTCCTCGAGTTGCGTCCGGGTGACCGCGTCCTGCTGATCGGCGAGGGTATCGAGCCGTCCGGGTGGCGCCAAGGCATCCGCGAGTTCATCGGCGAGACCGGTGCCCTCGATGAGGTCGAGATCATCCGCGACGGCCGCCGTGCCGTGCACAGTCGACTTCCGGGCCGCAACGGGCAGACCGGATGCTGGCGCTGGGACTACGTGGACGACGTGCCTGACGAGTCCTATGACTGCGTAGCGGTTCTGCAGTCCACGCAGCATGCCGACGACTGGAACGAGACGGCCGGGGACCTGCTGCGGGTCATGCGCTCGGGGCGGCGCATCGTCCTCGCTGAGGCGATCCTGGCCGGGCCCACTTTCTTCTCGCGCGTGGACGCGGACGTCCACCTGCGGCAGTGGGTGGACAAGCTCTACGAGCAGGTGCGGCTGTCCGACATCCCCTACTGGTCGCCCGCACAGATCCTCGAAGCCTTCCAGGGCAAGGTCGACGATCCGCAGATCTTCGAATGGAAGGGCATCGAGATGTTCTGGGGCCGCAAGCCCTGACCTCGGCCCCGCCATCCCGAATGATTCACAGGTGAAGGAGAAGACACGAATGAGCGACATCAAGACATACGACGCCGTGGTCGTCGGGGCAGGGTTCTCCGGACTCTACGCCGTGCACACGATGCGCAGTCTCGGGCTGTCGGTGCGTGCCTACGAACGCGGCTCCGATCTCGGCGGGACCTGGTTCTGGAACCGCTATCCCGGGCTGCAGTGCGACACCGAGGCGATGGCCTACACCTTCACCTTCGACCCTGCCCTGTACCGCAAGTGGAGCTGGTCCCGGCGCTTCGCGCCATGGCACGAGATCCTTGAGTACGCGAACTTCGTTGCCGACGAACTGGACCTGCGGCGCGACATCCAATTTGACAGCGAGGTCGTCTACGGGCACTTCGACGAAGCCCGTAACCGCTGGCGCATCGGCCTCAGAGATGGCTCCGAGGTGGAAGCGAAGTATTTCCTGCCGGCGCCCGGGCCGCTCAACGCCGCGAACATCCCGCCCGTCGCTGGTCTCGAGAACTTCACGGGGGAGTGGTATCACACCGGCCAGTGGCCGATCGAGCAGCCGGACTTCGCAGGCAAGCGAGTGGCCATCATCGGCACCGGGTCATCCGGTGCGCAGCTCATCTGCGCACTGAACTCCGTCGTCGCCGAGCTCACCGTGTTCCAGCGCACCGCGCAGTACATCACTCCTGCCCGCCAGCGGCCGCTCGACGACGATGCCCGCGCACATTGGAAGGACAACATCGAGCGGCTGCACGACGAGATGCGCCAGTCCGCGTTCGGCGCGCCCGGAACCTCCACCAAGCGTTCGGCGCACGAGGACGGGCCGGAAGAGCGGGATGCGGTGTTCGAGGCGGCCTGGGAGTACGGAGCCCAGGCGTTCGCCCTGGCCACCTACAACGACCTCAACACCGACGAAGAGGCCAACGCCTGGGCCGCCGACTTCGTTCGGCGCAAGATCGCTTCGATCGTCACCGACGTGGAGACCGCTCGAAAGTTGATGCCCTCCTACCACTTCGGCACGAAGCGCCCCGTCAAGGCGGACGGCTACTACGAGGCGTTCAACCGCGACAACGTGCACCTCGTGGCCCTTGCCGAAGAGCCGATCGCCGAAATTACCGAGCAGGGTATCCGCACGTCCGAGAAGGAGTATGAGTTCGACGTCATCCTCTTCGCGACCGGATTTGACGCCGTCACCGGGCAGCTGTTCAAGCTGGACATCCGCGGACGGAACGGGCAGCGCCTGCAGGACAAGTGGCGAGACGGACGCGAGATCCGCACCAATCTCGGGATCACGACGAGCGGATTCCCGAACATGTTCCTGCTGCAGGGCCCGCAGGCTCCTTCGATCATGGCGAGCTTCCTGTTCGGCATCCAGATCAACGTCGACTTCGTCGGCGCGATCATCGACTACGCGGAGAAGAACGGTGCGGAGGTCGTCGAGTCGACGCCTTCCGCGGAACTCGCCTGGAGCCACTTCTGCCAGACGCTCGCGGAGAAGACCTTCGTGCTGAAGACCGACTCATTCTGGACCGGGGCGAATATCGCGGCCAAGCCCCGCCCCGAGGTCATCACGATATACATGGGCGGCATAAAGGTCTACGCCGACCGCCTGGATCTCATCGCCGCCCACGAATTCAAGGGGTTTCGGTTCACGCCGGATCTCCGCGAAGCCGTCGAGACCATCGCCGACGAAGAACTCGACGCCTGGGTCAACGACAAGGTCGGCGAGCTCCTCGCCACCACGCAAGGCTGATCCCCGCACGGGCTCACACCGACATCCCTACCTCTCCGCAGAACAGGAAAGAAATCATGCCCCACCTCAACGTCCGACGCGTCGTCACCGGTCACGACCACGACGGCAACGCCGTCATTCGCGAAGACAAGACCATGGAGACCAAGGTCCTCGGTACCGAAGCCGAAATGGTCCTCGCGTGGACGACCGCCGAGTTCCCTTCGGACAACAACGACGACGTCGACGGCGCGCTGCGCGAAGTGCGTCGTGTTTCCCCCGGCGGGTCCGTGCTTCAGTTCGTCACGATGCACCCCCACACGGCGTCCAGACACCACAGGACCCACTCGCTCGACTATGGCATCGTGCTCGAGGGCGAGATCACTCTTGAGTTGGACAACGGCGAGGAGACGGTCCTTCGTCGCGGTGACGTCGTGATCCAGCGCGGCACCATCCACACGTGGCGCAATGACACGGAGGCGCCCACCAAGGTCGTCTTCGTTCTGCTCGACGCCCAGCCGGTCGTCGTGCACGGCGAGGAACTCGCGCCGGAGAACTGACACCGACGCACGATCCCCACGCTCCCGCTCTCAGATCGTCCGAAGGATCCACCATGGCTAACAACCCGTTCGACCCGCAATACCCCGACGAGGTGCGCGGCCTTGCGCCGGGGCGTGGCCGCCTCGTCGGCCGTCGTGTTCTCGTCATTGGCGGCGGTCAGGCAGACCATGGCGGCGAGGACGATGTTCCCGGCAACGGCCGGGCGATGAGCCTTCTCTCGGGTAGGGAAGGCGCTCACGTCGTGGTCGCGGACCTCAACTTCGATGCGGCGGAAGAGACCGCGCGTCGTGTCCGCGACGAGGGTACGACGGCCACGGCCATCGCCGGGGACGCCACGAGTGACACCGACATGCAGCGGATGATCGCGGACGCCGAGGACATCATGGGAGGGATCGACGGCCTCGTCATGAACGTGGGTGTCGACTTCGGATACTACATCTCGGGGACGACCGTCGACCAGTGGGACCAGGTGTTTGCCATCAACACACGCTCTCACTTCCTCGGCGTCAAGTACGCGATGCCCAAGATGGGTGCCGGTGGATCCGTGGTCCTCATGTCGTCGACCTCCGCGTTCTCCGCCGGCGGCGCTGTCCCTGCCATGAGCGCGTCGAAGGCCGCGCTGTCCACGCTCGCGCTGCACGCCGCGAAGGAGCACGCGGTGCGTCAGGTGCGCTGCAACGTCATCGCGCCGGGACTCATCGACACACCGCTCGGGCGCAGCGGGGGGCGCAAGCGCGCCGATCGTGCGAGCATCGAGATCCCGATCGGCCGATTCGGTTCAGCGTGGGACGTGGCCTACGCCACGGTCTTCCTCCTCTCGCATGAGGCGTCCTACATCACCGGCACGACCTTGCTCATCGACGGTGGACGGATGATCAAGTGACCTCGCCCGACCTCGCCGCCCGGCGCTCCGTGGCGGACCGCCTCGAGGCACTTGTCGGCGCACTCGATGACTCGTGGCGCGCCGCCCTCGCCATCGACGCGGACTTCCTCGCCGCCTACATCGACCTCGCCGAGGTCCCCGTCCGGCAGGGGCGGCTCACAGCGGTCGAGCGCGCGCTCATCTCCCTCGGGGTCACCGCCGCCGTCACGACCCTCGACCATGCCGGAATGCGCACCGCGCTCGTGCAAGCGAAGGCCGCCGGTGCGACGCGCGACCAGGCGCTGGAAGCGGTGCACCTCGTCTCCGTGCTTGGCGTCCACACCCTTGTCACCGGCTACCCCGAGATCGCGCGCGTTGCCGAACAGCATGGCCAGCGGCTTGTTCCGGAGAGCGTGCTGAGCGCAGAACAGGAACGGATCAAGCAGGCCTTCAGTGCCCAGCGCGGATACTGGAGTCCTCTCAACGAAATGCTGGTGCGCGTCGATCCCGCCATGTTCGAGGCATACACGGCCTTCTCCTCGCAACCCTGGGTGCACGGTTCGCTGAGCCCCAAGCTGCGCGAGCTCATCTATGTCGCCATCGACCTCTCGCCCGCCCACCTGTTCACCGCCGGCGTTGGCCCGCACATCGAGAATGCCCTCCGCTACGGCGCCACCCTCGGCGAACTGGTCGAGACACTCGAGGTGACCGCGTTGTGTGGCATCGCGAGTGTGCGGGCGGCGGCCCCGCTGATCCTCGAACTGTTCGGGGATGGGGCCGACTGACCCGCCGCGGCGTGCGGATAGACTCCGGGCGATGGACGTCCACAAGGCCAAAGCCTTCCTCGCCGTCGCCGAGGAGCTTCACTTCGGACGTGCCGCGCAACGCCTGCACATGGCGCAGCCTCCGCTGAGCAGGATGATCCGCGCGATCGAGGACGAACTCGGCGCCGAGCTATTCGAGCGCACTCCGAGGATGGTGGCGCTCACGCGTGTGGGGGAAGCCCTCGTGGAGCCGGCCCGCGAGCTCGTTATGCAGTCCGAGCGGATCGCGCAGTTGGCGCGCCGAGTGCACAGGGGCGAGACAGGGCGCGTGCGCGTTGGCTTCGCGGGTGCCTCTGTGCACGCGGTGGTCAGTGCTCTGACCCACCGCATCCGCCGTGCCCGCCCCGACCTTGCCATCGAACTGTCGGGGTCGCTGCTCTCGCAGCCCGGCATGGAAATGCTGCGGTCAGGGACGCTCGATGCCGTCGTCGGCCGCTGGGACACGCTCCCGCGTGACATCGACACGCTCGTCCTCGCGCGTGAGGAGCTCCTCGTGGCCGTCGCCGCGAGCCACCCGCTCGCCAAGGCGACGGCGGTCACCGCGGCGGATGTCGCCGACGAGCCGTGGGTGGTTCTCCCCGGCGGGGGCGGCGCGACCCTCTCTACTCGACTCAATCAGCTCGCCCGACGCGGGTCGTTCGTCCCGCGCATCGTCGAGACGGCGTCGGACTCTGCGACCCAACTGCTGCTCGTGGATGCGGGTGCCGGGATCGGGCTGACGTTCTCGGGGGTCCGCGAGAACATCCCGATCCGTTCGGTCGTATTCCTTCCGGTCGTTCCGACCCTCGGCGCTGTCGAAGTGCGCCTGGCATGGCGTCGTGCCGACGTGCAGCCGGCCCTGGCGGCGCTCATCGACGTCGCGGGAGCCGCGCCGTTCGAGGCCGTACCCACCGATTGACCCACCGCGCCCCTTGATACCTTTACGGTATTGGAGAGTGTCACTTTCGGTACTTCCCAGTATCGTCCGGCGAGCGCACACTCGAGATATGACCCTTCCCCTCGACGGCATCCTGGTCGCCGACTTCAGCCGCGTCCTGGCCGGACCGCTGGCGTCCGCGACGCTCGGCGACCTCGGTGCACGTGTCGTCAAGGTGGAGCGGCCAGGGAGCGGCGACGAGACTCGGTCGTGGGGGCCACCGTGGACCGACAACAGTGCGGCCTACTTCGAGAGCGCCAACCGCAACAAGGAGTCGATCGTCCTCGACCTCGGTGACCCCGCCGACCAGGGTATGGCCCGTGAGTTGGCCCGTCGCGCGGACGTCGTGATTGAGAACTTCCGGCCTGGCGCACTGGCCCGGTTCGGCCTCGACTACGAGCGGGTCCGTGAAGGCAACCCCGGCGTCGTGTACTGCTCAGTGACCGGCTTCGGTAGTCGCGGCGGGGCGCACCTCCCCGGTTACGACTTCCTCGTCCAGGCGGTGGGCGGTCTCATGTCCATCACCGGTGACCCTGACGCGTCCGGCGGAGCCCCCATGAAGGTTGGCGTTGCGCTCGTAGATGTGCTCACCTCGAAGGATGCCACGACCGGTATCCTTGCCGCGTTACACTCCCGCCATCGGAGCGGCCGCGGTCAGCACGTCGAGGTCAACCTGCTGTCGAGTCTTCTCGCCGCGCTCGTCAACCAGGCATCGGCGTACCTCGCGACCGGGGTGGTTCCCGGGAGGCTTGGCAACGCACATCCCTCGATAGCGCCGTACGAGTTACTGCCCTGTGCGGACGGCTCGCTCGCCGTCGCGTGCGGGAACGACGGCCAGTTCCGCAAGCTCGCCGCGACTCTCGGTGACGAGGCGCTCGCCTCCGATGGCCGCTTCGCGACAAATGCGGCACGCGTTCAGCATCGGGCCGCGCTGCGTGAGGCGCTCGGCGTGCTGCTCGCGCGAGGCGTCGCCGCTGACTGGGTCGACCGGCTGTCCGCCGTTGGCGTCCCTGCCGGTCGCGTCGGCACGATCGCCGACGGATTGGCTCTCGCGACCGCACTCGGCCTAGACCCGCTCGTACCCGTCGGTGACGGCCGTCCCGCGCAGGTGCGGCATCCGATCACCTATTCAGATACCCCGATCACCGCCTGCACAGCACCACCGCGGCTAGGCGAACACAGCGACACCATCCGTCGCTGGCTCCAAGAGGAGGAGAACCGATGAGCCACATCGACCCCATGACCCTGCCCGCTCCGGACCCGGCCGACCCCGCAGCCCTTGACAGTCTCCTCACCGAGGATGAGAAGGAGATCCGCTTGGCCGTCCGGCAGATGCTGGACGTGGCGGCCGAGCCCTACATCAGCGAGTGGTTCGAGAGCGGCGGGATCCCGAACATCCGGGAGCTCACGAAGGAGCTCGGCTCGCTCGGCGTGCTCGGCATGCATCTCGAAGGCTACGGCTGCGCCGGCATGACCGCGACCGAGTACGGCCTGGCCTGCCTCGAGATCGAGGCGACCGACTCGGGCCTGCGTTCGCTCGTCTCGGTGCAGGGCTCGCTGGCCATGTTCGCGATCTGGCGCTGGGGCTCGGAGGGACAGAAGCAGGAGTGGCTTCCGCGGATGGCGGCGGGCGATGCGATCGGATGCTTCGGTCTCACCGAGCCCGATGCCGGCTCTGACCCGGCCGCTCTCGCCACGAATGCACGCCGCGACGGCGATGACTGGGTGCTCAATGGTCGCAAGATGTGGATATCGAACGCGCCGTACGCAGACGTCGCGGTCGTGTGGGCGCAGACCGACGAGGGCATCCGCGGATTCGTCGTGCCCACTGACACTCCCGGGTTCGCCGCCCCCGAGATCAGGCGCAAGCTTTCACTGCGCGCCTCGGCGACGGGCGAGCTAGTGCTCGATGACGTGCGACTGCCTGCCGACGCCGTCTTTCCCGAGGTCCGTGGGCTCAAGGGGCCGCTGTCCTGCCTCAACGAAGCTCGCTACGGCATCACGTGGGGGGCCCTTGGCGCGGCTCGCTCCAGCATCGAGGCGGCGCGTACCTACGCAACGACTCGCGTGCAGTTCGGCAAGCCGATCGGTGCTTTCCAGTTGACGCAACAGAAGCTCGCCGACATGTCCATCGAGTACATCAAGGGGTATTTGTTGGCCGTTCACTTGGGTCGGCGGAAGGACGCCGGTCTGCTCCGACCCGAGCAGGTCAGCATCGGTAAGCTCAACAACGTCCGGGAGTCGCTGGAGATTTGCCGCACGGCGCGCACGATCCTCGGGGCGAACGGAATTTCGCTCGAGTATCCGGTCATCCGGCATGCAAACAACCTCGAGTCGGTCCTCACCTATGAAGGCACCGTCGAGATGCACACACTTGTGCTCGGTCAGGTGTTGACGGGCGAGTCCGCCTTCCGCTGAGCCGCGCCGCGGCAGGCGCAGAGCGCCGGCGCGATGACAACCGGTCCGCTAGCATTCGGGGATGACGAACCCGGCTCCGATCGATGACGTGCCGATCGGCGGTGAGACCATTCGCCTCGGACAGTTCCTGAAGTTCGCGGGACTCCTCGATTCCGGGGGAAACGTGAAGGAAGCGATCATCGACGGCTTCGTGGTCGTGAACGGCGAGGTCGATCGCCGCCGCGGACGTCAGCTGCAGATCGGCGACGTCGTCGCCTTCGATGGTCGCCGCGTTCGCGTGTGCCCGTGAACCGGCCCACGCGCCGCTCGCTCGTCGCGGTCGGGATCGTCGTCCTGGTGGGCCTCGTGGCGGGCATCGGGTGGTGGGCGGCCTCGGCCACGGCGCTGAACGGCGTGCGCGTCGTCTACGACGCGGCGCCGCTGCGCTGCGACGGGGCCGAGGTCGGGGCGATGCCCGGTCTCAGTGACGAGGACATGCTCTTCGACGAGCAGTTCCACACGCCCTACGTCGCCCTCACCCCGGGGATGCAGTGCGGCCTGCGGTTCCACGTCCTCAACGAGGGCTGGACCGACGTTGCGGTCGACCGGATCACGCTGATGCTGTTCGGCGCGGACGCCGGTCTGGAGCTGAGCGACGTGTTCGTGAATCCGAACGGCCACGAGCGGGTGCCGAGCGCGGACGGCGGCGAGCTCGATGCGCACCTCGCCGTCGCGGAGCTGGCGATTCCGGCCGGAGGCGCCCAGGCGCTCACCGCCGTGTTCTCCTACGCCGGATCGACGCGGATCGCCGAGTGCACCTCGATCTGGCTCAACGTGCCCGTGGTCACCGTCGCGGCGCTCGGCGCAGCGCGAGATGTTCAGCCTCCCGCCGAAGCGGTCATCGGCTTCCATCAGCCCGCGCGGGAGTGCCCGGTTCCGTGAGCACGCGCCGCCGCGAGGCTCAGTAGCGGCGCGGGCGGTCCTCGCGCTTGGCGGACGAGCCGAAGCGGTCGGGCTTCAGCTCGATCAGCTTGCCGCTGATGCGCGTGTTCTCGAGGCGCTTGAGGGTCTCGCGCGGCAGGTCGGCGGGAAGTTCGACCAGCGAGAAGTCGGGGCGGATCTGGATGGCGCCGAAGTCCTCGCGGCGCAGGCCGCCCTCGTTCGCGAGCGCACCGACGATCTGGCGGGGCTCGACCTTGTGCCGGCGGCCCACCGAGATCCGGTAGGTGGTGCGCGGAGCGCCGCTGCGCGCGCCGCGGTCCGGGCGATCGCGCCCATCCCGTTCGAACCGCTGCTGCGGCGCCGCATCGGGCTCGAGCAGCAGGGGCGTGTCGCCCTGCGCGACCACCGCGAGAGCAGCGGCGACGTCGGCCTCGGGCACATCGTGGTGCTTCACGTAGTGCGCCACGATGTCGCGGAACAGGCTGACCTGTGCCGGATCGGCCAGCGCCGTGGTGATCGCGTCGTCGAAGCGCGTGAGGCGCGTCGCGTTCACGTCATCGACGCTCGGGAGCTTCATCTCCGTCAGCGGCTGCCGGGTCGCCTTCTCGATGGCGGTCAGCATCCGGCGTTCGCGCGGCGTGACGAAGCTGATCGCATCGCCGCTGCGTCCGGCGCGGCCCGTGCGTCCGACCCGGTGCACATAGGACTCGGTGTCGATCGGGAGGTCGTAGTTCACGACGTGGCTGATGCGCTCGACGTCGAGCCCGCGCGCGGCGACATCGGTCGCGACGAGGATGTCGAGCTTGCCGCTCTTGAGCTGATTGACGGTGCGCTCGCGCTGGGCCTGGGCGACGTCGCCGCTGATCGCGGCGGCGGTGTAGCCGCGGGCCCGCAGCTTCTCGGCGAGCGTCTCGGTCTCGTTCTTCGTGCGGGTGAAGACGATCATGCCCTCGAAGTTCTCCACTTCGAGGATGCGCGTGAGCGCGTCGACCTTCTGCGGATACGACACCATCAGGTAGCGCTGGGTGATGTTCGCCGAGGTCGTCGTCTTCGTCTTGACGGTGATCTCTTCGGGGTCGTTCAGGTACTGGGCCGAGATCCGGCGGATCTGGGGCGGCATGGTCGCGGAGAACAGCGCGACCTGCTTGTCGGCGGGGGTGTCGGCGAGGATCGTCTCGACGTCCTCGGCGAAGCCCATCTTGAGCATCTCATCGGCCTCGTCGAGCACGAGGTACTTGAGCTCGGAGAGGTCGAGTGTGCCCTTCTCGAGATGATCCATGATCCGCCCGGGTGTGCCGACGACGATGTGCACGCCGCGGCGCAGCGCGGACAGCTGCTGGCCGTAGCCCTGTCCGCCGTACACCGGGAGCACGTGCACCCCGCGCAGATGCGACGCGTACTTCTCGAACGCCTCGCAGACCTGCAGGGCGAGCTCGCGGGTCGGCGCGAGCACGAGTGCCTGCGGCGTCTTCTGGGCGAGGTCGAGCCGGGAGAGGATCGGCAGCGCGAACGCCGCCGTCTTGCCGGTTCCCGTCTGGGCGAGGCCGACGACATCGCGGCCGCTCAGGAGCGGCGGGATGGTCGCCGCTTGGATCGCGGAGGGCGTCTCGTAGCCGACGTCCTTGAGCGCCTTCATCACGGCGTCGTCGAGCCCGAGCTCGGCGAAGGTGGGTTCGGGGCGAGCGGATTCTGCCTCGATGGAGGTGGTCTCACTGGAGGCGGTCATGATGCGACGTTAGTCCTCTCGACCGGGTCGCCGCGACTCGACGGGCCCGCCCGGTGCGTCCGGCATCCCAGAAATTGCCTTACCTGGTAATTAGCTAGCTGGGTTAAGCTATGACTCATGCACTCCCTCGAGGTCCAGCGGGTCGTCTCCGCTCTCCACGACGCCGCGACGATGGATCCCGAGGGGACCCTGCTCGAGCGCGGGCGCCTCACCCCCGCCGAAGTCGCCGAGATCACCGAGGTGATGGAGGCGCTGCGCGCGTGGAAGGACGAGGAGTCGCGCCAGAACAAGGCCTCGAGCGACTACATGGCGCTGTCGGAGCGGGACATGCGCGCGTTGCGGTTCATCATGGCTGGCGCGCGCTCGCACACCGTCGTCACCCCGGCGATGGTCGCGGAGTACGTGGGCATCACCAGCGCCGCGGTCACCAAGATGCTCGATCGGCTGCAAGCAGCCGGACACATCGAACGCGCGCCCCACCCGAGTGACCGGAGAGCGATCGCTCTGAGCGTCACGCCGCACACCCGGGCCAGTGCCCGCAGTCAGGTCGGCGTCCTGCACGCGCGGCGCTTCGCGGCAGCGGCGCGACTGAGCCCGGCCGAGCGCCGCGCGGTGATCCGATTCCTGACCGATCTCGCCGAAGGGAGCCAATCGTGACCGAGCTCGTCGTCCTGCTCGATGCTGCCGGTGCGCCGATCGGCACCGCCGACAAGGCGACGGTGCACACCGCGGACACTCCGCTCCATCTCGCGTTCTCCTGCCACTTGCGCAACCGTCAGGGGCAGGTCCTGATCACGCGCCGAGCGCTGAGCAAGTCGGCCTGGCCCGGGGTCTGGACCAACGCTTTCTGCGGGCATCCTGCGCCGGGCGAGCTGCTGACGGATGCCGTCGCGCGCCGCGCGCGGGACGAGCTCGGGCTGCACGTCTACGACGTGGGCGTCGTGCTGCCCGACTTCCGCTACGAAGCGGTCGATGCCAACGGCATCCGTGAGAACGAGGTGTGCCCCGTGTACACCGCCGTCACCGATGACGAGCCGCAGCCGCAGCCCGACGAGGTCGCCGACTATCGCTGGGTGGAACCCGCCGACCTCGACGCCGCGCTCGCACACGCCCCGTGGGCGTTCAGCCCCTGGCTGGTGTGGCAGGCCGAGCAGCTCGCGCAGCGGGGAGGACGTCGATGAGCGTGGAGATGAGCGTGGAGACGGCCGCGCGGACGCACGGTGAGATCGACGACGCCGCGGTCGACGCGCGACTGGGCGAGCATCTCGCCCGCCTGCGGGAGCGCGCCGAGGGTCACCACGCCGGGTTCCGGGAGATGTGGCGGAGTGCCGAAGAGCTGGTCCGGGGCGGGAAGAGGCTGCGCTCGTCGGTCTTCGCATCCGCGCTGCGGGGATTGCGGGAGGACGGCGACACGACGGGCGGCACTGTCGGCGGCACTGTCGGCGGCACGGCCGACGCCGTCGACATCGCGTGCGCGGTGGAGCTCCTGCACGCGGCCTTCATCGTCCACGACGACGTGATCGACGGCGATCTCGTCCGTCGGGGCAGGCCGAACGTCTCCGGGCGGGCGGTCGAGGCCGCGAACCGCGCCGGCGCCGTCCCCGCCGCCGCCGGCGCATTCGGCCAGGCCGCCGGCATCCTCGCCGGTGACGTCCTGCTGAGCGCCGCGCTCTCGCTGGTGGGTTCCGGCGACGTCGGGGGCGCCACCCGGCGAGCGCTCGTCGACCTCTTCCACGACACGGTCTTCGCCTCGGTGGCGGGGGAGCATGCCGACGTGTGGTTCAGCCTCGGTGTCGAAGACGCCGACGCGACACGGGTACTGCAGACGATCGAGCTGAAGACCGCCCGCTACTCCTTCCAGACGCCCCTGGAGGCGGCGGCGATCCTCGCCGGGTGCCGGCCGGAGCGGATCCGGCAGCTGCGCGACATCGCGCGCGGCCTCGGAGTGGTGTACCAGCTGCGCGACGACGTGCTCGGCGTGTTCGGGTCGTCCGAGGCGACGGGAAAGAGCGTCAGCGCCGACCTGCGCGAGGGGACCCAGACGCTGCTGATCGCCCTGGCCCGCACATCGCCGGAATGGCGATCGGTCGCTCATCGGTTCGGGGCACCGGACCTGGACGAGGACGATGCCGAGGCGCTGCGGACCGCGCTGCGCGCCTCGGGCGCCCTCGATCGCGTGGAGCTCGCGATCGACGCCGAGTGCGCCGTCGTCCGCCGCCGGATCCGTCATGCCCACCTTCCGCCCATGCTGGAGTCGTATCTGCTCGATCTGCTCGTGCGCTGTGCGGAGCGCGACGCATGACCGCCGCGGCCGGCCGATCGGCGCGCGACCCGGGGCTGGCCCGGTACGACGCCGCCGCCCGCGCCGCCGCGCGGCTCGTGCTCCGGCGGTACTCCACCTCGTTCGGGATGGCCACGCGCCTGCTCGCCCCCGAGATGCGGCCCCACATCGCGGCCGTCTACGCGCTGGTGCGCACCGCCGACGAGATCGTCGACGGTCCGGCCGCGGCGGCCGGGCTCGACCTCGACACGCGGCGTGAGCTCCTCGACCGGCTCGAGGAGGAGGTCCGATCGGCGCGCTCGACCGGCTACAGCGCGAACCTCGTCGTGCACGCCTTCGGGCGCACCGCGGCGCGCTTCGCCATCGACGACGAGCTCATCGAGCCGTTCTTCGCGTCGATGCGCGCCGACCTCACGCTCGTGCGGTGCACGCAGGAGGAGTTCGACCGGTACGTCTACGGGTCCGCGGAGGTCATCGGCCTCATGTGCCTGCGCGTCTTCCTCGGCGAGCCGTCGAGGTCGCCGAGGGTGCAGCCCGCTCGGCGTGCCCGCCTCGAAGCCGGGGCTCGGCGCCTGGGCTCGGCGTTCCAGAAGATCAACTTCCTGCGCGACCTCGGCGAGGATGTGCGCAGTCTCGGACGGTCGTACTTCCCCGGGGTCGTCGACGGTGCACTCGACGAGACCGTCAAGGCCGAGATCACGGCATCCATCCGGGCCGACCTGGACGCGGCGGCGCAGACCCTCGGCGAGCTTCCCCGCGGGGCGCAGCCGGCGGTCGCGGCCGCGCTGATGCTGTTCGCCGAGCTCACCGACCGCATCGACGCCCTTCCCGCCGCGGAGGTCATCGAACGCCGTGTTCGGGTGCCCGATCCGGTCAAGCTGCGCATCGCCGCGCGCGCGGCGATGCGACGCGGAGGAGGATCATGAGCGCAGACCCCGCAGCGGACCTCGGCGGCACCCGCCGCGTCGTCGTCATCGGAGGCGGTATCAGCGGACTGGCCAGCGCCGCGCTGCTCGCCCGGGACGGCCACGAGGTGACCCTGCTGGAGCGGCACGACGAGGTCGGCGGCCGCGCCGGTCGCTGGCGAAGCGGGGGATTCACCTTCGACACGGGGCCGTCGTGGTATCTCATGCCCGAGGTGTTCGAGCACTTCTTCCGCCTGATGGGGACCACGGCGAGCGAGCAGTACGAGCTGGTGCGGCTCGACCCCTCGTATCGCGTGCTCTTCGAGCCGGAGGCGACCGGCGACGCCGCGCAGGACCTCGTCATCCGCTCCGACCGCGACGCGGCCATCGCCGCGTTCGACGGAGCGGAGCCGGGATCGGGTGCCCGTCTCGCGCGCTATCTCGACTCGGCGGCCGACACCTACGCGACCGCGGTCGCCGCGTTCCTGTACAACCCGTTCCGAGATCTCCGCACGCTCCTGCGAGGTGACATCCTCCGGCGCCTGCCGCGCCTGGCCCGACTGCTGACGACCTCGCTCCACCGGTACGCGGGCTCGGTGGCGAAGGACACACGGCTGCGGCGGGTGCTGGACTATCCCGCCGTCTTCCTCGGATCCTCTCCGTTCGCCGTGCCGGCGATGTATCACCTGATGAGCCACATGGACCTCGCGGACGGCGTCTGGTATCCGCGCGGCGGCTTCCGCGCGGTGATCGCGTCGATCGAGCAGCTGGCCCGCGCGAGCGGTGTGCGCATCGTGACGGGGGCCGAGGCCACGCGGATCACGACGGCCGACGCCCGGACGACAGGCGTCCAGTGGCGCCCCGCGCACGGCGACGCGCAGTGGCTCGCCGCCGACCTGGTCGTCTCGTCGGCCGACCTGCACCACACCGAGACGAGACTGCTGGCCCCCGCCGACCGCGACCGCCGGCCGCGCCACTGGCGCCGGCTCGACCCCGGTCCCAGCGCGATCCTCATCATGCTGGGCGTCCGGGGCGCGCTTCCGCAGCTCGAGCACCACACGCTCCTGTTCGCGCGACGCTGGCGGGAGAACTTCGCGCAGATCTTCGGCCGGCGCGGACGTGTGCCGGCCGTGCCTTCGCTGTATGTCTGCAAGCCGAGCGCGTCGGACGCCGCCGTCGCGCCGCCGGGGCACGAGAATCTGTTCGTGCTGATCCCGGTGCCCGCCGATCCGGCCATCGGGGCCGGCGGCGTCGACGGCGCCGGTGACCCGGACGTCGAACGCATCGCCGAGGCCGCCGTGGCGCAGCTGGGCGCGTGGGCCGGCATCCCGGATCTCGCCGAACGGATCGTCGTGCGCCGCACCGTCGGGCCCCGCGACTTCGAGCGCGACTTCTCCTCGTGGCGCGGCAGCGCACTCGGTCCTGCGCACACCTTGCGGCAGAGCGCGTTCCTGCGCGGGCGCACCGCGTCGCGCCGGGTCGCGGGGCTGCTGTCGGCCGGTGCGACCAGTGTGCCGGGCATCGGCCTGCCGATGTGCCTGATCAGCGCGGAGCTCGTGCTGAAGCACGTGCGTGGCGACCGTAGCGCCGGCCCGTCGCCCGAGCCCCCGCAACCCGCAACCGGGCGGCGCCGGCGGACATCGTCGGGGGTGGCCGAATGAGCGCGGTCTACCTCGTGGCGCTGCTGATCTCGATGGCGGGCATCGCCGCCCTCGATGCGCGCCACCGTCTGTTCCTGTGGCGCGCGCCGCGCCGCGCCGCGCTCGTGCTGACGCTGGGGCTGGTGTTCCTCCTCGCGTGGGACGTCGCCGGCATCTCCCTCGGCCTGTTCCGGCACCTCGACTCGCCGTTCGCGACCGGCCTCCTCGTGGCGCCGCACCTCCCCATCGAGGAGATCGTGTTCCTGGTCTTCCTCTGCCATCTCACGATGGTCCTTCTGTGCGGATGCCGGCGCCTCACCGTCCGGCTGCGCGCGCGTCGCGCCGAGAGGAGCCGGGGATGAGCTCCGTCGTCCTCACCGTCGTGTTCCTGCTGGTCGCGCTCAGCCTCCTGGTGGCCGGCCTGGCCCGGTCCGGCCGCGCGCGGAGCCTCGTCCGGACGTGGTGGCTTCCCGCGCTGCTGGCGGCAGCAGGTCTGTTCGTGCTCACCGCGATCTTCGACAACCTCATGATCGCGGCCGGGCTGTTCGACTACGACTGGGAGAACATGTCGGGCCTCCGGCTGGGGCGCATGCCCCTCGAGGACCTCGCATACCCCCTGGGGGCGCTGTGGGCGCTGCCGGGCCTGTGGCTGCTGACCGCACCCCGGGAGCCGGAGGCGTGAGCGCCCCGTCGCGTGCGCTGGCGCATACTCTCCTCCTGGCCTCGCGGCCGGTGAGCTGGATCAACACCGCCTTCCCGTTCGCCGCCGTCTGGCTGCTCACGACCGGTCGCGTCGACGCGGCGTTCGTGATCGGGACCGTGTTCTTCCTCATCCCGTACAACCTGCTCATGTACGGCATCAACGACGTGTTCGACTATGCCTCCGACCTCGCCAACCCGCGCAAGGGGGGCGTCGAAGGTGCGCTCCTGCCGCCGTCGCAGCATCGCGCGGTGCTCGTCACGGTGAGCGTGATCGCCCTCCCGTTCGTCGTGGCGCTGGCCGTGCTGGGGGGACCGGCATCCTGGATCGTGCTGGCGGTGAGCCTGTTCGCCGTCGTCGCGTACTCCGCGCCGGGGCTGCGCTTCAAGGAGATCCCGTTCCTCGACTCGGCGACATCGAGCACGCACTTCGTCGCGCCGGGCCTGTACGGCGCGGCGCTCGCCGGGACCGACATCACGCCCGGCTTCGCTCTCGTGTTCGCCGCGTTCTTCCTGTGGGGCATGGCCAGTCACGCCTTCGGCGCCGTACAGGACATCGTCCCGGACCGCGACGCCGGCATCGCCTCGATCGCCACGGTGCTCGGCGCGCGCACCACGGTGCGCCTGGCGGTGCTCCTGTGGCTGGCGGCCGGAGCGCTCATGCTCGCAGTCCCCTGGCCCGGAGCACTGGGCGCCGTCCTGTGTCTGCCGTATGCGGCCACCGCGCTGCCCTTCCTCTCCGTGAGCGACGACGAATCCCCGCGCACGAACCGCGGGTGGAAGAGATTCCTCGTCCTCAACTACATCGGAGGGTTCCTCGCGACGATGCTGATCCTGTGGTGGGCCGGCGTCGGATAGCGTGCCGACGACCTCGGCGCAAGCCGGGGACAGAACAGTCCCGACGTGATTGGGTGTGAGCATGACCGCGCGCATCGTCTCGATCGGCACCGCGGTCCCCGCCACGCGCATGCCGCAGGAGCACGTGCGCGACTTCTTCGCCTCGCAGGCGTGGGCGGACCGCCTCACCGGGCGACTGATCCATGCGGCCTTCGATGCGGCGGAGATCCGCACGCGCCACAGCGTGCTCGCGGAGCTCGGGCCCGGCGGCGCCGCCCCGGATCACGCGCAGACGCCGTTCGTCGGGGACGGCGGGGCGCTCCTCGCGCCGAGCACCGGAGCGCGCAACGACCTCTACATCCGCTTCGCCCCCGCGCTGTCGGCCGCGGCGGCAGGGAGCGCGCTGGGGCGCGCCGACATCGACGCGGCCGCCGTCACCCACGTCGTGACCGTCTCGTGCACCGGGTTCGTCGCGCCGGGACCCGACTACCGCCTGGTCCGCGACCTCGGCCTTCCCGCCACGGCCGAGCGGTACCACCTGGGGTTCGTCGGCTGCGCCGCGGCGCTGCCCGCGCTCCGGCTCGCCGCTCGCATCACCGCGGCTCAGCCCGAAGCCGTCGTGCTGGTCGTGTGCACCGAGCTGTGCTCCCTGCACATCCGGGCCTCGGCGGATCCGCAGCAGATCGTCGCCGCATCGGTGTTCGGCGACGGTGCGGCCGCCGCGATCGTCACCGCGGATGCCGGGCGCGGCAGAGCGGGCGGCCTGGAGCTCGACCGCTTCGGCACGGCGCTGACCGAAACAGGCGAGCGCGACATGGTCTGGACGATCGGCGATCACGGCTTCGAGATGGTGCTCTCGCCCGAGGTGCCGCGCATCATCGGGCGAGAGATCCGTGCGGCGGTGGGCGCCTTCTTCGCGGGGGACGACACGCCGTCGGCCTGGGCGGTGCACCCCGGTGGACGCAGCGTGCTCGACCGTGTCGCACAGGGGCTCGGGCTCGCGCCCACCGCCCTCGATGCGTCGCGGGCGATCCTGCGCGACCACGGCAACATGTCCAGCGCCACCGTGCTGTTCATCCTGCAGGCGCTGCTGGACGACGACGCCGTCGGCGACGGCGACCGGATCGGCGGGCTCGCCTTCGGGCCCGGCCTCACGGTCGAGTCGGCGCTGCTGACCAAGCGCGTCGTGCGCGGGGGAGTGCGGGAAGGATGAGCCTGGGAGCACGGGCCGAGACGCTCACGGAGCTGATGGACGATCCGGACTGCGACCCGCGGCGCCTGCGCGCGACGCTGCGCCGGTTCGGGCTCGTCAACCGGCTCGTGTCCGGCTGGGGCGCGGTGTACCGGCAGACCCTGCGCCCCTGTCTGGCCGCGCTCGACCGGCCCGCGCGCGTGCTCGACCTCGGCTCCGGCGGCGGAGACGTCGTGCGCCGCCTCGCCGGACGGGCGCGCCGCGACGGCTTCGACGTGCACTGGACCGGCGCCGACCCCGACGCCCGCGCTCTGGACGTCGCCCGCGCGCGGCCGGCGCCGGCCAACATCGCGTTCCGATGCGCCAGCGCCCAGACCCTCGTCCGCGAGGGCGAGCGGTTCGACATCGTGCTCTCCAACCACGTCCTGCACCATCTCGGTGCAGACCTCGACGGCTTCCTGAGCGACTCGCGCGCCCTTGCGCGGGAGCTGGTCCTCCACGGCGACATCGCGCGGGGGCGTCGCGCCTACGCGCTGTACGCGGTCGGCATCCTCCCCCTCGCGCCGGGCACGTTCCTGCGCACCGACGGACTGCGCTCGATCCGGCGCAGCTTCACCCCCGCCGAGCTGCGGGACGTGCTCGAAACCCGCGCCGCGGGCGTCTGGTCGGTGCGCACCCCCGCGCCGTTCCGGCTGCTGGCGGTGGCGTCCGGAAGCGGCTGAGGCTGTGCCGGTCCACGATGTGGTCGTCGTCGGCGCGGGGCCGGTCGGACTCCTCCTGGCCGGCGAGCTCGCCCGCCGGGGCGTGGACGTCGTGGTGCTCGAGCGGCGCGAGACCGTCGGGGGCGGCACCCGGGCGATCGGGGTGCACGCTCCGGTGCTGGCCGCGCTCGCCCCGTCCGGTGTCACCGAGAGACTGCTGGTGCACGCCGTGCGCGTGCGGCGCGGTGAGGCGCGCGCGGACGGACGCCTGCTCGGCACGGTCCGCTTCGACCGCATCCCGGCATCCTTCCCGTTCGTGGCGACCCTGCCCCAGTCGGCGACCGAGGCCGTCCTGGCCGAACTGGCGCCGCCGCCGCGTCGCGGTGCCGAGGTCACGGGTGTGCACCCCGGCTCTGATGCCGTGCGCGTGCTCGGCGAGGACGGTGCCGGCCGGTTCTCGCTGACGGCGCGGGTAGTCGTGGTGGCAGCGGGGGCAGGCGGGCGCCGCCTCGTCTACCGCGAGGGCGCGGTCCGCACGCACGAGTACCGGGACCGCTATCTCATGGCCGACATCGAGACGGGGCCGCGCGCGGACGCCGACCTCGCCGTGGTGCACCTCGACCGTGCCGGCGTGCTGGAGTCGTTCCCCCTCGCCGGCGGCGTGCGTCGATTCGTCGCCTGGGACGCCCCGGGCGCCGACCCCGGTGAGCAGTCCCGGGTGAGGCGGCTGCGGACGGCGCTGCGCGCACGCGGCGAGGAGGACGCCGCCCGGGCGGTGGGCGAGGCGACGGGATTCGGGGTGCGCCGCGTCGTCGCACCGCGGCTGCGGAACGGCCGGGTGCTCGTCGTCGGAGACGCCGCGCACGAGGTCAGCCCGATCGGCGGGCAGGGGATGAACCTCGGGCTGCTCGACGCGGCGCGGCTCGCCCCGCTCCTGGCCGCCTGGCTGCGCACGGGGACGGCGCCCGAGGCCGAGCTGCGCGCCTGGGAGCGGCGCCGGATCGCCTCGGCGCGGACGGCTGCGCGGCTGGCCGCCGTCAACACCGGGCTCGGCCGGCCGCTGCCGCGCGCACTCGATGCGGCGCGCCGCGGCGTCGTGGGCGCCATGCTCGGCCCCGTGACGGGGGGACTGTTCGCCCGCGCCTACGCGATGGGGTTCGACCGCGACGCGTGAGCGGATCAGGCGGCCAGGTGCGCGCCCGAGACGACCAGCTGCGCGGCGAGCAGCAGCGCCGCGAGCATCACGAGCCGGAAGACGGCGCGCGTGGGCGCACCGGCTGTCGCGCGCACCAGTGTCGCGACGGCCACGACAGCCACCGCGGCGAAGAGCGCCCACGACGGCGCGGTCACCGCCGAGACATCCCCGCCGACCGGCCCGAGCAGCACGGCGACGGCGCCGCAGACGACCGCGACGGCGGCGATCGCGGCCGACGCGCGCGCTCCCAGCCGGTGCGGCAGTCCGCGGACGCCGGTGCGCCGGTCGTCGCCGAGGTCGGGCAGGACGTTCGTCAGGTGCACCGCCGCGCCCAGGGCCGCCCCCGCGAGCCATGCCCACCCGCCGGCGTAGGCGGGCTCGGGAGCCGCGAGCGACGCGAGCGAGGGGAACACGCCGAAGCTCACTAGGAACGGTGCGATCGAGATCGCCGTGGACTTGAGCCCCGCGTTGTACGCCCAGGCGCACCCCAGGGTGAGCGCGTGGGCGGCCAGCATGCGCCAGCCCAGCGGGGCGGACAGGACCAGGGCGAGGGTGAGGGCGATCGCCGCCGCCGACCAGGCCGTCCGCGTGCTCACCTCGCCGCGGGCCAGCGGCTTGTCGGTGCGCCCCACAGCGCGATCGCGGTGCGCATCGATCGCGTCGTTCGAGATCCCGACCGACAGCTGCCCGCACAGCACCGCCGCAGTGAGCAGGGCCAGTCGCCACGGCTCGAGTCCGACGGCCACGCCGAGCGCGAGCGCGAGCGCGGTCACCACGAGGGTCGGGCCGGGATGCGACGAGCCCCACAGCGCCCGGAGGGTGCGCACGGCGATCCGGCTCACATCGTCCGCAGCGGGAGGACGCGCAGCCACACGAAGCCGTACGGCGGCAGGGCGAGGCCGTCGTCCAGGTCGACGCCGACGCCGTGGACGAGGTCGCGGGCGTTGCGCTCGAACCCCGACAGGGTGAGCGGGTCGATGAGGACCTGCGTCGCGCCGACGTTCGCGAGCACGAGCACGACGTCGTCCGCCCCCGGGCGCTGATAGCCCAGCACCGTCGGGGCCGGGACGTGGAAGCCGATCAGCTCCGCACCGGAGAACTCGGGCGTGGACTGCCGCACGGCGATGAGCGTGGTCAGCCGCGCGAAGACGCGACCGGCGGGGGTTCCGGCATCCCGTCGCTCGGCGTAGCGGTCGCGCGGCCGGTTGCCGCGGTGCACCCAGCGCGGGTCGTCGCGGCGCGCCGGGTCGTCGGCGTAGGTCGGGTCGTTGAGCTGGGCGACCTCGTCGCCGAGGTACAGCATCGGCACGCCGCCGCTGGACAGGGCGATCGCGTGCGCGAGCACGACGCGGTCCTCGCCGGCCGGGTCGCCGGCTTCGATCCCGGCGAGCGAGGCCGTCGTCCCCGCGATGCGCGGGCCGTCGGGGCCGGGTGACCCGATGCCGCGCGCGACGCTGCCCGGCGTGCGGCCGAGGTAGAAGTCGGCGATGCGGCGGCGGTGGCTCTCGTCGATGCCGAGGTCGCCGGCATCCTCCCATCCGAGATCCTCGTGATCGCGCACCGTCACGAGGCGCGCCGCTCCCTCGGGGAGGGGATGCCGGTGCTCCAGCGTGCGTTGCACGCGGCGCGGGTCGTGGGTCGCGAGGGCGTCCCACAGCAGCGCGGGAAGCAGTGCGTCGTCGACGAGTCGCCCGGTGGCCCCGGCGACGGCGACCGCCGGCGCACCGAGCGCGAGCACCGCCTCGAGCACTGCGATCTGGTCGGCCGCGGCGTCCACGTGCAGCATGTCGACGCCCCGGTTCGCCAGGAACAGGGCGTCTTCGGCGAGCGTCGTCACGCCCGCCGCGACCGGCAGGTCGAGGCACAGGGCGATGCCCGCGAGGCGCAGGTCGGCGGCGAGCTCGGTCAGCGTCGACAGACGTCCCACGCTCGGGTCGACCGTGCGCGCGTCGGCGAGGACGCCGCGCAGGTGCAGGCCGGTGAGGCCGAGTTCGCGGAAGTATCCGATCTCGTCGCGGATGCCGGCAAGGTTCCCGGCGTAGCGGCCGGCGTCGCACGTGCCGCCGAGCATCCGCTCGGAGTTCAGCCAGTCGGTGCCCGCGCGCTGCGCATCGTGCACGCGCAGGTCGACGGGGCGAGTATTCCACGAGGCGCATGCCGCGGCCACGAGCGCGATCAGCTCGTCGAGATCGGCAGCGGCCAGGTGCAGCGCGGGCAACTGCGCGTCCAGCCGCTCGAGGAACGCATCGTCGACGCGTCCCGCCGCCTCGAGCGCGGCGAGGACTTCCCGACGGTCCTCATCGACCGTGGTGAGCGTGGTCATGGCGATGACTCCTCCCGCCTCCACACTAGGCCTCAACGCAGGGGAGGTGTATCAGCGCGGCACCCTGGGGCCTCTTCTGAGACGACCCGTATGGCGCGGGTCGGAAGTGGTCCGTGTGGGGCGGATCACGGCATCCGCATCGTCGCGGATCGAGCAGAGGAGGCCATCGTGGCTCTCGACAGAAATCTCATCGCCATCATCGGCAGGATCCATCCCGCCATCTACGACGTGGTGTTCCCGCACGGGGTGGCGGAGCTCAACCCGCAGCCCTTGCCGCCGCGGCATGTCTTCGCGGGCATCGAGACCGGCGCCGCCGTCGGGCACGAGCTCGTGCGCGCGGCGGGTCTCGCGAAGGCGTTCGGCCTCGACTTCCGCATGGACCTCGTCGAGATCTGCCCGCCGCCGCGGCCCATCCCGCCGCTGCCGTGGCCGTTCCCGTGGCCGCCGCGGCCTTATCCGTGGCGCGGCATCGAGACCGAACCGGAGTTCGACCACGGGTACGGGCTCGGGCTGGGGGCCGTCCTCGAGGCGACCGCCGAGGTGTGGCAGAAGCTGCCCGGGGCGGCGTTCCTCGAGGAGCTGTACGGTGCCGCCGGCGAGCTCGCCCTCGCCCACGGGGGTGGCCGGCACGCGTAGCCTGAGGGGGTGAGCGCGTACGTTTCGGCGTTCGAGCTGTTCTCCGTCGGTGTAGGACCCTCGAGCTCCCACACGGTCGGCCCCATGCGGGCCGCCCGGGACTTCGCGGCGCGCGTGCGCGACCTTCCCGTCGCGCGCCTGCGCTGCGTGCTCTACGGCTCGCTCGGCGCCACAGGCATCGGGCACGGGACGCCGGATGCCGTGGTCGCCGGGCTGCAGGGCTGGGAGCCCGAGACCGTCGACCCGGCCGCCGTGCGCGCAGCGTGGACCGACTGGCCGGCCGGACGCGACCTTGCGCTCGACGGCGGCCGGCCGGTGCCCTTCGCCAAGGAGCACGTGGAGTTCGCGCCGCGGACCCGGCTGCCCGGGCACCCGAACGCGATGACGCTCGAAGCCCTGGGCGATGACGGTGAGATGCTGGCGACCGAGACCTACTACTCCGTGGGCGGCGGCTTCATCCGCCGCGAGGGCGAGCCGCCGCCCGTCGCGGCAGCGCCGTACCCGCTGCAGTTCGACACCGCCGCAGAACTGCTCGCGCTCTGCGACGAGGAGCGCCTCACGATCGCCGAAGCCGCTCGCCGCAACGAGCAGGCGCTGCGCACCGAGGAGGAGATCGCGGCCGGACTCGACCGGATCTGGGATGCGATGGCCGCGTGCATCGACGCCGGGCTGCACGCCGACGGCACCCTGCCCGGGATGCTGCGGGTGCGGCGCCGCGCGGGCGCCATCCGCGCGCAGCTCGACGCGGTGGAGCAGGACGGGCGCCGCGAGCTGCCCGGCGAGTGGCTGGGCGCGTTCGCGCTCGCCGTGAACGAGGAGAACGCCGCCGGCGGCCGCGTCGTCACCGCCCCGACCAACGGCGCCGCGGGGATCGTGCCGGCCGTCGCGATGTACTGGTGGCGCTTCCTCGCCGACTCGGGTCTCGGCACGGGCAACGCCGTCACGCCGTACGGCGAGCTCGTGGGCTCGGCGCTGCTGGGGCTGCACAGCCCGACCCCGGCGGTGAGCGACGCCGCGCACGAGGACGCCGGGGCGGTCGCCGACGCGAACCGGCGCCGTGGCATCCGTCGGTTCCTGCTGACGGCGACCGCGCTCGGCTCGCTGTTCAAGGCGAACGCGTCGATCTCGGGCGCCGAGGGCGGGTGCCAGGCCGAGGTCGGCTCGGCCTGCGCCATGGCGGCGGCCGGGCTCACGGCCGTGATGGGCGGGACGAACCGGCAGATCGAGAACGCCGCCGAGATCGCGATGGAGCACCACCTGGGCCTGACCTGCGACCCGGTGGGCGGCCTCGTCCAGATCCCCTGCATCGAGCGCAACGCGATCGCGGCCTCGACCGCGGTGACGGCCGCGCGCCTCGCGCTGCGCGGCGACGGCAGTCACTACGTCTCGCTCGACGCCGTCGTCGAGACGATGCGCCAGACGGGCATCGACATGTCCACGAAGTACAAGGAGACCAGCGAGGGCGGGCTGGCGGTCAACGTCATCGAGTGCTGAGCCGCGGGTCGTTCCGGCATCCCTCGCCAGCAAATCGGGTCGCGAAGTGCGGGTATTCACGGGCATTTCCGCGCGAGGCGTCCCCTTTTTCCTGTGGCGGGGAGATCGGGGTCGCTGAGTGCAGGAATCCACGGGCCGTTCCTGCACAAAGCGTCCCCTATTTCCTGTGGCGGGGAGATCAGGGTCGCGAAGTGCGGGTATTCACGGGTATTTCCGCGCGAGGCGTCCCCCATTTTCTGTGGCGGGGAGATCGGGGTCGCTGAGTGCGGGTATTCACGGGCCGTTCCTGCACGGAGCGTCCCCTTTTCCTGTGGTCAGCAAATCGGGGTCGCGATGTGCGGGAATCCACGGGCCGTTCCTGCACAAAGCGTCCCCGATTTCTCAGCGCATCGGACTCAGGGCGCCCGCGGGGTCCAGCCGCGCCGGACCAGCACCGTGCGCACCATCCCGACAGCGCGCCGCGTACCCCGGACATGGGTCGATGTCAGGCGCACGACCTCCCATCCCGCCGCGACGTACCCGGCGTACTTCTCGATGTCACGGTTCCACTGCCGGCGGTCCGTCCGGTGGTGGTCGCCCTCGATCTCGACGACCGTGCGCTGCTGCGGGTACACGAGTTCCGAGATGCCCAGCAGGCGCCCCCGCTCGTCCCGGATCTCGACGTCGAGCTCGGGCTCGGGCAACCCCGCGGCGGCGGCGTCGATCCGGAAGTCGGTCTCGAGCGGCGACGCACTCCCGACCCGGACCGACGCCAGCGCCGTGATCAGCGCGTCGCGCCCCCGCCTTCCCGGTGCCTCTGCCGCCGCGCGCAGGTGCGCGATCGTCGCGAGCTGCGCGTGCGGCCGGGGCACGCCGGCGCGGTCGCGCGGGACGCGCACGATCGCATCGCCGACGATCGTGAGCTGCCGCGCGTCCAGCTCGATGCCGAGCATCGCCCAGACGGACGCGGGACTCGCGACGCGCAGTCCGTCGACGGTGCGCACCGACGCGAGTGAGGGCGCGACCTTGATCCCCCGGATGCCGGTGCGCCGCAGCGCGCGGTGCGGCGCGTGCACGGCGACGCACAGTTCATCGCCGTGCGCGCCGACATGGTCGAGGGGGAGGCCGTAGGCGACGCCGCCGGTGCGCCCGGCGAAGAAGGCGTGATCGGGGATGACGAGGGCGCTCGCGCGGGCACGGCGCAGGACCGCGGCGCGGATGGCACGATCCTGCGCGAGCGGCTCGTCGCCGATGGCTTCCGGTGCCGCCGTGGCAACCGTTCGCACGCCGCGGAATGGACGCTCCAGGTCGCTCGCGCGCAGCCGACCGCGGGTCACCCCCTCGGCCTCCGCGTGCGCGGGGGTGAACGCCTCGCCGAGTGACGAGGGCAGGGGAGCAGGGCGCCGAGACACCATCCGAGGCTTGCGCATCGCCGACCGTCCCGGGTGCCGAAAGGCGCCATCCGTGGAGGGATTCCCCGCGTCGCCGGATGGGGAGGAGGAGGCGCGTTCGCTCACCGAGAACACTTAGCACTCGACATGCCAGAGTGCTAATCTGAAGCTACTTGAGCCGATACGACTCAAGTTTGAGACCAGGACAGTCACACAGGACACTCAGGAGGAAACAATGGCCACGTACGACCCCTTCCGTGACCTCGACCGCATCGCGTCGAGCCTCTTCGACACGCGTCGCGGCCCGCGCCGCATGCCGATGGACCTCTACCGCGACGGCGACCACTACGTGCTGAGCGCCGACCTGCCCGGCATCGACCCGGGCTCGGTCGACATCGACGTGGACGGCCAGCTGCTGACGATCCGCGCCGAGCGCACGCTGACGACCGGCGACGGCGTCAAGTGGATCACCCGTGAGCGCGAGGCGGCGAGCTTCCTGCGCCAGCTCAACCTCGGCCAGGGGATCGACACCGACGCCATCGCCGCCAACTACAGCAACGGCGTCCTGACCGTCACGATCCCGGTGAGCGAGAAGGCCAAGCCCCGCAAGATCGCCGTCGCCGACGGCGGCGGCGCCTCGACGATCCCGGCGCACGAGTCGGCCGAGGAGCCGCAGCCGATCGAGCAGTGATCGCGCGCCGAACCGCCCCGTGTCCCGCCGGACCGGGGCGGTTCTGCGTCGCGGACCGGGGCATAGGATCGAAGCACCCGAATCCCGCCGGCCCGTCAGCAAGGATGCCGATGCCCGAACCTGTCGTCGCGCCCGCGCGCGGCCTGTCCCCCCACGCCCGTCTCGCCCCCGTCGGCGCGCGCACCTGGACGGTCGTGATCGTCCTCGGCCTCGTCGGCCAGCTCGCGTGGACGGTCGAGAACATGTACCTCAACGTGTTCGTGTACGACACGATCACGACCGACCCCACGGTGATCGCGATCCTCGTCGCCGCGTCGGCGACGGCGGCCACGCTCGCGACGATGCTCGTCGGCGCCTGGTCCGACCGCGTGCGCAGGCGGCGGCCGTTCATCGCGGTGGGCTACATCCTCTGGGGTGTGACGACCGCCTCGTTCGGGCTGGTCCAGCCCGAACACACCGCGACCGCCGCTCAGGCGGTGGGCCTCGCGGTCGCCGCGATCATCGTCCTCGACTGCGTGATGTCGTTCTTCGGCTCCGGCGCCAACGACGCGGCCTTCCAGGGGTGGGTGACCGACACGACCAGCACGGGAAATCGCGGCCGCGTCGACGGCGTGCTGGCGATCATGCCGCTCATGGGCATGCTCATCGTCTTCGGGGCCCTCGACGGCCTGACCCAGGCCGGTCAGTGGCAGCTGTTCTTCGGCATCGTCGGCGCCGCGACCGCCGTCGTCGGCGTCATCGCCTGGTTCTTCGTGCGCGACGCGCCCGACATCCGGCCGCAGTCCGAGGGATACCTCCGCGCCGTCGTGTACGGGCTGCGTCCGAGCACGATGCGGCGGCACCCGCGCCTGTACGTGATCCTCATCGCGTGGGCGATCATCGGTACCAGCACCCAGGTGTTCATCCCGTACCTGATCATCTACATCCAGCGCTTCCTGCGCATCGACGGCTACGCGATCGTGCTGGCGAGCGTCCTGATCCTGGCATCCCTCCTGAGCGTGCTCGGCGGGCGCGTCATCGATCGCGTCGGCAAGCTGCGCGCCGTGCTTCCGGCCACCGCGGTCATGGTCGCGGGTCTGGCCGGCATGTTCTTCGCGCGCGACATGCTCAGCGTCATCGCATTCGGCACGATCATGATGGCCGGCTTCATGCTCTCGACCGCGGCCCTCGCCGCCAGCGTCCGCGACGCGACCCCGGAGGGCCGCGCCGGCACCGTCCAGGGTCTGCGCATGATCTTCGCGATCCTCATCCCGATGGTGGCAGGTCCCTTCCTGGGCGCCGCGGTCATCGTCGGCGCGAACGAGACCTACACCGATCTCGGCATCGTCAAGCAGGTGCCGACGCCGTGGATCTTCGTCGCAGCGGCCATCGTGGCGGTCTTCGTCGTGGTGCCCATGACGATCCTGGCGCGCAGAAGGGATGCCGGGGCATGATGCTGACGCCCTGGGGCGAGCGGCTGGATCCCGACGCCCCGCTGCCCGAGTACCCGCGCCCGCAGCTCGTCCGCGGGGACTGGCTGAACCTCAACGGGCGGTGGCAGTACGCCTTCGCCCCGTTCGCCGGTGCCGATCCGCTCGCCGTCGACGACCCCGCGCGACCGCGCCGCTCGCCGAACGGCGAGTTCGTCGCGGACGGCGAGATCATCGTCCCCTTCTCACCCGAGACCACGCTGTCGCACGTCGGCCGGACCCTGCGCCACGACCAGCTGCTCTGGTATCGCCGGCTCTTCGGGCTGCCGCGCGCGCTGCGCCCGGGCGAGCGGGTGCTGCTGCACTTCGGCGCCGTCGACCAGACCTGTCGCGTCGCCGTCGACGGCGTCGAAGTCGGCGGCCACACGGGCGGCTACCTGCCGTTCGCGCTCGATGTCACCGCGGCGCTGGCCGACCGGGACCATCACGAGATCGTCGTCGCCGTGCGCGACGTCACGGACGCGGCGTGGCTCACGCGCGGCAAGCAGTCTCTGCGTCGGGGCGGGATCTGGTACACGCCGCAGTCGGGCATCTGGCAGACCGTGTGGCTCGAGATCGTCCCCGCCGTGCACGTCGAGCGGCTCGGCCTGGTTCCTCACCTCGACACCGCCGAGATCGAGATCACGGTCCACGCGCCCGGCGGCGCGGACGTCACCGCGGAGGTCGAGGTCACCGCCGACGGCGCGGTCGCGGCATCCGTCACCCTGCCGGTGAACACCCCCACGCGCATCGGGTTGCCGCAGCCGGTGCGCACGTGGAGTCCCGAGGATCCGTTCCTCTACGACATCGAGGTGCGCCTGGGCGACGACCTCGTGCGCTCGTACGCCGGCATGCGCTCCTTCGGCGTCGACGCCGGTGCCGACGGCCGCCCGAGGCTGCTGCTCAACGGCGAGCCCTACCTGCAGGTGGGGCTGCTCGACCAGGGGTACTGGTCCGACGGAGGTTACACGGCGCCGTCCGACGCCGCGCTGGAGTACGACATCCGGCTCGCCAAGGCGATGGGTTTCACGATGCTGCGCAAGCACATCAAGGTCGAGCCGCTGCGCTGGTACCACCACTGCGACCGGCTGGGGATGATCGTCTGGCAGGACGCCGTCAACGGCGGCGGGCTGTACAAGCCGGTCACGATCACCGCGCCCGCGCTCACGCCGCTGCGGCTGCGCGACGACGCCTACGAGCGGTTCGCGCGCGCCGACGCGGCCGGGCGCGCGAGCTTCGAGGTCGAGCTCGACGAGATGATCGCGCACCTGCGCGCCGTGCCGTCGATCGGCTTGTGGGTCCCGTTCAACGAGGGGTGGGGACAGTTCGATGCGGCGCGCATCGCCGCACACGTGCGTGCGAGCGACCCGACCCGGCCGGTCGACCACGCGAGCGGCTGGCACGACCAGGGTGCGGGAGACCTGCAGAGCCTGCACGTGTACTTCCGCCGGTTCCGCGCACCGCGGCGCCGTGACCGGCGCGTGCTGGCCCTCACCGAGTACGGCGGCTACAGCCTCGCCGTGCCGGGCCACACGTGGAGCCGCAAGACCTTCGGCTACCGCACCTACCGGTCGAAGGGCGCGCTGCAGCGCGCGTTCGAGCGGCTGCACGACGACGAGATCGTGCGCGCCGTCCGCGCCGGCCTCGGCGCCACCGTCTACACGCAGCTCAGCGACGTCGAGGACGAGGTCAACGGCCTGATCACCTACGATCGTCGCTTCATCAAGATCCCGATCGAGGCGGTGCGCGCCGTGAACGACCGGCTGCGCGCCGCGGCTGGAGAACCCGTATGACCGAACGCGAACTGACCGAGACCGTCTCCCTCACCCTGCCGAACGGGCGGCTGAACACGGATGCCGTGGGCTGGGCGCGCGAGTCCCTCGTGGACACGTCGGGCATCGGCGATCGCCACGGCTGGGGGCGCAACAAGCGCTGGGAGTACTGGAACGTCATGACGCCGACGCACATCGTCGCCCTGACGGTGTCGTCGATCGACTATGCAGCCGTGCACGAGGTGTGGATCTTCGACCGTGCGACCGAACGGACGTGGGCGGCGGGGGCGACCGTCATCCCGCCGAAGGACGTCGAGCTGCCCGGCTCGCTCGCCGGCGGTGTCGCCGTCGCCCGGGCGAAGGATCTCGCGATCACCCTCACCCCCGCCCGCGGGGGCGCCGCCTGGCGGCTGTACGCCGAGATCGCCGACGCGTCCTTCGACATCACCGTCACCCGCCCCGAGGGCCACGACTGCCTCGCCGTCGTCGTGCCCTGGTCCCACCGGCTGTTCCAGTACACCGTCAAGGACGTCGCGCTCCCGGCGTCCGGCACCATCACGGTCGACGGAGTCGTGCACGCGGTGCCCGTCGGATCGTGGGCCGTGCTCGACCACGGCCGCGGGCGGTGGCCCTACGACGTCCGCTGGAACTGGGGCGCAGGCGCCGGGATCCTCGCCGACGGCCGGGTGATCGGCATCCAGGTCGGCGGCAAGTGGACCGTCGGCACCGGATCGACCGAGAACGGCGTCGTCCTCGACGGGACGATGCACAAGATCTCGGAGCAGCTCGTCTGGGAGTACGATCTCGCCGACTGGCGGCGTCCGTGGCGCATCCACGGCGGTGGACTCGACGCGACCTTCACGCCGTTCTGCGACAAGCGGTCGCGCACCGAGCTCGTCGTGCTCGCGTCGCGCACGGTCCAGTGCTTCGGCGTGTGGTCGGGCACATTCGACGGCGTCGCGTTCGAGGGCATCGAGGGGTTCGCCGAGGACGTCCACAATCGCTGGTGAGGCATAGGCTGACGCCATGGCAGAACCCGCTGCGACGCCGCGACGCCGGGGGCGTCCGCGGGGGCGCACCGATTCGCGCGAGCGCATCCTCGCCGCCGCAGCCGATGAGTTCGCCGCCCACGGCTACGACGCGACCACGATGCGCGGCATCGCCGCACGTGCGGGGGTGGACGCGGCGCTCGTGCACCACTACTTCGGGACGAAGGCGGACCTGCTGGCCGAGTCGATCGGTGCGCCGCTGCGTCCGGACCGCGAGCTGCCGCGGCTGCTCGCGGGCGACCGCACCCAGCTGGGCGAGGAGATCGTCCGCTTCGTGCTGGGCGCGTTCGAGCGGCCCGACGTGCGCAAGCGCGGCGTCGCACTGCTGCGGACGGCGATCGGGAACAAGCTGACGACGCCGCTGCTGGCGGGCTTCCTCTCGCGCGAGCTGCTCTCGCGCATCGCCGCCGAGCTGGACACCCCCGACGCCGAGCTGCGTGCGAGCCTGGCCGCCTCGCAGATCGCCGGCATGCTCGTCGCGCGCTACGTGCTGCAGTTGCCGGGCATCGCCACGGCCCCTGTCGAGGAGCTGGTCTCGCGCGTCGGACCGACCCTGCAGCGCTACCTGACCGAATGATCCCGGCCCCTGACCGACGAGGAGAACGATGTCATTCCAGGCCTACCTAGACAACATCGAGGACAAGACGGGGCTCACTCCCCGGCAGTTCCTCGAGAGGGCGACCGAGAAGGGGTTCGGCCCCGGCACGAAGGCGACGCCCATCATCGCGTGGCTGGCCGAGGACTACGGCCTCGGTCGCGGGCACGCGATGGCGCTCGTGCACGTCATCACGAAGGGCGCGAAGATCTCCGCGAAGCACGTCGACTCGGGCGGGACGCACAGCGACTCCTCCGACGAGCTGTGGCTCGACGGCAAGGCCAGCAACCCGCACCCCTGACGACGCGCGGGCCTGCTTGACAGTGCCCCGGCACAGGCGCACAATTCATCGCATGATGAATAAATCGGATGCCGTCACCGTCACGGACCTGCGGGTCCGGCGCGGGCGCACCGAGGTGTTCGACGGGCTCGACGTGACGATTCCGCGCGGCCAGATCACCGGACTGCTCGGGCCGTCCGGATGCGGCAAGACGACGCTCATGCGCGCCATCGTCGGCGTGCAGAAGATCGCCGACGGAACGGTCACGGTGCTCGGTGAGCCTGCCGGATCGCGGCCCCTGCGGCACCGGGTGTCCTACGACACGCAGGCCGCGTCGGTCTACGCCGACCTCACGGTGCAGCAGAACCTGCGATATTTCGCCCGCCTGCTCGGCGCACCGGCATCCGATGTGGATCGCGTCATCGCGCAGGTCGGGCTGCGATCGCAGCGCGCGCAGACGATCGGCTCGCTCAGCGGCGGGCAGGAGAACCGCGTGTCGCTGGCTGTCGCGATGCTCGGCGCGCCCGAGCTGATCGTGCTCGACGAGCCGACGGTCGGACTCGACCCGTTGCTGCGCGCCGAGCTGTGGGAGGTGTTCCGCGGCCTTGCCGACGCGGGGGCGACGCTCATCGTCTCGAGTCACGTCATGGACGAGGCGCTGCGCTGCGACCGACTCCTCCTCATGCGGGCGGGGCGCGTCATCGCCGACACGACGCCGGACGCGCTGCTGCGCGACACCGGCGCCGATGACCCCGACGCCGCCTTCCTCGCCCTGGTCGAGCGCGACGCCGCGGAGGATCGGTCGTGAGCGCCGTGCGCACGTTCGCGACATCCGGCCGCGTGCTGCGGCAGCTCAGCCACGACCACCGCTCGGTCGCGCTGATGCTCATCGCGCCGAGCCTGCTCGTCGGCCTGTTCGCGTGGCTCTTCAGCGATCAGGAGGGTGTGTTCCAGTTGTACGGCGCGGCGATCCTGGCGTTGTTCCCGTTCATCGTGATGTTCCTGATCACCTCGATCACGACCCTGCGCGAGCGCCGCAGCGGAACGCTGGAACGCCTGATGACGACACCGCTGGGCAAAGCCGACTTCATCGCCGGCTACGCGCTCGCGTTCGGGCTCATGGCGACGCTGCAGGCGATCATCACCGTCTCCTTCGCCGTGGGAGTGTGCGGACTCGAGGTCGCGGGCCCGCTGTGGCAGCTCGGGCTCGTGGCCGTCGTCGACGCGATCCTGGGCACGGCGCTCGGACTGCTCGCGAGCGCGTTCGCGCGCACCGAGTTCCAGGCCGTGCAGTTCATGCCCGTCGTGGTGTTCCCGCAGATCATCCTGGGCGGCCTGTTCATGCCGCGCGACCAGATGCCCGACGTCCTCCACGCCATCAGCGACTGGCTGCCACTGAGTCACGCGATCGACGCCGTCGCCGCGGTCAGCGCCGGTGACGAGGGCTGGAACCTGTACGGGCCGCTGCTGATCGTCGCGGCGTTCGCGGCCGGTGCGCTGGTGCTGGCCTCGCTGACGCTGCGGCGCCGGACCCCCTGACGCACCGCTGACAAGGGGATGCCGGGGGATCGGTCGCCGCGGCTACTGGCCGCGCAGCTTCGTCGTGAGCTCCTGAAGCCGCGCGAGCTCGTCGTCCGTGAGCACCGACATCCGGTCGGCGATCGATCTGCCGTGCAGCATCGCGACGCGCCGGAAGGCCGCGAGTCCCTGATCGGTCGCGCGCACGATCGCGCCGCGCCCGTCGTGCGGGTCGGCGCACTTGGTGATCAGTCCCCGCGAGACCATGCGGTCGACGAGGCGCGACACGCTGGGCTGGCTGATGAGCATGTTCGCGGTCACGTCGCGCAGACGCGCGGACGCATCGTCGGCGCGCGCCACCGTGAGGAGGACGTCGTACTCGGCCTGAGCGAGATCACTGTCGTCGAAATCCGTGCTGATCTGCTCGAACACCTCGTACTGGGCGCGGAACAGGCTCTCCCAGGCAGCGATGGCGAGGCGACGGTCCGTCATGGCGTCAACTGTAGTCGGCTCGCTCATGACTCGTAGGCTGAGGGCATGCGCCGACTCCTGCGTACCCTGACCGCTGCCGCCGTGGGACTGGTGGCGGTCCTCGTCGTCGCTGCTCCCGCCGCCGCGGACGTGGACGACTTCTCGTTCGACTCGTTGACGGTCGACTACACGCTCACCCGTGCCGGCGACGGCACGAGTCGCCTCGAGGTGGTCGAGGAGTTCGTCGCCCGCTTCCCCGATCAGGATCAGAACCGCGGGATCAGCCGGGCGATCCCCGAGACGTACAACGGCCAGCCGCTGCACCCGCGACTCGTGTCGATCACCGACGGCGACGGCAACGCGCGGGCTGCCGAGACGGACTCCGATGACGGCGTGTTCTTCGTGACCTCGCGGGCCGACGACTACGTCCACGGCGTGCAGACCTACGTGATCACCTACACGCTCGAGCACGTGACGTGGGATTTCCCCGACACCGGGCTCGAGTTCTACTGGGACGTCAACGGCGTCGACTGGCGGCAGCCGTTCGGCGAGATCACCGCGCGCGTGCACCTCGACGCCGAGCTCACCGCCGCGCTGAGCGGACGTCAGGCCTGCTACGCCGGAGCGCAGGGGGCGACGGACCCGTGCGAGGGGATCACCGCCGAGGGCGCGGGCGGCGGTGCGACGACGATCACGGCGCGGGCGACGGATGTCGGCCCGGGGGAGACGCTCACTCTCGCGGTCGGCTTCGCGGACGGCGCCTTCGTTCCGTTCGACTCGTCGTTCACCGCGTCGGGAGCCGGCTGGGTGCAGGCGATCGCGGGCCTCGGGATGCTGGGGGTCGGAGCTGCGGCGATCGGCTCACGGCGCCGCTGGATGCGCGACGACGCGGGGCGCCCGACGATCATCGCGGAGTACGCGCCGCCCCCGAACATCGACGCGCTCGAGAGCGCGGTGCTGCTGCACAAGCACACGAAGGCGATCCCCGCCGAGGTGCTCGAGCAGGCGGTGGTCGGCTCGATCCGCATCGTGGAGGGTCACAAACGCGCTTTCGGCGGGGCGCGGCTGACGGCCGAGCTCGTCGACCCGTCCCTCGCCGACGGGGACGGGCGGATGCTGCTGGATGGCCTGTTCCCCACGGGGCAGCCGGGGGAGCAGTTCGAGTTCGGGCGGCAGGACACCCGCCTGTCGAAGGTGGCGCACAGCATCCTCGCCGCGGCGGAGAAGGAACTCGACCGACGCGGGCTGCGCCGACCGGTTCCCGCGGGCGCACGGCTCTGGCCGATCGTCCTCGCCGTCGTCGTCGGGGCCGTCGTCATGGTCTCGGGAGGCCTGGCACTGGACCGGGGAGTGCGTCCGCTCGTCCCCGTGATCCTGATGGTCGTCGCCGGGCTGATCATCCTGACCGTCATCGGGATGCTGGTGCGCAAGCCCCTCACTTCCGCCGGCGCCGAGACGCGCGACCATCTGCGCGGGCTGCAGGAGTTCATCGAGTGGGCCGAGGCCGACCGTCTCCGGATGCTGCAGTCTCCGCGCGGGGCGGAGCGCGCAGCCGTCGACGTGGACGACCCGCGGCAGATGCTCAAGCTCTACGAGACGCTGCTCCCGTACGCCGTCGTCTTCGGCCAGGAGAAGGAGTGGTCGAAGCATCTGGCCGTCCTGTACGCGGCCAGCGGTGTCGCGGGCCCGGCCTGGTACTACGGCGCGGGCGCCTTCGACGCCTCGTCGTTCTCCGCGGGGATCGGGTCGCTGTCGGCGGCAGCGTCCTCGTCGTCGTCGACCTCGGGCGGGTCCGGAGGCGGCGGTTCAGCCGGCGGCGGGGGAGGCGGCGGCGGAGGCGGCGGCGTCTGACGCGCTCACGCGCAGTACGCATCTCCGGTGATCGAGTGCCCCGGCGAAGCCGGGGTGTATCGAGTTCGGTGATCGAGTGCCGCGGCGAAGCCGGGGTGTATCGAGATCAGAGTAAGGGCCGGTCGGAGAGGCTCCCGACCGGCCCTTGTCCCTTGCACCAAGAGTGTCCTGCAATCACATGCCGGTAGCTGCCACAGCAAAACAACTACCGTGCTTGCACTCTATAACGGAAAGATAACGGCAGCAAGCCTTTCTCGTTATCTTTTTGTGATTCTTCACCGACTCAGATCAGCGTGAGGAGGATGCCGCCGCCGGCGGCGAAGAGGACGATCGCCGCGGGCGGGAACTTCCAGGCGACGAGGAGGACGAAGCAGGTCACGGCGAGGCAGAACGGTCCCGGGCCGGTGATCGCGGTCGTGAACACCGGCGAGTACAGTGCGGCGGCAAGGATGCCGACGACGGCGGCGTTGACGCCGCGCATCAGCGCTTGCGCCCACGGGCGGCGACGAAACGCGTCCCAGAACGGCAGCACCCCGACGAGCAGCAGCATTCCGGGCAGGAACACGGCGATGAGCGCGATCGCGGCGCCTCCGATTCCGCCCGGGCCCACGCCGCCGAGCACGCCGAGGTATCCGGCGAACGCGAACATCGGCCCGGGAACGGCTTGCGCCGCACCGTATCCGGCGAGGAAGTGCGAGTTCGCGATCCAGCCGGGGTCGACGACCCCCGCCTGCAGCAGCGGGAGCACGACATGTCCACCGCCGAACACCAGAGCGCCGGCGCGATAGAACGCGTCGAACAATGCCACCGCGCCCCCATCCGCCCTCGACGCGACGATCGGAGCCGCGACGAGAAGGACGCCGAACACGACCAGACACGCGATTCCGGCAGTCTTGCGCACCGGAAACCGCAGGAAGGTCTCCCCGGCCTCCGGTGTCGTGCGACACAGGACCAGGCCCACGATCGCGCCCACAAGGATCGCGGCGACCTGACCCGCCGAGCCCGCCACGAGGGTCGCCGACAGGAGGGCGATCACGGCGATGCCTGCTCGGGTCGCGTCGGGGGTGAGCGTCCGCGCCATGCCCCAGACCGCCTGGGCGATGATCGCGACGGCGACGATCTTCATCCCGCTCAGCACTCCCTCGCCGATCGGGCCGGCGAACAGCGAGGTGCCGTAGGCGAACGCGATCATCAGCACAGCCGATGGCAGCGTGAACGCCGCGAACGCCGCGAAGGCGCCCCCGACCCCCGCACGCAGCATCCCGACCGCGAAACCGACCTGACTGGATGCGGGCCCGGGCAGGAACTGGCACAGGGCGACCAGGTCCGCGTACTCGCGGTCATCCAGCCATCGTCGCCGCTCCACGAACTCCGTGCGGAAGAACCCCAGATGCGCGATCGGTCCGCCGAAAGACGTGCTGCCCAGTTTGAGGAACACGCGGAAGACCTCCCACGGCGAACCACGCCGTGGCCGAGTCGCGCCCGGCAGGGTCTCCATCACTGGTCGCTGCCCTTCCGGGTGAGCATCCGACGCACGGCCTCACCCACGAACCGACGCTATCGAGATCCGAGCGCGATGTCCGGGGGAGAGGGTGAAGATCGGATGAACACCCGACATAGTCTGCTGTCCATGGAATCGGTTGCTCCCCGCCGGGCGTTCGGCCTGAACATCCGGATCGACGCCTATGACGCCGAAGCGGCGACTGCTCAGTCCGAGATCGTCCACAGCGTCTACGCGGCGCAGTACCAGCCGGGCCCCGATTTCGCGGAGTGGAGGGACGGCGTGTGGCGACGCCACCGTGCGCGCGGAGGTTTCGACCTGCTCATCGCGCGCGACGGCGGAGAGGTCGCCGGCGTGGCCTGGGGGTATGTCGGCGGGCGCGGCCAGTACTGGACGGATCGCGCCGCAGCCGCCCTCCCGGCGGGTGTCGGCGAGGCGTGGCTCGGCGGGCACTTCGAAGTCGTCGAGCTGATCGTCGTGCCGGCGTGCCGCCGTCGTGGCGTGGCCGGCGCGTTGCTGCGGGCCCTGCTGGCCAGAACAGCCTCGAGCAGGGCCCTCCTCAGCGTGGACGACACCAACACGGCCGCGCGGTCGCTCTACCGGTCGATGGGGTGGGAGTTGCTCGGGTCGTATGGATCGGCGATGTCCATCATGGGCATCGACCTGCGCAGGGCGACAGGTCAGGCGGGGTCGTCGCGCTGACCGGCAACGCCGAGCATGTCGTTCGCGAGGTGAACGGCGATCGCCGTGACGAGCAGGCCGCCGACGATCAGAGTGCCGTTGAGCATGAGGCCCGACACGGTCCAGAACGTGCGTCCCTTCGGCACCGACGGCGACCAGGCTCCCCAACGACCGATCGCCCGAGAGGCGGGCGGCGGTGTGTCACCCGACCGCGTACACGACGCCGCTGACGAGCACGGCCACGACGGTGGTCCAGCCGATGATCGCGATCGCCTGCCAGACCAGCACGCGCGCCTTGCCGACACCGGCGGCGGCGAGCATCGTGGCCGTGAACTGGGTGGGCAGCAGCAGCGGGCCCAGCAGACTCACGCCCGGCACTCCGTAGCGCACGAGCGCGCGCTGGAACTTCGCCTTGCGCGGCGAGACAGCGGCATCCACCTGCGGTGCGTCCGATTCGAGGGATGCCGGAGCATCGCCGCCGGCCGGGACGAGCTCGCGCGTGCGGTTGCGACGGCGCGTCACGACCGCGTTGCGAGCCCCGGCTCCCGCCAGGACGAGGATGGCGACGCACGCGAAGTTGCCGATGACGGCGGCGATCACGGCGACGACGGGGTGGATGCCGCCGATGATCCCGATCGACGCCGCGCCCTCGCCCTCGATGAAGGGGACGGCGGCGGCCAGTGCGACGATGAGGGGCTGGACGAGCTCGGGCACCTGGGCGACCAGGTCCTGGAAGGTTTCGATGAGGTTCATGGCTCCAGTCCATCGGCTCCGCCCGATCTCCAGAAGTGCCCGCGTGTCACCGCTGTGCGGGCGATCCGCACGTTCGGTCCGTGACATTTGTCACGCGCATAGTCTGGAGCGATGACCGTCCCCGCTTCCTCCTCGCAGGACACCGCGGCGTCCTCCGAGCGTGTCGCCCTGCGGCTGTCGCGGGGCGTGACCGCCACCTGGTGGTACACGTTCGGCGGCATCGCGACGTTCCAGGTGATGCTCGTGTTCGTGTGGGCGGTGGCGGTATACGGGTCGGCGCGCTCCGTGCCGGCGGCGGCCGCGGTCGGCGGCGCGGGACTGGTGTGGGTGGCGGCGACGATCCCTCTGCTGCTCGACTACCGCCACCGAGTGGATGCCGCGCGCGCGGCGCGCTGGCGACGCGCGGTCGTGCCGCTCGCGATCGCCGTGGCGTGCGGCGCGATCGCCGGCATCGTCTCGGGAACGTGGATCATCGCCGTCACGCCCGCGGCCGTGATGCTCGTCGTGCTCAAGTGGGCGCCGGGCGTGCGCTGGCGGGTCGTTCTCGCCGTGACGGCGCTGCTCGGTGCGCTGTGGATCATCGACGCACGCCTGACCTTTCCCGCCGATGCCGAGAACAGCTGGTGGCTCGTCGGCTTCTTCGCCACCTTCCTGCCCTTCATGTCGGTGATCTCGCTGTGGTGGTGGGACGTGCTGGTCGCGCTCGACCGTGCCCGGCTGTCCGAAGCGCGGCTCGCCGCCACGCAGGAACGGCTGCGCGTCGCCACCGATGTGCACGACCTGCAGGGTCATCACCTGCAGGTCATCGCCCTGCAGCTCGAACTGGCCGAGCGACTCCTGCGGGACGATGCCGACGCCGCGCTCGCGCAGCTGCGGGCCGCGCGCACGAGCGTCGATGAGGCACGGCAGGGCACGCGCGACCTCGCGACGCGGTTCCGCTCGGTGCCGCTGAGCGACGAGCTGGCCAACGCCGCCGACCTGCTGCGCGCCGCGGGAACGACGGTCGAGGCGATGGTGGATGCCGGTGCCGACGACGCACCGGCATCCGTTCTCGGCCCGGTCGTCCGCGAGGCGACGACGAACGTCCTGCGCCATGGCGGCGGCTCCTGGGCGCGTCTCGCGCTGGAGCGGGTGGGGCCGGTGTGGCGTCTCGAGGTCGCCAACGACGCCGACGGCGCACACGAGGAGCCCGACGGGCGCGGCGGGGCGGGCCTGACGGGGATCGAGCGCCGCATCGCCGAGGTCGGAGGGTCGCTGGAGGTGCGACCCGGCCGAAGCGCGTTCACGATCGTCGTGACGGTGCCGGCGGAGGGCACGCCGTGATCCGGGTGCTCATCGCCGACGATGAGGCGATGATCCGCTCGGCCCTGGCTGCGCTGCTGCGGTTGGAGCCCGACATCGAGATCGTCGCGGAGTGCGCCGACGGCATCCAGGCGCTCGCCGAAGCGACGAGGCTGACTCCGGACGTGTGTCTGCTCGACCTGGAGATGCCGGGGCTGGACGGCGTGGAGGTCGCCGAGCGGCTGGCGCGCACCGTGGCCACCCGTTGCCTGGTGATCACCCGCCATGCCCGACCGGGAGTGCTGCGTCGCGCGCTGAGCGCCGGTGTCGCGGGCTTCCTGCCCAAGTCGCGCGGCGCGGACGAGGTCGCCGCCGTCATCCGCCGGATCGCCGCCGGCGGCCGCTACGTCGATCCCGAGATCGCGGCCGACGCGCTCAGCGATGCCCGCAGCCCGCTCACCGACCGCGAGCTGGACGTGCTGCGTGCCGGCCGGCGCGGAGAGACGACCGGTCAGGTCGCCCGCACGCTCTCGCTCGCGCCCGGCACCGTCCGCAATCACGTGTCGGCGATCATCGCGAAGCTCGGGGTGCGTACGCGGCAGCAGGCCGTGCTGTTGGCCGAGGACCGCGGCTGGATCTGAGACCGGCATCCGTCGGTATCGTCGGAGCATGCCGGCACTCGACGATCCGTTCGCGCGCGTCGCGCCGACGCTGGAGCGGTTGCGGCGGCAGGGCCGCGAGACGCGGATCCTCGAGATCGCACGCCCGCGCCCCACGATGGCCTTCAGCCGGCGAGACGAGCGCGCGCCCGGCTTCGCGCGTGCCGTGGCGGCCGCCGAACGGGCCGGATTCGCCGCCGCCGTGCGCCCGGTCGGCGGGACGTTCGCGCCGATGCACGAGGGCAGCCTCGTCGTCGACGAGTTCGGCTGGTCCGCGAGCACGCAGTGGCCGACGGAGCGCTTCGACCGGCACGCCGCCCTCCTCGCCGAGGTCTTCGCGTCGTACGGGATCGATGCGCGGATCGGCGAAGTGCCCGGCGAGTACTGTCCCGGAGCGCACAGCGTCAATCGCGGAGGTGTCGTCAAGCTCAGTGGCACGGCACAGCGCGTCGCCCGGGGCGCGTGGCTGGTCAGCTCGGTCGTCCAGGTCGGGCCGGCCGATGCGCTGCGCGAGGTCACGGCGCTCGTCGCGGCCGAACTCGACGCGTCGGTCGACGTCGCCACGATCGGCGCGCTCTCCGACACGGTCCCGGGCGTGACCGTTTCCGAGGTCGCGACGCGGATCGCCCGCCGCTTCCGCGCCGACGGTGTCGACGCCCACTGAGACGCCCGCTCAGGCCGGCAGCACGACCTCGGCCGCACGGTTCCCGCCGCACCGGTCGTCGCCGTCGATGCGCACCCACTCGACCGCGATCTGCCCCTCGGCGACGAGGGCGCCGGCGCTGTCGGTGACCCGGTAGCCGAGCACCGGCTGGCCCGCGAACATGCCGGCCGACCAGCCGGATGCGCTGTCGCCCTCGAGCAGATGGATGCCGGTGTCGACCGGCTCGGCGGTGGCGCCGATCTCGGTCGGCTCCATGACGGTGCCCGGCGTGCACCCCTCCCCGTCACACAGTTCGAGCCGGAGCCCCGGCCGCGGATCCTGGAGCACGATGTGCGCCGTGCTGCCGTAGCCGATCGCCGGGCACGCGAAGCCGAAGGAGACGCAGCCGCTCAGCAGCGCGATCGGCAGTGCGAGGAGAGAGGCGGCACCGACCCTGCGCATGAGACCCACCCTATGCCGAGCGGCCGAGCGGCCGAGCGTGAGAGGGAAGGCGTCGTCGGCCGCCTATCATCGGGAGATGCAGTCGAGGCAGGCGGCGGTCGTCTACAACCCGGTCAAGGTCAGCCTCGACCGGCTGCGCCGCGCTGTGGAGGACGAGGAGAGCCGACACGGCTGGGGCCCGACTCGCTGGTACGAGACCGGTCACGAGGACTCGGGACGGCGTGCGGCCGAAGAGGCGCTGGGGGACAATCCCGCGGTCGTGATCGTCGCGGGCGGGGACGGCACGGTGCGTGCGGTCGCCGAGGTCGTCCACATGAGCGGGACGCCCATCGCGCTGGTGCCCGCCGGGACGGGAAACCTGCTGGTCCGCAATCTCGGCGACTCCCTGAACGACATGGGCGGCGCCGTCGCCGCCGCCTTCTCCGGCATCACGCGCGCGATCGACATCGCCGTCGCCGAACTGGAGGACGGTGACGGGCACCGCAGCACGCAGGTGTTCCTGGTGATGGCCGGCATCGGACTGGATGCCGAGATGGCGGAGCAGACGAGCGCGCTCGCGAAGAAGCGTCTCGGCTGGCTCGCGTATGTCGCGCCGATCGCACGGTCGGTCATCGCGAACCGCCTGTTCCATCTGGACTACCGCGTCGACGGCGGTCGCCCGCGCTCGGCTCGCGCACACACGGTCATCGTGGGCAATTGCGGGACGCTCACCGGCAACATGCTGCTGATCCCGGCCGCGAAGGTCGACGACGGACTGCTGGACGTCGTCATGCTGCGCCCGAAGGGCCGATTCGGGTGGGCGAGGATCGGCACGCGCATCACGCTCCAGGGGCTCGCGCATCGCACGCGGTTCGGCCGTCGCATGCTGCGGCTCGCCCCCGACTTCCGGGCACTCGCCTACACACAGGGCCGGACGTTCGAGGCCCGCTTCGAGACCCCGCACGGGGTCGAGCTCGACGGCGACAGCTTCGGCCGGGTGATGCGGGCGCGGATCACCGTCCGCCCCGCTACGCTCCAGGTGTGCGTCGGCGGCGACGCGACCTGACGGACCGCGTGCGCCGCAGCGGCCGAGGATGCATCAGCCGAGTAGGTAGATGAGCAGGTGGCTCGGCTCGTCGGCCGTGACCGCGTGCGGCACGCTCGCCGCGACGTGGATGATGCCGCCGGGCACGAGCGTATGCGTCACCTCGCCGATCGTGAAGCGCACGCGTCCGGAGGCGACGGCGACGAGGATCGGCCGCGGTGCCGAGTGCTCGGTCAGCACCGTGTTCGCATCCATCGCGAGGTGCCGGATGCGCACGCCGTCGCCGTCGAAGGCCTTGTGCGGCGTGATGCGTCCCGCCTGAATCGGGTTTCCGGCGAGCAGCTCTGCGGCGCCGGCGGCGATCAGCGTCGAGGGTTCGGAAGCGGCGGCGGACATGCCCCGATGATGGCATGCGCCGAGCTCCGGCACCATGGCCCCGGCGAAAAGGCCCCGGCACGAGGGATCGAACGGGCCGACGCCGCCGAGCAGGCAGCGAGTAGCAGATAGTTCCGACAGTGGAACCGGTTCCATGGGAGGGTTGTCCACAGGAATAGGCCCGGTCCGGGTGAGAATAATCTCACCCGGAATCGTGTATTTGTTCTAGTGTTGCGCGGTGTGGGGCGGTAGAGTGGGGAACATGAGTAGTACCCCTTTGGATGCGGTGGCTGCCGCGGTCGACACCGCTCGCGGCCTCTGGCCCGCCGGTGAGACGGTCGACGGGGTCGAGGCGGGGCAGCTGGTCGCGTTGAACGAGGCGCTGGGGCGGGTGCGACGGCTGGTGGAGGCGGCGGCGGCGAGAGTCGCGGCGGAGATCTCCCGGCAGTCGCGTCCGGAGCTGGGGGCGGATTCCCTCGCGAAGCGGCAGGGGTTCCCTCACGCGCCCGCACTGCTGGCCTCCA